>JAESFX010000029.1_pt1 | contig 408570 bp, 405 predicted proteins | sample 9269501 | NCBI WGS metagenome assembly JAESFX01 (sample SAMN14515570, study PRJNA621655) | algae metagenome | isolation source: Desmonostoc geniculatum HA4340-LM1 and co-occurring heterotrophs from cave... | place: USA: Maniniholo cave, Kauai, Hawaii | collected 2009-07-28 | reverse complement strand
GGCTGTGGTGGATCTCGGTCGGCGATTCGCCGTTGTTTCTGTTCCGCAATGGCAAGCTCAGCCAGTTGAACGAAGACCATTCGATGGCACCGCAGATCGACTTCATGGTGAAGTCGGGCCTGATGGACGCTGAAGTTGCGGCGAACCACCCGGATCGCAACTGCCTGATCTCGGTCCTGATGGGCACGCGGATTCCGAAGGTGGATTGCCCGGTCAAGCCGGTGGAGCTGCAGGCGGGCGACATCGTGATCTGCGCCTCGGACGGGCTGCAGTTCCTGACCAACGCCCAGATCGAAAAGCTGGTCGGCAAATACAGCAAGAAACGCTCGACCGAGATTGCCGAGCGTCTCTTGGAAGAGCTGACGCGGCTGGACGATCCTGACCAGGACAACATCAGCTTCACCATCATCAAGGTCAACGACGCCAGCGTCCGCCCCCGCGAAATGCGCCCGACGCGCCCTGCAATGACCGTCACAAGACCCAAGCGCTTGACGACCGTCGTCGCCGAGCCGATGCTGATGCCGATGAACGCGCCCCCGGTGCAGCCGGTAAATCTTCCCCCGGCGCCGGAGGACCATGTTGCAGAGGCACCACCAGTGCCGCCGCAGCGTCCGCGCGTCGTGGAAGTGAAGATGGACGATCTGTCCGAGATGCGCATGCGGCCGCGCCGCGTGATCGTCGTGAAGTGAGGCGTCTAGACGTGAGCAATGGCTGACGAAACCGGCGAAATGACGGTTGCCCAACGGCTTGGTCACCTTCTGGACCGAGGGCTTTTGCCTGCCGGCGGGCCAGCCGAGGCGGCAGAGCGCCTGATCGAACGGCTGGAACGCCCGGCGCGGATTGCTTTGCTGGGGCTTCCCGGGTCGGGCAAATCGGCCATTCTGAACCTGCTGGCCGGGACTGTCGTCGTTCCGGAAATGCTGCGCCTGCCGACCGTCATCGTACAGCACGGGGTCGAGGCGCGCATGCTATGCACCCTTGCCGATGGCCGAACCGAATCTGTCCCGGGCAGCGATCTTTCGCAGGTCATGGCTTTGAACCCGGCCCTCGTGACGCTGGAGATGGATCTGGCGGCGCTGAAGGTGATCAGTCTGCTGGAAGTATCGGCAGGGCCGATGGAGGCCGAACAGCGCCGTGCGGCCATCTGGGCCAGCAAGCGGGCCGATATCGTGATCTGGTGCACGACATCCTACCTGCCGAAAGAGCAGATGGTCTGGGAAGGCATGCCGGATTCCGTCAAGGATAACGGCTTTCTGTTTCTGACCAAGGTTGACCTTCTTGGCAGCCGGGAAGCCGCGGCAGGGATGCTGGAACGGGTCGAACTGCGCGCGGGTGAGGAGTTCCGGCAAGTGCTGTCGATCTCGGCCAAACAGGCGCGGGCGGCGATGCAGGCGGCCGGGGGTCTGGACCGCGACATGTTCCGCGATAGCGGGGCCGCTGCGGTGATCAGCACGATCAAGACTCGGGTGCAGATGGCCCGACGGGCTGACACGGACATGGCCGAACTGCTGCTGGCGCGGCATGTCGAAGCCAGCTCGATCGTTGCAAAGCGCTTTGCCGATCCGGAACCGGACGAGGCCGAGACGGTCACTAGCGCGCAACCCTGGACCCCGCCACCCGAAGAGGTGCCAGCGCCCCGTGTCGCAGACCTGCCCGAACCGGAGCCAGAGGTGCCGGATGCGGTGGCTGAAATGCCAGTGGAGGAAGCTGCAGCGCCTGAACCGGAGCCCGAACCGGAGCCCGAACCGGAGCCTGAGCCTGAGCCCGAACCAGAGCCAGTCGCCAAGGTTGACCAAAACGGCAAGCCAGCGCTGACTGATCGAACCGACAAAGCCGCGGAACCGGTGGCGTCGCCCGGCGGCAAGCGGTTTTCGGATCGGATCAAGCAGCTTCCCTTGCCTGAGGATGCCCCCGCAGTCGAGAAGGTTCCGCTGCGCACGACCTGGAAGTCACGCAATGACCCAGCCAGTGCAAAACCGAAACCGGCGCCCGAACCAGCCCCAACGGCAACAAGGGCGAAGCCAGAGGCGGAGACTGACGAGACCGGGCCTGACGATGCGGTGATTGCCGCGATGCTGGCGGCGGCCGCTGCGCCGTCCCAGACGCGCGTGGCGCGTGAGCGTCCCGCGCGTGACAGCGGTTCCGCGAAAGAGCCGGTTGTCACCCCGGCCCCGGCGGAGCGAACCGCGGGTCCGCAATTGTTCGGGGCGCGCAAGCCCGCACCTGAGGCTCCTCTGGATTTGTCGGCGCTGCGTGATCGTGGCGATGATTCCCCGGCTGACGCACCCGAAGCGCCGCCATCCGAACCACCGGCCCGCCAGCCGCGCGTGGCCGAGCCGGTCGTCCGGATCCGCGCTACCCCCGGCGTCCGATCGCCTGCCGTGCAGCCCGCCGAACCGGCCGAGCCGATGCCTGCGCCTCGGGTTGCGGTGCTTCGTGACCGGCGGCCAGATCCCGGCCCCGAACGGACCGAGCGGCGGGAACGTCCCCGGATTGCGGCACGCGTGGCGTCCGCTCCGGCTGCACCTGTGGCGGCAGTTGCCGTAGACGGGCCGCTTCCGGCAAGCGAGCAAACCCTGCTGGATCAGGCGATTGCCCTGATCATCAGCCGGTCCGGCGCACTGACCAACATGCTCGACCCGGATGAAAAGCTGCCGATCGACATGATTCTTGAACACGGACGTGAGACGACGGAGCAGGTCATCGATCTTTTGTCGCGCGGTGGGTCGTCTGCGTTGCGGCGAATCAACGGCGATCTGGGCGAAGTGCTGGACCTGATCATGTTGATGCAGCTGGAAAAGGGCCACGCGCCCGCTGATGATACGGTAACGCTGCTCCTGCAAATTCGTCGTGATCTGGAAACATTGCGGGCGGCTTGATAGCATTACAAGCCGAAGAATCGACAGAAACCTGCCCAATTCGGACCACTTTCCCAACTTATGTCATGATTGCGGGGACTTGCGCGCTTCTGTGTGCCATATAAGTGGTTTGGGGCGGAAGTTGTGAGGATATCATGGGACTTGGCGCCATAGTTCAGGACGATGAACCGGTTCTCGATGCAGGTGCGCCTGCCGGGGCCACGCCGGACGTTGCGCTGAAGCGCAGCTTTCCGGGCCTTGGCCGCATTGCGGAAGCAAATCAGCAATTTGAAGATGTTTTGCGCGATTTCGTGACGATGGCGGATGCAGACACCTCGAAGAAGGTGACGCGAATCCTGCAACAGGTGCGTGAGGTTGAACCCTCGGTCACGGTGATCGGGCAGATCAAGGCGGGCAAGACCTCGCTCATCAATGCCATGATCGGTGAGCCGGGGCTGCTGCCGACGGACGTGAACCCCTGGACGTCGGTGGTGACGTCGCTACACATCAACACTCCCAGCCCGGAACTGAACGTCAAGGCGAAGTTCAAGTTCTTCGACGGCGCGGAATGGGACAAGCTGGTGTCGAACGGTGGCCGGATCGGCCAGCTTGCGGCCCGCGCGGGCGCCGATGACGAGCTTGAAAAGCTGCGGCTGCAAGTCGTGGCGATGCGCGAAAAGGCGCAGGCCCGGCTTGGCCGCAAGTTCGAGATGCTGCTGGGCACCGAACACCGCTATGGCGCGGTCGATGACGCGCTGTTGCGCCGCTATGTCTGCGTGGGCGATGAAGAGCTTGGCAGCGCCGACCAGGGCCGCTTCACCGACATCACCAAATCCGCCGATCTTTATATCGAGCGTGAGGACATTCCCGTCCTGCTATGTGTGCGCGACACGCCCGGCGTGAACGACACATTCATGATGCGCGAACAGATCACGATCAACGCCGTGCGCGACAGCCGGTCCTGTATCGTCGTGCTGTCTGCCCATCAGGCGCTGACCACGATGGACATGGCGCTGATCCGCCTGATCGCGCACCGCCAATCGCGTGAGATCATCATTTTCGTCAACCGGATCGACGAACTGCCCGACCCGGGGGCGCAGGTGCCCGAAATCCACAAGTCGATCCTGGAAACGCTGGAAAAGAACAACGCGCCGCAGGATATCGACATCATCTACGGGTCAGCCCATTGGGCGAACGCCGTGCTGCTGGGTCAGATCGATGAGATGACCGACGACTCGACCGAGTCGGCGATCAACTGGACCCGCGCCGCCTTCGCCGACAAGATGAATGACTGGACGGCGGAACAGCTGGTCTGGCATGCGTCCGGGGTGCCGGCGCTGCTGGATGCGCTGGGGCAACGGATGTACGAAGGTCCGGTGCATGAGGCGCTGCAGAAATCGGCCCGGCAGGCGCTGAACCTGGCGCAGTCGCTGGACGTCGTCGATCAGGTCCGCATCCTGGAATCCGATGGCCAGCTGAACCGGACGATGACGACGCAGCAACTGGACGCCGAGCTTCGCCATATCGAGGCGGCTGCCGAAGAAAAGCTGACGCATCTGACGAACAACGTCTGCAAGGATTTCACCAACCGCATCGACCAGAGCTATGAGCGGTTCCTGGAACGCGCGACCAACAGCCTGATCGAACATCTGCAAGCCAATGGTGAGGATGCAACTTGGCACTACAGCCCGCTTGGGCTGCGGATGCTTCTGTCGTCAAGCTATCAGGTGGTGCTGAAGAAGATGCACGCCATCGCGGCCGAGGTGAACAACGAAACTGCAGTCAAGATCGCCGACCTTTACGGCAAGACCTTCTCGATCACCGTCGAAGGCTTCAAGATCGAGACTCCCGTCGTGTCCTACATCCCGCCGCCGATCAACCTGGGCCAGACGATTGCGCTGGACCTGCAGGTCAGCTGGTGGAAGGGCTGGTGGCAGCGCCGTCGCGGCTACAAGGCCTTTGCGCAAGACTTCTACAACCTGATCCGGGCCGAGACTGACCCGATCATCAATGACCTGAAGACCATCCAGATCGGCCTGTTCCGGGAACGCACCCAGACCACGCTGCGTGACTTCCTGCAGGAACAGCGCGAATTGCTGATGAGCGCGCTGGCCAGCTCGGAAATCTCGATGGACGAAATGAAAGAACTGTTCGGCGTGAATGCCTGGGAAGACCGGCAGGAATGCCTCGCGTCGATCATGGACGAACTTGGCATCTACGCCGAGTAAGCCCTGGCCGCGCAGGAAAGGACGATACGAATGCCGATGACCCGCAAACCCCGAATCGCCATCATGGGCGAATTCAGCTCGGGCAAAAGTACGCTCTGCAACGTGCTGATGGGGGCAAGGCCGCTCTTGGAAAAGGTGACGGCCACGCAATTGCCCCCGGTCTGGCTGTCTTACGGGCCGGATGACGCCTACACGATGGGTCTGGATGGCGTGGCCTATGACTTGGACGTGGCCGATCTGGTCAACGTGTCGCTTGAGACGACGGAACATGTCCGCATCTTCATGAAAAGCGATATCCTGCGGTATTGCGATCTGATCGACATGCCCGGAATCTCGGACCCGTCGATGTCGCCGGAGGTCTGGGAACGGATGGCCCATCTGGCGGATGGTGTGCTGTGGTGCACCCATGCGACCCAGGCCTGGCGGCAATCGGAATCCGGTGTGTGGTCGACATTCCCGGCCGAAATGCGGAAAAACAGCCTGCTGCTGATCACGCGGTTCGACAAGATCCTTGGCGACAAGGACAAGGCCAAGGTGCAAAAGCGCGTCGTGGCCGAAGTGGATGGCCTGTTCGCGGACGTGTTCCCTGTGTCTCTCCTGAAGGCGATGACGGCGGGTGAGGACGAAACCAAATGGATCGACAGCGGGGCGCAGGCCTTTACCAGCGCGCTGTTTGATCTGGTCCACCGCCTGATCGACGAAGGCTTTCCGGAACCGGGCGAAGAGGCCCTGCCGCCAATCACCCCCGACCCGGCTGAACCCGGCGAAACCGGGAAAAGCCTGATCGCCCGGTCGTTCGAACGGCTGACCGTCATCCGCAATACTCCGGTGATCAAGGTGATGCCGCGTCGCGTTGGGGCGGGGGAACGCCTGTTGCGCACCGAACGCCCGACCGAAGAAACGGGGCCGGCCGTGGTGTCCTTCTCGGACCGCGCCTTGAACGCAGGGGCCGAGCCACGCGCGGCAAGTCGGTCGCAGGGCCAGTAGGTCGGCAGGAACGGGTGGGGGCGAAACAGTGGGGATCAACGAAAGCCTTGGCGCGGTGATCAAGGCCTATCCGCAAGCGCGCGTGGTGGCCTTTGCCGACCTGTCTGCCAGCATGATTCTGGCCAGCATGGGCAAGGAGGACATCACGCAGGAACATCTTGACCAGCTGTGCCAGCAGGCTCGGGCAAGTTTTGATGACCCGCTGTTTTCCCTTTCAGTCGAAGCCTTCGGCGAACCGCATACCGCCGTGGTCATGGGCCCCGAAAGCCTGCGCGTCTATCTGCGGTCGGAAAGCGAACCGGCCGACGCGATGTGCTGCATCTGCGATCACGGTATTGACCTTGCGGGCTTTGTGACGAAGATCCGCGAAACCTTGGACAAGATTTCTGCCGGTGCGTGACATGGGAACATCCAGCCAAAGTCAGGCACAGCGGTGAACAGGGGCACCCTTCCGATCATCGCCCGTCTGCATGCCTTGCAGACAGCCGCCCGCATCGCTCCGGGTGGGGCACGGGTGATTGCGGCGCTGTCCGACGCTAACCCGCTTGCCGCCCTCTTGTGCGAAGTGAACGAAACCGTGCTGGGCCGGACGTTGACCTTTGAATCCAGCGGCGGATCAAGCCTGTCGCTTGAGGTGTCTGGCCGCCGGGTCCTGCGTGTCACCGCCGCCAACGGCTTGTCTGGGGCGGGAAATACCCTTGCGGACGAAGTGCTTGATGATGACCACAAGGACGACCTGATCAAGCTGATGCAGGCCGTTGCGGTTCCCCGGCAGGAACTGCGGGTCTGGGCCCTGCCCATGACGCGTGAGGTGGATGGCGTCAGCGTGGGGTTGCCGGTGGCGCTGCTCGCTGACCTCTTGCTGATCGACCTCAACCCGCTGGAAGGCTCGGCACCCGCCGAGCCGTCCGCCGAAATCACCCCGGAAGATGATGCTCCGCCAAGCCGCTTGATTGAAGCCGCGCCGCCAGAGCCCGAACCAGAGCCGGAACTCGAAAGTCCGGCACCACCAGACCAGTCCCCCGCCGAGATGCCCGCGGGCGGAGCGTTTCTTGGCACCCTTGCCCGGACGATCGGGCCAGAGCTTATGGCCTGGCTGATTGTTGGCGGCGAAGATGACGGTGCCACAGATGGCCCGGAAGAGATGGTGTCGCACCTGCAAGGCTTCCTTGATGACGAGGCTGAGGCGCTGAACCAGCAGCTTGATCTGGTTGCGACGCAGCCCCAAGGTCCGGTCTGCATCGTGCTGGGTGCCTCGCTGATCGAAGGTCACAGCATTCTTTGCGCACGCATGAAGGACGGTATCCTTCTGGGCGTTATTGATGGCGATGCCACCGGAACGGTTCTGCGGGGCTGGGCCAGCGCACTTCGCGGCTGACCCCCAAGACTTCCTCCGCAAGTCTTGCCGAAAGGTCCGAAGATGCGACACACGAGCCCCTTCTTCATCCGCCAACGCACCAGGCCGTCCTGCACCGATGGCGGTTACGCAGGGTGCGTGGTCTGATGCCACACATCTTCACCGGGGCAGATGTCTTTGACGGAACCACCCTGCATCGGTCCGCCAGCCTGCGCGTCGTGGATGGTTGCATCGCTGATCCCGGCCCCGGAACCGAGGTACGGCTGGACGGCGGCATCCTTGCGCCCGGGTTTCTTGACCTGCAGGTGAATGGTGCCAATGGCCGTATGGTCGATGCCACCAGCACCCCCGAGATGCTGGCAGACATGTGCGCCACCCATGCCCGTCTTGGGGCCACCGGCATCTTGCCGACACTGATTACCGACGTGCCCGACGCGACCGCCCGCGTCCTTGCCGCAGGGATCGCGGCAGCACGACGGCAGACCCCCGGCTTTCTTGGCCTGCATCTGGAGGGTCCGCATCTCGACCCGCGGCGCAAGGGTGCCCATGATCCAGCCTTGATTCGCCCGATGACAGATGCCGACCTGACGCTTCTGCTGGATGCCGCGGGAAAGCTGCCTACCCTTTTGGTCACGCTTGCCCCCGAAGCGGCAACACCAGACCAGATCGCCCGGCTGGCCCGCGCCGGGGTGATCGTCAGCCTTGGCCACAGCGATTGCAACCACGCCCAAGCCGTTGCCGCCATCGCTGCCGGTGCCCGCTGCGTGACGCATCTCTTCAACGCGATGAGCCAGCTTTCCCCCCGGGAACCCGGCCTTGTCGGTGCGGCACTGACCGGTCCGGTCCATGCGGGCCTGATCGCGGATGGCATCCATGTCGCGCCGGAAACCATCAGGATCGCGATGGCCGCAGCACCTGACCGGCTGTTCCTTGTGTCGGACGCCATGGCCGCAGCCGGCAGCGACCTGACCGAGCTTCGCCTGAACGGCCGCCGTATCCTGCGGCAAGACGGGCGGCTGACGCTGGAAGACGGCACGCTGGCCGGGGCAGACCTGACCCTGCCCCACGCCGTGTCCGTAATGATCAGGCTTGGCACCCCGACCGATGTGGCGCTAGCCATGGCCAGCGCGCGCCCGGCTGCCTGCATCGGCCGGTCAGACAGCCTTGGGCACCTCTTGCCGGGCCGGGCCGCCGATATGGTTCATCTGGCCACGGACGGTACGCTGCAGGGTGTCTGGCAAGGCGGGGTGCGGCTGCTTTAGCCATGGCCGTTCCAGAAGCTGACTGTGGCGGAAGCGCGGCCTTTCCCTAAAAACCAGCGGGTTAAGGCTTGGTAAAGTCTGCTTTGCTACCTCTTGCCCCGGGTGTGAATACGGGTGAACTGGATGGCAGCGCAAAGCAATACCGCGCCAGTCATCATCAAGCGCAAGAAGGTCGTCCGGGGCGGCGGTCATCACGGTGGGGCCTGGAAAGTGGCCTACGCCGACTTTGTGACCGCCATGATGGCCTTCTTTCTGCTGATGTGGCTGCTGAACGCGACAACGGAAAAGCAACGCAAGGGGATTTCGGATTACTTCAATCCGACGATCCCGGTGAACCGCATTTCGGGCGGGGGTGACGGCGCCTTTGGCGGCGACAGTGTGTTTTCCGAAGAGACCATGGCCAATTCCGGTACAGGTGCGCTGGACAGAAAGACATCCGCCGCCGCCAGTGGTCAGGCTGGGGCAAATTCGGGCAATGGCACGGCGGGCGAAGGCCGGGCACAGTCTGAACTGGAAGATGTCGAACGGGCCTTGATCGCCCGGGGCGGCGAAAGCAGCACGATGGAACGCCTGTTGCGCCACGTTGTCACCCGCGTCACGGATGAGGGGTTGGTGATCGAGATTTTCGATCTGCCCGACGCACCCCTGTTCTCCGCCGAAACGGCTGAGGCTTTGCCTGTCACCCTTGCCATCGTCGACCTTCTTGCCGAGGTGTTGAACCTGACCAGCAACGAAATCGCCGTCAGCGGCTTTCTGCGTTCGCGCCCGGTGACGTTGATTGAAAATCCGGTCTGGGCCTTGTCAGCCGAACGCGCACAGGCCACGCGCGGCTTGCTGGAAAGCGCCGGGCTGGCCGCGGGGCGGATGCAGCGTATTTCAGGGTTTGCAGACCGAAAGCCCGCGGTGGCAGTTCCCACCGCCATCCGCAACAACCGGATCGAGGTGATCTTGCTGCGCCGCGACCGCTGAAGCGTTGGTTCAAATTTTAGATTTTGGACCAGATTCGTTAGGCCAGCGTTAAGCCGCCGAAGTGCAGTTTGGGCCCAGCAGGGTTCGAAGCAGCAGAAAGGCGCTTTCCCATGACGATCTCTTCTTCGCTTAGCGCGGGTGTGGCCGGTCTGAACGCAAACGCAACGCGGCTTGCATCCATCTCGGACAACATCGCGAACTCGGGGACCTTTGGCTACAAGCGTGTCCAGACGGAATTTTCCAATCTGGTGATCACGGGGTCAAGCGGGGCCGGGTCCTATTCGGCAGGCGGGGTCCGCGCTTCGACCACGCGGTTGATTGACGAACGGGGCGATCTGCTTGGCACCTCGAACGCGCTGGATCTTGCGATTGCCGGGCGGGGAATGTTGCCCGTTGTGCAGCAAGTCGCGCTGGAAGATGGCAGCGCCCCTTTGCTGATGACACGCACCGGCAGCTTCCGCACCGATCCTGACGGGGTTCTGAAGACCGACTCCGGCCTTGTGCTGATGGGCTGGCCGGCCAATCCGGATGGGACGATCCCGCCCTTCCCGCGCGACAGCATCTCGGGCCTGGTCCCGATTGTGGTCAACTCCAACCAGATGGTCGGCAATCCGACGAGTGAAATCGGCCTTGGGGTCAATCTGCCCGCGACCTATACGATTGCAGGGTCAACAGCCATCGTGCCGCCGCTTTCAGTGGAATACTTCGGCAACCTTGGCGCGTCGGAAACGCTTGAGGTTTCCTTCACGCCGATCGTGCCAGCCGCAGGGGCGTCGAACCAGTGGACGATGCAGTTCCGTGACTCTGCCTCTGGCGGGGCGCTGATTGGTGAATACACCCTGACATTCGACGATACACGCGGCGCGGGTGGCACGCTTGCCTCGGTCGACGTCGTGTCGGGCGGCGCTTTCAATCCGGTCGATGGCACGGTGTCCCTGACAGTGGCAGGCGGACCGATGACGGTCACGATCGGCATCCCCGGCGAACCGGACGGCATCACCCAGCTGTCCGATACCTTCGCCCCGCTGGCGATTACCAAGAACGGCTCATCCGTCGGCACCCTGACCAAGGTCGAGATTGATCAGGCCGGCTATGTGAACGCCACTTACGATACCGGCCTGACCCGGCGCCTGTATCAGGTGCCGCTGGTTGATGTGCCAAACCCGAACGGCCTTCTGTCGCTGAACAACCAGACCTACCAAGTCTCGCCAGACTCGGGCGCGTTCCTTCTGTGGGAGGCGGGCTCTGGCCCCACCGGCACGATTGAAGGCTATTCGCGCGAAGGGTCGAAGACGGATGTCGCGGCGGAACTGACCAACCTGATCCAGACCCAACGCGCTTATTCCTCCAACGCCAAGGTCATCCAGACGGTCGATGAAATGCTGCAGGAAACCACCAATATCAAACGGTAACACGCGATGAGCATTACAGCAGCCCTGGGTTCGGCACTGACCGGCCTCTCAGCCACGTCGCGCCAGGCGGAAATCCTGTCCTCGAACGTGGCCAACGCGACTACACCCGGCTATGCCCGGCGCGAGGTGGGCCTGCGTGCGGCCATTCTGGCGGACAACGGTCAGGGCGTGGCCATCACGGGCATCACCCGCGACGTGGACCGCCAGCTTCTGGCCGAACGCCGCCTTGCCCAGGCTGGCGACGGGGACCGTGCGATCCGTGCCGATTTTCTGGCCAGCGTCGAACGGTCTGTCGGCACAGCCGACAGCGCCGGGTCACTTGCCGCGCGTGTTGACAGTCTTGACCAGGCGCTGATTGCCGCCGCTGGCCGCCCGGAATCCGAAGCGCGGCTTGCCACTGTCGCCAGCACGGTCCGCAGCCTGATCACCGGGTTAGGCAGTGCCACTGACGACATCCAGAACGCCCGCACCTCTGCTGACCGCCAGATTGCCGATCAGGTTGGCACCCTGAACGGAACCCTCGCCCAACTGGAGCGGCTGAACGATTCGCTTCTGGCCTTCACCGGCGCGGGGCGTGACGTCTCGGCCTTGCTGGACGAACGCCAGCGTCTGGTCGACACGCTTTCCAGCATCGTGCCGATCCGGGAAGTTCCGCGCGACATGAACCAGATCGCGCTTTACACGACGGGCGGCGCGCCGCTCCTCGACGGCAAACCGTCAGTCTTTGGTTTCACGCCCACCCGCCTTATCACGGCCGAGATGACGCAGGCGTCGGGCGGTCTGTCCGGCATCACGATCAATGGCCGACCCTATGACACGGCAGGTACGGGCAGCCCCATCCTTGGCGGCACTCTGGGCGCGCAATTCGCCGTCCGCGATGAGCTTGCGGTCGCGGCGCAAGGCAAGCTTGATGCCATCGCCCGCGACCTGGTGGAGCGGTTTTCAGCCACCGGCCTTGACTCCACCATTGCCGCGGGTGCCCCCGGCCTTTTCACCGACCGGGGCACCGCCTTCCTGCCCACCAATGAAATCGGCCTTGCCGAGCGTCTGGAAATGAATGCCGCCGCTGATCCCACGCAAGGCGGCGCGCTGTTCCGGCTTCGTGATGGCCTTGGCGCTGCAACGGCGGGCCCACCCGGCAATGGCACGTTCCTGACCTCGCTTCATCAGGCGCTGACGGTCGCTCAGCAGCTGACGTCGACCGGTTTCATCCTCGGCAACCGCGATTTTGCTACCCTGACTGCAGACATCCTTGCCGATACCGCAACGCTGCGGCTTTCGGCACAGTCGGAACAATCCTTCGCCTCGGGCCGCTTGACTGCACTGACGGATGTCGAGGCGCAGAACGGCATCGATACAGATCAAGAGATGCAGCAGCTTCTGATCATCGAAAAGAACTACTCCGCCAACGCAAGGGTCATCCAAACGGTGAGTGACATGATTGATACTCTGCTCCGGTTGGGCGCATGACCCGCATTTCCGTCGGCGATGCCAGCATGACCAACATCCTCGCCCGCCAAAGCGCGGACCTGCGCGGTCAGGTTCAACGTGCGTCCAACGAGGTGGCGACCGGTCGACACGCCGACATCGCGCTTGTCCTTCGCGGCGACGTCGCCCCCGTTCTTGCGATTGACGCCAGCCTGTCACGGCTTGCGGCCTTCAAGACCACGACGACCGATGCAGCCTTTCAGGCAAGTGCCCAGCAGACCACGCTGTCCGGCCTGTCCTCGCTGGCGGCCGGGATCACCACGACCCTGCTTGGCGCCCGCGATTTTCCCACACCGGCGCAAGTGAACACAGTCGCCGCCGACGCGCGCGCCCGGCTGGAAAGCGTGGTGGGCCTGCTGAACACCCAGGCGTCCGGGCGCTCGGTGTTTGCGGGCGTTGCCACGGACACAGCGCCCTTGGGACGGCCTGATGATCTTCTCGCTGCGTTGGAGGCCGCGGCAGCCGGGGCCACAACCGCGGGCGGCGTCGCCGCAGCCGTGGTCAACTGGTTTGCCGATCCGTTGGGCTACGGCACATTCTACCAGGGGGGTGACCCGCTGTCTCCCGCGCCCATCGCCCAAGGGGAAATCGCCGATCTGTCCACGACCGCGCTTGATCCAACGATCCGCGATACGCTGGCAGGCTTTGCGATGGCCGCGCTGATTGATCGCGGCATGCTGGCCGGAAACACGGAAGAACGTGCGCGTTTGGCCCAAAGCGCGGGCCAGATGCTTTTGACCAGCGAAGACGGACGCATCGGTCTGGCAGCCAAGATCGGAACGGTTGAGGCGCAGATCGAATCTGCTCGAACCCGCAATGCGGCAGAGGAAACCGCGCTTGGCATCCTGCGCGCGGAGATCGGGTCCGCCGACCCGTACGAAGCCGCAACCCGGTTGGAGACGGCCCGTGCGCAGCTTGAATCGCTGTATCTCGTCACCGCTCGCGTCTCGCGGCTCAGCCTTGTGGATTTCCTCAGATGATCCGAATGATTGTTGCCCTGTTTCTGATCGCTTCCTCGGCAATGGCTGAACCGATTCGGATCAAAGATCTGGTCGAATTCGACGGCGTGCGTGGCAATGATCTGGTGGGCTATGGCCTTGTCGTCGGCCTGAACGGCACTGGCGACGGTATCCGCAACGCCCCCTTCACCGAAGAAATCATGGCCAATCTTCTTGAGCGCCTTGGTGCCAACGTCACGGGTGAGGCGATCCGCCCACGGAACGTCGCGGCGGTTTTCGTGACGGCGCAGTTGCCGCCATTTGCGCGGGCTGGGACACGGATTGATGTGACGGTCTCGGCCATTGGTGACGCGAAAAGCCTACTTGGCGGCACGCTGATCATGACGCCGATGAACGGGGCGGATGGGCAGATCTATGCGGTCGCGCAAGGCACGATCATCGCCGGTGGGGTGTCGGCCGAGGGGGACGCGGCCCGTGTGGTGCAGGGCGTGCCGACAGCGGGGGGCATCCCCTCGGGCGCAAGGGTTGAGCGTGAGGTCGAGTTTGACTTTGCGGGGTTGCCGACCCTGCGGCTTGCGTTGAAATCGGCGGACTTCACGACCGCCGAACGGATCGAGCGCGCCATCAACGCCGAGTTTGGCCGCCGTATCGCAGTGATGCAGGATGCCGGCACTGTGGCTCTCGACATCGCGGCAGCCGGGATGCGGTCACCTGCCCATGTCCTCAGCCGGATCGAGGGGATTCTCGTACAACCCGAGACCCGCGCTCGGGTGGTTGTGGATCAGCGGTCCGGGACCATCGTGATGGGGGCCGATGTGCGGATCAGCCGGGTGGCCGTGGCACAGGGAAACCTGACGCTGAGGGTCGAGGAAAGCCCTCTGGTCGTTCAGCCGAACCCGTTCAGCGAGGGGGAAACCGTGGTCGTGCCCCGGTCAAACGCCGAGATCACCAAGGACGGTACCGGCCTTGCCGAAGTGCGCGGCGGCACTGATCTGGCAGAGGTCGTGGCCGGGTTGAACGCACTTGGCGTCGCGCCGCATGACATGATCGACATCCTGAAAAGCATCAATGCCGCTGGTGCCTTGCATGCCGAATTCCTGGTAAACTGACCCGTGTCAGGCAAACTTTGGTTCAAGGGCAATGATCGTGCCCCACGGGTCCTCCATCCGATCCGTCCCGCCACGGGCGATGATCCCGGCCTTGACTGCCGCATCGGTTGCCAGAACCAGCTCGGCAAGCCCGGTGGACGGATAGCTGCGACGACCGGCACCGCGGCTGTTCCAGACATTTGTCGCGATGTGGTGGTGATAGCCACCCGCGCCATAGAAGGCAGCACCCGGATAGCGGGCCGTAACGGGCAGACCAAGGGTGCCGGTGTAGAAAGCCTCGGCTTCGGGAAGGGTGCCGACCTGCAGGTGAACATGGCCGACGACCAGCCCTTCGGGCGCGGTTGTCCAGGGGCCATCGGCGACCCGGAGCAGGGCGTTCAGGTCAAGTGCCTCGGTCGCCATCTTCACGGCACCCGTTGCGTCATGCCAGGCAGAGCGTGGGCGGTCGACGTAGACCTCGATCCCGTTGCCCTCGGGGTCGGCCAGATAGATCGCCTCACTGACCAAGTGGTCCGATGCGCCTTGCAGGGTCAGTCCGGTGTCAGCGGCATGAGGAAGCCAGCGCGCCAGGGCGGGGCGGTCGGGCATGAGGAACGCCGTGTGGAACAACCCCGCTTCACGTTGGGAGGAACGGGCGGCAGCGGCGTCGGCCCGAAGTTCGATCAAGGTGTGACCGTCAACCCCCAGTCGGCGGAGGCCGGGTTCGTCGGAAAGGTCAGCCAGACCCAGCGCCTGCCTGTAGAAGGCGGCCATGCCGTCCAGATCGTGGACGGTGAGGGCGATCCGGGAAATCTCAACCGGCGCGGAGGCAGTGGAGGGGGGCGGGCTGGACATGGGGTGGCCTTTGTCGGGCAAGGGAATTCTTTTGTGGATGATGCGCCTGATGGGGGGGGTGGGACAAGAGACGTGGGCAAACAGTGAGTCTCTTGAAATCCGCCAAGGGTTTGGGATGTCCCGGGCAGGGACAGAGTTCGGTTTCAATGATTTCAATGGCTTGTCGGTAAGCATTTACCAAGTCTTAAGGCTTTGACAGGTGCCTTTTTCGCGGGGCCCCAGTCAGGCATCGGCGTCGGACGACAACGGAATGGCCGCTTTCGCCCGGACGAAGGACCAGCACTGCCCCGCACTCAAAGGGTCAGTTCCGGGCAAAACGGGCCGCGTTCTTGACGACCGTCGCAGGCAGGGCAACCCAAGCAAAGGGGGGCGGCAACCCGCCCTTGGTTGGCCAAAAGGAAACGGGTCAGGTTTCGCCAGCGACACGGAGGCTGAGCGCCCGCCACAGGCAACGAACCACGCCGCGGGGGCTGCAGCCCATGCCAGACCCCCATGGTTGACCCCAAGGAGTGCCAAGCGTAATCCGTGGGGTGCAATCAGGAGCAAAACCCGTGGCCATTCATCTGCACCAGACCGACCTTCCCGATGGGCTGACCCTTGGCCCGGTGGTGGCGATTGACACCGAAACGATGGGGCTTGACCCGCGCCGCGACCGGCTTTGCGTCGTGCAGCTTTCCGATGGGTCGGGCGATGCCCATCTGGTCCAGATCGCCAAGGGCCAGACCCGCGCCCCGAACTTGGAGCGGATGCTGGCGGATCCTGTGGTGCTGAAGCTGTTCCACTACGGGCGGTTCGACGTCGCGATGCTGAAGCAGGCCTTCGGGGTGACGACTGCCCCCGTGTGGTGCACCAAGATTGCGTCGAAACTGGTGCGGACGTTCACGGACCGGCATGGGTTGAAGTACCTGCTGACCGATCTGGTCGGCGTTGACGTGTCGAAGCAACAGCAGACCAGCGACTGGGGGTCAGAGGTGCTGACCGAGGCGCAGAAGGACTATGCGGCGTCGGATGTCCTGTATTTGCACGCCCTGAAGGCCGCGCTTGAGGCGCGCCTGAAGCGCGAGGGGCGGATGGAACTGGCCCAGCGGTGCTTTGATTTCCTGCCAACGCGGGCCGAGTTGGACCTTCTGGGCTGGGACGAGACGCATGACATCTTCCTCCACTGATCCGCTGGCAACCGGACGCCGGGTGATCCGGCGCGAGGCCGGGGCGCTGGATGCCTTGGCCGACGCGCTGGGTGACAGCTTTTCTGCGGCCGTCAGCCTTTTGATGGCGGCGAAGGGGCGGGTGATCGTCTCTGGCATGGGAAAGTCGGGCCATATCGCGCGAAAGATCGCAGCGACCTTTGCCAGCACCGGCACCCCCGCGCATTTCGTGCATCCGGCCGAGGCAAGCCACGGCGACCTTGGCATGGTGGCCGAGGGTGATGTGCTGATCGTGCTTTCCAACTCGGGTGAGACGTCGGAACTGGCGGATATTCTGGCCCATGCAAAACGCTTTGGCATCACGCTGATCGGTGTGGCGGGGCGGGCCGGGTCCACCCTGATGCGGCAGGCGGATGTGGGCATCCTTTTGCCGCAGGTGCCCGAGGCGTGCGAGACGGGAATTGTGCCCACCACGTCAACCACGATGACCCTTGCCTTGGGCGATGCGCTGGCGATCGCGCTCATGGAACACCGTGCCTTCACGCCCGACCATTTCCGCATGTTCCACCCCGGCGGCAAGTTGGGCGCGCGGCTGTTGCGGGTGCGCGACCTGATGCATGAAAACCCGCCTCTGGTTCCCGAAGGCATGGGCATGGGCGAGGTGCTGCTGGCCATCACCCGCAGCGGTTTTGGGGTGGTTGGCGTCACCGACAGCAAGGGCCATCTGGCCGGGATCATCACGGACGGTGACCTGCGGCGGCATCTTGAGGGGCTGATGTCCCATACGGCGGGCGAGGTGATGACCCACAACCCCCGCACCATCGGGACCGAGGCGCTGGCGGGTGAGGCTTTGGCCTTGATGAATGATGGCAAGATCACCTGCCTTCTGGTGACCGACGGCCCAACGGCGATCGGGATCCTGCATGTTCATGATTGCCTGCGCGCAGGCGTGGTCTAGGCGATGGCGATGGATCGGCACACGCGGGTGGTGGGGTGGCTGAAGGTCACCTTGCCGCTGATGGCGCTGGCGATCCTTGCAACGCTGTTCCTGCTGGCCGACCGGATCGACCCCGAGGCCGCCTTGCCCTATGCCGAGGTTGATGTCGAAGATCTGGCGCGCGAACCCCGGATGACCGCGCCCACCTATGCCGGGACCACCAGCGACGGCGGCGCGCTGACCCTTTCGGCGGACGAGGCGCGCCCATCGGCGGACGGCGCTCCAGCACGGGCGCAAGCGCTGCGGCTGCAACTGGACACGCCGGATGGTGCGGCAACCAACCTGACCGCTGCAGATGCCGTGCTGGACAATGTCGAGCGCGAAATCGTGCTGTCGGGCGGGGTGGTGATCACCACCTCGACCGGTTACCGGGTCGAAACGGCTGAGATGACGGCAAAACTTGACCGGTCGGGCCTGCAATCGCAAACACCAGTCACGGCGAAAGGCCCGGCGGGTGACCTTTCTGCAGGCGGCATGACCCTTGGTCAGGACAACCGCACCCCCGGTGGGTATCTTCTGGTTTTCAATGGGGGCGTCCGGCTGGTATATCTTCCAGGTGGCTAAGGCCCAAGGGGTTCGACGAATGGCATTGAAGCACTGGTCTTTGGCAATCGCCGCAAGCGTGGCGCTGCTGCCGACGGCGGCTGTCGCGCAACAGGCGACCATCGCCTTCGGCGATCTGGAGCAGGACACCACCCAGCCGGTAGAAGTGACCGCCGACCAGCTTGCGGTGAACAATGCCGATGGCACTGCGGTCTTCAGCGGCAATGTGAAGGTTGTGCAGGGCGACATGACGCTGACCGCGGGCGAGGTTCAGGTCAAATACGGCTCGGAACCGGGCGAGATTGATCAGTTGCTGGCCAGTGGCGGTGTCAGCGTGACCAACCTTGGCGACGCGGCCAAGGCGGATGGGGCGGTCTATACCATCAAGAGCGGCCAGATCGTGATGTCGGGAAATGTGCTGCTGACGCAGGGGCCGTCGTCGATGCAGGGGCAGAAGCTGACGATCAACCTGACGGACGGGTCTGGCGTCATGGAAGGCCGCGTGACGACGACCTTCGTGCCGGGCGAAAACTGATGGCGGTGAAGCCAGAGCTGACAATCAGGGAAGGCGGAGGGGGCCTGCAAGTGCGGTCCTTGCGCAAAAGCTACAAGAAACGGCCGGTGATCCGGGATGTCAGCCTTGATCTGCGCCGGGGCGAAGTGGTGGCGCTGCTCGGCCCGAACGGATCGGGCAAGACGACGTGTTTCTATTCCATCGCCGGGCTCGTGACGCCGGAAGGCGGGCAGGTGCTGATTGACGGCAAGGACGTGACCGCCCTGCCGATGTACCGCCGCGCACGGTTGGGAATTGGCTATCTGCCGCAGGAAGTCAGCATTTTCCGGGGCTTGTCGGTTGAAGACAACATCCTTGCCGTGCTGGAAATCGCCGAGCCTGACCGCCACAAGCGGCGCGAACGGCTGGAAGAGCTGCTGAGCGAGTTTTCCATCACCCACCTGCGCCGCACGCCCGCGCTGGCGCTGTCAGGTGGTGAACGGCGGCGGGTGGAGATTGCGCGCTGTCTGGCAGCAGACCCGAAGTATCTTTTGCTGGACGAACCCTTTGCCGGGGTTGACCCGATTGCGGTGGGGGAAATCCGCCATCTGGTGCATGACCTGAAAAGCCGGGGGATCGGGGTCCTGATCACGGACCACAACGTGCGCGAGACGTTGGATATCGTGGATCGTGCCTACATCCTGCATGACGGCAAGGTGCTGATGTCGGGCACAACGGAAGAAGTGGTGCATGACGAAACCGTCCGCCGCGTCTATCTGGGCGAAAACTTCCGGATCATCTAGGCGGGCCTGCGACCGGGGGGAATCGACTCGGTTGACAAGGGGGCATGGGCTGGCGCCAAATACCCTTGATGCGTGTGTCACATGCCCCTTTTCTGATCCGTTGCGCCGCGGAGAAATCGGCTGGCAGACCTTGCGTGACGCAACGTTCTTTCCAACATTCAAAAGAAGGGCAGGACGGTCCGGAATGACCCGGCACGCCCGGCCAGCAGGCGAGAGGAGAGGCCATGCGCTACCAGATCAGCGGGAAACAGATCGACGTCGGTGAGGCCCTTCAGACCCATGTGAAGGCGGAAATGGGTGAGGTGGTCGAGAAATACGCCCAGCGCCCGACCGAATGTATCGTGGTATTTTCCCGCGTGGCGCATGAGTTTGTCTGCGAAGCGACCATCCATCTGTCCACCGGCCTGACAGCCCAGGCCAAGGGCCACGCGTCCGAGGTTTATGCCGCCTTTGAATCCTGCCGCGAGAAGATGGACAAGCAACTTCGCCGCTACAAACGTCGGATCCGCAACCACCACAACCACCGCGCAACCCCGGTTGAATTCGGCGGGGCGTCCTCGTATATCCTCGCCTCGTCCGAGGATGCCGAGGATGTGGAGCCCGATACGCTTCAGCCCATCGTGATCGCCGAAATGGAGACGAAGATTCCTTCGATCACCGTCGGCGAAGCCGTGATGCAGCTGGAATTGGCCGGGCAGCGCATGTTGGTGTTTCGGAACGAAGGCCATGGGGGCGTGAATGTGGTGTACCGTCGGGATGACGGGAACATCGGCTGGATCGACCCTCGCAACAGCAAGTAGCGCCAAGGTTGGCGCGGGAACAACGTCTGCCTATGGAACTTTCCAAGCTACTTACGCCGGGTGCCGTTCGGGTTGTCGGTCAGTTCACGTCCAAGAAGCGGCTGTTTCAAGAGCTGGGCGAAATGGCCGCGCAGACCTATGGTCTGTCAGCCGCGGTGGCCATCGACAGCCTTCAAGAGCGTGAGACTTTGGGACCAACCGGCGTGGGGCATGGCATCGCCCTGCCCCATGCGCGGCTTGAGGACCTGAAGGGAATCGTTGGCGTGTTCCTTCGGCTGGAAAAGCCGCTGGATTATGACAGCGTGGACCGTCAGCCGGTGGATCTGGTCTTTGCGCTGTTCGCCCCCAAGGATTCCGGGGTGGACCACCTGAAGGCTCTGGCATTGGTCAGCCGGACGATGCGCGACCCGGGCGTGGTGGCGAAGCTGCGGGCCAACAGCGACCCGGCCAAGCTGCACGCGATCCTGACGGAAAGCCGGGCACCGCAGGCGGCGTGACGGGACGTTCCACCGACAATGGTGCAGAGCCGGCCTTGAACCGTCGGGCTTGCGCGGTGCTGTGTTAGCCCTGCCAGCGCCCAAAGCCGAAGCCCATGTAGTCACGGGCATAGGCATCTGCCCCGGCCGCCTCGACAGCGTCGTCGCAGATCGCGGATAGGGCCTGTGCCGCGGGGTCGGGCGGGGGGGCAAAGGGGGAGGTCACCCCAACCTCGGCCGCAAGGAAAGCCAGGCTTTCGGCAAGACGGTCTTCGCGGATCACCAGATCCAGCGGCTGAAAGCTGGAAAACCCTTGCAGGATCGCGGTCTGGCTGGCCCAGTTCGGATCAACCCGCTGCCCGGTCTGGCCAAGGGTGGCAAGCCGGGCGTAATGCAGGAACACAAGGAAAGCACTGCGTTCGCTGGCGACATCGGGGAAGGGATGGCCCGGATCAGGCAAATCGGCCTTGTAGGCGCGGATCAGGATGCGGCGGTAGTCAGCAAACTGTCCCGAGACGATCTTTTCACGAAAGGCCACATGGGCGCGCAGCAGCGGGTGGCGGATCACCGTAAAGCTGCGATGGCCCGGATTTGCGCGCTTCCATTGGCGCAAGGTTTTCTGTTCGAAGCCTTCGACAAGACCGCCAAAGCTGGCAAGCCAATTGCGCACAGCCGCTTCCGGGCCTGACCGGACCGGAAACCAAAGGAGCGGCGCAGTCGCAGCGGCAATTGCCGTGGGAATGGCGGCGGGGCGGCGGGGTTCGAAGTTCGGGGTGCGGTTCAGGGCGAAAACGTCGATCCCCGGCAGGGCACCGGCCAAGTCCTGCGGATTTTCCAGCTTGTCCTGAACGGGTTCGGGGTTCTGCTTTTTCAGGGTGTCATCCGGCGCCTTCAGCCGGGCATCCACCCCTAGAAAGGCAGCAAGGCCGTTCAGCACCTCAACCGAGCCGAGGTCTTCATAGTCGATGTAGAATGCGGTCTGCCCGCTGGTCTGCAAGGCAGTGAGCAGCTGCCGTTGAAAGCCTTGCAGGGCGGCAAGGTGATCCTGAAACTCAACCGGGTCAAAGGTGACCTTGGCGGATTTCAGGCGCTTGGCATCGGTCAGTTTCCACTGCCCGGTGGCTTGGGCGATTTTCCAACTGACATAGCTTTCCAACGGATTGCGGGTCAGGATGATCTTGGCACAGCCGGGGTCATCCATCACCAGATTCAGCACGCGCGGATCGTGGTCGTGAAAGTAGCGAAAGCCCGAAAGACCATCCGTTTCCGCGCGCAGTTTGCGCAAGAGCGGCTTGGGGTTCACCTCACGGTCGGCAAGCGAGATGCCGAACAGGTCCGTCTGGTCTTTCTTGCCGATGAAATGCGGGTTGAACACTTCGCCATAGCTGGTGATGCCGGGCAGGGCGTTCAGGTTCGCCTCAAGAAAATTGGACCCGGTCCGCATTTCAGCGAAGATCACAAAGCTGTGGAACGGGCCTGCCATGCTATTTGACCATTTGCGCGCGCGACAGGCCGCGGTCGATGCGGGCCATGTCAATGCTGGCGGGAACGTCGCCCATCAGGACGGGCTGCATGCCCTGATTGCGCAATTCCTGCAAGAAATCACTGAAGCCGGAAAGATCGGTCATCCTCGGCAGTTCGGTCATGCGATGGGGCGCGCGGGGGTTCAGGTCATCGACAATCTGGTGAAGCGGTTCCACCGGGTCTTCGACGAAATCCGCCAAGGTCCAAACCCGGGTGCGGGCCTTGGTGTCGGGGCCATTCAGCAGGGCGATGAAATCCGCCTCGATCTTTTGAAGCCGGGCAGCCTCGGCGCGGATTTCGGGGAAGGGCCGGCCCGAGCGCCAGAGCGGGATGGCGAAAGCGCCTGACACCAGCATGATGCTGGCATTGGGATCCCCGGCAAGAAACGAGGTGATGTCTTGCGCGTCACCCGGGCCGAACTGGAAGCATTGGCGTTCGCCGCGGCTGTTCCAGATCAGGCTGGTCAGGAAACTGCGCGGGTTATAGTCGCGCAAGGCGGCGCTGTCAGACAGACCGCCCTTGAACACAGCCTCATCCCCGGCGAATTGCACACGGTCCGGCGCGAAAAGGTGGCCATGTACCCGGGCATCGGCGACGCGGGCCAGCCAGGGAAGGAAATCAGGGAAGAGTTCGGCAAAGCCTTCGAACACGCCGTAGGGCGCGGCTGAACGGTTGCCGCCGCGATCCTTGTTCGGAAAACGGCTTTGCATGTAAAGGCCCGGGCGGCCTTTTGTCCTGCGCTCCACCGCCTTGGCGAACAGACGGTCGATCTTGCCGGGGTTGGGTTCCGGCCGGGTGGCAAGATCAGCCGTGGGGGACAGGTAGGTGTCATAAAGCACATCCGCCTGCGGCCAGATCTTGCGGGCAACGAATGCATCCGTCCGGCGCAGAAGCTGGATGTGATCGTCGTAAAACACATGCGGGCGACCCTGAAAATCAAACTTTGACAGGGTCAGGGACCGGCTTTCGACATTGGTCGAGACCTGCCGGACGAGGGTCTGGAAATAGCTTTCATCAGGGATCCAGACGCGCCGGAAATACCGGTCATGCCGCGCGCGGTCGGGGTGGGTCAGGATGGCCTGCAGTGACTGGCGGGTCAGGCACCACCACTGGCTGCCAAGGTGCGGCACAAGGCCATCGGGAATCCGGCGTTGAAACCCGAAGCGGCGTTGCAGGTTCACATAGCCGTCAAACAACCGGCGCTGCCGCTTCCACGAGAAGGGGAAGCGCAAGGTAAAGCGTTCCCGGTTCAGACCCCCGACGGTCCAGCCGACATCGGCTGTGGTGACGCTTTCGATGAAATCGGTCTGGGGGTGGGCGGCGAGATGGTCCTGAAGCTCGGCCACCGGGCGGATCGGCAGGCAGGAGCCAGAGGCCAGAAAGACGTGACCGACCTGCGGGAAATCGCGCAGCATCTGGGCAGCGGCGGTTGATGACGCCTCAACCAGACTGAAGGTACCCCATTCGCAGGCGGTGCGTGCGGAAAAGCGGATACTTGGCAGGTCAGCCAGATCAGCGGCCAGCTTGGCGCGATCCTTTTCGGCCACGCGTCGGTCAAGGTGAATGACAACCGGGCAGCCATGTTCGGCCCAATGCCGGGCGACCTGCGCCGCACGGTGCAGCGCGGTGTGGCACAGCATGACTATGCCGACCGTCACGCCCAGTTTCCTTTCGACATCAGTCCCAGAATTTCCAGCTGTCGCCAGTTGATATACTTCTCGCTCCAATTGCACCACAGATCGCGTTCGCGGGCGATGCCATCGCGATAGGCGCGGTATTCATGGCTTTCGGCGTAGTGCTGACCACGGGCAAGCTCTTCCTCGGCCTTGGCGGCGAAGGTGTCGAGGAACTTGGCATGCAGCAGGCAGCCCGAGGGTTTTTCACCGCCATTATCCTCGTACACAAGGTTCAGCCCGCGCGGCAGCATCATGTGGGTGGAACTGACATAGGCGTAGCCGCGCTCCCACTTCACCAGCGGAACCTTGTTCATCGCCGGGGCCTTCTTCGGCAGGTCGGAAAAGAACACGCGGGCGCGAGGGCCGCCCTGAATCCAGAGGTTGCGAAAGGTGGGGTTGCGGGTGACGGTGTAGTTGCCGCTGTCGAAATATTGGGCGATTTCGAACGGGTTCTGGCCTTCACGGTAGGGCTGCGCGTGCATGGAGCCCTTGGGGTACATGTCCAGGATCATGGACGAAAAACTGCGCGCGCCCGCGCTGTCCAGCCAATCGGTCAGCGCGCGCAGGGGCCGGGTTTCGCAAAACGGGTAGACCAGAAATTCGTCAACATCGACCGTCAGGCACCAGTTGCCGGTGCCATACCGGCGCAGCAGGTGCATCATCCAGTCCATCCCGAAGCGGGATTGCTTGTACCCGGCCCCGGTTGTCCAAAGCGACACATCCGGCTGGTCAGCCAGATACTCACGGGTGCCGTCGTCTGACGCGTTGTCCACGATCAGAAAGTGATCGACCCCGATCTTGCGGTAATATTCCAGAAAGAAGGGCAGGCGCACCCGTTCGTTGCGAATGGTGGAAAACAGAAGGATCGGCTGCGGGCGGACCTGCGGGGTCCGGTTGGCCACCTGGGTCAACTGGCGGCGGCGGCGAAAGGCGCGCGCCAGCAGATACTGGCGCCGCAGCCGCAGGCGGTAGGCCGACATCAGCGACATGCCACACCCCGTGTCATATCCAGCCCCCGCGCGACAGAAGGCCCAGCGCCTCCATCTGACGCCAACCTGTGTATCGGGTGGATGCGGCGCAGTGCAGGACAGGGTCGGCGGTCAGCCGGTCGTAGTAGGCGGCGTATTGCGCACCGTCGTTGAAATGTTCGCCCCGGGCCTTTTCCTCGGCCGAGCGGTCAATGATTTCCGGCAGGAACTTGGAGTGCAAAAGCACGCCCGACGTCAGCTCGCCCCCTTCCGTGTCATAGACGCGGTTGAGGTGCGGCGGCAAAAGCGCGTGGGTCGAGGTGACATAGGCGTAGCGCCAGTGCCAGCGGACCAACGGGGTCTTGTTCAGCGTCGGCGCGCGGCGGGGGGATTGGCCAAAGAAGGCGCGGGCGCGCGCGCCGCCCTGCACCCAGAGATTGCCCATACGGGGCTGCACCTGAACCTGATAATTGCCACCATCGAAGAACGGCAGGTGGTCCAGCGGGTTGTCGCCGGGCTGGTGGTCCGTCTGTGAGACGGGGCCAGCAGGATACATGTCCACCGTCAGCGCGCCAAAGGACCGGTGCCCCTGCCGGTCAAGCCAGTTGGTCAGGGCCGACAGGGGCCGGGTCTGCCAATAGGGGTAGATCAGGATTTCGTCCGCATCCAGCGTCAGGCACCAATGGCCGTGCCCATGGCGCAGCATCAGCCAGGTCAGCCAGTCCATCCCAAAGCGCGCGGCCTTGTAGCTGGCCGCCGTTTGCCAAAGCGAAACGTCCGGCTGATCGCGCAGCAGGGCAGAGGTGCCATCGGTGCTGGCGTTGTCGACAATCAGGAAGTGGCGGATGCCAAGGCGGCGGTTGTGGTCCAGAAGGAACGGCAGGCGCGACGCTTCGTTGCGGACGCACAGGAAACACAGCACATCGCCCGGGATGATGGCTGCGGTGCGATCAACAACAGCCGTCAGCTGGCGACGGCGACGGACCGCGCGGGCCAGAAGAAGACGCCTGCGAAGACGCAGGCGGTAGGCTTGCCACAGCTCGGCGGGGCCGGTCCTATGGTCTGGCAGTGTGCCAATAGGGCAGGCCGTTGAAGGCCTGCCCACATGCGTAGAAGGCTTGCTCAAGGCTTATTGAGCTGCTTTTTGCATGGCCATGAGGTCATGCAGGAACTCTCCAAACTCAGCCCCGAATTCCGGGCGCGACAGGCCAAAGGCGACGGTGGCCTGCAAGAACCCGATCTTTGAGCCACAGTCGTAGCGTTGACCCCGGAAGCGCAGGCCGAACACCCCGGCCTTGCTGCGGGTTTCTTCGGCGATGGCGTCGGTCAGCTGGATTTCACCATTGGCGCCCTGCTTCATCCGGTTGAGGTTGGTCAGCACTTTGGGCGTCAGGATGTATCTGCCGATCACCGCCAGGTTCGACGGTGCATCCGCCGCCTTGGGCTTTTCGACCATGCCCTTGACGCGGACGATCGACCCCATGTCCTCCCCGACATCAAGCACACCGTAGGATGAGATGCGGGATGGCGGCACTTCCATCGCGGCGACCATGCAGCCACCGGTTTCGGCATGCGCTTCGACCATCTGCTGCAGGCAGGGGCGTTCGGCGGCGATGACGTCATCGGGCAGAACGACGGCAAAGGGTTCGTTGCCGATCAGCCGACGCGCGCACCACACCGCATGACCAAGGCCCATTGGCCGGTTCTGCCGGACATAGGCGATGGCGCCGCTGTCCATGTTCGTGTCTTTCAGGATTTCGAGCAGGTCTTCCTTGCCAGACCGCCGCAGCGCACTTTCCAGTTCGGGGGCGTGGTCAAAGTAATCCTCAAGCGCGGATTTCCCGCGCGAGGTGACAAAAATGAATTCCTTGATCCCGGCAGCGCGTGCTTCGTCAATGGCGTATTGAATCAGCGGCCGGTCGACGAGCGTCATGATCTCTTTCGGGATCGACTTGGTCGCCGGAAGGAAGCGCGTACCAAGCCCCGCAACCGGAAACACGGCCTTGGTAATCTTCTTGATGTTCATGTTCGATCCGTTTCTGCGTCTCGCGGGCCACGTCAGCGACCCAATCCTTAGTCCCAAACACTATAATCGAAGATGAATCTGACCTTATCCGGGCAGGCGCGCGGCATTATCGCCAATTTGCATGGCATAACGATAGTATGCACGCAAAAAGTTTCTGTTGGCGCGACAGTGCGCCAGAAAGATCACGACTGCTGCTGTTCGCCCGCCTGTCTTGCCAGCATTGCCTCGATAACCGGCACGTCAGAGGGGTTGTTCAGCTCCCAGAATTCTCGGCCCTCAGCTTCGACTTCGACACAAAGCACGCTGCGGTTGTTCTCAAGGAAACGCAACTGCTCCAACCCCTCCAGCCCCTCAAGCGGGCCGATGGGCCAGGCGGGATAGTCGGCCAGGGCAGCGGGTCGGTAGGCGTAGACGCCGACATGGTGGAAAACCGGGGTGGGTTCTTCCGGCGCATAGTCGCGCCCCGTGTAGGGGATGACCTCTTTCGAGAAATAGAGCGCACGGCCCCCGGCACCGAAAACAGCCGTCGTGCCACCCACACGCCCGGCGCGGCGGTCGGCGAGGAACCCCGCAACGGCCCTTCCATCGCAGCGCAGGACCGGGGTGGCAATGTCGGCGGCAGGGTCGGCGGCCAACCCCTTGACCAAGTCTTCGACAAACCAAGCGGGGGTCAGGGGGGCATCCCCTTGCAGGTTCACGACAACGTCGAAGCCGGGCAGGATCGCCGCCACCTCGGCGCAGCGTTCAGTGCCGTTGCGGGCGGCAGAGGAGGTCATCACCACCTCGGCCCCGAAGGCCTGCGCATGGGTGGCAATGCGGTCATCATCCGTGGCCACGACGACGCGGTCGATGCCGCGCACGGCCATCGCCGCTTCCCAGCTGCGGCGAATCAGGGTCTTTTCACCATCCGGGCCGCGCAGGGACACCAGCGGTTTGCCCGGATAGCGGGTCGAGGCATAGCGGGCCGGAATGGCGACAAGGGTCTTCATTTCAGCACCACCCCCGGCGCGTGGGCGATGAAGAACGGGTTGTCCCAGCCGGGCTTGCCATAGGCGAGGGGTGTGTGGTCGTCAAAGCGCACGACATGGCCACCGGCACCGCGCAAGACGGCATCGCCGGCAGCGGTGTCCCATTCCATCGTGCGGCCAAGCCGGGGATAAAGATCCGCCTCACCCGTGGCGACAAGGCAGAACTTCAGGCTGGAACCGGCGGACTTCATGTCCTGCACGGCGTAGCGGCTGATGTAGTCATCGGTCGCCTGATCGCGGTGGGACTTCGACGCCACCACCATCAGCGCCGCATTGTCCGGCGTGGCGACACGCAAAGGCCGGGTCGGGCCGGGGGTTTCCTTGTCAAAGGGGCCCGTTTCCTCGACCGAGGTGCCGTCTGGCAAGGTGTAGAACAGCCGCCCTTGCGCGGGCGCGTAGACGATGCCGCTGATCGGCTCACCTTCATGGACATAGGCGATGTTCACGGTGAAATCGCCTCGGCGCTGGACGAATTCCTTGGTGCCATCCAGCGGATCGACGATCAGGAACGACCGCGCAACCAACGCATGGCTGGCCGCCTGTTCCTCGGTTATCAGTGCAACCTCGGGAAATGCCGCACGCAGGCCTGCGGAAATGACGGCGTCGGCGGCCTCATCCGCCTCGGTCACGGGGCTCGAATCCCCCTTGGCGCGCACTTCGAAGTCAGGGCGCCCGTAGACGGCCATGATGCTGTCTCCGGCATCCAGCGCAAGGCGGCGCATGAGGGGCACAAGGCGTGCGAGATCCATCATTTCTCCTGTAGGTCGCAAGGCAATTGAACAAGTGTTCGCGCGCCCTTATCCTGCGCCGGTAACGGAACGGCAAGTTTTCCCTGCGCAGGGTGCCGAACCTGACGAGGTCACGCAGATGTTCCGCTATCAACGGCGCAACCAATCGGCATTCGGCAAAGCGTTCCAGACGCTGGAGCTTATGTTCCACGTTGCCGTGCGCAACCTGCGCAAGTCGAACGGGAATGCGGTGCTGGGCCTTGTGATGTCCATCGTGCAGGCGCTGCTGATGGTCGTCATCATGTATTTCCTGTTTTCGTTCCTTGGTCTGCGCAAGATCGCCGTGCGCGGCGATTTCATGCTTTACGTCATGTCAGGCGTCTTCATGTTCATGACGCATGTAAAGGCCATCGGGGCGGTGTCCGGCGCGGATGGGCCAACGTCGACCATGATGATGCATTCGCCGATGAACCCGATCATCTCGATCGCGGGGGCGGCGCTGGCGTCGCTTTATCAGCAGGTGTTGGCTGCGGCCGTCATCCTGTTCAGCTATCACGCGCTGATCACGCCGATCAGCATCGATGAACCGGTGGGCGTGCTGGGGATGTTCCTGCTGTCATGGCTGACCGGTGTGGGCATCGGCATGGTGCTGCTGTCTGCCAAGCCCTGGCAGCCAGAGCTGATGGGAATCCTGACCACCATCATCATGCGGGTCAACATGATCGCCTCTGGCAAAATGATCGTGGCCAACAACGCCAAGCCGGAAATGCGCGCGATGTTCGACTGGAACCCGCTGTTTCACACCATCGACCAGGGCCGCGGGTTCATGTTCCTGAATTATCAGCCGCGCTACACGTCGGTTGAGTATCCGATCTACATCATGCTGGTCTGCGTGATGCTGGGCCTGATGGCGGAATTCTTCACGCGGCAATACGCATCCGCAAGTTGGGGGAAAGGCCGATGATCCGTCTTGCCATGCTGCTCTTGTGGCTTGCCACCGGCGCGGTCCGCGCTGAGGTTTACCCCGCCTTCCACGCCGTTGTCGGGGTGGCTGAGGATGACGTTCTCAACATCCGCGCCGCACCTGATGCGGGGGCCGACATCATCGGCACGCTGGCGCCCAACGCGATGGGGGTTGAGGTGATTGGCGTCACCGAAGGCTGGGCACTGGTGAACACGGGCGAAGGGTCGGGCTACGCATCGCTGCAGTTCCTTGCGCGCGAAGAGGGGCCGGACTGGTATGCGCTGGAACAGCCGCTGGCCTGTTTCGGGACGGAACCCTTCTGGTCGCTGGCGATTGACCCCGCTGCAGGCGTCACCGACTATTCCACCCCGGAACCGGACGAGGCGCGGCAGGGCACCATCGGCCAGATCTGGCCCGGCGCACCCTGGGCCCCCACTGCGGCCCTTGCGATGGACGAAGGGATGGCCGTCCTGCGATCGGCCGAATGCAGTGACGGAATGTCCGACCGCAGCTTCGGCATCGCGATTGATGTCTTCCTGATGCAGGGTGACAGGCAGCGTCTTTCCGGCTGTTGTGCGCTTGGCGCGCCCTGAAGCGCCGGGTCGGGCCCAAAAATCCTGGAAGATTCGCAGAAGACTCTGCGTGCCAACCGTTGCAGGGGCTTTGGCACCCCCCTATATACGGCAGGCACGACGACAGGCCGCCAGATCTGTCGCCTCATCCATGGCGGGGATGCCGAATTGGAAGGGTCCTTGCCGGAACATCGCCTGAAGTAAAGGGATACACAAATGGCCAAAGTCATCGGTATTGACCTCGGGACGACGAACTCTTGCGTTGCCATCATGGATGGTTCGCAACCCCGCGTCATCGAGAACTCGGAAGGCGCGCGCACGACGCCTTCCATCGTCGGTTTCACCGACTCGGAACGTCTGGTCGGGCAGGCTGCCAAGCGGCAGGCCGTCACCAACGCTTCGAACACCATCTTCGCGGTCAAGCGCCTGATCGGGCGCCGGTTTGATGATCCGGTGATCCTCAAAGACCAGAAGAACATGCCGTACAAGATCGTCAACGGCGGCAACGGCGACGCCTGGGTTGAAGCCCGGGGTGAGAAGTATTCGCCGTCGCAGGTCAGCGCCTTCATCCTGCAGAAGATGAAGGAAACGGCGGAAAGCTATCTGGGTGAGACGGTCACGCAGGCTGTCATCACGGTGCCCGCCTATTTCAACGACGCCCAGCGTCAGGCGACCAAGGACGCAGGGAAAATCGCGGGTCTTGAGGTGCTGCGCATCATCAACGAACCGACGGCGGCGGCACTCGCCTATGGCCTCGACAAGAAAGAGACCAAGACGATCGCGGTCTATGACCTTGGCGGCGGTACGTTCGACATCACCATCCTGGAAATCGACGACGGGTTGTTCGAAGTGAAATCCACCAACGGGGACACGTTCCTTGGCGGCGAAGACTTCGACATGCGGATCGTCAACTATCTGGCGGATGAGTTCAAGAAAGAGCATGGCGTCGACCTGTCGAACGACAAGATGGCCCTGCAGCGCCTGAAGGAAGCGGCGGAAAAGGCCAAGATTGAGCTGTCGTCCTCCAGCCAGACCGAAATCAACCAGCCCTTCATCAGCATGGACCGCAACACCGGCCAGCCGCTTCACCTTGTGATGAAGCTGACCCGCGCCAAGCTGGAAAACCTGGTTGAGGACCTGATCAAGAAGTCGATCAAGCCTTGCATGGCGGCGCTTAAGGATGCCGGCGTGTCGAAGGAGGACATTGACGAGGTTGTGCTGGTCGGCGGTATGACCCGCATGCCCCGCGTGATCGAGGAAGTGACCAAGTACTTCGGCAAGGAGCCCCACAAGGGCGTGAACCCTGACGAAGTCGTGGCGCTTGGTGCCGCCATTCAGGCCGGCGTGCTGCAGGGTGACGTCAAGGACGTTGTGCTGTTGGACGTGACCCCGCTTTCCTTGGGCATCGAAACCCTCGGTGGCGTGTTCACCCGCCTGATCGACCGCAACACGACGATCCCTACCAAGAAGTCTCAGGTCTTCTCGACCGCCGAGGACAACCAGAACGCGGTGACGATCCGCGTGTTCCAGGGCGAGCGTGAGATGGCCGCCGACAACAAGATGCTGGGCCAGTTCAATCTGGAACAGATCCCGCCCGCCCCGCGTGGCGTGCCGCAGATCGAAGTGACCTTCGACATCGACGCCAACGGCATCGTGTCGGTGAAAGCCAAGGACAAGGGCACCAACAAGGAGCAGGCGATCACGATCCAGGCCTCGGGCGGTCTGTCCGATGACGAGATCGAGAAGATGGTCCGCGACGCCGAGGCGAATGCCGAGGCTGACAAGGAACGCCGCGAACTGGTTGAAACGAAGAACCAGGGCGAAAGCCTGCTGCATTCGACCAAGAAGTCCCTGGCCGATCACGGCGACAAGGTAGACCCCTCGACCGTCGAGGCGATCGAACTTGCCATGCAGCCGCTTGAAGAAGCGCTGAAAGGCGAGGATGCAGGCAAGATCCGCTCGGGCATCCAGAACCTGACCGAAGCCGCGATGAAGCTGGGCGAGGCGATCTACAAGGCCAACCAGTCCGAAGGCGGCAGCGGTGAGGATGAACCGCGGCCGGTGGATGACGATGACATCGTCGACGCCGACTTCGAAGATCTGGGCAACAGCAAGCGGAAGTAACGCCGCGTGAACTGGAACAGGGGGCGGTCTGGCAACGGACCGCCCCCCTTCCGGTTCGGTTTGGGGGTTTTGCCGTGGCAAAGCGCGATTATTACGAAGTCCTTGGGGCCAGCAAAGGCGCTTCGGCGGATGAGCTGAAGAAGGCCTATCGCCAGAAGGCGAAGGAATTGCACCCGGACCGCAATTCAGACAATCCGCAGGCCGAGGCCCAGTTCAAGGAAGTGAACGAGGCCTATGAAGTTCTGAAGGACGAACAGAAGAAGGCGGCCTATGACCGCTTTGGCCATCAGGCGTTTGAAGGCGGCATGGGCGGCGGGCCGCGCCCGGGGCAGGGTTATGGCCAGCAAGGCGACTTTGCCAGCGCCTTTTCGGACGTGTTCGAAGACCTGTTTGGCGACTTCATGGGCGGGCGTGGCGGCGGCAGCGGTGGCCGCAGCCGGGCACAGCGCGGGTCAGACCTGCGCTATAACCTGCGCGTGACGCTGGAAGAGGCCTATAGCGGCATCCAGAAGACCATCAGCGTTCCGACATCCGTCACCTGCGACGTGTGCCACGGGTCAGGGGCCGAAGGTGGGGCAGAACCGGTCACCTGCCCAACCTGTTCCGGCATGGGCAAGGTCCGCGCGCAGCAGGGCTTTTTCACGGTGGAGCGTACTTGCCCGACCTGCAATGGCATGGGCCAGATCATCAAGAACCCCTGCAAGAGTTGTGGTGGCCACGGCCGGGTGCAGAAGGAACGCACCCTGTCCGTCAACATCCCGCAAGGCGTGGAAACCGGCACCCGCATCCGTCTGGCCGGTGAGGGTGAAGCCGGTCTGCGTGGCGGCCCGCAGGGTGACCTTTACATCTTCATCGAGGTGAAGGAGCACGCGATCTTCCAGCGCGACGGCGTGCATCTGTTCTGCCGCGTTCCAGTTTCGATGCCAACCGCTGCCCTTGGCGGCGAGGTTGAGGTGCCAACGATCGACGGCGGCAAAGCTCGGGTCAAGGTGCCTGCCGGTGCCCAGACCGGCAAGCAGATGCGCCTGCGGATGAAGGGCATGCCCGCCCTGCGCAGCGGCAACACCGGCGACATGGTGATCGAGCTTGCGGTGGAAACCCCGGTCAACCTGACCGCCCGCCAGCGCGAACTGCTGCGCGAGTTCGAAGATCTGTCGGAAGAGAACAACCCCGAAGCAAGCTCGTTCTTTTCGAAGGTCAAGGGCTTCTGGGACGGCATGAAGGGCTAAGACCCTCCGGATCCTTGCCCTAGCGGGTCAGGATCCGGGCACTGCCATTCAGGGAAGCTGATCGGGTACAGGCACGGCTTCGTCGTGCAAGTGCAGCCGCCGCCATCGGATCGACGACCACAGCGCCACGGCGATGAACCCCGCACCCAGCAGGCCGGTAATCACCTCGGGGATATGGGCCAGCGTCTGGCCGAACATCACGCAGGCCAGAACGAAGATCGACCAGAAGGCCCCATGTTCCAGATAGCGGAACTCTGACAGGGTCTGACGTTCGACCAGCATGATGGTCATCGACCGGACATACATGGCGCCAACGCCAAGGCCGATGGCGATCAGGAACAGGTTCTGCGTCAGGGCGAAGGCCCCGATGACACCGTCAAAGCTGAAGGACGCATCCAGAACCTCAAGGTACAGGAACGCGCCGATCCCACCCTTGACCGCAAGGTCGGCAGCCTTGTCGGCGTGGTCAAGGATATGCCCGATGACATCGACGATCAGAAACGTCACCAGCCCCGACACGGCCGAGTACAGGAAGGTGGAAAGCTCCGCCTCGGGCATGATCGTGGCGAAGATCAGGATGATCGTCAGCACGATGGCAAGCTCAAGCCCCTGCACCGAGGAAAACCGCGACATGGCGCCTTCAACCGAGGCGATCCAGTGGATGTCCTTGCCCTCGTCGAAGAAGTATTTCAGCGCCACCATCATCAGGAAGGCCCCGCCGAACGCCGCGATGGAAAGATGCGCGTCGCCCACGATGCGCGAGTATTCGGCGGGTTCCGAGGCGGCAAGGCGCAGCGCCTCGATCGGGCCGATCTTTGCGGCGAAGACCACGATCAGGATCGGGAAAACGATCCGCATGCCAAAGACCGCGATCAGGATGCCCCAGGTCAGGAACCGGCGCTGCCACAGCGGCGTCATTTCCTGCAGCTTGTTGGCGTTCACGATGGCGTTGTCGAAAGACAGGCTGATCTCCAGGATCGACAGCACCCCGCCAATGAACAGGAACCCAAGGGCCCCGGTCAGCGTGCCCGTATAGGCAAAGCCCAGCCAGACCGACAGAAACAGGCCGATCCCGGTGACAAGGAAGGCCCAGCGGAAGTAGTGCAATGCTGTCGACATCGGATCCTCACGGTTGGCAGAGCATCGCTTTAGGACGCCGCCCCTGCATCTGCAAGCAATCGGGCGACGTTTACCAATCATTCATCGTTTTGGCGGCAGAATCTGGCCATGACACCAGTTTCCGGCTTTAGCGATTCCCTGTTCTCAGACCTCTCCCCCGTCGCTGATGGGGATGAGGCTGCGGCTATGCCGGTACCCTCCCGACTGCCCAGCTACATCGCGGACCATCGGGCGCGGTTGCGGTCACGGTTCATGGAAGGCGGGGCTGCCGCCATACCGGACTATGAGTTGTTGGAGCTTGTCTTGTTCCGCGCCATTCCGCGGCAGGACGTGAAGCCTTTGGCGCGGCGGCTGCTGGACACGTTCGGTGACTTCAACCGCGTCATCACCGCCACCCCCGCGCGGTTGCAGATGGTCAAGGGTGCAGGTCCGACCGTGGTGCTGGAGTTGAAGCTGATCGAAGCGGCGGCCCAGCGGATGATGCGGGCGCGGGTCATCCAGAAGCCACTGTTGTCCAGTTGGGATGCGCTGCTGGACTATTGCCACACAACGATGGCCCACCGCGAAACCGAACAGTTCCGGGTGCTGTTTCTTGACCGCAAGAATGTGCTGATCGCGGATGAGGAACAGGGCAAGGGCACGGTCGACCATGTGCCCGTCTACCCGCGTGAGGTGGTGAAGCGCGCGCTGGAGCTGAACGCCAGCGCCCTGATCCTGGTTCACAACCACCCCTCAGGCGACCCCACGCCGTCTGAGGCTGATCTATCGATGACCCGTCAGGTGCAAGACGCCTGCGCGGCGCTTGGCCTGACCCTGCATGACCACCTCATCATCGGCAAATCGCGGGAGCTTAGCTTTCGGGCCCACGGCTATCTTTAAAGCGGGTCAACCTCGGGGGCAGGGCCGGCGAAATCTGGCACAAGCCACAGTTCAACCCGCCGGTTCAGGTCACGCCCGATGGCGGTTTCATCGCAGGCCATGGGCAATGCCTCGCCAAAGCCGTCGATGGCGGGCAGGATTTCGGGGGCAAGGTCCGGGGCAATAACGGCCAGTTCCTGCGCCACCCGTGCCGCGCGCTCGATGGACAGCGCCAGATTGGCAGCCGCCGCGCCAGACCCGTCGGAGAAGCCCGTCAGCACCATCCGTTCATTGCGGAACTGCCCCGAGGCGATGAGCTGCGCCAGATCGGCAAGGTTGTCACGCGACTGGGCATCAAGGGTTGACGATCCATCCTCGAACCGGAAGGTCAAGGACAGCCGGTCCGCCCCATCCATCAGGTTCACCAGACGCTTGAGGTCGGCGAGCGTGATGTCGTCACCCGCGCCCTGAATGGCGTTGATCAGGCGCAGACCGTCGGCCGTCATCGGCTGGCGAGTGGCGGAACGGTCGACATAGCCGTTGGCGGCAATCACCGCTTGGGCAGCAGGGGTGCGCAGGAAATCCAGGAATTCCCGCGTCATCAGCGGCAGGCGACGCTGCGGAGCCAGAAGCAGGACGGGCAGGGCAAGCGGGTAATCCTCGGCCTTGACGACAAGCGGGGTGGGCAGCAGGGGAAAGCCGCAACTGTCAGTCAACGGGATGCGGCGGGCCGGCGCCACAAAGGACCGACCTGTGATGGCAATGGCCCAGGGGTCCAATGCCACGGCTGCGGCAAGGCTTTGCTGGTCGGGGTGCAGGATTTCGGCCGCGGCGGGGATGCCAAGCCTGTCTGACAGCGCGCGCTGCATTGCCGTGTCGGGCTGCAGGGCGTGCAACACGATCGGCATGTCCGGGCCCCCGATGGCCGCCCAGTTGGTCACCTCGCCCGCCAGAACCTTGGCGAGGTTCAGGGTCGAAATCTCGGGCGTCGGGTTGTCCGGCGCCACGATGGCCACCAGCGCATCCATCGCGACGCTGTGGGTTCCCAAGCCTTGCTCTGGCGCATAGCCAAGTTTCAGGTCGGCGGTGCCGTCCATCAAGGCGGCAGTAGCAGCATCCGGGGGCATCGGCTGAAAGCTGATCTCGGCCAGATCCTTGCCGCTTTCGGGGTCAAGGATCGTAGCGCTGAAGCCATCGCCGGTGCCGGGGCGAAAGATCAGCCCGCGACGGTCGGCAAAGGTCTGAAACAGCGCCGGAAGCAGCGCAAGCCCGGGGTCATCCGCCCCAACCAGCCGGATCACGGCCTTGGGCGCGGCAAGGTCAGGGCAGGCCGGGCCTTCGCAGATCACGCCCTGACCATCGACTGTCAGCAGACCATAGGACGTATTGATCCGGTAGAATTCCCCATCATAGCCTTGCAGGGTTCCGTTCAGGACAATGCCACCCTCACGCGCGACGAGGGTCACGTCCTGCGCGACGGCCGGACCAAAACACATCATGGCGGCAAAGATCGCCGCGGCCCCCGCCTTCACGCCCATTCCCTGCCTGTCCGGCCCTTATCTTGGAACGGCGAGTGTCAGGTCGCTGAGAAGATTCTTCAACAGCAGAATATCACCCGAGGTGCCACAAAGCGGCACGGCAACGGCAAGTTTGGTCAACGTGACCTTGCCACCCCGGGCCAGCAGGGTTTCCACCGGAAGGGTACGGCCGCAGGTATCGGGGGTGATCTTCAGTTCAACTGTCAGATTGGCGGTCATGTCATCCGCCGGAAAGCTGTAGACTTGGGCGATCAGTGGCTGTGCGACCGTGCTGTTGCCCAAGGGCAGGATCCGGCGCGCCGGATTATCCGCCGTTCGGCCATAGCTGCCAACATAGACCTGCCCGCCCTCTTCCGCGCGCAGGTCGAACTGCGCGGGATAGGCCATTTGCACGGCAAACCGGATATGGTCGGTGGCGTCAGGCACCGAAACCTTGGCCAGCGCGATCTGCGAGCCGTCGAAATAGGCCGCGACCAACGCCTCAGGCTCCAGCGCAGGGACTTGCAGCCGCAGGGCACCGTCAGGGCTGATCTGCGCGGCAAAGGACAGGCCGGCATGACGGATGACAACCCGCTCCCCCTTGTTGCAAGGGGCCCGAAGCGCAAGGTCGATCATCGCTGATCCGACAGCGGCCAGATCAAGCGATGGTGTGCAGCGGGCGGATTCAGGGCTATCGGTGGTGGCGGCAACAGAAGTGATGCCACGCACGGCAGGAAGGCCATCAGCCACCGGCGCAGTGGCAACCTGCGCAGCGGCGGGGAGAGGGGTCTGGGCAGGAAGGCGCAGCGTTTCGGCCACCTGACCGGCCGCCAATGCGACCGACAATACTGCAATAACCCGCAACGCCCGCTTTCGGCCGTTCATTCCCACCACCCAAAAATAGAATCACATTCAATGTGTTAGCGGTGAATCCGGGCGAAGCGGTGGCAGTTTCAGGGAATAGCGCCCACTTTTGCCACAAATTTGACACAGATGGCCGGACCAAGCGGTCAGGCCATCTGCAAGTCGCGGGTCTGTCAGACCAAACGCCCGTGGCAGTGCTTGAACTTTTCCCCCGAACCGCAGGGGCATGGGTCGTTCCGGCCAGGATTGCCCCAGGTTGACGGATCGGCCTCGTCAAACCCGGCAAGGGCCGGGGTGCGGTCCAGTACCGGCGCTGGCGCAGCGGCGGCCGGCGCTGGCGCCTCTGCCGAGGCGGCGACTTTGGCTGCAGGCTGCTGGGCGGCAATCATCTGCCGCATCATCGCTTCCTGTTCTTCCTTCGTCACCGGACGGATGCGCGAAAGCTGCTGGGTCACCTGTTCCCGCAGCGAATTCAGCAGGGTCTCGAACAGCTGGAAAGCCTCGGTCTTGTATTCGTTCAGCGGGTCGCGCTGGGCATAGCCCCGGAAGCTGACGACCGACCGCAGATGTTCCAGCCGCAAGAGGTGTTCCCGCCACTTGCCGTCGATGGCCTGCAAGAGAACCTGCTTTTCGATGTTGTCCATCGTGGAGGGACCGAACGCCTCGGTCTTTTCTTCCATCATCTTGTCGGATGCTTCGATGATCCGCTCCAGCACGCCCGTCTGATCCACGCCTTCCTCAGCCGCCCAGTCGGCGATGGGCAGATCAAGGGTCAGCATCTCGCGGCAGGCGGCAGTCAGCCCTTCGACATCCCACTGGTCGGGATAGGTTTTCGGCGGCATGTTCAGGTTGACCAGATCTTCAACCAGCTGATGCCGCATGTCGGTGGCGATGTCCGACACACGTTCGGCCTGCATGATTTCCATGCGCTGGCTGAAGATCGCCTTGCGCTGGTCGTTCATCACATCGTCGAACTTGAGCAATTGCTTGCGGATGTCGAAGTTGCGGCCCTCGACCTTGGCTTGCGCCTTTTCAAGGCTCTTGTTGACCCAAGGGTGAACGATGGCTTCGCCTTCCACCATACCCAGCGTGGTCAGGATCTTGTCCAGCCGTTCCGACCCGAAGATGCGCATCAGGTCATCTTCAAGGCTCAGGAAGAAGGCTGACCGTCCCGGGTCACCCTGACGGCCCGACCGACCGCGAAGCTGGTTGTCGATGCGGCGGCTTTCGTGGCGTTCGGTGGCCAGCACGAACAGCCCCCCGGCGGCCTTGACCGCCTCTTCCTCATCGGTGTGTTCGGCTTCGATACGGGCGCGAATGGCGACGTGATCGCCATCGGGATCGGCGGCGATGGCCTCAAGCACCTTGAACTCAACGTTGCCGCCAAGTTTGATGTCGGTACCACGGCCAGCCATGTTGGTCGCAATGGTCACGGAGCCCAGCTTGCCGGCATCGGCGACGATCTTGGCTTCCTGCTCATGCTGGCGGGCGTTCAGCACCGAGTGCGCGATGCCCGCGCCTTTCAGCAAGGCGGAAAGCTGTTCGGACTTCTCGATCGACGTGGTGCCGACAAGGATCGGCTGGCCCTTGGCGTGGGCCTCCTGAATGGATTTCAGGATGCCGTCATATTTCTCGCGCGCCGTGCGGTAAACCTGGTCATGTTCGTCCACGCGGGCGACAGGGCGGTTCGTCGGAACTTCGACCACGCCCAGACCATAAATCTCACGGAATTCCTCGGCCTCGGTCGAGGCGGTGCCGGTCATGCCGCCCAGCTTTTCGTAAAGCCGGAAGTAGTTCTGGAAGGTGACACTGGCGTAGGTCACGTTCTCGGGCTTGATCGAGACGCCCTCTTTCGCCTCAATCGCCTGATGCAGTCCATCGGACAGGCGGCGGCCCTTCATCATGCGGCCGGTGAATTCGTCGATCAGCAGAACCTCACCATCGCGGACGATGTATTGCTGATCCTTGTGGAACAGCTTGTGCGCCCTGAGCGCCTGGTTGACGTGGTGGACGATGGTGGTGCTTTCGGCGGCGTAAAGGCTTTGGCCTTCGGGGAGGATCCCGGCCTTGCTCAGGATGTCTTCAATCGCCTCGTTGCCTTCTTCGGTGAAGGTCACGTTCCGCGCTTTTTCGTCCAGCTTGTAATGTTCCGGCTGAAGGTGCGGCATGACGGCATCCACCGCCTGATACAGCGGGCTGCGGTCCTGGCTTGGACCCGAGATGATAAGCGGCGTGCGCGCTTCGTCGATCAGGATCGAGTCGACCTCGTCCACAATCGCGTAGTAGTGGCCGCGCTGCGCCATGTCCTCGATGGACGAAGCCATGTTGTCGCGCAGGTAGTCGAAGCCGAGTTCGTTGTTGGTGGCATAGGTGATGTCGGCACGATAGGCGGCGCGCTTTTCGGCGTCCGGCTGGTGCGAATAGACGACACCGGTGGTCAACCCAAGTTGGCCATAGACCTTGCCCATCCATTCCGAGTCGCGCTTGGCCAGATAGTCGTTCACCGTCACGACATGCACGCCGCGACCGGTCAGCGCGTTCAGGTAGGCGGCGAAGGTTGCGACAAGGGTCTTACCCTCACCTGTCTTCATTTCGCTGATGTTGCCCTGATGCAGGAAGATCCCGCCCTTCAGCTGCACATCGAACGCCCGCAGGCCAAGCGCCCGACGCGCAGCCTCGCGGCAGTTGGCGAAGGCTTCGGGCAGCACCGCCTCAAGGCTTTCGCCACCTTCCTGAACCCGCTTCTGCAGGTCGCGGGTTCGGGCGATGATCTCTTCATCCGTCAGTTTCTGAAACTCAGGCTCCAGCGCGTTGATCTGCGCCACCAGCGGACGGACGGACTTCACCTTGCGGTCGTTCGGGGTGCCGAACACCTTCCGCGATAGTGCACCAATTCCCAGCATGTTTTCTCCGTGGGGCGACGTTCCTGACAGCAACGTGTGGCTCTCGGACTTGCCCGCCCTCAACGCCTTCCATAGAAGAACCTAGAAGAGAGCCGGACGGCCCCGCCTCACGCGACTGTCGCGATGTAAGGGGTCGCCCGGGCATAGTCAACGTGGCAAGCCCCGGCAGCCCGATCAGGAGACGGTGAAATGATGAAAAATGCAGGCCTCTGGACCGGGCTGGCGCTGATGGCTGCACTTGCAAATCCCGCTTTTGCGGAAGGCGAGACAGCCGATACGATCGTTTCTACGGTGAACGGGGTGAACATCACGCTGGGCCAGATGGTCGCCCTGCGCGAAACCCTGCCGGAACAGTACCAGTCCCTGCCCGATGACGTTCTGTACAACGGCATCATGGAGCAGTTGATCCAGCAGGAAGTTCTGCGCCAGTCGGTCACCGACCTTTCGCCACGCCATGCCGCCACGCTGGAGAACGATACGCGCGGCTACATCTCCGGCGTCGCGATTGAATCCGTCGTGCTGACCGCCGTCACGGATGAGGCGCTGCAGGCCGCCTATGAGGCGCGGTTCAAGGATGCAGCCCCACAGACCGAATACAATGCGGCGCATATCCTGGTGGAAACGGCCGAAGCGGCCGAGGCGCTGAAGGCTGAACTTGCCGCCGGCGCCGATTTTGCCGAACTCGCCAAGGCCAATTCCATCGACACCGGGTCAGGTGCAAATGGCGGTGATCTGGGCTGGTTCGGGCTTGGCGTGATGGTGAAGCCGTTTGAGGACGGCGTGCTTGCCGCCAAGGTCGGCGAGGTTGCGGGGCCGGTCCAGACCGATTTTGGCCATCACCTGATCTTGGTGAAGGAAACCCGCATCGCGGAAAATCCGACACTGGACCAGATTCGCGACGAACTGGCCGCCGAGATCGAAAACGCGGCAATCGAGGCGAAGGTCAAGGAACTGACCGATGCCGCCACGATCACCCGCGAAGGTGAGGGCCTTGATCCGGCGATCTTGAAGAACTCTGCCTTGATCGACTGACGCGCTTGGATACCGTGGGCTGGCAAGGAACAGGGGGCTGACATGGGCAAGACCGATTGGAAGGCAGAAGCCAAGGCGCTGAAGAAGAAGGTCCGCAAGCTGAAGGACAACCTGACAGCTGCTGCCGGGCCCGTTGCCGAAGCGGTGGGGGATGCGGTTGGCGATGTCATCGCCGCTGCCAAGAAGGCGATGAAGCCGGTGTCGCCGCTGGCCCCCGCCAGCTTCCCTGCGCTTCCGGCGATCCGTGGCGTGGAATTCGCGGCGGTAGAGGCTGGGGTCCGCTACCAGAACCGCAAGGACGTGATGCTGGTCCGCCTTGCCCCCGGCACGGCAATGGCGGGGGTCTTCACCCGCTCCACCACACGGTCGGCTTGCGTTCGGGATTGCCAGGCGAAACTTGCGCTCAAGGCCGGTGGCGCAGGGGCTGCGATCATCGTGAACTCGGGCAACTCCAACGCCTTTACCGGCAAACTTGGCGATGAGGCGGTGGCCGCCATCACCAGCGTAGTGGCCGATGCCATGGCGATGCCGCCGTCGCGGGTGTTTTCCTCATCCACCGGTGTGATCGGTGAACCGCTGCCGCATGACAGGATCACCGCAAAAGTCCCCGATCTTGTGGCCGCCCTGCAAGAGGACGCCATCGAGATGGCCGCCCATGCGATGATGACCACCGACACCTTCCCCAAGGGCGCCGGCGCCACAGTGCAAGGCGAAGGCGGCACGATCCATATTGCCGGCATCGCCAAAGGATCGGGCATGATCGCGCCGGATATGGCGACGATGCTGGTCTATATCTTCACCGACGCCAAGATTGCGCCGGGCGCGCTGCAACGGATGGTGTCGCGGAACGTGGACAGCACCTTCAACTCCATCACCGTGGACAGCGACACCTCCACGTCCGACACGCTGCTTGTCGCCGCCACGGGCCAGTCTGATGCGGCCGAAGTAAAAGGCCCGGTCGCCAAGGCCTTTGAAACCGCGCTGCGTGGCGTGATGCGCGATCTGGCCCTGCAAGTGGTCCGTGATGGTGAGGGGGCAACCAAACTGGTCGAAGTGCGCGTCACCGGTGCCGCCACCGATGAAGACGCCGCCAAAGCCGCATTCGCCATTGCGAACTCGCCGCTGGTCAAGACCGCCGTCGCCGGGCAGGACCCGAACTGGGGCCGCATCGTCGCCGCCATCGGCAAATCCGGTGCTGCGGCGGAACGCGACCTGCTGTCCATCCGCTTCGGTGACATCCTCGTTGCCGAAAAGGGCTGGCGCGCGCCCGACTACAAGGAAGAAGACGGCGCGGAGTACATGCTTCAGCCAGAGCTTCTGATCCATGTTGATCTTGGCCTTGGCCGTGCAAAACGGTCGGTCTGGACCTGCGACCTCACTGCCCGCTATGTCGAGATCAACGCCGACTACCGCTCCTGACCCGTGTTTACGTTTTCCCTTGCAAAAATATCCCACGGGGGGCTCGGGGGGTGTGAAACCCCCCGAGGGTTCAACAAGGCCAACCTATGAAGATCATCCTCGTCTCCGCCGTCGCTCTGATTGATCCCGACGGTCGCGTGCTTCTGGCCCAGCGACCCGAGGGCAAGTCGCTCGCCGGCCTGTGGGAGTTTCCCGGCGGCAAGGTTGAACCGGGGGAAACCCCGGAAGCCGCCCTGATCCGCGAGCTGAAGGAAGAGCTGGACATCGACACTTGGTCCAGCTGCCTCGCGCCGCTGACCTTTGCCAGCCACAGCTACCCTGATTTCCACCTGCTGATGCCGCTTTTTGCCTGCCGCCGCTGGCAGGGAACAGCGCGACCGACGGAAGGCCAGACGCTGGCCTGGGTGAAGCCCAGCGCATTGCGTGACTATCCGATGCCGCCCGCCGACCTGCCGCTGATCCCGATCCTGCGCGACTGGCTTTAGACCAGCCGCTCGTCGAGCACTTCGTGCACTCCTCGCGGACGGCAAGCGAGGAGTGCACGAAGTGCTCGACGAGCTTTACTGCCTCAGGCCAGCGTGCGCTGGACCTCTTCGCGTTCGAAGATTTCGATCACGTCGCCAGGACGGATATCTTCGTAGCGTTCGAAGGCCATGCCGCATTCCTGACCGGACTGAACTTCCTTCACTTCATCCTTGAAGCGCTTCAGCGTCTTCAGCGTGCCCTCGTGGATCACAACGCTGTCGCGCAGCAGACGCACCCCGGCCGACCGGCGGGCAACGCCTTCGGTGACAAGGCAACCTGCCACCTGACCGACGCCAGTGACCTTGAAGACTTCCTTGATCGTCGCGTACCCGATGAAGGTTTCACGCACTTCGGCCTTCAGCAGGCCCGAGGCAGCGGCTTTGATGTCATCCACCAGATCGTAGATGATCGAGTAATAGCGGATCTCGACCCCCTTCTGGTTGGCAGACTGGCGGGCGGACGCGTTGGCCCGCACGTTGAAGCCGATGATCGGGGCCTTCGAAGCCTCGGCCAGGCCCACATCGGTATCGGTGATCGCGCCGACACCCGAATGAAGGACGCGAACACGCACTTCATCGTTGCCGATCTTTTCCATCGCCTGAACGATAGCTTCGGCAGAGCCCTGCACGTCGGCCTTGATCAGGATCGGCAGTTCGGCAACCGACTGGTCGGCCTTGGCCTTGGCCATCAGCTGTTCCAGCGTGGTCGCGGCACCGGCGGCGGCGCGCTTGTCCTTGGCAGTCTTGATCCGGTAGTCGGCAATCTCACGCGCTTGCGCTTCAGTCTCGACGACGTTCAGCGTATCCCCGGCCGAGGGGGTGCCGGACAGACCCAGCACTTCCACCGGAACCGACGGACCAGCCTCCAGCACCGTTTCGCCCTGATCGTTGATCAGCGCACGCACCTTGCCCCACTGTTCACCGACGACGAAGATGTCGCCTTTGCGCAGCGTGCCGTTCTGGACCAGAACCGTCGCAACGGGGCCACGGCCCACATCCAGCTTGGCCTCGATCACGGCACCACTGGCCGCCCGCTTCGGATTGGCGCGCAGTTCCAGAAGTTCGGCCTGAAGGGCAATCGCCTCCAGCAGGTCATCAAGGCCCTTGCCGGTCTTGGCAGACACCTCGACATCCTGCACATCACCGGACATCGCTTCCACGACGACTTCGTGCTGCAACAGGTCCGTGCGGACCTTTTGCGGATCAGCATCGTATTTGTCGATCTTGTTGATCGCCACGATCATCGGCACCTTGGCCGCTTTCGCATGGGCAATCGCTTCGACCGTCTGAGGCATCACGGCATCATCAGCCGCGACGACCAGCACGACGATATCCGTCACCGAAGCCCCGCGTGACCGCATGGAGGTGAAGGCGGCGTGGCCTGGGGTGTCAAGGAAGGTGATCTTGGCACCAGCATCGGTCTGCACCTGATAGGCACCGATGTGCTGGGTGATCCCGCCCGCTTCGCCCGAGACGACGTTGGCCTTGCGGATCGCGTCCAGCAGGCTGGTCTTGCCGTGGTCGACGTGGCCCATGATCGTGACGATCGGCGGCCGCGGCAGCAGGCTTTCGTCCGAGTCCTTGACCGTGTCGATGACCTGTTCCACGTCAGCATCCGACACGCGGACGGCCTTGTGGCCGAATTCCTCGATCACGAGTTCCGCGGTATCGGCGTCGATGGGCTGGTTCATCGTGACCATCATGCCCATTTTCATGAGGCTTTTGACCACATCGGCGGCGCGTTCGGCCATCCGGTTGGCAAGTTCGCTGACCACGATGGTTTCCGGCAGCTGCACGTCGCGCACCTGCTTTTCGGCCTTCTGGCCCAGACCAAGCGCCTTGGCGCGGGCCTTTTCCTGCTTGCGCTTCATCGCGGCAAGGCTGCGGGTGCGACCGCCCTCACCTGCCAGCGCATCGTTCAGGGTCAGCTTGCCGGTGCGGCGCGCGTCTTCGCCGGTGGTGCGCTTGGCACCACGGTCGCGTTCGGCGTCACGCTCACGTTCGGTCTTGCGCGGGGCAAGGCCGGGCTTGGCGCTGGCGGGACCGCGCGGGTCGCCACCGGGGGTGGACGGGTTCGCGGCGGGCTTGGCAGCCGCAGCCTCAGCCGCTGCCGGTGCAGGCGTGTTCGACCGTGGCCGGGTGCCCAGAACATCGGCGCGACGGGCTTCGGCAGCGGCCACGCGTGCGGCAGCTTCGGCCTTGGCGGCACGCTCTTCCTCTTCGGCCTTGGCGCGCAGCGCTTCGATCCGTTCGCGGTCTTCGCGTTCCTTGGTCTCAATCTCTTCGCGGCGGCGGGCGCGGTCTTCCTCGCGCAGGCGGTCTTCCTCGGCGCGGCGGACCGCGTCTTCGGCTTCCCGTGCCTTTGCGGCGCGCAAGGCAGCCATGCGGCGGTCCATCTCGGCATCCGAGATGCCGGCGGGGCGCTTGGAAGGATCACCGTAGTTGGTGGGCGTGGCCGATTGGCCCGCGCCGGGGGTGCCCGGCTTGGGTGCGGCGGTGGGAACCACCACGCGCTTCCGTTTGGTTTCGACCACAACGCTCTTGGTACGGCCATGGCTGAAGCTTTGCTTCACCTGTCCGGAACGGGGGGCGCCCCCGAGGCCAAGAGGTTTCTTGCCGTCTGTATCGCTCATGCGTCCTACGTATCCTTCATGGCGGTCGTACCGCCGTCATGCCCACCAGCCCGAAGGCCGGCAAGCTTTGCCGCTTCCTCTACAACACGCGTCCTGAGTCCACCAGCGGCAAGCGCGGCGTGTATCGCACGTTCGCGCCCGAATGCCAAACCGATTTCCCCAGCCGTCAGCACACCGATAAAGCCGTTCTTTCCTTCGGGCGCGTGCAGCTTCGTCTTGCCACGCTCTGACCCGTCGCTGGCCTGGATCAGCGTGACCGCCGTGCCCTTGGCCAGCCAGTCCTTGACCTTCTCATATCCCATCACCGCATCACCGGCCTTGCGCGCGAGGCTAAGCATGTCGATCACCCGCTGGGTGACCAGACGCTCCACCAGTTCGGGCAGGCCGTCGGGCACTTTCACCGGCTGGCTCGCAGCGCGGGAAAAGAGGTTCTTCTTGACCGCCTTTGCAATCAGGTCCTGATCGGCAGTGACGTAAAACCCGCGACCGGGCAGCTTGCCCATGACATCGGGCACGACCATGCCATCAGGGCCAACGCAAAAGCGGATCAATCCCGCTTTTGGTTGGCTTTCCCCGGTCGCAATGCATTTGCGTTCCGGTTCGTCCTGTTCTTTTTCCCGGCCGCCGCGCGTCATGCGCTGGGTTTCCGAGGTCTGAAATCAGACCTCGGCCTCCTCGTCTTCGGCCACGTCTTCGGCAGGCTGTTCCAGATCGGCGGGGTCCACCCAGCCCAGCATGACCCGGGCGGTCATGATCAGGTGCTGCGCTTCTTCCAGCGTCATGTCGAACTTCTCCAGCACGCCTTCATCCTTCTTGCGCGCGCCGTTTTCGGTGGTCCAGCCACCAGCCAGTTCCCAGTCGGCGCAGGTGGCGAAGTCTTCCAGCGTCTTGATGCCGTCCTGGCCCAGCGCCTCAAGCATCTGGGGGGTGAGGCCTTCGAAGCCGACAAGGCTGTCTTCCACACCCAAGGCGCGGGCGTTTTCCATGGCCTTGGCATTGGCAGCCTCAAGGTAGTCACGCGCGCGGGCCTGAAGCTCGCCAGCAGTGTCTTCATCGAAGCCGTCGATGGACAGAAGTTCGTCCAGATCGACGTAGGCGACTTCCTCAAGGTTGGTGAAGCCTTCGGCGACCAGCAGTTGCGCCATCATCTCGTCAACGTCCAGCGTGTCCATAAACAGCTTGGTGCGTTCGGCGAATTCGGCCTGACGGCGGGCCGATTCTTCGGCCTCGGTCATGATGTCGATATCAAGGCCCGTCAGCTGCGACGCGAGGCGGACGTTCTGGCCACGGCGGCCAATGGCCAGCGACAGCTGCTCATCCGGCACCACAACTTCGATCTTGCCGGCCTCTTCGTCGATCACGACCTTGGACACCTCGGCAGGCTGGAGCGCATTCACAAGGAACGTCGCCTGATCCTGGTTCCACGGGATGATGTCGATCTTTTCGCCCTGAAGTTCATTCACCACAGCCTGAACCCGGCTGCCGCGCATACCGACGCAGGCACCGACGGGGTCGATGGAGTTGTCATAGCTGATGACAGCGATCTTGGCACGCGAGCCCGGGTCACGGGCCACAGCCTTGATCTCGATGATGCCATCGTAAATCTCCGGCACTTCCATCTTGAAGAGCTCGGCCATGAACTGCGGGTCGGTCCGCGACAGGAAGACCTGCGGGCCGCGCGGTTCGCGGCGCACGTCTTTGATGAAGCAGCGGATGCGGTCGCCGATACGGTAGGCTTCGCGGCCGATCTTTTCGTTCCGGCGCAGGATGCCTTCGCCACGGCCGATGTCGACGATGACGTTGCCGTATTCCTCGCGCTTTACGGCGCCGTTGATGATCGTGCCCTTGCGGTCCTTGAATTCCTCGAACTGGCGATCACGCTCGGCTTCGCGGACCTTCTGCAGGATGACCTGCTTGGCCGATTGCGCGGCAATGCGGCCAAGGTCCACCGGGGGAACCTCATCCACGATCTCGTCACCGATCTGCGGGTCGGCAAGAAAGCCCTTGGCCTGCTTGACGGTCAGCTGGGCGTGGTGGTTTTCCACGGCCTCATCCTCGACCACGGTGCGGACGCGGGTAAAGCTGGCGCGACCGGTCTTGCGGTCAATCTTCACCCGGATGTCCATTTCCGCGCCGTAGCGGGACTTGGCCGCCCGGGCGAGGCTGTCTTCCATCGCCTGGATCACCAGTTCCGGGTCGATCATCTTTTCGCGCGCCACCGCTTCGGCGGTCTGCAGCAGCTCAAGCTGGTTGGCTGACGTGATTGCCATGGGTCGTAACTCCCGCCCTAGTGTTTCGTTTCCGGGGTGGGATCTGCATCCTCATCCCCGTCAATCTCTTCGATCTCGTCGAACTGGCCGTCCTGCGGTTCGGCCACCTTCTTCTGGCGCAGCATTTCGCTGATCAGCTCATCCGTCAGGATCAGCTTGGCATCGCTGAGCCAGTCGAAGTTGAGGCCAATGGTCAGCTCTTCCCCGGACTCTTGGATGGTGATGAGCACCTCATCCCCCTCGACCCCAGCAAGCGTGCCCTTGAAGCGGCGGCGACCGTCGATCAGTTCCGAGGTTTCAACCCGGGCTTCCCAGCCCTTCCACATCTCGAAATCCTTCAGCCGGGTCAGCGGCCGGTCAATCCCCGGGCTGGAGACTTCAAGCACATAGTTTTCTTCAATCGGGTCTTCCACGTCCAGCACGGCAGATACAGCGGTGGAAATGTCACCACATTCATCCACGCCAATGCCGCCGTCAGGGCGGTCAGCCATGATCTGCAGCACCCGGGTCTTGCCGCCCATCAGCCGCACGCGCACCAGTTCAAACCCCAGCCCTTCAATGGCAGGGGTGATGATCTCGGCCAGGCGGCGGTCAATGGCAGACTTGGCGATCAGGTCGGACATGCAGGTTCCAGAAACAAAAAAGCGGGCCCATGCGGCCCGCCCGTGACGATCGGTAGCTTCGAGTGTGGACCCCGAAACCGCTGTTGAGGGGTATATACGCAGAAGGGGGCGACTCTGCAAGGGGCTTGGTCGAACCCTGCCAGAAGGTCGGCGCTGGCGCGCCCGGGGTGTTGCCGTCACATCCGCGTGAAAACGGGAACCAGACGGCCAGTTTCGTATTATTCAGTGGCGGGTCGGCACCGCAATGCCATCGCCAAGATTGCCCCTGCATTGCCAAGCTGCAATAGTTGGGCCGTAGCCCGCAGGAGGGGTGTGTGTCATGCCCGGCGGGCTTGGAAATCTCAAGAAGGTGGCAGTGATCGGCCTTGGCCTGTTCGGGCAGCCGGCATTGGCGCTGGACCGGTTGGATTTCCAGGTCAAGGGCACCGATTCCGATCTTGCAAAGGCGGTGGAGGGTGCATCGCTGTTGCGGTCCTTGCAGGCACAAGACCAGACCGACGCGCAAGACCTGCTGGCCGCCGCCCGTGCAGATTATGCCCGCATCCTTGCCGCGCTTTACGCCAAGGGGCATTATTCCGCAGTCATCCGCATTCAGGTTGATGGGCGCGAGGCTGCGGACATTCCCGCGCTTGGCGCACCTTCTGCCATTTCCCGCATCCTTGTGACGGTGGACCCCGGTTCCGCCTTTCGTCTGGGCACCGCGCGGGTTGATCCGTTGGCCCGGGGCACCGAACTGCCCGAAGGCTTTCGCAGCGGCAACCGTGCCGATAGCGGGCTGATCGGCGATGCCGTGGATGTGTCGATCCGCGCGTGGCGCGATGTGGGCTATGCCAAGGCAGCCGTTGCGACAGAAGCGGTGGTCGCCGACCACGATACAGCCGTTCTGGACGTGGACGTGGGCCTTGCCCCCGGTCCGCGACTGCGCTTTGGCAAACTGGCCATCGAGGGCGAGGCGCGCATGCGCGAAGGTCGGATCGAGAAGATCGCCGGGCTGCCCGAGGGCGAGGTTTTCAGCGAAACCGAACTGCGCCGGTCAGAGGAGCGGTTGCGCCGAACCGGCATCTTCAGCTCGGTCACGCTGGTCGAGGATGAGGCGATCACTGCGCCAGACCTGCTGGGAATCACGGCCACGGTGGTCGAACAAAAGCCGCGCCGCTATTCCTTCGGGGCCGAGATTGCCAGTCTGGACGGCATCTCTCTCACCGGATCATGGCTGCACCGCAACCTTCTGGGCGGGGGTGAGCGCTTGAAGGTCGAAGGCGGTGTCACCAACATCGGGTCAGGTGAAAGCGGTATCGACTATGCGCTTGGCGTCACGCTGGATCGGCCTGCGACGCTGACTCCGGATACGACGGCGGGTCTGGTCTTCGCCTTCGCCCATCTGGACGAGATCGACTATTCGTCCGACACGGTCGAGTTCGGTCTGGCCTTTTCGCATATCTTTTCCGAACAGCTGACTGCCCGCGCGGGTATCACTTATTCCTACCAGGACGGCGACGATCCGGGCGGAACCTTCCGCTTCCGCAATCTGTCGCTTCCCCTTGGCCTGACATGGGATCGGCGTGACGATCCGCGGAATCCGACGGGTGGAACCTATCTGGATGCCACGGTGAAGCCCTTCCTCGGGTTCGGCACCACCGGGTCCGGTGTCCGCGCTACGGTGGACGGCAGGGTCTATCGCAGCCTTGGCGAAGGGGGGCGCTTTGTCATTGCCATCAGGGGGCAAGCCGGGGCGATTGTCGGGCCTGACCTTCTGGAAACCCCACGCGACCAGCTGTTCTTTTCCGGTGGCGGCGGGACAGTGCGGGGGCAACCTTACCGGTCCCTCGGTATTCCTGTGACGCGGATGCTTGGGCCGCAGTTCCTGATCGGCGGCCAGTATTTCCTTGGCGGGTCCATCGAACTGCGCGCCAAGGTCACCGAACGGATCGGGGTGGTTGGCTTTGTCGATGCCGGCAGCATCGGGCTGGATGGCTTCCTTGACGATGCTTCCGACCCGCATGCCGGGGCCGGGCTGGGCCTGCGCTATGACACCGGCTTTGGTCCGATCCGGCTGGACGTGGCCGCGCCGGTCAGCGGGACAACCGGGGACGGCGTGCAGATCTACATCGGACTGGGGCAGGCGTTCTGATGCGGCATGCCCTGATCCTGATGGCGGCACTGGGGACAACCCCCGCCCTGGCGCAAACCGAAGAGGCGGATCGCAGCTTTCTGGCCGCCTTTCTGGAGGACAGCCTTTCGGATGCCGGGCGGCAGGTCACCGTCGCGGGGTTCAGCGGGGCGCTGTCATCGCGGGCGCAGATCGAACGGCTGACGATCGCCGATGACGATGGCATCTGGCTGACGATCACTGGCGTGACGCTGGACTGGAGCAGGTCTTCGCTATTGTCCGGTGCGCTTGAGATCAGCGAGCTTTCCGCCGAAACCATCGTTCTGGACCGGGTGCCAGACACAGGCGACAGCAGCATGCCAGCACCCGAGGCAAGCGGGTTCAGCCTGCCGGAACTGCCGGTGTCGATCAACATCGGGCGCATTTCGGCCCCGGCGATCACTCTTGGGGAATCGGTTCTGGGCCAGACGGTCGAAGGCAGCCTTGACGCAACGCTGCAGTTGGCGGGCGGCGCAGGACAGGCAACGCTGGATATGATCCGGTCGGGCGATGGGCCCGAGGGCGAGATTGTCCTTGACGCCAGCTATGACAACGCGACCCGCCAGCTTGGCGTTGATCTGAGCGCGACCGAGGGGGCGGGCGGGATCTTCTCCACCCTCCTTGGGATTCCCGGCGCTCCGGCGGCGACACTGACCCTGCAAGGCAGTGGCCCGGTTGAGGCATTTGCCGCCGATGTGCGCCTTGCCACCGATGGAGAGGATCGGCTTGCCGGGACGGTTACCCTGACGGGTGCCGAAGATGCCAGCTATCGGCTGCAAGCGGACGTGGCGGGTAATCTTGCCCCGCTTCTGGCGCCGGACATGGTGGATTTCTTTGGCACCGACATCGGGCTGGTAATGGATGCGCGCCGGTCGGCCATTGGTGCGGTCACGTTGGACCAGATCGCCCTGCGCGCGCGGTCCTTGACGCTGACAGGACAGGGCCGCCTTGCGCCTGACGGCTTGCCGGAAGAACTGGCTGTGTCGGGAACCCTCGCCTCGCCTGACGGGGCGGCGGTCCTGCTGCCCTTCACCGACAGCCCGACTGAGGTTGATCGCGGCACCTTCAGCCTGTCGCTGACACAGGCAGATGATGCGGGCTGGAAGGGTGCGATTTCCGTCCTTGGGCTGAAGCGGGCTGATGTTACGGCGGATCGGCTGGATCTGAGCGGTTCAGGGCGCATCGGCCGGACCCCGGCTGGCAACAGTCTGGGCGGAACGTTGACCGTGCTGGCCGAAGGTCTGTTGCCAACCGACCCCGGCCTTGCCGCCGCCCTTGGCCCATCGCTGACCGGTGGCCTGCGGCTGCACACCCTTCAGGACAGCGGCGCGATAAGCCTTTCGGACCTGCGACTGGCGGGCGAAGGCTTTGCCGCCACTGGCAATCTGCGCATCGGCGGTCTGGCCTCGGGTCTGCTGACCAGTGGCAAGATCGAGGTCGTGGCCGAGGACCTTTCGCGCTTTTCGCTGCTGGCCGGGCGGCCGCTTGCCGGTCGCGGCACAGTGCGGCTGGACGGGTCGGTCGGTGGCCTGTCCGGGTTCCTTGACGGCGTGGCCGAGGTTGAGGGCCAGGGTCTGGAGGTTGGCATCACACCCGTCGACCGCCTGCTGCAAGGGGAAAGCCAGTTCCTGCTGTCGGTCTTGCGCAATGAAGAGGGGACAACGCTGCGGGCTGTTGATCTGACCGCCGGGCCGCTTACAGCCAGTGGCTCCGGAACGATCACTTCAGCCGGGGCAAGTCTGGCCGGGAACATTGCCTTTTCCGATCTGGCGGCGCTTGGTCCGGGCTTTTCCGGGTCAGCTATTCTGGAAGCGCGGTTCGATGGCACTCCGGCCGAGGGCCGGATTTCGCTGGACGGTTCGGCGGCAAGCCTGCGTGTCGGAAACCCGGAGGCGGACCGCCTGCTGGCCGGAAACAGCACCCTCTCTGCCGAAATGGATCTTTTGGATGGCCGCCTCCGTGTGACCGATGCGCGGCTGACCAATCCCCAACTGACCGTTTCCGCCACCGGAGAGATTGACGGTGAGGTGCGATCCGTTGTGCTTGATGCGCGATTGGCGAACCTTGGACTGCTGGTCCCCCAATTCCCGGGGCCGCTCAGCCTGACCGGCACCGCGACTGAAGACGCTGACGGCTACGCCATTGACCTTGCAGGCCGCGGCCCCGGGCAAGTGGATGGTCAGATCCGAGGGCGGATTGCCCGGGGTTTCGGGTCAGCGGATGTCACGATTTCCGGCACAGGTCAGGCCGGGTTGGCGAATATCTTCCTGACACCTCGGGCAATCGAAGGACCGGTGCGCTATGACCTGCGGCTGAACGGGCCGCTGCGGTTGTCGTCGCTTTCGGGGCGGGTCACGCTGGCGAACGGGCGGCTGAGCGACCCCAGCCTTGGCTTTGCCCTTGTCGGGATCGAGGCTGCGGCCAACCTCCAAGGCGGACGGGCGCAGATTTCCGCGACCTCCGGCCTGTCCTCGGGCGGGCGCTTGCGGGTCGATGGGCCGGTCACACTGTCGCCGCCCTTTCCGGCAGACCTGACGATCAACCTTGATCGGCTTCGCCTTTATGACCCTGAACTGTTCGAGACGGCGGTCAATGGGGCGATCACGATCAAGGGCCCGTTGACCGGCGGTGCCATGATCTCGGGCGCGATTGCCTTGTCCGAGGCTGAATTGCGGGTGCCTGAATCCGGCTTCAACACTGCTGGCGCCCTTCTGGACATCCGCCACCGCAACGAACCGCGCGAGGTGCGCGCCACGCGCGACCGCGCCGGGCTTCTGAGTGGCACAAACGGCGGAGGTGGAGGCGCAAGGAGTGGCGCATCCTTTGGTCTGGACCTGACAGTGTCGGCCCCCAGCCGCATCTTTGTGCGCGGTCGCGGGATTGACGCGGAACTGGGTGGCCAAGTCCGCCTGCAGGGAACGACCGATGCCATCGTGCCGTCAGGCGGCTTCAACTTGATCCGGGGGCGGCTGGACATTCTGGGCAAGCGGCTGGTGCTGGCCCGGGCTGATCTGGTGCTGGAAGGCAGTTTTGTGCCGATGCTGCAAGTCGCCGCGGATTCGGAAAGCGACGGGGTGGTCAGCTCTGTCCGGATCGAAGGCCCGGCGGATGACCCGGAGGTCAGCTTCACCTCGGTCCCGGACCTGCCACAGGAAGAGGTTCTGGCCCGGCTGCTGTTCGGACGTGACCTTGGCAGCATTTCTGCCCTTCAGGCAGCGCAACTTGCCAATGCGGTGGCTGTGCTGGCCGGGCGCGGGGGTGAAGGGCTGGTCAGCCGGCTTCGGCGTGGATTTGGGCTGGACGACCTTGACGTGGCGACCGCCGAGGATGGGTCGACGGCACTGACGGCAGGGAAATACATTGCCGAGAACGTCTATACCGAGGTTGAAGTCGAACAGGGCGGCAGGACCAGCGTCAACCTGAACCTTGATCTGCGCCAAGGCGTGACGGTAAAGCTTGGGGTGGACGGCGATGGTGAAACCGGCGTCGGCATCTTCATCGAGCGCGATTACTAAGGGCTACCGCCCGAGAGATGCGGGCAGCAGATGGTCTGTCCGAGTTTCCGGATCAGTCTGGCCGAGGCTCGTCATCGTCCCCGCCGCCACACAAGGCTATGCAGAGGACAACCGGAATCAACAACAGCGGCAGCAGACCGGAACTGGATGCGCGCTCTTCCACGACCACCGGCGCTTCATCTTCCACGACAACCACAGGACCACCGGCCAGCGCGGCCGAAGCAACAAGGGAGGCGGCCAGAGTGCAGGCGACAAGGCTTTTCATGCAACCCTCCTGAAGTTTACGTTAACAGTTTGCGCGGAACGCGGATTTTGTCAATCCGCGCCTGCCTAATGCACCTTGGCCGGAGCGGCCGGTTTTGGGGAAATAGAACCCTCAGTCCACTACGCGTTCAAAGTCGATAAAGCCAAGTCCGCCGCTCGACAATTGCTGCGATTTGCGGATTTCGGCCCCTTCGAACCAGAAGGTGTTGGTGATTGACCCCTGTGGCCGCGAACAGGTTTCGATGAACTTCGCCACATTGTGTGCGCGAGAGAAGATCTCGATCTTTTCAGTCCCGGCAGCAGTCACGGTGCAGTCATAGGTGCGCCGGGTGGGCTGGTCATCTTCGCCCAGGAAGAAATAGATCCGTTGATGGGTTCCACCCGCCGTTCGCAGCGCGGCGGCTGACGGTGCCTGTGCTGACATGAGGTCAGGGCCAAGCCCGCGCGTCTGGATCAGGACACCGTCCCGCAAGGTAAAGGTTGAACCATCGGTCGTCGCCCAGGTCACGACGTTGCCCTTTTGATCGCTGATGGTCAAAAGCGCATCGGCCGAACGGACCGGGATCACCGCCCGCAGGATCGGAAGGCCGTACTTTTCGATCGAGGCGCGGGTGACGGGGGCGGCCTTGGCTTTCGCCCCGGTGGCACCGCGGCCCGTTACCTTGCCCACGGTCGCCTTGGCAAGGCCACCCGCCGCCATAAGCAGCGGCGGAGGTTCATATTTTCCGCTTCCGCAGGCCGCCAGCGCAGCCATGGCGAGAACGGCGATTGCCGCGCGCATTCCCATGGTCAACGCCAGACCCTGCCCCATTCGGAATCAAGCCCGTCCGAGTGGTATTCCCGAATGGATTCGTAGAGCCGGCCGTTCACGTTTACCCGAGCGCCGCCATCGCCGATCTCCGGCCGAAGCGTCTGACTGAAGGAGTTCCTGACCTCGTTGCCAAGCGCCCAGCTTAGCGGGACCGAGAAGCGGATGCCCTTGTCAAATCCGCCATCCCCGAAGTCTTCTGCGCTGACATCGGTCACAGTGGCAAAGGCACCCACGCGCCAGCCATTCACGAAGATGCGGTCAATCGATACTGTGGCACCCACGTCCCCTGCAAGATAGCGGCCCACGTCCAACTGGCCCACATAGCCATTGCCGAACTCATAGTAGGCCGAGACATAGCCCGTGACGATGTCGTAGTCGTATTCGTCAAAGCCCAAACCGCCGTTGGTATCGCGCTGCTTGGTGTAGTTAAGCTCGACCCCAAGGCCAAGATTGCTTTCGACCGGCTTCCACAGCACTTCGCCGGAAATCCCGGCATGCATCCGTTCAAGGTAGCCGACGGTGACGCGGGAATAGACGTCTGCGGCAGGGCGCGCGTACCAGGCGAGGGTCAGCGTCTCAAGCGCCGGATCACCAAACTTGCTGTAGCGTGACCCGTCCGAACGCACATGCGGCAGAACCGAATCCGAGGGGTTGCCCGACCTGTCGACGTTGCCCGCGATGCTGCCGTAGAACGACCCGGACAACTGCAGACCGGGACGAATGCTGTAAGATCCTGACAGTCTCAGGCCCACATCACCCTTCAGCGGTTCGGCCATGCGGTAGGCTGGCCGCAAGCTCCAGAAGAACTTCGGATACAGATTCTCGCTTCCCACCCCGTTGGCGGGCGGAGGCCCCGCATCGGCAATGGTCACACGGTCGCGCAGAAGCGTTCCGTTGTCCGGCGCGAATTCAAGCTCTTCAAGATCCTTGCGGCGGATCGTGACTTTGGACGCCCCGATGCCATTGACCACGGGAACAATCTCGAACACTTCGACCGAAGCGGGCATGACATGGCTAAGAGCCCGCGCCGTGCGACCGATGGCCTGGGCACCGGCGTCAACCCGGTTGATGCGGATACGAAGCTGGGCGGTCGTGGCGGTATAGGCAAGATCCTCGATCACGATGCCGTCGACGGCCAGACGCTTGGCAAGGTTCTTGCGCAGCAGTGGCCCGGCGTCCGGTTGGGTTACCCAACCCCTGTCATAAGCATCAGGATCGCCCGAGCGGGACGGGCGAGCCTTAACGGCCACCGGAGCGGGACCCATGACGCCGCCTGTAGCCCGGTTCTTCGGGTCAAGGATCAGGTGAAAGACCAGCCCAATCTCGGACCCGTAAAGCGAATAGATGCCGTAGCGGGTGTTCGGGCCCTTTTGATATTCGAAACCGAAGTTGAAGGGACTGTCACGTTCGAACAGGCCGCGTTCATCGTCCTCCAGCACATAGGCGTCCGACGAATATTCACCCTTGAACGTCCAGCGGTCGTTCAGCTTCACTTCGACGCCGGCGAAGGGGGCCGCGTCGCCCCGGAACCACTGGTCGGAGCTGGGCGTGCCAATATCGCTTTCGTCCAGCGGCGGACGGTCGCCAAAAAGCTTCCCGATCGACCCGTCACTGCCCAGCCGGCCCCAGCCAAGGCCTGCCGTCACCTTCACCCGGTCACCAAACGATTTGGTCGCCGCGATGTATTCGGAAGAAAACCGTCCTTCACCGGTAAAGTCGATCAGACCGATGGTCAGCGACGGCACAAATTCGCTTTCTTTCAACAGCATATAGCGGATGTCGAAAGCGCGGTCCTTGATTTCGTCAGCGCCAGGGATCACAGAATCCCAGTCCCGCCACGCCATAAACCGGAATGACGCCGACAGTCGTTCGGTGAACTGAAAGCTGATCGTTGTACGGGCTATCGAACTGAAGACAGCCGTGCTGAAGCTGAAGGTCGCGTCATCCTGCGCCTCGCCCGAAGGCATGTCGATCAGGCCTGTCGTGCCGTTCATGTTCAGCGACTTGGTCATTTCGGCAACGGCTGGCCCACCACAAAGCAAAGCGGTAACCGCAACCGAGGCGAACAAGCGAAGGGGCAAATTCAGCATGGTTTCCGTGATCCAAGGGTCAGCCACAGTCTATGCGAAGATACGCGGCCTAGGGCAAGACCTATCGTCCATCAGAGCCGTCAAACCCTAAAGGCTATGGCCTTTTGGCACGACCTTGGACCGAGTCACGGGGCGGCTTCCTCCAGCTTGATGCGCAACTCACGCAGGACTGGCAGCAGCGCGCGCACACGGTCGGCACCAAGGGACTGCACCACCTCGGCAATCAGCGGCACGACTGACGCCACCGCCGAATCACGCGCCGCACGGCCGGACGGGCTGATCGCCACGAACTTCTGCCGCGCATCCTCCCAGTCAGGGCGGATGTGGACATGTCCGGCCCATTCCAGGCGGGACAGCGTATTGGTCATCGCCCCCCGCGTCACATGGAAGGACCGCGCCAACTGCGCCGGGGTGCGTTCGTCGTTGATCCGGGCCAGATGGTTCAGGACCGAGAAATGCGACAGCTCCATCCCCTTGGGCAGGACCTTCGAGATGCGGTTGCGCGCCAGCTGGTCAGCCATGAACAGCTCGCCAAACAGGGCGACGGCGGTATCGTCAGTCTTTTCCGTGCCCGTCTTTTCGCTGCTCATGGCCCATCAAAGCCCCGGTCATGGGTCAGGGACGGCACGCGGTGGCGCGCCTCGGCCACGCGGGCAAGATCAAGCTCCACCAGCGTCACGCCGGGTTCGGTGCCTGCATCGGCCAGCACTTCCCCCCAAGGCGCCACAGCCAGCGCGTGGCCATGGGTCCGCCGCCCCTTGCCGTGTCTTTCCGGATGAAACCCGGTCTGCGCCGGAGCCAGCACGAAACACCCGGTTTCAATCGCCCGTGCCCGCAGCAGGGTTTCCCAATGCGCCGCCCCGGTGATGTGGTTGAACGCCGCCGGAACCGTCAGGATCTGCGCCCCCGCCTGCGCCAGCCGACGATAGAGCGCTGGAAACCGCAGGTCATAGCAGACCGTCATGCCCACTTTGCCAAACGGAGTTTCGGCCAGAACGGCACGGCCCCCCGGCCGGTAACCTTCGCTTTCGCGGTAAACCTCAGTCTCGGACACGTTCACGTCGAACATGTGGATCTTGTCATAGTGTGCGACGATGCCGCCATCCGGCCCGATCAGGAAACTGCGGTTGGCAAACCGGCCATCCGCGTCATCGGTCAGCACCCCAAGCGACCCGATCAGCAGCCAGACCCCTGCGGCCTTCGCCTCAGCCCGAAGGGCGGCAAGCGTCGGGTCCTCGGCCTCATGGCGAAAGACGCTGCGTTGATGCGCGCGGCTTGACGACAGGCCGTTCGTCAGTTCCGGCGTCAGGATGAAACCAGCCCCGGCAGCCGCAGCTTGCCGGACAAAGCCCACCGTCACCGGCAGGTTCGCCGCCGGATCATCCGTCACCGTCAGCTGGACCAGCGCCGCCCGCATCAGCCGGCCAGAAGCGGATCAAGTTTGCCCGCATGATCCAGCGCATGCAGGTCGTCCGACCCGCCGACATGGACCGTCCCGATGAAGATTTGCGGCACGGTGCGGCGTCCGCCTGCCCGCTGCATCATCGCGGACCGCAGACCGGGGTCGCGGCTGACGTCAATCTCGCTGTAGGACACGCCCTTTCGGTCCAGAAGCCGCTTGGCGGCATGGCAATAGGGGCAAATCGGGGTGGTGTAGATTTTGACAGGGCGCATGGGCAAAACCTCTTTTGCGCCATGACTATAGGGTTTCATGCATCTTTCGCAACGCGCGCCAGCGACACCACGTTCACAGACCGCGCCCCTGCTGAAAAAAGCGCCTCTGTCGCGGCAGAAAACGTGGCGCCTGAGGTCATGACGTCATCAACCAGCAGGATATCGCGGTTCTCCACCACGGCCTGCCGCCGCCTTGGCACCAAGAACGCGCCCACAAGGTTGGCAAAGCGCCCGTCCCGGGTCTTGCCTTCCTGCGTTCCGGTCGGCCTTTGGCGGATCAGGGCATCCGGACAATGATCCAGACCCGCCGCCATTGCCACCACCTTGGACAGGAGCGCCGCCTGATTGTACTTGCGCCGGAACAGCCGGAACCAGTGGAGCGGAACCGGCACGACCAGCGCACCGGGCAGGATGACCGGTTTCGCCACTTTGACCATCCATGTCCCGGCGGGGCGCGCAAGGTCCATCCGGTCGCCGTGCTTCAACGCCAGCACAAGGCTGCGCGCGTTGTCGCGGTACAGCAGGGCAGAGCGCCCCTGCCCCCAAGGCCGCGCGATGGTCATGCAGTCGTCGCAGATCACGCGTTCACCCGTGTCAGACCCCGGCAAGGGCGCGCCGCACTGGTCACAAACCAGACCGCCGATGAAGGGCGTTTCGCGCCAGCAATCGCTGCACAGGCCAAAGTCGCTGGTCACCGGGTCACCGCAACTGATGCAGGACGGCGGATAAAGCAGATGCAGCGCGGCTTGCATTCCCATGTCCGCCCCCTAATGTCCCCACGATGACCACACCGCCACGCCTGACCGACCGGCCGGCCCTGCTGCGCCAGCGCGCCCGCGCCCGCCAGATGCCCGGCCATGACGACGCGCTGTTCCTGCACCGCGCCGCCTTTGACGACCTTCAGGAAAGGCTGATTGAGGTTAACAGAACCTTTACATCCCCGGCCGTCGTGACCGGATTTCCCGAAATCTGGGGCCAGATCGGCAGGGATGCCCGGCTTGTCGAGGATTCCGAGACCCTGGGCCTTGCACCCAGCGCGCATGATCTTGTGATTCACGCCATGGGCCTTCACTGGGCGGATGACCCCTTGGGACAGCTTGTGCAATGCCGCCACGCTTTGCGGCCTGATGGGCTGTTCATCGCGGTTCTGCTTGGGGATCGGACCTTGCACGAACTGCGGGCAAGCCTGGCCGAGGCTGAAAGCATGGTCGCAGGCGGGCTGTCGCCCCGGGTGCTGCCAATGGCCGAAATCCGCGATCTGGGCGCATTGATGCAACGCGCGGGCTTTGCCCTGCCTGTGGCTGACAGCTTTACCCAGACGGTCCACTACAGCAGCTTTGCAACCCTCTGTGCGGACCTGCGCGCCATGGGGGAAACCAACGCCTTGGCCGCGCGCCTGCGTCGCTTTACCGGCAAGTCGGTGATGGCTGCGACCGAAGCGATCTATCGCGCCAACTTCGCCACCCCGGATGACCGGCTGGTCGCGACCTTCGACCTTGTGTTCCTGACAGGTTGGGCGCCGCATGACAGCCAGCAACAGCCCCTGCGGCCCGGCAGCGCGCGGCAAAGGCTGGCCGACGCGCTTGGTGTTCCCGAAGAACCTTTGCCCAAGGGCGGTTGACCCGACCGCCACAGCCTATATGTCCCCGCAATGGACAAATCGGAAAGACGTACCATGCTGGATGCAAGGCCCACGGAAACGGTTGGCGTACAGGTAAACCCGGGTGAGGGGCGGTTGACCCATGCCCCAAGCACCCATCCCCCGGTACGCAAGGCGAAGATCGGGGTGCTTCTGGCCAACCTCGGCACGCCGGACAACTATGACTACTGGTCGATGCGGCGCTATCTGAACGAGTTTTTGTCGGACAAGCGGGTGGTCGATTATTCCAGCTGGTTGTGGCAACCGTTGTTGCAGTTGGTCATCCTGACCAAGCGCCCCTTTTCCTCCGGGGCGAACTACAAGCTGATCTGGAACCATGACCTGAACGAAAGCCCGCTTCTGACCATCACCAAGGCCCAGACCGCCGCAATCACCGAAACCATCGCGGCGCGGCATGGGGCCGAGATCGTGGTCGACTACTGCATGCGCTATGGCAACCCGTCGACCGAATCGAAGGTGCGGGCCATGGTCGAGGCGGGGTGTGAGAAGATCTTGTTCTTCCCGCTCTACCCGCACTACGCCGGGGCAACCTCGGCCACCGCGAACGACCAGTTCTTCCGCGCCCTGATGAAGGAAAAGCGCCAGCCTGCCGTGCGGACCGTGCCGGAGTATTTCGACCACCCGCTCTACATCGACGCGCTGGCCCAGTCTGTCACCACCGCCTATGCCCAGCTTGACCACACCCCTGACGTGCTGGTGGCCAGCTACCACGGCATGCCGCAGCGCTATCTGATGGAGGGCGACCCCTACCATTGCCAATGCGCCAAGACCTCACGCCTGCTGCGGGAACGGCTGGGGTGGGAGAAGGGGTCGATCGACACCACCTTCCAGTCGGTCTTCGGACCCGAGGAATGGCTGAAGCCCTACACGGTCGAACATGTGGCAGAACTGGCGAAGGCCGGGAAAAAGCGGATCGCCGTCATGGCGCCAGCCTTCAGCGCCGATTGCATCGAGACGCTGGAAGAGATCAACGGCGAGATTCGTGAGGCCTTTGAACATGCCGGCGGCGAAAGCTTTACCTACATTCCCTGCCTGAACGACGACGCGGCGCATATTCAGGCGCTGGTGTCGGTGATCGAGGAAAACCTGACCGGCTGGCTACCAAGGTTGGAGTGATGTCCAAACCTGCGGCAAGGAACCCGCCTTAACCGCATTTGATTCAGATTGTGCTTGCTCTTTGCCCAAATACTCCACGGGAGGTCTGGAGGGTGTGAAACCCTCCAGTCCGCGGCCGGTTCAGGGCGTCAGATCAGCAGCACCTGGGTGCCGACCTTGGCCATCTCGAACAGTTCTTCGATATGTTCGTTGTAAAGGCCGACACAGCCGTTCGATGACCGACGGCCAATCTTGCGGGTGTCATGCGTCCCGTGGATCCGGTAATACGTCCACGACAGGTACAGCGCGCGGGTGCCAAGCGGGTTGTCCTTCGCGCCGCCTTCGACGACGTCTGGCCATTCGGGATTGCGCAGCTTCATCGCCGGGGTCGGGCGCCATGGCGGGTTGACGACTTTCTGCACCACCTCGCACCGGCCACGGCGGGTCAGGTCTTCTGTCAGCGGTACGGATGACGGGTAAAGCCGGTAGATCGACTGATCCTCGGACCAGTAATGCAGCGCCCGCGAGGTCAGGTCGACCAGAATGGCGCCGTTGCGGGTGTTGTCGAAATAGTCCTGCCACTGCAGCATCCGGAAGCTGGATACGTTGTTGCGCACGGTGCTTGACACGGGTGCCTGAAATTCCGTGCTGTTGTCCAACGCGAAGGCGGGCATTGCCGCCAGACCGGCAACCCCTACCGCACCACCCAAGAGGGCGCGTCGGCTGATCGGATCGTTCGCCATGGAAATACTCCTGCAGATGGCTCTTTGTGGCGGCATATAGCGCGGAATCGGGATAACGGCAATTCAAACAGCCGTCAGGTTCCGCCGATCGGCAGAAGCCCGTTTGAACCTGCCGCGCGCTTTCGCTATGGAGAAGCGAACCGCCGCGATGCGTGGCATGAACTGGTGGACGCAATGGAAAGACGGATGTTTCTCTTGATGGGCGTGGGCCTTGCGCTTGCGGGCTGCGCCCCTTCGGCACCGACACTGGGTGCCGATGGTCGGCCCTTGCCGCGAGTCTACAAGATCAACCCCGGCGATGAGCGGGTGATTTCGTTCCGCCTGCTGGATTCCGTGAACACGTTGCGGTCGGCACGGTCGCTGCCGCAGCTGTCTTTTGACGCCCGGCTGAACGCCGCCGCCGCCACCCATGCGCGCGACATGTCGGTGCAGAACCGCCCTTGGCACTTCGGGTCTGACGGGTCGTCGCCCCTCGTCCGGGTGCAGCGCAGCGGCTATACCGGGCGGCTGGTGGGCGAGTTGATCTCGGAAACCTACGAGACCGAGCTTGAGACGCTGTCGACCTGGATGGCCCAGCCCGATACACGCGACATCATCATGGATCCGGCGGCGCGGTTCATCGGATTTGCCTGGTTTCAGGAACCCAGCGGCAAGATCTGGTGGACGATGGTGACGGGCGCCTGATCCGGGCGTCCGTTGCGCGATCAGTTTACCGACCGCGCGTCATGGCAGGATGTAGATCGGCGTGCCGGGTTCGACCATGGCGTATACATCCTCCATCTCCCTGTCGGTCACGGCAACGCAGCCTTCGGTCCAGTCCCGCCGGGATATGGGCCGCCGAGGCCCGCCATGGATGAAGATGTCACCGCCCGGTTCCTTCCCTTGTGCCTTGGCATAGGCGATGTCTTCCTCGTTCGGATAAGACACCCGTAGCGACAGGTGGAAGTTCGAGTTCGGGTTCTTGTGGGTGATGTGGTACAGGCCCTCGGGCGTCTTGCCGTCACCCTCAAACTGCTTGTGGCCACCAGGGGCGAAGCCCAGCGCGACGTCATAGGATTCCAGCACGCGATCCTTGTGAAGCAGGTACATCTTGCGGTCAGTCTTGTGGACCTGAACCTGTGTCACCTCTGGCCCGTTGTACCTGCGGAATTTTGAATCGCCACAGGCGGCAAGGCCCAGCGCCATTACCAGAACAACCATCAACCGAAGAAACCGCATGCCTGCCCGTCCTGTTTCTTTTTTTCGATCACTTACAGGAATTTGCCGTGGCTGCCTAGCACAACGGTCAGTCGCCAAGATCACGGATGTGTCAGGCAGACCGGCTGAACCGCGCCGCCAGTTCCACATGGCTGGACCAGCGGAACTGGTCGACGACCTGCACCCAATCAAGGTGGTAGCCCGCTGCGATCAGGGTCTTGGCGTCGCGGGCGAAGGTGACCGGGTTGCAGGACACCGCCGCGATGACCGGGATGACGGACCGGGCCAGCGACCCGACCTGCGCTTCGGCCCCGGCGCGGGGCGGGTCGATCACGGCACCGGTGAAGGCTGCAAGCTCGTCGGGCTCCAGCGGGCGGCGAAACAGATCGCGCGCTTCGGTCGTCAGGCGGCGCAGGCCTTGGGTGTGGCGGGCGCCAAGGTCCAGCGCGGCGATCATCGCCTTGTCTCCTTCGACTGCGTGGACTTCCACCTCGGACGCGAGGGGCAGGGCGAAGGTGCCAACGCCGGAAAACAGATCGACGATGCGCTTTTGCGGGCCAAGTGCGGCGCGGACGGCTGACAGCAGGGCGGCTTCGCCCTCCGGCGTCGCTTGCAGGAAGGCCCCTGCGGGTGGGACGACCGTTGCCGCGCCAAAGGCCTGCGCAGGGCGGTCGCGCAGGGCGATGGTTTCGCCATTCCACGTCAGGCGCGAAAAGCCGTGGGCTTCGACAGCCCGGGCGAGTTCAAGCTGAAGCGCGCTGTCGAGCGGTTTTCCACCGGTGACAACGACATCCACGCCCCCTCGGGTCGTCGTGATCTGCAGCGACAGTTCGGCGGAGCGGGAACCGCCAAGGGTTACCAAAGCCTCCAGCCCCGGAAAGGCGGCGACAAGCTGGGGGTGAAGCAGTTGGCAGTCGGGGACCGCGACAAGCGTGTCTGACCCGCGGGCATGAAAGCCAAGCAGCGCGCCCGATTTGGTACGGCGGGCCGACAACGTGGCGCGGCGGCGGGTCTTGGCGGGCGAGGTGACGATCGGATGGAAGGCGGCGGTCAGCCCTTGCGCAGAAAGCGCGGTTTCGACGACCTGCTGTTTCCAGGTGGCGACAAAGCTGTCAGCGGCGTGTTGCAACTGACAGCCGCCACAGGTGCGGGCATGGCGGCAAGGGGGTTTCACGCGGTTGGGCGAGGGGGTCAGGATCCTGACGTCGGTCAGGCGGTCGCCGTCAAGGGTGCCCTCGACCACCTCACCCGGCAGGACGCCCTGCACGAAGACGGGCCCCTCGGCGATGCCGTCGCCGTGGTGGCCGAGGCGGTCGATGGTCAGGATCACTCTGCCGCTTCCTGTTCGTCTTCGGTGCCGATGAAGCCGCCTGATTGCCGCTTCCAGTAGCGGGCGTAAAGGCCGTCTTGCGCCAGAAGGTCGTCATGACTGCCGATTTCGACGATCCGGCCCCGGTCAAGGACGATGATCCGGTCCATCTCGGCGATGGTGGACAGACGGTGGGCGATGGCAAGGACGGTCTTGCCGACCATCACGCGGCTTAGCGCCTCTTGGATCGAGGCTTCGACTTCGCTGTCCAGCGCGCTGGTCGCTTCGTCCAGCACAAGGATCGGCGCGTCCTTCAGGAAAGCGCGGGCAAGCGCGATGCGTTGGCGCTGGCCGCCGGAGAGTTTGACCCCGCGCTCGCCAAGGAAAGCGGCGTAGCCTTTGCGGTTCTGGTGATCGGCCATGCCAGAGATGAATTCATCCGCCTCGGCAGCCTTGGCAGCGGCGATGATTTCATCCTCCGACGCTTCGGGGCGGCCATAGGCGATGTTGTCGCGGGCCGACCGGTTGAACATCGCGGTTTCCTGCGTGACCATGCCGATCTGCCGGCGCAAGGATTCCTGCGTGACGTGGCGAAGGTCCTTGCCGTCAATGGCAATGGTCCCCTCTTCCGGGTCGTATAGCCGCAGAAGCAACGAGACGAGCGAGGATTTCCCCGCGCCCGATGCCCCCACAATCCCCAGCTTTTCCCCGGCGCGGATGGTGAGGTTGATCCCCTGCACCCCGCCGCGTTCGCGGCCATAGGCGAAGGTCACATTGTCAAAAGTGATCTCACCCGTCACGCGCGGCAAGGCCACGGCGTCGGGCGTATCGGTCAGGGTATGGGGGGCTGACAGCGTGCGCATGCCGTCTTCAACCTCACCCACGCTGGTGTAGATCGACATCAGCGTAAAGCTGACCCAGCCCGACATCTGCGCGATGCGCATGGCGATGGCCCCTGCGGCGGCAATTTCGCCGGCGCTGGCTTGTCCCTGCTGCCACAGCATGACCGTGCCACCGATCAGAAGGACGGGAAGCACCCCGGCCAGCAGCATCAGGCTGAACCGGAACCATGTGGAAATCACGCCGAATTCAAGCGAGCGGTCGCGGAACACCTCCATCGCGTCAAGGGCCACGCGGTCCTCAAACGCGGCATGGGCGAATAGTTTCACCGTCTTGATGTTGGTGATCGTGTCCACCACCTGCCCCGACACCATGGCGCGCGACGAGGCCCGGGCCGCAGAATTCTCGCGGATCATCGGCATGAAGAAGCGGATGAGGAAGATGTAGGCGATCAGCCAGACCAGCAGCGCCCCGGCAACCCGCAGGTCCACCAGAATCAGGAACGCCACCGACCCGATGACCGAGGCAAGGGCGAAGCAGACGGTGTTGATGACTTCGGTCGCCACATCTGTCACGGCGCGGGCCGCCTGCATCTGTTTTTGCGCGATGCGGCCGGCAAAGTCGTTGTCGAAGAAGGTGACCGCCTGACCCAGCGTCCATCGGTGCAGGCGTGACAGGACCAAAGGCATCACGTTTGGCCCGATGACGATGCTGTTCGACGCCGAGGATATGGCAAAGGCCAGCGGGCGCAGGACCAGGTAAAAGGCCACGAACCAGGCCATCAGCGACCAATGGTCGGTGAAGAAGGCGGTTGGGCTGGTGGTGACGGCGGCATCCACGACCCAGCCAAGGATGAGGGCAGAGACAACCTCGGTCACCCCGGCGAGCGAGGACAGGATGCCCGCGATGGCCAGCATCGGCCATGACCCGGCCAGCGACCAGCGCATGAAGGCGCCCAGCCGTTGCGGCGGAGGGCCGTCGGCGGGACGGAAGGCGTCGATAAGGGAGCCGAGGCTTTGAAGCGCGCTCATGGGTGTGAGGTAGGCCTGTGGGTGGGAAAGGGCAAGTGCAGAGCGGTTGCAGTCTGGAAAGTCCCCGTCCCGGCCTTGCGCCGGGACCTCCTTTTCGGGAGCGAGAGGCCCCGGATCAGGTCCGGGGCGGGGTTTCGCTATTCGGCGGCGTCCTCTTCCAGACCGATGAACCCGCCTGACTGGCGCGCCCAGAAGCGGGCGTAAAGGCCACCCTTCCGCAGAAGTTCGGCATGCGGGCCATCTTCCGCCACCTGACCATCCTCCAGAACGACGATCCGGTCCATGGCTGCAATCGTGGACAGCCTGTGCGCAATGGCGATCACGGTCTTTCCGGCCATGACGCCATAAAGCGCCTCTTGAATGGCGGCCTCAGCCTCGGAATCCAGCGCCGAGGTGGCTTCGTCCAGGATCAGGATCGGCGCATCCTTCAGGATCACCCGCGCCAGCGCCACCCGTTGCCGCTGGCCACCCGACAGTTTTACCCCCCGTTCGCCGACATGCGCGTCATAGCCGGTGCGGCCCTGCGGATCCTCCAGCGTCAGGATGAAATCATGCGCTTCGGCCTTCTTCGCCGCGGCGATCATGTCTGCTTCGGTTGCGTCAGGGCGGCCGTACAGGATGTTGTCGCGGACCGACCGGTGCAGCAGCGACGAATCCTGCTGCACCATGCCGATCTTCTGCCGCAGGCTTTCCTGCGTCACATCACTGATGTTCTGCCCGTCAATCAGGATTTCACCGGATTCCGTGTCGTAGAACCGCAGGATCAGCTTGACCAAGGTGGATTTCCCCGCCCCAGACCGCCCGACAACGCCGATCTTTTCGCCGGGCCGGACTGTCAGGCTGATGTTCTTCAACCCGCCGAACCCCCGACCATAGTGGTGGCTGACATCCCGCAGTTCCAGCAGCCCGTCCTGAAACTGAAGCGGCTTGGCTGCAGGCTTGTCGACCAGCGTGATCGGCTGGGCAATCGTCTGCATCCCCTCGGCCAGCGTGCCAAGGTTCTGCACAAGGTTGGTGGATGCCCACATGATCCAGTAGGTCATGGAGTTGATGCGCAGCACCAGCGCCACCGCCGCTGCGACCACACCGACCGTAGCGCTGCCCTGCACCCAGAACCACAGCGCCATCCCGCCGACGCCCATGATCATCAACCCGTTCAGGAAGGTCAGGGCCACGTCCATCTTGGTGACGATGCGCATTTCGGTCTGCAGGGTCTGGCGGGACTTCTCGATCGCCTCCTTGGCGTAGTTCAGTTCGCTGTCCTGATGCGCGAACAGCTTGACCGAATGGATGTTGGTATAGCTGTCGACCACCCGGCCAGTGACGGCCGACCGCGCATCGCTTGCCGCGGTCGAGGCGGGGCCGGCGCGGCGGATCGTCCAGCGCATCAGGGCGATGTAGCCGACCACCCAGAGGAGCAGGGGCACCATCAGCCGGGGGTCGGCCTCAAACAGCATCAAGAGCGCGCCGATGAAGGTGGCGGCGGCGAAGGCGGCCATGTCGAAGACTTGAAACACCGCCTCACCCGCTGCCGGGGGCGCTTGCATGATGCGGTTGGCGATCCGCCCCGCGAAATCGCTTTCGAACCAGCCGACGGGCTGGCGCAGGACATGCCGGTGCGCCCGCCAGCGCATCATCGTGCCGAAGTTCGTCAGGATGGTGTTGTGCAGCAGGCCGACCGACCCGCCTGCAACCAGTGGCCGGATGAACAGGATGACAAAGGCCACGACCAGCAATTCGACCCAATGCGCGGCCATGAAGGCCGCGGGGGTCTGGCCGGTCATCAGGTCAACCAGACGGCCAAGGTACCAGATCAGGCCCACATCCAGCACCGCATTGCCGACTGAAAACAGCGCGGTGACAGCAAAGACGCCTTTGAACGGCTGAACGTAATCCTTCAGGAACGGCCAAAGCCGGGTGGGCGGGGCGTCCTGTTCAACATAGGGCTGATAAGGATCAACGAGGTTTTCGAAGAAACGAAACATGGGGGGAACCCGAAGATAAGTGCGGCGATGGGGTGAAGCGGTGCCTGCAAGCGACCGCCACGACGGGACAAGTCAGCTCAGGCTGAGCGAAACGAAATCCCGTGGTCCATGCCGATCTCCTTCTTGGGTGCGGGTTTGGTAGCGCACCCGGGGCCGATTGTCACGCCCCATTCGGGTCAGGAATTCATCAGGTCATCGCGCGTGGCAGTCAGGCCAGAGGCGAGCCAACGCGCCTCCATCGCCCTCAGCCTGTGGCCCAGCGCTTCGCCCTGCAGGTCGGGCATCAGATCGGCTGAGGTAACGGGGAAGGTGGCTGCCGCGCCCCGGTCAACCTCGGCCTGCCAGCCTTGGGGCGGCGGGGTGCCAAGGGTGGCGGCGCGGGCAAGGACGGCGTCGGTGGCAAGGGTCGGGCCGTGGTGCCAGCCAAGGGCGGCGGGGCTGGCGGTGGCGGCGATCGCGTCGCGCAGGGCGGCCAGATCACGCGCCTCGGTCCGCGACAAGCGGAGCGCGGTTTCCACATCCGCGCCGCCCAGCACGGCAAGACGGCGCAACCAGCGCGGCGCGGCATCGCCCTCCAGATGAATGAGCGGGGCGAGCGCGCGAGTGTCAGCGCCTGGCAAAACCTGCGCCAGAACGCCCGAGGCAGCCATGGCGGCCACGGCGGGTGCCGGGTCAGCCGCGCCGAGTAGCTTGCGCAGTTCGGCGCCGATGCGTTCGCGGGAAATCGTCTCTAACCCGGCCGAAAGCGCGGCGCAGGCGGCCAGACCTTCGGCGTCGAGGCCGTGATCAGGGTCACCATAGGCCGCGTGAAAGCGGAAGAAGCGCAGGATCCTCAGATAATCCTCGCGGATGCGGGTTTCCGGGTCGCCGACAAAGCGGACATGGCGGGCTTGCAAGTCGGGCAGGCCGTTCAGCGGATCAAACACCTGCCCGCGGGCGTCAGCGTAAAGCGCGTTCATCGTGAAGTCGCGGCGGGCGGCGTCCTCTTCGATCTGCGTGGAAAAGGCGACCACGGCGCGGCGACCGTCGGTTTCGACATCGCGGCGGAAGGTTGTCACCTCATGCGGCAGGCCGTGGGCGATGACGGTCACAGTGCCGTGGTCGATACCCGTGGGCACCACCTTGAAACTGGCTTTTTCCGCAATGTTCGAGACGTTTTCGGGTCTGGCATCCGTTGCCAGATCGACATCCGAAACCGGCACGCCAAGCAGAGCATTGCGGACACAACCGCCGACAAACAGCGCACGATAGCCCGCCGCTTCAAGCGCAGCACAAAGGGCCTGCGTGCCCGGATGATCCAGCCAGTTACCCGAAACTTTCATTCCCGCATCCGATCTGCCAACCCGCGCAAGATACGCGCAGTGGCCCCCCAGATGTAATACGGGCCATAGGGAACGGCATAGTAACGCCGCCATTCCCCCATCCAGCGCCGCCGCTGGACCGTGAACATCGCCGGGTCAAGGACGTGGGACAAAGGGACGGTGAAGACCTCATCCACCTCACCCGCCTCGGGCGTCGGGGTGAAGTCACCGCTCAGCAGGCCGATGAACGGGGTGATGGAAAAGCCGGTGACTGTCTGATGCAAGGGTAGCGTGCCGATTACCTGAACGCGGGCCGGATCAAGCCCGATCTCTTCCCGCGTCTCGCGCAGGGCGGCGGCTTCGGGCCCTGCATCGCCCGCATCCACCTTGCCACCGGGAAAGGCGATCTGGCCGGGGTGATGCTTCAGGTGCGAAGACCGCTTGGTCAGGATCAGCACAGTCCCTTCGGGACGCAGCCAGACCGGCAGCAGCACTGCCGCCGGTCGCAAGGGTTTGTCGCCCGGCGGCTTGATCGCGGGGTTCAGGTCAAAGTCCGAGGAAGGCCCGGCCGAACGGGACAGCGCGCGCCGCAATCCCGCTTCGACCGCATCCGTCATTCTGCCTGTTCGCCCTTGGCAATGGTGCCCTCAAACCCCAAGGTCTTGGGATCAAGCTCGTAATGCGCGCCGCAGAACTGGCAATCGGCAGTGACGATGCCTGCGTCGGTCGTCATCTTGGCGATGTCTTTCTGGCTGTAGATCGACATGGTGTTCACCACCTTGTCGGCCGAGCAGGAGCAGCCAAAGCGCACGGGCTGGGCATCGAACACCCGGGGGCCTTCTTCGTGGAACAGGCGGACCAGCAGGCTGGTAGGCTCCACCGAGGGGCCGATCATCTCTAGCTCCTCAACCGTGTCGAGAAGGAGGTTGGCCCGTGTCCAATTCTCCGAATCGGCGCCAGAGAGGATGTCGGCATGGGTCAACAGACCACCCTCGCCGCTGCCCTGATCGGCGGCGACACCGCCCATGGCGGGCATGTGCTGCAGCATCATCCCACCCGCGCGCCAATGCGCCGGACGGCCGGGTTCGGTGCTGCGCCCGAAGGCGACGGAGAACCGTGTGGGGATCTGTTCGGACTGGGCAAAGTACGTCTCGGCGCAGGCGGAAAGCGACCCACCGGCGATGGGGGTGAAGCCCTGATAGGGGGTCATCCCTTCGCCCTGATCCAGCATGACGGCGAAATACCCTTCGCCGATCTGGCTGAAGGGATCATCGGTTTCTTCAAGCCTTTCAGCGTCATAGCTGGCATAGGCGCGGATGCGGGCGGGTTCGCCATCGGCGGTCGGGCCGTAGTAATCGGTGGCAATCAGGCGGGCAGCACCCTTGCCGCGCACCTGAAGCGAAAGCTTCCAGCGCAGCTTGACCGCCTGACCGATCAGCGCGGTCAGAAGCGCGGTTTCGGCGACCAGCGCCTCGATCACCGGGGGGTAGGCGTGTTGTTTCAGCACCTGATCCAGCACCCCGTCCAGCCGCGCGACGCGGCCACGGATGCCCGAGGCGTCAAGTTGAAATGGCAGGACGGTATCGTCCCAGGCGATTTGCGAACCAATGGTCATGAGATTTCCTGAAGCTGCCAAAGCTGGCATACCGCGGCTATATAGTCACATCAACCGCAGGTCCAAGGGGCAACGATGATCAGACGTTACGGCGAACCAGCGGAAACCGGGCGGCGCTATACCCGCAGACCGGGGGTCTATGCCATCCTGCTGGAAGGCGATCACATCCTTGCCACCCATCAGGCTGACCCGGTGCCCGAGTTTCAGCTGCCCGGCGGTGGCATCGACAAGGGGGAGCATCCGATCCCGGCTTTGCACCGGGAAGTGTTTGAAGAAACAGGCTGGAAAATCGCCGTGACCCGGCGTCTGGGGGCGTTTCGCAGGTTCACCTACATGCCGGAATATGACCTTTGGGCGGAAAAGGTCTGTGCGGTCTATCTGGCCCGACCGGTCCGCCGCCTTGGCCCGCCGTCCGAGGCGGGGCACAGCGCCGTCTGGCTGCCCGTGGCCGACGCGGTGCTTCGGCTGGGCAACCCGGGGGACCGGGCGATGCTGGCAGCGTTACTGTCACTGGATATCAAGAACAACGCCTGAGACATCATCGGGAAATGAATCGCTGCCGGACTGCTGGGTCAGATCCCAGACCAAAGCCTCAAGCAGGTCAGATCCGGAAAGATGGGCAGATCGGGTCAGGCTGTCCGCCAGACCCGCTTCGCCAAAATCCTGACCGGTCGGAAGCGGGCATTCGGTGAAACCGTCCGACACCAGAACCAGCCGGTCGCCCGGGGCAAGCGCCACGTTGACCCGGTCATAAGTGGCGCCAGGCAGCAGGCCGACGGGCAGGCCACCCTGTCCCAACCGGACCACCTGACCCGAGGGGCGAAGCAGCATCGGGTGCGGATGACCGGCCTGCACCAGACTGAGGATGCCGGTGCCCCGGTCCATCACCGCGAAGACCATGGTGAAGTATTGTTCGGCCTGAATCTCTTCCAGCATCAGACGGTTGAACCGTTCGGCCACCGCTTCGGGCGGCAAAAGGACCTGCTGGCCGACCAGACCCCGACCATAGGCAAGGTTCTGTTCAGGCGACGAACCCGTCAGGAACCCCGCCAGCCGCGCCGTCATCATGGCCGAGGCCACACCATGGCCCGACACGTCGATCGAATAGACCGCAACCCGGCTGTCATCCACCCGAAAGCTGCCGACCAGATCACCCCCCACCCGGCCCGAATTGCGCAACATCAGCGACGCCCGCGCCCAGCCATAGTCACGCACCCGGTCGCGGATCAGCGTCTGCTGCAGCTTTCGCGCCTCGATCAGGTCACGGTCGAGCGAATCATACAGCTTTTGCAGTTCCACCAGCGTGCTGACGATCACCTTGTTCTTTGCCAGAAGTTCGGTCTGCATTGCCAGCATCCGCTCCCCCGCCCGCAGCCGTGCGCGCAGTTCGTTGCTGGAGACCGGCTTGGTCAGGAAGTCATCCGCGCCCGCCTCCAGCCCGTCGGCGATTTCAGCCTTTTCGGACTTTGAGGTCAGAAGTACGAAGTAACCATAGTTTTCGCGGCCCAATGCCCTGAAGTTGCGGCAGAATTCCAGCCCGGTCATTCCCGGCATCATCCAGTCGCTGATGATCATGTCTACGTCGCCCGTTGCGCAGACTTGCAAGGCGGCGGCCGCCGCTTCGCATTCCGTCACGCGGTATCCCCAGCGGCGCAGATGCATCGTCAGGATATGGCGCTGTGCCCGGCTGTCATCCACGACAAGCACATGGGGCGGCCGATCGGGGCCGGGCTTGCGCTGTGCCTCTGGCATGATGGTGGAAGACACGTCCGGTTCCTTCGCCTGTTCCAGACGGACCATGCCCAGCCGTCGCTTAACGCATCGTGAAACATAAAATTGTGCGCGCTTGCCTTGGGCTTGCCCGGTTCCGGGCCATAAATTGTTAAGGGCGTCGGGGCAGACTGATCTTCGTGTGGACGAGGGGAAACGATGCCATGATTGACTGGAAACGGGTTGAAGACCTGCGTGCCGAAATCGGCCATGACGGATTTGCCGAAGTCGCCGACATGTTCCTGGAAGAGGCGGATCAGGCCGTGAAGGCACTGATTGCCGGCCTTCCCGCAGATGAGGTTGAGGGGCAGTTGCACTTTCTGAAGGGCAGTGCGCTGAATCTTGGTCTGGCCGACCTTGCCGCGATCTGTCAGGATGGCGAACGCAAGGCCGCTGCCGGCTATGGCGCGCTTGTGGATGTGGGGCGGGTTTCAGCCGTCTACCACAGTTCCCGCGCGCTGCTGTTGCGGCGACTGGCGACTGAGGCGGCGGCCTGAGCTAGATCAGGAATTCCGACAGTGCTTCATCCGAGGTGATGTCGCGGAACGCCAGACCCGCGGCATCCATCCGATCTGTAAAGCCGCGAAATCCATCAGCGTCCTTGGTTTCGATCCCGATCAGGACCGACCCGAAGTTCCGCGCCGATTTCTTCAGGTACTCAAAGCGGGTGATGTCATCATCTGGGCCAAGCATGTTCAGAAATTCACGCAGCGCGCCGGGGCGTTGCGGCATCCGCAGGATGAAGTACTTCTTCAGGCCGGAATAGCGCTGGGCGCGCTCCTTGACCTCGGGCAGGCGTTCAAAGTCGAAGTTGCCGCCTGACGTGACGCAAACCACCGTCTTGCCGCGGATCAGGTCTGCCAGTTCCGGCAAGACATCTACCGACAGCGCGCCTGCCGGTTCCAGCACGATGCCTTCGACGTTCAGCATCTCCAGCATGGTCACGCAGATGCGGTCTTCGGGGGCCAGAAGCACCTGATCAGGGCGCACCCAATCCAGCATCGCAAAATTGGCCGCGCCGATCCGCGCCACCGCCGCGCCATCGACAAAGCTGTTGACGCGCGGCAGCTTGACCGGCGCACCGTCGCGCAGCGCGGCCATCAGACTGGCGCCGCCAAGGGGTTCTACAAAGCGGTAGTCGATCGCGGGCGCCACCTCACGCAGATAGGCGGTCACGCCGGACGACAGGCCACCGCCGCCCACCGGCAGGATCACCAGATCGGGCGCACGGCCCAACTGCTCCAGGATTTCCACCCCGACAGAAGCCTGGCCTTCGATCACATCGGGGTCGTCGAAAGGCGACAGGAAATGCGCGCCCTTTTCGGTGCAAAAGGCCTGCGCTGCAGCAAGAGTCTGATCGAAATAGTCGCCTGTCAACTGGATCGTGACCTGATCACCGCCGAAGACGCGGGTCTTGTCGATCTTCTGCTGTGGCGTCGTGACTGGCATGAAGATGGTGCCTTGCACCCCGAAATGCCGGCAGGCAAAGGCCACGCCTTGCGCATGGTTGCCCGCACTGGCGCAGACAAACTCACGCTGGGCGGGTTGCCGGTCACGGACCTTGCGCATCGCGTTGAAGGCCCCGCGCAGCTTGTAGCTGCGGACGGGGGAAAGATCCTCACGCTTCAGCCAGATCTCGGCTCCGTAGCGGACGGACAGGTGGTCATTCCGCTGCAACGGGGTTTCGGGAAACAGCCCGCGCAGGGCGGCCGTTGCGGCAATGGCGGTGTCGGAAAAGCGGGTCATCCGTTCCAGATGCCGGAACTGCCGCAATAACGCAAGAAAAGCGGTTGGCGCGATTGTACCCGGTACGGCGCAATCCTTGCCCTTGGTTGCATTTCGCTTTAATCGCGGGCGAAACCTCTCCGGAGCCTTTGACATGCTGAAGCCGAAAAAAGTCGTCCTTGCGTACTCGGGCGGGCTTGATACCTCGATCATCCTGAAATGGCTGCAGACCGAATACGGCTGTGAGGTTGTGACCTTCACCGCCGATCTGGGGCAGGGCGAAGAACTTGAACCGGCGCGGCAGAAGGCGCTGTTGATGGGGATCGCGCCGGAAAACATCCACATCGTCGACGTGCGTGAGGAATTCGTGCGGGACTTCGTGTTCCCGATGTTCCGGGCCAACGCGCTGTATGAAGGGCTGTATCTGCTGGGCACCTCGATCGCGCGACCACTGATTTCCCAGCATCTGGTGCGGATCGCCCATGAAACCGGGGCCGATGCCGTGGTGCATGGGGCGACCGGCAAGGGGAATGATCAGGTGCGGTTCGAGCTTTCGGCGGCGGCGCTGGACCCTGCGATCAAGGTCATAGCACCTTGGCGGCTGTGGGACCTGACCAGCCGCACCAAACTGCTGGAGTTTGCCGAGGCGAACCAGATTCCGATTGCCAAGGACAAGCGCGGCGAAGCGCCGTTCAGCGTGGATGCGAACCTGCTGCACACCTCCTCCGAAGGCAAAGTGCTGGAAAACCCGGCCGAGGAAGCGCCGGAGTTTGTGTATCAGCGCGTGACGCCGGTGGAAAAGGCCCCGGACACGCCGGAATACGTCGAGATCGGGTTTGAACGCGGCGACGCGGTTTCGATCAACGGTGAGGTGCTGTCGCCCGCCACGATCCTGGCGCGACTGAACGACATTGGCGGCAAGCATGGAGTTGGCCTGCTCGACCTCGTGGAAAACCGCTTCGTGGGCATGAAGTCGCGCGGCCTGTATGAAACCCCCGGTGGGACTATCCTGCTGGAAGCGCACCGGGGGATCGAGCAGATCACGCTGGACGCGGGCGCTGGCCACCTGAAGGACAGCATCATGCCGCGCTATGCGGAGCTGATCTACAACGGCTTCTGGTTCAGCCCGGAGCGTGAGGCGCTGCAGGCGCTGATCGACAAGACGCAGGAACATGTGACCGGGACCGTGCGGATCAAACTTTACAAGGGGTCAGCCCGGACGGTAGCGCGGTGGTCGGACCATTCGCTCTATTCGGAAAAACATGTGACCTTTGAAGAGGACGCCGGTGCCTATGACCAGAAGGACGCCGAGGGCTTTATCCGCCTGAACGCCCTGCGGCTGCGCCTGATTGCCACGCGCAACGCTCGGGTGGCGAGGGGCTAGGCCGCCAGAGATTAGCCAGCAGACGGGGGCGGCTACGCCTCCTTCTGCACGGCAGCGGCTTCTGCCGAGATCAGGGTCTGGGCAAGGGTCAGCGGCACGGTCAGGTCCTGCAATGCTCCGCGAACGTCGCGGAACAGGTCATTTTCATCGATGAACATGCCGCCGACCCGAAACAGGTTGCGGCCATGCGTCAGGGCAATGTGCGTCTCCTCCCCGTTCGAGGTGGCGGCGTAAAGCTGGGCACCGTGGCCAATGTGGTTTTCGATATGGGTCAGCACGTCGATCACGGCCGCCAGCGCCGGCGGTTCGTCAACCGATGACCACGAGGTCCAGATGCCATAGCGCCGACCGTCATTGATGACATCGCGCAAATGAAACAGGCCTTCGGTCGACAGGTCGCCCCCGAAGAACATGCCTGGCCGAGTCTTGTCTTCCAGCGCGATGAAGAACGCGGGCAGAGCTACCTGATTGGGAAACTGCGCCACCAGCCCCTGAAACAACGTCCGCGAGTTCTTGCCCCCGGTGACGACCTTCACCTCGGCCATGCGGATCGTGTGGGCGCCAAGGGTGCCGTAGACGTAATCCTCGCCCGTTCTGATGCCGCGCTTGGGCAGCAGCCGTTGGGGAAGCCCAGCGGTGAAGGCCTTGGCGTCCTTGCTGTAGGTCAGGCCCACCGTGTGGGCCAGAACCGGCATGATCGCCGCTTCTTGCCGCCGCAACATGCGGACATGGGCCCAGTAGATCAGCCCCACGCAAGCAGCGGCGGCAAGGATGGGCAGCTGGGCGTCGGTCCCGGCCTGAAAGAGGCTGATCCCCCAAACCCCAAGAACCCCCGCCGCAACCGCAAGTCCGGCAATCAGGACCGCCGTCAGCGACCCGATCCGTCGCAGCCCCGGCAAGAGGGCGCGGACGGCCTGCGCGACTTCGGTTGAGGAATCGGAAAGGGGGGCGTCCTCAGGCATATGAAATTCCCTTCAGGCAGGGTCAGGGGAAATCAAGTTCAAGGCTTGCGGGCTGGCCATCCCAAAGGCCGGACAGGCTCCACGCTTCGGTCACCTTGCTGTAGTGATAGGTGATGTTACCACTGTGAAGGCCCGAGACTGCAAGTGTAAGGGTGATGCCGTCGCCATCTTCGCCCGTGTTCACCTCAGCCCCCCCTCCATTGATCGCCAGATCGGGCCAAAGGCGGCAGTTGGCGAAGCTGTAATCAATGCCCTCAAAGGACGGGTTAGCGGACAATGTGCCGCCGTAGTCGCAGCCGATGGTCAGCGGATGCACCATGTCCCAGGTGTTCAGCGGGATGATCTGGTAAAGCTCGGTCTGGACTGCGCGGGCAACGGCGACAGGGTCGGCCATTTCGGCGGCGGTTGTCAGGGTCAGCGGCGTGTAGGGGCCGACAAGATCCTGTTCGCAATGCTGTTCCCGGGCGCTGGGCAGGGTGCCGTCAAACAGCAGGGCCTGTACGATGGCATCGGGGCAAGCCAACCCCCGCCCCCAGATCACATGCGGGCCGCCCTGCATTAAGACACCGTAGGCGTTCTGCGCATTGTTCAGCACGGAAGTGGCCATGCTGATCGGGGTGATCGGGTCGGCGTCGCTGTTGAGGACAAGCGTGGGCCACGGCCCACCGGCATAGGGTTCGGGGCGGTTTGCGGGCCCTTGATGCGGCCAGTAGGCGCAGGCGAGCCGTTCAAGATAGTATGACCGCAGCAGCCTGGGCGCCTTCGGCGCGAAGGCCCGCGCTTCATCCAGAATGGCGGCGGTGCGCTCCGCCTCGGTCCCCTCGCCCGAATCATAGTCGGTGCACGTGACGGCGTAAAAGGCGGCGGCGAACCAGCCGGGGTCTTCGACGCCGGTTTCCGTTTCCGGGTCGATATACATGTTGGCATAGCCAAGCTGCAGCATAGGCACCAGATTGCCGCGCCCGGTGGCAGCAAGGGCACGCAGAAATTCGGCCCGGCCTTCAGGGGAATAAAGCGCGTAAAAGGCGTTCGCTTCCAGAAGGCCACTGGTCAGGGCGCGCGGGGCCACCGTACCATCGGCAAGAGTCAGGTCCACCATGACAGGGGCCTGTGCCAGTGTCGCGGCGAGGGTATCGTAGACCTGCGCCGCATCGCCACCCATGTCGGCAGCGCAGGCGGCAATGTCAGCGCAGGCGGCAAAACTGCGCGACAGGATGCTTTCTGCAGCGACGGCGTAGGAGGCATAGAAGCCCTCGGCGTCAAGGTTCAGGTCCACTACGCCATCAAGGATCACCCCCCGGACGGCTTGCGGATAAAGCGTGGCATAGGCCTGCACGACCTGGGTGCCGTAGCTTTCCCCATACATCCAGACCTTGGGTGCCCCGATTGCCTGACGAAACGCCTCAAAATCGCGGATTGCCTGATCTGAGTTGACGACGGGCAGCAGGTAGTCGGCATCCAGTTCCGCGGTGCAGTCACGGGCAAAGGCCTCTGCGGTGGCAAGCGCCTGATCAGGGGCGTCGATCGAGGCGGGGGCGATATCGAAGCGGGCTTGGGCGATGGGGCAAGACAGGCCGTGTTTCGGGCCGATGCCACGTTGATCCACAAAAACGATGTCGATGTACTGGGTCAGGCTTTCATCAAACGCGGACAGGTAGCTGTCAGCCGAGGCAAGGCCGGAACCGCCGGGACCGCCGACGAAGAAGAACAGGATGCCCTTGCTTTCGAACGTGGCGAAAGAGAGGGCAAAGGTAATGTCGATGGTCTGCGCGGGGTCATTGGCGCGGTGGTCCAGCGGCACCGTCAGTGTGGTGCAGGACAGACTGCTAAGCTCACATGGGAAAAGATCCATTCCCGCGACAGCTTCGACCAGCGGGGTGTCAGCGGCGGCGGGGAAGGCAAGCAGGGCAAGGCTCAGGGCAAGGGCGCGCATGGGGGATCCGTCAGATGGCGTGGGCGGCAAGGCGGTCATGCGCAGGAAGTGCGGCATCAGCGAGGCGCTGATAGTCCGGCGGCAGGTCAGGCAGCGGGCCTTCCGGGTCTTCGAACCCGGTGGAGCGGTGGACAGCGTTGTACCAATGCGGGGCCCAGACGCCGTCAAAGGGTTTGGGGCCGGGGGGCCAGGACAGCATCGCCTCGGTGAAGGGCAGGCCAAGGGCGCTGCAAAGGCCGGTCAGCGCCCGGCGCGGGTTGGCGCGGATGCTTTCGGCGGTAATGACGGGGGGCACGGTACCGGTCATGTCAGCGACCTGGTCAAACAGCTCGGCCTGCTGAAGAAAGCCAATGTCCTGCAAGGTGGGGGCCTCACGCTTTCTGGCATAGCTGGCGATGACGTGAGCGGGGTGGCGCAGGAGGAAGACGTTGGTCAGGCCCGCAAGGAAACCCCGGTCGAAGGCGGGGATCATGTGCAAGGTCATGTGCTTTTGATACCAGTGCGGCTGTCCACCCGGATTGGGGCCAAGGCAGGCTGCGGCGACCTCGTTTGGGTCGGTGGGCTGGCTTGCGATGACGTCGGCCCGCATCGGATGGTCGATGCCGGTCGCGGCCAGATAGGCCGCGTAGAACGGCTCGTCACTGACCGCGCAATCGCCACGGGCGGCAAAGGCATACATCATGGCGGTAGACAGGTTCCGGGGGCCGGACCACATGGCAATCTTCATTGGTCTATCTTCATGGCAGGCGCTTTGCAGCCTGTGCGTCAAGGGCGGCGGCAAGCTGCTCGGGTGTCCAGGCGGCTGTCACGGCCTCATGGACAAGGGCGGCTTGCGATTTCGGGGCAAGGCCGCCAAGCGGCGGGTCACGGTCAAGGTTGGTGGGGAAACTGTAGCCTTCGGCAGTGGCGGCAATGGCGTTGGCGATCTGCTGTTCGGTCAGGTCCGTGGCGGCGAGAAGCGCGGGAAACAGCGCCTTTACCATTGCGGTGCGGTTGATCGATTCCATGGCCCGACCATAGGCAGAGGAGACCTGGAACAGGTTGACCATCCGCTTGATATCCGTGGATCGGTTGGTGCCGGCCGCGTGAAACAGTGCCGGTGAGAAAAACAGCATGTCGCCCTTGGCCAGCGGCAGTTGCACGCAGTTGGCCTCAAAATACGCGCGGAAGTCGGGGCGCGCGGTGGCGATATATCCGGGGGCGTATTTCTGGCTGTTGGGCAAAAGCAGGGTTGGGCCAGACTCGAGCGGTGCATCGACATGGGCAATGGCGCCCTGCAGAGTCAGCATCGGTGACATCAGGTGGACGTGGCGCGGGTAGCGGGCGACGGCATCCGCCGACTGAAAGCCAAGGTGATAGTCACGGTGCGGCGACTGCGCCGCGCCGCCAGGGTTCACCACGTTCAGCTGCGCGGTCATCTGGTAATAGGGGCCAAGCCAAGCCTGCGACACAAGCGCAAGGAAGGGGTTGGCGTAGTACCGCGCAAAGTTCGCGGGGTCCGCCAGACAGTGCTTTTCCAGAGAATTCCACAGCCGATCATTCGCCCCCGGTTTGGCGAAATGGTCGCCGCCGCCGGTGCCTGAGCGGTTCTGCTGGTCGATAAGGTCGCGGAAGATGTCCGAGGCGCGGTCGAGGATGGTGTGATCCGGCTCTGCCCCTTGCAGGACGATGACGCCCGGGCCGTTGGCGAAAGCGTCCGCCCATTCGGCCATCAGCATTTCTGCGAAGCCGGGATCCGTCAGCCTTTGGGTCAGCGCCCCGCAGTCGTAAATCAGGACGCCTTTGACCAGATCAGCCGCAAGGGGGTAATCCGCGCGGTCGGTCGGCTGTTCACACAGGGCGGCGAAGTCGGCAAGATCAGACGCCTCGGCCCGAAGGTAGGTCTGCCGGGTCAGGTGCAGCGAGCGGTCGATCTGTTGCATGGCTCAGGCCCCCACCAGCGTCTTGTAAAGCCCGCGCAGGCGTTCGGTCATGGGGCCCATCTGGCCCGTGCCGATGGTCCTGCCGTCAATGCTGCCTACGGGGGTTTGCGCGCCGAAGGTGCCGGTCAGGAACGCCTCATCCGCCGAATATGTCTCCACCAGCGAGAAGTTCTTTTCGCGGCAGGGGATACCATTGGCATGGCAAAGGTCGATGACCTTCTGACGGGTGATGCCGTTCATGCAATAGTCGCCGGTGGAGGTCCACACCTCACCCCTCCTGACGATGAAGAAGTTGCAGGCGTTGGTGGTGTTCACAAAGCCATGGATGTCCAGCATCAGCGCTTCATCCGCGCCGGCCTTTTGCGCGGCGATACAGGCAAGGATGCAGTTCAGCTTGGAATGGCTGTTCAGCTTGGGGTCCTGGGTCATCGGAAGCCCGCGCAGATGGGGGACGGTGGCAAGGGTGATCGGCCGGGGAATCCTTGGCCGCGAGCGTTCCATGATGATGACCATGGTCGGGCCTTGTTGGCTTAGGCGCGGGTGCTGGAAGGGCCGGGTCTTCACCCCGCGCGTAACCATAAGGCGGGCGTGGGCGTCGGTGGTCATGCCGTTCGCCGCCTGGGTTTCCAGCACGGCGGCGATCACCTCGGCCCTCGTGCGGGCAATGTCGAGATCGATGGCCTTCGCCGCCTCGAACAGCCGGTCGAGGTGTTCATCAAGGAAGGACCAGCGGTTGTTGTAAAGGCGGATGCCTTCCCAGACGCCATCGCCCAGCATGAAGCCAGAGTCATAGACCGACACCGTGGCCTGCGCCCGGGGCAGAAGTTTGCCGTCAACCCAGATCAGGATGGAGTCGTTGCGGGCATCCTCTTCCGCCTGATGGGTGGAGACATGGTCGTTCATTGTTGCAATTTCCGTTTCAGCGCCCTGCGGTTTGTTTCAGGCTACGGCGGCGCGGGCGGAAGGCCAAGGGAAACCATCACTGTGGCGTGAGGTCACGGCAGGGTGAATGGACCAGCGCGGCGGCGGGTCTCAGGGTCCGGGACAGAGTATTTAGGAGCGGATCATGTGGAAGCTGGCATTGGCCTTCGGGCTGGGACTGACCGGGGCGGCGATGGCCGAAGTGAAGACCGCTGTCGTGGCGGGCGGTTGCTTCTGGTGCGTGGAATCGGACTTTGAACCCGTGCCGGGCGTGATTGACGTGGTGTCTGGCTACACTGGCGGGAACAAGGCGAACCCGACCTACAAAAGCCACCCCGGGCATTATGAGGCGGTGAAGATCACCTACGACAGCGCGGTCATCTCATACGCCGACCTGCTGGCAAAGTTCCTGCGGTCGGTCGATGTGACGGATGCAGGCGGGCAGTTCTGCGACCGGGGCGACGCCTACCGCACCGCGATTTTCGTGGGCAACGCCGAAGAGCGGGCCGTGGCCGAGGCGGCAGTGGCCGAGGCGGAGGCAGTGTTGGGGCAAAGGGTGGTGACACCTGTGCTGAACGCCAAGCGGTTCTGGATCGCCGAGGATTATCATCAGGACTATTACAAGGGCACCGGAATCATCCTGACCCGCGCCGGGCCGAAGAAGCAGGCGAACGCCTACAAGTTCTACCGCGAAAGCTGCGGCCGCGACGCGCGGGTTCGGGCGCTTTGGGGCAAGCAGGCGTTTTCGCACTGAGCCGGCAGCAAGCGGGACCGGCGGCGAGCGAGGGGTTTCACACCCCTCGCGCTCCCCGTGGGATATTTGTGCAGAAAGAAAGCACAATTTTAGTCAAGGTTTAGCGGTCTGTCGTTCGGAGTCAGTCCTGAACACAAACCTGTTTCTGGCTGCCCAGGCCTTCGATCCCCAGTTCCACCACATCGCCAGCCTTAAGGTAATGCGGGGGCTTCATGCCCATGCCCACGCCGGGCGGGGTGCCGGTCGAAATGATGTCGCCGGGATGCAGGGTGAAGAACTGGCTGAGGTAGGCGATGACATGGGGCACCCCATAGACCATCGTGCGGGTCGAGCCGTTCTGCATGGTCTGGCCATTTACCGTGAGCCACATCGGCAGGTTCTGCGGATCGGCAACCTCATCCGGGGTGACAAGCCAGGGCCCGGTCTGGCCGAAGTTGTCGCAGGATTTCCCCTTGGTCCACTGACCGGCGCGTTCGATCTGGAAGGCGCGTTCCGAGACGTCGTTGATGACGCAGTAGCCGGCGACGTGGGACAGCGCCTCGGCCTCGGTCAGGTATTTGCCCGGTTTGCCGATCACGATGCCAAGTTCCACCTCCCAGTCGGTCTTGGTGCTGGTGCGGGGGATCAGGATCGGGTCATTTGGACCGCAGATCGCCGAGGTGGCTTTCATGAAGAAAACCGGCTCCGGCGGAACCTGCAGGCCGCTTTCGGCAGCGTGGTCGGCGTAGTTCAGGCCGATGCAGATGAACTTGCCGGTGCCGGTCACGCAAGGACCGATGCGGGGCGAGCCGGGCACAAGCGGCAGGCTGGCGGGGTCGATCGACTTCAGGCTGTCGAGGGTGGTCAGGACCTCTCCCTTCAGGTCGGTGACATGGGCGGACAGGTCGCGAATCTGGCCTTCGGCATCGAGGAGACCGGGCTTTTCCTGGCCCTGCGGCCCGTAGCGGAGGAGTTTCATGCTTGGGTCCTTCTTGGTTAGGCTTGTCCATCTGGCTGACATGTTAGCCGGGCGGGACGGTCAGGCCAAGGGCGGAAGGCCCGCAGCAGCGCGAAGATCGGGGGCGCGAATGTCAAGCTCTTGCCCCGCAAGCGCATCGGCGGCGGGGGTGCAAAGCCAGGCAATGGCGCGGGCGGGATGATCGGCAGGGGCTAGGCTTTCGCGCGGCAGCTGCGACACAGGGTTGATGCCGGAGGCGCGGATCGCGCCCTGCATGTCGGTGTCCACCACGCCGGGGGCAAAGCCAAAGATGTGGATGCCCTGATCGACGTATTCCATGTGGACCGCGCGGGTCAGCATGGCGAGACCGGCCTTTCCGGCGCAATAGGCGCTCCACCCCTCTTGGGGGCGGTGCGCGGCGCCGGAAGAGATGTTGATGATCGTCCCACCTCCCTTTGCGACCATCTGGCCAAGGGCGAGTTGGGTGGCATGGAACGCGGCGGTCAGGTTGGTGTCGATGTTCAGCGCCCAATCTTCGACCGCCACGTCAAGGATCCGACCGATGGGGCCGATGATCGCGGCGTTGTTGACCAGAATGTCGAAGGGCTGATCGAAGAGCGTGGCCATCGCAAGCCGGTCAGTCATGTTCACAAGATGACCGGTGGCGGGAATGTCCCCAAGCGCGCGCTGGGCGGCGGCGATGCCGGCCGAGCTGCGGGATGTGAAGTGGACGGTTGCCCCCGCCAGTGCCAAGGCGCGCACGGTGGCAAGGCCGATGCCACGGTTGCCGCCGGTGACGACGGCGATTTTCCCGGTAAGGTTCATGGCGGGCCTCCTGTCTTGCTGGCTTGGGTTTAACCGGAGCGCGGCGGGTCTGTCCATGCTGCGGTCGGCAGGGGACCCCGAGGTTGAACGGGCGGCTGGACGGGCGGCTTGACCTTCGCCTGTCTCCGGATGAGGGTTGCCCGCAATGATGGAGGCAGGCGTGCGGCGTGTAATCCTGGCGGCAATTCTGGTGGCAGCCTGTGCGCCGCGGGGCGATTTCACGGCAGCGCCCGCCGACCGGGGCACGGCGACACCTACGGCCATCTTCGTCGGGACGACGCGCGCTGCGGGCGAGGACGGCTTTACCCGTGACCGGGCGGATGTCGCCAGTTTCGTGCGCTATGACATCTCGATCCCTACAGAGCGTGAGCCGGGTACAGTGAACTGGCCGCCCCGGTCGCGAAAGCCGGATGCGGACAAGCATTTCCTGACATTGGCCGAAACGCGCTTTGCCGAACCGGCGGCGTTTCGCGGCGCCTTGCGCGAGGCGATGGCCCTGCGCAACCAGGCCGTCGCGGTGGTCTATGTCCACGGGTTCAACAACACGATGGCCGAAGGTGTGTATCGGGTCGCACAGATGCATCACGACCTGAAGGTGCCGGGCGTTGCGATCCACTATGCCTGGCCGTCACGCGGGTCGGCGTTGGGTTATGTCTACGACCGGGATTCCGCGCTGTTCGGCCGCGGCGGATTCGAGGATCTGCTGGACGAGGTGGCCGCATCCGGCGCGCGCGAGATCGTGATCGTCGCGCATTCGATGGGGTCGGCCCTGACGATGGAGACGCTGCGCCAGATGGCGCTGCGCGGCAATAGCCGGGCACTTTCGCGGATCAGGGGGGTGGTGCTGATCTCGCCCGACCTTGACGTCGATCTGTTCCGATCCATCGCGCTGGACATCGGAACACTGCCGCAGCCCTTTGTCATCTTCGGCAGCAGCAAGGACCGGGTGCTCAATCTGTCGGCCACTATATCGGGCGCGCCGGAAAGGCTTGGCAATCTGGCGGACCTGACGAAAATCCAAGACCTGAAGGTTACCTATTTCGACACGGCGGCATATGACGTGGGGGCTGGGCATTTCAACTTCGGGACCAGTCCCGCGCTGCTCAGCCTGTTCGGCGGCATCCTTGGGATTGACGCGGCCTTCCGTGCGGATGCGCGTTCACGCGTGGGGCTGTTCCAGGGGCTTGTTCTGACGGTGCGCAACGCGACCGAGATCGTGCTGGCGCCGGTGGGGGCAATTGGCGAGGCGCGGGCGGACTGACGCCATGCGGGGCTTTGCTGCCCCGCCCCCGGGGGGTTTCACACCCCCCGGCCCCCCGTGGAGTATTTTTCAAAGAGCAATCACTTGGGCCGGTCTTCGAAGGGCCCTAGCGGCGCCTGAGATAGACGTAATAGGCACCGGAGCCACCGTGTTTCAGATGCGCCTCGGTCACTTGCAGGACGGCTGGCCCAAGCGGTGGCTGGCGCAGCCATTGCGGAACCTGATGGCGGAGCGCGCCCATTCTTTGTGGAATGGGGCCATGGTCGTCGCGCAGTTTTCCCTTGCCGGTGATCACAAGGACAAGGCGCAGGCCGGCGCCCTGTGCGTTCAGGATGAAGCGGATCAGTTCGGGATGAGCTTCGGCCAAGGTCATGCCGTGCAGGTCGATCCGCGCCTCGGGGGCAAGTTTGCCGCGTGTCATGCGGCCGTGGGTCTTGGCGTCCATCTGCAGCGGAGCCTGGCCCAGCGCCTGGGGTAGCGAGGGGGCAAGGTCGAGGCTTTCGCGCTTGCGGGCCTTTTCACCCAGGGTGAACCCGGGAAGGCGCGGTTTCGCGTGGGTCAGGGGCGCAGGTTCCGGTGGCGGGGCTTCAGTCGGTTTGTGGAAGATCGGGTGTTCATGCAGCGGCCGGGCGGTTCTGGCGACGGTGCGCCAAAGCTCCTCCTCCTCGGGATGCAGGGTGCGGCGGCGGCGCATGGGCGTCAGCCGCCTTCCAGCATCGCATAGGCGCGGTCGATGGGCAGCAAAAGGACCATCCGCCCACCGTCCTTGACTGTACCGGCGGCGTCACCTGCCCCGGCCCCCGTGCCGTAGAAGATATCGGCGCGCTGCATGCCCTTGATCGCGCCGCCAGTGTCTTGCGCGACCATCAGGCGGCGGATCGGGGCGCGGCCGTCCTTTTCGATCCAGACCGGCGCACCAAGCGGGGTGAACTTCGGGTCAATCGCAACCGAGCGGAGGGTGGTGATCGACCGGCCCATGGCCCCTATCGGGCCGTCCTGTGCGCCAAGGGTGCCGATCTGGCGGAAGAAGACGAAGGAGGGGTTGGTGTGCAAAAGCTCACGCCCCGGGCCGGGGTTGCGGCGGACGTAAGCGGCGATTTCCTGAGCAGAGACCTGGTCCATCGTATGGGTGCCCCGGCGGACCATCTCTTGCCCGATGGAGCGGTAGGCGTGGCCATTCGCCCCGGCATAGCCAAGGCGGACCACGGTCCCATCGGTCATGCGGATGCGGCCAGACCCCTGGACCTGAAGGAAATAGACATCAATCGGATCATCAAGCCAGGCGATTTCCAGGCCGCGGCCTGCAAGGGCTCCGTTGTCGATGGCGGCGCGGCTGTGGAACACCGTGCCATCGCGCAGTTCAGGGGGGCGGCGGTATAGCGGGTACTGGAAACGGCCGCTGCGGGTGGGGGAGCCTTCAAGTTCCGGTTCGAAATAGCCGGTGAACAGGGCGGGGGGTTCCCCGACCACGACAGGCTTGAAGAACAGCTCAAAGAAACTGCGGGCCGAGATGTCGTCTTGCGGCACATCGGCGGCCATGGCGCAGATCGGTCGCCAATCGGGGGCGTCGATCAGGTCACAAGTGCGCAGGAAGGACACAAGCGCCTCGGCGTGGCGGTCATCCCGCCAGCCATCCAGCGCCTCGAAGTCAAGGATCTGGGCTGGCAAAGGTGTGGCGGCCATCAGGGCCGCCAACACTGCAAGGATGCGGAACGGGGGGCGCATCCCAAGGGGGTCAGTCGCCGGTGGCGACAAGTTGCCAGTTCGGGTCGTCAATCCCCATGCGGCGGGCGAAGGTCCAGATGTCGCGCTGGCGCTTGATCTCACGCGGGTTACCTTCAACGATTTCGCCGGCCTTGTTGCGCACGACATAGGTCTGTTCGCCCACAAACCGGACCGAGATTTCCGCCATGCCGCTGTCCTTGTTGAAGGTGGCGTCCTGCAGGACAAGCTCTTTCATGCCAACAAAGCTCGCCTCAACCGTCAATCCTTCGGCTTCGCGGGCGGCGATGGCTTCGGCAAAGCTGGCTTCGACATCATCGGCAAGGAACGGGCGGATCGAGTCGAGATCGCCGCGTTCGTAAGCCATCAGGATCATCTCATAGGCGCTGCGCGCGCCTTCGAGGAAGGGCGTCACTGCAAATGACGGTTCGGCCTGCTTCATCGCCTGTAGCGCGCGGGCCGCGTCTGAGCCTTCGGGAACATGGTCGATGATATCGCGATCTGCGCCGCCTTCGATCACTTCGAAATCGCGGCGGACACGGGGGCGCACGTCATCCAGCGGGATCGGCGGCTTTTCAAAGCCGTCTCGGGTGCCAAGGACGGACCGCAGCTTGAGGATGAGGAAGATCGCGATCCCGGCAAGGACCAGGAGTTGGATCAGGGACCCGTTCATTGAAGACCTCTGAAGGCTTGATGCTTGGATGGGCTTGCGCCCGGTTACCTCCTATGTAGGGTGGGGGGCGCGCGAAGTCTACCAGTGGACAGGCGGAAAGCCGAGGGGATACGTAGATGTGGGTTTTTCTGGCAATTTTGGCAGTGCCGCTGATCGAGATCGGGCTTTTTGTCCAGCTTGGCGGGGCAATCGGCCTGTGGCCGACGCTGATCTGGGTCATTCTTTCCGCCGCCTTCGGAATTCTGATCCTGAAGGGCGTGGCGATGACCGGGTCGGTGACACTAAGCCGCAGCATGCATGAATTGAACAATCCGCTGTCTCCGGTGGCAAACCGGGTGATGGTGGTCTTTGCCGGGGCGCTGCTCATCCTGCCGGGGTTCTTCACGGACGCCTTCGGCCTTTTGCTGCTGATTCCCCCAGTGCGGATGCTGCTGATCAGGCTGATCGGCCGCCGTCTCAGCCCGGATGCGCCGGTGAATACAAATTCGACGATCATTGAAGGCGAATGGCGGGAGGCCAAGCCCGAAAACCCGACCCCGCCGGGCAACCCGCCGTCAGAAGTGACGCGGCATTGAGGGCGCTGGCCCGACCTGCTAAACACCCGGCAAATTCCTGAAGGAGCGTGCCAGATGGCAGAAGAAACCCAGGCGGGCAATGGGGCCGCCGCTGCAACACCGCCGCAGATTCGCATGCAGGTGCTGGCACAATACGTGCGCGACCTGTCGTTCGAAAATCTGGTCGTGCAAAAGGGCCTGAGCGGGGCCGAGGTTCAGCCTGACATTCAGGTCGCCGTCAGCCTTGACGCACGCAAGCGGTCTGTGGCCAACCAATATGACGTGGTCACCAAGTTCAAGGTCACGTCGCGCAACAAGGTGAATTCGGAAACGCTGTTCCTGCTTGAGCTGGAATATGGCGGCACGTTTCACATCGAGGGCGTGGCCGATGACCAGCTGCACCCGTTCCTGCTGATCGAATGCCCGCGGATGCTGTTCCCCTATGTGCGGCGCATCATCTCGGACGTGACGCGCGACGGGGGCTTCCCGCCGCTGAACGTGGATCAGGTGGATTTCATGGCGCTGTATCGCCAAGAACTTGCCCGCCGCGCCCAGACGCAGGCAGCAGCGCCGGTTGAAAAGGCCAACTAAGGCCTGTCACCCCCGCTTTGACCAGATGGCCGCATCGCCCAGCTTTGCGACCATCGCTTCATGCGCCGCGATCTCATCTGCCGTGATCCGTGGGGCAAGGGGAACCGGGCGCGGCTTTGGCCGCCAGACGATTTCCACCTGACCGTTCGGCCGTGGGTTTGCCGCAGCGCCGCCAAGAACCAGATCGGGCTGCCGGCCCCCGACCAGTTCCAGATATACCTCGGCCAGAATTTCGCTGTCGAGCAAAGCGCCGTGCTTTTCGCGCATCGAGTTGTCGATGTTGAAGCGGCGGCAAAGCGCGTCAAGCGAGGCGGGAGAGCCGGGATACTTTGACCGCGCGATCAAGAGCGTATCGGTCGCGCGGGCCGTGGGCAGGGTGGGCAGACCGGCGCGGGCAAGTTCGTGGTTCAGAAACTTCATGTCGAAGGCGGCGTTGTGAATGACCAGCGGCGCGTCGGCGATGAAATCAAGGAACGCCCGGCCAATGCTGGCAAACACCGGTTTGTCGCGCAGGAAGTCATCGCCCAGGCCGTGCACTTCGAACGCTTCTTTCGGCATCAGGCGTTCGGGGTTGATGTACTGATGATAGGTACGGCCGGTGGGCAGGTGGTTCATCAGCTCCACCGCGCCGATTTCGACGATGCGGTGGCCCTCTGCCGGTTCAAAACCGGTGGTTTCGGTATCAAGGACGATCTCACGCATCTTTGGCAACCCGTCTGGAAATGTCGGCCAGCACATCCTTGACCGCCGCCCGTGCGGCTTCAAGGGCGGTGGCGGGGATGATGTAATTCGCCCGGGCGCGCTTTTCGGCATCGGGCATCTGGCGCGACAGGATCAGCTGAAACTCTGCCTCGGTCATTCCGCGCGACAGGACCCGGTCGCGCTGTACGTCAGGCGGGGCGGTGACCACGGCGACGGCATCACAGTCCCGGTCGATGCCGGATTCATAGAGCAGCGGAACATCAAGCAGGACAATCGGCGCATCGCTGTGAGCGACAAGGAACTGCGCGCGATCTTCGGCCACAAGCGGGTGAACGGCGGCATTCAGGCGGTCCAGCGCACCGGGATCGGCGGCGACCAGCGCCCGCAGCCTTGGGCGGTTGACGCTGCCATCGGGGTCAATGGCGTCGGGGAAAAGCTGGGCCACTGCCAGCGCGGCGGGCTGGCCGGGGGCATAGAGCCGATGGACTGCAGCGTCAGCGTCCCAGACGGGGACACCCTCAGCGGCGAACATCGCGGCTGTGGTAGACTTCCCCATGCCGATGGAACCCGTCAGGCCAAGCCGGAATGTCATGCCTGCAGCACAGCCATGCGGGTGGCATCATCAACGTCCGGGCGCGTACCGAACCAGCGTTCAAATCCCGGCGCGGCCTGATGCAGCAGCATGCCAAGCCCGTCAACAACAGTGCAGCCCTTCGCTTCAGCCTCAATCAGAAGCTGCGTTTTCAGGGGGGTGTAGACCAGATCCGTCACCAGCGCGCGCGGGTTCAGCCTGTCCAGCGGCACGCGGAAATCGGGCTTGCCGGTCATCCCAAGCGAGGTTGTGTTGACCACGGTCGCCGCATCCTCAAGCAGGCTGGCCGCTTGCACCCATTCATGAACATGCACCTTGGCCCCGAAATCTGACCGCAGCGCATCGGCGCGGGGCCGGGTGCGGTTGGCAAGGCGGATTTCCGGGACACCCACCTCGATCAAGGCGGCGATGACGGCACGGGCGGCACCGCCTGCCCCAAGCACCACGGCCGGCCCGGAGGCCGGCGCCCAATGCGGTGCGTTCTGCCGCAGATTGGCGATGAAGCCGGACCCATCGGTATTGTCGGCGTGGATCTTGCCATCCTTGCGGAAGATCAGCGTGTTGGCCGCCCCAATCAGCGCGGCGCGGTCGGTGACGATATCCGCGATCTGCAAGATCGCCTCTTTATGCGGGATCGTGACGTTCAGGCCGACAAACCCAAGGCGCGGCAAGGTGCGGATCAGTTCGGGCAGATCACCGGGGGCGATGTCGATGGGGATGTAATGACCCTTCAGCCCATAGCGACGCAGCCAGTAACCATGCAGCGCCGGGCTGCGGCTGTGGGCAATGGGGTGGCCAATGACACCGGCGAGCGGGATGCGGGGATGGTCGGTCATCTGGCGATCATGCCCCGAGTTCCCAGCCATGCCAACAGTGGCAACAAGGGCAGGCCAAGAATGGTGAAATGATCGCCGACGACGGCAGAGAACAGCCGGACGCCCTCTTCCTCGATCTTGTAGCAGCCGACGGAGTGGCGGATGCTGTCCCAGTTCCGCTCCAGATAGGCGTCGATATAGCTGTCTGTCAGGTCATGCATGGTCAGCCGCGCCTCGGCCACATGACGCCAGACGGGTTCGGCGTTTTCATAGGCGACGATGGCGGACAGCAGGCGGTGCGACTTGCCGCGCAACTGGCGCAACTGGTCGCGCGCCTGATCCGGGCTTTCAGGCTTGGCAAAGATTGCGCCCTCAAGTTCCAGGACCTGATCACAGCCAAGAACAAGATCAGCCGGACGGCGATCTGCCACCTTGCGGGCCTTCATCTCGGCCAGCGCGTCTGCCACATCACGCGGCTTCGCCCCCTCCGCCAGCAACGACACCCGCGCGGTTTCTTCATCCACCCGGGGGGCGGCAGACTCCACCTCCAGCCCTGCGGCCCGCAGAAGCTGCAGGCGGATCGGAGAGGTCGAGGCAAGGACAAAAGCCATGGGAAAGCCTGTGCATATCCGCGCTTTGTTCCGCGGGAGGAAAGAGGGGCGAAAGGGCATCAGCAGCCCCCGGGCCTGGTTTCAGGCCGCGCCACGGCCTTCGGGCGAGAGATATCCCGCTGTGCACGGGCTTGTCACGGGGTTTGGGACAAGCGGTTTATCCCAAGGGAGGAGAATATCGGATGCGATGGCGTGTGGATCATGGCCCTCTTTAAGTCTCTGATATTACATCTGTTTTCTGTGGACAATCAGGGATTTGAAAGGCTATCCCGCAATCATCCACAGGTTGCGGCTTGTGGGTGGACCTGTGGGCCATCTGCCGCATCCCTTTCTGCACAGGCCCTACATCATCATCATTTCTTCTTTCAATTCTTCTTATTAGAAGAAAGCAGAGACAAAGCAGGTTGGATCGCATGATCACGGGTTGGCTGGCGGACTGGTATCTGGTGACGAAATCGCTGCATGTGATTGCAGTCATTACCTGGATGGCGGGTATCTTCTATCTGCCCCGGCTTTTCGTCTACCACGCCGAACAGGTGGAAACCGGTACGCGAACGGACACCATGTTCCAGACGATGGAGCGGCGGCTTCTCCGTGGGATCATGAACCCGTCGCTGATTGCCACCTGGGTCTTTGGCCTGGCGCTGGTGATGACACCGGGGATCGTCGATTGGTCGATGCTTTGGCCCTGGGTCAAGGCGGCCGCCGTTCTGGGGATGACGGCCTTTCATGGCTGGCTGGCGGTGCGGCGCAAGGACTTTGCCAACGGCACCAACCAGAAAAGCGGGCGGCACTATCGGCTGATGAACGAAGTGCCGACGGTGCTGATGGTGGTCATCGTCTTTGGCGTCATCGTGAAGTGGTAGGGCCTGGCACTCCGCTGGGACGTTGACTTCCGGCATGCCCCCGGTGTAAAGCCCCAGAAGCTAGACCGTCCGGTCAAAGCGCCCCCCGTTTCAGCCCTGTGATGATCTGCCCCTGACAGGGTCGATCCGTCCAAGCCATTCCTCCCAAGGACACTCGATGACCGTTGAACGCTTGAACCTCTCTGACCTCAAGGCCAAGACGCCTGCCGACCTTCTCGCCATGGCCGAGGAGTGGGAGATCGAGAACGCCCCCAGCATGCGCAAGGGCGAGATGATGTTCTCGATCCTGAAAGAGCATGCCGAGGAAGGCTGGGAAATCGGCGGCGATGGCGTGCTGGAGGTGCTGCAGGACGGGTTCGGCTTCTTGCGCTCGCCTTCCGCGAACTATCTGCCGGGGCCAGATGACATCTACGTCTCGCCCGACATCCTGCGCCAGTTTTCGCTTCGCACCGGGGACACGATCGAAGGTGTGATCGCCGCGCCGAAGGACAATGAAAAGTATTTCTGCATGACCAAGGTCACGCGGATCAACTTCGACGACCCGGAAAAAGCCCGCCACAAGGTTCACTTCGACAACCTGACGCCGCTTTACCCGGATGAGCGGCTAAAGATGGAAGTCGAGGATCCGACGATCAAGGACCGTTCGGCTCGGATCATTGACCTCGTCGCCCCCATCGGCAAAGGTCAGCGCGGTCTGATCGTGGCCCCGCCGCGGACCGGCAAGACGGTGCTGTTGCAGAACATCGCCAACTCCATCGCGCAGAACCATCCGGAGTGCTATCTGATCGTCCTTCTGATCGACGAACGCCCCGAGGAAGTCACCGACATGCAGCGCACCGTGAAGGGGGAGGTTGTCGCCTCCACCTTCGACGAACCGGCGACGCGGCACGTCGCCGTGGCCGAGATGGTGATCGAGAAGGCAAAGCGCCTGGTCGAACACAAGCGCGATGTGGTGATTCTGCTGGATTCGATCACCCGTCTGGGCCGCGCGTTCAACACTGTGGTCCCGTCCTCGGGCAAGGTGCTGACCGGTGGTGTGGACGCCAACGCCCTGCAGCGCCCGAAGCGGTTCTTCGGGGCGGCGCGGAACATTGAAGAAGGCGGGTCGCTGACTATTATCGCCACCGCGCTGATCGACACCGGCAGCCGGATGGACGAAGTTATCTTCGAAGAATTCAAAGGCACCGGTAACTCTGAGATCGTGCTCGACCGCAAGGTGGCCGACAAGCGCGTGTTCCCGGCGATGGACATCCTCAAGTCCGGCACCCGGAAAGAGGACCTGCTGGTTGACAAGACCGACCTGCAGAAGACCTACGTCCTGCGCCGCATCCTGAACCCGATGGGCACGACCGACGCTATCGAATTCCTGATCGGCAAGCTGAAGCAAACCAAGTCGAACGCCGATTTCTTCGATTCGATGAACACCTGAACCAGAGGTGGCAATGGACACGATCTATGCCACCGCCACGGCGCGGGGTCGTTCCGGGCTGGCCGTCGTGCGCATCTCGGGTCCGGACGCCCTTGTTGCTGCTGGCGCGCTCTGTCCCCGCCTTCCCGAACCTCGGGTCGCTGGATTGCGGCGGCTGTCATGGCAGGGAGAGCTTCTGGACGAGGCTTTGGTCCTGACATTTGCCAAAGGTGCCAGTTTCACTGGCGAGGCGGTGGTTGAACTGCATCTGCATGGCGGCGTGGCTGTTGTCAGCGCTGTCTTGCGCGCACTGGCGGATCAGCCAGAGCTTCGCCTTGCCGAACCGGGCGAATTCACCCGCCGCGCGCTGGAAAACGGCGTATTGGACCTGACTCAGGTCGAAGGTCTGGCAGACCTGATCGACGCAGAGACTGAGGCGCAGCGGCGTCAGGCCGTGCGGGTTCTGTCAGGCTCGGTGGGTCAGCGGGTGGACCAATGGCGCCAGGACCTGATCCGCGCCGGGGCGTTGCTAGAGGCGACCATCGACTTTGCCGATGAAGAAGTGCCGGTTGACGTCAGCCCAGAAGTGCTTGCCTTGATCGACGGCTTGCTGGCCGACCTCGGGCGCGAGGCAGCAGGGGTGGCCGCGGCCGAGCGGATCCGTGATGGCTTTGAAGTTGCCATCGTAGGTGCGCCAAACGTCGGCAAATCGACCCTGCTGAACCGGCTTGCCGGGCGCGAGGCTGCGATCACGTCTGACATCGCGGGCACCACGCGGGATGTGATCGAAGTACGGATGGAAATCGGCGGCCTGCCAGTGACCTTCCTTGATACAGCCGGCCTGCGGACCACCGGGGATGTTCTGGAACAGGCCGGAATTGACCGTGCTTTAGCCCGGGCCGAAGCGGCGGACCTGCGCATCTTCCTGACAGATGGCGAAACGGTGCCTGAGTTGACGCCAAAGGGCGATGATCTTGTGGTTGCGGGCAAAGCTGACACAAAATCTGTGCCTACTGGCTTAGCTGTGTCGGGATTGACGGGCTCCGGGGTTAGCGAATTGCTGGACCGCATTGGCGAAATTCTGCACCATCGTGTCGCTTCGGCAGGCGCTTTAGTTCGCGAGCGGCATCGCCTTGCCGTGAACGGGGCGCTGTCCGCTCTGGCCGAAGCGCGGGCAGAAGTGCTAAGGGAAGACCAGCGAGTCGAGCTGGCAGCTGACCATCTGCGGCGGGCAGTTCGAGCACTGGACGCGCTGGTCGGGCGGGTGGATGTAGATGACCTGCTGGGCGAGATTTTTGCAAGCTTCTGCATCGGCAAGTGAAGGGTGTTCCACGTGAAACACTACGATGTCATTGTGATTGGCGGCGGCCACGCCGGAACGGAAGCTGCGGCAGCTGCTGCCCGGATGGGTGCCGCAACTGCGCTTGTGACGCTGCGCGCCGAAGCGATTGGCGCGATGTCCTGCAATCCGGCGATTGGCGGGCTTGGCAAGGGCCACCTTGTCCGCGAAATTGATGCGCTTGACGGTGTCATGGGGCGGATGGCTGATCGCGCTGGCATCCAGTTCCGTCTGCTCAACCGACGCAAGGGGCCAGCTGTGCAAGGCCCGCGCGCCCAGATCGACCGGCGTCTCTATCGTGAAGCGATCCAGAAAGAGCTTGCCCGGCAGCCAGGGCTTTCGATCATCGAAGGTGAAGTCGCTCAGTTACGGCTTAAAGCAGGTGCAGTGCACGGAGTTGAACTGGCCTCGGGTGAAGCGCTCTCTGCTGCGCGCGTGATTCTGACGGCAGGCACGTTCCTGAACGGCGTGATTCACATCGGCGACAAGCGGATGCAGGGCGGCCGGATGGGTGATTCGCCGTCACGCGTGCTGGCGGCGCAGTTGGGCGATTTGGCATTGCCAGTCGGCCGCCTGAAAACCGGCACGCCGCCGCGCCTTGATGGGCGAACGATTGACTGGGACCAGCTTGAAATGCAGCCGGGTGACGAAGACCCAACTGTGTTTTCCTTCCTGAACACCCGGCCGGAAGCGCGCCAGATCGCCTGCGGCATTACGCATACAAGCGAAGCAACACACCAGATCGTGCGGGATAACCTGTCACGCTCCGCTATGTATGGTGGTCATATCGAGGGCGTCGGTCCGCGCTATTGCCCATCCATCGAAGACAAGATCGTGCGGTTTGCAGACAAGAGTAGCCATCAGGTCTTCCTGGAGCCGGAAGGGCTGGACGACCACACTGTCTATCCGAACGGCCTTTCCACCTCACTTCCGGAAGACGTGCAGCACGCCTACATCCACACGATTCGCGGGTTGGAGCAGACAGTGATTCTGCAGCCCGGCTATGCCATCGAGTACGATTACTTCGACCCGCGCGACTTGCGCCGCACGCTGGAAACCAAGTCTGTGACCGGGCTGTATTTCGCTGGTCAGATCAACGGAACAACGGGATACGAAGAGGCCGCTGCGCAAGGCCTTGTGGCGGGGCTGAACGCAGCGGCTTCGGCGCTGGGGCGTCCCGCAACCGAGTTCAGCCGCACGGAAAGCTATATTGGCGTTATGATCGACGATCTGACAACGCGCGGCGTGACAGAGCCGTACCGCATGTTCACGTCGCGCGCCGAATTCCGGCTGACAGTCCGAGCCGACAATGCGGATCAGCGCCTGACTCCCGCTGGGATTGCTGCGGGCTGCGTAACTATTGATCGTGCGGAACATTTTGCTCGCAAAATGGATGCGCTGACGGCTGGAAAGCAGCTCCTTTCAGCTGAATCTATTGGCCCGAAAGCCCTTATAGACGCAGGTGTGATTGTCAGCCGTGATGGCGGAAAGCGAACTGCCTATGAGGCTTTAGCACTGACTGGCGCTGATCTGGACGTTCTTTCCGCGGCCCTGCCAGTGTATCAGGAACTGGATGTGACGCTGTTGCAGCAGCTTCAGACCGAAGCGATTTATGATCAGTACAGTGATCGGCAAGCCAGGGAAGTCGCCGACTTGCAGCGGCAAGAGAATCAGTCGATTCCCACCGACTTCGACTATTCCAGCCTTTCGGGTCTGTCGAATGAGATGAAGGCAAAGCTGGCGCGCGCGCGGCCAGAAACGCTGCTGCAAGCATCGCGGCTGGAGGGTGTTACTCCAGCCGCGCTTGTCCTGATTCTCGCCAACTTGCGCCGCCCACAGGCGGAGCGGCGCGCTGGATGAGTGTTATGGAGCTGCAAGTAGGCGAGCAGAATGTTTCACGTGAAACAATGGAAGCGCTTCAGGCGTTCGAAGCCCTTGTGAAGCGCTGGAACGCGGCGATCAACTTAGTCAGCAAAGCAAGTCTGCCCGTGCTGTGGGATAGGCACATTGTTGACTCTGCTCAGCTTTTCAAACACTTGCCGGCAAACGCGCAGCATTGGGCAGACTTGGGTGCTGGCGGTGGTTTCCCAGGTATTGTCCTTGCGATCCTTGCTCGCGGGGCGGGGCGGACTTTGAAGCTCACGCTTGTCGAATCAGATACAAGAAAAGCCACGTTCTTGCGACAAGCCGTTCAAGCGCTGGGGCTGTCAGTCAACGTCGTCAATGAACGAATCGAATCGCTGGAACGTCTGGGGGCAGATGTTGTGTCCGCCCGGGCTCTTGCGTCGCTGGATGCGCTTCTTCGCTTCGCGGCGCAGCATTTGCGTGAAGGCGGCATCGCAATTTTCCCGAAAGGGGCCCGCTATAGCGAAGAACTGCAAGCAGCGCGCGCGCAGTGGGCCTTCGACGTCGAAACTCATGCCAGCCAGTCCGAGCCTGGGGCGGCCATTCTGATCATCAGGAACATTGAACGTGCAAAGCAGAACTGACGGGTCGCGCGCCCATATCCTGGCCCTTGCCAATCAGAAGGGCGGCGTAGGAAAGACGACTACGGCCATCAATCTGGCCGCCGGTCTGGCAGAACTTGGCAGCAAAGTGCTTCTGGTCGACATCGACCCGCAGGGCAATTCGTCCACCGGGCTTGGGATCCGGCCAGAGAAGCGCAAGAAGACGAGCTATGACTTGATCGTTGACGGGGCAGAGCTGCAAGATGTTGTGTTGCCTACCGGGCTACCCGATGTTTTCATCATTCCGGCGAATGCGGATCTGTCCTCGGCTGACCTTGACATCATGGCCAATGAAAAGCGCAGTTTTCTGCTTCACGACGCATTGCACCAGCCGGCCATGGATGATTATCGCTTCGACTATATCCTTATCGATTGTCCGCCATCGCTTAGTCTGATGACTGTCAACGCAATGGTTGCGTGTGATTCTGTGCTTGTGCCGTTGCAGTGCGAGTTCTTCGCGCTGGAGGGGTTGTCGCAGCTTATGCTGACGATTCGCGATGTCCGCCGCTCCGCCAACCCCGCGCTTCGAATCGAAGGGGTCGTGCTTACAATGCATGACGTCCGGAACAGGCTGACAGCCCAAGTTGAGGCGGACGCCCGCAGCAACATGGGCGATTTGGTCATGAAAACCACGATTCCGCGCAACGTGCGGATCAGTGAGGCCCCTTCCCATGCGATGCCTGTGCTGACTTACGACCCCGCGTCGAAGGGCGCGATCGCGTATCGCGCGCTGGCACGCGAGATCGCCGATCGCCGTAAAACCCCTGCAATGACTGAGGCTTGACGCATGAATACCAAGAATGAAAAGCGCGGTCTCGGTCGTGGTCTTTCGGCGCTTATGGCCGATGTGAACCTTGCGGGACCAGACCAGGGCTCATCCGGACGGCGGGCCGAGCTGATGCTGCCCATCGACAAGCTGGAACCGAACCCGCAGCAGCCGCGCCTTGATTTCAACCGCGACGAACTGGAAAGCCTGGCTGATTCGATTCGGCAGAAGGGCGTGATCCAGCCACTGATCGTCCGCCGCAAGATGGGGCGCGACGTCTATGAGATTGTCGCAGGGGAACGTCGCTGGCGCGCAGCACAACTGGCGCAGTTGCACGAAGTGCCAGTCGTGGTGCGTGATCTTGATGACAGCGAAGTCCTTGAAATCGCTATCATTGAGAACATCCAGCGATCCGACCTCAGCGCAATCGAAGAAGCTCTGGGGTTTCGCCAGCTGATGACCCGATTCGGTCATACGCAAGAGAAATTGGCCGAAGCCCTGAGCAAGAGCCGCAGCCACGTTGCAAACCTGCTGCGGCTTCTGACGCTTCCGACTGAAGTGCAGGACATGGTGCGCGACGGCAGCCTGTCAGCAGGTCACGCGCGCGCGCTGATTGGCAGCCAAAAGGCCGCCGAACTGGCCGGACAGATTGTGGCAAAAGGGCTGTCGGTGCGTGAGACCGAAAAGCTGGTCAAGGTCCAGGCGACCCCGAGAACGGCTGATCGAAAACCGTCAGCATCCCCGGATAAGGACGCAGACACCCGTGCGTTGGAAGCCGATCTGTCGGCAAACCTGAAGATGCATGTCCAGATTGACCAAGGGCCGGACGGGCAGGCGGGCAAGTTGACAATCCGCTATGACAGTTTGGAGGATCTCGACCTATTGTGTCAGGTTCTTTCCCAGACACCACATCGGCTAGCGCGCGGTGATGACTAAGCGGCGCTGTGCCGGTCAGCCAACAGGGCGCGCAGGACACCGTTCAGCATCATGACGCCAGAGTCGGTCGTACGAATCCGGTCATCCTTGCGGTAAAGAAGGCCAAGACCCACAACCTCATCCAGCGCGCTGTCTGACAGCGGGGTGCCAGCAAGGGCTTCATACCGGCCAAGCGACGCACCCTCCTTCAGGCGCAGGGCGAACATCAGGTATTCGCTGGCGCGATCCTCGGCGGCAAGCGGATCAGAGCGTTCGGCAAGGCCGGGCGTGGCAAGCGTCTTGGTCAGCCAGTCTGTCGGCATCCGCTCTGCCTCAGTGGCGATACGAACTCCATCCACGGTCAACCTGCCATGCGCCCCCGGACCGATTCCCGCATAGTCGCCCATGCGCCAGTAGATCAGGTTGTGGCGCGATTCGTTTCCGGGGCCGGCGTGATTCGAAACCTCGTAGGCGGGCATACCAGCGCCTGTCGTGATCTCTTGCGTCAATTCGAACATGTCGGCAGCAAGGTCTTCGGGTGGAAGACCGCGCAGCAGGTTCTTCGCGTGCATCTGGCCAAAGACCGTGCCGTCCTCAACCGTAAGCTGATAGAGCGACAGGTGCGATGTCCCCAGATCCAGCGCGCGCAACAGTTCATCGCGCCAAGCTGGAAGGGTTTGGTCCTGACGGGCATAGATCAGATCGATGCTGACGCGGTCAAACGTGCGTTGGGCGATGGAAATGGCGGCGATGGCGTCATCCACACTGTGCATCCGACCAAGACGGCGCAGGTCTTTCGCCTCAAGTGATTGAATGCCAAGGGAAACACGGTTCACACCGGCTTTGGCATAGGTTTCGAACCGCGCAGCCTCAACAGACCCGGGGTTGGCCTCCAACGTGATCTCAAGGTCATTTGCCAGCGTCCAGGTAGCGCGAACGCGGTCAAGGATGCCCTGCACCAGGGCAGGTTCCATCAGGGAGGGCGTGCCACCACCGAAGAACACGGTGTTCAGGACGCGGCCTTCGGTCAGGGCGCCAATGCGGTCAATCTCGGCCTCGAACGCCGTCAGCCAGCGGGACTGGTCGACCGTCGCGGCGACGTGGCTGTTGAAGTCGCAATAGGGGCACTTCGACTGACAGAAGGGCCAGTGCAGATACAGCCCAAACCCGGCGTGGCGCCAGTCTTCCATGCCCTGTTTCACGGGAAACACGTCGCCACCAGCTTGGCGAAGGCATCGGCGCGGTGGCTTAGGCGGTTCTTTTCCCAGCGGTCCATCTCACCGAAGGTGATCTGGTGGCCGTCTGGCATGAAGATCGGGTCAAACCCGTGGCCCTGATCGCCACGGCCGGGCCAGACCAGACGGCCCGGCGAAACGCCTTCAAAAACAAGGTCTTTGCCATCAGGCCACGCCAGAACAAGCGTGCAGCGGAACTGGGCGAGGCGGGGCTCAGGAGCGTGCTTCGCCTCAAGCTCAGTCCAGACACGCTCCATTCCCACGGCAAAGTCGCGACCGTGGGCTGTGGTGGCCCAATCGGCTGTAAACACACCCGGAGCACCGCCAAGGGCGTCGACGGACAGGCCGGAATCATCGGCAAGGGCGACAAGACCACTGGCCTTGGCGGCAGCATGCGCCTTCAGGCGGGCATTGCCGACAAAGGTGGTTTCGGTTTCCTCAGGCTCGGGCAGGCCCAGATCGGCAGCGCCCACCACAGCCACGCCATAAGGCGCCAGCAGATCGGCGATCTCCTCCAGCTTGCCGCGATTGTGCGTGGCAACCAGCAGGCGGTCCCCGATCGGCCCCGGCATCAAACGCCCAAAGCCGCCTTCTGCGCGGCGACAAGGGCTGCGTTCCCGCTGCGGGCGAGGTCGAGAAGGTGCAAAAGCTCCTCCTGCGAAAAGGCCGCGCCTTCCGCCGACATCTGTACCTCGATCAGACGGCCAGCGCCGGTCATCACGAAGTTGCCGTCGGTTCCGGCGGCCGAATCTTCCAGGTAGTCAAGGTCAAGGACCGGCTGCCCGGCATAGACCCCGCAAGAGATGGCCGAGACATGGTCAAGGATCGGGTCGCTGACAATCGTGCCCGCCGCCATCAGCTTGTTCACCGCCAGCCGCAGCGCCACCCAACCGCCAGTGATCGACGCACAGCGCGTGCCACCATCGGCCTGGATCACATCGCAGTCGATCACGATCTGCCGTTCGCCAAGCGCGTTGCGGTCAACCCCGGCCCGCAGCGCGCGACCGATAAGCCGTTGAATTTCCTGCGTTCTGCCAGACTGCTTGCCCGCCGCAGCCTCACGCCGGGTGCGGCTGTTGGTGGCGCGGGGCAACATGCCGTATTCAGCCGTCACCCAGCCCTGACCGGTGTTTTTCAGGAACGGTGGCGGTTTATCCTCGATCGTGGCAGAACACAGGACGTGGGTTTCGCCCATCTTGATCAGGCACGACCCTTCGGCATGCTTCATCACGCCGGTTTCGATTGAAACCGCCCGTAGATCGCTTAATTTTCTGCCTGACGGACGCATTTCCGGACCTTTCGCTGGACTGCGGCCACTTACGCAACCACAGACGTCGGATGCAACCCCGATTGATCCCTTCCGGATACCCCGAACGCAGCGCATGACCCAGCAACCCAACCTTGGCGAAATGAACGACCGCACCCGCGAAGTGTTTCGCCGGGTGGTGGAGGGCTACCTGACCTCTGGTGAGCCGGTCGGGTCCCGCACCCTGACGCGGACCCTGTCTGAGAAGGTGTCCGCGGCGACCGTGCGCAATGTGATGCAGGATCTGGAGTATCTGGGTCTGCTGGACAGCCCGCATATCTCAGCCGGGCGGATACCCACGCAGGCGGGCCTGCGGATGTTCGTCGACAGCCTGCTGGAGGTGGGCACGGTTGCGCCCGAAGATCAGGAAAAGATCGACGCGACGCTGGGCACGAATGACCATGACGTGGCAACCCTGTTGGATGAGGTGGGGGCCGCCCTGTCGCTGATCACCCGCGGGGCCAGCGTGGTGCTGTCCCCCAAGCGTGAGGCGGCGATCCGGCATATCGAGTTTGTCAGTCTGGCGGCGGACCGGGCGCTGGTGGTGCTGGTTTTTGCCGATGGGCAGGTGGAAAACCGCATCTTCACGCCGCCACCGGGGCAGACGCCATCGTCTATGCGGGAAGCGGCGAACTTCCTGAACGCCTTGGCGGAAGGGCTGACCCTTTCGGAACTGCGCCGCCGGATCGTGGCTGAAATCGCCACCCGGCGGCAGGAAATCGATTCGCTGGCGCGGGAGTTGGTCGAAGGCGGGCTCGCCCTGTGGGAAAACGCGGGCGAGGCGTCGGAACGGCTGATCGTGCGCGGACGCGCGAACCTGATCGACGGGGCGGCGGACCAGTCGGAAATCGAACGGATTCGGGTGCTGTTCGATGACCTTGAACGCAAGCGCGACATCGCCGAGTTCCTGCATCTGACCGAAGCGGGCGAGGGTGTGCGCATTTTTATCGGGTCCGAGAACAAGCTTTTCTCACTTTCCGGTTCAAGTCTGGTGGTTTCTCCCTATATGAACGCTGATCGGAAAATCATCGGCGCGGTCGGCGTCATCGGTCCGACCCGGCTGAACTATGGCCGGATCGTCCCGATCGTGGACTACACCGCCCAGCTGGTGGGCCGCCTTGTCTCGGACCGGGGCAAGGGCTGACAGACAGACGAGGACTTGACGATGTCGCAAGATGAAGCAGCTTCGCAGGACGTGAAGCTGGAAGACTTTGAAATGGACGCCACCATCGACGAGATGGAGGCGCTGCGGGCCGAGCGCGATGAGATGCGCGACAAGTTCATGCGCGTGCTGGCCGAGGCTGAAAACTCGCGCAAGCGGGCAGAGCGTGACCGCAAGGAAGCCGAAATGTACGGCGGCACGCGCTTGGCGCGCGACCTGTTGCCGGTGCATGACAACCTGAGCCGCGCCTTGCAGGCGATCCCCGAGGAAAGCCGCGCTACGTCAGCCGCGCTGATCGAGGGGGTAGAACTGACGCTGCGTGAGCTGACCAACGTGATGACGCGGCATGGGATCACCATGATCTCGCCAGCCATCGGCGACATGTTCGACCCACAGCTGCATCAGGCGATGTTCGAAGCGCCAATGCCGGGCACCAAGGCCGGACAAATCATCCAGGTGATGACCGAGGGCTTCCTTCTGCACGACCGGCTGCTGCGCCCTGCGCAGGTGGGTGTATCCTCGACCCACGGCTGATCTGCCGCAATACCCCCGGAGAGGGCTGTCTGCCCTCTCCGGACCTCACCCGAGGATATTTGGGGAAGAGAAAGCGAAATTTTATTTAAGTTTTAGTGGCTTGCTTGAGTTCGTAAACCAGACGCAGCGCCTCGATCGGGGTAAGTTCATCGGGGTGAATGTCGCGCAGGCGGGCCTCGAGGGCGGAGTCCTGTTTCACAGGCCGCGGGGCTTGTGGGGGGGCGGCGCGGAACAGGGGCAGGTCGTCGATCAGCGCTTTCTGTGACCCGCCTTCGCGTTCGCCCTTCTCCAGCGCCTCAAGCACCACCTTGGCTCGGTCGATCACCGATGCCGGCAGGCCAGCCAGCCGGGCCACCTGAACGCCGTAGGACCGGTCGGCCGCACCCTTGCGCACTTCGTGCAGGAAGATCACGTCGCCTTCCCATTCCTTGACGGTGACCGTGGCGTTCTCCACCCCGGTCAGCTTGCCAGCCAATGCCGTCATCTCATGGTAATGCGTGGCGAAGAGGGCCCGGCAGCGGTTCGCCTCGTGCAGATGCTCCAGCGTGGCCCAGGCGATGGAGAGGCCGTCGTAAGTGGCCGTTCCGCGGCCAATTTCATCCAGGATCACCAAGGCGCGGTCGTCGGCCTGGTTCAGGATGGCGGCGGTTTCCACCATTTCCACCATGAAGGTCGACCGGCCCCGCGCCAGATCATCCGACGCGCCGACCCGGCTGAACAGCTGGCTGACCAGACCGATCCGGGCACTGGCGGCAGGAACATGGCTGCCGGCCTGCGCCAAGAGGGCGATCAGCGCATTCTGGCGCAGGAAGGTGGATTTCCCTGCCATGTTCGGCCCGGTCAGCAGCCAGATGGCCGGGGTCGTCGCATCGGTCAGGTCGCAGTTGTTGGCGACGAAGGGGGTGCCGCCCTGCAGGCGCAGCGCGCGTTCCACCACCGGGTGCCGCCCGCCGATGATCTGGAACGCGCGGGAGTCGTCGATCTGGGGTTCACACCAGCCTTCATCCGCCGACAGGTCGGCGAAACCGGCGGCAAGGTCGATCTCGGCCAAGGCGCGGGCGGCCTGGGCAATGGGGGCAGAGGCGGCAAGAATCTGGGCTTTCAGGCCTGCATAGTGACGTTTTTCAATCTCAAGCGCGTGGTTCCCGGCGTTCAGGATCCGCGTTTCCAGATCGCTGAGTGCAAGCGTGGTAAAGCGCACTTGGCCTGCGGTCGTCTGGCGGTGAATGAACACCTCAGGCTTGGCGCGCATCCGGTCTTCATGCGTGGTTGTGACTTCGATGAAGTAGCCCAGAACGTTGTTATGCTTGATCTTCAGGCCCGGGATTCCCGCCAGTTCCGCATATTCCGCCTGCATCCGGCCGATGACGCCACGCCCTTCGTCCCGCAAGGCGCGGGTGTCGTCCAGTTCCTTGTCATATCCCTGCGCGATGAAGCCGCCATCACGGGTCAGCAGCGGCGGTTCGGCCACAAGGGCCCGGGTCAGCAATTCCACCAGCGCGCCATGGCCAACCAGCGCGCCTGCCGCCTGTGACAGCAGGGGCGGCGCCTCGGCCAGAAGGGCCGCGATCCGTTCGGCCTGCTCCAGCCCTGCGCGGATGGCGGTCATGTCCCGCGGGCCATCACGGTCAAGCGCCAGACGGGACAGCGCGCGGTCGATGTCGGGCACCCGCCGCAACGCCTCGCGCAGGTGGTCGCGCAGTGAGGGCGCCTCCAGCAGATAGCCCAGCGCCGCCTGCCGGTCGCGGATCACCCCAAGGTCGAGCGAGGGTGAAGATAGCCGCCGCTCCAGCAGCCGCGCGCCGCCTGCCGTGACCGTCCGGTCAATCGCAGCCAGCAGCGAGCCGTCCCGTCCACCGGAAAGGGCCTGCGTCAGTTCAAGGTTGCGGCGGGTTGCGGCGTCGATCTGCATCGCACCGCCAAGTGCCTCGCGCACAGGGGGGCGCAATAGGGGCATCCGCCCGCGCTGGGTCAGGTGCAGATAGTCGATCAGCGCGCCCATGGCCGAAACTTCGGCCCGGTCAAAGGTGCCGAACGCATCAAGTGAGGCGACGCCAAACAGGCCACACAGGCGCTTTTCCGCATTGGTGGAATCAAAACTGCCACGCGACAGCGGGGTCACCGAAACCCCATTTTCCGCAATGTTCGAGACTATTTCCTGTTCGCGCGCCTCACTCAGCAACAGCTCGCGCGGGGCGATGCGGGCAAGGTCGGGGCCAAGCCGCACAGGGCTTGACGGCATCACCCGGAACTCACCCGTCGAAATATCGGCCCATGCCAGCGCCCCGGCATCGCGCACCTCGGCATAGGCGGCAAGGAAGTTGTGGCGGCGGGCTTCCAGGAGGGAATCTTCGGTCAGCGTGCCGGGCGTGACCAGCCGCACGACATCGCGCTTGACCACCGACTTGGACCCACGCTTCTTCGCCTCGGCCGGGTCCTCCAGCTGTTCGGCGATGGCCACGCGAAAGCCCTTGCGGATCAGCGACAGAAGATAGCCCTCGGCCGAATGGACCGGCACGCCGCACATGGCGATGGGCTCGCCCAGATGGAAGCCGCGTTTCGTCAGCGCGATGTCCAGCGCAGCGGCGGCGGCCACGGCGTCGTCAAAGAACATCTCGTAGAAATCGCCCATCCGGTAGAACAGCAGGGCGCCGGGGTTCTGCGCCTTGATCTCCAGATATTGCGCCATCATCGGCGTCACTGCGTCATCGGTCACGGTTTTCCCCCGGCTGTGGGGTGACCTTACACCGCCTGCGCGCGGCCTTTCAACCGGTAGGGGCCAATGGGTCAATCAACCCCTGCATCTTGAGGGCGGCCCAAAGATCCGCAGGGATCGGCAGCGCCACGTTCCCTGCGTTTTGTCGGGCCTGCACCGCCGAAACCGCGCCGGGGATCACCGACACCACAGCCGGGTGCAGCAACGGAAACTGCAAGGCAGCGGCGGCAATCGGCACATCATAGCGCGCGCAGACTGCCTTGATCGCAAGGGCCTTGGCGATCATCACCGGGCTGGCTGGGGCATAGGCATACATCACCCCCGCAGCCGAGGGGTCCGCCAGCAGACCAGAGGCAAAGGGCGCGCCGATCACCACTTTGATCCCCCGTCGCAGGCAATCCGCCATCGGCCCGTGCAATGCGGCCTGATCGGCCAACGTGTAAGGCATGGCGACAAGAAAGAAGTCCACGTCGATCCACGGCGCAATCGCGGCAAAGTCGGAAAGGGTGTTCATCCCCATGCCGACTGCCGAAATCTCACCTTCAGCTTTCAGGCGGTGCAGGTAGGCAAGGCCCGACCCGGTCAGCGCCCGCATGTGCCCGTCAAAAGCCGGACCGTGATAGTCCTTGTCCAGATCATGGATGACCAGCGCATCAACCACTGGCTGGCCCAGCCGCAACCGGCTTTGCGCGATTGAGGTAGCAAAGCCTTCGGCGGAGTAATCATATCGGACCGCAAAGTTCAGCCCGTTTTGCCACTGCACCCGCGCATCTTGGCCGCGCTGTGCAGGGTCATAGGCCCGCCCAACCTTGGTGGAAATGAACGCCTGATCCCGTGGCCAATTCCGCATCGCGCTGCCCAGCCGGTGTTCGGCAAGGCCATGGCCATACCAGGGCGCGGTGTCAAAGTAGCGCACCCCCGCCTGCCAAGCGGCGGCGAAGGTCTTGGCAGCGACCGTCTCGGAATAGGTCGCGAAGATACTGCCCAAGGACGCCGTCCCCATCCCGAACCGCGGCCAGCCTTGCGGAAAGCGCGGGGCGGGTGGGGCGATCGCGGTCATGGGCTACAGCACATAGCGCGACAGGTCGGCCGACCGCGACAATGCCCCAAGATTCGTCTCTACAAAGGCGGAATCGACGGTCACTTCGGCACCGGAACGGTCGGGGGCGTTGAAGGAAAGCTCCTCGAACACCCGCTCCATCACCGTGTAAAGCCGCCGCGCGCCAATGTTTTCGATGGTGCGGTTCACCTCAGCCGCGATCCGGGCAAGGGCGGCGATGCCATCGTCGGTAAAGGTGACAGTCACCTTCTCGGTCCCCATAAGGGCGGCGTATTGCCGGGACAGGGCGTTGTCGGTATCGGTCAGGATACGGACAAAGTCCCCCTCGGTCAGCGGTTGCAACTCCACCCGGATCGGCAGACGGCCCTGCAGTTCCGGCAGCAGGTCCGACGGCTTGGCGATGTGGAAAGCGCCACTGGCGATGAACAGGATATGGTCGGTCTTGACCGGTCCGTGCTTGGTGGAAACCGTGGTGCCTTCGATCAAGGGCAGCAGGTCGCGCTGCACGCCCTCGCGGGAAACGTCAGCCCCCCGCGCATCAGCCCGGGCGCAGATCTTGTCGATCTCGTCCAGAAACACGATCCCGTTTTCCTGCACCGCCTCCAACGCGGCGGCCTTCACCGCCTCATCGTCCAGCAGTTTGTCGGCCTCTTGGCTGATCAGGATGTCATGGCTTTGCAGGACGGTCATCCGCTTGCGGCTCGTCCGGCCGCCAAACGCCTTGAACAGGTCCTGCAGCCCCTGCATCTGCTGTTCCATCCCGGGCATGCCCATGCCAAGCGGCATTGCGGGGGCCTCGGCGACATCAATCTCGATCATCGTGTCGTCCAGCTCACCGCGCTTGAGCTTGCCACGGAACATCTCCCGCGTCTGTTCGCGGGCGTCCTTGCCGGCCAGCGCTTCGATCACCCGGTCTTCGGCGGCCTTGTGGGCGCGGGCCTTCACATCCTCACGCATCTGGATGCGGGTGTCGTTCATCGCCACATCCACCAGATCGCGGATGATGCTGTCCACATCGCGGCCGACATAGCCGACCTCGGTGAATTTGGTCGCTTCGACCTTCAGGAACGGCGCGCGGGCCAGCTTGGCCAGACGGCGGCTGATCTCGGTCTTGCCCACACCAGTGGGGCCGATCATCAGGATGTTCTTCGGGTAAACCTCATCCCGCAGATCATCCCCCAGCCGCTTTCTGCGCCAGCGATTGCGCAACGCCACCGCAACGGCGCGTTTGGCATCCGCCTGACCGATGATGAACCGGTCAAGCTCCGAGACGATCTCACGCGGGGTCAGGTCGGTCATTCGGTGCTCCCATAGGGCGGCAGGCGTGATTTGCCGGGAAAGTCGGGCAGGACACGCATAACCCCGGCGCGCAGGGGAACCCACCAGGTGCCAATGGCCGTGATCAGGCCACCAAGGGCGATCAGGATGAAGGTCCAGGTCCCGAAATCGCCGCTGTCCCCCACCACCCAGGCGATGACCAGCGCGATATAGGCGATGGCGGCGGTCAGGAAGGACCGGCGGTCGATCACCAGCGCCAGAAGCGTGATGATGACCAAGGCCACGACCAGAAGGCCAATCCCGCCCGCCCCGCCCGAGTTGTAAAGCGTCAGCGCCACGGTGTTCACCAGCGCGGGCGCGGCCAGCATGTGCAGCCAGAAGGCGGTGGCGGCATGGCGGCCAAGGCGGTGAGGGTCACGGGTGTCAAACCACATCGCCACCAGAAAGACCGCAACGCCGAACAGCAGCGTGGCGGTGGCAAACTGCGGGCTTTCGCGCAGGTCGAAGAACCCGCCCATGCCACCCCGGCTGCCTTCAACAAACCCACCGAGAGAATCGACCGAGGCCGTCAGCGTATAAAGCGCCCCAAGGGCAAACAGGCCCAGAATGAAGGCCGAAAACGGCAGCCGGAACCGCCGATACCACAGCCCCATGCCCAGCGCCGCCAGCACAAAGGACACCACGACCACAGCGCGCAAGGACAGTCCCGCCTGCCCAAGCACCGTGATTGCCGAAAGGTAGATCCCGCCACCAAAGGCCGTGGCCAGCACCATCGACGGCAGGTTCATCCGCCGCTTCAGCGTGAAATACCCCGCCCACCACCAGCAAATGCCCGCGCAGATCAAGGGCAGCACTGACATCAGCGCAATGCCGCCAAACCATGCCAGCATCGTGGCGATACCGGAAAGCAGGATGACCAAGCCGATCGACACGAAGATTTCGGAAAAGCCCCGGAAGAACTCGAACGGTTCATCTTCGGCCGGCATGGCGGCCCGCTTTCCGGCGCGATCATTGGCCAGTGCGGTGACGGAGGCGGCCTGCGCCTCGGTCAGGACGCCGGCGGCGACGGCGGCACGCAGGTCTTCGAAGGTAAAGCTCATGCTTTGATCCGCTCCACGGTCAGGTTGCCATTGGTGTAAACGCAAATGTCGGCCGCAATCGCCATGGCGCGGCGGGCGATGTCTTCGGCGGGCAGGTCGGTGGTCATCAGCCCCCGGGCCGCCGCCAGCGCGAAGTTCCCGCCGGATCCGATGGCGGCAATGTCATGTTCCGGCTCCAGCACGTCGCCCGCGCCGGTGATGACGAAAAGCTCCTTGCCGTCGGTCACGATCAGCATCGCCTCAAGGTTCCGCAGGTATTTGTCCATCCGCCAGTCCTTGGCCAGATCGACACAGGCGCGCGCCAATTGCCCCGGCGCTGCCTCAAGCTTTTTCTCCAGCCGCTCCAGCAGGGTGAAGGCGTCCGCCGTCGATCCGGCAAAGCCGCAGACCACGTCATGCCCACCGGGCGACAGCCTGCGCACCTTGCGCGCGCTGCCCTTGATGACGGTCTGGCCCAGCGAAACCTGCCCGTCGCCCGCCACCACCACCTCACCACCCCGCCGGACGGCAAGGATCGTGGTGCCATGCCACCCGGGAAATCTGTCGTCTGCCATGCGCGGCCTCCGTTCTTCTGTCTCTATATGGCCGGGGCAGGGCGGTTGCTCAAGTCCGGGGCTCCTGCCGTTGCGTTCAAAGCAAAACGCCCGCACCTTGCGGCGCGGGCGTTTCCTGAATTCCGGTGGCTGGCGCTTAGCGGCGCAGGCCCAGACGGGTGATCAGCGCGGTATAGCGCGGCTCATCATTCTTTTTCAGATAGTCCAGAAGTTTGCGGCGCTGGGCGACCATCATCAAAAGACCACGACGCGAGTGGTTGTCTTTCTTGTGGCTCTTGAAGTGTTCGGTCAGCGTGGCGATGCGCGACGACAGGATCGCAACCTGAACTTCCGGCGAACCGGTGTCGTTCTCTTTGGTCGCGTATTCCTTGATAAGACGTGCTTTTTCTTCAACCGTGATCGACATCGGGGTCTCCTTGGCAAAGGGTGATGGCACAGGCCGGGATGTCGTCCAGCAAGGCCCTTGGAGTGTCCGCGAAAGCGCGGATGCGGGCGTATAGGCGGATTCGTCAGCAAAGGGAAGGGGATCAAGCGCAGGGCCGGGCGGGGGTGCAATTAACCTTGCTGTCAGTTTCTCGGTCCGGGCTGTGCGGATTGTGGTAGTTTGGGTCGGCCAATTCCGTTTCAGACCAAAATGTTAACGGACGGAATCGGTTAACGGCCACGGGTGGGGCCGGTGTTCAAGGGGTTGCTGCTGTGCTGACATTGTTTGGTCTTTTCGGGGTGCTGATGGCGGGCGTCACGGCTGATGCGCTTCTGTCTTCGCAAACCCGGTCGCAGGAGTCCGACCGCGCGGATGACGATGATACGCTGGATGACGGCGAAGGCACCGGTTCTGACCTGCTCGACAACGGTGATGATCAGGATACCACCCCACTGTCTGACGACATCCCGGATGATCTGCCTGCCGACGTGGCCCTGTGCGGCTCGCCCGGGGATGAGGTTTTGTCCGGCGGCAATGGCAATGACCAGATCAGCGGCCTTGGCGGGTCTGACCTGATTGACGGGCGGGCCGGCAATGACATGATCGACGCCGGCAGCGGCAATGACGGGGTCTGGGGCGGCGACGGGTCTGACACGATTGACGGCGGTTCTGGCAACGACAGTATCGAAGGTCAGGCCGGGGATGACCTTGTGCATGGCGGCGACGGGAACGATTCCCTTGCCGGGCACATCGGCACTGACAGCCTTTATGGCGGCGCTGGAAACGACAGCCTGCTTGGCGGCGAAGGTGATGATCTGCTGGACGCAGGCGCTGGCAATGATTGGCTGGCGGGCGGTTACGGGGATGACCGGCTTGCAGGTGGCGCAGGCAGTGACATCATCGACGGCGGTGCCGGGAATGACTGGCTTTCAGGCCTTGATGGCGAGATTGACGATTTCGACGAAGACTTTCTGAACGGTGGCGCTGGCAATGACACGCTGGTTCTTGGGGTGGGCGACCACGCTTCGGGCGGTGACGGGGATGATGATTTCATCCTGCAGAACTGGCTGACCGACGGGGGCATCGCCCATATCGCGGACTTTGACGCCGATCGTGACCAGCTGATCATCATGTACGACCCCGCGGCGCATCCCGACCCGTCGCTGACCCTGGAAACCAGCGATGATGGCGGGCAAAGCACCATCCTTCTGGACGGCGCGCCCGTGGCGACCATTCAGGGCGGCATTGTCCGATTGGACGATATCCGCCTGTCCGCTGCCTGAGCCGGCGCTACCAGACCTCCGGACGCTGGTCATAACCCACATAAAGCGGGTGGCGTGGCTGGCCTTGGCCGGTCAGGCCCAGATGGAACAACGGCAGCCCGGATTGGCGCAGCATCGCCTCGACCGCCGCCCCGCGCGCGCCAAGCACGCCATGATTGCCCCACGCGCAGATGACCTGATCCGCCCAGTGCAAACTGTCGCGGATCGCCGCGTCATTGCCCGGACCGACCGGATCATCCGCCGCGCGCATCACCTTGGGGTCGGTGGCCCGAAAGGCAAAGATGTTCGTCACCCGAAACGCCCCGAACCCTAGCACCCTCGCCCGCCGCTCGCACCTCTCGACGGTCGGGTCGTTCTGAACCTCGGTCGCGGTTGACGGGTTGAGCATCACGAACATCACCTTCGGTCCCGGTGACCAGACCCGCGTCAGCAAGTAGCGGTAGCGTTCGCAATCGGAATACACCGCCTCAGAGACGGCATCGCCCTTGGTGAAGGCCCGCGTAATCATCTGACAACCCCCCGCACCAACCGCTCCAATGCCTGACTCCATTCCTCCGCCGCAGCACCCCGGTCGATGGCCAGCGCCGCCCGGTCATAGGCCGCCGACAGCAGGGCGGAAAGCGGCCCGGCGGGCTTAGCGCCCGCCGCCGCAAGGCCGGCCTCAAGCGTTCGCCCGCCCGTTGCGGCATCAATCTCGGCCAGCACGGCAGGGTTCAGCACGGCCGGCGCTTCGATCAGCATCAGCCGCGCGCGTCCCGGATGTTGCATTGCCGCTAGGAACGCCTCACCCCCCCGGACCACCGCCTCGATCCCCTGCAAGCCGGAGTAATCCACCGCCTCGATCGCTGCCGCCACCGCCTCGGCTTCGGCGCAGATGACGGCGGTGAACAGATCCTCCTTGTCGGCGAAGTGGTGGTACAGCGCCCCACGAGTCACCCCCGCCTCGGCCACGATCTCGGGCGTGCCGGTCGCGGCAAAGCCGTTGCGCACGAAAAGGTCCCTTCCCACCCGCAACAACAGGGCCCGCATCGCCTCACTGCGGTCCTTCTGCGTTCGACGAGGCTCTTGCATACATACATCCTGTATGTTATTTACATTCACAGTGTATCAAACCTTGCCCGAAAGGAAAGACCCATGCGGTTCACCTCGCACTACCCCGTCCTGCTGTCGTCCAATGTCCCTGCGGCGGCCGACTTCTACACGCAGCACTTTGGTTTCCGCCCCCTGTTCATGGCCGACTGGTACGCCCACCTTCAGTCTACCGAAGACCAGACCGTCAACCTTGCTCTTGTTGCCCAAGACCACCCGACCATCCCCGAAAGCGCCCGCAACCGGACGGGTGGAATCATCCTGAACTTCGAAGTTGAAGACCCCGACACGCAGCATGACCGACTCAAATCCCAAGGACTGACCATCCTTCAGCCCCTGCGGGATGAAGACTTCGGCCAGCGCCACTTCATCGTCACCGCCCCAGATGGCGTCCTTGTCGACATCATCCGCCCGATTCCGCCGACAGAGGAACACGCCACCAACTACGCGCCCGGGGCTCTGCCGACATAACCCCGCGATCTTCCACCCGTCACACGCAAATCCAGCCCGCGCGAAAGACCCCAACCCTTGCATCACCGGCCCTTCCCCGCTAGCACAACCCCCGACCTTCAGGAGACGCCAGATGGACGGGATTGACACGCTCAGGGCCAAGTATCTTGCCGCCGTTACCGGTGCGGCGGATGAATCCGGCCTCGAAGAGGTGCGCCTTGCCGCCCTTGGCAAGAAGGGCGAAATCAGCGCCCTGATGGCCACCCTTGGCAAGATGGAGCCTGAGGCGAGGAAAGCCGCCGGTGCCAGCCTGAACATCCTGAAGGATGAGATTGACGCCGCCCTCCGCGCACGCAAGACCGCGCTGGGCGATGCGGCGCTGGATGAACGGCTGAAGGCCGAATGGCTGGATGTCACCTTGCCGGGCCGCCCGCGCCCGCGTGGCACGATCCACCCCGTCAGTCAGGTCATGGAAGAACTGACCGCCATCTTCGCCGACATGGGGTTTTCCGTGGCCGAAGGCCCGCAGGTGGAATCCGACTGGTACAACTTCGACGCCCTGAACATTCCGCCGGAACACCCCGCCCGGCAGGAACATGACACCTTCTTCATGCACCGGGCTGCGGGCGACAATCGCCCGCCCCACGTTCTGCGCACCCATACAAGCCCGGTCCAGATCCGGGCGATGATGGATCAGGGAGCGCCCATCCGCGTGATCGCCCCCGGCCGCGTCTACCGCATGGACATGGACCAGACCCACACGCCGATGTTCCACCAGGTCGAAGGTCTGGCGATTGATCGCAGTATCTCCATGGCAAATCTGAAATGGACGCTGGAAGAATTCTGCCGCGCCTTCTTTGAGGTCGACAAGGTCGAGCTTCGCTTCCGCGCCAGCCACTTCCCCTTCACCGAACCCTCGGCCGAGGTGGACATCCGCTATTCCAACGTCGGCGGCCAGTTGAAGATTGGCGAAGGCGACAAGTGGATGGAAATCCTCGGCTCGGGCATGGTTCACCCCAAGGTCCTGCAATCGGCGGGCGTTGACCCGACAGAGTGGCAGGGCTTCGCCTTCGGCATGGGCATCGACCGGATTGCCATGCTGAAATACGGCATCCCCGACCTGCGCGCCTTCTTCGAGGCAGACCTGCGCTGGCTGCGCCATTACGGGTTCTCTGCGCTGGACGTGCCGGATCTGGCCGGCGGTCTGTCAGCCTGATCGGGTGTGGCCGTGTCTGACGTTGATGACGAAGACCTCGCCGCCCGCAAATATGCTGCCGCGCATGACCCGGCGTTTCCGCAACAGCGCGAGGCGGCCTATCAGGCCATCGTCGCCGCCCTTGATGCTGCATTGGTGCCGCAGGGCTATGGCCTGAAGGGCAGCACCTGGACGCGGGTTTCGCCTGCGGGCAAATCGGCCGTCCACCTCCAACGCAGCCGCTATGGCTGGGAGGTGCAGATTGTCCTCCGTTTCCTCACGCCCGAAGGTGACCCGCCAGACCACCCTGACTGGGACGATGGCGAGGACATGACCCTTGTTCGCTTCGGCGGTGGCGGGGGTGAGGATCCGGGGCGACTGGCCTTTCTGGACGTGCTGGAAAAACCCGCCCAACTGGACCGCACCATCGACATCCTGCTGACCGAAGCGCTGCCGTGGCTTGAAGGGCTGCACGATTCGTGAACCCGGCGCGGGCCGAGGTTTCAGCGGGCGTAAGGTCTTAGCGCCCGGCAAATCCCCACGGCCAACCCACTGAAAACAAACCGGCGCGCCCTATGTCCCGGCAAGGGACACTGCCGCCCGCCCGGCCCATCGCCCCGTGGCCCAGCAGGCCGTCAGCAGGTACCCCCCTGTCGGCGCCTCCCAGTCCAGCATCTCACCGCAGACAAAGACCCCTGGCAGGGCCTTCAGCTCCAACCCCTTGGTCACGCTGCCCCATTCCACCCCACCCGCGACCGAGATCGCCTCATCCAGCGGACGGGGGCCAGTCAACGGGATCGGCAGCCGCTTGAGGGCGGCGAAGGGGGCGGCCCGGGAAAACTCCATCACCAGCGCGACCTGCGCCTTGCCCAGCCCCAGCTTCCGCAGCCGGTTCGCGGCCGTCTCGCCGGGTTTCATGCCCGACAGACGCCGGGCAATCTCGGCCTCGGTCAGGTCGGGCAACAGGTCCAGCGCCAGCGCCGCCCCTTCCCGCAAGTCGCGGCTGACGGCGTAGATGCCCCCACCCTCAACCCCGCGGGAGGAGATCACAAACTCCCCCCGTTCGCGGCGACCCCCCGCAATCAGGGCCGCGCCCTTGACCGGCTGGCCGAAAAGCGGGGCCATCTTCGGGGACCAGTCGACACCAAAGCCCATGTTCGCAGGCTTCCACGGCGCGATGCCAACCCCTTTCTCTCGCAACCAAGGCACCCATGCCGCGTCAGACCCCAGCCGCTGCCAACTGGCCCCGCCAAGGGCCAGCACCGTGACGCCGGGCGTCAGCACCTGAGGGCCGTCAGGGGTGTCGAAGCGAAAGCCGTGCCCGTCAAACCCAGCCCAGCGCCAGCGGGTACGAAACTCCACCCCCGCCGCCGCCAGCCTTTCCGCCCATGCGCGGAGAAGCGGGGAGGCCTTCATCGCCACCGGAAACACCCGGCCAGAGGACCCGGTGAAGACCTCTTGCCCCAAGGCGCGGCACCAGTCCTGAACCTCGGCAGGGCCAAACGCCTCCAGCATCGGGTGCAGCGCAGGCGCGTCGTACTGGGCGATGAAGGCCGGGATCGGTTCATCCTTGGTGACGTTCAATCCGGACTTCCCGGCCATCAGAAACTTGCGCCCGATCGACGGCTTTGCCTCACACACCACCACTGCCACGCCAGCCCGCGAAAGCTCTTCCGCCGCCATCAGCCCTGCAGGCCCGGCGCCGATGACCAAGGCGTCCACCAGCTAGCGTTTCGCGTTATGGGCAATGCGCCCGATGGTGTTCAAGAGGATCTGTGCTGCAAGGATCGTGGTCGTGCCGGAATGGTCATAGTCTGGCGCGACCTCCACCAAGTCGATGCCCACGATCCGGCCCCGCTTTGTCAGCCCGTCGATCAGTTCCAGCACCTCATAGTAGAGAAAACCGCCGTGCGACGGGGTGCCTGTGCCGGGGGCGATCGAGGGATCGAACCCGTCAATGTCCAGCGTAAGGTAATAGTCCACCCCTGCCGGGATGCGGGCCAGCACCGCCTCGACCCCAAGCTTGCGCACTTGCCGGACAGAAAGGATGTCCGACCCCATCGCCCGGGCGGCATCATACCCTTCCTTCGCGGTGGAACTTACATTGCGGATGCCAAGCTGGCTTAGGCCCGTGACATGGGACTGTTCCGCAGCGCGCCGCATCGGGTTGCCGTGGCCATGGCGCACCCCGTGGCGAACATCGACGAAATCCAGATGCGCGTCGATCTGGACGATGTGGATCGGTCGCCCCTCAAACGCGCGGATGCAGGGGATGTTGATCGAATGGTCGCCACCAAGGACGACCGGAACCGCGCCAGCCGCCAGAATGGCGCGGACGCCGGTTTCGATATTGGCATGGCTGGTTTCAGTATCGGTATGGACGATGTCGGCGTCACCGATATCAACGATGCGGACACCTTCCAGGTAGGTCACGTCGTCTTCGTGGTCATAGGCCCCGGCATGGCCGAAGGAAAACAGGGTCGAGGCTTCGCGGATGCCCCTTGGCCCAAACCGCGCCCCGGCCCGCCACTGGGTGCCGAAATCGAAGGGCGCGCCCAGTACTGCGAAATCGGCGTCGATCCTTGACCAGTCGGGCTGATAGGGGTTCTTGCCGAAGGTTGAAATCCCGACAAAGGGCAGGTTCAGCCGCCCGCTTTCATAGCTGTTGGTCATGCCTGTTCCCCTCGTGCCAGCCGCGACAAGGCTGCGACATGTGTTTGATCCGCCGCCAGCGCGTCCGCTGCAAGGGACATTGCGGTCTCCATCAGCGCCTCGGGCGGGGTGATGCGGTCGATCAGGCCCCAGGCCAGCGCTTCCTCAGCGCCGATCCTTTGGCCGGCAAGCAGGATCATCCGCGCCCGGCCCGGGCCGACAAGCGCCGTCAGCCGCGCCGGGTCGGACGGTTGCGGCAGATAGCCAAGTCGCATGACCGGGTAGAAGAATTGCGCCGTGGGGACTGCGATGCGGACATCGCAGGCCAGCGCCATCCCGGTGGCGCCGCCCGCAAGCGTGCCGTTCAGGGCGGCGATGGTCATGCCGGGGAAGGTGGCGATGGAGCCGGACAGGGCTTCCCATGCCGGGCTGGTTCCAAGGCCGCTGGCCATCTCGTCAAGGTCGGCACCCGCCGAAAAGACGCGGCCTTCCCCGGTCAGGATCAGGGCCTTCGCCCCGGAGCCGCTCGCGCTGTCGACGGCGGCGCGCAGGTCGTGCAGCATTGCCCCGGTCAGCGCATTTGCCTTTTCGCTGCGCGCAAGCCGCAGGATGCAGCAACTGCCCATAAGTTCTGCCTTGATCATCATGCCCCCGACAATGTGAATTCCAGACCTGAAAGGCCTGCGGATTTCCTTGACGCCCGCCAAGGTGATAGAAAGGATGCCGCAGCATATTCAACCCGAAAGGCATAGCCCCATGACCCGGATCCTGTCTTGCACCACCGCACTTGCGCTTGTTCTCGGGGCTCCGGCCGCCTGGGCCGATGTCACGCCCGAAGAAGTCTGGGAAAGCTGGCAGGCGATGGCCACCTCGGCCGGGCAGGACCTGACCTTTGACAGCGCCACCCGGAACGGTGATACGCTGGAAGTTGCGGGTCTGATCGTGACCTTTGATGATGACCTGGGCGGCAGCTTTTCGGCGGCGCTTGACCGGCTAAGCTTCAAGGACAATGGCGATGGAACCGTCGGCGTGACCATGGCCGACAGCTACCCCATGACACTGGCTTTCCCGGATGATGGTGAGGGGCCAAGTTCGCTGAAGCTGACCGTGTCGCAGCCCGGGACAGAGATCACCGCCGGGGGAAGTGCCACGGAAACCAGCTACAGCCTTGTTTCGCCAACCGTATCGGTCAAGCTGGACGAAGTGATCGGGAAGGATGGCCAGCCCCGGGATACTGACGCTGATCTGGTGCTGACCGAACTGGCGGCGACCTATGTGGTGCTGACGGAAGGTGACACAACCGCGCTGGACAGCAGCTTTTCCGCCAAGTCGATGGCCTTGAACGTGGCCGGCAAAGGCGCTGCGGGTGAGGGCGAGGGGACAGTCGCCGTCGCGCTGTCTGATCTTACCGGGACGACGAAAGGCAACTTCCTTGGCGCCGAAGTGATGGCGAACATGGCGGTGGCGCTGAATTCGGGCTTCACGACGGAAAGCACTTTCGGCTTCGGGGCGATGACGCTGAACGCCGATATTGTCGAGGCAAGCGGTCCGGTCAAGCTGGCCGGCAACCTGACGGGTGGCGGGTTCAACCTTGCGATCGACAAGGATAAGGTGAACTACGGCACATCCTTTGCCGGGGGGAGCTTCACCGCCTCGGGCCCCGAGATTCCGTTCCCGGAGGTCGTGGTGGGCTTTGCGGAAACCGCCTTCAGCATTCTGATGCCGGTGTCGAAATCCGAAACGCCGCAGGACTTTGCGCTTGTCACCAGGCTGGTCGATTTCACCGTGTCCGAAGATGTCTGGGGTCTGGTCGACCCGGGGGCGATGCTGTCGCGTGAGCCGGCGACGTTCATTGTCGATGTGAAGGGCACCGGGTTCTGGAAACAGGATATCATGGACCCCGCCGTGCAGATGGAAGGCGTGGAACCCCCGGGTGAACTGACGTCGCTGGACCTTTCAGAGGTGCGGGTCAAGGCGGCAGGGGCCGAGGTGGGGGCCACGGGTGCCCTGACGTTTGACAACACCGATCTGGTGTCGTTTCAGGGCGTTCCGGCACCGACGGGCAGCATCAACGTGTCGATCAAGGGCGTGAATGCGCTGATCGACAACCTGATCGCGATGGGGCTTTTGCCAGACGATCAGGCGATGGGTGCGCGGATGATGCTGGGCGTGTTCGCCCGTCCCGGCCCCGGCCCGGATGAGCTGACCTCGGTGATCGAGTTCAAGGATGGCGGGCTTTTCGCCAACGGTCAGCAACTGCAATAACCCGGCTTTGCCGGGCAATGTGGCGGGGTGATCCAGCCCCGCCCTTGCACTGACCGGTGGGCAGGGCTACCTCAGCCGGAAAGCCGAGGGGACGACAGCATGACCGCCAGCCTTTCCGATCTGACCGCCGCGTTGCTGGAGGCTGCCCGCAAGGCCGGGGCCGAAAGTGCCGATGCGATGGCCGTGGACGGCACCTCGCTGTCCATCGAGATCCGCAAGGGCGCCTTGGAGCAGGCCGAACGGTCCGAAGGGGTTGAAATCGGCCTGCGCGTGCTGATGGGGCGGCGGCAGGCTTGTGTTTCGGCCTCCGACACCTCGGCCGCGACGATCACCGCATTGGCGGAACGCGCCGTCACCATGGCGCGCGAGGCACCGGAAGACCCGTATGCCGGGCTGGCGGACCCCAGCCAGCTTGCACAAGGCTGGGATCTTGCCGCGCTGGACCTTGCCGACCCCGCTGACGAGCCCGGGGCCGCAGCACTTGAAGCCGCCGCCCGTGCGGTTGAGGCTGCGGCGCTGGAGACGAAGGGCATCACCCAGATCGAAGCCGCAGCGGGTTACAGCCGCCGCCAGCTTCACCTTGCCGCGACAAACGGGTTTGCGGGTGGCTACGGCCGCACGACAACCTCGCTGTCCGGGGTGGCTTTCACAGGCTCGGGAACCGAGATGCAGCGCGACTATGCGGGGGAATCCCGCACCTATGCCGCGGACATGCCAGGGGCCGAAGGGATTGGCCACCTTGCCGCCGAGCGCACGCTGCAGCGGGTGGGGTCGGTCAAACCCAAGACCGGGACCTATCCGGTGGTCTATGATGAACGGGTGGCGGCCTCGCTGATCGGGCATCTGTTGTCAGCGATCAACGGCAGTTCGATTGCGCGCGGGTCAAGCTGGGCGCGTGACCTTCTGGGCAAGCAGGTCCTGCCCAAGGGTCTGGCGCTGATCGAAGACCCGCACCGCCCGCGAATCCCCTCCTCACGTCCATTCGACGGCGAAGGGCTCGCGACCCGTCGGCGTGAGATTGTGTCAGATGGTGTGCTGACCGGCTGGGTGCTGGACCTTGCGACCGGGCGCAAGCTGGGCATGCCGTCCACCGCCAGCGCGTCGCGGGGAACGTCAGCCCCACCGTCGCCGTCGACGTCGGGGATTGATCTGACGCCGGGCCTTTGCAGCCGCGCGGACCTTATCGCCCAGATGGGCACGGGGCTTCTGGTCACGTCGATGATCGGATCGACGATCAACCCCACCACCGGGGACTATTCGCGCGGGGCCTCGGGGTTCTGGGTGGAAAACGGGGTGATTTCGCATCCGGTCCACGAATGTACCATCGCCGGCAACCTGCGCGACATGCTGTTGCGGATCATCCCGGCCAATGACGCCCGCGCCCATCTGTCGACCCGTGTGCCGTCCATCCTGATCGACGGGATGACCCTTGCCGGAGCGTGACCTTGCCCTTCTGACCGACGCCGCGCGTGAGGCGGGGCGTATCGCCATGCGCTTTTGGCGGCGTGAGCCGAAGGTCTGGGACAAGGGGGGCGAGCATGGCCCGGTGACCGAGGCGGACCTTGCGGTCAATGACATGCTGAAGCTGATGCTTCTGGCCGCGCGACCGGAGTATGGCTGGTTGTCCGAGGAAACGCCGGACACCGCTGACCGTATGTCCCGCGATACCGTCTTCATCGTCGACCCGATCGACGGCACCCGCGCCTTTGTCGCGGGGGAAGAGACGTTTGCCCATTCCCTTGCCGTGGCCCATCGTGGCCGGGTGACGGCGGGCGTGGTGTTCCTGCCGGCGCTAGACAAGATTTACACGGCATCGGCGTCTGCCCCACCGCTGAAGGACGGCCAGCCGATTGCCGTCAGCCGCAGGGACCGGCTGGAGGGCGCAGACATCCTGACGACGAAGGTGAACATGACGCCCGAAAAATGGCCGGGCGGGGTGCCAGAGATCAATCGAAGTTTCCGCGCCTCGTTGGCCTACCGGCTATGCCTTGCCGCGGAAGGGCGGCATGACGGGATGCTGACCCTGCGCGATGCCTGGGAATGGGACATCGCCGCCGGGGGGCTGATCGCGGAACGTGCCGGGGCTGTGGTGACTGACCAGACCGGGGCTGCCCTGCAGTTCAACACACTGGGCGCACAGGCGAAGGGCGTTCTGGCCCTGCCACCGGCGCTGCATGCCGAAGCCCTGCGCAGGTTGCGGGGCTGATCCGACGCGCCCCGGACTTGATCCGGGGCCTCGTCCTGCACCCCGAGGCCCCGGATCAAGTCCGGGGCGGGGTTGTGGTTTCCTTAGCGTTTTGGCCCTTTTGGCGGCACGAAGCGCTTGGAGGTGTCCTTGGCATCCGCCTTCGGCTTTGCAGGCCGGGGGGCAGCTTTGTCAAAGGGCTTCTTGCCCCCTGCTGCGTGGCTTTTGAACCCGCCAGCCTTCGGCGGCCCATCACGCTTTACGAATGGGCGCGCGTCGTCGCCTTTTGGGGCATATGGCTTGCGGGCCGGGCGGTCGCTGTCATCGCGCGGCTTGAAGCTGTCTTCGCGGGGCTTGTAGCCTTCTGCCTTGGGCTTGTAGCCGGGGCCAGAGGCCGCATGGCTTTTGTAGCCTTCCGCACGCGCCGGTTTCCCGGCTGGTCCGCCCTGGCTTTTGTAACCGGCCGAACGGGGCGCGGTCTTCTGGTCGGGCGACCAGCGGGGTTTCTTGGCCGTGTCATCGCCGCTGGCCGGACGCGCGGCGCGGTCCGGGTCATAGGGGGCGCGGGCCGGGCGCGGGCTGTCGTCACGCTTGGCGTAGGGCTTCGGCTTGTCCTGCCAGTCCGGCTTTGAATAGGCGGGTTTGGCATAGGCCGGTTTCGCAGCCGCCGCCGGGCGGAGGCTGTCTTCCCGTTTCACATAGGGCTTTTTTGCCGGTTCCGCGCGCACGGGTGCGGCGTCATCTTCAACCACGCGCGGCGGTTTCGGGGTGTAGGCGGGCTTTTCCCGGCGCGGTTCGCTGCGGTCTGGCCGTTCGAACTTGGCCGAGGGCGCGCGGGGGCGATCAAGGTCAGGCTCCCCCTCGATGCGTTGCATCAGAAGGTCGCGGTCAAGCTCCACCGAAGCGCCGAACTTGTCAGCCAGCGGGGCTGCGATCTGGACGAAAGTTTCATCCTCACGCACGCGGATCGCACCGATGCCGTCCTTGCCGATCCCGCCGGCGTCACAGATCTTCGGCAGCAGCCAGCGCGCTTCGGCCCGGCCAGCGCGGCCAACGGACAGACGGAACCAGACCGATGGCCCGAACTCCCCCCGTTCACGCGGGGCTGAAGGTGGCGGGGTCGGGCCGTCGGTCGACAGAACCTCGGGGGCCGAGCGGCCTTCGCGCCAAAGCCGCACGAATGCGGCGGCAAGGGCTTCGGGGCCGACCTGTTCCAGAAGGGTGTTTGCAATCCCGGCCTCATCGCCGATGGGGGCGGTCAGGGTCGGGTGTTCCAGAATGCGCATGTCATCCTTGGCCTGCACCTCATCCGCGCCGGGGGCTGAACCCCATTCCGCGGTGACCTTCGCCCCTTGCAGCAGGCGCTGGGCCTTCTTGAATTCCACCGGGGTCACGATCAGTGCCGAGACCCCCTTTTTCCCGGCCCGACCGGTCCGGCCTGACCGGTGCAGCAGGATTTCCGAATTTGAGGGCAGGTCGGCATGGATCACCAGTTCAAGCCCCGGCAGGTCGATGCCGCGCGCAGCCACATCGGTGGCGATACAGACGCGCGCCCGGCCATCGCGAAGGGCTTGCAGCGCGTGGGTGCGTTCCTGCTGCGAAAGCTCACCCGACAGGGCGACGACTTGGAACCCCCGGTTGCCCATGCGGGCCATCAGGTGGTTCACGTTCACCCGCGTCTTGCAGAATACGATGGCGGTCTGCGATTCGTAGAAGCGCAGGATGTTGAAGATTGCGTGTTCCCGGTCACGCACGGCAACGCTGATCGCGCGGTATTCGATGTCGACGTGCTGCCGCGCCTCACCTTGCGCCTGAATGCGCAGCGCGTCCTTCTGGAACGTCCCGGCCAGCTTTTCGATTTCCTTCGGCACGGTGGCCGAGAACATCAGGGTGCGGCGGTCTTCCGGGGCGGCGGCAAGGATGAATTCCAGATCCTCGGCAAAGCCAAGGTCCAGCATCTCATCGGCTTCGTCCAGAACGGCGGCGCGCAGGCCGGAAAGGTCAAGGCTGCGGCGTTCGATGTGGTCGCGCAAGCGGCCGGGCGTGCCGACGACGATATGCGCCCCACGTTCAAGCGCGCGCTTTTCGGTGCGGTAGTCCATGCCACCCACGCAGGTGGCGATCTTTGCCCCGGCGCCCGCGTAGAGCCACTCCAGTTCGCGCGCGACCTGCAAGGCAAGTTCCCGGGTCGGGGCGATGATCAGCGCCAGGGGCTGATCGGCATACAAGAGCCGGTCCTGCCCGGCCAGAATCTCGGGTGCAATCGCGAGACCAAAGGCCACGGTCTTGCCCGATCCGGTCTGCGCCGAAACCAGCATGTCGCGCCCGGCGACGCCTTCGGCCAGCACAGCTGCCTGCACGGCGGTCAGGACTTCATAGCCCTTGCCTGCCAAAGCCTGCGCCAATGGCGCGGCCACGTTTGTCATCGTCATGGATGTCTTTCCAAAGGGGGGTGCGTTGTTTGCACCCGATAAGCCAAACGGCCTATGCACCTTTGGCGCGGACCCCCTCGTCCGCGACCTGGAATCTTGGCCGTGCGGTGCCACTATCTGAAACAACTGGCGCTGTATAGGGCAGGGCAGTGAAAATCCGCTGACGTGAGTGTTGAAGCAAATCTGGCCGTCGTCAGCCTTGCGTCTACGTGTCCGCCCGGCCAGTGGCACCGAGGTTCCGGATGACGGCCCTTGTCGCATCGCAGACCGGGGCTTCGGTTTCCTTGAGGATGGCAATCCGGTCAAAGCGATCATGATCAGCGGCAATGGCCTTGCGCAGGGCAGTGCCGAAGGCCATGCGCAATTCGGTGCCGATATTGAATTTGGCGATGCGGGATGTCGCGGCAAGAGTGGAGCGCTGCGCCGGGGGAACGCCGGAACCGCCATGGATCACCAGTGCAACGGTGGTCAAAGCCTCAATCGCGCGCAGGCGGTCAAGGTCCAGCCCCGCGCCGGGGTTTTGCTGCAGGTGCAGGTTGCCGATAGAGATGGCCATGGCATCCACACCCGTCTCGCGGGCGAAGCGGGCGGCCTCCATGGGGTCAGTCCCGGCGGAACCGGCACCACCGGCATAACCGACAAAGCCGATCTCGCCCTCGCAGGAGGCCCCGGCGGTATGCGCCAGTTCCGCGATGGCGGCAGTTTGGTCGATGTTCTGCTGCAGGGGCAGCTTCGATCCATCAAACATCAGCGACGTGAATCCCGCATCCAGCGCGGCGCGGCAATCGTCAAGCGAAGTGCCATGGTCAAGATGGGCCACAACGGGGACGCTGGCATTCTCGGTCAGATGACGGAACATCCGGCCAAGGATCGGCAGGGGAGTGTGCTCGCGGCATCCCGGCCCGGCTTGAAGGATGATGGGCGCGCGCTCGGCCTCGGCGGCGGCGACATAGGCGCGCATGTCCTCCCAGCCCAGACAGACCAGTCCGGGGACGGCGTAGCCGCCCTTCAGGGCCGGCTCCAACACGTCGCGCAGGGTGACCAGCGTCATTTGAACTTGGCCACCATGTCCATGATACCGGGGATCGTGTGCAGTTGCGCAGCATGTGTGGGCTGGAAATACTGCTTCAGGCTGCGCTGGCTTTGGCCGCCAAGGATGGTGAAGTAGTACATCTCGTACCCCGGCAGAACGCAGCAGGGGTGATAGCCCTTGTCGATCAGCACAGTGGACCGGTTCATGATGTGATATGCGTCGCCCGGTTCATTATCGACGCGCTGCATCATTTGCAGGCCCGACCCGTAATCGGGCTTGAACCGGAAGTTGTAGCATTCGTCGTGGCGCGTCTCGTCCGGCAGGCGGTCGGTGTCGTGCTTGTGGCTGGGGAACCCCGACCAGCCACCCGCGCCGACGGTGAAAAGCTCGCTTACCAGCAGGCGACCGACGCGGTCATGGTAGGCGGCGCCAAGGATGTGCTTGATCTTGCGGTGGGTTTTCGTGTCGTCCGACCCGTATTGCACCTTGTCGATATCGGCGGCCCGCACAGCGAAGGGGCGCAGGGTTTCGTGGAACTTCGCCCCAGCGATGAAGGTTTCCGTGTCGGTCAGCGCCGTGATCCGCGCGCCCGTATCTTGCGGGACATAGACACCCTCAGGCTCGCCATCCCAGACGTCGGCACCCCGGTTGCCGATCTGTGCAAAGGTCTCGCCCGCTGTTTCCACCGTCACCGTCCCGGTGGCAGGGACGACGCAAGTTTCATAGCCCGGGGTGCGGTAGTCGAAGGTCTGGCCCGCCGTGAGGGTGATGATGTTGAAGTAGACCAGCGGCACAAGCGGATTGTCCATGTCGACGATGGCGCGATTGTGGTTGTCGTGCGGGGCGATGTGCATGGGGGGTCCCTTTGTACGGCGTCAAGCATTGGGGCCGGAGTGTTGGCCAAGGAAGGCGTCAAGTTCGGCGATGGTGGGCATGGCGGGGGCGCAGCCGACGCGGGCCACGACCATCGCGGCAGCGGCTGACCCGCGCAGGACGGCGTCCTTGATGGGCAGGCCAGCCGCCAGCGCAGCGATGAAGGCGCCCAGAAAACTGTCGCCCGCGCCGGTGGGTTTCAGGGCTTGGGTCGGGAAGATGCCGGTGGTAAACTCACCCTCTGGCGTGATCGTGACCGCGCCCTTTTCGCCCATCTTGTAGATGACGATCTGCGCCCCATCCGCAGTCAGGCTGCGCGCCTTTGCAAGGCCAAGGTCAGGATGCCCGGCCATGAAGCCAAACTCGACATCATTGCCGACGATCACATCACACATCGCCCCCGCGCGGGAGTAGACATCGGCGGCCACGGCCGGCGAGGGCCAGGAGTAGGGCCGGTAATCCACATCGAAGATCAGGGGCAGACCGGCGGCGCGGGCCAGATGGAAGGCGCGGAAGGCGGCTGAGCGCGAAGGTTCGGCGGCAAGGACGGTGCCGGTGGTGATGAGGGCGGAGAAAGCGGTGTAATCCACGGCCTCGACGTCCCGTTCGGTCATCGCGAAGTCGGCGGCGTTGTTGCGGTAGATGACGGATTGGCAGTTTTCCAGCCGCGTTTCGACCACGGCAAGCGAGTTGCGTTCTTCGCCCGCCACAGGGCGCACATGGGCGCGGTTGATGCCATAGGCGTCCAGCTGATTCAGGCAAAAGCGGCCAACCGCATCGTCCGAGACACAGGTCACCAGCGCCGCCTTGCACCGCTGCCGGGTCAGGGCCACCGCGATGTTGGCCGATGACCCACCCAGCGCGGTGGTGAACTGCGTTGCATCCTCTACCCTCGTGCCGGGGGGGTCGGCGTAAAGGTCCATCCCCGCGCGGCCGATGACCAGAAAGCTCCGCCCGGCAAGGCGCGCGAGGTCGGCCATCAGACGCCCCGCCTTTGGCCGGCGCGGCCCGCCTCAACCTCAACATGCTTGTCGCGGACGCTTTCGCTGGCCGAGACCTCTGCCGTGCCGATCTCCCACCAGGCGTGGCCTTGGGTGGTCCAGCCTTCATAGGGATCAACCTGCATCACGATGATGCTGGTCTTGGTTGCGGCCTGCGCGCGCTGGAAGGCGTCGGCCAGTTCGGCGGGGTTCGCCACGGTTTCGGCATGGGCCCCCATCGCGCGGGCGTGGGCTTCGAAATCCACGGTGAAGGGTTCGGGGACCGTGGGGCAATCCTTGATCAGGTTGTTGAAGCTTTCCTGCCCGGTGTTGTTCTGGAGCTTGTTGATGACCGCAAAGCCGCCGTTGTCCAGCACCAGAACGATCAGTTTCTTGCTCGTCAGGACCGAGGAATAGATGTCTGAGTTCATCAAGAGATAGCTGCCATCGCCGACGAAAACGATCGTATCGCGGTCACCTTCGGCTTCGGACTGTGCGATGCGGGCGCCCCAGCCGCCTGCGATTTCGTAGCCCATGCAGGAGAAGCCGAACTCGACATCCACTGTGCCGATGCCAAGGGTGCGCCAGTTGGCGGTCACCTCGGCGGGCAGGCCGCCTGCCGCCGTCACCACCCGGTCACGCGGATGGCAAAGCGCGTTCACCACGCCGATGGCCTGGGCGTAGGAGTTGGGGCGGTTGCCATGTGCGACATTGGCAGCGACGTAGGTGTCCCACGTCTTACGCTCGGCTTGGGCCTTGGTGACCCAGTCTGCCGGTGCTTGGTGACCCTTGAGTGCAGCCCCCAAAGCCAGCAGCCCCAGCTTGGCATCACCGACCACAGCCAGCGATTGATGCTTGGCCGCGTCATGGCGGCCCGCGTTCAGGCCGATCAGCCGGGCATCCGGGGCAAAGACCGTCCACGATCCGGTCGTGAAGTCCTGCAGCCGCGAGCCTACGGCCAGCACGACATCCGCCGCTCCGGCGATGGTGTTGGCGCTGTCCGATCCAGTCACGCCCAAGGGGCCGATGTTCAGCGGATGGTCTGCAAGCAGGTTCGCCCGCCCTGCGATGGTTTCCACCACCGGAATCCCATGCGCCTCGGCAAATGCAGTCAGTTCGGCCACCGCGCCGGAATACTGGACACCGCCGCCCGCCACGATGACCGGGCGCTTCGCCGCGCGGAGGAGAGCTGCAGCCTCGGCAATCTCGGCCATGTCGGGGGCTTGGCGCCGGATGCGGTGGACGCGTTTGGCGAAAAACGCCTCGGGGTAGTCATAGGCCCAGCCCTGCAGATCTTGCGGCAGGCCAAGGAAGGCCGGTCCACAATCGGCGGGGTCCAGCATTGTGGCCAGAGCGGCGGGCAGCGATTGCAGGATCTGCGCAGGGTGGGTGATGCGGTCCCAATAGCGGCTGACGGCCTTGAAGGCGTCGTTCAGGCCTAGCGAGGGGTTCCCGAAATGCTCAAGCTGTTGCAGCACCGGGTCAGGCAGGCGGGTCAGGAAAGTATCGCCGCACAGCATCAGCATCGGCAGGCGGTTGGCATGGGCCAAGGCCGCAGCGGTCAACAGGTTCGCCGTCCCCGGCCCGGCGCTGGCGGTGCAGAACATGAAGCGGCGGCGCAGGTGGTACTTGGCATAGGCGGCGGCGGCAAAGCCCATGCTTTGTTCGTTCTGGCCCCGGTACAACGGCAGTTCGTCCCGCACGGGATACAGCGCCTCACCCAGACAGGGCACGTTGCCGTGGCCAAAGATCCCGAAGCCGCCACCGCAGATGCGGGTTTCAACCCCGTCAATCTCGATGAACTGGTTCATCAGCCAGCGCACGATGGCCTGCGCTACGGTCAGCCTGATGCTGTCGCCCGGTCTTGTCATATCAATCCCCTCCCCCACGCAAAGGCCCCAAACGGGACTTGCGCGCCTTGAGGAGGGAGGATACATCTTTTGCAACCGGTTGCAATACCGGCTGCAGGCGGGAGGGCTTCCAGTGGCAGAGCGAGCAGGGTCCATAGGTATCGGGCTGGTCGGCGGCGGCTATATGGGCAAGGCGCATGCGGTGGCCCTGGCTGCTGTTGGTGCGGTGTTTGACCCGGCCCTGCGGCCCCGTCTGGAGATGATCGCAGCTACCAGCCCGGAGTCGGCCGAACGCTACCGCAAGGCGTATGGATTTGCCCGCGCGACGGCAGACTGGCGTGATCTGGTTGCCGATCCGAAGGTTGAGGCGGTCGTCATCGCCTCACCCCAGTCCACCCACCGCGCGATTGCCGAAGCCGCCTTTGCCGCCGGCAAGCCGGTGTTCTGTGAAAAGCCGCTGGGTGCCTCGCTTCAGGATGCCGAAGCGATGGTTGCGGCAGCCGAAGCGTCGGGTTTGCCGAACATGATCGGCTTCAACTATGTCCGCACCCCGGCGACCCAGTTCGTGCGGCAACTGCTTTCCGAAGGCGCGATTGGCGACCTGACATGGTTCCGCGGTGAACATACCGAGGATTTTCTGGCCGACCCTTCATTGCCCGCCACATGGCGCACCACGGGCCGCGCTAATGGTTGCATGGGCGACCTTGCCCCACATCCCATCAACTGCCTTCTGGCGCTGATGGGGCCGGTGGCCGAACTTTCCGCACGGATTGAAACCGTCCACACCACCCGCCCCGGCCCGAATGGCCCGGTTGCGGTGGACAACGACGATCAGGCGCAAATGATGCTGCGGTTCGCCAACGGGGTGATGGGGCACCTGTTCATCAGTCGCGTCGCAACCGGGCGCAAGATGGGCTATGCCTATGAAATCCATGGCACAAAGGGCAGCATCCGGTTCGACCAGGAAGATCAGAACAGCGTCCACCTGTACCGCGCTGAAGGGCCCGAGGCGACGCGCGGCTTTACCCGCATCCTGACCGGCCCGGCGCATCCGAACTATGACGCCTTCTGCCAGGGCCCGGGCCATGGCACCGGCTACCAAGACCAGATCATCATCGAAGCGCGGGATTTCCTTCAGGCCATCGCCACGGGAAAGCCCGTCTGGCCCACCTTCCGCGATGGGCTGGCGGTAAGCCAGATCATCGACACCGCCTTCAAGGCATCAGACGACGGCCGCTGGCACGCCGTCCCCCAAACGTGAGGACCCCATGACCATCCGTATCGGCAATGCCCCCTGTTCCTGGGGCGTGGAATTTGCAGACGACCCGCGCAACCCCCCATGGCGTCAGGTGCTGTCGGACTGCGCGGGTGCGGGCTACAAGGGGATTGAACTTGGCCCCATCGGCTTCATGCCCGAAGACCCGGCGATTCTGGGGGAGGCGCTGGCCGAAAACGGGCTGGAGCTGATCGGAGGCGTCGTCTTCCGTCCGTTCCACGATCCGGCGAAGTGGGATGAGGTTTGGGATGCCTCCATCCGCACCTGCAAGGCGCTGACCGCGCATAGGGCAAGGCATCTGGTGCTGATCGACAGCATCTCACCCCGCCGCGCGCCGACTGCTGGCCGGGCCGAGGCTGCCGAGCAGATGGATGCCGCCGAATGGGCCGCCTTCCGCGACAGGATCGCGCAGGTCGCCAAGTTGGGGGCCGAGGAATATGGCCTGACCGTGGGTATCCACGCCCACGCCGCCGGGTTCATCGACTTTGAGCCGGAGCTTGAACGGTTGCTGGATGAGGTTGACGAAAAGACCCTTAAGATCTGCTTTGACACCGGCCATCACTCCTACGCGGGCTTTGATCCGGTGGCCTTCATGAAGCGGCACATCGGCCGCATCAGCTATATGCACTTCAAGGACATCGACCCCAAAGTGAAGGCCGACGTCATCGCCAAGGGCACCGGGTTCTATGACGCCTGCGGGCAAGGTATCTTCTGCAACCTTGGCAAAGGTGACGTCGATTTCCCCGCCGTGCGGCAGATCCTGCTGGATGCCGGTTTCGAAGGCTGGTGCACGGTGGAACAGGACTGCGACCCGACGCTGGACGTCAGCCCCATCGACGACGCGCGGAAGAACCGCGAATACCTTTCCTCCATCGGCTTCTAAGGGGCGCATGTCATGGCAAAACTGAACTGGGGCATGATTGGCGGTGGTGAAGGCAGCCAGATTGGCCCCGCCCACCGCCTTGGCGCTTTGGCCGACGGGCACTTCAACCTGGTGGCTGGCGCGCTGGATCACCGGGCCGACGTGGGGCGGGAGTATGCCCAGCGCCTTGGCGTGGCCCCCGACCGCGCCTATGGCGACTGGCAGGAGATGCTGGCGGGGGAACGAAACCGCGCCGACCGCTGCGATCTGGTGACGGTGGCCACGCCGAACTCCACCCATTTCGAGATCACCAAGGCCTTCCTTGAGGCTGGCTTCAACGTCCTTTGCGAAAAGCCGATGACGGTGACGGTGGAAGAGGGCGAAGAGATTGTCCGCATCGCCGCGAAGACCGGGAAGATCTGCGCGGTGAACTACTGCTATTCGGCCTATCCGATGATCCGCCAAGCCCGGGCGATGGTGCGCAATGGCGATATCGGCAAGGTCCGGTTGGTGGTGACCAATTTCAGCCACGGCCACCACGGTGATGCGACCGATGCCGACAATCCGCGTGTCCGCTGGCGCTATGATCCGGCGATGGCGGGGGTGTCCGGCCAGTTCGCCGATTGCGGCATCCATGCGCTGCACATGGCCAGCTTCATCTGCGATGACGAGGTGGAAAAGCTGAGTGCCGACTTCGCCTCGACGATTCCAAGCCGCGTGCTGGAGGATGACGCGATGGTCAACTTCCGCATGTCAAAGGGCACCGTGGGGCGGCTTTGGACGTCATCGGTTGCCATCGGGCGGCAGCATGGCTTTGACATTCAGGTGTTCGGCGAAACCGGGGGTTTCCGCTGGGCCTCGGAACAGCCGAACCAGTTGATCTACACCCCGGTCGGCGGTCGCACGCAGATCATGGAAAAGGGCGAAGGCGGTCTTTACGACGATGCCAAACGCCTCTCCCGCGTTGCTATCGCGCATCCTGAGGGCTTTCCCTTGGCGGTGGCGAACATCTACTGCGATCTTGCCGATGCCATTCGCGGGACGGCCCGCGACGGCCTGCCGACGGCGGCAAGCGGCGTGCGGTCGATGGCGGCGGTGCATACGGCTGTGGCCTCGGCCAAGGCTGGCGGTGCGTGGATGGACGCACGCCCGCCGATGTTTCGATAGACCGATTTCTTCGAAGAAATCGGGTCGGAGCCTTCAAAGGCTCCGGTCCGGAGTTTTAGAAAACTCCGGTTCCCCATCCGTGACGCGCAAGGTTCTGCGGTTGATCACCCGGCAGGGGAACAGGCGCACTTCGGGCGGGCGATCGGGCGTCTCGATCGTGGCGACGACAAGTTCAATCGCGGCGGCGATGATCTGAGCGACGGGCTGATGGATCGTCGTCAGCCCGATGTTCTGCCAACGGGCCATTTCCATGTCGTTCAGCCCGATCAGCCCGATGTCACCCGGAACCGACAGGCCCGCCTCCTCGATGGCGCTTAGCGCGCCGATTGCCAGCAGGTCATCGCCGCAGAAATAGGCTTCGGCGGGCGTGTCGGCCAAAAGGTGCTGCATCGCTGCCCGGCCAGCCTCAAAGGTGTAACCCTTGGCATAGGACTGCGTCACGACAACCCCCGGGCGCCCTTCCAGCGCGCGAAGAAAGCCCGCCGCGCGGTCCTGAGTCGATGTGGCTCTTTCCGGCCCGCCCAAGAAACCAACGCGGGTGTATCCGCGCTGCAGCAGCGCTTCGGCCGCCATTCGTCCGCAGGCAACGTTGTCGATCCCCACAACATGCACATCAGGCGCAACCGTAGAGCGGCCGAAGGCGTGGACGACTGGCAAACCCGCATTCTTGAACGCTTCGGAAAAGCTGGACGGCAGGGTCGAGGACGCAACGATCACGCCGTCGACCGAGTATTGCTTCAGCATCCGGACGGAAGCCGCGGGATCGGTTGCATCGGTCAGATTGACCAGCAGGGGCCGCAAGCCGCGGTCCTGCAGCCCCCGGGTAAAGAGATCAAAAACCTCAAGCAGCGTCGGGTTATGGAAGTTGTTGGCAATCAGGCCAATCAGCTTTGTCCGGCCTGTTGTCAGGCTTGAAGCCAAGGCGTTGGGCGCATAACCCAATTCATTGGCTGCCTTTTCCACCTTTGCCCGGGTCTTCGGCGACACGGACGCGCCATCCGTGAAGGTGCGCGATACGGCTGACCGGGACACCCCGGCACGGACCGCCACTTCCCTGAGTGTCACTGCCATTGCCAACCTGCGCACAGCCCCGTTTCCAGGGCACTATACATGCACCGGTCCCAGAGAGAACCTCGCCTAGGGGGATGTGTTGCAACCAGTTGCAACAGGTCGCGGCTAGGGCCTCGCTGCGCCCGGCGCATAGGGTGCGGCTGCAATGTCCACCGCCTTGCCTGTGGTGGCGCTTTCCTGCGCGGCCATACCCATGGCGACAGCCCACCAGCCATCCATCAACGAAACCTCAGGGCTTTGCAGGCCCGCGACGCTTCGGGAAAAGCCCTGATGCTGGTAGAAGGTCGATCCGTTGTGATCGCCAGCCGCCAGCAGCGCGGGGTCCACCGGGATGTCCAGCTCTACCGGCCCGGCAGGGTTCCGCGGGCTGACAATCACCTTCGGAACGGGCGCTGCCCCCAGATGCGCGGGCCAGAACCGCCCCGGCCCCGGCACCAGACATTCGATCTTGCCCAAGGGTCCGACGGCGCTGATCTCTTCCTGATAGCGGCTGCCTTCCGCGAACATGCACAGTTCCAGCATTGCCCGCATCCCGCTTTGGAAATCGACGATGACATAGGCATGGTCCCAGATGTCGGACCGTTGGCCGTCATAGACCTCATCCAGATGGTTCACCGCCTGCCCGCCACTGGCCAACACCCGCACCGGATCACACCCAGCGACAAGGCGCATCAGGTCGAAGAAGTGGCAGCACTTTTCCACCAGTGTCCCGCCCGAGTTGCGGTTGAAGCGGTTCCAGTCGCCAACCTTGGCCAGAAAGGGAAAGCGGTGTTCGCGGATCGTCAGCATCTTGATGCCACCAGTCGCGGAGGCGGCCTCACGCAGCAGATGGGCGACCGGCGGCATGTAGCGGTATTCCATCGCCACCCAGATCGGCGCGGGGTAGGACGCGCGCAAGGCCGCAAGGCGCGGGGCATCGGCGGGGTCAGTGAACAGGGGCTTTTCGCACAGGATCGGCAGGGGCCGGATCGCCGCGATTTCCTCAAGCTGCTGGAGGTGCAGGTAGTTCGGGCTGGTGATGAGAAGGCAGTTCACCTCCTCGACCGCCAGCACCTCGGCCACCGATCCCACCATGCGCGCGCCCTGTGCCAGCGCGGCAGCGGCGGCGCGCATCCCTGCGTCAGGTTCAAAGATCGCGGCGACCGATGCGCCTTCCAGAAGGGCGATGTTCCGCAGGTGCTCTTGCCCCATCATCCCGCAGCCGATGATGCCAAAACGCTGCATGTGTTCCGTCCTATTTCAAGCGCGCCACATAGCGCACGGTTTCAGGGTCATACCAGGTGAACGAAGCCTCGACCGACTGGCCACCTTGGGCCCAGCTGACCCGCGTGATCAGCGGCAAGGGGGTGCCGGGGGCGTGGGGAAACTCTGCCGGAGCCCAGTCGGGCAAGGGGCCTTGGCCAATGCTGTCTTCGGCGCGGGAAATCCACAGGCCAAGGCGCTGGCGATAGTAAAGGTAAAGCGATTCCGACAGATCGCCGGGTGAAAGCCGGTCCGCATGCGCCGCGTCCAGCCAGATTTCCTCAACCGCCGCCACCTGACCGGACAGGAACCGCAAGCGGCGAATCCGGTGCCCCTCGGGGTGGGTGCCGAACGAAGGAAGCCGAGGGTCCTTGATGCAACGATCCACCGAAAGGATGCGTGCGGTGGGCAGACCGCCGCCCTGCACCCGCTCCAGCCGGAACAGCGCATAGACCGATGCCGCATCCGCCTTGGCGCGGATATAGTTGCCAGACCCCTGTACCCGGTCCAGAAGCCCCTTTTCCGTCAATGACTTCAGGGCCTGCCGCAAGGTGCCCACGGCAATCCCAAGCTCTGCCGCCATGTCGCGTTCCGGCGGCAGCCGTTCCCCGTCAATCAACCGCCCAGCCGCGATGTCGCGGATCAGAAGTTCCGCGATCTGCTGGTAAAGCGGTAGCGACCCTGGGGCGTTCATCGAGGGGGTCCGAAAAAATTGATGCAGTATTGATCTATATCAAAGCCAGTGCTACGCAAGTGGAAATTCGCGTCGGGAGGGGACAGAGAATCATGACGGTCGTGCCGATAACCTCGCCCGATCTGGCGGAAAGCGAAGTCAGCTGGTTCGCGGCGCTGTGTTCCGACGACTACCAGTTCCTTGGCGTGCCGGATGGCGATCTGCGGTCAAGCTGGGCGCATTGCTCCAACATCGTGAAGCGGGCCGAGGCGCGGGGGTTCCGCAACATCCTGTGCCCGTCGTCCTATCAGGTTGGTCAGGATACGCTGTCCTTTGTCGCCGGTTGCGCGCCGATCACCGACCGCATCAACTTCCTCGCCGCCATCCGCTGTGGCGAGATGCAGCCGGTGATGCTGGCCCGCACAGTGGCCACCTTGGACCATATGCTGCAAGGGCGGCTGACGCTGAACGTCATTTCCTCGGACTTCCCGGGTGAGGTGGCTGACAGCGCGTACCGCTACAAGCGCAGCCATGAGGTGGTGGAAATCCTCCGTCAGGCGTGGACACGGGATCACATCGAATATTCGGGCGATGTCTACCAGATCAGCAAGATCACCACCGACCCCGCGCGCCCCTACCAGCAGAACGGCGGGCCGCTTCTCTACTTCGGCGGTTATTCCCCTGATGCGCTGGAGCTTTGTGGCGCGCAATGCGATGTCTACCTGATGTGGCCCGAGCCGATGGACATGCTGGCCAAGCGGATGCAGGACGTTCACGCCCGCGCCGAAGCCCATGGCCGGACGCTGGATTACGGCCTGCGCGTCCACATGATCGTCCGCGATACCGAGGCCGAGGCGCGGGACTATGCCGACCATATCGTGTCGAAACTGGATGACGAATATGGCAAACTGATCCGCGACCGGGCGCATGACAGTATAAGCCTTGGCGTGGCCCATCAGGCCCGGGCGCGGGAACTGGCCGACCAGTTCGGCTATATCGAGCCGCATCTGTGGACCGGGATCGGCCGGGCGCGGTCCGGCTGCGGCGCCGCGCTGGTGGGTAGCACGGATCAGGTGCTGTCAAAGATCGAGGCCTATCGCAAGATGGGCATCCGTGCGTTCATCTTCTCGGGCTATCCGCATCTGGATGAATGCGACCATTTCGGAACGAAAGTGATGCCAGAGTTGAAGACCTGCTCCCTTCCCCATGCCTATGGCCGCGTGCCAGCCACCACCCCCGCCACCCCCTTGGGCAGCGGAGTGCGCCGCTGATGGATCGCCTGACCTTTGGCAGCCTTGAGATGTCTCGCCTCGTCTATGGCATGTGGCGGCTGGGCGATGATCCCGACACCAGCCCTGCCCATGTGCAGGCGAAGGTCGAGGCTTGCCTCGCGCAGGGCATCACCACGATGGATCAGGCCGACATCTACGGCGGCTATGTTGCCGAGGCGATCTTTGGTGCCGCCTTGCGCGCGGCCCCCGCCCTGCGCGACCAGATCGAGATCGTGACGAAATGCGACATCGTCGCCCCGGTCGGTCGCCATTCGGCGGCGCGGGTCAAGCATTACGACACCTCGGCCGCCCATATCACCGCAAGTGTCGAGGCATCGCTGCGTGACATGGCGACGGACCGGATCGACCTGTTGTTGATCCACCGCCCGGACCCGCTGATGGACCATCACGAAACGGGGCGGGCGCTGGATGATCTGGTCGCGTCGGGCAAGGTGCGCGCGGTTGGTGTGTCGAACTTCCGGCCTTGGGACTTTGCCCTGCTGCAATCGGCCATGACCTCGCCCCTTGTCACCAACCAGATCGAGCTTTCGCTGAACTGCCGGGCGCCCTTCACCAACGGTGACCTCGCTTTCCTGCAGGAACGGGGTATTCCACCCATGGCATGGAGCCCGCTTGCCGGCGGCCATCTGCGCGCCGAGGCAGGTGATGGCCTTTCCGCCCGTCTGGATGCCATTGCGCGCGACGCTGGCACCGACTGGACCGCCGTTGCCGTGGCCTGGCTTCTGCATCACCCGGCGCGGGTGATCCCGGTTCTGGGTACCAACACCCTGTCGCGCATCGCCAGCATCGCGGATGCCCTGCGCGTGCCGATGGACCGCCAGACCTGGTTCGAGCTTTACACATTGGCCCAAGGGCACGAGGTTCCATGATGGCGGATGGCGGGATCATTCCCAACGCCGAAAACGCGCGCCTGTTCCGCGATGCGCTGGGCCGATTTGCGACCGGGGTGACGGTTGTGACCATCATGGGCCCTGACGGGCCGATGGGCTTCACTGCCAACAGCTTTTCCAGCCTGTCGCTGGACCCACCGCTTGTTTTGTGGTCGCCTGCCAGATCGTCATCCCGATTTGCGCAGTTTGCCGCTGCCGAACATTATGCAATTCATGTCCTTGGTCAGACGCAGGCAGATTGGCCGGCCCGTTTTGCCCGGGGCGGCGCCGGGTTTGACGGGCTGGACTGGCACCTGAACGCCGAGGGTGTTCCGGTCATGCCGCAGGCCCTGTCGCGCTTCGACTGCCGGCGGCACGCAGCGCATGATGGCGGCGATCATCTCATCATCGTGGGACAAGTCCTGCGGCTGGCCCTGGAGGAGGGCGAGCCGCTGGTTTTCGCAAAAGGAAGGTTCGGAGGCTTTACCGGCTGAAGCACCCCCTGGGAGAGGGGGATAAGGGAGGAACGCGTGACCGCACTGCTGGCGCTTTGCCACGGGTTGGGGCTTGTGAACGGCGCGCTTCTGGCGATTGGCCGCTGGATCGGCGCTGTGTGCCTTGGGCTGATGGTGGTCGTGATCCTTGCGCAGGTGTTCTACCGCTATGTCCTGAACAACGCCCTGCCCTGGCCCGAGGAGGCCTCGCGTTTCCTGATGATGTGGTCCACCGGCCTGATGGCCCCAACGGCGTTCCGGCGTGGCGGGTTTGTCGCCATTGACATGATCATCCGCATGCTGCCGCGCATGGTGGCAACGGGACTGTCGGTCTTCCTGATGGGGGTCACCATCCTTGTCCTGTGGATTGCGCTGGGCATCGGCTGGTCCGAGGTGACAGGCATCGGCGGTCGGTTTGAAACGGATTCCCTGCGCGTTCCGGTCAGCCTTGATCTGTCGGTCTGGATGAAGGTGCCAAAGGCGTGGATGATGGCATCGATGCTGGTTGGCGTGGCGCTGCTGCTGTTGGTGGCCGTCGAACTGGCCTTGCGCAACCTTTACGCCCTTGTTCGCGGGCCAGAGGGGCTGCGCGACATTCCCGATACGGTGATGCTTGGATCGGGGGCGGAATAGATGCTGAGCTTCTTCCTCCCCTTGTTCCTTGTCTTCCTGATGCTGGGCCTGCCAGTGGTCTTTGGCCTGCTTGTCGCGCCCGCAATCCTGCTGTGGCTGAACGGGCAGGAACGCGACATCGTCCTTCTCTATCGCAACGTCTATGAGGGGATGAATTCCTTCCCCCTGATGGCCATCCCCTTTTTCATGCTGGCGGGCGAGTTGATGAACCGTGGTGGCATCAGCGCGCGGATCGTGGGGTTCGCCCAAGCCATGGTCGGGCATTTCCGCGGCGGTCTGGCGCAGGTGAACGTGGTCGATTCCATGCTCTTTGCCGGGATTTCGGGGTCTGCGGTGGCGGATGTCTCCGCCCTTGGGTCGATCATCATCCCGCAGATGGAAAAGAAGGGCTACCCCAAGCCCTTTGCCGCCGCGATCACCGCTGCCAGCGCCATCATCGGCCCGATCATCCCGCCTTCGGGGATCATGATCATCTACGCCTATGTGATGGGCGAAAGCGTCGCCGCGCTGTTTCTGGCCGGGATCGTGCCGGGCGTGCTGATCGGCATCGCGTTGATGATTACGATCAAGTTGATGGCTGACCGCTACAACCTGCCCGGGGCCCTGCCCCGCGCCAGCTGGGGCGATGCCGCGCGGGCGGGGGGTGCGGCCTTCTGGCCGCTGATGACCCCGGTTCTGCTGATGGGCGGTATCCTGTCGGGGGTCTTTACACCCACCGAAGCGGCGGCTGTCGCGGTGGGCTACAGCTTCTTCATCTCGATCTTCGTGCTGCGCACACTGACATGGCGCGATGTGCCGGGGGTGCTGACGCGCGCAGGGATCACCAGTTCGGTGGTCATGCTGCTGGTTGGCGCGGCGATGGCCTTCAAGACGGTGGCCGCGCTGGCCCATACGCCAGAGCTTCTGGCCTCTACCCTTCTCAGCATCACGGAAAACCCGCTGCTTTTGCTGCTTTTGGTGAACCTCCTTCTGTTCATCGTGGGCATGTTCCTTGATGCGGGTCCCGCGATTATCATCCTCGGCCCGATCCTTGGGCCGATCTTCGTGTCTTTGGGCGTGGACCCGGTCCACTTCGCCGTGGTCATGGTCGTCAACCTGACCGTGGGCCTGCTGACGCCGCCGATGGGGTTGGTATTGTTCGCCACCTCTGCCGTGTCTGGATTGCGGGTGGAAACCATTTCCCGCGCCGTGTTGCCGTTCCTGCTTGTCGAGTTTCTGGTGATCCTTCTCATCACCTACATCCCCGCCATTTCCCTGACCTTGCCACGTCTGGCCGGGTTCGTGGACTGACCTTTCCACCCCAAACAAGAAACCAACGGGAGAAGACCATGCTACAGAAAACCCTGAAGTCGCTGGTTCTGGCGACACTTCTGGCGGGCACCGCCAGCATGGCGTTGGCGCAAGAGATCATGCTGCGCGCCACAGCCAACTCCAACGAACAGGATGAGGATTACGACGGCCTCGTCGTGTTCAAGAACTATGTCGAGAATGCCTCGAACGGCGCGATCGGCGTGGAAATCTTCATGGGCACGCAGCTTTGCGGCAAGGGCGATGAATGTCTTGCGGGCGTGGCTGATGGCACCATCGACATCTACATTTCCACCTCGGGCGGGGCGGCGGGGCTGTTCCCCTATATCCAGGTTCTCGACCTGCCTTACCTGATGAGCGATGACCGCGTGGCCGAAGAGGTGCTGACCGGCACCGACTTCACCGCCAAGCTGCGCGCCATGGCGCTGGCGGACAGCGGTGACACGATCCGCCTGATGACCATCGGCAACACGGGGGGCTGGCGGAACTATGCCAACACCAAGGGCCGGATTGCCGCGCCGGCGGACCTTGCCGGTCTGAAGATGCGCACTGTCCCGGCCGATCTGCCGCAGACGCTGGCCACCACATTGGGAGCCTCGCCTACCCCGATCCCGTGGCCGGAGCTGTTCACCTCGCTGCAGACCGGCGTGGTTGAAGGGACGGCGAACGGCATCACCGACATCATGTCGATGAAGTTCACCGATGCGGGGATCAAGTATCTGACGCTGGACGGCCACAGCTACATGGGCGCCTTCTGGTGGATGGGCAACAACCGGTTCAAGTCGCTGACGTCGGAACAGCAGCAGATCGTGGTTGATGGCTTTGCCGCCCTGCAACAGGCGACTTTCGCCTCGCCCAAGCGCAAGGAAATTCAGGCCTACGCCGATTTCCGCGCCGCCGGGGGCGAGATTTATGTTCCCACCGCCGAAGAAAAGGCAGCCTTCAAGGCTGCTGTCGATCCGGTCTTTGAATGGTTCAAAGGCAACGTGAAGGGCGGGCCGGAAGTGCTTGACGCCTTCACCGCCGCCGTTGCCGAAGCCGAAGCCGCCGTTGCCGCCGACCGCGCGGCGGAACTGAACTAAGGACGGCCCCGCGCCCTGCCCATAGCAAAGGGGGCGCGAGGCAGCCATCCCACGGAACTGTTGCAGGCCGGGTGCTTCACCCGGCCTGTCCTGTTTCCTGCGCGACCGATCAGGCTGGCGCTTAAGCGCTGCTGTCGGCCTGATCTGATGTAATCTGATGGGGTTGCCAGTGGCGACATTCGACCGCAGCGTGAGACACAAGACATCGGCCTGACCGTCTGGACCAGTTTTCCGCTGCGGATCAAGGTTGTTAAGGGGGGGGCGGATTGAGTCTGGATCATCTAGGCATGTCGGCAGATGCTGTCACCCTTGGCACCGCAGATACTGTGAAGGGACCCACATGACCGCCCGTCCAACGCCTTTTGTCCCGCGCGACTACAGCCTGAGCGGGCCCGAGAACGCCCGCGCGGTTGAGGCGGGTCTGGCCTCGGCCGAATGGTATCATTCGGACGTTCCGCGCAAGGTGATGAAAGACCTGATGCAGCGCCGCGACGGTCCTGCCCTGCGCGATACCGCGATCTGGTTGGGGTTGCTCGTCGCCTCGGGCGCGGGAGGGGTGGCAACCTGGGGCAGCTGGTGGGCGGTCCCGTTCTTTGTGGTCTACGGGGTTCTCTACGGATCGGCCTGCGATAGCCGCTGGCACGAATGCGGGCATGGCACGGCGTTTCGGACGTCTTGGATGAACGATGCGGTCTATCACCTCGCCAGCTTCATGGTGATGCGCAATCCCGTCAGCTGGCGGTGGAGCCATGCGCGCCATCACACCGATACGATCATCGTCGGGCGTGACCCCGAAATCGGCCATTTCCGCCCGCCGCAACTGCTGCTTGCCGCGCTGCACTTCGTGGGTATCCCGGATATCTGGCTGCATTTCCGGATCCTTGCCCGCAACGCCGCCGGGATCATAACACCCGATGAGGCGGACTACCTTCCGGAAAGCGAGCGGCCGAAGGCGATCCTTGCGGCGCGGATCCATGTCGCGATCTATGCGGCGGCGGTGATCTGGGCCTTGGCTGCTTGGTCGCTGCTGCCGCTGATGCTGATCGGCGGGCCGCGGATCTATGGCACCTGGCACATGGTGATGACCGGCCTGATCCAGCATGGCGGGCTGGCCGAGGATGTGCTGGACCACCGCCTGAACAGCCGCACAGTGTACATGAACCCGATCAGCCGATGGATCTATTGGAACATGAACTACCACATTGAACACCACATGTTCCCGATGGTGCCCTATCATGCGCTGCCCCGGCTGCATGCGCTGATCAAGGATGACCTGCCGCCGCCCGACCCGTCGATCTGGGCCGCCTACAAGGGGATGATCGCCACGCTCTGGCGCCAGCGGACCAACCCCGCCTACACCCAGTTCCGCGCTTTGCCGGCCAGCGCGCGGCCCTACCGCGCTGACCTGCATCAGTTCGACGTGCCGGAAAGGGGTGTCGCATGACCCAATGGATTCCAGTCTGCCCGGTCGATGACATCGACCCCGAGGATGTGATGCGCTTTGACCATGCGGGTCGGACCTTCGCCGTCTACCGGTCCGCCAAGGGCGAGGTTTTTGCGACGGACGGCCTTTGCACCCATGAACAGGTGCATCTGGCGGATGGGCTGGTCATCGACGACACCATCGAATGTCCCAAGCACAACGGCCGCTTCAACTATCGCACCGGTGCGCCGCTTCGGGCCCCGGTCTGCGTGGCGCTGGCGACCTATCCGGCACGGGTGGCGGATGGGCTGATCGAAATTCAGGTCGGTGGGGCTGCATGACCCGCCGTTGTCCCACTGTGGCCGATCTGAAGGCCGACAAGGGCAAGGGTCAGAAGACCATGCTGCGCTACGTCACGCTGGATGAGGCAGCGGCAGCCGAGGCTGCAGGGATCGACATCGCCTCGGTCCCGCCGGACCTTTTGACTGACCCACGCTACCGTCAGGCCGCGCCCGGCATTTTCAGCATGACCGGCAAGGCCCACCCCGAGGCGGGGACGCCCGATGACTACCTGCGGTTCTGCGGGCAGATGCTGCAGGCGGGGGCGGATGCGCTTTACTGTTCTGGCAGCTTGCAGACGGTGGAATACTTGGCGCGGGAATATGTGCCGGTCGTGGGCCATGTGGGCCTTGTCCCCAGCCGCGCCACCTTTACCGGCGGCTTCCGTGCAGTTGGAAAGTCGGCCGATCAGGCGATTGCCCTGTTCCACGACTGCCGCCGCCTGCAGGAGGCCGGTGCCTTTGCCGTCGAAATCGAGGTTGTCCCGGTGGAGGTCGCGACCGCCATCAGCGCTCGGCTGGACATCCTGTTGTGGTCAATGGGCGCTGGGCCCAGTTGCGACGCCCAATATCTGTTTGCCGAGGACATCCTTGGGGCAAACCGCAGCCGCCTGCCCCGCCATGCCAAGGCCTACCGCAACTTCGCCGCCGAGTATGACCGGCTGCAAGCCGAACGGATCGCCGCCTTCAAGGAATTCCGCGCCGATGTGGACAGCGGGGTCTTCCCCGAAGCAACCCATGTCGTCACCATGGACCCAAGGGAGCATGACGCCTTCCTGAAGGGAATCGCCGGATGAAGCTGGGGCTGGAAGACAAGGCGGTGGTTGTCACTGGCGCCGCAAGTGGCATCGGTGCCGCCATTGCCCGGCTTCTGGCCGATGAAGGCGTCGGCGCGCTGGTGCTGGTTGACCGGGATGGTGACGGCGCTGGGCGGGTGGCGGCAAGCCTTTCTGTACCCGGCGAAGTTGTGGTGGCCGACCTGACCGACACCGCCGCCCCGGTGACAGTGGCCGCCGCCGCCAAGGCCCGGTTTGGCCGGATCGACGGACTGGTGAACGCGGCAGGATTGACCACACGCGGATCGGTCGCCACGGGTCAGGCCGAGGTCTGGGACAGCCTGTTTGCCGTCAACGCGCGCGCGGCATTCTTCCTGATGCAGGCAAGTGTCAACGACATGCTGGTGCGTGGGGCCGCGGGGTCCATCGTCAACATCCTGTCGATGAACGCGCTCTGCGGCTCTCCTGATCTTGCGATCTACGCGGCCAGCAAGGGCGCGCTGGCGACGCTGACCCGCAACGCGGCGCATGCCCATATGGCCGACCGCATCCGGGTGAACGGGATCAACCTTGGCTGGGTCGCCACCGAAAGCGAACGGCGGATGCAGGCGGATCAGCTTGGCCACGGTGCAGGGTGGCTGGCCAAGGCCGAAGCCGAGATGCCGCTGGGCCGCCTTGTGACGGCCGAGGAATGTGCAAGGCTGGCGGTCTTTCTTCTGGGCGATGCATCAGTCCCGATGAGCGGGGCGATGATCGACCTTGAACAGAAAGTCGTGGGGGGTCTTTAGCCATGGCTGGCAATTCACCCGGCGATACAAAGCCGCCCCGCGATTTCGATGCCCTGCGCGCCGATCTTGCCGCCCGATCCGGCAGCCTTAGCAAACGGCTGGCGCAAGTGGCGCAGTTCTTCCTCAACCATCCGGAGGAGGTGGCGGTCACCACGCTTACCCGCCTTGCCGATCAGGCGCAGGTGCCACCTGCAACGATCACCCGTTTCGCCAAAGAGCTTGGCTTTCAGGGCTTTGCCGACCTGCAACTGGTGTTCCGGGAACGCCTGCTTGGCCCCCGTTTGCCCTATGCCGAACGGATGGCGCAACCGGGGATCGGTGATGCAGACCTTGACCAGCCCGGCCATGTCTTCGGCAGCTTCGTGCAGGCGGCGGTCCAATCCCTTCTTCGTATCGAAGAGGCACTGGACCGTGACGCGCTGACCGCCTTTGTCGAGGTGCTGGCAGCCAGTGAAGTCGTGCATGTCGCGGCGGCGCGGGGGGCTTTTGGCCTTGGGGCCTATACGGTCTACGGGCTGGGCAGCATCGGCCGCCGGGCGCATCTGGTGGATAATCTGGGCGCGATGCGGGCGATGCAGGTGCAGGCCATCGGGCCCGCCGACACGCTTCTGGTCATGACCTTTGATGACTACACCCCCGAAACGGTTGAGGTGGCAAGCCTTGCCGCCAGCCGGGGCCTGCGGGTGCTGGCGATCACCGACAACGCGCTAAGCCCCGTGGCGGGGCTGGCGACCCAAGTCCTGTACGTCAACGAAGCGCGGTTGGGCCATTTCCGCAGTCAGGTGCCGGCAATGGTCGTGGCGCAGGCGCTGATCGTCGCGCTGGGCCGCAGGCTGGGGTCGGTTGAGAATAACCAAAATATGGAAACTGAAAATTCCATTGCATCGACTCGTGAACCCGGCAAGGATGGCGGCGGGAGGAGATCATGATGCACACCCGCTTTGATTTTGCCGGGGCCGAAGTTCTGGTTGTGGGCGCCAGCCGCGCCGGGATCGGCGCTGCGATTGCCCGGGCCTTTCAGGACGCGGGCGCATCGGTCGCCATCACCGGCGCGGAACCGGAACCGGCCGAGGAAGATCGGGGGCGTTTCGCCTATACTCAGCTTGACGTGACGGATGGCAAGGCAGTGCAGGCGCTCGCCGGGGCGACGCCAAGGCTCGACATCCTGATAAACTGCGCCGCGATCACCGCAAGGGGAGAGGAGATGGCCCCGGCGTTCTTCCAGCATGTGGTCGATGTGAACCTGCACGGCACCTTCCGCACGGCCGAAGCGTTCCACCCCCGGCTGAAGGCAGCGAAGGGCGTGCTGGTCAACATTGCGTCGATGTATGCGATGTTCGGCAGCCCCCGAAATCCGGCTTACGGCGCCAGCAAGGCCGCCGTCGTGCAACTGACCAAATCGCTGGCTATTGCCTGGGCAGGGGATGGCATCCGCGTCAATGCTGTCGCCCCCGGCTTCATCGTCACCCAGCAATCCGCCCGCAGCCGTACCGACCCCGCGCATGTGGCTGCCGTCAACCTGCGCACGCCGATGGGCCGTTGGGGCGAACCCGAAGACATTGCCGGCCCTGTCCTGTTCCTTGCCTCGCAGGCGTCAGGCTTCATGACCGGCACCTGCCTTGCCATCGACGGAGGATATTCCATTGCATGAGATCGGCGCAGCGGTCATCGGCACCGGCTTCATCGGCTCGGTCCACCTCAACACTCTGCGCCGCCTTGGCGTGCCGGTCGTGGGTATCCTGGGCTCCAGCTCTGCGCGGGGGGCAGAGCGTGCCAAGGCGCTGGGCGTGCCCCGTGCCTATGGGTCCCTTGAGGAGTTGCTGGCAGATCCGGCGGTTCAAGTGGTGCACGTCACCTCGCCCAACGTCGCCCACTACCCGCAGGTCAAGGCAATCCTTAGCGCTGGAAAGCATGTGATCTGCGAAAAGCCACTGTCGATGACCTCGGCCCAGTCGGCGGACATGCTGGCCCTTGCCCGCGCTTCCGGCAAGATCGCTGCAGTCTGCTACAACACGCGCTTCTACCCCCTGAACCAGCACGCCCATGGCATGATGGCTGCGGGAGAGTTGGGTGACCTGCGCCTGATCACCGGGCAATTCCATCAGGACTGGCTGGCCAAGGACACCGACTGGAACTGGCGGCTGGAGGCGGATGAGGGTGGCCCGCTACGGTCGGTCAGCGATATCGGCACCCATTGGGTGGACCTGACCAACTTCATCACCGGGCAAAAGCCGGTGGCCGTGATGGCCGAGCTTGCGACCTTCATCCCCGAACGGCAAAAACCGCTTGGCCCGGTGGAAACCTTCACCACCGCAAAGGGGGCTACGGAAACCCGCAAGATCGCCACCGATGACGCCGCGACCATCCTGCTGCGCTATGGCAACGGCGGGCGTGGGGTGCTGACCACCAGCCAGATCAGCCATGGCCGTCGGGGTCTGCTGACCTGGGACATTTCCGGCTCCAAAGCCTCGGCCGCGTGGAACGCGGAAGCGCCGGAAAACCTGTGGATCGGCCATCGGGAGGCACCAAACCAGATCCTTCTGCGCGATCCATCGCTGATGAACCCGTTCGGCGCTGCGGCCTCTGGCATGCCGGGCGGTCACCCAGAAGGCTTCGCCGACACTTGGGCGGCGTTCTTCAGCCAAGTCTACGCCGATGTCGCCCGCGGCAGCAGAGGGCCCCAATCCACCTGGGCCTCGTTCGAGGATGGGCATTATGAGATGCTGTTCTGCGACGCCGTTCTGGAAAGCGCCGCACAGGGCACTTGGGTCAACATTGCGGGGGGCAACTGATGCAACTGGGAATTCTGACCGCACCTTTCGCGGACATCCCGCTTGAAGGCGTTGCCGATTACGCGGCAAGCGCCGGGTTTCAGGCGTTGGAGATCGCCTGCTGGCCCGCCGTCGGCGGTGAAAAGCGCCGCTATGCCGGCACCGCCCACCTGCCGATCGAAGACATGACCCCCGCGCGCGGCGGTGAGATCATGGGGATGCTTGCGGCCAAGGGGCTTACCGTTTCGGGCCTTGGCTACTATCCCAACCCCCTGCACGCCGATGCGGCCCACCGCGAGGCGGTGATCGCCCATCTGAACCGCGTCATCACCGCAGCCGGGATGCTGGGCGTCAAGGTGGTCAACACATTCGTTGGCGGTGACCGGACCCTGACGGTTGACCAGAACTGGACCCGCGCCACGGAAATCTTCGCCCCCATCGTCGCCCACGCGCAGGCCAACGGCGTGACGCTGGCGTTCGAAAACTGCCCGATGATCTTTTCCCATGATGAATGGCCGGGAGGGCATAACATCGCCTACGCCCCCCGCATCTGGCGCCGGATATTCGAGACCTGGGGCGACGCGGTGGGGATGAACTATGACCCGTCCCACCTTGTCTGGCAGATGATCGACGCCCCCCGCTTCCTGCGGGAATTCGGCCCCCGCATGGTGCATGTCCATGCCAAGGACCTGATGATCGACCGGGACGGCCTTTATGACCACGGCATCCTGTCGGCCGGGATGGGCTGGCAGGTGCCAAGGATGCCGGGTCTGGGTGAGGTGGACTGGCCGGGCTTCTTCGCAGGCCTCTACCGCGCTGGATATGATGGGCCGGTCATCATCGAACACGAAGATCGGGATTTCGAGGGCAGCAACGAAAAGGTCAAGCGCGGCTTTGCGCTGGCGCGCGATGTCCTCGCGCCCTTCATCAAATGATCCCACTCCGCGCCATCACGCCGTGGACACGCGCCTCAGGCGCGGGTGGTGCTGTCGCGGATGACCAGCTCGTAGGGCAGTTGCACCGAAGCTGCGGCCCCTCCGCCGATGATCTCCAGCAACAGCCGCATGGCTGTGGCCCCCATCTCGGCCCGGGGCTGGCGGATCGTGGTCAGGGCGGGGATGCAGGACTGGGCGAAGTGGATGTCGTCGAAGCCTACGACCGACACATCGCGCGGCACCCTGACCCCTGCCGCATAGGCGGACGCCAGAAACCCCATCGCCATCTCGTCATTGGCAAAGAACAGCGCGCTGGGGCGTGGGGTCATCGCCTGAAACCGCTCGAACGCCGCGCGCCCGCTGGCAAGGCCGAAGTCGCCCGGAAACTCCAGTTCCGGCGCGGGTGTCAGCCCCGCTTCGTGCAGCGCGCGGCGATAGCCGTGCAGGCGCTGTTCGGTCAGCACATTGCTTGCCGGCCCGGCGACATGGGCAATCCGGCGATGCCCTTGGGCGATCAGATGGCCTACTGCCGCTGCCGCTGCCGCCGCGTTGTTGATGGACACGGTGACCGGCCCGCTGTCTGGCCCGACCTCGGAAATTGCCACTATGGGCGGCAGGCCCGCCGCGTTGCGCGTGGGAATGTCGAACCACGCCGCCTGCGGATCGGCCAGCAGCAACGCCCCATCGGCCCGCCCGTTCAAAAGATAGCGCACATAAGCATCCTCGCGCGCCTTGATCCGCCCGGTATCGCCGATCAGCATGGTCAGCCCTGCGGCCGAAGCCTCGGCTTCGATCCCGCCCAGAATCTCCGAGAAGAACGTGTTTCCGATGTCCGGCACCACGACCAGTACCGTATTGGACCGGCGCTGCCGCAAGGATTGCGCCGCCGCGTTCAGGTTGTACCCGGTCTGCCGCACCGCGTTCAGCACCCGCTCGCGCGTTTTGACGGCCACCACGTCCGGCATGTGCAGGCAACGGCTGACCGTGGCGATCGAAACACCGGCGATCCGGGCAACATCCTCGATGGTCGGGCGGCTCATGTCGGCTGGGTTCCTTGGCGGCAGATCGGGTGTATAGTTTCCCTCTCACCCGCCCGTGTAAAGCTTTACATATTCCATGAAAAGGATTACATCGAAGAAAAAGCGCCTAACCACCGGTGAAAGCGCAGAAGGCCGCCCGTGGCGAAGCGGGCGCAGGACGACGTGAACGACTGCAAGCGATCTGGGAGGATCACCATGAAAAGACTGTTGCTTGGAACCGCCATGGCCATGGGCCTTGCCGGAATGGCCGCCGCCGAGGGGTACAAGATCGGCATCTCCAACACCGTGCAGGGCAATGGCTGGCGTGAACAGATGGTCTGCGCCATGAAGGCCGAAGCCCTTGCCTCGGGCAAGGTCGAAAGCCTGAACATCGCCCACCGCAACACTGACGCGGCTGGCCAGCTTGAAGACATCCGCAACCTGATTCAGGCCGGTGTGCAGGCCATCGTGGTGAACCCCTCGAACAGCGAAGGGATCAACTCGGCGATCAAGGAAGCCACGGATGCGGGCATCGTTGTCGTTGCCGTTGACCAGGCGGTGACGGAACCTTCGGCCTACATCCTGTCGAACAACCAAGAGGAATACGCCTACCTTGGCGCCAAGTGGCTGTTTGAAACCATGGGTGGCGAAGGCGCCGTCGTCTACATGCGCGGTGCCGCTGGTGCTGGCGCGGACAATGACCGCGACGTGGGCTTCAAGCGGGCGATGGCGGAATTCCCGAACATCACCATCGCTCAGGAAGTCTTCACCGGCTGGCAGCAAGACCAGGGCAAGCAGCAGATCAATGACATCATTGCTGCAGGCGTGCCGTTCCAGGGTGTCTGGACCAGCGGGATCGACAACGTGATCGTGGATGCCTTCGTCGAATCCGGCGCGCCGCTGGTGCCGATCGTCGGTGCCGACAACGCGGGCTTTGTCGGCCAGCTTTCGTCGGTCGAAGGTCTGCAGGGTGCTGCCGTGACCAACCCCGGGTCGGTTGGCGGCGCGGGCGTGGCGCTGGCGATCCAGATCCTTGACGGGCAGATGCCGGCTGAGAAAACCGTGCTCGTCGACCCCGCCCTGTGGGAGAACGTGACCGAAGAAGGCAAGGCCAACCTCGCCGCAGCCGCGAACCCGAACCTGTCGCCGGAATGGCCGGTCTCGGTGTCGATTGATGGCTGGACCACTTACACGATGGACCAGATCATCGCCTGCAAAGGCCCGGGCGAGTGACCCTGCCCACCTGACCCAGACGGCCCCCGGACAAGCTTCGGGGGCCATTTTCGCACAGGAAAGCCTTGCCATGACCCCAGCCCCCGCATCCCCAGCGGCCATGCTTGATGCGCGCGGCATCGCCAAGAGCTTTGGCGCGGTGGTTGCGTTGCGCGATGCCTCGCTTCTCGTGGCACCCGGGCAGATCGTGGCGCTGATGGGGGCCAATGGCGCGGGAAAATCCACCTTCGTGAAGATCCTGACCGGAGCGTTGAAGCCAGACGCGGGCCATGTCCGCATCCGGGGGCAGGACAGCACCGTCGCCTCGCCCGCCGGGGCGCGGCGGTCCGGCCTTGTGCCGGTCTATCAGGAACCCTCATTGATCCCCGACCTGTCGGTGTCCGATAATCTGCGGCTGGGCGACACGCCGGTTGACCGCTTTCGCCATTGGGTGTCCGAACTTGGTCTGACTGACCTGCGCCAGGATGCGATGATCCGGTCCTTGCCGCTTGCCGCGTTGCGGATCGTTGACCTTGCCCGCGCGCTGGCCGTTGAACCCGACGTTCTGCTTCTGGACGAGATGACCGCCGCCCTGCCGACCAATCTGGTGGACCGTGTGCTTTCGGTCGTGCGGGCGCAGGCCAGTGCCGGGCGGTCTGTCATCTACATTTCCCACCGCTTTACCGAGATTGCCGCGATCTGTGATCGCGCCACCGTCTTGCGTGACGGGCTGACCGTGGGCGATCTTGCCATCGAACCCGGGATCGAGGACCGGATTGTCGAGATGATGCTGGGCGCGGGTGTGGCTGCGGCTGCGGCAACGCGGAACACCTCCCGGCTCTCACCCCAGGGCACCCCGCGCCTGAAGGTGCGTGGCCTTGCCACCGGTACGCGGTTGACCAATGTCTCGCTTGACCTGCGGCCGGGTGAGGTGCTGGGTGTCGTCGCACTGGAAGGGCAGGGTCAGGATGAGCTGTTTGACGTCCTTGCCGGGAACCGCCGCGCCACGGCTGGCACGGTCGAGGTGGATGGCAAGCCGATGACCTTCTCCCACCCCGCCGATGCCATCGCTGCGGGGCTGACCCTTGTGCCGGGTGACCGGGCGCATGCGCTTTTGATGCAGCGGTCGGTGCGGGAAAACATCGCGCTTCCGCTCCTTGCCCGGTTTGCCAATTGGGGCGGCATCTCGATGCGGGACGAAAAGGCCCGCGTGGGGGCAGCGATCGAGCGGCTGCAGATCGACACCCGCGCGCAAGGTGAGGTGCGGCGGCTGTCCGGCGGCAACCAGCAAAAGGTGACCATTGCCCGCTGGATCGCAAAGGGGGTGCAGACCCTGCTGCTGTTTGACCCCACCCGGGGCATCGACATCCGCACCAAGCGGCAGATCTATGCGCTGGTCCGCGATCTGGCGGATCAGGGGGCGGCTGTCCTCTACTACACCTCGGAACTGGCTGAGGTTCGGCTGGCCTGTGACCGGGCCGTGGTGATCTTCAATGGCCGGGTGGTTGATGTGATCGACGCCGCCGATGCCGATGAGCCGACGCTGATGCGCGCGGCCTATGGCTTGACCGAAAAGACGCCAGACGCAGCGGGGGCCGTCGCATGACGCGGATGATTGCGGCAAACGCCTGGACCGCCGGGCTTGCGGGGTTGCTGGTGATCCTGTTGCTGGTCACCAAGGTGATCCAGCCGGATTTCGGGCCTTCGGGGCTCGACAATCTGGCGCGCTCGGCCTTGCCCTTTGCGCTGGCGACGGTTGGCATGGCGGTTGTGGTCATCGCGGGTGGGATTGACCTGTCGATTGCTGCGATGATGGCTGTCGCCAGTGTTACGGCGGCCGTGCTGATGGACGGGGCGGGGGCCAACCCTGACGCGGGGCAGGCGGTTCTTGCCGTGATTGCTGTGCTGGTGGTCGGCCTTGCGATGGGCGCGCTGAACGGGGCACTGATCGTGGTGACGCGGGTGCCCGACATCGTGGTCACGCTGGCCATGCTGTTCGTCTGGCAAGGTGTGGCCCTGCTGATCCTGAACGCGCCGGGGGGCGGGGCGTCCCCTTGGCTACGGGCGCTGATCGTTGGCGGGATCACGCTGCCCGGTATCCCTGCGGGCCTGACCGAGTGGATGCCGCGCGGCTTTGTGTTTCTGGCCGTGGTGGTGGCGGTGATCTGGTGGCCGATCCGACGCAGCAAGCTGGGTCTGATGTTCTACGCCGTCGGGTCCGACCCGCAGGCGGCCTACCGGTCAGGCGTGCCTGTGGGCCCGGTGCGGATTGCGGCTTACGCGGTTTGCGGGCTGTTTGCCGCCCTTGGCGGGTTGGCGGTGACCATGGCCACCGGCATTGGTGAGCCGATCCCGGGGCCGTACCTTCTGGCCTCGGTCGCGGCGGTTGTCCTTGGGGGCGTCGTGCTGGGCGGTGGGCGCGGCACCATCCTTGGCCCTATCCTTGCCGTGCTGGTTCTGCGGCTGGTGCGGATGGACCTGACCCTGCTGTCGGTCGACCCCAATGTGGCCGCGATTGTCGAGGGCACAATCATGGTCGTCGTCGTGATGTTCGGGGCAGTGCTGGCAACGCGGGGGCGCAGGGCATGACGACGACCACAACCGACACCCCCGTTCTGGCCCGGCTTGGGCGGCTGATGGTGGACACGCCACTGATCCCGCTGACGCTGATCCTGCTGGCGCTGATCGGGGTGCTGGCCATCCTCAATCCCGCGATCCTGAGCATGTTCTGGGTTGGCAACACGCTGAAGATCGCGATTCCGCTGGCGATGCTGGCGGCGTGCCAGACCTTGACGATGCTGACCGGCGGCATCGACCTGTCGGTTGGCACCGCCGCCACCATCGCGGCCTATGTCACCGCAACCGCAACCCCCCTGATCGGCGCACCCGGTGCCATCGGCATCGCCATGGTCTGCGCGCTGGCCATTGGCGTCGTCAACGGCATCGGTGTCGCCTTTGCGCGGGTGCATCCGTTGATCATGACGCTGGGCACCGGGCTGATCGCAACCGGCTGCCTGCTGGTGTACCAGCGGTCAGTCATCTCCACCGGGACGATCTACCCCGAGGTGCTGGTCTGGCTTGGTACGGGCCGGACCTGGGGTCTTCCGAACGGTCTGTTCCTGTTCGTCCCCTTTGCCGCGTTGATCCTTTGGGTCCAGCGCCGCACCGGCTTTGGCCGCCTGCTCTACGCCATCGGATCGAACGAGGCGGCGGCGCGATTGTCCGGGGTTCGGGTCTGGCAAGTGCATCTGGCGCTGTATTCGCTTTCGGGCATCATCGCGGGGCTAAGCGGGCTTTTGTATCTGGGAATGGTCAAGACCGCCTCGCTGTCACTGGCGCTGCCGCTGGACCTGCCATCGGTCGCGGCGGCGGTGATTGGCGGCACGTCGATCTTTGGCGGGCGCGGCGGCTATGGCGGTACGATCCTTGGCGCGCTGATCCTGACCGTGCTGGCCACCATGCTGACGCTGCTGCAAATGCCCGAGGGCGGGCGGCGCATCCTTTATGGCGCAATCATTCTGGCCGTCACGGCGCTTTACATCCGCCTGACCGACCGCAGCTAAAGGGGGGAAGACATGGCCAAGTTCCGCGTTGTCGGCATCAGTTTTGACCACATGCATATGGGCGACCTGCTGCGCCTTGTGCATGACCACCCCGACGCCGAGATTGCCGGCATATTTGACCCTGACCGCGCCACCATGGCCCGGGCCGTGGCGGACTTCGCAATTCCCGAGGATCGCGTCTTCACCGACTTCGATGCTTGTATGGCGGTGAAGCCCGACCTTGCCATCCTTTGCGCCGCCACCGCCGACCATGCCCGCTATACCAGCATGCTCGCCGCCCATGGCTGCCACGTCTTCGTCGAAAAACCCTTCGCCGCCACCGTTGCCGACGCCCGCGCGATGATCGCGGCCATGCAGCCGACGGGCAAACTGCTGGCCGTCAACTGGCCGCTGCGCTGGGTTCCATCCCATGTCACCGCCAAGCGGCTGATTGATGAGGGCATGATCGGCGATGTGATCGAGATTCATTCCTACGGCGGCAACCGCGGGCCGCTTTACCATCTGGCCGACAAGGTGGAAGTCACGCGCGAAGAGGTGGAGCGGCAGAAGCCAACCTCATGGTGGTACAAGCGGGCGTCCGGGGGCGGCAGCCTGCTGGACTATCTTGGCTACGGCGCGACGCTTGGCACCTGGTACAGGAACGGCGAAGCCCCGCTGGAGGTGACCTCGGTCGTCGACGAAACCCCGGGGATCGAGGTTGACCAGCATTCGATCACCATTTGCCGCTATGCCAGCGGCCTGTCCAAGATGGAGACCCGCTGGGGCACCTTCACCGACCCCTGGATGATCCAACCGCAACCCAAATGCGGCTTTGTGTTTGTCGGAACCGAAGGCACCATCGCCAGCTGGGATTATGCCGACCACCTGACTGTGCAGACGCGGGCGCAGCCAGAACCGCACCTGATCCCGTCAGACCCTCTGGCCCCGGGCCAGACCAACGCCATCGAATACGTGCTTGGCTGCATCTCTCGGGGTGAGGCTTTGGCTGGCCCGCTTGACCCCGCCATCAGCCTGACCGGCCAGCGCATCGTGGATACCGCCGCGCAATCCGCCCGCGAAAAGCGCACCCTGCCACTGGTACCATGAGCGAGCCTGACGCCGACACCTACGCCCTGCGCAGTTCGGCCCTTGCCGAAATTGCCGCGCCCGACCTGCCGTGGCAGCCCCCCGCCCCGCGCAGCTATCGCCCCCGCATCGGCCTGATCGGCGCGGGTGGCATCGCCTCGGCCCATCTTGACGCCTACCGAACGGCGGGCTGGGAGGTGGCGGCGATCTGCAACCGCAGCTTGCCCCGGGCCGAAGCCCGCGCGGCAGAGTTTGCGCCCAAGGCGCGCGTGACCGACCGGGTTGAGGATATTCTGACCGACCCCGCCATCGACGTTGTCGACATCACCCCCCACCCTGCCGACCGTCTGCCGATCCTTGAGGCGGCGCTGAAGGCGGGCAAGCATGTCCTGTCGCAAAAGCCCTTTGTGCTTGATCTTGAACATGGCGCGCGGCTGGTGGCCCTGGGCCGTGACAAGGGTGTGAAGCTGGCGGTGAACCAGAACGGCCGCTGGTCGCCACATATGGCCTATATGCGCGAGGCGGTGCGGGCCGGGATCATCGGCGAGGTGGTCAGCGCCCATTGCGCTGTCCACTGGAACCACGGCTGGATCGCGGGCACTCCGTTTGAACGGATCGAGGACGTGATCCTTTACGATTTCGGCATCCACTGGTTTGACTTTCTGCACAGTATCCTTGGCGACCGGCCGAAAAGCGTTGTCGCCATGGCTGCTCCGGCCCCGGGCCAGACTGCGCAGGCACCGCTGATGGCGCAGGTTCTGGTGCGGATGGACCGGGGGCAGGCCTCGCTTGTCTTCGACGGCGGTGCGCCACACGGGCCGCGTGACACAACCTATGTCGCCGGCACCGAAGGGTCCCTTCGCAGCGAGGGGCCGGACCTTGGCCATCAGCAGGTGATGCTGACAACAGCGGCAGGCACTGCCCGTCCCGCGCTGCAGGGAAGCTGGTTCAACGACGGCTTTCGCGGTGCGATGGGCGCGCTTCTGGTGGCGATCGAGGATGACGCCGAACCCGCCAATGGGGCGGCGGAAAACCTGCACAGCCTTGCGCTTGCCTTTGCGGCCATTCGATCCCGCCGCACAGGGCAAGAGGTGGAGGTGGGCTCTGTCCGCGCTTTGGACCTGTAGCGCTACTTCACCGGGATGTTTTCGCGCAGAATGATCCGTGGTTCGATGTATTTCAGCGTCAGGAACGGGGCGGTTGATGCGATGGACCCCAAAAGCTGAATGACGGCTTGTTCCCCCGTCAGGCGCGCGTTCTGGTCAATCACCACGTCGATCATGTCTTCTGCCAAAAGGCGCCGTGTGACGTTGGTAAGGTCGTGAAAGATCACAAAGGGGCGGGGGCGGCCATGGTCGGCCAGCGCGTGGGCAATGCCGGACCGCCCTGCCCCGACGCAGTAGATCCCGGCGATATCGGGATGGGTGCGAAGAAGCCGGGCCGTGGCGGCCTGGGCTGTGACGCTGTCTTCGTCGGTCTTGATTGCGGGCAAGAGGTGCAGGTGTGGAAACTGCTCGGTGATCACGGCGCGAAAGCCGTTTTCACGTTCCTCATGCCCGTGATAGGCGCGGGTGCCCAGAAACAACGCCAGCGGCGCGGGGCTGCCCCCCGTCTTGATGCCGGCCATTCGTCCCATGACCAGCCCCGCCGTCCGGCCTGCAACACGGTTGTCCACTCCGACATAGGCCGCGCGGGGTGAAGACAGCACATCCGACGCGATGGTGATCACCCGAACCCCCGATTCGGCCAGCGCCCGAATGGCATTTCGGGTCATCGGATGATCCACGGTAATCAACCCGACGCCGTTGGTTCTGAGTGCGGTCTTTTCCACGGCCCGAACCAGATTTTCCGGCAACAGCCCGTCAATCGAATGGATGGTGCATGAGGCAACCAGCGGCAGGTCCGCCGCGAAATCACGGATTGTCGCGGCAAGATTATGCATGAATTCGCTGCGGCCAAGGGGCATGAAAAACTCAAGATGTGCCGGGCGCGAGGGCAGGGTGACCTTGTCCTCGGAAGGCAGATAGCCCAATGACTTTGCAGCGGAATTCACGCGCTGCCGATTGGCCGCCGATACCCCGGGCCGTCCGTTCAGCACCCTGTCCACAGTGGCGGTGGACACCTTGGCCAAGGCGGCAATGTCAAGGATTGTGGCTTTGCGCATGGACTGTCCCTGCAGGCGGTTTGAACGTTTTTGTTGCGGGACAACACATCAGTTTCGTTGATGCAAAGCAATCAACCCACGTTGTTCCCGGCTGCCGTTGGCCTCTTGCCAACGATTGCTTGACTTGTGGCGTGACTGCCGCTCATCTTGATTGAATGACTGTTCAGTGAAATTTGTGTTGGACTGCCCGAACCCCGCCGCGATGGCCGTGGAACCGGATGCAATCATAGTGCTTGCCCCTGAATGACCCACGCGGATGGATCACACACAGAACCCGAACAGGACAGCCAGCCATGACGACTGATGACAACCTGCCACCCGAAGCCCAAAAAACCCGGCGTGCGTTGGCCAAGGCCGAACGGCGACTGACCCTGATCGAAGCGACCATCACCTCGATCGCCGCGTTCGGGCTGTCGGGGACCACAATGGCCCGCGTCACCGAAATTGCAGGTACGTCAATCGGGCTGGCAAACTTCTACTTCGACAGCAAGGAGCGCCTTTTCGAAGCGGTCTTGCAGCATCTGGCCGATGAGGAGCGGACGCTTTGGCAGATGCGCAACGCCGATGCAACGCTGACCGCGCCTGAACGGCTGATTGCCCTTGTCGATGCGCGGTTTCACCCGCGCAGTTGTGACCGGCAGAAGCTGGCCGTGTGGTTCGCCTTCTGGGGCGATGCCGGCGCGCGGGACATCTACCGCCGCATTGTCGGCAGCATGGACGAAGAGCGGCTGGAAGCGACCGTTGCGATCATCGAAAGCCTTGGGCGGGCTTCCGGGGCCCCGCTTCATGACGCCCGGCAGACGGCCCTGGGGCTTGAAGCGTTCTATGACGGCCTGTGGCTGAATCTTCTGCTTTATCCCGATGATTTCAAGCGCCTCGCCTGCCGGCAACGCGCGATCGAGCATCTGGCGGCCTTGTTCCCGTCGCAGATCGCGGTCCCGCAGACCGTGGCCGCGCGCGATCCGTCGACCAGCAAACCAAAGGTGTGACCGATGCCGCGTGATCCTCGCTATGACATCCTGTTCGAACCGGTGAAACTTGGCCCGGTGACGACGAAGAACCGCTTCTATCAGGTGCCGCATTGCACGGGCATGGGCTGGGTACGCCCGCGCACTCTGGCCGAGATGCGGGGTGTCAAGGCCGAGGGTGGCTGGGGTGTGGTGAACACCGAATACTGCTCGATCCACCCGGCGTCTGATGACCAGCTTTATATCTCGGCAACGATCTGGGATGACAGCGATGTCCGCGCGCACCGGCTGATGACGGACAAGGTCCATGCGCATGGCGCGCTGGCGGGGTGCGAGCTGTGGTTCAGCGGCGCACGTTCGGCCAATCTTGCCACACGGCTGGTGCCCTTTGACGTGGCCGCGATGCCGAACGCTGTCGGTCATCCGTTCCAGACCCGGGCGATGGACAAACAGGACATCCGCGACTTTCGCCGCTGGCACCGCAACGCCGCCCTTCGGGCGAAAGCGGCCGAGTTCGACATCGTGTACGTCTATGCCACGCACGGCTACCTTCTGGCGCATTTCCTTGATCCTGAAACGAACACGCGGTCTGACGAATATGGCGGCAGCCTGTTCAACCGGACCCGTCTGGTGCGCGAACTGATCGAGGAAACGAAAGAAGCGGTGGGCGACCGCTGCGCCGTGGCTGTGCGCTTTGCTGCCGACGAACGGGCCGAAGCGGATGGTCAGCCCGTCACCGGCGAACGGCGCGAGATGCTGAACTTGATGGCGGAGATGCCCGATCTTTGGGACATCAACATTGCCGATTATTCACTGGAAATGGGGCCGTCGCGCTTTGCCAAGGAAGGTGCGCTTGAACCTTACATGTCCTTTGTCCGGTCCGTCACGACAAAGCCGGTGGTCACGGTTGGCCGCTTCACCTCGCCCGACACGATGGTGCGCATGGTGCGGTCCGGCATCACCGACCTGATCGGCGCGGCCCGCCCGTCGATTGCCGATCCCTTTCTGCCAAGGAAAATCGAAGAGGGCCGGGTTGAGGATATTCGCGAATGCATCGGCTGCAATGTATGCTACTCGGGCGACAGTCTGGCCTTGCCGATCCGCTGCACGCAGAACCCCACGATGGGCGAGGAATGGCGGCAGGGTTGGCACCCCGAGACTATCCGTACCAAGGGGTCGGACGGGCAAGTGCTGATCGTGGGGGCGGGGCCTGCCGGGCTTGAGGCGGCGCGCGCGCTTGGGCTGCGCGGTTACCGGGTGACGCTGGCCGAAGCCGGCCGCGTACTGGGGGGCCGTGTGCTGCGTGAGGCTGAGTTGCCGGGGATGCGCGAATACATCCGGGTGCGGGACTACCGCGAAGGGCAGATCGCCAAGATGCCCAACGTCGAGGTGTTCCGCGAAAGCCGGCTGACCGTCGAAGATGTGCTTGCGTTCGGGGCGGATCACGTCTGCCTTGCCACTGGAGCGCGCTGGCGGCGCGACCTGTTCTCGGGCAAGCGGTTCACGGAGATTGCCGAGGACAGCACTACGGTGCTGACGCCGGATGACATCATGGACGGGCACCTGCCCCGAGGGCCAACGGTGATCTACGATGCCGATGGCTATTACATGGGCGGTGTCATTGCGGAACGGTTGCGCGCGACCGGGATCGAGGTGACGCTGGTCACACCGTCAGATCGCGTGTCGCCATGGGCGCAGAACACCGGCGAGGGGTGGCGGGTTCCGGCGCATCTGCTGGCAAAGGGCATCCGGCTGGTCACGGCGCATGGCCTGTCGTGGTTCGATGGCCGGGATGTGACCCTTGCCTGCGAACATTCAGGCCGTGAGACTGTTCTTCCCGCAGTCAACCTTGTGCTTGTCGGTCAGCGCGCACCGGTTGACGATCTTTACACATCCTTGCGCTATGCCCCGGATGGCAACCACGCCACGCTGCCCTTCACGCTGGCACGGGTCGGCGACTGCGAAGCGCCTGCGATCATCGCCGCAGCGACATACGCCGGGCATCGCTATGCGCAGAACCTGGACCGCAGCGTGGATATCGACCTTCCCCTGCGGCACGACAAGATCGACGTCGGGCATGTACCACCGCCGCATTGGGCGCGGGCAGCGGAGTGACCTTGGCCCATTGGCGCATGGGTGGCTTCGGCAGAAATGCGCCCCCGGCAGTTGCGCGCCTGTACTTTTGCGGCGCGTTCAGGCCCAAGTCTGGCGCCCTTGCAGTCAGGGCGCGCTGATCAGGATTTCCTTGGGGAACGTGGCCCGCCTCTGGACCCCGTCTTCAAGCACTGCCCTGTCAATCGCCGAACCGTCCCGCGCTGTGATGCTGCGCGACCAAGGCAGGCTTTCGATGGCAGCCATGTGCTGCTCGACGAAGATTTCCCGCGCCCGCTCTGCCTGATTTCCCAGGGCAGCAGACTCCAGCAGAATGGCGGGATGGAATGAGATGTAAGCGGTCACAAGAGGGTCATCCAGCACGTCGCGGAGGGTTGGGAGCAGGTCATACTCACCACCTTCGATGTCAATCTTGATAAAGACCGGCTGGCCCGGTTTCCGATGGGTTGCCAGCACGTCCTGAAGCCGCTTCGCGCGCACGGTCCACTGACTTTCACGATCCGGAAGCAGCGCGCTGGACGTCGAATCCGCGCCCTCCGCACTTCCGCCCAAGGTGAAGGAGGTGCCATCCTTGTTGATGGCACACTCATGAATCTCCAACCGACGCGCCCATTCCTGATCCGCATTGGCAGCGACATTTTCGCGGAGTTCAGCAAACGCTACCGGGTCTGGTTCAAAGGCGATGCAGCGGTCTGCGAGTTGGGCCCCATAAAGCGCCGTGGGGCCGATCCATGCTCCGACATCGACAAACAGGCTATGGCTCCCAATGTGCTTGTCGAAAATCGCAAAGGTTTCCGGTTCCCAGTCGCCGCGAAGCACGCGTTCCCAAAAGCGCCGGTGCGCACCAATTTCGACAAGATAGGTGATGTTCCGAATTGAAATCGTTCTGGGCAAGTCGCTGGCCCCCCTGTCAGAAGGCTGTCACCAGACTATCGGCCAGCAAGTGCCCGGTGGCAAGGTTGTCCACCGCAGTGAAACAATCTGCACAGATTTATCGCGAACGGCGGACATATGCCTGCGAGATGCTGAAATCGGCAGCTTGTCGCCGCAGCGCAGCAATCGCATGCGCATAGGGGGAACGTTCGTCGCTTTCATCTGTTAATACAGTCTGAGGTGTTTCTCAAACCATCCAAAGCAACCAGGAGATGTGAACGTGCCGAACAAGGTCACCACTGCCATCTTTCCGATCGCCGGTCTTGGCACACGGTTTCTGCCAGCGACCAAGTCCGTCCCAAAGGAAATGCTTACCATCGTGGACAAGCCGCTGATCCAGTATGCGATGGATGAAGCGCGGGATGCCGGCATTACCGACTTCGTCTTCGTGACCGCCCATGGCAAGTCTGCGCTGGAGGATTACTTCGACGTCAACCGCAGTCTGGAGCAGCAGTTGCGGAAGGACGGGAAGTCCGACCTTCTTGCCACGCTCAAGGATACCAACGTTGGAAGTGGCCATCTGGTCAGCATCCGTCAGCATCAGCCATTGGGGTTGGGCCATGCGGTCTGGTGCGGGCGGCGGATTGTCGGGGACAAGCCGTTTGCCGTGATCCTGCCGGACGACCTGATCCTTGGCGAGAAGCCCTGCCTGTCCCAGATGGTTGAGGTTTTTGAGGAATATGGCGGCAACGTCATCGCCACCATGGAGGTCTCGCCCGAGCGGACGTCGTCCTACGGTATTCTGGACGTGGTCGAAACCATCGGCGATGTGTTGCGGCCGACGGGGATTGTGGAAAAGCCCGCGCCGGGCACTGCGCCGTCAAACCACGCGGTGATCGGGCGGTACATTCTGACCCCGGCGATCATGCAGCACCTGAACGCAAGGAAACCCGGTGCCGGGGGTGAGATTCAGCTGACCGATGCCATCGCACAGGAGATGACAGATAACCCCGGATCGGTGCTTGGCTACCGCTTCAAGGGCACGCGCTATGACTGCGGGTCAAAGGCCGGCCTTGTTCAGGCGACGGTCGCCATCGCGTTGTCGCGGCCCGACCTGCGCGACGAGTTTCGCGCGTTTCTGGATGTCGACATGGCGCCGGTTCCGGCCCGCGAAGTTGTCTCGGCGGCTGAGTAGGGCCTGACATGGCGGAGGCTGGTCCGACGCAGGTCCTGTATCTGGCGCATGATCTTGACGACAGCGCCATCTGGCGCCGGCATGACATGCTGCGCCAAGGCGGGGCCGAGGTGCGGCTGGCTGGCTTTCGCCGTGGCACGGGACGTTTGCCCGGCGCAGCGTTGGTGCTTGGCCAGACCCGGAACGGACGGATGGCAGCACGTGCGATGGCGGTAATGCGCAGCTTGCCGGGGCTTGCCGGACGGCTGGGGGATGGCCCGCCCCCCGCCGTCATCATCGCCAGGAATCTGGAGATGCTGGCGCTGGCAGTGTCGCTGCGCCGGACATATCCGGCGGCTAAGATTGTTTATGAGTTGCTGGACATTCACCGCTTGCTGCTGGGGCGGCGGCTGATCTCGCGGATGCTGCGGGCGATCGAGGCGGGGTTGATGCGGCAGGTGGCGCTGGTCATCGTGTCATCGCCCGGTTTTGTGCGCAACTATCTGACGCCCTTCGACCGCCCGGCGCGGCGGGTTGTTCTGGTCGAGAACAAGCCGTTTCGGACCTCGGCGCCAGTTCATCCGGTCAGGGCTGAGGGACCGATACGGATTGGCTGGTTCGGCGTGCTGCGCTGTGCATGGTCGTTGGCGATGCTGGACCGGCTGACGCGCGCCGACCCGGGGCGCTGGCAGGTGATCCTGCGCGGCAGGCCGGCGCTGGACGTGTTGCCCGATTTTCACGCGACCGTGCAGGCAAACCCGGACATTGACTACCTTGGCCCCTATCGCTGGCCCGAGGATCTGGCCGAGATCTACGCAGGTATCGACCTTGCCTGGCTGATCGACAGGTACGAGGCGGGCGGCAATTCAGACTGGTTGCTGCCGAACCGGCTTTACGAAGGCTGCGCGCATGGCGCTGTGCCAATGGCCCTTGCCGGCACCGAGGTCGCGGCGCGGTTGAGGTCGCTGGGCATAGGCGTTATCGCCAGTGGTCCCGATGAGGATGACGTGCGCGCAGCACTTTTGGGCGTGGACAGCGCTGGCATTGCAAGCTTGCGGGGTGGGTTGGCAGCCGTTCCACGCTCCACCTGGGAAGCGGGGCCGGATGACAGCCGTGCGCTGGTGGCGCTGCTGGAAGATCGCGACAGCGCGGTGGTTCCAGACGGATGGGTACTGGCATGAGGGTCCTGATCGTAGTTCCGGTCCTGAACGAGGCTGCGCATATCGGCGCGGTCTTGGACGGCCTTGCCCCCTTTGCGCGGCGGAGCGGGGCGACCGTTGTGGTGGCAGACGGCGGATCGACGGATGGGACGCAGGCCATTGTACGCCAGTTCGCGCGGACGGACCCGACTGTCCGGCTGATCGACAACCCGAAGCGGCTGCAAGGGGCGGCGGTGAACCTTGCGGTGATGATGTTCGGCACCTCCGCCGACTGGCTGCTGCGGATCGATGCCCATAGCGCCTATCCGCCAGACTACGCCGACCGCCTGCTAACGGAGGCGCAGCGCACCGGGGCGGACAGCGTGGTGGTCAGCATGACGGCGGTTGGTGACGGGCTGATGCAACGGCTGATCGCGGTGGCGCAGAACTCGCGGCTTGGCAACGGCGGATCGGCGCACAGGATGCGGGCTCAGGGCCGTTGGGTGGATCATGGGCACCACGCGCTGATGCGGATTGCCGCGTTCCGGGAGGTTGGGGGCTATGACGAAAGCTTCAGCCACAACGAGGACGCAGAGCTTGACCACCGGTTGCGGGCGGCGGGCTTTCGGATCTGGCTGACGGCAGAGACCGGGCTGGACTATTTCCCGCGCCGGACGCTTTCGGGCCTGCTTGTGCAGTATTTCCGCTTTGGCAAGGGCCGGGCGCGGAACCTGATGAAGCATCGCATGGGACCAGCGCCCCGGCAGGTGGCAGTGGCGGCCCTTGCCCCAGCGGTGCTGCTCGGCGTGGCCGCGCCACTTCATCCGGCCTTCGCCTTGCCTGCCATGCTTTGGCTGCTGGCATGCCTTGGCGGGGGGATGGTGCTGGCCGTTGCCCGGCGTGACCCATTGGCAGTTGCCGCGGGCTTTCTGGCCGGGGCGATGCATCTGGCGTGGTCCGCCGGGTTCTGGGCGCAGACGGTCCCCTTGGCGATCGCAAAGGGGGAAACGGCATGACCCACTCGGCCAAGACAGATGCGGTGATGATCGGAATCTGCACGTTTCAACGGCCCTCTCTCGCGACAGCCTTTGCCTCGCTTGCCGGTCTGGCGCTGCCAGAGAGGGCGGTAACGGTCGTCGTTGCCGACAATGACGAAACCCCAACGGCGCTGCCGCTTGTGACGGCTTTGGCTGCAGCGCATCCGTTGGAACTGCGCCATATTCATGCGCCCGCGCGCAACATCTCGGTCGCGCGGAACGCCATTCTTGCGGCAGGCCGGGACGTTGGTGCCCGGTTTCTGGCGTTTGTGGATGATGACGAGGTGGTCAGTCCCGGTTGGCTTGCCGCGCTACTGCGCGAACAGGCCGAGACGGGGGCCGAAGCCGTGGTTGGCCCGGTTCGTGCGATCTACAGCCCGAATGCCCCAAGGTGGATGCAGCGCGGGTCCGTCCATGACACGCGGCCTGAGTTGGGGCCGGATGGGAACGTGCGGCAGGGCTATACCTCAAACGTACTGCTCGACTTGGCCGCACCGGCGCTGCAAGCCCTGCAGTTCGATCCGGGACGGGGGCGGACCGGGGGCGAGGACACCGCCTTTTTCCGTCACATGCTGCAGGCTGGCGGCCAGATCGCCTGGGCCCCGGACGCCGTAGTGCATGAGGCCGTGCCGGATGACCGGGCCGCATTGCGCTGGCTTCTGCGGCGGCGCTACCGGATGGGGCAGACCCATGCCAGCCTTCTGGCCGAAGGCAAGGGAACGCCCGCCCGCGCCGTCGCCATGGCGGTTGCGGCCAGCAAGGCGCTTGCCTGCCTTGGCATCGCCGGGGCGCGGTCTTTCGATCAGGGCGGGCGGAATCTGGCCCTGATGCGCGGAGCCTTGCACGTTGGCGCCATGGCAGAGCTGGCCGGCCTTGACCGGATCGAGATTTACGGCGACGGCCCCCGGATGTTGCAAGACACCACCCCGGAAGGCGCAGGACGATGACACAGATCGGTCTTCGCCTTGCTGACAGCCCCAACACGCTTTCACCCCGCACGACGGAGGACAGGGCGGAGACGATCGACCTGTCGCGTCTGCTTGCCATCGTCAGACGGCGGCGGCGCGCGATCCTTGTGCCGGTCGCGGTAAGCCTTGCGCTTGGGGTGGCCTATCTGGCGACAACCCCGAAAAGCTACCTCGCCTCCTCGACCCTGCTGCTGGACGCGGGCACCAGTGCCGTGGTCCGGGAACTTGTCGCGATGGACAGCAGCCGGCTTTCGGACGTCGCCATCGAAAACGCGCGGCTGGTGATCCGGTCGGACATCCTTGCCGCAGCGGTGGCGCAGAAGCTTGATCTGGCGACGAATGACAGCTTTCTGAACCCGCCGCGGTCGCTGGCATCACGGCTGGTGCGGGGGGCTGTCGGATTTGTGCGCCTGCCGGTGGACGTGGCGCGGATGCTGTTTCAGCCTACACGCAGCCCGGCGACTGCGCCGGGCGCGGAGGTGGGACAAGTCCCGCCGCAGATCATTCGCGACCTCAGCGGCAAGATCGGGGTGGAGCGGGTCAGTCGCAGTGGCGGCGTGTCGGTCTTCTATCGGTCGCATGACCCGGCGCTGGCCGCCGCGATCGTGAACGCCTATTCCGAGGCCTACATCGCAGATGTGCTGAGCGCCAACTTCGAGTCGACCGAGCGGACGACGGAATGGCTGCAGGGCCGCTTGTCCGACCTTGAGGCTGCCGCCGCCGATGCTGCTGCTGCTGCCGAGGCATTCCGGGCCGAGAACGGGCTGATGTCGTCAGACGGGCGCTTCATGTCCGAGGAATCGGTCAGCGAGCTGAATGCAGACCTTGGTGAGGCGATTGCCGATGCCGCGCGCAGCAAGGCGCTGGTCGAAAGCTATGAAGCGGTCGTGTCGAGGGGTGTCGAAGGTCTGCAATCCGGCGCGCAGGTGGGCACGGGCACCACGGTCGATCCGGCGCTGGAGGAGCTGCAGTCGGATCTGTCGAATGCCGTGGCTGACCTGAACCGGATCACGGCAAACTTTGGCGCAGACCACCCGCAGGCCCAGTTGATGACTGGCGCGGTGGCTACGGCGGCAGAGCGGTTGTTCACCGGCGTTCAGCAACGGTTGGAGCGGGCGCGGGGCGAATATGCCGTGTCGCAAGCACGGGTAGAGGCGTTGCGCGACAGTCTTGGCGTGGCGATGGGCGACAACGCGGCGGGCGGTGCGGCACGGGTGCAGCTTCGGGCGCTGGAACAGCGGGCCGAGACTTTGTCGACGCTGTACCAGACCTTCCTGACGCAGTTTCAGGAGATCGACCAGCAGAAGGACTTCCCGATCGCTGATGTGCGCATCCTGTCGATGGCGGAAGTGCCGCGCGATGCGGATGGGCCAAGGGCCAGCCGGGTGCTGGCGGTGATGCTGGTGATGGGTCTGTTCTTCGGAACGCTGCTGGCCGCGATCCGCGAATGGCGCGACCGGTTCCTGCGCACGGGCGAAGATGTGGCCATGGCCACTGGCCTGCCCTTTCTGGGTTATCTGCCGGACATGACGCCGACGACACCTGCCACCACTTCGCTGCAGCGGGTCTGGCAGGCTGCACGTCGCCTTCTCAACCGAAGCACGCATGACGCGCCGGATGAACCTCCGTTGGAGGTGCAGAACCACGCGATCTACACCGAAACCTTGCAGAACATCCGCCTTGGTCTAAGCATCCTGCACGCCAGCGGGCGTGAGCGGCCGCTTGGGATGCGGCGCGTACGGGAGGTTCCTGCGAGCGGACACCTTGTGCTTGGCATCACCTCGGTCAGGCCGGGTGAGGGGAAATCGACGCTGGCGCTGGACATGGCCAGTACTCTGGCGGCCAGTGGCAAGCCGGTCCTGCTGATCGACGCGGACATGCGGCGGTCGGGCCTGAGCCGGGGGCTGGGCATCACCTCCGGTCCGTCTCTGGTGGAAGTGGCCTTGGGTCAGGTTCCGTGGGCCGAGGCGCTGCGCAAGAACGAACTGGCCGGCGTTGACGTTCTGCCTTGTGTCTGCCCTGCCGGGATTGTGCATGTGGCCGAACTTCTGACATCAAAGCCGGTGCAGGACATGCTTCGCGATGCGCGGCAGACCTATGCCCATGTGATCGTGGACCTTGCGCCGCTTGGCCCTGTGGTGGATGCCCGGCTTCTGCTGCGCGCGCTGGATCATGTAGTGATGGTCGCCGAATGGGGCACCACGCCCAAGGCCCTGCTGCGCCGGGTCGTCGAAGCCGAGCAAACTCTGGCCGAGCGTCTGGTCGGCGTGGTTCTGAACCGGGTCGATATGGTGGCCCTGCGCGACTATGTCGACCGCTCAAGTCTTGAGGCTTACTTGGGCACCTACGGCGAGTATCAGTGCTGATCCCTCTGCCCCCCTCTGGCTCCATGGCGCCCTTTTCTGCTGAAGTTCTTGCCTTGGGCAGATTCTTGCCCAACAGTTGTCCCATTACCCTTGTAGGCATTCCGAACGATTGGGAGGCGTTCGCTTGCATATCATCGGATTTGTTGTGGGCTCTGCGATCGTTGCGGCTGGCGTCGCTGCAGCGGCTGTTGCCATGGGCTATTCCGGTTGGGGGGCCTTCGGACTTGCCGCTGCAAGTTTCGCGCTTGCACAACTCCTTTACGTGGCATGGGTTGCTGCCATGGCACAGTCGGAAGCACGGCGGCGAAAGCTGCAGGGCGCAGAGACCAGCGGCCTTCCCGCAAAGCCCACGCAGAACGTCGTCCAGAAGGGCTGACGACCACACCTTAGGGCAATTGTCCGGCGTGATCTTGCCAGAGGTCGCGGCATGACCGGCACTGTCGCTGTCATCATCACAGCCCGCAATGCCGAGGCCACCATTGGCGATGCCGTGCAGTCGGCGCTGGATGAACCCGAAGTCGCTGAGGTGATGGTGGTGGACGATGCCTCCACCGATAGGACCGGTGTTGCCGCCCGAACGGCTGCGGCTGGCGACAAGCGGCTTGTCGTCCTGCGGCAAGAGGTGAACCTTGGCCCTGCCGCCGCCCGCAATCTTGCCATTGTACGGTCCACCGCGCCCTGCATCGCCATCCTTGATGCCGATGACTATCTGCTGCCCGGCCGCTTTGCCCAACTCCTTTGCCATGCGGACTGGGACATCATTGCCGACAACATCGTCTTCGTTCCCGAAAGCGCGCCGGGCAGGATTGATCCGCAGACTTTGCCACGCGTGCCCGGCGGCAGTGAAGCGCTTGATCTTGAGGGTTTTGTGCGGGGCAATATCTCACACCGGGCGGTCAAGCGGGGGGAACTCGGGTTTCTGAAGCCGGTGATCCGACGCAGCATTCTGCCCGACGGCCTGGTTTACGATCCCGCGCTTTGGCTGGGGGAGGATTATGACCTTTACGTCCGGCTTCTGCTGCAGGGCGCGCGGTTCCGGTTGACCCGGCATGTCGGCTATGCTGCGCGGGTGCGGGCGAACTCGCTTAGTGGGCAGCACCGGACGGGCGATCTGCACGCCCTTCTGGGCGCCACGTCGCGGCATATCGCGGCGGCGGACGGCTTTCCCGCGGCGCAGGCGGCCATGCGGCGACATCAGCGGCAAGTGCGCGATCGTTATCTGTTGCGCAGTTTCCTTGACAGGAAGGCGGCGGGCGGGGTCGGCCAAGCTGTAAAGTCTGCGCTGTCTTCGCCCTCCAGCCTGTGGCCGATTGCTGGGGGCATCCTGTCAGACAAGCTTGCAGCCCTGCTTCCCAAGCAGCCGGAGACATTGCCCCCCCAGCGCATCCTGCTGCCGGTTCAGGGGCCCTCTGCCGTCTGAAGCGCGGCGAGGAGGTCCGCCGCCCACGCCCCTGCATCGTCCAGCACGACCGGGGACAGATCGTGAAGCGCTGACAATCGGGACAAAGCCGCTGCCATTCGGGCCGGCGGGGTTTGCCAAGCGTCGCCCGGGGCCGGAACGGGTGGGCAGGGCAGGGAGAGTGGCGGGGTGCCGCGGAACGGGGTATCAGCACCAAGGCGCAGGTTTGCCGGCTGCCTTTGCGGCGGGGTTTCCGCGCGGCGGGAAAAGCGTTCGGACAGGCTGCGGCCAAGGTTCATGACCAGACCGGGGTGCTGCAGCAGGGCGGTGGCGGCGCGACCGGGGTCGCGGTTGCGGATGGCCGCTACCAGATGTTCGTAGCGCTTCAGCGCGACCAGCCCCCGCCGCCGTTCATCTAGCGCTGGGCGAAATGAAGGCTCCGCCAGTTGGGCCATGCGGTCATGCGCGGCCAACATCGCATCCACGGCCGGCACGCTTAGCCGGTGCGAGATGGAGGCCCCATGCCGACGGTAAAGATACATTGGATCAGGCAAGACGACGTAGCGCAGACCGGAAAGGAGCAGGCGGAGGACAAGATCGAAATCCTCGCCAATCCGGAGGGATTCGTCGTAGCGCGCTGCATTCATGCGACTGCGGCGGATCATCGGCTTCAGATAGCCAAGCGCGGGCATGGTGCGATCTTCGCCACTGGCCTGCAGGAACATGTCGGGGGACACCGAAAGCGGCCCTAACAGATCAAGCGGCAGAAGCAGCGTCGTGCCGCAGGCCGCCGGCGAGGTGCCGAAGAACAGCAGATCATCGGCAATGATGTCGGCCCCCAGACGATCGGCAGCGCACAGAAGCCGTTCAAGGCGCTGCGGATGCAGAAGGTCGTCACTGTCGACGATGGCGACCCATTCCCCGGACGCCAGATCCAGGGCGCGGTTTCGCGCGGCGGCAGGTCCGGCATTCTGCGCGGTTTCGATCAGCCGAACGCGGTGGTCCTTCGCCATAGCCGCGCGCACGACGGTGCTGCTGCCATCAGCCGAGGCATCATCCGACACGATCAGTTCCAGATCAGCACAAGTTTGCCGCAACACCGAAGCCATGGCGGCGGAGAGGTGCCGGGCTCCCTGAAAATTCGCCATGATCACAGAGACTTTCAGGACAGCACGCCTTCTTCAGTGTATCTTCGCTGCACTGCCGCATCGCCTTTGCAGGGATGCACCATTTGCCGCTGAATGACCATATCCGCAGGCTGGCCGGTGGCGGAAACCCGACCAAGGCGTTGAATTTCTGGGCAGAGTCTTGCCGCCGTGCCCATGGATTCAATTTTGACTATACAATCAGGGCGGAAGCTGGGCTACGAAAACTCGCCCATCTGTGCGGGATGACCGAAGGAATAGGAAGGATGCTTGCCGATGCCAGTTTTCGCCAGTCGACCCGCCGGGCTTGTGCTTGCCTGCGCGCTTGTCCTGATGCCCTCGGCGCCGCTTTTCGCCAAGGATCCCGCAGGCGCGGCCTTTCGGGAGGAGTTCGACACGCTGAGCCCGGGCATGTGGTTCACCTCGGATGGCTGGACAAACGGGCCGCACCAGAACTGTACCTGGTCAAAGCAGGCGGTCACCGTGCAGGATGGCATCCTGCGTCTCAGTTTTCTGCCCAGCACCGATGGCCAGCCCGGCCATCTATGTGGCGAGATTCAGACCAAGGCGACGTTCCACCACGGCACCTATGAGGCGCGCATCCGTACGCCAAAGGGCTCGGGCCTGAATGCCGCGTTTTTCACCTATATCGGCCCGGTCCACAACGCGCCGCATGACGAGATCGATTTTGAGGTCCTGACGCGTGACACGGGCCGTGTATCGCTGAACACTTTCGTCAGCGGCACCCAGCAGAACGGCACCACGGTCCCGGTTGATCCGCCCACGGACGCGGCGTTCCATGACCTTTCGTTCATCTGGGAACCCGGCAGCATCAGCTGGTTCATCGACGGGGTTGAGGTCCACCGGGCTGAAAGCAACCTGCCAGTCACCCCGCAAAAGCTGTACTTCAGCTTCTGGGGTAGCGACACGCTTGTCGACTGGATGGGCCCGTTCGAAGCACCGCAAGGTCCCTTGGTGATGGAGGTTGACTGGACCGCCTTCACCCCCCTTGGTGAGGACTGCCAATTCCCCGAGTCCGTGCTGTGCAAGACGCCCTGACCCCGACCATATCCGCGGACAGCAGGCCGGTCATCCTGCAGATATCGCCGAATGTCGTGCTGTGCTTTGCGGCACTGATGAGCCTGCACCTTGTGCCGATGTTTGGCACGCCTGCGGCCCTTGGGTTTCTGGCAACGGCAATGGCCTTCGTCGCACGCCGCCCCGCAGCGGTGCCCGGTGAGGTGCTGGGCCAGCCGCTGCTGTGGGCCATGGTCGGCTGGTGTTTGTTGTCTGTCCTCTGGTCGGACGACCCGGAGCGAAGCCTGCGGCACGGCTTGCAACTGGCCATCACCGTCCTCTTTGCAACTGCGATTGCAGCGCGAATGCCGCCATTGGCGATGCTGAAGGCGATGGCGGCAGCGTTCCTTGTCGCCTGTGCGTCAAGTTTGGCCTCAGGCCGGGCGCGGGCCGATGGCGAGGGGTTTCTTGGCATTTACAACAGCAAGAATGCCATGGCCGCCTCAAGCTCGATCCTGCTCTTGATCGGTCTGTGTCTGATCGTCGACCGGCAGTTGCCGACACGCTGGCGCGCGGTTGGCGCGGTCAGCGTTGGCCTTGGCGGGCTGTTGCTTTTGCGGGCAAACTCGGTCGGCACGGCGGCGGCGATGATCGTGGTCTGCGCGGCGCTGTTGGTGATCCTTGCGCTGCGCAGATTGGCGCAACCGCAACGTCTGGTGGCGGCTGGTCTGGCTGGTCTGGCCCTTGCCGCCGCAGTGCTGGTGATCGCGGCCAGCTTCGACGGCTTTTCCGCGATGCTGCTTGATGCCACCGGCAAGGATGTGTCGCTGACGGGTCGAACTGACCTATGGCAGGTCGCCCTTGATGAAATTGCCCAGCGCCCATGGCTGGGGTCCGGGTTTCAGGCTGTCTGGGTGCCGGGTAATCCACTGGCTGAAATGCTGTGGGATGACTTCGGCGTCGAAAGCCGAACCGGGTTTCATTTTCATAACGCCTATCTGTCCAATGCCGTGGAAATCGGGATCATCGGCGCTGCGCTGCAAGCCGTGCTGGTTCTGGGCGGATTGGTGGGTGCGCTGGCCTGGGCGATGCGCGACCTGCGGGCCGAAACGTTGTTTCTGGCCCTGTTCATGGTTCGGCAGACCGTTCTATCCATGGTGGAGGTGCCGTTTTTCCTGCAGTTCGACATCGGGACGATTCTGACCGTCGCGGTCCTGGTCTACATCTCCCGGGTTAGAAGGCTAAGGCTTTAGCCCTTCACCCGCCGCTGCCCAAAGGCATGTCCATGGGCAGAGTGACTTCGACCAGATCGCCGGGCTGCAGCACCGTGTCCGGGCCGTCGGGCAGAGCGGAGGACTTGCCATCCATCGTGCGATAGACCGTCACGTCCAAAGCCGTTTCACCCCCTGCCCCGCCCAGTTCCGCCGACAGGAACCCGGCAAGGGATCGTTGCAGGGCGAGCCGTTCGCGCACTTCCGACAGTGCAACTTCTGCAGTCTCAAGTTCCAGCATCAGTTCGGCGGCGCGGCCTTCGACCAGCTGAAGCCTTTCCGACTTGGCCACTTGTGACAGCTGCCTTGCCCGCAACAGCGCCGTTGCCACATCCAGCACCTGCGTTTCGACGGTAACCAGCGTTTCTTCGGCATCCAGCAGCCGGACATTCGCGGCAAGGCCGCGTTCTGCAAGGTCAGCGATGCCTGCGCGTCCTTCCTCGGCCAAAGCGCGCTGCCGTTCCAGCGCCGTCTGCTTGGCGCCAAGGGCAACAATCTCTTCATCCAGAAGGGCGATCCGACCGTCGATCAGTTCAAGTTCACGCTCCAGTCGGTCTTGCCGCAGGGCAAGTAGCCGTTCCGCATCGGTGCGCAGGGTGGCAACGGTAGAACCCTCGCCTGCAGGCAGGGTAACCGGCGGCAGGACTGAAGCGCCGTCCAGTTCGGCGCGCAACCGCGCGATGCGCAGGGTCGCGGCGGCTTCCTGATCGCTCAGGATCCGGACCTGCGCGGCGGCGGTCAGCATCTGCACCATGCCCGACGCCGGATCGGCACCGGGTGTCACCACACCACCGGCCTGAGCAATGGCATGGCGTGCGGTCATCCCAGCGGCAAACGGCACCTCGCCCGGGCTGCGGACCACGCCACCCACCAGGATGGGCCGGCGCTCGGTGATCGAGATGCTGGCGAAGGGCTTGTCGGCCAAGGCGAAGCGCTGCTTCAGCTCGTCGCCAATCCGGTTGCCAATCTCGACTGGGGACATGCCAGCCACGGCGATTTCGCCGACATAGGGAAAGGCGGCACGGCCATCGGCCGAAACAGTGTAGGTCCCTGAGATCGCTTCCCATTCGTGCAGTTCGCCATCAACAGGCCGCCAGTCCGTCACGCGCATGGTCAAGACGTCAGACGGTGCAACCACCTCGGCTTCGGCACCCGCTGGCCGCGCTGCCACGGTTGCGAGCAAGGCAAGGCACAGAACGACGCGTCGCATTACCTTGCCCCGCGTGAGGTAAGGACCGCCGGGATGGTCAGCACAACGATCCGCAGGTCAAGCATCAGGGACCAGCGCAAGACATAAAGCCGGTCCAGAAGCACGCGCCTTTGATAGCTGGTATCGTTGCGCCCGCTGATCTGCCACAGGCCCGTCAGCCCGGGCCGCGTGCGCAGATAATGGGCGGCTGATCCACCATAGATCTTAAGCTCATCCGCCACGACCGGGCGTGGGCCGACAATGCTCATCTGCCCCAGGATGATGTTGTAAAGCTGCGGCAACTCATCAATGCTGAGCTTGCGGAGGATGGCACCCAGCGGCGTCACGCGCGGGTCGTCGCGCAATTTGCGTTCGGCAAGCCAGACGTCCCGTTCTGCGGGGAACTGGCGGAAATGCTCCTCCAGCACCCGATCGCCATCCACAACCATCGTACGGAACTTCATGCACCGAAAACGGCGCCCGCCAAGGCCGACGCGTTCGTGGCCATAAAGGACAGGGCCGCGGCTGGTGACCTTGAGCAGCAGGGCAATGCCAAGCAAAAGCGGCAGCAGCGCAATCGCGGCAATGGATGCCAATGCGATATCCGATACCCGTTTGGTCACCCCGCCGACAACAAGCGCCGAGCGTGACGCAGGTGTCCGATCCTGCGAAACCCCGGCACGCCTGACCTTGTCGCCATAGGTTTCGGCGGTGGTTGCGGAAGCGTTCATATCCATCAAATGTTGCGCGCGAAGTCCCATCGAATGCCCTCTCTGCCTGGTCAATCGCCATGAACTTGGCAAGATCGTTTCACTTGCGTGGACGATTGCTCAACCTAGAATTATGCAACCTCAGCTGTCACTCTTTCCAAGGTAGAAACAGGTTTCGGGCTGTGCAGCAACCGGAGTGATGCTGTTTCAAGTGGCGGGAAGCATGGTTGCGCCTACCGAAAAGGCGCAAATGGCAGAGAACTGCCGCTGCACTGCGGCATGCCTCCTGATCGGGCTACTGTCATGCGGCTGTGTGCTACCTTTGGTTGAGGACCGGCAGACCCATCAAGCAACGTGATTCGGGGCGGAACAGGTCTGGCACCCGGATTCTTTCTGCGCTGCGGCTTGCCTTGGTAGTCCGCTTCTTCGACAAATGGAGGCTTCCTGATGAAGCTTTATCAGACACAGTTCTCGGACGACCTTGACACGCCAAAGCCGGTGAAAACCCAGCAGACAGTGCTGATCGCCTCAACACCGCGTTGCGGCAGCCACATGCTGGGACATGCGATGGCCAGCACTGGTCTTTTGGGTGTGCCATTCGAATATGCAAATCCGGCGAACATGGCCGAATGGATGCGCCGGCTTGGCACGACTACCCCCGAGGCCACGCTCTACGCGATCATGAGACGGCGGACCGGCACGAACGGGGTCTTTGCGGTCAAGGCACATTTCAGCCACTGCGGACAACTTGGCGGGCCGGACGCCTTCCTGCGTTTCTGGCCACGGTTGACGGTCGTCCACCTTTGGCGCGGTGACGTCTTGCGTCAGGCCATTTCATATGCGGTGGCCAAACAGACCGGCGTCTGGATCGACGGGCAAGAGGCGGAACAAGATGACGCCACCTATGACACCGGTCTGATAGCCGAGTGTCTGGACGATATTTCCATCCAGAATGCCAGCTGGATCAGCGCGTTCAGGGCCGCCGGGATCAGCCCGATTTCGATGCGGTATGAGGACCTCGTCTCCAACGCAGAGGGTGCCGTGACGCGGATCGCCCGACACATGAAGGTTTTGTCGGACGGGGCAGCTTCCCGGGTCGCAGTCTCGACCGTACGCCAGTCACGGACAGAGCGGACCGAAGACTGGATCCGGCGCTATGCCACTGACCGCAGGCGGCGAACAGCGCCCGGGTGCGGACTTGGCAATCTGGTTCGACGCATGGGAATCGCGCGATGACAGGGCCTCTGGACATCCTCTTTGCCGGCGGCAACGGGTATCCGCCGCAGGCGGCCGGTGGGGTGCAAAGCAGCACCCACCATCTGGCGTGCAAACTTTCCGGCATGGGGCATCGGCCACAGGTTCTGGCGCCTCTGTACGGTGAGGGTTGGTTTGGTCTGCAGGCCCGCGCGCGGCTGAAGCTTTCAGGAAAGGGCATCGTGACCGACATGACGCAGGGCTACCCGGTCCATCGCGCCTGGTTCCCGGATCAGGTCGTCAATGCCATCCTGCGACAGGTGCGGCTTGATGTTGCAGTCATCCAATGCCACGGGACAGTGCCGATCGGCAGGGTGTTTGCCGCTGCAGGAGTGCCACTGGTCGTCTACCTGCGAAACGTGGAGTTTGAAGAGCTTGGCGGTGATATCCGCAGTCTGCACGGCGCGCGCTTCATCGCAAACTCTGCCTTCACGGCGCACCGCTATGCCGAAACATTCGGAATCGACGCCACGATCATCCGGCCCAGCATCGACCGCACCCTGTATGAGACACGCCCGGACGGCGACCTTGTCACATTCATCAATCCCGTCCCGCCAAAGGGCCTTGACCGCGCCATCGAGATTGCGGCGCACTGCCCGGAGATTCCCTTTCTTTTCGTCGAAAGCTGGCAGCTTTCACCCGAACAGCGCCGGGACCTTGCGGAACGGATCAGCGGATATTCAAACATCCGGTTCGAGCCGCGGACGGCTGACATGAAAGGACTGCTTCGCCGCACCCGTGTGCTTCTGGCACCCAGCCACTGGGAAGAGGCGTGGGGCCGTGTCGCCTCAGAAGCGCATTGTAGCGGCATCCCCGTGGTCGGATCGACGCGCGGCGGTCTGGGCGAGGCGATTGGGCCGGGCGGTGTGGCGCTGGACTATGACGCCCCGCTTGCCGACTGGGTTGAGGCAGTGCGCCGCCTTTGGACCGATCCGGACCACCATGCCGCGATGTCGTCCGCCGCGCTGCGTTATTCCCACCGCCCCGAAATGGACAGCGCGCGCCAGTTCGAAGCCTTCCTGTCGGTGGTGGAAGACGCAGCCCGACTGCGGACGGCTGCGTGATGCCGGCGGGTCAGGCCAACGGCGCGCGGACAATCGCGGTGGTGATCCCATTCTTCCAGCGCGCGCCCGGCATTCTTCAGCGCGCACTACAAAGCGTGTTTGCGCAGGACCTCCCGCCAAAGACCTTGATCAAGGTCTATATCATCGACGACTCATCCCCCGTGTCGGCCGATTCTGAGCTGTTAGGGCTGGCCCTCGTGCCGTGTGTCACCGTTCAGGTTGACCGCCAGCCGAACAGCGGACCTGGTGGCGCGCGGAACCGGGGCCTTTCACTGGCCGAAGCCGATAGCGCTGACTTTGTGGCGTTCCTTGACTCGGATGACATCTGGCTGCCGATGCACCTGCGTGACGCGTTGCATGCTTTGGACTGGGGCCATGACTTTTACTGTTGCGACAACAGCCGTGAGGGTGCCTTCGATCTGTTCTCGCAGGATGTCCCGTTGCTTGCCGACAAGGGGCGTGCACTGGTTGCTCGCGCAACCATGCTTGACCCGAAGGGTCCTGTGTTGGGCTTTGCGGCACATTGCCTGGATGATGAGTTCGTCACCGGCTACCTTAGCCATACCTCGACCGTTGTCGTCCGCGCGTCGCGGATCAGGGGGTTGCGGTTTGACCCTGACCTTCGCAGCGCCAGCGAAGACCGCATGTTCTGGCTGACAGCCGTCCTGTCCGGCGCGCCAGTTGCCATATCCTGGCGCTGCAACGTGATCTGCGGCAAGGGCGTGAACATCTTCTTCGCGGCGCATGACTGGAATGCGCCCGCCACGCTGGAGCGGATCGGCTGCCAGCTGCTTTTTGCCGAGAAACTGTTGCGGATGACTGGCATGACACCCATCCGCAGCGCTTTTGCCCACGACCGCGCCCGGACGAAACGGCGGGAGTACAGCTTTCTGTTCCTGCGCACGTTGCTGCGGGGCCGCCGGCCCCCCATGGCAAGTTTCTGGAAGCTTTGGCGGCATGACCCGTTGTTGCCGCTGCGAATGCCGCCGCTGTTCCTTACCGTTCTTTGCGACCGGCGGCCGCAGGCGCGGCAGTTCTAGACCGAACGAACCGGTCCAGTGCCTCAATGCTGCGCTCTGTCGCGCGGTTCATCTCTGTGTCGGCACTCAACTGCGGCACGCCCGTTTCCGCCAGCCGGCGCAAGCTCAGGGCAGCGCGATACACCAGCGCCTTGTTGACTGGTGCCGCAGGCCAAGACCGGAAAAGCGCGCGCGACCGCTGGCCCTTTCCCGGCAAGCCGGTGAACAGCGTATAGGTCTCCAGCAGGTTCGAGGGGGGCAATGTCGCCGGGGAAAGGGTGAGGGCAAGCGACCGGGCCCAGTCTTCCCACTTCGCGCGGTGCTGTGGGAAGAAGGGCAGGATGGGAATCCACGGCACCCGCAGTGCATCGGCCACGATGGCGCCGTGCATCGCCTCGGTGATCATCAGGCGGGCCCCGCGCATCCTGGACAAAAGCTCCTCACAGTCACCCCGCGGATCGAGATAGTCGATCCCGGCCAAGGCGCAGACCTTCTGCCAACTGCCACGGGCTGCGCTTTCGAAATGCGGCATGAACACTGTTCTCCCGCCGCCCAGCGGCGGTGGCAGGGTCGTTGCGCGCAAAAGGATGGCAGAGTCACAAATGGCAAGACCGGGGTCCACCCCCAGCTTCTCGGCGGTGATCGGCCCGCGCAGCCAGACGACATTCCATGATCCGTCATGCACATCTGGCGGCGCGGTATAACCGCCAAAACCCGACCCCATCACATGCTTGATCGGCGATTTCGGCAGGTGGTCCCACAGGATTGATCCGATACCCAGGAAAAGCTCGGCCTCATCCTCATCAAGAAACCCGGGCGGCACCAGTTTGTGCCACATGAACGCGTTGATCTCGTCACCAAAATTGGCCGGAGTATTCCGGAAATAGGTCAGCTTCATTGCGTCTTTCCCCGCGCGTTGCGCAGCAACCTGCCTGTCTCAAGCAAAGACCGGAACGACGTGGCTGCAAGGACCAGCGCATAGACGACAGCGCCCGAAGCGACCTGAAGCAGCAGCGTCAAGCCATCAGACGCGCCCGGCCAAAGCCGCGGCAGCAGAAGGACCCATGCCACCATCGCGGCAGACCCAAGCGCCGGGCCCCGCAAGCTGCGGAAGTAGTGCCACATGGGCATCTCGAGCATCCGCTGCGCCATCCGCACAGAGTGGGGCCAAAGGAACACCGTTTTCAGCACGATGGCGATCATCACGACATCCAGACCGAAGCGGTAGAAGATCAGCACGACCGGGATCGTCGAGAGCTGGACAATGGCCTGATACCAGAACCACCAGTCCGGCCTGCCAAGATTGCGGATCAAAGCGGCCTGCATCTGGCCCAACCCGGCCATCATGCCGATTGCGCAGAAACACTGGACGGTAAACACCGCGCTCTGCCATTGCGCGCCGAAGGCCCAAGGCACCGCGGCAGGTGCCACGGCCATCAGCCCGGCAAACAACGGAAACGCCAGTCCGGCCGATGCATAGCTGGCGACCAGATAGGCCCGCCGCCGTTTCTCAACCTCACCCTGCAGGCTGGCCAGGAGGACGCTGGACACGGGCGAGAATGCTCCGACGGTCAGGTCCTTCAGCATCTGAAATAATCGACGCCCGAAATAGAACAGACCAAGGACCGCAGGACCAAGCAGAACCCCAAGCAGAAACTGGTCAAGCCGCAGCTCATTCAGAAGCCGGCCGCCCATGGCATAGCCGCCAAAGCCCATCAGATCGCGCAGGGATTGCCAGCGCACTTGCAGGCCGGGACGCCATTGCGCACTGGCAAATGCCACCACCATGGCCGCCAATGATGTGATGACCTGCGACGCGACCAGCGCCCAAAGCGCATAGTCCAGCAGAACCATCACAAGGCAGACGACCGCCCCGATCCCGTTGGCGATCGCCGTGCGCACGGCCACCGCGCGGAACTGCATCCGCCGCATGATCAGCGAGGCGGGCACTGTCAGCAGCCCATCGAAGACCAGTCGCAGGCCAAGAATCGGCAAGATCGACGCAAGCAGGGGAACCCCGCTCATGCTGGCGATGGTCGGTGCCAGCACGACCAGAAAACCGTAGCCTATCCCGGCCACCAGAAAGGTCAGCCAGAACAGCGTATCAAGATGGTCGCGCCCCAGCTGTTTGCGCTGAACCAAAGCTTCGCCAAAGGCCGTAGGGATCATGACGGCAAGCATGGTGATGATCGAGGCGGCAAAGGCGACCGCGCCAAAGTGATCGGGCAGAAGGTAGCGCGACGTGACCAGAAACACACCGGCGGCAAGGATTGTCGACACTGCGGTGTTCAGAAAGCTCCACAAGACGCCAAGCAACGCCGCGCGTGCCCGTCCGGCGGAAAGATGCGCCAGCCCGTCGCTCTGGCCATTGGAAGGGGTCGCGGTGTCGGCCATGGCTCAACTATGTAGGGCCAGCACAGGCTGGGTGACGACAAAGCGCAGATCGCGCGCTCAGCGTATGTCCCCCCAAGGTCGATGCTGAAAGGCCAAATGAGCCTGTCGACGGCAGGCGGGCAAGTCATCGCCGATTTCGGTCGATTGCGGCAAAAAATCGCGCAGATTGCCTGCCCAGACAGCAGACAGCGTTTCGAAATGCCTGCCGTCTAGGCCCTCTGGTTCAGGCACACCCGGATCAGGCAGACGCCTGACACCGCTGGATTCCTTGATGGGCCAACCTTGCTTGGAATCGCAAGACAACGGTCCACTGTGATCTTGGACTATTGACCTTGCCGGAGGCAGGTCAGCGCAAGTCGAAAGGGGGGATACTCGAGGGAATCGAGAAACAAAAAACCCCGCAACCATCAAAGGTTGCAGGGTTTTTGTGGTAGATGTGGTGCCCAGAAGAGGACTCGAACCTCCACGCCTTGCAGCGCTGGTACCTGAAACCAGTGCGTCTACCAATTCCGCCATCTGGGCACTGATGGGCGATGTAACGACCCCGTATGGCGAAGTCAACGGCCCGCGCTGCAAAATTCGCCGCACCGGTTTTGCCTTGCCGGGCCAAGGCGTGGGGGGTATTCATCCGCCCAGTTTCCGGCGCCTGCGGGCAGGGGTTTTTGCGATGAGCAAGCTTGTCACCATCTTTGGCGGTTCGGGTTTTGTCGGCCGCTACATCGCCCGCCGCATGGCGAAAGAGGGGTGGCGCGTCCGCGTGGCCGTCCGTCGCCCGAATGAGGCGCTGTTCGTCAAGCCCTACGGCACACCCGGTCAGGTGGAGCCGCTGGCCTGCAACATCCGCGACGATGCCAGTGTCCGCGCGCTGATCCACGGGGCGGATGCGGTGGTGAACTGTGTGGGAATCCTGAACCGGTCCGGCAAGAACACCTTTGATGCCGTGCAGGCCGAAGGCCCGGGGCGCATTGCCCGCATGGCCGCGGCGGAAGGTGTGGGGCAACTGGTCCAGATCTCGGCCATCGGGGCGGATGCCGCGTCCGACAGCGACTACGCCCGCACCAAGGCCGAGGGAGAGGCCGCCGTGCTCGCCGCCTTCCCCTCTGCGGTGATCCTGCGCCCGTCGATCATCTTTGGCACCGAGGATGGCTTCTTCAACCGCTTCGCCGCAATGACGCGCATGGGGCCGGTCCTGCCAGTCGTCGGGGCCGAAACCCGGTTTCAGCCGGTATACGTTGATGACGTGGCGCAGGCTGCGGTCAAGGCTGTCCTTGGTCAGGCTACTCCGGGCATCTACGAACTTGGCGGGCCCGAGGTAGATACCTTCCGTGGGCTGATGCAGCGGATGCTCAAGGTGATCCAGCGCCGCCGCGCCATTGTGAACGTGCCGTTCTTTATGGCGCGGATCATGGGCTTTGGCTTTGACATGCTTCAGGTGGTGACGCTGGGGCTGATCGAAAACAAGATGATTACCCGCGATCAGGTGAAGAACCTTGCGCGCGACAATGTGGTGGCGCCGGGGGCCAAAGGATTTGCCGACCTTGGCATCAGCCCCACCGCAATGGAGGCGGTCTTGCCGGAATACCTCTGGCGGTATCGTCCGTCGGGCCAGTATGCCGCGATCAAGGATTCTGCGAAGAACCTGAAGAAGACGTGATGCTTCGCGCCGTCCTTGCGCTGGGCTTGCCGGCTTGGCCGCCGATGGCCGGGTGCCGAACGGCAGCGTGACAGGTAGGACATGGAAAACACCACCCTCATCGCTGCCTTGCTTGGCCTTCTTGAAGGGCTGACGGAATTTCTTCCTGTCTCTTCCACCGGGCACCTGCTGCTGACGGGGCATTTCCTTGGGTTCGACTCCAAGGGCAATACGTTCGAAGTGGTGATCCAGCTTGGCGCGATCCTGGCGCTGACTTCGGTCTATGCGGCATTGGTGACGCGCCTGCTTATGCGCGCGCGCCATGATGCGGCGGCACGGCGGTCCATCCTGTCAGTGGCTCTGGCGTTTTTGCCCGCAGTGGTGGTCGGGCTTCTGGCGCATGATTTCATCAAGACCGTCCTGTTCGAAACGCCGATGCTGATCGCCATCATGCTGATCCTTGGGGGCATCGTCCTGCTTGTCATCGACCGGATTGCCCCCGCGCCGGTCCACCACGATGCGCTTGCCTTGCCGCTTGGCAAGTCGCTGGCCATTGGCGTCTGCCAATGCCTTGCGATGATCCCCGGTGTCTCAAGGTCGGGCGCGACCATTGTCGGGGCTTTGCTGATGGGCGTCGAAAAGCGCGCGGCGGCAGAGTTTTCGTTTCTTTTGTCCCTTCCCACCATGGGGGCGGCAGTCGCCTACGACCTCTACAAGACCCGTGCGCTGCTGGACTTCGGCGCCATCTGGGAAATCGCCGTCGGTTTCGCCGTGGCCTTCGTGACAGCGCTTCTCGTGGTGCGTTGGGTGCTGAACTACATCAGCCGCAACGGTTATTCCCTGTTCGGGTGGTGGCGAATCATCGTGGGAACAGCCGCCCTTGTGGCGCTTTCCTTCGGGTTCTGATTGGGTCGGGAACTTGTACTGACCTATTTCGAGTCAAAAATGTCAGCTTTCCTGCCATAGTCGGTAAAAAACCTGCAAATAGGTAAACTATACTGACTTTTATTGTCTTCTGAAGGGCTGTAGGTATGCGCTCCCGATTGGTCCGCTTGGGAGGCGCAGCCGTGGCCACGCAGAAGATGCTGAAGTTCGTCACTCTGGGCAAGGAAATGCCCGAAAAGCGTGACCCATCGGCGCGCGCGCAGGATTTCCATGAGATCTACCGCGAATACGCTGACCAGAAGGCCGCCGAACAGGCCGGGCGCTGCAGCCAGTGTGGCGTACCCTACTGCCAGTCGCATTGCCCGCTGCACAACAACATCCCCGACTGGCTGAAGCTGACAGCCGAGGGCCGTTTGCAGGAAGCCTATGAGATCAGCCAGGCCACCAATACCTTCCCGGAAATCTGCGGCCGCATCTGCCCGCAGGACCGCCTCTGCGAAGGCAATTGTGTGATCGAACAATCGGGCCACGGCACGGTCACCATCGGCGCGGTCGAGAAATACATCACCGACACCGCCTGGGAAGAAGGCTGGGTCAAACCGATCCGCCCCCATGCCGAACGCCCCGAAAGCGTGGGCATCATCGGCGCGGGGCCGGGGGGCCTTGCGGCGGCGGATGTGCTGCGCCGGCAGGGCGTTCAGGTCACGGTCTATGACCGCTATGACCGCGCGGGGGGTCTGCTGACCTATGGGATCCCGGGGTTCAAGCTGGAAAAGCCCGTTGTGATGCAGCGGATTGACCAGTTGGCGCAGGGTGGCGTGCAGTTCGTCGCCAACTGCAATGTAGGCGACGACATCACCTTTGACGCGATCCGCGGCCAGCATGACGCCGTCCTGATCGCTACCGGTGTCTACAAATCGCGCGACATCGAGGCGCCGGGTGTGGGTGCGCGGGGTGTCGTCAAGGCGCTGGACTATCTAACCGCGTCCAACCGTCATGGCTTTGGCGACGACGTGCCGGAGTATGACAGCGGTGAGCTGAACGCCCTTGGCAAGCGCGTGGTGGTGATCGGCGGCGGCGATACGGCGATGGATTGCGTGCGCACGGCGATCCGGCAAGGGGCTTTGTCGGTCAAGTGCCTGTACCGCCGCGACCGCGCGAACATGCCGGGATCACAGCGCGAGGTCCAGAATGCCGAGGAAGAAGGCGTTGAATTCGTGTGGCTTTCTGCCCCCAAGGGTTTCACCGGCGGGATTGAGGTTGATGGCGTGATGGTCCAGAAGATGCGCCTTGGCGCGCCGGACGCCACAGGCCGCCAAACCCCGGAAGTCATCGAAGGCGCCGACTATGTCGAACCCGCCGATCTGGTCATTCAGGCCCTTGGCTTCGAGCCGGAGGCGCTGCCGACCCTCTGGGGTGTGCCGGAACTGAAGGTCACCCGCTGGGGCACGATCAAGGCCGATTTCCGCACCCATGAAACCAGCCTGCCGGGCGTCTATGCGGCAGGGGATATCGTGCGCGGTGCCAGCCTTGTGGTCTGGGCCATCCGCGACGGGCGTGAGGCTGCCGATGCGATCCTTGGGTATCTGAACCAGACCGGGGCAGTGGCGGCGGAGTAGCCGAAACGGCGAACGGAAGACACAGAAGTAATCAATCTTACGGATGGTTGCCCCACTCCAAGGTGAAACGGTGATGCGGAAGTTTCTGATCCTGACCCTGTTGGCCGCCCCGGCGTTCCCCACCCTTGCCGGGACATGGACCGCGCCGGAAGGGTGTGAGGTGTTCATGACCGTACAGGCCAAGGCTTGCCGGGTATCGAACCACTATCGCTGCGCGGCCGACCCTGCTGGTGATCAGTGGCGCGCGGATTTCGATCAGGAAGGCGTGTTCTTCTACTCCCGCATCGACAGTGAGGGGCAGTGGGTCGAAAGCTACACCCTGAACCCCACCGTCCGGCAAGTGCTGGACCCGGTGCGGGCGGACAGCGCCTCCTTTTCCGAGCTTCTGGCCAGCGGGATCGACACCTGGGATTTCGGGATGACGCGCGATGATGGCACAGCCAGCGGGGCAAGGGGCTATGATCGGCTGACCGGCAAGACCGTGACGATCGACGGCATCACCTTGCAAGAAACCGAAGTCGATTTCATCGAGACGGACGTGCTTGGCAACACCCTGCGCCGGGCACGCGGGAATGAGTATATCCACCCCGACTGGCGCATGTTCTTCGCCGGGCCGGGCGAAACCGACCTTGGCGATGGCCAGTGGCGGCCGATTGACGGCAGCCCGGTAGAGTTCATCTTTCCGGGCGAGGAAGGGTTTCTTGAGACCCAGCCAAAGTATGATTGTGACGTGTTGTCCGCCGGGGCAAAGCCCGCCCAAACCCCCATTCTGCCAGCCAGCCTTAAGGAGTGAGCCATGACCAAGTATGATGCCGCCTGGGTAAAGGCCGAAGAAGAAAAGCGCGCTTGGCTGGATGCGAACGGGCTCTACAAGGCCGAGGATGAACATTCCTCCTGCGGGGTGGGGCTGGTCGTGTCCATCTCCGGCAAACCCAGCCGCAAGGTTGTGGAAAATGGCATCAACGCGCTGAAGGCGGTCTGGCACCGGGGCGCGGTCGATGCGGATGGCAAGACGGGCGACGGGGCTGGCATCCATGTGCAGATCCCGGTCAAGTTCTTCTACGACCAGGTACGCCGCACGGGGCATGAGCCCGACATGGGCAAGCTGATCGCCGTGGGCCAGGTGTTCCTGCCGCGCACCGACTTTGGGGCGCAGGAACGCTGCCGGACCATCGTCGAGGCCGAAGTGCTACGGATGGGGCACTACATCTATGGCTGGCGGCACGTGCCGGTGAACACCTCGGTCCTTGGCGACAAGGCCAATGCCACCCGGCCCGAGATCGAGCAGATCCTGATCCGCTGCGACAAGGACATCGACGCCGAGGCGTTTGAGCGCGAGCTTTACATCATCCGCCGCCGGATCGAGAAGGCGGCATTGGCCGCGCATATCCAGGGCATGTATCTGTGCAGCCTGTCCTGCCGGTCGATCATCTACAAGGGCATGATGCTGGCCGAACAGGTGGCGGTCTTCTACCCCGACCTGATGGACGAACGGTTTGAGAGCGCCTTCGCGATTTATCACCAGCGTTACAGCACCAACACCTTCCCGCAGTGGTGGCTGGCGCAGCCGTTCCGCATGTTGGCCCATAACGGCGAGATCAACACGCTGAAGGGCAACGTCAACTGGATGAAGTCCCACGAAATCCGCATGGCCAGCAACAACTTTGGCGAGGCGGCAGAGGATATCAAGCCGATCATCCCGTCGGGGACGTCCGACTCGGGCGCGCTGGATGCGGTGTTTGAGGTGCTGGTGCGGTCGGGGCGCAGCGCCCCCTTGGCCAAGACCATGCTGGTGCCCGAAGCTTGGTCAAAAGCCACCACCGACATGCCGCAGGCCTGGGCGGACATGTATTCCTACTGCAACTCGGTGATCGAGCCTTGGGACGGTCCGGCCGCGCTGGCGATGACCGATGGCCGTTGGGTCTGCGGCGGGCTTGACCGCAACGGGTTGCGCCCGATGCGCTATGTGGTCACTGGCGACGGGATGCTGATCGCCGGGTCGGAAGCCGGGATGGTCCCGGTGGATGAAAGCACCGTGCGGGAAAAGGGCGCGCTGGGGCCGGGGCAGATGATTGCCGTCGATATGGCCGAGGGCAAACTTTACCACGACGTCGAGATGAAGAACAAACTCGCCGCCGCACAACCCTATGCGGATTGGGTGGGCAAGATTGTCGATCTGAACGCGCTGCTGAAGGACGTGCCCGAAACGCAAGCGTTTGCCGGATCAGAACTTCGCAAGCGCCAGATCGCGGCGGGCTTTACGGTTGAGGAACTGGAGCAGGTTCTGGCCCCGATGGCCGAGGACGGCAAGGAAATGGTCGCGTCAATGGGCGACGATACCCCGCCCGCAGTGCTGTCCAACGTCTACCGGCCGCTAAGCCACTACTTCCGCCAGAACTTCAGCCAGGTGACGAACCCGCCCATCGACAGCCTTCGCGAAGGCCGGGTGATGAGCCTGAAGACCCGGTTCGGCAACCTGAAGAACGTGCTGGATGAATCCTCCAGCCAGACGGAAATTCTGGTGCTGGAAAGCCCCTTCCTTGCGAACCGCGAGTTTGAGGTGATGGTGGACCGCTTCGGCGATCAGGTGGCCTTCATCGACTGCACCTTCCCGGTCGGCCCATCGCTTGATGACCTGCGCGTCGGGCTGGAGCGGATCCGGGCCGAGGCTGAGGATGCCGTGCGCTCGGGTGCCGGGCAACTTGTCCTGACCGATGAACATCAGGGGCCAGAGAAGGTGGGGATGCCGATGATCCTTGCCACCTCGGCCGTGCACAGCTGGCTGACGCGCAAGGGGCTGCGGACGTTCTGCAGCATCAACGTGCGGTCGGCGGAATGCATTGATCCGCATTACTTCGCCGTGCTGATCGGGTCGGGTGCGACGACCGTAAACCCCTATCTGGCGCAGGATTCGATTGCCGACCGGATTGAGCGGGGCCTGCTGGAAGGCAGCCTGACCGATGCCATGCGGCGCTACCGCGATGCCATCGACGCGGGTTTGCTGAAGATCATGTCGAAGATGGGAATCTCGGTGGTTTCCAGCTATCGCGGCGGGCTTAACTTTGAGGCTGTAGGGCTGTCGCGCGCCATGGTCGCGGAATACTTCCCCGGCATGCAGTCCCGTATCTCCGGCATCGGTCTGACGGGGGTGGAGCAGAAGCTGGAAGAGGTCCACGCGCGCGGCTGGCGAGGCGGGGCGGATGTGCTGCCGATTGGCGGCTTCTACAAGGCGCGGCGGTCGGGCGAAAAGCACGCCTGGGAAGCGCAGACGATGCATATGCTGCAATCGGCCTGCGACCGGGCGAGCTATGACCTGTGGAAGCAGTATTCGGCTGCAATGCGGGCAAACCCGCCGATCCATCTGCGCGATCTTTTGGACATCAAGACGCTGGGCAAGCCAGTGCCGATTGAGGAGGTGGAATCGATCACCTCGATCCGCAAACGCTTTGTGACGCCGGGCATGTCGCTGGGGGCGTTGAGCCCTGAGGCGCACAAGACGCTGAACGTGGCGATGAACCGGATCGGCGCGAAGTCGGACAGCGGTGAGGGGGGCGAGGACCCGGCGCATTTCGTGCCGGAACCGAACGGGGACAACCCCAGCGCCAAGATCAAGCAGGTGGCCTCCGGGCGCTTTGGCGTGACGGCGGAATACCTGAACGCCTGTGAGGAGCTTGAGATCAAGGTCGCGCAAGGGGCAAAGCCCGGTGAGGGTGGCCAGCTGCCGGGGATGAAGGTCACGGCGCTGATTGCCCGGCTGCGGCACAGCACCCCGGGGGTTACGCTGATCTCCCCTCCGCCGCACCACGATATCTATTCCATCGAAGACCTCGCGCAGCTGATCTACGACCTGAAGCAGATCAACCCGCGCGCCAAGGTGACGGTGAAGCTGGTGTCCTCGTCGGGCGTGGGGACGATTGCGGCGGGGGTGGCGAAGGCCAAGGCCGACGTGATCCTGATTTCCGGCCACAACGGCGGGACGGGGGCATCGCCTGCGACGTCGATCAAATACGCAGGCCTGCCGTGGGAAATGGGCCTGACCGAGGCGCATCAAGTCCTTTCGATGAACAACCTGCGCGAACGGGTGACCCTGCGGACCGATGGCGGTCTGCGGACCGGGCGGGATATCGTGATGGCGGCCATGCTCGGGGCCGAGGAATACGGCATCGGGACCGCTGCGCTGATCGCGATGGGCTGCATCATGGTGCGGCAGTGCCAGTCGAACACCTGCCCGGTGGGTGTGTGTACGCAGAACGAGGCGCTGCGGGCCAAGTTCACCGGCAGCGCGGACAAGGTAGTGAACCTCATCACTTTCTACGCGCAGGAAGTGCGGGAGATTCTGGCACAGATCGGCGCGCGGTCGATGGATGAAATCATCGGGCGGGCGGACTTGCTGACGCAGGTTTCGCGCGGGGCGGCCAACCTTGACGACCTTGACCTGAACCCGATGCTGATCAGCGTGGATGGCGCGCAGCGGATCACCTATGACCGCTCCAAACCCCGGAACGCCGTGCCGGACACGCTGGATGCCGACATCATCCGCGATGGGCATCGCTTCTTTGAGGATGGCGAGAAGATGCAGCTTTCCTATGCCGTGCGGAACACGCACCGGACCATCGGGACGCGGGCCAGCAGTCACATCGTCAAGAAGTTCGGGATGCGCAACGCGCTCCAGCCGGACCATCTGACGGTGAAGTTGACCGGATCTTGCGGGCAGTCCTTGGGCGCGTTCAGCGTCCGGGGGTTGAAGCTGGAAGTGCAGGGCGATGCCAACGACTATGTCGGCAAGGGCCTGTCGGGTGGCACGATCACTGTGCGGCCGCTGATGTCCTCCCCCCTGAAGGCCGAGGAGAACACGATCATCGGCAATACCGTGCTCTATGGGGCGACGGACGGCTTCCTGTTCGCCAGCGGGCGGGCGGGGGAACGGTTTGCCGTGCGGAACTCTGGCGCCAGCGTGGTCGTCGAAGGCTGCGGGTCGAACGGGTGTGAATACATGACCGGCGGCGTCGCGGTGATCCTTGGCCGGATCGGGGCCAACTTTGGCGCCGGGATGACCGGGGGCATGGCCTATGTCTACGACCCGAAGGGCGTGGCCGAGGATTTCATGAACCAGGAAACGATCCTGACTTGCTCTGTCGGCCACCCGCATTGGGAGATGCAGCTGAAAGGCCTGATCGCCCGCCATGTCGAGGAAACCGGATCACGACTTGCCGAACGCATCCTTGCCAACTGGGACATCGAACGGCTGAATTTCATTCAGGTCTGCCCGAAAGAGATGATCAGCCGCTTGGCCTATCCGCTCAGCGACGAAGTGGCGAAAGTACCGGCTGAATAGGAATCGGCTGCTCAAACCGCTTTGGATGTGCTAAAAGGGGGTCGTCGCCAAGCGCGGCGGCCCTACTTAACGAGGAACCCATGTCTGACTTGATTATCGTTGCCTTCCCGGATGAGGCGACCGCCTTTGCTGCGGCCGAAGCGCTGGTTCTGCTGCAAAAGCAGTATCTCATCGAGATGGAGGACGTCGTCGTCGTCACTCGGGACGACGCTGGCAAGGTGACGCTGAACCAGTCGATCAATCTGACCACAGGCGGGGCAATCGGCGGCGGGATCTGGGGAACGCTGATCGGTATCCTGTTCCTCAACCCCATTGTCGGCGCGGCAGTGGGGGCGGGTGCCGGGGCGCTGGCGGGCAAGTTCAGCGACATCGGCATCGACGACAAGTTCCTGCGTGACGTGGGCAACAGCCTGGACAAGGGCGGTGCTGCGGTCGGAATGCTGATCCGCAAGATCACGACGGACAAGGTTTTGGAACGGCTGGAGCCCTTCCGCGAAAAGGGCCGGGTGATCCACACCTCGCTTAGCCATGAGGCAGAGGCCGGATTGAAGAAATTCCTTGAAAAGGTGCCGCCGATGCAGTGGCCACAGGATCAGCTTGGCGGCGGGCGGAAGTAGGCCTTGCTCTTGACGGGGCGCAGTCGCCCGCGTCTAACGTCCCGCATGAGCGAAAAAAGCGACCCGACCCCCTCTGAAAAGCAGGGCCCCGCAAAGCGGAAACGCAAGCCAAAGGCCGGGGCCGCGGCGCTGCCAAAGCCGCGCCTCTGGCGGGTGCTGGCCAAATGGGTTTCGCGGTTTCTGGGCGGGGTCGCAGCGGTCTATGCCGCCCTGATCCTGCTGTTCAGCTTTGTCCCGCCGCCGATCAACCTTTACCAGCTGGGGGAGGTTTGGCGCTTGGGCGCGATCGACAAGGATTGGGTCAGCTGGGAAGAAATTGCCCCGGTCATGGGCCGGTCCGCCGTGGCGGCAGAGGATGCGAATTTCTGCAACCACTGGGGCTTTGACATGGCCGCCATCCGCGAGGCGATCGAAGCTGGCAGCAACCGGGGTGCGTCGACGATCAGCCAGCAGGTTGTGAAGAACGTTTTCCTGTGGCACGGGCGCAGCTACGCCCGAAAGGCAATGGAAGCGGTCCTGACGCCTATGGTCGAACTTGTCTGGTCCAAGGAACGCATCCTTGAGGTCTATCTGAACGTGGCCGAGTTTGACGAGGGCGTCTTTGGGGTTCAGGCGGCGGCGCAGCACCATTTCGGCGTGGATGCCCGCGACCTTAGTGCCCTGCAAGCCGCCCGCCTTGCCGCCGTCTTGCCCGACCCCAAGGGCCGCAGCGCATCCGAGCCGTCAAGTTTTGTCCGCAACCGGACGCGCAGCATCATCTCGGGTGCGGAAACCATCGCGGCTGACGGACGCTCGGCCTGTTTCGAGGGGTGACGGCTGCGGGATCGGGTCCTTGCCCGCAGTTGACGGTTCGGCGGCCGGATACCGGTTGATATTCAAGCCTGTAGCGGCCCTTATGGCAGGATGGGTTGGGCATCAGGGAAGCGACGGCAATGACAGCAGGCCTGCGGGCGGCACCACGGCATCTACCCCCTGAAACCAGCCGTCAGGGTCAGGCGCTTGCCCGCAAACTGGCCCGCGCGATGCAAGGCAGCGTCACTGCGGAACCGCATGCCCTTGGGCGCCATGCCACCGACGCTTCGATCTACCAGATCACGCCTCTGGCCGTCGCCTGCCCGCAAGATGCCAATGACGTGCAGGCCGCCATCGCCATCGCCGCCGAGGCGGGGGTGCCCGTGATCGCGCGTGGGGGTGGCACGTCGCAGAACGGACAGCCCCTTGGCGCGGGACTGGTGCTTGACTTCAGCCGCGCCTTCAACGGCCTTGTCGGGCTGGACCTTGAGGCCCGCCGGGCCGTCGTGCAGCCGGGCATGGTGCTGGAGCATCTGAACCGCAGGCTACGCCCTGAAGGGTTGTTCTTCCCGGTCGAGCCGTCGACCGCCAACCGCTGCACCATCGGCGGCATGACAGCCAACAATTCCTGCGGAGCAAGGTCGCTGGTCTATGGCAAGATGGTGGACAACGTGGCGGCGATCACCGCCTTGTTGGCCAATGGCGACCGGATTGACCTGTCCAGGCAGCCTTCCCTGCCCGCAGCTGACCTGATGCAGCGGGTGCAAGGCTTGGCCGAGGCGGAAAGGGCCGAAATCCTCGCCCGCTTTCCCAAGGTGCAAAGACGGGTCGGGGGCTACAATCTGGACGCGCTTCTGGCCCCCGAACCAAACTTCGCGCAGCTTCTGGTCGGGTCCGAGGGTACTCTTGCGCTGTCGACCGAAATCACGCTGCTGCTGTCGCCACTGCCCGCACGGCGGATGATCGGGGTGTGCCATTTCCCGTCGTTCCGCGCGGCGATGGAAACGACGCGCCACATCGTCGATCTGGGCCCCGCAGCTGTGGAACTGGTGGACAACAACGTCCTGACCCTTGGCGCCGGGATCGCGATATTCCGGCGCACGCTGGACCGGATCACGAAAGGCCAGCCTGATTGCCTGCTGCTGGTCGAATTCGCCGGAGATGATGATGCAACGCTGCAAGCTAACCTGCGGCGGCTGGACGCCTGCATGGCGGACCACGGGTTTCCCGACGCCGTCGTGCCAGTGACCGAGGCCGCAGCGCAACGTGATGTCTGGGATGTGCGTGAGGCCTGCCTGAACATCATGATGTCGGCGCAGGGTGATGCCAAACCCGTAAGCTTCATCGAAGACTGCGCCGTTCCGCTGGAGCATCTGGCGGATTACACCAGCGCCATCACCGACCTTTTCGAACGCCACGGCACGCGCGGGACATGGTATGCCCATGCCTCAGTCGGTTGTCTGCATGTCAGGCCGATCCTCAACCTGAAGGATCCAAGGGGGCTTGCCGCCATGCGCGCGATTGCGGAAGAGGCTTGCTCTCTCGTCCGCCAGTTCAAGGGGTCGCATTCCGGTGAACATGGCGACGGTATCTCGCGGTCGGAATTCCACCGGGCCATGTTTGGCGACCGGATCGTTGCAACCTTTGAGGCGGTCAAGGATGCGTTTGATCCCAAAGGCTTGCTGAACCCCGGAAAGATCGTGCGACCCTACCGGATGGACGACCCGGGACTGATGCGCTTTCCGCCGGGTTATGCCGTGTCCTCGCCGCAAAAGACGGCGCTGGACTGGTCGGACCGAGGCGGCTTCGGCGGCGCGGTCGAGATGTGCAACAACAACGGCACCTGTCGCAAGTTGGCGGGCGGGGCGATGTGCCCCAGCTACCGCGTGACGCGCGACGAACAGCACCTGACCCGGGGGCGGGCGAATACGCTGCGGCTGGCGATCTCGGGCCAGTTGGGGCCGGCTGCGTTGGTGTCGGCCGAGATGAAGCAGACGATGTCGCTATGTGTTGGCTGCAAGGCCTGCCGAAGGGAATGCCCGACGGGTGTGGACATGGCCAAGATGAAGATCGAAGTGCTGCACCACTACCACGCCCGGCACGGCCTGCCCTTGCGCGATCGGCTGATTGCGTGGCTGCCGCGCTATGCTCCCTTTGTCGTGCGTCTGCGCGGGCTGGCCAACCTGCGTGACCGGGTGCCGGGTTTGGCGGGCCTGTCGGAACGGCTGCTGGGGCTGGCGGCGGCGCGATCCTTGCCGGTGTGGCGGAAGCCATGGGCCGACCATGGGCCGGTGGCGCGCCCTGACGATATTGTGGGGGACGGTCGCGATCTGGTGCTGTTTGGCGACACCTTCAACCGGTATTTCGAGCCGGAGAACCTGATAGCAGCGGACCGTGTCCTGCGGGCAGCAGGCTACCGGATGCACCGCGTGACGGACAGTGGCCGGCCCCTATGCTGCGGGCGGACATTTCTGGCAGCGGGGCAGGTCGATCAGGCCCGCGCAGAGGCGCAGCGCACGCTGGACGCGCTGCTGCCGCTGGTCAAGCGCGGGGCGCGGGTCATCGGGCTGGAGCCGTCTTGCCTGCTGACGATGCGGGATGAATTCGCCAGCCTTCTGCCGGGGCCGGACGCAGCGGCGCTGGCCGAGGCGGCGCTGATGTTCGAAGAAACGCTGGCGCAGGATCTGGCCGGGGGCGTTGTGACGCTGACCCTGCCGGATGCCGGGGGCCAGGTGGCGCACCTGCACGGGCATTGCCACCAGAAGGCCTTCGGGGTGATGGGTTCCGTGGCCGCCGTTCTGGCCCAAGTGCCGGGGCTCGACGTGCGCGAGATCGACTCAAGCTGCTGCGGCATGGCGGGCGCGTTCGGCTATCAGGCGGAAACCTTGGCCGTGTCCAAGGCGATGGGCGAGCTTTCACTGCTGCCCGCCGTGCGTGCCGCTGCCCCGGAGGACTGGATCGTGGCCGATGGCACCAGTTGCCGCAGCCAGATCAAGGACGGCACCGGGCGACAGGCGCTGCATGTCGCGCGGGTGCTGGACAGGGTGCTTGGGGCCGCGCTGCGCTAAGCTTGGGCGGCCACCTTGGCCCGCAGGCGGATCAGCGCCAGAACCGTATCAATGCTGGGGGTTGGCGTGTCCGTCAGGCGGCCAAGTTCGGCCACTGAACCGACCAGCGCCTCAATCTCCATCGGACGGTGGGCCAGAAGGTCTTGCAGCATCGAGGTGCGGTGGGCCCCTACCGCCGCGCCGCCCTCAATCCGGCGGTCAACGTCGATCGGGAAGGTTACGCCCAGCTTTTCGGCGATGGTCTGCGCCTCGACCATCATCGCCCGTGCCACGGCTCGGGTGCCCGGATTAGTGCAAAGGACATCCAGCGTGGCGTGGGTCAGGGCCGAGATCGGGTTGAAGGACAGGTTGCCCCACAGTTTCACCCAGATCTCATCGCGCAGGCGCGGGCGGACCGGTGCCTTGAGGCCGGCAGCCGTAAGGGCTTCTGACAGGCGCAGGGCGCGCGCGGATTTCTCGCCCGAAGGTTCACCCAGCGAAAAGCGGTTGCCTTCGACATGGGTGATGGTGCCGGGTTCCGACACCTCTGCCGCGGGGTAGACGACGCAGCCCAGAACGCGGTCCGGGCCGAACCCGTCCCACTGCGCATTGCCGGGATCAACCGATTGCAGCCGCGTGCCTTCCAGCGGTCCACCAAGGCGGTGGAAGTACCACCACGGCACGCCGTTGACGCCGCTGACCAGCGTGCTGTCGTCGCCCAGAAGCGGGGTGATCTGGCCAACGACTGCGGGAACCGAATGGGCCTTGAGCGTCAGGATCACATAGTCTTGCGGGCCAAGCGTGCGGGCATCGTCCGTGGCGCGGACCTTGTGGGTTGTCGCCTTGCCCTCCTCGATCAGGGTCAGGCCCTTGGATTGCAGCGCAGCCAGATGCGGCCCACGCGCGACCAATGACACATCGGCCCCGACGGCGGCAAGTTTCGCCCCCATATAGCCGCCGATAGCCCCGGCACCAAAGATGCAGATCTTCATGCCAGCCCCAGCTTCTGCGCAAGGCCGATGCGTTGCAGTTTGCCCGTGGCACCTTTCGGGATTTCCGGCAGGATCACGATCCTACGCGGCACCTTGAAGGCGGCCAGCCGGGTGGCGGCAAAGGCGCGAATGGCCGCCTCATCCGCCGTCTGGCCATCGCGCAGCACGACGGCGGCGGCAACGTCTTCGCCCAACTTGTCATGCGGCATGGCAAAGGTCACAACCTGCTGCACCGCCGGGTGGTCCATCAGGACGCCATCCACCTCAAGCGGGCTGATCTTCTCGCCGCCGCGGTTGATGATCTCTTTCAGGCGGCCCGTCAGGGTCAGATACCCTTCATCGTCAAGCGAGCCTTGATCGCCAGTGCGGAACCAGCGCAGCCCCTCTGCCATGAAGAACGACTTGGCGTTGGCGTCCGGGTTGCCCTCATAGCCGGGGGTCACGTTCGGGCCGGAAATCACGACTTCGCCAATGCCACTGTCCAGAAGGTGGTTCTCAACCTCATGCGCAATCCGCAGCTGTGGACCGGCGGCAATGCCCACCGCACCGGGTTTCTGGGCACGGGGCGGCAGCGGGTTCGAGGCCATCTGATGCGCGGCCTCGGTCATGCCATAGGCCTCGATCACCGGGGCGTTGAAGGTGGCGGCAAGTTCCAGCATCACCTGCGCAGGCAGGCTGGCCGAGGAGGAGCGCAGGAACCGCAAGGGCGCGCGGGCGATGATCTCGGCGTTGCGGGGTGCGCGCTGCAGGATGGTCTGGTGCATCGTCGGCACCGCCGTATACCAAGAAGGCCGCGCCGTATCAAGCCAACCGAAGAAGCGCACCGCATCAAACCCCGGCGCGCACCAGACGCTGGCCCCGGCGGCAAGGCTGGCCGAAACGGCAGCGATCAGTCCGTGGATGTGAAACAGCGGCATCATGTTCAGGCAGCGGTCACCCGCTTCAAGCACCAGCGATTGCTGGATATGCAAGGCCGAGGCCGCGACATTGCGCTGTAACAGCGGCACGATCTTGGGGCGCGAGGTGGTGCCCGACGTGTGCAGGATCAACGCGATGTCGTCGGCGTCGGGCATGGCGGTATCGGCAGGGGCTCCAGTTGTCCCTTCTGCCGTGAGGGTGAAGGACCCGGCGGGGTCGGTCGGCGCGAAGTCCAGGCGCAGGATCACAAGGCCATGTTTCGCCGCAGCCTCCAGCGCGGGCCCGTCATAGGTGGCAGGCAGGACGATGGCCTTGGCCTTCAGGTCGGACAGATAGAAGTCAAACTCATCCAGCTTGTAGGCCGGGTTCAGCGGTGCTGTGACGGCACCTTGCGCGATGCAAACGAAGGCCGAGGCCATCTCCGGGCCATTTGGCAGGACAATTGCCACCCTGTCGCCGCGCCCAACGCCTGCGCCGTGCAGGGCTGCAATGGTACGGGTCGCCTGCGCGGCAAGGTCTGCATAGGTCAGCCATGGCCGGTCAGGCGCGCCAATTGCGGGGGCGTCGGGGTTGGCGGCGGCCAGAAGGGCGGAAAGCGTCTGGGTCATGGGATCTCCTGCCTTGGGTGGAGGAACAGTCGGGCCTAGAGGGGCGCAATTGCAAGGTCGTTTGCGATGCGGTCCAGTTCGGCAAGAAGGGCGGGGTGCAGGGCGATGCCATCCGCCAGCCGTGCCGCACGCGCCGCCTCGCGCCCGTCGCCGGGCACACGGACCGGATCATGGCCGGGAAGCGGGGTCGAGGCACGCATCTCGGCAAAGATGCGGGTTGCGGCCGCCGTGAACAGGTCAGAATCGCCGAAGGCGGCGATGTCGATGGCGGCGACGAATTGGCCGGTGTTGGTCGGGCTGGTGGTGTCCGTGGTGAAGTCCACCACATCCGACCCGAAGGCGGCCCCATTAAGCACCCCGGCCAGAAGCCCGATCGCCATCGCCAGACCATAGCCCTTGGCCCCGCCGATCGGCAGCAGGAACCCTTCGTCACGGCGGTTGGGGTCGGTGAGCGGTTTGCCATCGCGGCCAACCATCCAGCCTTCCGGCATCGGCTCGCCCCGCTGGGCGAGGGTCTTGATCTTGCCGACAGCGGCGACGGTGGTGGCCATGTCCAGCACGAACGGGTCTGCCCCGCCGGGTGTGGCGATGGCGATGGGGTTGGTGCCCAGCAGAAGATCAGTTCCGCCATAGGGGGCCACATGGTTGGCGCTGCCGACGGCCGCACAGATGCCGATCATGCCCGCAGCCGCCTGCGGGCGGACGTAGAGCGCCGCCGGGCCCGCGTGGTTGCCACCCCGCACGCCGACCCAGCCAATGCCCGCCGTCCTTGCCTTGGCCATGGCAAGGTCGCGCGCCATCGCCATGGCAAGGTGGCCAAGGCCGTTGTCCCCATCAACCAAGGCGGTTGCCGGGGTTTCGCGCAGGATACGTGGCGTGGCAACGGGGTTGCACCCGCCACCCCGCAGACGGTTCACATACTGGCGCAGGCGGAACAGGCCGTGCGTGTCATAGCCCAGAAGATCCGCCTCAACCATCAAGGCGGCAACGGTTTTGGCGTCCCCGTCGGGGACGCCAAGGCTGCCAAAGGCGCGGGTTACAAACTGTTCCAGGCGGTCAGCCGCGACAGGGCCTGCAGTTGGGCGAGTCATCGGCTATTCGCTTCCCGCCGACACGCGGTCCTTCTGCCAGAAGACGACGCGGCGCTGCATGAAGGACACGAAAGAGAACAGAGCCATCCCGACCACGGACAGATACAGGATCAACGAGAACACCCGCGGTGTGTTCAACTGCGACGCGGCGGTGCGGATCAGCTCACCAAAGCCTTTGCCACCGCCCAGAAACTCACCCGTAATCGCACCGGCCATGACGCCGACCGAAGCGATCTTGAGGCCGGTGAAGATCTGCGGCAGCGCCATGGGCAGCTTCATCTTCGTCAGCGTCTGCCAGCGGCTCGCGCCCATCGTCTTGAACAGGTTGCGGCTGTTGGTGTCGGCGGCATGCAGGCCGGCTGCGGTGCCGACGACAATCGGGAAGGTGGCGATGAAGGCCGCAAGCGCCACCTTGCTGTCGATGTCAAAGCCCAGCCATGCGACGAACAGGGGTGCAAAGGCGACCTTTGGCATGGTGTCGATGGCGACGAGGTAGGGCATGATCGCCTCTTCCCCGAAGGCGGTTTCACCGACGATCACGCCAAGGGAAAAGCCGATCGCTATGGCAAGCAGGAAGCCATAGAACACCTCAAGCAAGGTGATCCAAAGTGCGCCCAGCATATAGCCGCCAGACAGCAGGTTCTGCCCGACAAAGATCAGGTCTTTCAGCGTCTCTGCCGGGGTCGGCAGGATGATGGGGCTGACAAAGCCGAAGCGGGTGACCATGTCCCACAAAAGGACGAAGATCACAAAGACCAGCGCCATCTTGAACGACCGTGGCACGCGGTCAAGCCAGCCGGTCTTTTCCGTCCAGATGGTTTCGCCACCGTCGTCGGCGCTGTCAGCAATTCTTTCAAGGTTGCTCATATGAACGCCTCCTTGTCGAGCCGCCCACGGATGTGTTCGACAATGGCCCCAAACTTGGGCGTGGTCATCATGTCCAGCGTGCGGGGGCGGGGAAGATCAATCTCCACCACCTCGGCAATCCGGCCGGGGCGGGGTTTCATCACATAGACCACGTCCGACAGGATCACCGCTTCGGGGATCGAGTGCGTGACAAGGAAAGCAGTCGCTTCCCGCTGCGTGCAGATGCGCTGCAGTTCCATGTTCATGAAATCACGGGTCAATTCGTCCAGGGCCGAGAAGGGTTCATCCAACAAAAGGACAGCCGGTTCGGTGATCAGCATCCGGCAGATCGACGCACGCTGCGCCATGCCGCCGGAAAGTTCGGAAGGGTAGGTATCCTCAAACCCTTTCAGGCCGACAAGTTCCAGCAAGGCGCGGGCCTGGGTTTGCGCGGCCTTGGCGGCGGCCTTGCCGTCGCGGATCTCGATCGGCAGGACGATGTTTTCCAGCGTCGTGCGCCACGGAAACAGCGTGGCCTGCTGGAACATCATGCCAATATCCCGGCGCGGGCCGGTGACCGGCTTACCCTGCAGGACGACCCGCCCCGTTGAGGGTGGGATCAATCCCGACATGATCTTGAGAAGCGTAGACTTGCCGCAGCCGCTTGACCCGATGACAGCCGAAAAGCTGCCCTTGGTCAGGGTCATGTTGACCCCTTCAAGCGCCTTGATCGCGTTGCGGGCATAGGTCTTGCCAACATTGCTAAGCTGGTAGACCGGCGCCCCGTGAAGGGCGTCCGGCTTGGTCATGGCTGCGGCAGCCGACATCAATTCGCGCTCCCGTTGACTTTGAGCGTGAAGTCATTCGTGTAGGCGGCGGTCAGATCGGGCAGGGGGCCGGCAAGTTCGCCACCGGCAATCTGCGTGGCCTGCCATTCTTCCCAGACTTCCGGCGGCTGGTAGCCAAGGCCGTTGGTCATGTCGACGGGAATGGTCTTTTCCTTCACGGCGTCAAACAGGGCTGACGCAAAGGCCGCATCTTCGCTTTCCTGCGGGTTGCCTGCCGCGAGGTGAGCCAGAACCTTTTCGCGGTTCGCCGGGTCAAGCGCAAAGACATGGCCCTTGTGGATGGCGCGCACAAACTTTTCCACCAGTTCCGGGTTGTTGCGGATGGTGTCGCCCATCGTGACAAAGCCGTTGCCGAAGAAGCGCATGTATTCCGGCGGGGTGATTTCCCGCACTGCAACGCCACGCTGGTTCAGAATCGCCGCATCTGCGGTCGAGGCGGAGTAGGCGTCAATCTCACCCGAGGAGAACGCCGCCGTGGCCGGGCCGCCATCACCCACCGTCAGGAAGGTATAGTCGGTGCCGTCCGTCAGGCCCGAACCCGACATCACGTTGCGGGCAAAGCCCACTTCCGCGCCGTCTGCCGTGCCGGTTCCGATGACCTTCCCCTTCAGGTCAGCCGGGGCCTGGATCGGGCTGTCTGCGGGAACGACCACGCCAAAGTTCGACTTTGCCGCGAAGTTGTAGATGAAGACCACATCCACATCACGGCCACGCGCGGCGAGCACCGGGCCGGGGCCGGGGCGCCCGAACATCGCCTGACCCGAAGACAGGGCCTGCAGCACTGCGCCCGAGCCGTTGATCGCCTCGACCGAGACCTCAAGGCCCTCTTCGGCAAAGAAGCCTTCGCCGATGGCGACAAAGACGTTGAACGAGTTGATCGCCGATGGGCTTGGCTGCACGAAGACGACCTTGGTCATCTCTTGTGCCGCGGCCGGACCTGTCAGCCCGAGCGCCAGAGCGCTGGCCATCAAGGCATTGAAGATACGTCTGTTCAGCATGTCATTTCCTCCCGATTGTTTGTTCAGCAGTCAATTGTTCCCGGTTCTGACGACCGGTTTGTCCTTTCACACGGTGCGGACCGGATTGGTCAGCTGCCCAATTCCTTCGACTTCGCAGGTCACCGTGTCCCCGTCCTTCAGGAAGTTCGGCGGCGTCATCGCATAGCCCACGCCCGATGGGGTGCCGGTGGCAAGGATGTCGCCCGGCTCCAGTGTCAGGCCTTCGGACAGCGAGGCGATCAGGGTCGGAATGTCGAAGATCATCTGCGCGGTGGTGCTGTTCTGGCGCACTTCGCCGTTCACAAGGCAGCGCAGCGCAAGGTTCTGCGGATACGCCAGTTCGTCCTTTGTCACGACGACCGGGCCCATGGGGCAGGATCCATCAAGGCCCTTGCCCTTGAAGTACTGGCCACCGTGGCGGCGCTGAACGTCACGCGCGGTAACGTCATTCAGGACCGTGTAGCCCCAGACGTGGTCATAGGCGCGATCCTTCGGAATATCGCGCCCGGCAGTCCCGATGATGATCGCCAGCTCAACCTCATAGTCGATCTGGGTCGAGACATGGGGGAAGATCGGTACCGTCGCCCCGGGTCCGATGACCGCTGTACTGGGTTTGGTGAAGTAGACCGGAACCTCAGTCACGGCGACGGTCGTGTTCTGCGCCCGCGCGCCTTCGGCGATGTGTTCGGCATAGTTGCGACCGACGCAAAAGACGTTCTTTCTGGGCATCGGCAATGGCGCAAGCAGCTTTGCATCGGCAACCGCCAAGGCGGCAAGGCCGGGTTCACCCGCGTTTGCCTTGGCAACAACCGCCGTCAGGGCGTTCAGCGCCGCATCACCGCCTTCGATCACCGCCTGCAGGCTGCCGTGCCGCAAGGCGGCCTGCGCCACGCCATCAGCCTCACAGGCGGCGGCGACGGGCAGGAACCGTCCGTCAGCCAGTTGCACCGCGGCGACCGGGCCGACCGAAGTGGAAATCGTCGCAAAGCGCATGGGGCCGAACTTCCTTTGACGAGGTGTAAACTGCGGATGCGATCACGGCGTCCCAACAAACCATTCCGGCGTTCCTGGCGGTGCCATCGCGTGTTGGCCGCGTCGGATTCGCATCAGCATTGCTAGATGCTAGCCATGTTTCTAAGCTGTGCATAGAATTTTGGCGTAACCAATACGAGGATTGGCCAAGGATGGACGCTACGGGTGCAACCCTGCTTGCCGAGCAGATCAAACAGTATGTCGCTGCCGAACGGTTCAACCACAATGATCGCCTCCCGCCCGAACGGGTGCTAAGCCAGCACTTCGGGGTTACGCGGGGCGAGCTGCGCAAGGCGTTGGCTGAGCTTGAGCAGGATGGCCTGATCTGGCGGCATGTCGGGCGCGGCACCTTCATTGGCGCGCGGCCGGTGCTGAATCTGGCCGACGCCGCCTATCTGGGCGAACTGGCGAGCCCCGCGCAGGTGATCGCCGCGCGGCTGGTGATCGAGCCGGAATTGGCACGTCTGGCCGCAACTTACGCCACCCGGTCCGATCTTGACGAGATTCAGTCCTGCAACAGCCGCTGCCGCGCTGCATCGGATTGGCGAAGCTATGAGGCCTGGGACAACAACCTGCACTACGCCATTGCCAAGGCGACCCACAACAAGCTGCTGGTCTATCTCTTTGATATTCTGAATGTCGTAAGGCGGTCGACAGTCTGGGGCCAGCCAAGGACGACCAAGATGCCCCCGCGCGATCATGCCAGCTTTACCGAGCATGACGCGATCTGCGCCGCCATTGTTGTGCGGGACGGCGCGACGGCCTCGTCAAGGATGCGCGACCATCTGGTGTCGGTGCGCGACAGGGTGCTGCCAGCCCTGTCGGGCTGACAGCAGATTGGTTCAGACCACTTTGACCGTCAGGTCGCCCACGCCTTCGACATGGCATTCCATCACATCGCCACGCACGACCGATCCCACACCGGACGGGGTACCCGTCATGATGACATCGCCTGGCGCAAGTTCAAAGAAATCAGACAGATACGAGATCATCTCAGGCACTTTCCAGATCATCTGGTTCAGATCGCCCGTCTGCTTTGGCGTGCCGTTCACCTTAAGCTGCACCAGCCCCGACGCGGGATGGCCAACATCAGACACCGGGCGCAGCGCGCTGACGGGGGCCGAGTCTTCAAACGCCTTGCCGATCTCCCACGGGCGGCCCATTTCCTTGGCCTGGCCCTGCAGGTCGCGCCGGGTCATATCAAGGCCAAGGCCGTAGCCCCAGACGTGATCCAGCGCCTTTTCAACCGGGATGTTCATTCCGCCCGACTTCAGCGCGACGATCATTTCGATCTCGTGGTGAACGTCCTTGGTTTGCGGCGGGTAGGGAAAGCTATCGCCTGTGGTCAGGTTGTTCGGGTTTTTCTGGAAGAAGAACGGCGGTTCGCGGTTGGGGTCATGGCCCATCTCGATCGCATGGGCGGCATAGTTGCGACCGATGCAATAGACGCGCCGGACAGGGAAAAGCGCATCGGACCCTTCGATTGGCAGGGTCACGACGGGCGGCGGGCTGATCACATAGTTCGGCATTGGCTGGACACTCCTCGTTCTCGGGCAATTCTCCTTCACAGACTTCGGCTGCCAAATCAATTCAAATCATTCTGGACGGATCAAACCAATCCGGATATTGAATTGGGATGCCGGATGACATGAACCCGCCGACCCCCACTTCAGGCCCTGCCGCCATGTCAGATCATGGGGTGTCTGGCAGTGCCGCACTGGCGCAGTTGCGGGCCTATATCGCGGACCGTGCGTTCAAGCCGGGCGAACGGTTGCCGCCCGAGCGGGTGCTCTGCCTCGACCTTGGACTGAACCGTGCGGAACTGCGACGTGCGCTTCAGGTGCTGGAAAGCGAGAACCGCCTGTGGCGGCATGTCGGCAAGGGGACGTTCCTGACCGACGTCGATCCCGGCGCGGCGCAGGCAGATGCTTTCGGCCAACTTGCCCAACAGGTCAGCCCGGCCGATGTGCTGCGCGCAAGGGCGGCGCTGGAGCCTGCCATCGCCCGTGAGGCAGCGTTGCATGCGTCGGCTTCGGCAATCGCGAAGCTGAGGCTGAACGTGGACCGCGCGGTGCAGGCCGCCACCTGGCGCGAGTATGAGGCGTTGGACAACGAATTTCACCGGCAGATCGCTGAAAGCAGCGGGTCAACGACGCTGCTGGCGCTGTTTGACCAGCTTAACCTGTTGCGGCGGATGGTGTCCTGGGGCCGGATGGTGCGCACAGGGGCGCGCCCCCCGGCCGAACATTCAAGTTTTGCGGAACACGCGCGCATCGTTGACCAGATTTCCGTGCGCGACCCCGAGGCCGCGCAGATTGCCATGCGCGCCCACATCCGTTCGGTCGAAAACCGGCTTTTGGGGTAGGCTTTTCTTGGGAATCCGCCTTCGCAGCACAGGCGGGGGACTGACGCGCGCCGTTCGGTATGCTAAGGTACACCGAAAGTTTTCAAACCATCACCTCAACCAGACAGGTTTCCGCCATGGCAAATCCGCCCGTTCCCGACATCATCTACACCAAGGTGGACGAAGCACCTCAGATCGCCTCGGCCTCGCTTTTGCCGATCATCCGGCACTTTGCTTCTGCGGCAGGCGTTTCGGTCGGCACCAAGGACATTTCCCTGGCGGGCCGGATCATCGCGGCGTTTCCCGAAAAGCTGACGCCCGCACAGCGCCAGCCCGACGATCTGGCCGAACTGGGCGAGCTGGTGAAGACCCCGGTCGCCAACGTGATCAAGCTGCCGAACATCTCGGCCTCGGTCCCGCAGTTGGTGGGGGCGCTGAAGGAGTTGCAGTCGCAGGGCTATGACATCCCCGACTACCCCGAGGACCCGCAGACCGACGAAGAAAAGGCGATTCGCGCGCGGTTTGACGCGATCAAGGGGTCGGCTGTGAACCCCGTCCTGCGTGAGGGCAACTCGGACCGGCGCGCGGCGATTGCCGTCAAGAACTATGCCAAGGCGAACCCGCATTCGATGGGCAAGTGGTCGCCTGACAGCAAGACCTGCGTTACGACCATGTCCAAGGGTGACTTCCGGTCGAACGAAACGTCGGCCACCCTGACGGCGGCGCAGGCCGGTGCCGCGCGGATCGAGCATGTGGCCAAGGACGGCACTGTGACGGTCCTGAAGGACAAGTTGTCCTATCCCGCGGGAACCGTGGTGGACGCCACCTTCATGTCGGCCACGGCACTGCAGGACTTCCTTGCCGAACAGATCGAGGCGTCCAAGCGCATGGGTGTGCTGTTCTCGATCCATCTGAAGGCCACGATGATGAAGGTCTCGGACCCCATCATCTTTGGCCATGCCGTGCGGCAGTTCCTGAAGCCGGTGTTCGACAAGCACGGTGCCGCGCTGGCCGCTGCGGGGGTTGACCCGAACTCTGGCCTTGGGGCGCTGATGGACCGGGTGGCCGAGATGCCGAATGGCGCGGCCATTGCCAAGGACATCGCAGATGTCATGGCAGACCGTCCGCCAATGTATATGGTGAACTCTGACCGCGGGTTGACCAACCTGCATGTGCCGTCGGATGTGATCATCGACGCCTCGATCCCGGCGCTGATCCGGGCGGGCGGCAAGGGCTATGGCCCGGATGGCAAGGCCGCAGATACCAACTGCGTCATTCCCGACAGCAGCTATGCCAGCGTCTATGACGAGGCGATCCGCTACTTCAGGGCCACCGGCGCGCTGGACCCTTCCACCGCTGGCACGGTTCAGAACGTCGGGCTGATGGCCCAGAAGGCCGAAGAATACGGGTCGCACCCCACCACCTTCCTGATCCCGGCCGATGGCACGGTGCGCATGGTGTTGGCCAATGGCGATGTGCTGCACCAGCACACCGTGCAGGCGGGCGACATCTGGCGTGCCGCCTCGACACGGCAAGCTGCCATCGAAGACTGGGTCAAGCTGGCAATCTCGCGGCAGAAGGCGGAAGGCTGTCAGGCCGTGTTCTGGCTGGACGAAACCCGCGCCCATGACGCGCAGCTGATCGCCTATGTCAAACCGATGCTGGCAGCGGCGGGTGTGGCGGACAAGTTCATGATCCTCGCCCCGCGGGAGGCGACGCGGTTGTCGCTGGAAACCATCCGCAAAGGCGAAAACTCCATCGCCGTCAGCGGCAACGTGCTGCGCGACTATCTGACCGACCTGTTCCCGATCCTGGAGCTTGGGACGTCCGCCAAGATGCTGTCGATCGTCAAGCTGATGAACGGCGGCGGCATGTTCGAAACCGGTGCTGGCGGGTCAGCGCCGAAGCACGTTCAGCAGCTGGTTGAGGAGAACCACCTGCGCTGGGATTCGCTGGGCGAATTCTGTGCGCTGGGCGAAAGCCTGAAGTTCCTGGCCGAAGCGAAGGGCAACCCCAAGGCCCGCGTGCTTGGCGATGCCGTCGATGTGGCGACCCAAGGGGTGCTGGACAACAACCACTCACCCCTGCCCAAGGTCGGGCAGACCGACAACCGCGACAGCCACTTCTACTTCGCGCTTTACTGGGCGCGCGCGCTTGCCGCACAGACGGTGGATGCCGATCTTGCCCGGCATTTCGCCCCCGTCGCCAAGGCCCTGACCGACAATGAGGCGACTATCCTTGCCGAACTTGCGGCAGGACAGGGCAAGCCTGCGGATCTGGGCGGCTATTACCACACCGATGATGCCAAGGTTGCGGCGGTCATGCGCCCCTCGGCCACCTTCGCGAAGATCATCGGCTGACACTGACCGTTGGTCGGCAGGGCCCCCGGGCCTTGCCGACCGCTTACGCGGCGCGTTTGCGCATCACCCGCACGATCGGCGCGATCAGGGCAAAGAGAACCGCCACCAGCAGCACGGCTGCAATCGGACGCTCGACAAAGATCATCGGGCTGCCAAGTGACAGCAGCAGCGACTGGCGGAGCGAGGTTTCCATCAGCGGTGCCAGCACCAGCGCCAGCACCAGCGGCGCGCGGGGAATGTCCAGCTTCATCATCAGCCAGCCCAAGAGGCCGAAGACGATACACATCCAGACGGTCGCCATGCTCAGCGTCGCGGCATAGGCCCCGACCAGCGAGATTACCAGAATCCCCGGCGCAAGGTAGACGTACGGGATGCGCAGCAGTGCCGCGAAAAGCGGGGCCATCGGCAGGTTCAGGACCAGCAGGAAGATGTTGCCCAGCACCATCGAGGCGATCAGCCCCCAGACCAGCGCGCTTTCCTGCGTCATCAGCATGGGCCCCGGCTTGATCCCATGCAGGATCAGCGCGGCCAGCAGCACCGCTGAACTGGCCGACCCCGGAATTCCCAGCGACAGCATGGGGATCAGCGCACCGTGGGCGGCGGCGTTGTTGGCCGATTCCGCCGCCGCCAACCCGTCGATAGCGCCCGTGCCAAAGCGTTCCGGGTTTTTGGAAAACTTGCGTTCGGTCAGGTAGGACAGAAGCGAGGCAACCGATGCCCCCGCCCCGGGCATGATCCCGACGAACAGCCCGATGAATCCGCCGCGCAGGATGGAAAACCGGCAGGTCACCCAATCTTCGGCGGTCAGCCACATGTCTTTCAGCCGTGTCCGGATCGGCTCGATCTTGTCGCTGCGTTCGAGCGACGACAGAACCTCGGCGATGCCGAAGACGCCAATCGCCACGGGGATGAAGTCGATCCCCTGATACAGCGCGGGAATACCGAAGTTCAGTCGGGGTGCACCGGTCAGGGGGTCCACCCCAATCAGGGCGATGGTCAGGCCCAGCACACCGGCCAGCAGTGACCGGATCGGAACTTCGCCAAGACTGCCAACCGCAATGACGCCAAGAGCCGCCAGCAGGAAGTATTCCGGCGCGTTGAACTTCAGCCCGATGCTGGCAAGCGGCGGGGTGATGACGGCCACCGCCATCACGGCTCCAAGGCCCGCGATGAAAGACCCTATGGCGGCAATCGCAAGTGCTGCCCCCGCCCGCCCCTTGCGCGCCATGGCGTGACCGTCCATCGCCGTCATCACGCCAGACGCCTCACCCGGGACGTTGATCAGAACGGATGTCAGGGTGCCGCCGTATTGGCCGCCATACATGATGCCGGCCAGCATCATGATCGCCGTCACCGGCTCCAGCCCGAAGGTCAGCGGCAAGAGCAGCGCCATCCCTGCGGCCGGGCCGACACCAGGAAGGGCACCGACGATCTGACCGACCAGCACGCCCACAAAGATGAACAGCAGGTTTTCGGGCTGTAGCGCGACGAAAAACCCTTGCAGCAGCGCGTCAATCATTCGCCAGCGTCCCCGAATTCGATAATCATTGGAAGAGTGGTGCCGGCAAGGGCACGCCTAGCCAGCGTACAAAGACAACTTCGATACCGACAACGACGATCATAGTCGTCATGACAGACGGCAGAAGCGCAGCTCGCAGGACGAACAGCAGCAGATAGGGCATGAACAGCGCCGCCGCCGGAACCATCCCCAGCGTCGGAACAAGCAGCGCCATCACAGCCAGACCGGCCATCGCAGCAAGCACCCGGCGCACGCCTTGCGCATCCGGCAGGTCAGGCGTGCCCGCATCGGTGCCCCGCCACTGCGACAGCAGCAGGGCAAGCGACAGCATCACCGCCGCCCCGGCCAACCAGCCGGGAAAGAAGCGCGCGCCGGGGGTGAACCCGTCCCAGAACCTGAGACCCGTCGTTCCAAGCATCACGCCTGCGGCGAGGCAGATCATGACGATCGCGGGAACCGCTTGCAGAAACCGCATCATGACTCCCTCGCCTCCGTCGTTTTGGCCTTAGTTTGCCAGGCCAATCTGCTTCAGAACCGTGCGGAAGGTTTCCTGCTCGGCTGCGAAATAGGTCTTGGCGTCGTCAAGAGCATAGAAGTTGCCAAGCTGCACGTTTGCCGTAAGCCCGTCCTTCCAGCGCTGCGTCTCCGTCGCCTTACGGAACTTGTCGGCCCACCATGCTGCCACGGCCGGATCAAGGCCGGGTGGGCCGCCAACGCCCCAGAACTGGGTGTAGACGACATCGACACCCTGTTCGGTGGCTGTCGGAATATCCGCGAGGGCAGGTTCGGGCCGGCGTTCTGCCGACAGGATCGCCAATGGTTTGGCGGTGCCGGCCGCAATCTGCTCCATCCCTTCGGACAGGGTGGCGAAGTGCAGTTCGACGTTGCCGCCAAGGAAGGTTGCCCGCGCCGCGCCGCCGCTTTCGTGCGGGATATAGGTCATTGTGATCCCGGCAGCCGTTTCAAACAGACCCGTCGCCACATGGTCATTGCCGCCCGAAGCACCGCCCGCCACCCGCACAGTGCCGGGGTTGGCCTTGGCATGGGCCACCATGTCCTGCAGGCCGGTCCATTCGCTGGTCGGGGTGGTCAGCAGCATCAGCTCTGACTGGATGAAGCCCGCAATCGGCGTGATCTGGTCGATGACCGAAGGCGTGCCCTGCACGATGGGCGTCGTGAACACGGGCGAGGCCAGCGTCAGCAGCGTGTTTTCATCACCCGGCAGGCCAAGCACATGGTTGTAGGCGTTGGAATGGCCCGCCCCGCTGCGGTTCTGGATGACGATCGGGTTTTCCACGATGCCTTCCTCGTTCATGATCTGCGCGATAGTGCGCATGATCACGTCGGGCGATCCGCCCGCGCCGGACCCTACAGTAAACTCGATCGGGCCTTCCGGCGCGCGCATGTCCTGTGCCGTCGCGGTGGCGCAGGAAAGCCCCAGCGCGACCACGGCACCTAGTGTCAGCTTCATGTTCATTGCCATCTCCTCCCAAAGACTGCGGTGGTTTCAGTTGCGTTTGGCACCCCAAGGGCTGCCGGTCATGTGTCCAGAAGGTCTGGACAGAACAACTCCTCCGGCGTGACTGCACGGCGCGAAAGGTGCTGCTCGATCGAATATCTGCAGGCGGTCTGAAGCTCGGGCACGGCGGCACGATAGCCGTAGGGCCAGTAGTTCCGCCCCATCGCCCCCCGCGTCCGTTCCATCGCAGCGTTCAGCCACGGTAGACTGAGGCGATTTGCCGACCCAAGCCACACGTCTTCCAACCGCGCCAAGGCTATGTCACGGGCGGTGCTGAAGGCATCGAACAGGGCGCGGGGCAGGGTCGGGTGCGCTTCGACCAGTGTCTTGCGGACCGCCAGCAGGTGCATGATCGGAAAGAACCCGGTGCGGCGGTGATAGTCTTCCTCGGCCGCGGCGAAATCCGGCAGGATGCGCACGATCCGCGGATCACCGTCCAGAAAGGCACGCGGCGGGCTGGGGGCCATCAGCGCGTCGATCTGCCCGGCAAGCAGCAGGTCCTGCAAGGTCTCACCCGCGACAATCGGGGTGATCGAGAGCGACGGCGGCGCGTCCAGTTCCAGCCGTTCGTGCCGCACGCCCTTGTCCAAGGCGCCGGTCCGCCAGATGACATCGGATGCGTCGATCCCGTGGTCATCCTTCAGAATGCCCCGCATCCACAGGGCGGCAGTCATCTGATATTCCGGCACGCCGACGATGCGACCCTTCAGGTCGTCCAGCGAACGGATGCCGCTGTCCGCCCGCGCGAAAAAACCGTTGTGACGGAAAGCGCGCGCCAGAAACACCGGGATCGCGGTATATGCACTGGTCCCCCGCGACACCTGCAGCAAGTAGCTGGACAGCGACAGCTCGGTCACGTCAAACCGCGCTTCGTTCACCGCGATGGGGAACAGTTGGGTGGTCGGCAGGATGTGCGATTCAATCTCGAACCCCTGGACCGGGACTTCCTTGTTCAGGACCGGCAGCGCCCTGTCATGGTCCCATGAGGCAAGTGTCAGCCGGGGCATGTCAGCACACCCCCAGAGGGCCGCGCACAGCAATGCGTGCGATTGCGTGATGGATGGCCTGACCGGATGCCATGGGTTGCTTCGCCTTGCCTGAGACTGTGAAACACCGGGCAACAATGCCCGTGCGAGCCGTGAAAATGGTACAGGACGCGGGCTTCGACAATCGGTGAATGTTGACAGCTGCTTTGCATATCCTGCACACCGGAAAGGCCAGTGAACGGGGGAAGCACAATGGGACGATCAAAGATTGTTGGGGCCTTGCCGCGCATGCCCTTGGAAGTCTTGCGCTATGTCGTGCTTATTGCGGAACACGGATCATCGCTTGCCGCCGCGCATATCGTGAACCTGACGGCGTCAAGCCTAAGCCGGAAGATCACGCTTTTGGAACATGAACTTGGCGTCACCCTGTTTGAACGCCATTCCCGTGGGATGCGTCTGACACCCACGGGCAATCTGGTGGCCGATGCCGCGCGCCAGATGCTGCAACGCATGGAAAGACTCGCCGCCGATATCGACGAGGTGGAATCCGTCGGCCATGGGTCTGTCCGGATCCATGTGTCGCAATCGCTGGTCGAACGGTTCCTGATGCCCTGCCTGATCCGGACGGCACGGACCTATCCCCACATGAAGACCTTCCTGCATATCGCAGCCGGCCGGCAGGCTGAGCGCGCGTTGGTCCATGATCTTGCCGACTTCGCGCTGGTCGTCACCGCCCCCAATCACCCCGATATCGAAATTGTGGCCGAACGTCCCAACCGCATTGTCGCTGTCGTCAGCCCCGGGCATCCGCTGGCGGGCACGACAACGATCAGCGCCGCCGACCTGCTGGCGATGCCCTTCGCCGCGATGCCGGCCAGCTATACCAGCCGGGTGGCCTTTGACACGATCGTCCCCTCACAGCATCGGGATGGGCAGCCCCAGATGACGGCAAACTCGATCCCCGCGCTCAAGGCCTATGCCCGGTCGGGCATAGGCATTGCCGTCATGCCCGAGGTCGCGATCTGGGACGAAGACCGGGATGGTGATCTGCTGCCGATCGAGATTCTGGGGCTTGATGGCACGTCGACCCGCATGTGCCTTTGCCGTCGCAAGTCACGCACTCTCGGGCCATCGGCTGAGCGTTTTCTTGCGACCCTTGTCGAAGAGTTTCAGGCCAGCCCAACAGGCCGCCCGCTTGCCGCCGCAGAGTAGGCTGCGGCCCTTGGTCAGGGCGCGGGTTCCACGGCGGATCGGACCAAAGCGCCCGGTCCGGCAATTACCCGCGCGGCCAGAGCGGTTCCGGCAGCAACCGCTTCGGTCAGGTCTGCCTTGGCCAGATAGGTGGCAAGAAAGCCCGCGTTGAAGCTGTCACCGGCGGCCGTGGTGTCCTGCACGGGCTCGCCGGGGACAGGCACCAAATGACGTTCGACACGGCCAGCATGCAGGGTCACAACGGGCATCGGGCCATCCTTGACCACGACAAGCGGTGACCCGGACTGCGCATAGCGATGCGCCGTGGTCACGGGATCAGCGTCGCCAAAGTGGCGGGCTTCGTCCTCGTAGGACGGCAGCACGATGTCAGCGGCCGCCGCCATGGCAGAGATTGATCCCAGCATCGTCGGGGCGTCGCTCCACAGTGCAGGGCGAATGTTCGGATCGAACGCCACCTTGCTGCCCGCTGCCCGCGCGCGCGCCAAGGACGCCATCAGACGCCCCCTCGCCTCGGCCGACAAGATCGCCAGCGAGATGCCGGAAAGATAGATCATGTCCGCCCCGTCAAGCGCGGTCTGCAGCCGATCCGCATCTTCCGCCAGAAGGCGCGCTGCGGAATTGGAACGCCAATAGGCAAAGCTGCGTTCGCCGTTGGTCAGTTGGATCACATATAGCCCCACGCTACGCCCCGGCACCCGCTGGACCGTGTCGATCAGGATGCCCTCGGCCGCCATGAAGCCAACCATCTGGTCGGACATGCCATCCGTTCCCACCGCCGAAAGGTAGGAAACCTTCGCCCCCCCCGGCAACAGGCGGCGCAAGTACCAGGCGGTGTTGAAAGTGTCGCCGGCAAAACCCATGGCAAACTGGCCGTTTGCGGTGGGGGCAAACTCCACCATGCATTCCCCGATGGAGACGACCCGCACCTTACCCCTCATCCGCGAAGTAGGCGGCGTTCTCGGCGCGGATGCGGACGATCTGGTCTAGGATGCGCGACAGGTGGACCCGCACCATTTCCGCCGCGCGTTCCTCGTTCCGTGACCTTATCGCGGCCAAGATGTCCTTGTGTTCCTGAAACGCGCGTTCCGAGGCAAAGGACAGCGACAGGAACCTGACGCGGTCCATATGCGACTTCATCTCGCGTGCGGTTTCCCATGCAAAGCCTGTCCCCGACCTTTCGCAGATTTCCCGATGGAAAAGGTCGTCCAGATCGTGAAACGCTGCCGGATCGCGCGCGGCCACGGCGCGGGCCTGCTGGTCAATGATCGCCTCGATGGCGGCAAAGTCATCTTCCGTCAGGGTCTTGCAGGCGACCCGTGCCGTCTCCGCCTCGATCGACAGGCGGATGAAGCGGGCCTGCATCACCGCACGTTCGGAAATCGCCGAAACGGTGGTGGCGCGTTGTGGGCGGATGGAAATGAAGCCCAGCTTTGACAGACGGTAGAACGCATCCCGCACGGGCTGACGTGAGACGCCAAGGGCGCGGGCAACGTCGAACTCGGAAAGTTTGGTGCCGGGGGGAAGTTCAAGCCGCAGGATCTGGCGGTGCAGCTCTTCAAAGACCGAATCCGCGATCGACGACCGCTGGATCGGCTCCAACATGCTTAGCGCCCCGTTGCCCGGCATTCCCGAACCTCCCCTGTGCCTGCGGTCAACCTAGTCCCGGCCTGCGTGGGCGGCAACTGGAATATTAGTTGACTAGTATAAATTCTTTTCGCAATGTGACGAACAACCAATACTTCTGCGCCGGGGGAGGGCGACAGTGGGCCTTCTTCATCCTGACCGCCTGTTTCCGGCTGACCCGGTGTCGCGAGACCTTGCTCGCGCGCTCTATGAGGCTGTGCAGGGCCTGCCGATCATCAGCCCGCACGGCCACACCGATCCGGCGTGGTACGCGACCGACGCGGCTTTCCCCGACCCGGCGCAACTGTTCGTGACGCCTGACCACTACGTCTTCCGCATGCTTGCGTCGCAAGGTGTGCCGTTGACCGCGCTGGGAGTGCCCCGCGCCGATGGTGGACCCAGCGAAACCGATGGCCGCAAGATCTGGCGGCTGTTCGCCGTGCACTATCACCTCTTCCAGGGCACGCCGTCACGCATGTGGCTGGATCATGCGTTCGAGACGATTTTCGGCTTTGACCAGCGCCTGTCATCGGCCACGGCCGACACCTATTACGACCGCATCGCCGAAGCGCTGCAAACCCCAGCCTTCCGCCCCCGCGCCCTGTTCGAGCGGTTCAACATCGAGGTGATCGCCACCACCGATTCCGCGCTGGATGACCTTGCGCATCACCAAGCCATTCGCGCTTCGGGCTGGCAGGGCAGGGTTGTGCCGACCTACAGGCCCGATTCCGTGGTTGACCCCGACTTCCCGGGCTTTGCGGCAAACATCCGGAAACTGGGCGAAATCACCGGTGAAGACACGCTGACATGGGCCGGATATCTTGCCGCCCACCGCCAGCGCCGTGCCGCGTTCAAGGCAGCCGGCGCTACGGCCAGCGACCATGGGCACGCGACTGCCCGGACGGAAGACCTGCCGCAGACCGAAGCCGCCGCCCTTTATGCCAAGGTCCTGTCCGGTACCGCCACGCCGGATGAAGCCGATGCCTTCCGCGGCCAGATGTTGACGGAAATGGCCCGGATGAGCCTGGATGACGGTCTGGTCCTGCAGCTGCATCCCGGCAGTCGACGCAACCACAGCGCCGGGGTCTTTCACCAGTTCGGCCGCGACAAGGGCTTCGATATCCCCGGCCGTACCGATTATGTCACGGCGCTTCGCCCCCTGCTGAACGCCGTGGGGATGGAGCCGTCGCTGACCATCATCCTCTTCACCCTGGATGAAACCGCCTATGCCCGCGAACTTGCACCCTTGGCGGGCGCTTACCCCGCGCTGCGGCTTGGGCCGCCATGGTGGTTCCACGACAGCCCCGAAGGCATGCGCCGCTTCCGTGAGATGACCACCGAAACCGCGGGCTTCTACAACACGGTCGGCTTCAACGACGACACCCGGGCCTTCCTGTCCATTCCCGCGCGGCACGACATGGCCCGGCGGGTGGATTGCGCCTGGCTTGCCGACCTTGTGACGACAGGCCGACTTGACCGCGAGGAGGCGTTCGAGCTGGCCCCCCAACTGGCCTATGGCCTTGCCAAGGCCGCCTACAGACTTTGACCAACAAGAGGAGGAGAAGACCAATGAAACTCAGAACCACTCTGGCCGCCCTGCTGGCCACCGCCGCCCTGTCCAGCGCGGCCTTTGCCGAATGTGAGTTGACGCTGAAATCGTCCGACACCCACCCTGACGGCTACCCGACGGTCGCCGCCGTGCAGAAGATGGGCGAGATGCTCAAGGAACGCTCGGGCGGGCGGATTTGCATTGACGTGTTCCATTCGGCCCAGCTGGGCGAGGAAAAGGACACCATCGAACAGACCAAGTTCGGCGTCATCGACCTGAATCGTGTGTCCATGGGCCCGTTCAACAACGAAATTGAAGAGACCAAGGTTGTATCCTTGCCCTTCATCTTCCGGTCGGTCGATCACATGCACAAGGTGATGGATGGCGACATCGGGGCCGAGATTGCCGCCGCTTTCGAACCGCACGGCTTTGTCGCGCTGGCCTTCTATGATGGCGGCAGCCGCAGCTTCTACAACTCCAAGAAGCCCATCACCTCGATTGATGATCTGGCGGGGATGAAGGTGCGCGTCATGCAGTCCGACGTCTTCGTCGACATGATGACCGCGCTTGGCGCCAACGCCACCCCGATGCCCTATGGCGAGGTCTATTCCGGCATCCAGACCGGCGTCATCGACGGGGCAGAGAACAACTGGCCGTCGTTCGAATCCTCGGGCCATTACGAGGTTGCGGGCTACTACACGCTGAACGAACACCTGATCGTGCCGGAAGTGCTGGTCATGTCCAAAGTCAGCTGGGACAAACTTTCGCCCGAGGATCAGGAACTTGTCCGCGCCGCCGCGCGGGAATCGATGCCGATCAACCGCGAGCTTTGGGCCGCGCGCGAGAAAGAATCGGAGGACAAGGTCCGCGCTGCGGGTGTTCAGGTCATCGACGACATCGACAAGACTCCGTTCATTGAGGCGATGGTGCCAGTCTACGAAAAGCACGCCAACACGCCGAAACTGCAAGACCTCGTGACCCGCATTCAAGCGGTCGAGTGATCTGATTTTTCGGGCGGCCGCGTCAGGCCGCCCGCGATCTGAAGGGGGGAAGTCGTGCAGGACGTGATGGAACGGGTGGCCCGCGTGCTGGGCCATGTGGCGACCGCTGCCCTATGGGTTGCCGGGACGGCGCTGGTCCTGATGACCGTCGTGATCGCCGCGCAAGTGGTGTTTCGCTATGGCCTCAACTCCTCGCTGATCTGGAGCGAGCCGTTTGCCGTCATCCTGATGGGCTGGTTCATCTTTCTTGGCGCCGCCGTAGGGATCCGGGAAGGCTACCATCTGTCCTTTGACATCCTGATCATTCTCTTGCCGCCACGGGCAAAGCTTTGGCTGTTTTCCATCTCGGACATTGCGGTCACCGGCTTTGGCCTTGGCATGGTCTGGTTCGGCAGCCAGTTGGCCGGGTCGGCCTGGGACATCAAGCTGCCGTCGCTTGGCATCAGCGGGGCCATCGACTTTGCCCCCATCGTGGGCGGTGGCGTCCTGATCATACTGTTCTCGCTTGAACGATTGGCGCGACGGGCGGCTGGCATGCCGACCCAACGCTTCGGCGATGCCCCGGCCGAGGTGTAAGGGATGGAACTCTGGATCCTCTTCGGCACCTTCGCCACGCTGCTGCTGATCGGCACACCTGTCGCCTTCTGCCTTGGCATCGCATCCTTCGCGACCGTCCTTTACATGGAGCTTCCGCCCATCGTCGTCTTCCAGCGCCTGAATTCCGGCGTGTCGGTCTTTGCGCTGATGGCGATTCCGTTCTTCATCTTCGCGGGCGAGCTGATGGTCAGGGGCGACATCGCCCGCCGTCTGGTCGCCCTTGCCGGTGGGCTTGTCGGCCATATGCGCGGTGGCCTTGGTCAGGTGAACATCTCGGCCTCGGTGCTGTTCGGCGGCATTTCGGGGTCTGCCGCCGCTGATGCTTCGGCCATCGGCGGGTTGATGATCCCGCAGATGAAGGAACGCGGCTATGGGGTGGACTATGCGGTCAACGTGACCGTCGTGTCGTCAATCATCGCGCTGATGATCCCGCCCAGCCACAACATGATCATCTACTCCATCGCCGGGGGCGGGCGGATCTCCATCGCTGACCTGTTCACCGCCGGTATCCTGCCGGGGTTGATGCTGGCCCTGTCGCTGATGGTCGTGGCTTGGGTGGTCGCCAGCAAGCGCGGCTATCCGACCGATGCTTTTCCAGGTTGGAGCGCGGTTGCCGGCCTGTTCATCAACGCCATCCCCGGCATCCTGCTGATTGCGATCATCTTTGTCGGCGTCCGGTCCGGCGTGTTCACCGCGTCTGAATCGAGCTGCGTCGCCGCCGTCTATGCGCTGCTGGTGACCGTGCTGGCCTACCGAACGATGGATTGGAAGAACTTCGTCGCCGCAACCTTCGCCGCCGTCCGCACCACCGCGATGGTGCTGATGGTCATCGGCTGCGCTGCAGCCTTTGGCTGGCTTCTGGCGATCCTGAAGGTGCCGACCACGATGATCGAGGTCATGAAGGGCGTCTCTGACAACCCGATCGTGATCCTCCTTCTCATCAACCTCCTGCTGCTGTTCCTTGGCACCTTCATGGACATGTCGCCCCTGATCGTGATCACCACACCGATCTTCCTGCCCGTTGCCACCGCCTTTGGCGTCGACCCGGTGCATTTCGGGGTGATCATGGTGCTGAACCTTGGCATCGGACTTTGCACGCCGCCGGTGGGGGCGGTTCTCTTTGTCGGCTGCGCTGTTGGCCGGATCGGGGTTGGGCAGGTGCTGAAGACCATCTGGCCCTTCTACGGTGCCGCCTTCGCCACGTTGATGCTTGTCACCTACATCCCCGGGCTGTCGCTTTGGCTGCCCTCGCTGTTCCGGTAGTCCCATGTCCTATCCCATTGTCACCACAGGCCCCGGCGTCACCCGCAAGGTCTTGTCCGACCACCCGGACCTGATGATCGTCGCCTTCCGTTTTGCGAAAGGGGCCGAGGGGGCCTTGCACAGCCACCGCCATGTGCAGGCGACCTATGTCGCGTCCGGCCGCTTTGCCTTCACTGTGGACGGGCAGGACCGCGAGGTTGGCCCCGGCGACAGTTTCGTGATCCCCGGCGGTGCCATCCACGGCTGCCGCTGCCTTCAGGCCGGAGAGCTGATCGACAGCTTCACCCCCCGCCGCGACGATTTTCTTTGAAAGGCCCTGCCATGCTTACCGTAGACACCCGCCCCGCCATCTCGCCGTCCGAGGCGAAGGGCATGGACACCCTCGCCCTCCGCGCAGCCTTCCTGGGTGAGGGCCTGTTCGCCACGGGTGAACTGCGACTGATCTACACGCACTATGACCGGATGATCATTGGCGGGGTCGTGCCCGGCGGCAAGGACCTTGTCCTTGACGCGGTCAAGGAATGTGGCACCCCCAGCATCCTTGATCGCCGGGAAATGGGGATCGTCAATGTCGGCCGGCCCGGCACCGTATCGGCGGCAGGCCAGACCTACGCGATGGAGAAAGGCGATGTCCTTTACCTTGGTCGCGGGCTTGGCCCGGTCACCTTCGCTGGAGATGCCCGGTTCTACATCACCTCTGCCCCCGCCCATGCCAGCCTTGCCGCGCGGTTGGTGCGGATCGGTGATGCGAAATCCTTCACCACAGGCGCGCCAGAAACGGCCAACCACCGCACCATCTTTCAGTTCATCCACCCCGAAGTGATGGAAAGCTGCCAGCTTGTCCTTGGCTATACGCAGTTCCATGGCGGTTCGGTCTGGAACACCATGCCCGCCCACCTGCACGATCGCCGGATGGAGGCGTATTTCTACTTCGACCTCGCCCCTGACGCCCGCGTGTTCCACATGATGGGCGAACCGCAGGAAACCCGCCACCTCGTCGTGGCCAATGAACAGGCCGTCGTCTCGCCGCCCTGGTCCATCCACTGCGGCGCGGGAACCGGAAGCTATACCTTCGTCTGGGCCATGGCGGGCGATAATGTCGACTATCGCGATGTCGATATGGTCGGGATGGGGGACCTTCGGTGACCGTCCTTCCCCTGAACGGCCAACATGCCTTGGTGACTGGCGCGAACACCGGGATCGGCCAGGCCATTGCCGTGGCATTGGCCGGGGCCGGGGCAAGGGTCACGGTCGCCGCCCGCCGCGATTGTGGGGAAACGCTGTCCCTGATCCCCGGTGCCACGGCCATCAGGCTGGATTTCACTGACCCGCTTGCGGCAAGCCATCTCTTTGACGGTCAGGATTACGACATCCTGATAAACAACGCCGGCACCATCCGCCGTGCCGACAGTCTGGACTTCACCGAAGCCGACTGGGACGCTGTGATGGATGTGAACCTGAAGGCAGTGTTCTTCACCGCTCAGGCCTTCGCGCGGGCCCTTGTTCAGCGCAAAGCGCCCGGAAAGATCATCAACATCGCCTCGCTTCTGTCGTTTCAGGGCGGCATCCGGGTGCCGTCCTACACGGCCGCAAAGCACGGTGTGGCGGGGCTTACCAAATTGCTGGCCAACGAATGGGCGGCAAAGGGCATCAACGTCAACGCCATCGCCCCCGGCTATATCGAGACGAACAATACCGAAGCCCTGCGCGCCGACCCTGACCGCAACAGCGCGATCCTGGATCGCATCCCCGCCGGGCGCTGGGGTCGGCCTGAGGATATTGCGGGGGCGGCGGTTTTCCTGGCCTCGCCCGCCGCCGCCTACATCCATGGCGCGATCCTCAACGTCGATGGAGGCTGGCTTGCCCGCTGACGCCCGCATGCCGCAGATGACCCTTCGACGGACCGACCCCGCCCCGGCCATCGGCATCGTCCACCTTGGCCTTGGTGCGTTCTTCCGTGCCCATGGCGCGATCTACATTGAAGAGGCGATGGCAGCCTCGGGCGGTGACTGGGGTATCCTTGGCGTGTCGCTGCAACGCCCTGACATCCGCGATGCGCTGCAGCCGCAGGACGGACTTTATACCGCGCTTGAACTGGGGCCCCAGGGTGAAACCACCCGAATCGTCACCTCGGTCACAGGCGTCCTTGTGGCACCTGAAAATCCGCAAGCCGTGCTGGAGGCCATGGCCGACCCGGGCGTCAGGATCGTTTCGTTGACGGTCACCGAAAAGGGCTATTGTCATGAACCTGCCACTGGCCGGCTTGATGACAGGCACCCCGACGTCATCCATGACCTGACAAACCCGCTGCCCCGGTCGGCCATTGGTTTCCTCGTCCGCGCGCTTGACAGGCGGCGGGGTGCAGGCCTTCGACCTTTCACCGTCCTGACTTGCGACAATCTTCCCGGCAATGGCCACCTGCTGCGTGGCCTTGTCCTTGACTTTGCGCGCCGGATCGACCCGGTGCTTGCCCGCTGGATCGAGGATGAGGTCCGCTTTCCGGCAACCATGGTTGACCGCATCGTTCCCGCCACCACGCCCGAGGTGATGGCCCGCGTCGCCACCCTGACGGGGATGGCAGACCGCGCCCCGGTGCAGCACGAACCATTCCGGCAATGGGTTGTCGAAGACAGCTTCGTTGACGGCCAGCGCCCGGATCTGGCGGCAGTAGGGGTGGAGTTGGTTGCCGACGTCACCGCCCATGAAATCATGAAACTGCGGATGCTGAACGGCACCCATTCCTCGCTGGCTTATCTTGGCTATCTCGCTGGGCACGAAACCATTGCCGATACCGTGGCCGACCCGGTCTTTGCCCGCTTCGTGTCCAACCTTTGGACAAGGGAAATCATTCCCGCCATCGCAGCGCCGACGGGTGTGAACCTGCACAGCTATGCGGACCGCCTGTTCGAACGCTACCGCAACCCCGGCATCCGCCACCGGACCTGGCAGATCGCCATGGATGGCAGCCAGAAACTGCCGCAGCGCATCCTTGGCACGCTGGCTGAGAATCAGGCTGCCGGACGGGAAAGCCCAGGCCTCATCCTCGCGGTCGCTGCGTGGATGCGCTATGTCGGCGGGGTGGATGAATGGGGGCAGCCGATTGACGTGCGCGATCCGATGTCCGCCCGCCTGCGCGCGGCGCATGCCAGCCACGACACGCCAGAGGGTCTTGTGGCGGCCCTGCTCGGGCTGCGTGAGATCTTCCCGGAAGCTCTGTCCCAAACCCTCGGACCCCAGATTACCACCGCGTACAAGGCCCTGGTAAACAAGGGCGCGCGCCGCACGATTGAGGAACTGGCATGATCGAAAGCTGGCGCTGGTACGGTCCCTACGACAAGATCACCCTTGCCGAGATCGCCCAGACCGGGGCTTCGGGCATCGTGACATCGCTGCACGAAATCCCCTATGGCGAGGTCTGGCCCAGCGATCTGATCGCCACCCGCAAGGCGGAAATCGAGGCTGCGGGTTTCCAATGGGTCGTGGTGGAAAGCCTGCCGATCCACGAGCGCATCAAGCGTGGCGATGGTGACCTTTCCCCGCTTTTTGCCAATTACCGGCAGAGCATGGCGAACCTTGCGGCCAACGGCATCCACACGATCTGCTACAACTTCATGCCCCTGATCGACTGGACCCGCACCGACCTTGCCGCCCCTGTCGCCCGTGGTGGCACTTGCTTGCGCTTTTCGGCACCGAAGATGGCGGCGTTTGAACTGCACATGCTTGGCCGTCAGGCAGCCGAGGCTGACTACCCCGAACCGGTCCGCAAGGACGCCGCAGTCTGGTTCCAGCAGTCAACCGAGGCAGAGCGCGAGACACTTCTCCATTCGATCATGTCCGGCCTGCCCGGCGCCTATGACCGCTATGATATTGCTGGTCTGAAGCGGGCGCTGAAAGGGTACGAAGGCATCAGCCGCGATGACCTGCGCGCCAACTATCGCCGGTTCCTGCAAGAGGTGATCCCCACCGCAGAAGAACTTGGCATGCGGCTCTGCGTCCACCCCGACGACCCCCCGCGTGATCTTTTGGGCCTACCGCGCATCGTGTCGGACGCAAGCGGTATCGCCTTTGCGCTGGATGCCGTGCCCGCCCGCGCAAATGGCCTGACGCTGTGTGCCGGTTCGCTGGGGGCGAACCCCGGCAATGATGTTCCCGCCATTGCCCGCCGCTTTGCTGACCGCATCCATTTCGCCCATCTGCGCAATGTTCGCAAAGACCCGGATGGCAGCTTTGAAGAGGCCGCGCATCTGGAGGGCGACACCGACATGGTCGATCTGATCGACGCACTTCTGTCCGAAGAACGCCGCCGCTTGGCCGAGGGGCGAGAGGATGCCACCTTCCCGTTCCGCCCCGACCATGGGCATGAGCTTTTGATGGACATCGGGCGCGGCACCCACCCGGGCTATCCCCTGATCGGCCGTCTGCGCGGCCTTGCCGAACTGCGCGGGGTGGCCGCCGCCCTTTCGGCTGTGTCGGGCCCAGCCGGGGGCTGACCAAGCGGCAGATTTCAAAGTCATATATGTCGCTCTTTCGGGCGACACTGCCGGTGGCTCCGTGTAACTGTGGCGCACGACCACAGAGGCGAGATCATGATGCAAGCAGATCAGCTTGGCCCCAGCGGCCATGTCGACAGCTTCACCCGGGACAACCTGCCCGCGGCGGGGGACTGGCCAGACCTGATGCTGGATGGCTTTGCCTATCCGGACTGGCTGAATGTCGGGGTGGAACTGACCGACCGCATGGTAGATAGGGGCTTTGGCGACCATACCGCGCTGATCGGCAATGGCCGCAGCCGGACCTACAAGGAACTGACCGACTGGTCGAACCGCATCGCCTATGCGCTGGTTGAGGATTATGGCGTCAGACCGGGCAACCGGGTGCTGATCCGGTCAGCCAACAATCCGGCGATGGTGGCCTGCTGGCTTGCGGCAACCAAGGCGGGGGCGGTGGTGGTCAACACCATGCCGATGCTGCGGGCGGGAGAGCTGGCCAAGATCGTCGACAAGGCAAGGGTCACCCATGCCCTGTGCGACACAAGGCTGATGGAGGAACTGGTCACCTGCCAGAAGACCAGCCGGTTTCTGCAGACCGTTGTCGGCTTTGACGGCACGGCGAACCATGACGCCGAACTGGACCGGATCGCCTTGCGCAAGCCGGTCAAGTTCACGCCGCCGCCAACCGGGCGCGATGATGTGGCCCTGCTCGGCTTTACCTCGGGCACGACGGGGGAACCCAAGGCCACCATGCATTTCCACCGCGATCTTCTGATCATCGCTGACGGCTATGCCCGCGAAGTGCTGGCCGTGACGCCCGAGGATGTGTTTGTCGGCTCGCCGCCTTTGGCCTTTACCTTCGGGCTGGGTGGCTTGGCCGTCTTTCCCTTGCGCTTTGGCGCGGCGGCGGCGCTTTTGGAACAGGCAAGCCCCGCCAACATGATCGAGATCATTCAGGACCACCGCGCCACGGTCTGCTTTACCGCGCCCACCGCCTATCGGGTGATGCTGAAGGCGATGGAGGAGGGGGCCGATCTGTCCAGCCTGCGCGCCGCCGTCAGCGCGGGCGAAACCCTGCCCGCCCCGGTCTATGAGGAATGGATCGCCCGCACCGGCAAGCCGATGCTGGACGGGATCGGCGCGACCGAGATGCTGCATATTTTCCTGACCAACCGCTTTGATGACCACCGCCCCGGCTGCACGGGCCGCCCCGTCACTGGCTATGAGGCGCGGATCGTCGGCCCGGACATGGCCGACCTGCCGCAGGGTGAGGTTGGCCGCCTTGCCGTGCGCGGCCCGACGGGTTGCCGCTATATGGCCGACGACCGCCAGCGGCAGTATGTGCGGGACGGCTGGAACCTGACCGGCGACAGTTTCTGGCAGGATGAGGCGGGGCGTTTTCACTTTGCCGCCCGGTCCGATGACATGATCATCAGCGCCGGCTACAACATCGCCGGGCCCGAGGTGGAGGCGGCGCTGCTGTCCCATCCTGCCGTGCTGGAATGTGCCGTGGTGGGGGCAGCGGACACCGATCGCGGCCAGATCGTCGAGGCGCATGTCGTGCTGGCCGCAGGTCAGGCGGGGGATGCGCTGATGGTCAAGCTGTTGCAGGACCACGTCAAAAAGGTCATCGCGCCCTACAAGTACCCGCGCCGGGTGGTGTTCTGCAACAGCCTGCCCAAGACGCAGACCGGCAAGATCCAGCGGTTCCGCTTGCGGCAGGGTTAGGCGGGGATCACCGCCGTCGCCTCGATCTCCACCTTGGCGCGGTCTTCGACCAGCGCCACGACCTGCACCAGCGCCATCGCCGGATAATGCCGCCCGATCACCGCCTTGTAGATCTGGCCAAGGTCCTTCAGGCTGTCCAGATACTCCCGCTTGTCGGTGACATACCATGTCAGCCGGACAAGGTGTTCCGGCCCGGCCCCGGCACAGGCCAGCACCTCGACAATGCTTTTCAGCGCCTGTTCGACTTGGGCCACGAAATCGTCGGTCTCAAAGACCTGATCCGCGTTCCAGCCGATGATCCCGCCGGTAAAGACCATCCGGCCCGTCGCGGCGACACCGTTGGAATAGCCCTTGGCGGGTTTCCAATGCGACGGGTGAAGAAATTGCAGGGTGGCGTCGGTCATGCGTCCTCCAGATGCGCGGCCAATGCGGCGCGGATAGGGTCTGGCCAGCGGGCCGGGCGCCCCGCAGCCGAAAGCCAGACAAGCGTCAGCCGAGCGGTCACCCGGTGCTGCCCATCGCATTGCGCTACCAGCCGGAAGGTGGCGGAACTGCCGCCGACCCGTTCGACCACCAGCACCCAGTCCAGCACATCGCCAAGCCGCGATGGCGCGTGAAAGTCGGTTTCGGCGCGCGCGGTCGGCACGCCGATGCCGTCGGCCATCATGGCATGGTAGGAATAGCCCACCTCCTCGCGGAAGAAGTTCTCAAGGACCGAATTGGTCATCTCGAAATAGCGCGGGTAAAAGACGATCCCCGCCGGGTCGCAATGGTTGAACTCGATCCGGATCTGGCGGCTGTAGGTCATGCCAGAAGGCCCCGGGCGATGACCACACGCTGCACGTCGCTTGCCCCTTCATAGATCCGCAAGGCACGGATTTCGCGGTACAGGCTTTCCACGACCGACCCATGACGCACGCCATCCCCGCCATGCAGTTGCACGGCCATGTCGATCACCTCTTGCGCGGCTTCAGTGGCGTATAGTTTCGCCATGGCGGCTTCGCGGGTGACGCGGGCCGCCCCACTGTCCTTCACCCAGGCCGCGCGATAGACCAGCAGCGCGGCAGCGTCGATCTTCAGCGCCATGTCGGCCAGATGGCCCTGCACCAATTGCAACTCGGCCAAAGCCTGCCCCTGAATTCGCCGCGCCTTCACCCGCGCCAACGCCTCATCCAGCGCGCGCCGCGCAAACCCCAGCGCCGCCGCGCCCACGGTCGAGCGGAACACATCCAGCACCGCCATCGCCAGTTTGAACCCCTCGCCCGCTTTGCCGATCAGGGCGCCTTCGGGCAAGACAACACCAGACAGGCGCAGCCGGGCAAGGGGATGCGGGGCGATCACTTCCAGCCGTTCGGCAATCTCCAGCCCGGGCGCATCGGCAGGCATCAGGAAGGCGGACAGACCCCTCGCCCCCGGCGCCTCACCCGTGCGGGCGAAAATCACATAGACATCGGCAATTCCGCCGTTGGAGACCCAGGTCTTTTCGCCCTCGATCAGCCAGCCGCCCTGAACCCTTGTGGCCGTCGTCGCGGTCGCGGCCACGTCTGAACCTGACCCCGGTTCTGTCAGCGCAAAGGCGGAAATCGCCGTGCCCGCGCGGGTGCGGGTCAGCCAGGCGCGTTGGTCCGGGGTGCCGAACAGGCTGACAGGCCCCATCCCCAACCCCTGCATCGCAAAGGCGAAATCGGCCAAGCCATCATGCCGGGCCAACGTCTCGCGGATCAGGCACAGGGTGCGGACATCCAGCCGCTCCCCCTCCCCCGCGCCGGAATGGCGCAGCCAGCCGCCCTGTCCCAGCATCGCCACCAGCTTGCGGCAAGCGGCATCCACGTCCGCGTGATCCACCGGCAGATGCGCCGCACACCAACTGTCCATCGCCGCCGCCAGATCACGGTGACGGGGCTCGAAGAAGGGCCAGTCCAGAAAGCTGGTATCAGTCATTTTCTGTCCTCAAATATCCCACGGGGGTGCGGGGGTGTGAAACCCCCGCTCCGCCCTCAGTCACCCTGAAATACCGGGATTTCCTTGGCGACAAAGGCCCGGTAGGCGCGTTCAAAATCGCGGGTCTGCATGCAGATCGCCTGTGCCTGCGCTTCGGCCTCGATCGCCTGTTCCAGCCCCATGTTCCATTCCTGATTGATCTGGGTCTTGGTGATCCCATGCGCGAAGGTCGGCCCCGCCGCCAAAGCCTTCGCAAGGGTCAGCGCCGCCGCGTCCAGCGCGTCCGCCGCGTGCAGGCTGTTCCAGAAGCCCCAGCGCTCGCCCTCCTCGGCCCGCATCACCCGTCCGGTATAGAGAAGCTCCGCCGCACGGCCCTGTCCGATGATCCGGGGCAGCATGGCGCAGGCCCCCATGTCACAGCCCGCAAGACCGACGCGGGTAAAGAGGAAGGCGCATTTCGCCGACGGTGTGGCCAGCCGCAGGTCCGAGGCCATGGCCATGATCGCCCCCGCGCCGACACAGACGCCATCCACCGCCGCGATGATTGGCTTGCCACAGCCGATCATCGCCTTGACCAGATCGCCGGTCATCCGGGTGAAGGCGAGAAGGTCCTTCATCTCCATCCCAACCAGCGGGCCAATGATGTCATGCACATCGCCACCGGAACAGAAATTGCCGCCGTTCGATCCAAGGATGACCACATCCACGTCCCGTGCGTAGACCAGCGCGCGGAAGGTGTCGCGCAACTCGGCGTAGCTGTCGAAGGTCAGGGGGTTCTTGCGGTCTGGCCGGTTGAGGCGGATCGTGGCGATGCGGTCGTTCACCTCCCACAGAAAGTGCTGCGGCTTCAGGCTGGCAAGTTCGGTCATCATCTGCCTCCCATGCGTTTGAGGATGCCGGTCAGCGCCTCCAGATCCGCTTCGGACAGGGTGGCGAACAGTTGCGACACTTCGGCCTCATGCCCGGCGGCAAGGGTTTCGAAGCGGGCCAGCCCGGCGGGGGTCAGCGCGACAAAGACCGTGCGCCGGTCGGTTTCCGAAGGGGTGCGGCGGACCAGCCCGTCCTGCTCCAGCCGATCCACGACTGTTGTTGCATTGCCGTTGGAAACCAGCAGCATCCGTGACAGCTCGCTCATCGTCACGCCGTCGCGGCGGCGGTACAGGGCGGCCATCACGTCAAAGCGCGGCAAAGTGGTTTCGTGCTGGACGCGCAGGATTTCGCGCAGATGGCTTTCGGCCAGCCGTGTCACGCCCAGCAACCGGACCCACATCTTGAGCCGGCGTTTGGACAGGGGGTCAGGGTCCGTCATACCTCACCGCCCGAGATTGTGATGCCCTGCCCGTTAACACCCTCGGCCCCGGCAGAGCAGAGCCACAGCGCAGCAGCGGTGACTTCATCCGGGCGGTAAAGCCGGTTCTGCGGGCTGAGCGACATGAGTGCCGCGCGGGCCTCGGTCAGGCTGCGGCCGGTCTTTTCAGCGATCACCTTGACGGAGTGGTCGGTCATCTCGGTGTCCAGAAACCCCGGGCAGATCGCGTTCACGGTAACGGGCCCGCATGCCACCTCCAGCGCCAGAGACCGCACGATCCCCATGACGCCATGCTTGGCTGCAGCATAGGGGGCAACTTTGGCATAGCCTTTCAGCCCGGCGGTGGAGGAGATGGCCACCAGCCGCCCCCAGCCGTCAAGCTGCCGCAGGCCCTCGCGGAAGGTCAGGAAGACGCCGGTCAGGTTCACCGCCAGCATCGCGTTCCACTGGTCCAGCGTGGTCTTGGCGAAAGGCGCGCTGTCAGCCTGCCCGGCATTGGCGATGACGATGTCCACCCGCCCTGCCTGCGCGAACAGGTTCTGGACCGAGGCTTCGTCCGTCACGTCGCAAGGCAGGGCACGGATCGCGGGGTGCCCTGCGGCGGTCGCCTGCAGCGGCTGCATCCGGCGGCCACAGATCACCACCTCGGCGGCGCCGGCCCGGGCGAAGCCCAGCGCAAGGTCGGCGCCTGCGCCCGACCCCCCGCCTGTCACCAGAACCCGCCGTCCCGCGATGGTCATGCCCGGATCACCTCAACCGTCTTTTGTGCCAGCCGCCGCATCTGGTCACGCCCGGCCAGATACGGCAGCGGCCAGTCGGTGCCAGCATCACCCATCGCCACGGCGGCGTGAAGGGTCCAGTAGGGGTTGGCCAGATGCGGGCGCGCAAGGCAGACCAGATCAGCCCGGCCCGCAAGGATGATGGAGTTCACATGGTCCGGCTCGGTGATGTTGCCGACGGCCATGGTGGCAATGCCCGCCTCATTCCGGATGCGGTCGCTGAACGGGGTCTGGAACATCCGGCCATAAACGGGTTTCGCATCGGGTGACGTCTGGCCTGCCGAAACGTCGATGATGTCCGCGCCGTTTGCGGCAAACATCCGGGCGATCAGCACCGCTTCGTCCGGAGTCACACCGTCATCGCCGACCCAGTCGTTGGCGCTGATCCGGACCGAGAGCGGCTTGTCCTCGCCCCATTCGGCCCGCATGGCCTGCAAGACTTCCAGCGGAAAGCGCATCCGGTTTTCCAGGCTGCCGCCAAATTCATCCGTGCGGATGTTCGAGACCGGGCTGATGAAGGACGAGATCAGATAGCCATGGGCGGCATGAAGTTCGACCATGTCAAAGCCCGCCCGCCGGGCCATCCGGGTTGAGGCGACGAATTCCGCCCTCACCCGATCCATGTCCGCCCGGGTCATCGCCTGCGGCGTGGCGTTCTTGGGCGACCATGGCAGGGCCGATGGGCCAATAATGTCCCAGTTGCCTGACGGCAGCGGGGCGTCGCCCTCCTCCCAGCCGACCTGAGTGCTGGCCTTGCGACCGGCATGGCCGATCTGGCAGCAGATCTTGGCGTCCGTTTCGGCATGGACGAAATCGACCACACGCTTCCATGCCGCCTCATGTTCAGGCGCGTAGAGGCCCGGGCAACCGGGGGTAATGCGGCCTTGGGCGCTGGTGCAGGTCATTTCGGTGTAGACCAGCCCCGCACCCCCCTTGGCGCGTTCCCCGTAATGGACCAGATGCCAGTCGGTCGGGCAGCCGTCCACGGCCTTGTACTGCGCCATGGGCGACACGACGACGCGGTTCTTCAGCGCCATGTCCCGCAGCCGGAAGGGCGCGAACATCGGCTTGCGGCCGGGTTGACCGCCCGCCTGCTCTTGGAACCAGTCCTCGGTGCGGCCCAACCAGTCAGGATCACGCAGGCGCAGGTTTTCGTGGCTGATCCGCTGGCTGCGGGTCAACAGCGAGTAGGCGAACTGTTCGGGGGGCAGGTCAAGGTAACGCTCTACCTGCTCGAACCATTCCAGGCTGTTGCGGGCGGCTGACTGCAGGCGCAGCACCTCAACCCGGCGTTCGTCCTGATAGCGGGCGAAAGCGCCTTCCAGCGTCGGTTCGCTGTGCAGGTATTCCGCCAGCGCGATGGCGCTGTCAAAGGCCAGCCGGGTGCCGGAACCGATGGAGAAGTGCCCTGTGGCCGCCGCATCGCCCATCAGGACGACATTCTTGTGATACCACTTGCCGCAGACCACACGGGGAAAGTTCATCCAGACCGCCGACCCGCGCAGATGGGCGGCGTTCGAGATCAGCTCATGCCCGCCCAGATGGCGTTCAAAGATCTTGCGGCAGGTTTCGACCGTGTCCTCTTTGGACATGTCGGCAAAGCCCACCTTGTCCCATGTCTCTTGCGTGCATTCGACGATGAACGTCGCCGTATCGGCGTCGAACTGATAGGCATGCGCCCAAAGCCAGCCATGTTCGGTTTTCTCGAAGATGAAGGTAAAGGCGTCGTCAAACTTCGCTTTGGTTCCAAGCCAGACAAACTTGCACAGGCGCAGGTCGATGTCGGGCTGAAAGACATCTTTATATTCCCTGCGGACCGCTGAATTGATGCCATCCGAGGCGACGACGACATCATAATCGCGGCGGTAGTCTTCGGCGCGGCCGAACTCGGTTTCAAACTGCAGGTCAACGCCCAGTTCCCGCGCGCGGGCCTGCAGCAGGATCAGCATCTGCTTCCTGCCAATCCCGGCAAAGCCATGCCCGCCCGAAACCGTGCGCACGCCGTCATGGACGACGGCGATGTCGTCCCAATAGGCAAAATGGTCCTTGATCGACAGGGTCGAGACGGGATCGTTCCGCTCCATCCGCATGAGCGCGTCATCCGACAGCACCACCCCCCAGCCGAAGGTGTCATTGGCGCGGTTCCGTTCCAATACGGTGATCTGATGCGACGGGTCGCGCAGCTTCATCGAGATGGCGAAGTAAAGGCCGGCGGGGCCGCCGCCCAGACAGAGGATTTTCATGGCCCAGATCCCGGATGGCGCGGAATGCGCCCTTGAGGAAGGCTATACCGGTTGAAAACAATTTCAAGCTTGAAATTTTCTGGCTTGAAATTTCTGGGCCGGGCACGATGATCGGCGGCATGGAATTGATCATCGACCACATGCAGGGATGGGTCCGGCTGACGCTCAATCGCCCGGCCCAGAAGAATGCGCTGAACACCGCACTTCTGGCCGCGCTGGCCGAGGCTTTGGCCGCCTGTGCCGCCGACCCGGCCTTGCGTGTTGTGGTGCTGACCGGGGCTGATGGCAACTTTGCCGCCGGGGCAGACATTGCCGAGATCGAGACCAAGACGGCAGCCGAAGGTGCTGCTGACCCCCGCAAGGCATATTGGGCCGCGATCCGCGCCTTTCCGAAACCCCTGATCGCGGCGGTGGATGGCTTTGCGCTGGGCGGCGGGTTCGAGTTGGCGCTGATGGCGGACCTTATGGTGTTGGGGCCGACGGCTCGGGTGGGCTTGCCGGAGACCAACCTTGGGCTGATCCCCGGCGCGGGCGGGGGGCAGCGGCTGATGGCGCTGGCCGGGCGCGCGCGGGCGATGCGGATGGTCCTGACCGGCGAAGTGATCGACGCGGCCAAGGCCCATGATTGGGGCATCGCCGCCTATCTGGCCGAAGGCCCCGCGCTTGGGTTCGCCGAGCCGCTGGCCCAGCGCCTTGCCGGGCGTGCCCCCTTGGCGCTGATGGCGGCGAAAGCGGCGCTGCTGGCGGGGGAGGAAGGCGCGCTTGCGCTGGGGGCTGAGCGTGCAGCGTTTGAGGCGCTGCTGGATACCGCGGACAAGGCGGAAGGCATCCGCGCCTTCCGCGACCGCAGGAAGCCGGAGTTTCAGGGCAAATGACCATCGGGATCGTAGGCCTTGGCGCGATGGGGCTTGGCATCGCGCAGGTCTATGCGCAGGCCGGGCAAGAGGTGCTTGCCACCGATGCCGATCCCGCCGCGCGCGACAGTGCCAGCGCGCGTCTGGCGCAGTCGCTTGCCGGGCGGGTGGCCAAGGGTGCGATGACCGGGGCCGAGCGTGACACAATCCTTGGCCGCGTGCGCGTGGTGGCGCGGGTCGAAGACCTTGCCCACGCCGATCTGGTGATCGAGGCGGTGGTGGAACGGCTGGCCGTCAAGCAGGCGGTCTTTGCGGCGTTGGAGCCTTTGCTGAAGCCGGATGCCATTCTTGCGACCAACACCTCCTCGCTGTCGGTTGCGGCGATTGCAGAAGGGCTGGCGCGGCCTGAACGGTTGGTCGGCCTGCATTTCTTCAACCCCGCCCCGGCGATGCGTCTGGTGGAGCTGATCCCTCATGCCGGCACAGCGCCTGATGCGCTTGCCCGCGCCCGCTGCCTGACCGAAGCCGCAGGCAAGACGGTGATCCAATGCGCCGACCGGCCCGGCTTCATCGTCAACCGCTGCGCCCGGCCCTACTATGGCGAGGCGCTGGCCCTGCTGGAAGAAGGCCGCGCAGCGGGAGAGATTGACGCTGCGATTGTTGCGGCGGGATACCCGATTGGCCCCTTTGGTCTGATCGACCTGATCGGCGCCGACATCAACCTAGCTGCGACTGAAAGCCTTGCCGCCGCGATGGCCAACCACCCGCGCTACCATGTCTTTCCTGCCTTGCGTGCGCAGGTCTCACAGGGCGATCTGGGGCGCAAATCGGGCCGGGGCTTTGTCTTTCCCGCACCACCTGCAGCGCTGCCTGCCGATGCAAGGGCGATTGTCCAAAGGATCGAGGCGGCGCTGGTAAATGAGGCTGCCTGGCTTCTGGCCGAAGGCGGCACGACGGCGGAGGACATCGACACTGCCCTGCGCCTTGGGCTGAACTTTCCGCGCGGGCCTTTTGCCATGCTGAACGCCCATGGCCACGAGACGGTGCTTGCTATCCTTGCCGCCCTTGAAACCGCAGCGCCGCCCGGGTTGAAAGGGCGCTACCTGCCAGCACCGGACCTGAGCCCATGAGCGATGTCTTCCTTTGCGCCCATCGCCGCACGCCGATCGGTCGCCACGGCGGCAGTCTGGCATTGGCGCGGCCCGACGATCTGGCCGCGCTGGTGATTGACGGGCTGCTGGACCTGCATCCGGGGCTGGCGGTGGACGAGGTGATCTTCGGCTGCGCCAATCAAGCGGGTGAGGATAACCGCAATGTCGCGCGGATGGCGGTCCTTTTGTCCCGTCTGCCGGAAACCGTGCCGGGGCTGACGGTGAACCGGCTTTGCGCCAGCGGGCTTGATGCGGTGATCGCCGGGGCACGCACCGTGCGGGACGGGGCAGATGTGGTCATCGCCGGGGGGGTGGAAAGCATGACCCGCGCGCCTTTCGTGCTCGCCAAGGCCGAAGCGGCATTCTCCCGGCAAGTCGCGATGCATGACACCACGATTGGTTGGCGCTTCGTGAATGACCGGATCGCGCAGGCCTACGGGTGCGAGTCGATGCCCGAGACGGCAGAGAACGTGGCGGCGGAGCATGGGATCTCCCGCGCGGATCAGGACGCTTTCGCCTTCCGGTCGCAGTCGCGCTATGACGCGGGTTGGCACGGGGCCGATATCCTGCCGGTGACGATCAGGGACCGGAAGGGTGACACGTTGGTCACGGCGGATGAACATCCCCGCGCGACGACGCTTGAAAAACTGGCCGCCCTGCCCGCGCCGTTCCGCGCGGGCGGCACCGTGACGGCCGGCAATGCGGCCGGCATCAACGATGGCGCGGCGGGGGTGATCCTTGCCTCGGCCGAGGGGGTGCGTCGGCATGGGCTGGTGCCGCTGGCACGGGTGGGTGCTGCGGCTTCGGCTGGTGTGGCGCCCCGGGTCATGGGGATCGGTCCGGTTGCGGCGGTCGAACGGCTCACCGCACGCACTGGCCGCAAGGCCGGGGATCACACGGTGATCGAGGTGAACGAGGCCTTTGCCGCGCAGGTGCTGGCCTGTCTGCGCGCCTGGGACATCGCCGATGATGACGCGCGGGTGAACGCCTTTGGCGGTGGAATCAGCATGGGGCACCCGCTTGGCATGTCCGGTGCGCGTATTGCCGGAACGGCGGCGCGCAGGCTGGCCGAAGGCGGCGGCACTTCGGCGCTGGTGACGCTTTGCGTGGGTGTGGGGCAAGGGGTCGCGCTGGAACTGCTGGCGGTCTGATCCCGTTTTGATCTGCCTGACTTGAATTTCGGGATGTTACCCAACCGATTGCCGACGGCTGGGCCGGGCGCTGCCCCGGTTCAGGCAAAGCTGCGGATCGTCTCGATCGCCCCGTCCAGCGCCTTGCCCTCTTCATCCTGCAGCGCAGCTTCGCGCAAACGGCGGCACCAGTCGGCGGCATCCGGTCGCGCGGCAACAGCAACGGTGGCCGCCACCACCCGGTCAAACTTGGACTGGCCGCGGGCATGGGTGTCGGAATAGCCCTTGATCAGGCGGCGGCAACGGATCAGTTCCACCGCCAGATCGTAATTCGTGGCAACATGGCCAAGGGCAAGGTCCAGCCAGCGCGCCAGATGTGACTGTTCCTGCGTATGGCGCAGGGTCCGCAAGCGCCAGCCGCGCAGGCCGCCAATCAGATGCAGCGTCAGAAAGGCGCGCAGGCTGTCACTGCGCAACCGGCGGCCCTTGTTGAACCAGCGGTCCAGACGGGCCATCCACTTCGGATCAGCCTCCACCCGCGCGCCCAGTTTGGCGGGGAAGAGACCGACGATCTCTTCGGCCCGTGGGTGGAAGAATTCGGTCAGTTGCAGCAGGTTTGCGTCCTTCACCCGCATTTCCTTGCGGATGCGGTCAAAGCGACGGCCGCGCGTTTTCAGATCGGCGACCCGGATGATGTCGTCATAGGCCATCGCATTGGCAATATACTTCGCCGCCTCGCGCGACAGGGCCCAATCCCGCGCCGCGTCATCCATGGCGAGCACCCGCGACAGATGGTCCAGATAGGCCGCGCCATAACGGAGGTCCTGAAAATCCACCACCTTGCGCAACCCGGGCTGGACCAGTTCGGCCACCTGGGCAGGCAAAGCTGCAACCCGTGCGGCAAGCCGATCCCATTCCGCCACCAGCCGCGCGGGGCCAGAGACCGGGGTGGACTTGGCGGCAGAGGGTGCGCTGAGGGCCTCGGTCGCGGGGTTTGCCGCTGCATCGAAGGCCGCGCCAAAGGCCCGAAGCGATCCTTCGATCCCCCTGCCCCCGGCGCGAATGGCGGCCTCGAACGCCTCACGCGGGAAGGGAAGCGCGCCTGACCCGGCCAGCGCCCCGAACAGCGAGGCCGAGATGACTGACCCATTCGCAATCGCCAGCGCGTCGAAATCGGCGGCAATGACGCGGCGGGCGGCGATTTCGGCCGCCGCCATCACCTCATCGCTGGAGGCGATGCCATCGCCGGGTACCATCTTTTCCGACACCGCCAGCGCCCGGTGGGTCGAGGCGATCAGGGTGGTCCGGTCCGGGGTCACAAAGCCCCGGATTATGGAACGGCCCGCCTCCATCATCTCGGCGGCGATCATGATGTCCACGTCACCCGGCGCGGGCATCAGGGAGAAAACCGGGGCCGGGTCATCCGGGCGGTGCGGCGCCATCTCGACGTAATAGACCGTGGCCCCGGTCCGCTGCGACACGCCTGCCACCGATGTCGCCTGTGCGGCATAGCCCTGCGCGCGGGCCAACGCCTCGATCCAGCCGGTCAGAACGCCGCCCCCTTGGCCGCCCACGGCAAGGATCGCCAGCTTGATGATCCCCGACAGACGCGGGTCGGCCACGCCCTTGCCAAGCGGCCCTGACAGCGTTTCGTGCAGCGTCATGGCGCATCCCCGAAACTGAGCCGTCGGGCGGAGCGGCGCGATTGCAGCCAGCCGATCACGCGGGACCGGACGCGGGCCAACCGCTTTTCCCAGCCGCCGGGATTGTGCACCACATCGGCGCGGTAGAACGAGGGGCACAGGACGGCGGCATCCGCCACGTCACCACAGTTGCCACAGCCGACGCAGCTTTGGTCAATCGACGCCACCGGATCATCGCGCAGGGGATCGTCCAGCTTCTTGACCGACAGGGAAGGGCACCCCGACAACCGGATGCAGGCATGGTCGCCAGTGCAGACGTCTTCATCGACGCCAAAGCGGGGGGCCTCGACCCGACGACCTTCCTTGATCGCCTTCTGTGCCAGCGGCTTTTCGCGGCGCTGCTTGTTCAGCATGCATTCGCTTGAGGCGACGATGACTTTCGGCCCCGGCGTGTCAGTGGTCAGCGCCTCACGCAGGACATCGCGCATCCGTCCCACATCATAGGTGTTGTCTACTTGACGGACCCAGTCGATCCCAATGCCGCGCAGGGCCTTGGTGATCGGGTGCTTGGTCGCCTTGGTCGGGTTGTCGGCGCGGCTGGACATGATGTCCTGCCCCCCCGTCGCGGCGGAGTAGTAGTTGTCCACGATCACCGCCACGCCGTCCGACTTGTTGAAGGCCATGTTGGTGAAGCTGGAGGAAAGCCCGTTGTGCCAGAACCCGCCGTCCCCGATGATCGACACTGGGCGGCGTTCGCCGCCGCCGTCGAAGGCCGAGTTGGCGGCGGGGCCAAGGCCATAGCCCATCGTCGCTCCGCCGATTTCGAACGGCGGCAGCGCGCCGAACAGATGGCAGCCAATGTCCGCCGAAATCTGCAGCTTGCCGGTTTCCTTCTGCAACAGCTTCATCGCGGCGAAGATCGGGCGCTCCGGACAGCCGGTGCAGAACCCGGGCGGGCGGATCGGCACTGTCTTGGTCAGATCGGGGATCTGCGGGCGGTCCTCATTCGGCGCGCGGACGGTGGCGGGCAGCATGTCGGGCGCGGCCGCTTTCAGATAGGCACCGATCGCGTCCAGCATCACCTGCCCGGTATACTCCCCGGCCATCGGAAAGATGTCCTTGCCGCGGAGCTTGACCGTGGAGCCCGCGCGGTAAAGGAATGTGGTCAGCTGCTGTTCGATGAACTCGGGCTGACCTTCCTCGATCACCAGCACCTGATCCTTGCCCTCGCAGAACTCAAGAAACTCACTGGCCAGAAGCGGATAGGTGACGTTCAGCACATAAAGCGGCACGTCAGTATTGCCATGCAGATCCGCCAGCCCCAGCCGCTGCAACGCCCGGATGACGCCGTTGTACATGCCGCCTTGCAGGACAAGGCCGACCGGAGCCTCCTTCGGCCCGAACACCTCGTTCAGCGCATGCTCACGGATGAACTTCTCTGCATTGGGCCAGCGGTTCTTAATCTTGTCCTGTTCGTGCATGTACGACATCGGCGGCAGCACGACGCGGGCGAAATCCGATTGCGGGTTGGACAGGGCGTCCTTGACCGAAAGCGTCGGGCGCTGGTTGTCGCGGGTCTGGAAGCTGCCGGTGACATGGCAGGACCTAATCCGCACCATCAGCATGACGGGCGTGTTCGACGCCTCGGACAATTCGAAGCCGTCCTTCACCGCCTTGGTGATGCACGGCAGGTTGGGGCGCGGGTCAAGCAGCCAGAACTGCGATTTCATCGCAAAGGCGTGGCTGCGTTCCTGCATGATAGAGGAGCCTTCGCCGTAATCCTCGCCCACGATGACCAAGGCACCGCCATTCACGCCAGACGAGGCAAGGTTGGCCAAAGCGTCCGACGCGACGTTCACCCCGACCGAGCCCTTGAAGGTCACCGCCCCCCGGATCGGGTAATGGACCGAGGCCGCAAGCATCGCCGCCGCCGCCGCTTCGTTGGCGTTGGCCTCAAACCTGATGCCAAGCTCGGCCATCAGGTCTTCGGCATCGGCCAGCACATCCATCAGGTGGCTGATCGGCGCGCCCTGATAGCCGCCGACGTAACCGACGCCGTTTTCCAAAAGCGCCTTGGTGATCGCCAGAATCCCCTCGCCCGTGAAGGTTTCCCCGGCACCCAGCCGCAGGTGCTCCACTTCCGCCTTGAAGGACCGCTCTGCCATATCAGATCTCGTGCTTGCGGATGTTGGCCAGCATCTTCTGCAGCGTGCCGACAAAGGCACGGCGCTCTTCGGGGGGGATGCCGCGGAACATGCGGGAATGGGCTTCAGACATGTGGGGCCACAGGGTTTCAAAGGCCGTGCGCCCGGCTTCGGTGATGAAGATCCGGGTGGCGCGGCTGTCGGCGGCATCCGCCTCGCGCCGGATTAGGCCTTCAGCGGCCAACTGGTCCAGCGACCGCGACAGGGTGGACTGTTCGACGACCGAATAGACCGCAAGTTCCCGAATCAGCGGCCCTTCGATCACCGAAAGCACCGCAAGCGCGCGCATCTTCGGGGTGGTCAGGCCCAAGCCTGCCATTTCCTCGCGCAGGGAGGCGTTGTAGCGGCCCATGATCCGGTTCATCAGATAGGGGGCAAAGTTCGTCAGCCCGATTTCGCCCAGCCGGGGCAGGGTCTCAGGGGGCTGTTCTGGCGGCGATTGATCCGTCATGCGCCCAACCTTTTTGCTGCAAGGAAGCCCGACCCGCCGCCAAGGCCGGGACCGGGATGGGTTGACGCGCCGATGTGGATCAGCCCGCGCACCAGCCCGGTGCCATTGGTGGAATGCGCGTAGGGGCGGAATAGGAAGAACTGGTCGATGCTGCAAAGCCCGCCATAGGGATCGCCGCCAACAAGGTTGATGTTCATCCGTTCCAGATCGGCGGGCGAATAGGCCCGGCGGGCCAGCTTGATGGCGTCGAAATCCTTGATATGCCGCCTAAGGATGGCTTCGATGCGGTCAGCAAAAGCCTCACGCGTGGGGTCGGTCCAGGTGCCGTCGGTGGCGATCTGCCCCGCCGCGTCGCCCTTGACCATGCGCGGGGCATCGGGGATCTGCAGCCACAGGATCGCCTTGCCATCCGGGCAACGGCTGGGGTCAAGCCGGTGCGGCTGACCCACACAGATTGTCGGCGTGACAGGAAGCATCCCCCGCTCCGCCTCATTCGCGGATTTCGAAACGCTGTCGATCCCGTCCGCCAGATGGATCAAAGCCACATCATCCAACCCGGGTGACAGCCATTCCGGCAGGCGGTCCAGCGCATAGTGCAGCTGGAAGTTCCCCCGCCCGTGACGGAAGGCTCTTGCCGCCGCCTGATCTTCCGGCAGGTTCACCTCGCGCAGAAGCCGGCCCTGCAACTGCCCCGGCGCGACCGAGGCGAGGACGGAGGGCGCAACGATCTCCTCGCCCGAGGTCAGCGCCACGCCCCGCACCCGGCCATCGGTCACCAGAATCCGGTCCACATCCGCACCGCAGCGGATTTCGCCGCCCTTCTCCTCGATCAGCGCACGGAACGCCGCCACGGCCCGGCCAGATCCGCCCTTCACGACCGGCGCCCCCGCCGCCTCCAGCGCGAAGGCGATGACCTTGCCCATCTGGCCGGAATAGGTGCTTTCCGGGGTCAGCCCGCAATGCAGCACCCAAGGCGCGTAAAGGGCCTGCACCAATGGGCTTTGATACCCCGTCTCAAGCCAGCCCCGCGCCGGAACCAGCGCCGTGCCGAACCATGCGGCAAGCCCACGCAAACCGCGCTTGCGCATCTGTCCCCACATGAGCTTCGCCGTCGCCCAAGACCAAAGCGACCCGCCAAGAAGCGCGAACAGGAAGGGCGCATCGGCCTCGATACCGCTGACATCGGCTGCATGGCGGTCACCATCGCCGGTGGCGAGCGCGTTGAAGGCGGTGACGTTCCTTGCCCGGTCGGTGGTCAGGACCAGCGCCTCGCCGTTCGGCCGGATCACGGCTGTCGGATGGGGCGTATGGCAATAGTCGAACCCGTGGCGGGCAAGGTGGGGGCCAAGCGCGGCCCCTGCCGGAGAGGTCATGAACAAGACCCATGTTGCGGCCATCACGTCATGCTGAAAGCCCGGAACCGTGATCTCTTCAGTCCGCAGGCAGCCGCCCGGAACCGCCTCACGCTCCAGCAGAAGGACGCGCTGGCCCTTGAGGGCAAGCATCGCCCCCGCAACCAGCGCGTTGATCCCGCTGCCGATGATGACGTGGTCGCTTCCGGTCATGATGGCTTGCCTGCGCCAGATCGCCCGCCCCGGGCTTGACCCGGGGCCTCCAACGCCACCCGAGGCCCCGGATCATGTCCGGGGCGGGTGGTGCCATGGGCGACAGTTGCACGCATCCCTCAGCCCTTCGGCACCAGTGCCAGCGCCCGGATGGGCGAGCCCGTGCCGCGGCTGATCTTCAAGGGCGCCGCGATCAGGATCGCCCCCTTGGCCGGCAGCTTCGACAGGTTGGCAAGGCTGGCCAGACCGAAGCAATTGTTCTTGTGCAACAGGTTATGGGCTGGGAACGGTGGCGTCATCCCACCCGCCTGCCCCGCATCGGTGCCGATGCACTGGCTGCCCCAGCCGACAATCCCCTTGCCGATGAGGTATTCGATGACCTCGGCTGTCGGCCCCGGGGTATGCGGCCCGGTCTCGTTCGCGTTGAGAAACAGCGCCTCGTCATGCGCGCGGCTGTCCCAGTCGGACCGCAGCACGACCCATTCGCCCTTGCCGATCGCGCCGTGCTTGGCCTCCCACGCCTTCACATGGTCGATGGTCAGAAGGAAGTCCGGGTCCGCCGCACATTCTTCGCTGAAGTCCAGCACGTTGACCGGAGCCACCAGCCGCTGCACATCCAGCGTGTCGGTGTAGCCGTCGGGGTAATCCTTCCCGGTGATCCAGTGGTGGGGCGCGTCGAAATGGGTGCCGGAATGTTCACCAAGCTCCAGCCAGTTCCAGGCCCAGAACGGACCGTCCTTGTCGTATTCGCTGATCCGGTGAATCTTGATCGGCGGCGTGTCCTTGGCGAAATCCGGGGGCAGCTTCAGAAGCGGAGTCTCTGGGCCAAGCACGCCCGAACAATCCACCACTTCGATCCCGCCCGAAGCGAGCATACCCGCCAGTGAGCTCAACACATTTGCAGAGGTCATTCCCATCTCCCTTTTGGCCGGTCCCGCCCGGCAGTGATCCACGCGCCCGTTGACCGGGCATCATGGAATCAAGCTAGACAGATTTAAATGCATTTGCAAATATCACTGCGACAGATTGTCGGGGACAGAATGGCCTTGGATTTCGATGCAGTCCTGATCGGGGCGGGCCACAACACGCTGGCCGCTGCCCTGCATCTTGCGGCAAAGGGCTGGCGGGTCGGGGTGTTCGAACAGGCCGCCGTGGCGGGTGGCGCGATCAAGACCGGCGACTACACGCTGCCCGGCTATCGGCATGACTGGGCGGCGATGAACCTGTCGCTTTTCGCCGGCAGCCCGTTTTTCAAGGCATATGGTGCAGAACTTACCCGGCACGGCTGCGCCTTTGTGCCGGTGAACCGCCCCTTCGCCTCGTCCTTCCCGGATGGCACATGGGCTGGCGTCTCGACCGACATGGCCGAGACTTTGGCCGCGATGCGTGCGCTGTCGCCGCCGGATGCCGCAACGTGGGAAACCCTGTGCAGCCGCTTTGGCGACGAGGCGCCGCATCTGTTCGGGCTTCTGGGTTCGGCCATGGGGTTTCGTGCGCTTGCATATTTCATGTTCAAAACACTTCGCGCCAAGGGGGTGGCTGGCCCGCTGGACATGGGGCGGTTCCTTCTGGCCTCGCCCCGTGCCTGGCTGGAGGAAACCTTCGCCCATCCCCACATCCGCGCGATGCTGGGGGCGTGGGGGATGCATCTGGATTTCGCGCCTGATGTCGCCGGCGGGGCGATGTTTCCCTATCTGGAGGGGATGGCCGGCCAAGCCTTCGGCATGGTGATCGGCCAAGGCGGGGCCGATACCGTGACACGGTCGCTTGTCGCAGCGATCATGGCACGCGGCGGCGTGGTCGAAACCGGGGCCACCGTGTCACGCATCCTGCATCAGGGCGGCAAGGCCACGGGGATCACGCTTGCCGATGGCCGCCAGATCACCGCGCGGCGCGCGGTCATCGCCGGTGTGGCGCCAAGTGCCCTGCCACGGCTTGCCGGGGGCATGACCCCGACCTTTGACACCGCGATGGGCAAGTTCCGCCATGCGCCGGGCACGATGATGATCCACCTTGCGATGGACGCCTTGCCCGACTGGCGCGCGGGCAAGGCTTTGCAAAGCTACGCCTATGTCCACATCGCCCCCGGTCTTGACCAGATGGCGCGGACCTACCAGCAGGCCACTGCGGGGCTGTTGCCGGATGAGCCGATCCTTGTGGTCGGCCAGCCCACCGTCTTTGACCCCTCCCGCGCGCCCGAAGGCAAGCATGTGCTGTGGGTGCAGGTCCGCATGGCCCCCGGCACGATCACTGGCGATGCCAAGGGCGAAATCGTGGCGACCGACTGGGCCGCAGGAGCCGAACCCTTTGCCGAACGCGCGCTGAGCATCCTTGAGGCGCACGCGCCGGGGACAGGGGCGAAAATCCTTGCCCGCCGGATCGTGACCCCGCCAGAGCTGGAGGCGGACAACCCCAACCTCGTCGGCGGCGATCAGGTCTGCGGCAGCCATCACCTGTCGCAGCACTTCCTGTTCCGCCCTGTGCGGGGCCATGCCGACGGCAGCACGCCGATTGCCGGGCTCCATTTGACCGGGGCCGCCGTCTGGCCCGGTGCGGGCACCGGAGCGGGACCGGGATATTTGCTGGCCCGGAAACTTGCCGGGAACTGAACCAAAACAAAGAAACCAACAGGGAAAACGACCATGAACCTTAACCGCAGAAGCCTTCTGAAGCTGTCCGCCGCTACCATGGCGGCTGGCACCCTCGGTCTGCCGACCTTCGCGCAGACCATCGACGAACTGGTGATCGCCTATAACGTCAACCTGCCCTCATGGGACCCGACCGTAGGCCCCAGCGCGGTGAACCCGACGATTCAGGGCCTCTATCAGTCGGTCTTCGACCAGTACATCCTGCAACAGCCCGACCTGACACCCGCCCCCGGCCTGCTGACCGAATGGGGCTGGAACGACGACCGCACCCAGGTCTGGATGACCGTGCGTGAGGGCGTGACATGGCACGACGGCAGCCCCTTCACCGCCGAGGATGTGGCCTGGAACCTTGCTCGCGTGGCGAACCCGGAAACCGGCAGCCCGATCCAATTCGTCTGGGGCACGTTGGCCAATCACCGAGTGGAGGGCAACAAGGTCATCGCCGATGTGACCCAGTTCGACCCGACGATCTTCAAGTGGATGTATTTCCTGACCGGCTACGTCCTGCCGAAAGCCTATTACGAGCAGGTCGGGGCCGAAGGCTTTGAAGCTGCCCCCATCGGGACCGGCCCCTATATGGTGGAAAAGTTCGAACGGAACGCCTTCGTCCGCCTGAAGGCCAATGCCAACTACTGGGGCGGCAAGCCCGATTTCGACACGGTGACGATCAAGTTCGTCCCCGACGCCGCCGCCCGGGTGGCCGAGGTGGAATCCGGCAACTCTCACGTCACGCTGGAGATGCCGTATGAGGAATATGACCGCCTGAAGGGCGGCCCGCTGTCGGGTGTCGCAGCACCCATCTCGGACATCGGGATGATTTTCCTGAATGACATCGAGGTGATGACCGACCCGAACGTGCGGATGGCTGCGGCCCATGCCATCGACAAGCAGGCGATCATCGACCGGTTGCTGTCAGGCTATGGCGTCAAGATCGACACGCTGCAGACCCCGGAATACGACGCCTTTGATGCAAGCATCACGGTGGCCTATGACGAGGCCAAGGCGATCGAGCTTCTGGCGGCAAGTGGTTATGGGCCTGACAACCCGGTGAAGTTCAAGATCCAGACCACCAAGGGCTTCAAGCCCAAGGATTACGAGATGGTGCAGGCCATCGTCGGCCTGTGGCGCAAGGTGGGGATCGAGGCGGAGATCGAGGTCTACGAGATCGCCAAGCACTACGAACTGCGCGCGGCGGACCAGCTGGCCCCGGCAGCCTTCTACAACTGGGGCAACTCGGTCGGCGATCCGACCACCTCGACCGGCTTTGCGATGTTCGGGCCGTCGCCGCACAGCGTGTGGGATGGCGAGGATCTGATCGGTCAGATCGGCCCCTTGTGGGGCGAGGCGGATGAGGCCAAGCGGATCGAGGGCTGGAAGGCGGTGGACAAGTACATCGCCGAGAACGCGCTGGTGATCCCGCTGTTGCAATATGTCCAGCCGATCCTGCATGCGCCAGGTGTGGTGGTGACGCCGCATGCCTCGGGTTCGCTGCTGCCGCATCTGATGAAGCGCGCCTGAGGCTGGTTCTGCGGACAGGCCCGGGGGGGTTCACACCCCCCGGACCCCCCGTGGGATATTTCTGGACAGAAAATTGGGGCTGGTTGGCCCCGAACGGGGCCGATGCAGATTCTTCGCATATTCTTTCTGCGGTTTCTGACCACTGCCATCACTCTGGCGGGGGTGGCGGTCATCGTGTTTTTCGTCATCCGGGTCGTCCCCGGCAACCCCATCGCCATGATGCTGCCCCCGGGGGCAACCGAGGCGGACATCGCGCGGTTGTCGGCGCTTTACGGGTTGGACAAGCCGATCATCACCCAGTTCGGCATCTGGCTTTCCGGTGTCGTGCAGGGGGATTTCGGCACCTCGATCACCACGCGGCAACCGGTGCTGGACTTGGTGCTGGGGCGGCTGCCGGCAACGCTGGAGCTGGCGATCATGGCGCTGGTGATGGCTGTCCTGATTGGCGGGGCGGCGGCGCTGATCGGCACGCGCGGGCGCGGCACACGGACGGAAGGCGCGATTGACGTGGCCAATGGCATGGCGCTTTCGGTGCCGGATTTCCTGTGGGGGCTGGTTCTTATGCTGGTCTTCGGGGTGCTGATGCCGGTCTTCCACATCTCGGGCCGGGTGACGCCGTCGCTGGAGCTGCCCTTCACGACCAACTTCTACCTTTTTGAAAGCCTGATCCGGCTGCGGTTCGACCTTTGGGCCGATCTGGTGGCGCATATGTTCATGCCGGCGCTGGCGCTGGCGATCCCGCTGGCGGCGATCATCGGGCAGCTTTTGAAGCAAAGCCTGAAGGAAACCATGAACCTCGACTACGTCACCCTTGCCCGCACCAAGGGCTATGGCGAGACGCGGGTGATCCTGCATCAGGCGCTGCGCAATGCCGTCCTGCCGACGCTGACGCTGGTCGGGGTGCAGTTCACGTTTCTGATCGGCGGCACCGTGATCATCGAACGGCTGTTTTCCTATGAGGGGCTTGGCAACATGGCGATTGATGCGGTGATCAACCGCGATCTGCCCTTGATCCAGGGGATCGTGATCCTGTTCGCGGTGATCTTCACCGCCGTCAACCTAATCGTCGATCTGCTTTACGCCGTCCTGAACCCGAGGCTGCGGCATGGCTGACATCAAGGGGTTGGATGGGCGCTTTCTGGTCCGCCGCCGGGTGGGGGTGCGGTTGTGGCTGTCGGCGCTGTGGCTGGGCCTGCTGGCGCTGGGTGCCTTGCTCGCACCCTGGATCGCGCCGCATGATCCCCTAACGCAGGACCTTTTCCTTGGCCGCCTGCCGCCGTTCTGGGTGGCGGGGGCTGAGTCGGGCTACTGGCTGGGGACTGACAGCCTTGGCCGCGATGTTCTAAGCCGCATTCTGCACGGCGCGCGGGTGGCCTTGCTGGTGGCGCTTGTGGCCGGGTCGATCACCTGCCTGATCGGGGCGACGCTGGGCCTGCTGGCCGGGTTCCTGCGCGGCTGGGTAGACCTTGTCATCTCGCGTCTGATCGACATCTGGATGGCCTTTCCGCCGGTGCTGTTTTCCATCCTGCTGATTGCCGTGCTGGGCCCCAGCCTGACCTCGATCATCATCGCCATCGTGGTCATCGACTGGACCCGCTTTGCCCGCGTGGTCCGGGCCGAGGCGATGGCGCAAGGGGCGATGGACTATGTCGCCTCGGCCCGCGTGGCGGGGCGCGGGCGGGTGGGGACGATGGTCCGGGAAATCCTGCCGAACGTGCTGCCGACCATCGTGGTCCTGCTGACGCTGGAGATGGGGATTGCCGTCATCGTCGAGGCGATCCTGAGTTTCGTAAACCTCTCCATCTCCACCGATGATCCCACCTGGGGCGGGATGATCAGCGAAGGCCGCACGTCGATCCATCAGGCATGGTGGGTTCTGGTCTTTCCGCTGATCGTGCTGTTCCTGACCGTCCTTGCCTTCAGCCAGCTGGGCGAGGGGTTGAAGGACCGCTTCGATCCGGTGCTGCGATGAGCTATCTGTCGATCCGCAACCTGTCGGTCCGGCTCAAGAACGGCCCGCCCCTTCTCCGCCGGGTATCGTTGGAGGTGTCAGCGGGCGAAGTGCGCGGGCTGGTCGGTGAAAGCGGTGCGGGCAAGTCGATGATCGGCAAGGCGGTGCTGGGGATCCTGCCGCCGTCCGTGCAGATCATCGAAGGCGAGATTTTCCTTGATGGGACTGATCTTTTGCGCCTGCCACCAAAGGAATGCCGCCGCCGCATCGGGGCCAGTTGCGCGCTGATCCCGCAGGACCCGCTGACCGCGCTGAACCCCAGCCACCGGATCGGGCCGCAGATCACCGACCGGCTGGTTGATATCCTTGGCTGGACCCGTGCCGTCGCCGATGCCCGGGCGCTGGAATTGCTGGCCGAGGTTCAGATCAGCGACCCCGCGCGCGTGCTGCGGTCTTACCCACATGAACTGTCGGGCGGCATGCGCCAGCGCATCCTGATCGCATCGGCTTTTGCCGCCGAGCCGAAGCTGATCGTCGCCGATGAACCGACGACGGCGCTGGATGTGACGGTGCAAAAGCAGATCCTGCGGCTGATTGCCGGGATGCAGGCCCGCCATACCACGGCGCTTCTGTTCGTCACCCATGACCTTGGCGTGGTGTCGAAGGTTTGCCAGCGGCTGAGCGTTCTTTATTCCGGGCTGGTGGTTGAAGACAGCACGGTCCCCGATTTCTTTGCTGCGCCCCGCCATCCCTATTCCGCCGCCCTTCTTGCCGCGACGCCGAAATACACCGATCCCGATGCCGGGCTGCACCCGGTGCCGGATGCGGTGATTGATGCCGTCCGCGCCGAGGTTGCCACCTTTGACCGGGGGGTGGCGCATGGCTGACCTTTACACCGTCACTGATCTGCGGCTTTCGCTGGCTGACATGACGGCAAAACCCCTGTTCGGCCCGGCTCCGAAGATCGAGATACTGAAGGGGTTGTCCTTCACCATCCCCAAGGGCGCAGTCATCGGCATTGTCGGCGGCTCGGGTTCGGGCAAGTCCACGCTGGGGCGCGCGTTGGTCCGGCTTCTGGAACCTTCGGGCGGGGCGATCCGCTTTGACGGGACCGATATCACCCATCTTCCGGACATGGCGCTTCGCCCGATCAGGCGGCGGTTCCAGATGATCTTTCAGGACCCGATGTCCTCGCTTAACCCGCGGCACCGGGTTGGCACCATCATCGCGGAACCCTTGCGCCTGCATGGGATGGACGGGGTCGCTGACCGGATCGCCCGCGCGCTGGAGCATGTGGGTCTGCCCAAAGGTTTTGCCAGCCGCTATCCGCACGAACTGTCGGGCGGCCAGCGCCAGCGTGTCGGCATCGCCCGCGCCATCGCGCTGGAGCCGGATTTCATTCTGGCGGATGAGATCGTGTCGGGGCTGGACGTGTCGTCGCAAGCGCAGGTGCTGAACCTGCTGGAGCGGCTGGTGGCCGACCTTGGTCTGACGCTGGCCTTCATCAGCCATGACCTGTCGGTGATCCGCCGTCTGTGCCAGCGGACCATCGTTCTGCATCAGGGCCTGATTGTCGAAGACCGCCCCACCGCCCAGCTTTTCGCCGACCCGCAGGCGGCCTATACGCGTGAGTTGCTGGAGGCGATCCCGCTGCCTGACCCGGATCAGGTCTGGGTCTGAGGGCCGCCAACCGGACGCCGTTCCGGTGCATCGGGTGCCATCAGGCTTTCCAGCTTGGCCTTCACCTCGGGCGGCCAAGGCATCGAGGTGTGCTTGTCCAGCCAGCTTGCCGCCAGAACCTGCGTTACCGACCAGCGATGTTCGTCGCCGCAATGAATGGTGTGCTGCAACCCGACCGAGGATTTCCCGACCTTGGTCACCGTCAGCCGGAACGTCAGCTTGTCACCAAAGAACGACGGTTTGGAAAAATCGCAGGACAGATGCACGGTGGGCGTGCCCCAGCGTTCCTTCCAGATGATCTCATGCCAAGGCCAGCCGATGTGGGACCAGAATTCCTCGACCACCCCGTTCAGGATGTTCAGATAGGCCGGGTAATAGGCCGTGCCGGAAATGTCGCAATCGCCGAAATGCAGCATCCTGTCGGTCGTGAAGCAAACGGTCATCCTGTCCTCCGCCCTTGTTTGCCCAAGCCTTGCCGGATTTGGCGCAAGGTCAAGTACCACCTCGGAACCCTGCCCGGCTCGACAGGGGCCGGGCAGGACGATCCAAGGCGGCAAGCTGGCCACCGCTGGTCCCGCACTGCAACCAAACTGTTACAAAAAATTCACAATTGAATTGTCGGGGCATCCCGTCATGGCGTAGGCTTTGTCGGCAAGCGGTGCCAGCAAGAGCCCGATGACCTTTACGTTCTGGGAGGAACACCATGAAAAGACACGCCCTGTCCGCCGCCATTCTGTGCGGGACCACGTCCTTGTCAGCCACGGCTGCCCTTGCGGACCTGAACCTGTACTGCTCCGCGCAGGAAGAGTGGTGCCAGATCATGGAGAAAAGTTTTGAGGAAGCCACCGGCATCGACGTGGCGATGACGCGGAAATCCTCGGGCGAAACCTTTGCCCAGGTGCAGGCCGAAGCCAGCAACCCCAAGGGTGATATCTGGTGGGGTGGCACCGGTGACCCGCACCTGCAGGCGGCCGAGGAAGACCTGACCGAACCCTACGTCAGCCCGATGCGCGACCAGTTGCACCCTTGGGCGATCGCGCAGGCGGAAAGTGCTGGGGACAAGACGATCGGCATCTATTCCGGCGCGCTTGGCTTTGGCTACAACTCGGACATGCTGGCCAAGGCGGGCCTGCCTGCCCCGGCCTGCTGGGAAGACCTGACCAAGCCGGAATACAAGGGCATGGTGCAGATGGCGAACCCGAACTCCTCGGGCACGGCCTATACCACGCTGGCGTCGATGGTGCAGATGTTCGGCGAAGACGGCGGTTTTGACTACATGAAGCGGCTGCATGCCAACATCAACCAATACACCAAATCCGGCTCGGCCCCGATCAAGGCCGCAGGGCAAGGGGAAACACTGATTGGCATCGTCTTCATGCATGACGCCGTGGCCACCACGGTCGCAGGCTTCCCCGTCGTGACCGTCGCCCCGTGTGAGGGCACGGGCTATGAGATCGGGTCGATGTCGATCATCAAGGGCGCGCGCAACATGGATGAGGCGAAGGCCTTCTACGACTGGGCGCTGACCAAAGAGGCCCAGGATCTGGCCCTGCAGGTCAATGCGTTCCAGGTGATGTCGAACGTGAACGCCGCGAAATCGGACAAGGCCCCCGATCTCGCAACGCTGAAGCTGATCGACTATGACTTCAAGAAGTACGGCTCCAGCGACGAACGCAAGCGCCTGCTGTCCAAGTGGGATACCGAAGTCTCGACCCTGCCGCAGTAAGCCCTTTTGCGCACAGTCAGCCTTGAACAGACGACCCATCCGGTTCTGATCTTCTGGATCATAGCCGGGTGGATCGGCTATTGCATTCTGCCCTGGTATGGGGTGGAGGGGTTCTGGTCGTTCGAATGGCTGGTCGACGGCTGGCCATTGGACGAAGATTACGCCCCGGCTGCCGTGCTGATCGGCATGGGGCAAAAGCAGTGGCTGGCGCCGATGCTGCTGGCGCTGGCAGCACCGCTGTTGGTGCTGGGGCGGCGCAAGACTGACCCGCTTTATGCCCGCGTGCTGGTCCTGTCCGGGGCGTTCGGCTTTGGCTGGCTGGTGGCGCAGGGCCTTGGCATCGGCTTGCGCGGGTTCACTGCAGACTGGCTGACCGCGTTGTTCGGCCCATTGGACGACCGCCAGTTCGGCATGGGCTATGGCGCGATGATCACCGCCGCGGCCTTCTTGTTCCTGTTCACGCAAGGCATTGCCGCACGCGGGGCAATCAACGGCGATGTGTTCGTGACCTCGGCCATTGGCGGTGTCATTGCGGTTGTCACGATCTTTGTCTTCTTCCCCATCGCCAAGATGCTGCTGGCCGCCTTCGCCACCGAGGATGGCGGCTATTCGGTCGTCGGTTTCTTCCCCAAGTTCTTCGACAGCCGGATCTGGGGCCTTGGCTGCCTGTCAGGCGGGCGCTGCGGGGTGGCGTGGAATTCGCTGGTGCTTGCGGTGCTGGTGGGCGTGCTGACCACGCTTCTGGGCCTTGCCTTCGCACTGGTGCTGACGCGCTCCGGCTTCCGCTACAAGCGCCTCTTGCGGGCGTTGACCGTGCTGCCGATCATCACGCCGCCCTTTGTGATCGGGCTGGCGATCATCTTGCTCTTTGGGCTTTCTGGAACCGTCACGACCAGCCTTGCCTCGCTTTTCGGGGTTGAGGCGACGCGCTGGATCTATGGCCTTCCCGGTATCCTGATCGCACAACTGCTGGCCTTTACCCCCATCGCCTTTCTGGTGCTGATCGGGGTCGTCGAAGGCGTCAGCCCGAGCATGGAAGAGGCCGCGCAAACCCTGCGCGCCAACCGCTGGCAGACGTTCCGCACCGTTTCATGGCCCCTGATGCGCCCGGGGTTGGCGAACGCCTTCCTTCTGGGCTTCATCGAAAGCATGGCCGATTTCGGCAACCCCCTGGTGCTGGGCGGGAACTTCGACGTGCTGTCGACCGAAATCTTCTTTGCCATCGTCGGCGCGCAATATGACCAAAGCCGCGCGGCCATTCTGGCGGTGGTCCTTCTGGGTTTCACGCTGGGGGCGTTCTATCTGCAACGCTTCTGGCTGGGGCGCAAAAGCTATACCACCGTCACTGGCAAGGGCGACGCGGGGGTGCATCCGCCAATGCCGCGCGGCCTTGCGATCCCGGTCTATGCCGTGGTGGCCCTTTGGTCGGCCTTCACGGTCGTCGTCTACGGGATGATCCTTTACGGGTCAGTCGTGCAGCTTTGGGGCGTCGATGACACGCTGACCTTCAAGCACTACATCACCGCCTTCCGCATCGACTGGGGTGACGGGGGCCTGCGCTGGACCGGGTCGGCGTGGGACAGTTTCTGGACCACCATGATCATCGCCACACTGGCCGCACCCCTGACTGCCGCGATTGGACTGATCACCGCCTATCTTCTGACCCGGCAGACCTTCGCCGGCAAACGCGCGTTCGAGTTCGGGACGATGCTGTCTTTCGCCATCCCCGGCACGGTGATCGGGGTCGCCTATATCCTCGCCTTCAACGTCCCCCCGATCGAGATTACCGGCACTGGCCTGATCCTTGTGATCAGTTTCATCTTCCGCAACATGCCGGTTGGGGTGCGGGCGGGCATCGCCTCGATGAGCCAGCTGGACAAGTCGCTTGACGAAAGCAGCCTGACCCTTGGCGCGAATTCGTGGCAGACGTTCCGCGCCGTGATCCTACCCTTGCTGCGCCCGGCCATCCTTGCGGCACTGGTCTACAGCTTTGTCCGGGCGATGACGGCGATCTCGGCGGTGATCTTCCTCGTCTCGGCGCGCTACGACATGTCCACCAGCTATATCATCGGGCGGGTGGAGAATAACGACTATGGCCTGGCCATCGCCTATTCCACGGCGCTGATCTTCGTGATGCTGGCCGCCGTGGGCCTGCTGCAACTGCTGGTCGGGCGCACGCAGATCGGCAGGCGCACAAGCCATGCCGAGGGACACTGAATGAACGGGGTCTGCACATGACGGGGATCAACGCCAAGGCCGCCTCGGTCCGGTTTGAAAACGTGTCCAAGGTCTATGGCACCAAGGTCACGGCGGTGGACAACATCAACCTTGAGGTCAAGGCGGGCACGCTGGTCACCCTGCTTGGCCCCTCGGGCTGCGGCAAGACCACGACGCTTCGGATGATTGCCGGGCTGGAGATGGCCACAAAGGGGCGGATCTTCATCGGCGACAAGGACGTGACGAAGCTGCCTGCCACTGACCGCGACGTGTCGATGGTGTTTCAAAGCTATGCCCTGTTCCCGCATATGACGGTGATGGAAAACGTCAGCTATGGCCTGAAATTCTCCGGCTTCGACAAGGCTGAAACCAAGGAAAAGGCGCTGGCGGGGTTGGGGTTGGTCGGGTTGACGGGCTATGGCGCCCGCCTGCCATCGGAACTGTCGGGCGGCCAACAGCAGCGCGTGGCCGTGGCGCGGGCACTGGTGCTGGAACCACAGGTCCTGCTGTTTGACGAACCCCTGTCGAACCTTGACGCCAAGTTGCGCCGCCAAGTGCGCGAGGAGATCCGCGAAATCCAGCAATCCCTTGGCCTGACCGTGGTCTATGTGACCCACGATCAGGAAGAGGCTCTGGCGGTATCAGATGAGATTGTGGTGATGCGCAATGCCGCCATCGCCCAGAAGGGCACCCCGCGTGACCTTTACGAAGCCCCCGCCGACGCCTTCGTGGCCGATTTCATCGGCGAGGCGAACCTGATCCCGGTCGAGATCACTGCGCTGGACGGCGATATGGCGACCGTGCGGATCGCCGACTACACCCACCGCCTGCCGTCGCGCGGGCTGCCGCAAGGTCCGGCGAAACTGGCCGTCCGGCCGTCACGGATGCGGCTGGTGGCAGGGCAGGGTGACGGGGTGACAGCGGTGATCGACAAGGCCACCTATGTCGGCAGCCGGATGGAATACACTGTGACGGCCGCCTTCGGCACAGTCTTTGCCGTGCTTGATGACGTGGTCACCCCATTCAAGGTCGGCGATGCGGTGACGATTTCCTTTGCCGCCTCCGGCCCGGTGTTGATCCCTGCGGCTCAGTCGTCGTAGGCCGCCTTGGCCAGCGCCGCCACCGCATCGAACATGCCCGCCCCCGAGACCACAACGCGGCCACCTTCGGTCAGCGCTGTATCGGCATTCACCGGCTCGACCCGGCCCCCGGCTTCGGCCACGATCAGATGACCGGCAAGGAAATCCCAAGCGTTCATGTGTTCCTCGACATAGCCAAGGATGCGCCCCGTCGCCACATAGGCCAGCGACAGCCCACCCGACCCATTGCGCCAGAACACCGTGCCCGCATCGCAGGACAGGCTGACCAGCCGCTTAATGCCTTCGATATGCGTCCGGCCCGAAAAGCCAACCCCAAGCGACCCGTCGCGCAGGCTTGTCTTTGCGGAACAGTGAATTGGCCGGTCATTGCAAAAGGCACCGCCCCCCGCCACGGCGTGGTGCAGTTCGTCATGCACCGGGTCATGGACCACGCCAATCACCGTTTGCCCCTGATGGACACAGGCGATGATCACGCACCACTGCGGAATGCCATTGATGAAGTTCGTTGTCCCGTCAATCGGGTCGATCACCCAGGTGTATCCGCTGGTGCCCAGCACCGGCGCGCCTTCTTCGCCAACGATGCCATCTTCTGGAAAGGCCGCGCCCAGGGCGGCACGGACAGCCAGTTCGACATTCTTGTCGGCCTCGGATACGAAATCCTGATGCCCCTTCACGTCGATGGTCAACTCGTCCCATTTCTGGAAATAGTCCAGCGCCATCCCGCCGACCTCGGCAGCGATGCGGCGGGCGGCGGCGTAGCGGGCGGAAAGGTCGGTCATCTGGCGTCCTTCATGCGGTTCGGCCAGACCCTAGCACCCGATTCCAGCAAGGGGAATTGACCGGATGCGTCTATCCGACTACCGTGCGGCGATCTTTGATCTGGATGGAACCCTCGTCCTGTCCGAACCCGCCTGGGAAGAAGCCAAGCGGCGTGTTCTGGCACGCCTGGGCATCGAAATTCCGCAGACGGTTTACGATGCCTTCGTCGGACGCGGCCTGCGCGGTTTTCTGTCCGAGGTTCTGGGGCCTGACCTGTCTGACAGCCGCCGCAGCGATCTTGCAAACCAGATCGGCGTCGAGGCTGACATCCTGCTGCCTCAGATGCGCCAGCCGGCCCCCGGGGCGGCCAATGCCGTGCGGCGGCTTGCCGATGTGGGTCTAAGCATTGCTGTCTGCTCGTCTTCACCACGTCGCCACATCGTTGCGGCGCTGGATCAACTGGGCCTGTCCGCAAGCATAGAGGTCATGGTTTCGGGAGCGGACCTTCCCCGCGGCAAGCCCGACCCGTTGCCGTATCTTGAGACCTTGCGGCAGCTGGGGCTTCCTCCTGACGCGGCTTTCGCCGTGGAAGATGCACTTCCCGGTGCCATATCCGCCCATGGCGCTGGTCTGACAGTGATCGGAATCGGTCCTGAAAGCATCAGACCGGCATTCACGGCCTTGAGCCGGTTTCAGGTTCCCGACTTTACCGCATTCGATCAGCTGTTTCGGGAGGGCTGAACAGTCCAGATAGCCTGTGCAGCGGCAGGACGGAAAAGAAAGAAGCCTTGCAACCCATTCCGGTTGCAAGGCTTTCTATCTTGGCAGTGGTGCCGCTGAAGGGACTCGAACCCCCGACCCCATCATTACGAATGACGTGCTCTACCAGCTGAGCTACAGCGGCATCCCTGTGCCGCGGCTCTTAGCACCGCCAAAACGCGGTGTGTAGCCCTAATTTGCGCGACGGGCGATGTCGTCCAGACGAAGCTGCTCGCCCTCGGCATCTGCATCAGTCCCGTCCTTTGTTACGACTTCAGGCTCGTCCTCGGGCGGTGGCGGTTCGGGGCGGGCTTCCATCAGCGGCAAAAGCTCGGCCAGACCGGGGGGCGCATCGGACGACACCGGCGGTTCGCGCCATGTCAGCGTGTCAAAGCTGCCGCAGTTGTCGCAGATCGGGTGCCATGCCGCATGGATCGCCTGACATTTGTCGCAGCACCATTGCGGCCCGCGCGGGGCGGCGATGGCCTGCGCGACCAGCCCGCGGACGACAGTATCGTCGGCCCCTTCGCCCCGCGCAATCGCCGCCAGAATGGCCAGCGACCGCTGGGTCGGGTGAACGGTCGCCACATCGCCCAAGGCACGGCGGGCGGCAGGGAAATCTTCAGCCGCGACCAGCAGTTCGGCCTGCAGCATCTTCGTTTCTTCGCTTTCAGGGCGGAGGGCTGTCAGGGTCTTGAACCGCTTCAACCGCTCTGCCGGGGTTTCTTCGGGTTCGATCTCGGCGAAGGCGGCGGCAAGGTCGGGGTGGGGCATCACGTCCCACGCCTTCTTCAGCACGCGGGTCGCGTGTTTCTTGTCGCCCTTGGCCACATAGCCGCGCGCCGCCATTGCCGCTGCCGGGATCAGGTCCGGCGACATCCGGTTCGCCTCGATTGCCGCTTCACGGGCTTCGATGCTGACATTGTCGTCGATCACCGTCTGGGCCTGCTGCAGGGCCAGCACTGCATCACGGCGGCGATAGACATCCTTTGGCAGGCTGCCCGTCTTCAGCTTCGCGCCAAGAGTCGCCCGTGCGCCGGACCAATCGCCCGCGTCGGATTGCAGCTTGAGCAGAAGATCCTGCGTTTCGGCATGTTTGGGCCGCAGCTGGAACGCCTTTTCTGCCAGCTTCAGGGCAACCTCGCGGTCCCCCTCTGCCAGCTTTTGCTGCAACAGTCCCCGCACACCGACAAAGCGGGTCTTTTCATCTGACAAGAGCAGCTTGTAGGCATCGGTCGCGCGCTTGCGGTCGCCCGCCGCCTCGGCCGCTTGCGCCACCAGCAGCGTCGTCAGTTCCGGCTTGCCCAACAGCCGCTCTGCCGTCTGAGCGCGGGTCAGCGCCAGCCGCGGTTCACCCGAGGCCAGCGCCATCATCCCTTCGGACAGTGCGCGATAGCCCTTGCGCTCCCGGTTCCGGTCAAAATAGCGCGAGATCGCGGTTTCATCGCCATTCAGAAAGCGCACGGTCGCGCCAAGGAGGCCAAGCAGCTTCAGCACCAGCCAGACCGCAACGAACAGCAGGATGCCCAGCACCACCGCCTGCATCGGGCCGATCGTGAACTCCCACCCGCCGACGAGGATGCGCATCGCGCCGCCGGTTTCGGTCAGCATGCCTGCGCCCAGGGCCAGCGCGGCGATCATCACGACAAACAGGACAATCTTTGTCAGCGACCACAGCATCAAGATGCCTCCGCCAGCGCCGCATCCACCGCCACCCGGTCTTTGGCATTGGCCATCCACCCTTCCAGCGGCACCCGAACAACCGGCTCCAGCGCCTCAAGCTCGGTCAGTGCATCGGAAAGCCGGCCCTCACCCAGCGCGAACTCCGCACGAGACAGGATGGCATCCGGGTCATCCCCTTCGCGCGGGGTCAGCGACCGCGCCCCGGTCTGCGCTCCAAGGAAATCCACCAGCCGTTCCCCCCAGCCCGCCTCCGAGTCATTCGCCCGCGCCACCTGTAGCGCTGCCCGCGCCGCATCGGGGAAATCCGCTTGCAGCTCTGCCAGCGACACCACGCCCGCCACATGCGATGCAAGGGCTGCCTGCAGGTCAGCATTGGACACCGCTGCTAATTCGGCCTCGAACGCCCCGCCGGTTGCCACGGCCGCAGCCAACACCTCCAGCGCCTGGGCCTGGGCCGCCGCTTCGGCCAGTGCCGCCGCTTCGGCTGCCCGCGCTTGCGCCTCGGCCTCTACCTCGGCAAGCCGGGCGAGGGCTGCATCCACCTCGGCCGTCGCGACCCTACCTTCGGGAATGGCCGCCAAACGCTGTTCCAGTTCGGCCAGCTTCGCCTCTACTGCGGCGGTGGAGGCACCTTCCCCCACTGGCCTCGCCTCAAGTGCTGCCAACCGCTGGTCTAGATCTTCCACATTTGCCCCCGGCGCGGACTCCAGCGTGGCAACACGCCCAGCCAACCCGTCAAGGCCCTGCTGCAGCCCGGTTTGCCCATCCTCCAGCGCGGCCTCAGCCGCATCCAGCCGCTGACCCAAAGCCGTAATCTCGGCCGACTGGTCGGGCGCGGCCAAGCCAAACACGTTGAAATGCGCCAGCCCGAACCCCGCCGCAGCGGCCAAAGCCCCGCCCAGCAAAGGACCCAGCACACCAGTTGACCGTGCAGGCTCGGCAGGCACCTCGGGCGGCGGCACGAAAGACGCCTGCGGGATCGGCGCGTCGTGGATTGGCGTCTCTGGCACGTCAGTCTCGGGCACCTGAGTCTCTGGCACACCCTCGACAACCGCGTCGGCTGGGGGCAGGTCAGACCCGGTCACCGCCTCGGCTGAGGCGTCAGGTGTAGCGTCCTTGCGTCTGGTCATGGGTTCGGCCCTTTCGTTTACGGCCTCACCTCACCTAAGCACTCGCCGCGTGTCGGTTCAAGGCACCCGGCGCATTTCCGCAAACCGTTCGACAGCCTCCAGCATCGCATCGGCATCCGGTCGTCGGGCAATGACAAGCGCCTCCTGTGGCAGGCCTTCCGCCGCCTCGGCCACGGCGTCGCTCATCGCCACCAGCCACAGGGTTGCCCGCACCCCGGCAGGCAGCGCCTGACGCAACAAGACAGCGCTTCTGGGCGAAAAGAGCGGGACAATCACCCCGCCATTCGCCCCCAGCAACTTTGCCGCCTCAGGCGTCAACGCCAATGGTTCCTGACGGTATACGATGGCTGAAACCGTCTCTATTCCTGCGGAATTCAACCGTTCCGCCACATCGCCACGGACCTCTTCGCCACGCATGTGCAACAGACGGCCATCCGGGGGATCGGCCAGAACCGCCGCCACAAGCGCCGCCGCATCGCCTTCGGCCGACACCGCCTGAAACCCCGCCGCACTGGCCCGCGCCGCTGTCTGGGCACCCACGCACCATGCGCGCTTTGGCAGGTCCAGCCCTGCTACCGCCGTGATCGCAGTGGCGGATGTGAAGATCACCGCCGCAAACGGCCCTTCCGGCAGATCGGGCGGCAGGAAAACCGGGGCCATCAAGGGTGCAATGACCGGACGCACCAAGGCACCCAGCCGCGCCTCCATCGCCGTTGCGAACGACCGGGACTGCGCTTCAGGCCGCGTCAGCAGCACCGGGGTCGCCGTTCCTGTGGATTGTCTCGCCATGCCCATGGTGTTACCTGCCGTGCATCCTTCACGCAACGGCGGCCATGGACCGGACCCTTACCCTTCTCGGCATTGAAAGCAGTTGCGACGATACCGCAGCGGCAATCGTGCGCCTGAAACCGGGTCTGCCGCCTGAAATCCTGTCGTCGCAGGTTCTGGCCCAAACCAACCTGCACGCCGCTTTTGGCGGTGTAGTGCCGGAAATCGCCGCCCGTGCCCATGCCGAACGGCTGGACTCTGTGGTGGAGGACGCGCTGAGCGTGGCTGGCGTTGAGCTGGACGCGCTGGATGGCATCGCGGTGACGGCGGGCCCGGGCCTGATTGGCGGCGTTCTGTCGGGCGTCATGCTGGCGCGTGGCCTTGCCGCCGCGCGCGGCCTGCCGCTCATGGCGGTCAACCACCTTGCCGGCCACGCCCTGACGCCCCGGCTGACCGATGGGACAGCCTTTCCCTACCTGATGCTGTTGGTGTCTGGCGGGCATTGCCAGTTCCTGCTGGTCGAAGGCGTTGACCGTTTCCACCGCCTTGGTGGCACGATCGACGACGCCCCGGGCGAAGCGTTTGACAAGACCGCCAAGCTCTTGGGCTTGCCCCAACCCGGCGGCCCGGCGGTCGAAGCCGAAGCGTTGCTGGGCGACCCCAAGCGCTTTGCCTTCCCGCGGCCTCTGCTGGATCGTGACGGCTGTGACATGTCCTTTTCCGGCCTGAAAACCGCGCTGCTGCGCGCGCGGGACAGCCTGATTGCCGCGCAAGGCGGATTGACCGTGCAAGACCGCCGCGACCTCTGCGCCGGGTTTCAGGCCGCCGTGGCCGAGGTTCTTGCCATCAAGACCGACCGCGCCTTGGCGGTGGCTTGCCCTGTGACAGCCCTTGCCGTTGCCGGTGGTGTCGCCGCAAACAAGGCCATTCGGGCCATGCTAGAGACTGTTTCGGCCCGTCACGATACCCCCTTCCTTGCACCGCCCCTTCGCCTGTGTACCGACAACGCAGCCATGATCGCCTGGGCCGGGATCGAACGTATGCGGGCCGGAATCCCCCCGTCGTCGAGCTTCATCGCCCGGCCCCGCTGGCCACTGGATGACACCGCGCCGGCGCTTCTGGGCTCGGGCAAGAAGGGTGCCAAGGCATGATCGGCATCATCGGGGCTGGGGCTTTCGGTACAGCCTTGGCCGTGGCCTTGGGCACTGGTGGTCGGCAGGTCCACCTCTGGGGTCGTGACGCTGCACAAGTGCGGGCCATGCAGGAGAGCCGCCGGAATGATGGGGTATTGCCCGGGGTTCCTCTGCCAGAAAACGTCTCTATTCACGCCGAAATCGCTGATGTTTGCGGAGGGCAGGCCCTTCTTCTGGCAGTGCCGATGCAAGGCCTGGGCGCGCTTTTGGACCAATGGCCGCAGATCGACGCGCGCCAGCCACTGGTCGCCTGTTGCAAGGGCGTTGACCTTGCCAGCCTGCGCGGTCCGGTGGCCCTGATCAAAGAACGGCGGCCAGGGGCCACGGCCGCCATCCTGACCGGCCCAAGTTTCGCCGCCGACATCGCCAAAGGCCTGCCCACCGCGCTGACGCTGGCGACCACTGGGGATGGGGCTGCCTTGCAAGACCTCCTCTCCACCCAGACCCTGCGGCTTTACCGGACCGATGATGTCCGGGGCGCGGAACTGGGCGGGGCGCTGAAGAATGTCATCGCCATCGCTGCCGGAACGGTGATCGGTGCCGGGCTTGGCGACAGCGCGCGTGCCGCGCTCATGACCCGGGGCTATGCCGAGATGGTCCGGCTGGCCGAAGCCCTTGACGCAAGGGCCGAGACGCTGGCAGGCCTGTCCGGCTTTGGCGATCTGGTGCTGACCTGCACCTCCTCCCAGTCCCGCAACTTCCGGTACGGCCATGCGCTGGGACGGGGAGAGGCGTTTGATCCGGCGATCACCGTTGAAGGCGTGGCCACCGCCCGCGCGGTGACGCGTCTGGCCGAAGGGTTGGGGATCGACATGCCGGTGACGGCAATGGTGGATGCCCTTGCCTCTGGCCGGATCGCGCTGAATGATGCCATTGGCCAGCTCATGCGGCGGCCCCTCAAACAGGAATGACCATGCGATTTGCCCTGATCTGCCTCGACAAGCCCAACGCCCTGCAAACCCGCGTCGAAAACCGCGCCGCCCACCTGGAGCATATCCAGACCTCCGGCGTCGTGGAACAGGCCGGCCCTTTCATCGATGCGGCGGGCCAGATGTGTGGCAGCCTGATCGTGCTGGGCGTTGCCACCCGCGCCGAGGCCGAGGCTTGGGCCGAGGCCGATCCTTACGCGAAGGCCGGGCTGTTTTCCTCAGTCATGATCCAGGAATGGAAGCGGGTGGTCGGATGAACTACTGGCTGTTCAAGTCTGAACCGGATGTCTGGGGCTGGGATCATCAGGTCGCCAAGGGCGATGAAGGTGAGGAATGGCACGGGGTCCGCAACTATCAGGCCCGCAACAACATGCGGGCGATGAAGCTGGGGGATCTGGGGTTCTTCTATCATTCCAACATCGGCAAGGAAGTTGTGGGGATCGTCGAGGTCTGCCGGACCAGCAGCCCTGACAGCACCACGGACGACCCCCGTTGGGACTGCGTCTGGATCAAGGCGGTGAGGCCGTTCAAGCGGGCCGTCAGCCTTGAGGAGTGCAAGGTTCAGCCGGGGCTGGAGGGGATGGTTCTGGTGAACAACACCCGGCTTTCGGTGCAGCCCGTATCGCCCGAGGAATGGGCAATCGTCTGCGGCATGGGGGGCGTGGAGCCCTGACTGTCCCGGGCCGCGTTGGCCCTTTGGCGAATGGGGCTGTCAGATGAAATGAGGGGTCCTGTACCCCTACAGGACCCCTCATCCAACCCACGCGCACACCCCAAGCACCGCGTGATCTTCCAAAGAGTCCCGGGCCTACTGCCCCGACAGGAAAATCATGCCCCGCACGTCCGGTCGGCGGCAAGGCGCGAATGTCTTGGGTTTGGTTCAAATGCCAATGGTCGGGCTGGCCCCCCCACCCCATCCCTCCCCCACAGAGGGGGGAGGGAGGCGCTTGTCACGGCAGTAGCGCCCTATTTGTAGGCCGCTTCCTTGCCGAAATGCTTGACGAGCAGGTAGTAGAACACCGCGCGGAACTTGTTGCGTTCGGACTTGCCATAGGTGTCAACGGCGGCGTTGATGCCTTCCATCAGGGCAGGCCCGTCCTTCAGGCCAAGTTTCTTCATCAGGAAGTTGGTCTTGATCCGTGCCAGTTCTTCTGGGTCTGACGCAGCGACGGTCTGGGCATCGTTGTCGTAGATCGACGGTCCGCAGCCGATGGTAACCTTGGTCAGAAGCGCCATGTCAGGCGTGACCTTGCATTTGGATTTCAGGTCTTCGGCGTATTTGGCGATAAGTTCGTCCCGCTTGCCCATTCTGCGTCTCTCCCTTGGACTGGTAAAATGAAATCGAATGACCCGAACCGTAGTCGCCGCGACCTCTTTGGGGAAGCAAAAATTCGCCCGCAAACCGGCATTGTTGCGATGGCAAAAACAGTTTGATGCGGTCTGCCGCGACCTTGAACCGGGGCGCGGCCGTCCCATCTAAGACTCAGGACACGCCAACCTTCACGCCATTTTTGACGGGGGATTGACATGATGCAAGATACGCTACCGAAGAGTTCTGCACCGATACCCGGCGTTTCCAAAGCCCCTGTGAGGGGTGACGTCATCCGGCAACGCCTCCGGTCAGACGGTGTTCTGTCAGACGCCGAGATCACCTATTGTCATATGCATAAGATCGGGCTGGCCTATGATCCGGTTCAGATCGGCTGGGTTGTTGCCGGTTGTGTCGATGACATTGACGAACATGACCCTGACACGGCTGGACCGGCCTTCAAGCCACGCGCCCTTGCGCCGACCTATCGCTTTCGCCCATGGTCCCAGACCGACTTGCCGGTGTATCGCGCCCTTCTGGATGATCCGGCGGTCTGGGCGATGATGTATGAGCCCTACCCCGACCCGCTTGACGACGATCTTGCCCGGCAGTTGATCGACCTGTCGAACAGTGACCATCACGAGGTGCTGGCGGTTCTGCGGGATGGCCAGATTGTCGGTCAGGTGCGGATGCTGTTTGACGCTGGCACTAGCGCCGAGTTCAGCTACTGGTTTGGGCGGGCGTATTGGGGCAAGGGGCTTGGCTCGGCCATCCTTGCGATCCACAGCGGGCGCACCTTCGTGCAGCACCCTGATCTGACGTCGATTTTCGCTGTTGTTCATCCGGACAACGCCGCCTCCCGGCAGGCATTGCGGAAGGCGGGCTATGTCGAGGAGGGGCCGGACAGTCGTCGCCCCGGCTGGATCAGCTATCGGCTGACCCGGGCCAGGGCAGAGGCGATCAATAGCGGTAGTGATCCGATTTGAACGGGCCTTCAGGCTTCACACCGATATAGTCGGCCTGATCCTTGCGAAGTTCGGTCAGCTTGACGCCGATCTTCTTAAGGTGCAGGCGGGCCACCTTTTCATCCAGCGCCTTGGGCAGGATATAGACCCCGGGGGCGTAGTCTTGCCCCTTGGTCCAGAGCTCGATCTGGGCAAGGACCTGGTTGGTGAAGCTGGCTGACATCACGAAGGACGGATGGCCGGTGGCGTTGCCAAGGTTCAACAGGCGGCCTTCGGACAGAAGGATGATCCGGTTGCCCGAAGGCATTTCGATCATGTCCACTTGGTCCTTGATGTTGGTCCACTTGTGGTTCTTCAGCGCGGCGACCTGAATTTCGTTGTCGAAGTGGCCGATGTTGCCGACGATGGCCATATCCTTCATCTCGCGCAGATGCTCGATCCGGATGACGTCGCGGTTGCCGGTGGTGGTGATGAAAATGTCGGCGCTGGCGACGACGTCTTCCAGCAGCACAACCTCAAACCCGTCCATCGCAGCCTGCAGGGCGCAGATCGGGTCAACTTCAGTGACCTTGACGCGCGCGCCGGCGCCTTGGAGCGAGGCGGCGGAGCCCTTGCCCACATCACCATAGCCGCAGACCACGGCGACCTTGCCGGCCATCATCGTATCGGTCGCGCGGCGGATGCCGTCAACCAGCGATTCCTTGCAGCCGTACTTGTTGTCGAACTTCGACTTGGTGACCGAGTCGTTGACGTTGATCGCCGGGAAGGGCAGCTGGCCCTTCTTGTGCAGGTCGTAAAGGCGGTGAACGCCGGTGGTGGTTTCTTCCGACACGCCCTTGATCGCGGCGCGGGTCTTGGTGAAGAAACCGGGGGTTTCCTTCATGCGCTTGGCGATCTGCAGTTTGATGACTTCCTCTTCCTCGGACTGTGGGACGGGGATGATGTCTTCACCCGCTTCGGCGCGGGCGCCGAGGAGGACGTAGAGCGTGGCGTCACCGCCGTCGTCGAGGATCATGTTCGCGCCTTCGGGGAACATGAAGGACCGGTCAAGGTAATCCCAATGTTCGGTCAGGGTCTGGCCCTTGACGGCGAACACCGGGGTGCCACCGGCGGCGATGGCGGCGGCGGCGTGGTCTTGGGTAGAGAAGATGTTGCAGGACGCCCAGCGCACATCGGCGCCAAGGGCGGTCAGCGTTTCGATCAGCACGGCGGTCTGGATCGTCATGTGGAGGCTGCCGACGATGCGCGCGCCTTTCAGAGGCTGCGACGCGCCGAATTCCTCACGGCAGGCCATGAGACCGGGCATCTCCGTCTCGGCGATGGTAAGTTCCTTGCGGCCGAACTCGGCGAGAGCGATGTCCTTGACGATATAATCCATACAGTCCTGCTTTAAGTGTTCTGCCTGCGCAGTGCCGCAAGCCGGTTTCATGTCTGGATGGGCCATATCAAATAGAGTTGGGCCTGACAACGTGACAGAGGCGCACTGGGTGACAGAGGCGCTATGGGCAGCGCGCTTGCCAAATGGCGGCGGGTGTGAAGAGTGCGGTCATCTGGACGGGGCAGGGCAATGGCGGGACGGGCGTGGCAGAGGATGCTTTCGGGGCGCAGGCTGGACCTGCTGGACCCGACCCCGGTGGACATCGAGGTGGAGGACATCGCCCATGGCCTTGCCTTTGTCGCGCGGTGGAACGGGCAGACCCGGGGCGACTGGCCCTATTCGGTGGCCGAACATTCGCTGCTGGTCGAGGAAATCTTTGCGCGCGCCAGCCCCGGCATCGCGGCGCGCTGGCGGTTGGCGGCTGTGCTGCATGATGCGCCGGAATATGTGATCGGCGACATGATCAGCCCGGTGAAGGCGGCAGTCGGCCCCGGCTACGGCGCGCTGGATGAACGGCTTTCGGCGGCCATCCACCTTCGGTTCGGGCTACCGGCAGTACTGCCAGCGCCGATCAAGAAGGCGATCAAGGCGGCGGACAAGATCAGCGCCTGGCTGGAAGCTGTGCGGATCGCGGGATTTCGGGAGGGGGAGGCCGACAAGCTGTTCGGCAAACCCGCGCCCGGCGTGGCGCAAGGGCTGGAAATCAGGCTTCGTCCGCCCGCAGAGGTGCGGGCGGACTATGTGGCGCGTGTGCACGCGCTGTTGGCTGATTGCGGCTGACTGGACGGACAGCCCACCTTAGCGCCCAAAGTTTCGCAGCCGGTCTGACAGGCGGAGCCCTTCGTTTTCCCGGAACTCGCTTTGGGTCTGGCGCTGTGGCCGGGTACGGTTTTCTTCGCCCGAAATCTGGCCAAAGCGGGTGGCAAGCAACAGGGCATCTGCAAAGATGTTCAACATTTTCTTTCTCCATCTGACGAAGAACATGCTGTCTTTTGGCATGAAAAAGCGCATTCTGCGATTCAGAAAGCCTGCTAACATGTAAGGCCAGCTATCATATGTCGATTGATTGGCGCAGCCTGCCTTCGCTTACCGCCTTGCGCGCCTTTGCCGCCACGGCGGAACTGCGCAGCTTTTCCCAAGCGGCGCGCACGCTAAGCGTGACCCATGCCGCGGTGGCCCAGCAGGTGCGGGCGCTGGAAGATCACCTTGGAAAGTCGCTGGTGCAGCGCGATGGGCGCGGGGTCAGCCTGACCGCGGATGGCGAGCAATTGGCCCAGGCACTGGGGGAGGGGTTTCTGGCGCTGCAGCGCGGGGTTGAGGCTTTGCGCGCCGGTGAAGTGGATCAACCCGTCCGGGTGACGCTGACCGCTGGGTTCGCCGCGCAATGGCTGATGCCAAGATTGCGCGACTTCTGGGAAAAGCACCCAGACATCGGCCTGTCGCTGCACCCGGACAACCGGGTCGTCGATCTGCACCGGGAACGGATGGATCTGGCGATCCGCTATGGCGATGGCGACTGGCCGGGGGTGGAGGTGACTTACCTCGCCTCGGCCCGATTGGTGATTGCGGGGGCGCCGTCATTGATTGGCAGTCAAAAGACGCTTTCCGTGGCAGAGATGATCGGGATGGATTGGATCCTGTCGCGCAACTGGCCCGAGCAGGACAATTATCTTCGACATCTCGGGATTGATCCGGCCAGCCTGAGCGCAACCGATTTTCCGGGTGAGGAATTGGCAATTGCCGCCGCGCGGCAGGGATTGGGGCTGGTGGTGGAAAGCATGGCGCTGATCGAGGCCGATGTCGCCGAAGGCCGTCTGCGCGTGGTCCACGAAAGCGAGGACAGGCTGCCCGCCTATTTCGTGGTGACCTTGCCCGGGCCACAGCGTGCCGCCGCCCGGGCCTTTCTGAAATGGCTGCGATCGCAGGCCTGAAGCGTTTCAGATCGCCATGTCTTCCGGCTTTTTGCCCTTGGCAAGCGCCTCGCTGAACCAGCGTGGCTTGCGACCACGGCCAGACCAGGTGTCAGCCTTGTTGGCCGGGTTGGCGTATTTCGCCGTCGACGGCGTCCGCTTGCGCGTCGGTGCGGCCCCGGTCAGTTCAGCCAGCGAAAAGCCCATGGCGCGGGCCTTTTCTTCAAGCTCTGCAAGAGCTTCGCGTTTGCGGCGGTCTTCAAAACCGGCAATTGCCTTTGCCACCTGAGATTGAAGGTCCTTCAGTTCCTTCAACGAAAGCGCATTAAGGTCGATGTTCAAAGTGCTGTCCCCTTCGCATTATTGTGCCTATGGATTAGGCGCATCATGCGGGTATTGCAACAATGCCAATTCACTTTGGACTGCGTTTAGCAAGAATTCGCTGGAGCGTGCGGCGATGCATGGAAAGTCGGCGCGCTGTTTCCGAAACATTGCGGTCGCACATCTCATAAACGCGTTGGATATGTTCCCAACGGACACGGTCGGCCGACATGGGGTTTTCAGGCGGCAGGGGCAAGGATTCCCCCCGCGCGAGCAGGGCGTTGGTCACGTCATTCGCATCGGCCGGCTTTGAAAGGTAGTCCACCGCACCGATCTTTACCGCCGCCACGGCGGTTGCAATCGCGCCATAGCCGGTCAGAACGACAATCCGGCAATCGGGGCGCTTTTCGCGCAGGGCTTCGATCACCTCAAGGCCATTGCCGTCTTCAAGCCGCAGGTCGACGACGGCATAGGCCGGCGGATGGGCCAAGGCCTTGGCCCGCCCTTCAGCGACGCTTTGGGCGGTATCTGGCTGAAAGCCGCGCTTTTCCATCGCCTTGGCAAGGCGCTTTACAAAGGGTTCGTCATCATCGACCAGCAAGAGCGAGCGGTCTGCCCCAAGGTCTGCCCCAAGATCTTCAGCCATCGGTCTTTCCTTCCTTCCGGGCATCGGGGATGCCGCCCTGCCTATCTGACGGCGGCGCTGGCCTCGATAAAGCAGGCCACCCCGTCAGCCATGAGGTCAGAAGTAACGTCGCGGCGGAAGAAATCCACAAAACCGACGCCGGGCAGCATCAAATAGGTGAAGGTGGAATGGTCGACGAGGTAAAACGCGTCATCCGACTCTTGCCGTTTGTAAAAGGTCTTGTAGGCCTGTGAGGCGGTTCTGACCTGCTCGGCCGACCCGGTCAGGGCAATCAGCTTGGGGTGCATGTTTTCGGCGTAGTCGCTCAGGGCTTCGGGCGTGTCACGTTCAGGGTCGATCGAGATGAAGACGGGCGTCACGTCAAAGCCGCGGTCTTCGAGGATGTCCACCGCCTCGACATTGCGGGCCATATCGAAGGGGCAGACATCGGGGCAGAACGTGTAGCCGAAATAGACCAGCGACGGTTTGGTCAGGACATCGGTGTCGGTCACTGTCTGTCCGGCGGGATTGACCAGGGTGAAGGGGCCGCCAATATCACCGCCGGCAACCTGGCCCTGACGGCATTGGGCAAATGGATCGTCGGAGCGGTCGGCCCATCTCTCGGCAAATTGCCAGCCAAGGAAGGCAGCTACGATTACTGTAGCTCCGAGTGCGTAAAGTCTGGTCATCAGTGCCCCCTGCCGGTCGATCCCGTCGCATTGATCCCAGAAGCCGGGGGCCTTAACAATGGCAAACGCCTTGCAGGAAAGATCCGGTCACAGAATGGTTACGGCGGGCATCATGCTTCCGGTCGAGGAGGCAAGCAGCAACTGGATTCGCCTGCGCACCCTGATTCATCTGCGCTGGACGGCGATTGGCGGGCAGCTTGCCGCGATCGTGGCGGTGGATCAGGTCTATGGCATGCAGCTGCCGCTGGTGCTGTGCTATATGGCGGTGGCGGCGTCGGTGCTGGCCAATCTGTTTTCGATCACCCTTTTTCCGGAAAACAAACGGCTGAGCGAGGGTGAGGCGTTTTTCACCCTGCTGTTCGATCTGACGCAATTGTCGTTTCTGGTTTTCCTGACGGGTGGGTTGACCAATCCCTTTGCGCTGTTGGTGCTGGCGCCCGTCACCATCTCGGCCAGCGCGCTGCGGTTGCAGTCGACCGTGCTTTTGGGCGGGATCGCGATTGTGCTGATCTCGATTTCGGCGTTCTGGAACATGCCGTTGCGCTTTGCTGATGGGCGCGAGTTGATGATCCCGATGCTGTTCGAGTTTGGCTTCTGGTTGTCGATTGTCATCGGCATCATGTTCCTTGGGCTTTATTCGCGCCGGGTGGCGACCGAAATGCGGTCAATGGCGCAGGCGCTGCTGGCGACGCAGATGGCGCTGGCGCGGGAACAGAAGCTGACAGACCTTGGCGGCGTAGTGGCGGCGGCGGCGCATGAGCTGGGGACGCCATTGGCCACGATCAAGCTGGTCAGCGCCGAGCTGATGGAGGAACTGGCGGACCGGCCCGATCTGCAGGAGGATGCGCAGCTGATCCGCGAACAGGCCGACCGATGCCGCGATATCCTGCGGGACATGGGCCGGGTGGGCAAGGATGACCTGCACCTGAGGCAGGCCCCCCTAAGCGCCGCCCTGCGCGAGGCGGCAGAGCCACATATGCACCGTGGCAAGCGGGTGGAATTCGGCTTTGGCCCGATGGATGGCAGCCCGGACCGTCAGCCCACCATCCTGCGGCGCCCGGAAATCATTCATGGGCTGCGCAATCTGGTGCAGAATGCGGTGGATTTTGCCCGCTCCACGGTCTGGGTCGAAGGCGAATGGACAGATCGCACCATCACCGTGCGGATTATCGATGATGGCGACGGATTCCCCCCGAACGTCATCGGCCGGATCGGTGACCCCTTCGTGCGCTTTCGCCGGTCCGACCCGCAGGCCGAACAGCGCCCCGGCTATGAAGGCATGGGGCTTGGCCTTTTCATCGCCAAGACGCTGCTGGAGCGGTCGGGGGCCGAACTGACCTTTGCCAACGCGACCGATCCCTTCCTGCCGCCAGAAGACCGCCCGGAACGCTGTGGCGCAGTGGTCGAGGCGGTCTGGGCCATGGCTGATCTGGCCGTCACGCCCGGGGGTGCGCTGGGCGAGAATCGCAAGATCGAGGGTTGAGGTGGCAGCCTGCGCGCTGCGACCGGGCTGGTCTCATCAGGCTTAACCTGCTGTTAACGAGATTTTTCTATGCTGAGGGCATTGCATATCGTGGTGTTTTGTCATGCTCGCAGACTCGATGGCTGCCTTGGGACTGGTGCTAAGTGCCACATGCGTGGCGCTGGCTTGCCTTGTCCTGCTGACCGGATGTCAGGTGCGGAGCGTGCCGCGCAATGGCAGCCTGTTCACGGCTGACCACGCGGCAACGGTATTCCTGTTCGACGGGGATCGGTTGCTGGATGCCACCCCCGCTGCCCGGTCTCTGATACCCGAGGGTGAGGATGCCCTTGCCCGCCCCAGAATGATGACGCGGCTGGAACCGATGTTTCCCGGCCTGTCGCAGGCTCTGGCAAGTCTGCCGCAGACGGGGCTGGTCATCCTTGCCTCGGCGCCCGGGGTGGTGCCGCCCGTGCTGCTGCGGGGCGAATATCTGACGGGGCTGACCCGCCTTGCGATGATCGACAGCGCCGATGAAGAACGCCACGGCGCGGGTGACAGTGCTGCGATGGCGGCCTTGCAGCAAGAGCTTGCGGCGCAACGGGCCGTCCTTTCCGGCGCGCCCGTCCTGATGTGGCGCGAGGACAAGGGGGGGATGGTCATCTGGGCCAACCACGCCTACCTGATCCGCGCGGCAGAAGCGCTTCCGCCCGGCGAAGACCTGTCCTGGCCTTTGCCGGTGCTGTTTGCCGACGCAGGTACTGGCGCGGCTCCGGATGGTCGCCGGTCGCAGCGCATCAAGCTGCAGATGCAGGGCGGGACCGAATGGTATGACCTTGTGCGTGTGCCGCTGGATGATGACGTGCTGTGCTACGCGCTGGCGGCAAACGCGGCGGTGCAGGCGGAAACCGCCCTGCGGGATTTCATGCAGACGCTGACCAAGACCTTCGCCGACCTGCCGATTGGTCTGGCGATCTTTGACCGCGCGCGGGTCTTGCAGCTGTTCAACCCGGCGTTGGCGGACCTGACCGCGCTGGCCCCGGATTTCCTGATTGCACGCCCCACCCTTTCGACCGTGCTCGATGCGATGCGGGCCAAGGCGATGATCCCGGAACCGAAAGACTACCGCAGTTGGCGCAAGCAGTTGACCAGGGTGGAGGAAGAAGCCTCGCTGGGCCTTTTCGAGGAAACATGGAGCTTGCCGGGCGGCCAGACCTACCGGGTGATCGGACGGCCGCACCCGAACGGGGCGCTGGCCTTCATGTTCGAAGACATCAGCCATGAGATGACCCAGACACGCCGCTATCGGGCGGACCTTGAGCTGGGGCAATCGGTGATCGACGCGGTGGATGAGGGGGTGGCGGTGTTTTCGCAAGGCGGGCAGCTGGTGATGTCGAACATCGCCTATGCCCAGTTGTGGAACCATGATCCGGCCGTGCTTTTGTCAGATGCCGGGATCGGCACGCTGTGCGCGTGGTGGCGCGACCATTCCGCGCCAAGCCTGCTGTGGGACGATGCGACCGATTTTGTCACGACGTTGGGTGACCGCACCCCTTGGGACGGTGACGTGCGGTTGCTGGACGGGCGGTTGGTCACTTGCCGTTTCCGCCCGCTGACCGGGGGGGCAACGCTCATCACCTTCCGCGTGCGGGGCGCGGATGCGGGTGGTGTGGCGCTGGAACCGGTCAGTGGCCTGTTGCGGATGGCTTGACCGCGCAAGGTCTGCGGTCTTGCGGTCGGGCCGGGCGTGGCTAAGGTCAACGGCATGACCGCAGCCATGGCCGAACCGCCCTCCCTGACCCTGACCTTGCCGACCGAGGCTGACACCGCCGCGCTGGGTGTTCGCCTGGCGGGAATGGCCCGACCCGGGGATTGCATCCTGCTGGAAGGGCCCATCGGGGCCGGGAAAAGCTGTCTCGCGCGGGCCTTCATCCGGGCAAGGCTGGGTCGGGAAGAGGAGGTGCCGTCGCCCACCTTCACTTTGGTGCAGACCTATGATGCGGGCGGGGCTGAGATATGGCATGCCGATCTGTACCGGCTGACCCACCCGGACGAGGTGTGGGAACTTGGTCTGGACGATGCGTTTCAGACGGCGATCTGTCTGGTGGAATGGCCTGATCGGCTTGGCGCGCATGTGCCGGAGGGCGCGCTGCGCCTGCGGCTGGAGGCTTGGGGCGACGGGCGGCGCGCGGTGATTTCGGGCGGGCGGGCCGGTTTGCGGAAGGCGCTGGGCGATGGCTGACCGGGCGACAGAAGCGGCACTGTTCCTCGCGCGGGCAGGGTGGGCCACCGCTGCGCGCCAGCATCTGGCGGGCGATGCCTCGGACCGCCGGTATGAGCGGCTGCGCGCGGGGGCTGCGACCGCTGTCCTGATGGACAACCCGCCCGGTGGTGCGGATGACCCTGCCGCCTTCGTGGCCATGGCGCGGCACCTGCGCCGCCTTGGCCTGTCCGCCCCCGAGGTGCGCGTGGCCGATACCGAAGCCGGGTTCCTGCTGCTGGAGGATCTGGGCGATGATCTTTACGCCTGCCTTCTGCAAGCCGATCCCCTGCGGGAGGCGGCGCTTTATGCCCCAGCGGTCGATGTGTTGTGCCACCTGCAATCCGCCCCCGCGCCGGAGGGATTGGCGAACCTGTCTGCCGCCGAATGGGCGCAGGCGGCGGGGTTCGCGCTGGAGTGGTACGCTTTCGCCGCCACTGGCCAGAAACCCCCAGCCGACGCATTGCTGACCGCGCTGGAAGCTGCGATCCGCGCCCATGCCGATGGCCCGCGCGTCCTGATCCTGCGCGACTATCACGCGGAAAACCTGCTGTGGTTGCCCGGAAGGGACGGGCTGGCGCAGGTCGGTCTGCTGGACTTTCAGCTGGGGCAGATGGGGCAGCCCGGCTACGATCTTGTGTCCCTCTTGCAGGATGCGCGGCGGGATGTGGCACCGGCGACCGAAGCTGCGATGATCGCCCGCTTTGTCGCGGCGACTGGTGTGGAGGCCAAGGCCTTTGCCGCACACTATGCCGTCCTTGGCGCGCAACGTGCGCTGCGCGTCCTTGGCATCTTTGCGCGGCTGTGTCTGGTGGCGGGCAAGCCGGGCTATCTGCCGCTGATCCCCCGAGTCTGGGCACAGTTGCAGCGAAATCTTTCGCATCCCGCGCTGGCCGATCTGCGGGCGGTCTGCGATGACATCCTGCCCGAACCCACTCCTGAAGCTCTCGCCCGGATCGCAAGCCAATGTTCCCCTTCCCGCTGATGATCTTCGCTGCCGGGTTCGGCACCCGGATGGGCGCGCTGACGGCGGACCGGCCAAAGCCGCTGATCCCGGTGGCCGGTCGGCCGCTGATCGACCATGCGATGGACGTGGCGCGGGGCGCTGGTGTGGGCCGTGTGGTGGTGAACGTCCATTACCTTGCCGACCAGATGGAGGCGCATCTGGCCGGGTCCGGCGCCGCCATCAGCGATGAGCGGGCGCAGATTCTGGAAACCGGTGGGGGGCTGCGCGCGGCGTTGCCGCTGCTGGGACCCGGGCCGATTGCCGCCCTGAACAGCGATGGCATCTGGACCGGGGCCAACCCGCTGGCCGAACTTGCTGCCGCCTGGGACCCCGTCCGGATGGAGGCGCTCCTCCTGTTGTTGCCGGTGTACGAAACCCGTGGCCACGGTGCCAAGGGGGATTTCCGGCTGGACGAGGATGGACGCATCTCACGCGGGGAGGGGGGCGAGGATCACGTCTATATCGGCGCGCAGATCCTGCAACCGGGGCGGCTGGCGGGGGTGGCAGAGACGGCCTTCTCGCTCAACACGGTCTGGAACCAGATGATTGCCGCCGGTACCGCCTATGGCATCCGCCATCAGGGGGGCTGGTGCGATGTCGGCCACCCGGAAGGGATTGCCGAGGCTGAGTGGCTCCTGCACTCTGCCCGGCATGACTGACATGCCCTTGAACCTGTTCGCGCTGCCGCCCGGCGTGGATTTCCCGGCTGAATTGGTGGCAGGGCTGCTCCACCGCATGGCGGACAAGCCGCCCGAGGCGATGGCGCGGGTCACGCTGATCCTGAACACCCAGCGCATGCGGCGGCGGGTGACCGAAGGTTTGCAGACCCACGGGACGCGCTTTCTGCCGCGGCTTTTGCTGGCCACCGATGCGGCGGCGCTTGGCACGGTGCCACTTGCGCCGCCAGTCCCGCCCTTGCGGCGGCGGCTGGAGCTTTCGATGCTGCTGGATGGGCTGTTGCAGACGGGAACCACGGATTTCCCGCGTGCGGCGCTGTATGATCTGGCGGACAGCCTTGCCACCCTCATGGATGAGATGCAGGGCGAAGGCGTGCCGCCCGACCGGATCGCCGGGTTGGATGTGGCCAACCATTCCGCCCATTGGGCGCGGACGCAGGCCTTTCTGGGGATCGTGGCGCAGGCGATGGCGGGCGACGCGCCAGAGGCTGAAGCACGTCTGCGGCAGGCGGTGATCGCGCTGGCCGATGGCTGGGCTGTAAGCCCGCCCGCGGGTCCGGTGATCGTCGCCGGGTCCACGGGGTCGCGCGGGACGACGGCGCTGCTGATGCAGGCGGTGGCGCGGCTGCCGCAGGGCGCGGTGGTGCTGCCGGGGTTCGACTTTGACCTGCCGGGCGCGGTCTGGGCCAGCATGGACGACGCCCTGACCGCCGAGGATCACCCGCAATTCCGCTTTCGCCGGGTGATGGAGGGGCTGGGGGTTGACCACACCGCCGTGCAGCGCTGGACCGATTCAAAGGCACCTGCGCCGGGGCGGAACCGGCTGATCTCGCTTTCCTTGCGGCCCGCGCCGATCACCGATCAATGGCTGACCGAGGGGCCGCTTTTGCCCAACTTGCCGCCCGAAACCGACGGCCTGACGCTGATCGAAGCGCCAAGTGAGCGGGCCGAGGCGCTGGCAATCGCACTCATCCTGCGGCAGGCGGCGGAAACCGGGCAACGCGCGGCGCTTGTCACGCCAGACCGTAACCTGACGCGGCGGGTGACAGCGGCGCTGGACCGCTGGGGCATCCGGCCAGACGATTCCGCTGGCCGGCCCTTGGCGCTGTCGGCACCGGGGCGGATGCTGCGGCAGGTTGCGGGGCTGTTTGGCCAGCGGCTAACGGTGGATATGGTGCTGGCGCTTTTGAAGCATCCCCTGGCCTTCTCCGGTCAGGGCGCGGCTTTTGGGCGCGGGCAGCATCTGATCCTGACGCGGGAGTATGAGCTTCACGCCCGCCGCCATGGCCCGGCTTTCCCCACGGCGGAAAGTCTGGCGGCCTGGGCTGGGGCCACCGGGCTTGCGGGGGCCGAGGCTTGGGCTGCGGCCCTGCGGGACGTCATGTTCGGACACGAAGCCCTTGGGCCAATGCCCCTGGCCGCGTTCGTGGCCCGGCATCTGGAGGTGACCCGGCGGCTGGCGCGTGGCTTTGCCGATGCGGGCGATGGCGGCCTTTGGGACAAGGAGGCGGGCGAGACCGCGCTGAAAGCCGTGACCGAACTGGAGGAGGAGGCCGGGGTCGCCGGTATCCTGACGCCTGCCGATTACGCCAGCCTGTTCCGCGGTGTCCTGAACCGGCATGAGGTGCGAGAGACGGAAAGCGTGCATCCGGGCATCATGATCTGGGGCACGCTGGAGGCACGGGTGCAGGGCGCGGATCTGGTGATCCTTGGGGGCCTGAACGATGGCACATGGCCCGCGCAGCCGCCGCCTGACCCGTGGTTGAACCGGGCGATGCGCAAGGAGGCGGGGTTGCTGCTGCCCGAACGCAAGATCGGGCTGTCGGCGCATGACTACCAACAGGCGGTTGCTGCGCCCGAGGTAGTGCTGTCGCGCGCCGTGCGCGGGGCCGAGGCGGAGACTGTGCCCTCGCGCTGGCTAAACCGGTTGGTGAACCTGATGGCCGGATTGCCGGGGCGGCAGGGGCCAGAGGCGCTTGCCGCGATGCGGGCGCGTGGGGCGCTGTGGCTGGACCGTGCGGCGGTGTTCGATACCCCGGCGGGTGAGGCGAAGCCAGCGCTGCGCCCGTCACCCCGGCCACCGGTGGGGGTGCGGCCAAAGCGCCTTTCGGTGACCGAGATCAAGACCCTGATCCGAGACCCCTATGCGATCTATGCGCGCCACGTCCTGAAACTGCGCCGGCTTGACCCCTTGCGCCCGGAGCCTGACCCAAGGCTGCGCGGGGTGGTTCTGCATGAGGTGCTGGAGGGGTTCGTGCGGACGGGGGCTACATCACGCGATGACCTGTTGCGGATCGCCGATGCGGTGTTGGCCGAGCGGGTTGCCTGGCCGCTGGCCCGGACAATCTGGCGGGCGCGGTTGGAAAAGGCTGCAACACCGTTCCTCGCGTTCTCAGTTGGCACGGGTGGGGCACCGGTCTTGCTGGAGGAACGGGGCGCGGCACCGCTGGAGGGGCTGGATTTCACTCTGACCGGCAAGCCCGACCGGATTGACCGGCTGGCGGATGGGCGGCTTCTGGTGATCGACTACAAGACGGGCGACCCGCCGTCTCCGGATGAACAGAAGCACTTCGACAAGCAGCTTCTGCTGGCCGCCGCCATGGCAGAGCGGGGGGCGTTCCCGGGGCTTGATCCGGCTGAGGTGGCGCGGGTCGCCTTTGTCGGCGTGAAGGCCGCGTTCAAGACGGTGGAAAACACCCTGCAACCCGGCGAGGTGGAGGAGGTCTGGGAAAAGTTCGCCTCTCTGATGGCTAGCTATGCCAGACCGACGCAGGGCTATACCGCGCGCCGGGCGATGAAGACGGTCAAGGACGTGTCCGACTATGACCACCTGTCGCGCTATGGCGAATGGGACATGACGGCGGATGCCGTGGCCGAGGATCTGGCATGACGATCACCCCCGCCAGCCTGATGCAGATGGAGGCGGCCCATCCCGGCCGCAACACCTGGCTTTCGGCGAATGCCGGGTCGGGCAAGACCCGGGTGCTGACCGACCGGGTGGCGCGGCTGCTCCTGAACGGGGTGGAGCCGCAGCACATCCTGTGCCTGACTTATACCAAGGCTGCCGCGTCCGAGATGCAGAACCGGCTGTTCAAGCGGCTGGGCGCCTGGGCGATGCAGCCCGACGACATCCTGCGGCGCGACCTGCTGGAACTGGGTGAGGAGGAGATGTCGTCCCCCCGCCTTGCCCGCGCCCGCCAGCTCTTTGCCCGGGCCATCGAAAGCCCCGGCGGGTTGCGCATCCAGACGATCCACAGCTTTTGCGGCAGCCTTCTGCGCCGCTTTCCGCTGGAGGCGGGCGTGCCCCCCGGCTTTGCCGAGATGGACGACCGCGCCGCCCGCCTGATGCGCTCCGAGATCGTGGAGGAGATGGCCGACCGCCTTGCCCCGTCTGTCGTGCAGCGACTGACCGAGGTGCAGAACGGTGAGGATTTCAGCAAGCTGATCGACCAGATCGCCCGGCATCGCGGGTCGTTCACCCCGCCGCTGGGGGAGGATGCGGTCTGGCGGATGTTTGGGCTGCCGTTGGGTTTTTGCGCGGCGGATATCTTGGCTGGGGTATTCCTTGGTGCTGAGGCGAGTTGGTTGCCCGAGATAATCCGCTTTCTTGCCGCGGGGTCGACAAATGACGTCAAGGCCGCCGCAAGACTTGGCACCGCAAATGTCCTGACGCCTGATCTTGCTGACCTTCAAGTTCTGGAGGACGTGCTGCTATTCGGGGTTTCAAAGACGAACCCGGACAAGAGCTTCACCGCCAAGATCGGCGACTTTCCCACCAAGGACACCCGTGCCAAACTGGGTGCGCTGATCGACCCGCTGAATGACCTGATGGGGCGGGTGGAAGCGGCCAGGCAGGCCCGCCTTGCCCTTGCCTCTGCCGAAAAGACCCTTGCCCTGCACCAGTTCGCGGGGGTGTTCCTGCCCGAGTATCAGGCACGCAAGGCTGCGCGCGGCCTCTTGGACTTTGACGACCTGATCTCGCGGGCGCAGGCGTTGTTGACGGACCGGGCCTTAGCGGCCTGGGTTCTGTTTCGGCTGGATGGTGGGATCGACCATATTCTGGTGGATGAAGCGCAGGACACCAGCCCCGACCAGTGGGAGCTGATCGAAAGCCTCGCGGCGGAACTGACGGCCGGTCTGGGGGCCAGCAACCGGCCCCGGACGCTGTTTGTCGTGGGCGACAAGAAGCAGTCGATCTACTCATTCCAAGGCGCCGATGTCGTGGCCTTTGATGCCAAGCGTGACCTGTTCCGCGATCAACTCGCCGGGGGGGAGGCGCTGCGGCTGCGGTCGCTGACCCATTCGTTCCGATCCTCGCCCGCGATCCTTTCGGTGGTGGATGCCACCTTCACCGGCGCGCAGCAGGCGGCGATTGGCGGTGAGGCAAGCCACATCGCCTTCAACGAAGGTCTGGCGGGACGGGTGGATGTCTGGCCCGTGGTGGATGCGGCCAGCAAGCTGGAGCCGGGGCCATGGGAAGACCCGCTGGACCAGCCCCACCCCGAGGATGCCGAGGTGGTTCTCGCCCGCAACATTGCCGCGAAGATCAAGGCGCTGGTCGAAGGTGGTGAACAGATCCCGCAAGTGCCGCGCAACGGCGGCCCGTCGGCGCGGCCGGTGCATTATGGCGATTTCCTGATCCTCGTGCAGCGCCGGTCGCCGTTGTTTCATGAGATCATCCTAGCGTGCAAGGCGCTGGGTTTGCCGATTGCCGGGGCTGACCGGCTGAACCTTGGCGGCGAGATGGCGGTCAAGGACCTGACGGCGCTGCTGGCGTTTCTGGACACGCCGGAAGATGATCTGTCGCTGGCGGCGGTCCTGCGGTCGCCCTTGTGCGGCTGGTCGGAGCGGGATCTTTTCCAGCTTGCCCAACCTCGCAAAGGCTATCTTTGGGAGGCGCTGCGCGACCATCCCGGCCACGGAGAAACGCGGGCGTTCCTTGATGACATGCGCGGGCAGGCCGATTTCCTGCGGCCCTATGACCTGATCGAACGCGTCCTGCACCGCCATGAAGGGCGGCGCAAGCTGCTGGCACGGCTGGGGGCGGAAGCGGAGGACGGGATTGACGAGCTTCTGTCTCAGGCCTTGGCCTATGAGACGTCGGATGTGCCCAGCCTGACCGGGTTTCTGGTCTGGATGGGGACGGATGAGGTTGAGGTAAAGCGCCAGCTTGACGCTGAAGGGTCGCGCATCCGGGTGATGACGGTCCACGGCGCCAAGGGGCTGGAGGCGGAAATTGTCATCCTGCCGGATACCGGCGACCGCAAACCCAATGACAAGGACGAGCTTTACCGACTGCCGGGCGGTGAGGCGGTCTGGAAGGTGACCAAGACCGAAAGCCCGGCGCTGATCACGGCTGAACGCACGGCACGGCAGGCGCGGGAGGCGGCGGAACGGCTGCGGCTGCTGTATGTCGCGATGACGCGGGCGCGGTGCTGGCTGATCGTGGTGGCCAAGGGCGAAGTGAAGCAGGCCGAGTGCTGGTACAACCTGATCCATGCCGGGGTCGAAGCCGTGGGGGCCGAGCGGTTGGACGGTGGTGTGTTGCGGCATCGCTGGGGGGATTGGCCGCTGCCGGTTGTGGCGGTTCCGCCGGTCGCACGGGCTGTGGCCCTGCCGGACTGGGCAACGCGCCCGGCCCCCGAGGCTTTGCGGGCGGCGAAGGTTCTGTCGCCGTCTGACCTTGGCGGGGCCAAGGCGCTGCCGGGTGAACCCCTCTTCCCTGAGGCCGAGGCCAAGGCCCGCGGCACGGCCTTGCACCTGCTTCTGGAGCGGTTGCCGATGACGAACCCCGCCGGGTGGGAGGGTCAGGCAACCGCACTGATCCCCGAAGCTGGCCTTGCCATGTCCCTGCTGGATGAGGCGCGGGCGGTGCTGACCGATGCGTCCCTTGCCCCGATTTTTGCGCCCGACACGCTTGCCGAAGTGGCGGTCGCCGGCCCCTGGAACGGGCGCCAGTTGCTGGGCACAATTGACCGGCTGGTGGTGTCCGCAGACCGCGTGCTGGTGATCGACTACAAGTCGAACGCGGTCATCCCCCGGACCCCGGCTGAGGTGCCCGAAGGCATCCTGCGCCAGATGGGGGCCTATGCCCACCTTCTGGGCCAGATCTACCCGGATCGGCCAGTAGAGGTGGCGGTCTTGTGGACCCGTGGCCCGGTCCTGATGCCACTTGATCTCGAGATCGTGAGGCAAGCCCTGTCGCGTGCCACGATACCTTGACGTTGGCGGTCCGCATCCATAGCTTTGTATCCTGCAATTTCCCCAAGGAGAGATGATCATGGGCGCTGCTACCGTCGCCGTGTCGGACGCCACTTTCGACGCCGAGGTCCGCAATTCGCCGATCCCGGTCGTCGTGGATTTCTGGGCCGAATGGTGTGGCCCGTGCCGCCAGATCGGCCCTGCGCTGGAAGAACTGGCCACGCAATATGCGGGCAAAGTCAAGATCGTGAAGGTCAACGTGGACGAGAACCCCGAAAGCCCGGCGGTTCTGGGCGTGCGTGGCATCCCGGCCCTGTTCATGTTCAAGGACGGTCAGGTCGTGTCGAACAAGGTTGGTGCTGCCCCCAAGGCCGCGCTTGAGACGTGGATCAAGTCGGCGATCTGACCCGGATCCTCCTCGTACGACTGCGTCTTCTCGTCGGAACGGCCAGCGAGGAGTGACGAAGTCATCGACGAGTGCACCGTTGAACCGGTGATGTTTTCCAAAACGCCCGGCCGCAGCCCCTGCGGCCGGGCGTATCTTTGCTTTCCATTGTGACCGTTTTCCTGTATGCGCCCGCCATCTGAGACGTGAGGCCCGCCCCCGGGGCCCGTGCGAAGGATTTGGGGGAAGGGCGGCAATGGGGCCGCCGGATATAGGGACACCGGCAGGGGCCGGATTGTTCCAGAGGAAATGATACATGTTCAATGTGACGAAAAAATCAATCCAGTGGGGCAAGGAAACGCTCTCGCTGGAAACCGGGAAAGTTGCGCGTCAGGCCGATGGGTCGGTGATCGCGACGCTGGGCGAAACCCAGGTGATGGCCAACGTGACCTTTGCGCGCAACGCAAAGCCGGGCCAGGACTTCTTCCCCCTGACGGTGCACTATCAGGAAAAATACTATGCCGCGGGCAAGGTTCCCGGCGGCTTCTTCAAGCGTGAGGCGCGGCCTTCCGAAAAGGAAACGCTGACCTCGCGCCTGATCGACCGGCCGATCCGCCCGCTGTTCGTTGACGGCTTCCGCAACGAAGTGCTGGTCATGGCGACCGTGCTGTCCTGCGACCTTGAGAACGATCCCGACATCGTCGCCATGATCGCCGTTTCGGCGGCGCTGACGATTTCCGGCGTGCCGTTCATGGGCCCGATCGCGGCAGCCCGCGTCGGCTTTTCCAACGGTCAGTATGTGCTGAACCCGGCGATGGACGACATGACGCAACTGCGCATGAAGCCCGAGCAGCGGCTTGATCTGGTCGTCGCAGGCACCAAAGACGCCGTGATGATGGTGGAATCGGAAGCCTATGAACTGACCGAAGAAGAAATGCTGGGCGCGGTGGTGTTCGGCCACGAGCAGATGCAGCCTGTGATCGACCTGATCATGGACTTCGCTGAAGAGTCGGCGAATGAACCGTTCGACTTCACCCCGCCGGACTACTCGAACCTTTACGCCAAGGTGAAGAAGGCAGGCGAAAAGCAGATGCGCGCTGCGTTTGCCATTCGTGACAAGCAGGAACGGACCAACGCCATCGAAGCCGCGGTTGACGCGATCAAATCTGCGATGAGCGAGGAAGATCAGGCCGACGCCAACCTTTACCCGGCGATCAAGAAGCTGGAAGCGGCGGTTCTGCGCGGCGACGTCGTGAAGAACGGCACCCGGATTGACGGGCGTGACACCAAGACCGTACGCCCGATCACCTGCGAAACCGGCATCCTGCCGCGCACGCATGGCTCGGCCCTGTTCACCCGTGGGGAAACCCAGGGTCTGGTGATCACCACGCTTGGGACGGGCGAAGATGAGCAGATCATCGACGCGCTGAACGGCAACTACCGGTCGAACTTCATGCTGCACTACAACTTCCCCCCCTATTCGGTGGGTGAAGTGGGCCGCGTCGGCTCGCCCGGTCGTCGTGAGATCGGCCACGGGAAACTCGCATGGCGCGCGCTGCAGGCGGTTCTGCCTGCGCCGACCGACTTCCCCTATACCGTCCGCGTTGTGTCCGAGATCACGGAATCCAACGGCTCGTCCTCGATGGCGTCGGTCTGCGGTGGGTCCTTGTCCATGATGGATGCGGGCGTGCCGCTGAAGGCCCCGGTTGCCGGTGTGGCGATGGGTCTGATCCTGGAAGATGACGGCAAATGGGCGGTCCTGACCGACATCCTTGGTGATGAAGATCACCTTGGCGACATGGACTTCAAGGTTGCGGGCACCGCAGCGGGCATCACCAGCCTGCAGATGGACATCAAGATTGCCGGCATCACGCCCGAGATCATGAAGCAAGCGCTGGCACAGGCCAAGGATGGGCGTCTGCACATCCTCGGCGAAATGGCCAAGTCGCTGACCTCGGCTCAGGCGTTCAGCGCCTATGCGCCGAAGATCGAAACGATGAGCATCCCGACCGACAAGATCCGGGAAGTCATCGGTTCGGGCGGCAAGGTCATCCGCGAGATCGTGGAACAGTCGGGTGCCAAGGTCGACATCAACGACGACGGCATGATCAAGATCGCCTCGAACGACGCCGCCGCCATCAAGCGCGCCTATGACATGATCTGGTCGATCGTGGCCGAACCCGAAGAGGGCAAGGTCTACACCGGCAAGGTCGTGAAACTGGTCGACTTCGGCGCCTTCGTGAACTTCTTCGGCAAGCGTGACGGTCTGGTGCATGTGTCCCAGATTGCCAACAAGCGCCTGAACCACCCGAATGAACTTCTGAAGGAAGGCCAAGAGGTCAAGGTCAAGCTGCTGGGCTTTGATGATCGCGGCAAGGTTCGGTTGGGCATGAAGATGGTCGATCAGGAAACCGGCGCGGAAATCACCGAAAAGGCCGAAGCCGAAGGCTAAGGTCGTCCGGGAACGGAACAGAAAGGCCCCGGGGGAAACCCCGGGGCCTTTTGCTTATTCGTAGCGCAGATCGAAGGTCACCTTGCTGCCATCGGCCCGCGTCATTTCGCGCGCGTAAACCTCCATCTGGCCGAGGTCATCGTCGACAAAGCCGGTCACCGTCACCGCTTCGCCCACGTTGGCGGGCACCCAGTTCGGGCCAACATAGACGCGAATGCTGCCGGTGGCGTCGGTCAGCCGGAATTCATCCTCATCGGTAATCCGCTCTACCGTGCCTTGCAGGGTGACCATGGTCCCGCGGGTGGCGTCGGCAATCGGCGTCACATCCTTCGCCAAGGCGGCAAGCGGCAGGGCAAGCCCAAGGGTCAAGGTCAAGAAAAACGTGCGGATCATCGGGTCCTCTGTGGTTGGGGTTTCGGTGCGGTGGAGATGCGGATGCAGCCCCGTTGGCGCAACACCGGTCACGCCGATGTCAGAACGCGCTGTCCCGTCCGTGATGTCTTGCGGCCCCGGATGATGGTTGATATGTTATAGTATAACATATCCACGCGAGTACCCATGCCCGACCTTCAACCGCCTGACACACGCCTGCCCGTTACCGTCCTTTCCGGCTTTCTTGGCGCTGGCAAGACCACCCTTCTCAACCATGTCCTGAACAACCGCGACGGTCGCCGCGTGGCTGTCATCGTCAATGACATGAGCGAGGTGAACATCGACGCCGACCTGATCCGTGAGGGGACAGAGCTTTCCCGCGCCGAGGAAAAACTGGTCGAGATGACCAACGGGTGCATCTGCTGCACCCTGCGCGATGACCTGCTGGTCGAAGTGCGGCGCTTGGCGGCCGAGGGGCGGTTTGACTATCTGATGATAGAAAGCACCGGTGTTGCCGAACCGATGCCCGTCGCCGCGACCTTCGACTTCCGGGATGAGGCAGGCGACAGCCTCGCCGATGTGGCGCGGCTGGATACGATGGTGACCGTGGTGGACGCGATCAACCTGCTGCGCGACTTTGCCAGCCACGATTTCCTTGCCGACCGGGGCGAATCCTTGGGTGACGGCGATGAACGGACGCTGGTCAACCTGCTGACCGACCAAATCGAATTTGCCGATGTGGTGATCCTGAACAAGGTCCACGACGCGGGGCCGGAACGTACAGATGCCGCCCGCAAGATCATCAAGGCGCTGAACCCCGATGCCCGGTTGATCGAAACGGACCATTCCACGGTCCAGCCTGACGCCATCTTCGACACCGGGCTTTTCGACTTTGACCGAGCGGCGGAACACCCCCTTTGGGCCAAGGAGCTTTACGGCTTTGCCCACCACATGCCCGAGACCGAGGAATACGGCATTTCATCATTCGTCTACCGCGCCCGCCAGCCCTTCCACCCGGGCCGCATCCACGCTGTCCTGAACGGCGACCTTCCGGGAGTGATCCGCGCCAAAGGGCATTTCTGGATCGCCAGCCGTCCGAACTGGGTGGCTGAGTTTTCCTTGGCCGGGGCTGTGTCGTCGGTAGCACCCCTTGGTGGCTGGTGGGCCAGCGTGCCCAAGGACCGCTGGCCGACGCACCCTGACGCGCTGGCCGAAGTGGCGGGCAAGTGGCAGGACCCGTGGGGCGACCGGCGGCAGGAGTTGGTCTTCATCGGTCACGGCATGGATGAGGCTGACCTGCGCGCCAAGCTGGACGCGGCCCTGATCCCCGCCAGCGCCTTTACCCCCGAGGAATGGGCCGATCTGCCCGACCCGTTCCCCGGCTGGCGGCGCAAGGCGGCATGAGCAACCTCACCTCTCCCCGCAGCCGATGGCAGCGGGGTGATCCCATGGCCGCCTATGATCGGCTTCCCCCCGATCTGCGGCTATGGCTGGCCGGGGCCGCGCTACCATGGAGCGCGGTCTCGGTTCACCGGCTATGGACACGCGCGCTGCGCGAAACTGGCTGCCCCAAGGTGGCGCGAGACCGACTTTGCGCCGCTGAAGCCAGAACCCTTGCCCGTGAGGCGGCCAAGGTCTGGGGCGCGGAGTATCCTTCCCCGGGCCGCGGTTCGCACAAATAGGGCGGATTGGCGCAGGATGCCGATGCAGTGGGCGGCGTCAGCTGCGTCGGGCCGGCCTGGACAGATAGCGCAGGCGCACACATTCAGCGAACTTGACCAGAGCCAACCGGAACTGGACCACGAAGACCTGGAGCTTTTCAGTTTCAGACAAGTTCGCATCATTTGCGGTCTTCAGCAAAGCGGTGCGGGTAGGAACCAGATAGCTCAAGAGCGGCCGCTGTGGAAAAAGGCCAAGCTGTTCATGCTGGTGAAAGTTGCCAACGAAGCGCCGCGCCTTCTTTACGAGCGCGGCATAGTCCTCCCGAGCGGGGTGGCGGATCAGGGTCGCATCGTCCAGGACAATCTGGCTGCCCAGGTCTGCCGCCCGGATACCCCATTCAGAGTCACCACCGGAGAAGGCGAATTCACTGAACGGACCGACAAGATCAAACGCCGCGCGGGTGGTCACAAGGTTGGCAGTGGCACACCAGCCTTCTTCGACATATTCGGCCTGCTTCAACGCATGGACGCGGTCGCAAAGTTCGGGGGTGGTCCAAGTCTCACCCTTGGGAAAAAGCTCGATCTCTCCGGCAATGCGGTCAATCGGACGAAGACGCGCCAAGGCGGCCATGCCATTCTCGATCCACTGTCTGTCCGGCTGGCAATCGCTGTCCGTGAAGAACAGAACATGTCCCCGCGCCTCACGCAGGGCGGCATTGCGGGCCGCATAGCTGCCTGGTGTCGGCACATGGATGACCCGCATGTTTGGTGCGAGCTTCAGCGTGGCAGGAACCTCGGGCGAGGTGTTGTTGTTGGCAACGATCACCTCAAACCGATCCTGCGCTATGCTTTGGTTGGCAAGGCAGTCAAGGCATTTGGGCAAGACGTGCCAGTCTTCGAACGTCGGGATTATCACGCTGGCTTCTGGCATCATCCCCGGACCTGCAATGCGTTGCCTTTATGCGAGCACATCGGGGTAATGCAGCACGGTAATGGCGGCGTCAAGATTGCAGGGGAGCAAGGCAAAGCGGCTTTCCGGCCCCCTGCGGCCGAAGCTGCAGGGGGGGAAGTGGCGTCCTTCAGGCGGGCGATTTGGCGAAGCGCAGATAGGGCAGGCGGATGTCCAGATCGCCAAAGCGTTCCTTGGCCTGATCGTTGTTCAAGGCCAGTGCCACGATCACATCTTGCCCCGGAACCCAGTTGGCCGGGGTGGCCAGCGGCACGCCGTCAGTCTTCTGAACTGCATCCAGCGCGCGCAGGATTTCGGCGAAGTTGCGGCCCACAGACATCGGGTAAGTCATGGTCAGCCGGACCTTCTTGTCTGGTCCGACGATATAGACCGTCCGCACTGTGGCCGAATGGGCCGGGGTGCGCCCTTCCGTCGGCAGGTAATAGTCGGCGGGCAGCATGTCATAGGCCTTGGCCACGGTCAGGCTGCTGTCGTCGATGATCGGGAAATCGGCAGCCGCGCCGCCAAAAGCCTCAATATCCCGCTTCCACTTTTCGTGGTCGGCAGTGCCGTCAACCGAGACGCCGATCACCTTGGTTTTCCGCTTTGCCCATTCCGCCGCAAGCTGTGCTACGGCGGCGAACTCGGTCGTGCAGACCGGCGTGAAGTCACGCGGGTGGCTGAAGATGATGCCATAGCTGTCGCCTAGCCATTCGTGAAACCGGATGGTGCCAGCGGTGCTGTCGGCGGTGAAATCGGGGGCGGTGTCGTTGATGCGAACGGACATGGAAGACCTCTGTCTTTTGGCGGGACTATTCTTGGGTGAACATATGGGATCTGGGACAATGTTTCATCCCCAAGCATCAATCCGGCGGAAGAAAGGAACGAAATCCTGCCGCTGCGGGAAATCTCAAGCGTTTCTACCGAAACCCTGCCACCCCGGCAGGGCGATGTTTCAGTCGAAAGTCCCCGTCACCCGCCCGAACAGCATGAACGCCCGAGAGGTGCGCGTATCCGACAGGTCAGCCAGTTCCGCATCGGTCGCATTCGGCTCAAACGCGGCGAAGGTTTTGTCGAAGGTCCGCAGGAAATGGTGTGCAGCATCGCGGAAGACCGGGTCTGCCTTCATCCGCGCCGCCGTCAGCGCCAGTGAGGTCCGGTCGCGGATGCCCCCAAGCGCGGCAATCGATCGGCCACGTTCTCCTGCCGAGAAACGACGCCAAAGGTCGGGCTGGCAGAGGTCGGGCTTCAGATCATCCATGTAGATGCCGTCCTGGCTGAGCAGCGTCAGCACATCCTGCGCCGCGCGGATCAGCTTGGCGACGGTCCGGTCCTCCAACGCCAGCCGCAGGGCGCGAAAACCCTCCTTGTCGTCGGGCGTTTCGGGAAACTGCAGCGCGCGGACGAAATCCGCCACGGTGAGGGGTGAGCGCAGATCCTCGGCCGGAGTGCCAAGCGCAAGGGCGGGCTGTTCGGAAGCCGTATCGGCCACCGGCTGCGCCAAAGCCACCTTGCGATCAGCCGATGGCACTGAAAGCGCGGCATCCCGGCGCGAGGTGAAGGTGGCCAGCACCGATTCCGCCTGACGGGTTGCGGCGGCGATCTCGTCAAGCTTGCGTTCGACCGAAGGGGTCATCCCGCCGCCTTTCGGGGCCTGCGCCTGCGCCTGCACATAGCTGGACCGCATCGCTTCGACCGTGGCTTGCAGGCGGGCAGCCTCGGCCCGCAATTCGCGCACGGACCGCAGCGTGGTGACCACGGTCCAGATCAGCGCCACGGGCAGGAACACCATCAGCAGCGTCATCACCAGACCAAAGGTCCGCGCATCATTGCCGGGCGGGGTGATCAGCACATAGCCAAGGATCAGCAGCACCCAGATCAGGCTGAGGATCGCGCCACCAATCTCAAGCCCCCGGCGGGAAGGGTCTTCCGGGCGCAGGGGGGTGGAGGGAAGCGCCGGGCCCTGATCCTTCGCCGGCAAGGCGGAAGGGCGGGGCCTGACGTCCTTGCTGGGTCGTTCCGGGGTGGGTTTCATCAGGGCCTTCCCTGATCAGACGTAACGGATCGACAGGATCTCATAAGACCGGGTGCCCCCCGGCGTCTTCACATCGACGGAATCGCCTTCTTCCTTGCCGATCAGCGCCCGCGCCAAGGGCGAGCGGATGTTCAGCAACCCGTTCTCGATATCGGCCTCGGTCTCACCCACGATCTGATAGGTCTTTTCGTCGCCGTTATCTTCATCGGCCAGCGTGACAGTCGCGCCGAACTTGATCGAGCCGGACAGCTTGGTCGGGTCAATCACTTCGGCCAGCGACAAGGTGCCCTCAAGCTCCTTGATGCGGCCTTCGATGAAGCCCTGCTTTTCACGCGCGGCGTGGTATTCGGCGTTTTCCGACAAGTCACCGTGTTCACGCGCTTCGGCGATGTCGCGAATGATCGCCGGACGGTCAACCGTCTTCAGCTGCTTCAATTCTTCGTCCAGCGCGACATAGCCACGCCGGGTCATCGGGATCTTTTCCATTGGCCTTCCACACGAAAAGAAGAAGTCACGGGTCGGTTTTCGACCCATGACTTCGGACTTGTCTTGCGCTCACCTGAACCGATGGGACGTGCAATTGCAAGGGGGGATGCCGGGGACGGGTGGCGCATCGTCGCAGCCGGGACAGAAAGTTTCGCCTGGTGCTGGCGCCTTGTGGTGATGTTGCGTCACGGTTGACCTTGGGGCCGTCCTGCGGCAACAGGAAGGCCGCGAAAAGCCAGTGTTTCAATACGGGCGTTTCAAGACGGGCAGGGTTCAGACGGGCAGGGCCGTCAGGAAGAGGACAAGCGATGACTTCGATCCAGCGCGAGAAGATGGACTATGATGTCGTGATCGTCGGGGCCGGACCCGCCGGCCTTTCTGCGGCGATCCGCCTGAAGCAGCTGGATCCCGACCGGTCGGTCGTCGTGCTGGAAAAAGGGTCCGAGGTCGGGGCGCATATCCTTTCGGGCGCGGTGCTTGATCCATCGGGGCTGGACGCGCTGTTGCCCGACTGGCGGTCGATGGATGCGCCGATCAAGACGCCGGTGACGGAAGACAACTTCTATATGCTTGGCCCGGCTGGCCAGATCCGGATTCCGAACTGGCCGATGCCGCCGCTGATGTCGAACCATGGCAACTACATCGTCAGCATGGCCAATGTCTGCCGCTGGATGGCCGGTGTGGCCGAAGGGCTGGGGGTCGAGATTTTCCCCGGCATGTCCTGCAGCGAGCTGGTGTTTGACGGCGATACGGTGGTGGGCGTGGTGGCGGGCGAATTCGGCCGCGACCCGGAAACCCGCGAACCCGGCCCGTCCTATGAGCCGGGGATGGAACTGCGCGGCAAATATGTCTTCCTGTCGGAAGGCGTGCGCGGCAGCCTGTCCAAGCAGGTGATCGAGAAATATCAGCTGTCCAAAGGCCACTGCCCGCAGAAATACGGCCTTGGCATGAAGGAAATCTGGGAGATCGACCCCGAAAAGCACCGCGAGGGGACGGTCACCCACACGATGGGCTGGCCGCTTGGCAAGAATGCCGGGGGTGGCAGCTTCATCTACCATCTTGAGAACAATCAGGTCTACGTCGGTTTTGTGGTCCACCTGAACTACGAAAACCCGCACCTTTACCCTTACATGGAATTCCAGCGCTTCAAGCATCACCCCATGGTCGCGGAACTTTTGAAGGGCGGCAAACGCATCGCCTATGGCGCGCGCGCGATCAGTGAAGGTGGCTGGCAGTCGATTCCCAAGATGGTGGCACCCGGCGTGGCGCTGCTGGGGTGCTCGGCCGGCCTCGTGAACGTGCCGCGGATCAAGGGCAACCACAATGCCATGCTGTCAGGCAAGGCCGCCGCCGAGGCCGCCCACGCCGCCATCACGGCTGGACGGCAGGGCGACGAACTGGCCGCCTATGAGACTGAGGTTCGCAGCGGCCCCATTGGCCGCGACCTGAAAAAGGTTCGCAACGTCAAGCCCTTGTGGTCAAAGTACGGCCTTGTTGCCAGCCTGATGGGTGGTGGTATGGACATGTGGCTGAACACCGTCGGCCTGACCGCCTTTGGCACCCTTCGGCACGGCAAGACGGACGCCGCCGCCACCGGCTTGGCCAAGAACCACAAGCCGATCGACTACCCCAAGCCCGATGGCAAGCTGTCGTTCGACCGGCTGACCAACGTCGCCTTCAGCTTTACCAACCATGATGAGGGCCAGCCCGCCCATCTGGTGCTGAAAGACCCCTCGGTCCCCATCGCCATCAACCTGCCGAAATACGCCGAACCCGCGCAACGCTATTGCCCGGCGGGGGTGTATGAGGTGATTGGCGAAGGCGAGGATGCGCGGTTCCAGATCAACTTCCAGAACTGCGTGCACTGCAAGACCTGTGACATCAAGGACCCGTCGCAGAACATCAATTGGACCACGCCCATGGGCGGCGGCGGGCCGAATTACCCCAACATGTGACGCCTCACGCAAGCGTGTTGGCGAAACGGGGCCGGAAACCGGGCCGGGCCGCAAGGTCCGGCCCGCCTGCATTGCCATGCCCGCTCCGGCCCGCTAGCTTTCCGCCATACGCCCAAGGAGAGCCCCATGCCCCACGCCGTTTCCCGCACGTTGACCGCCCTTGTGATGGCCGCCGTGCTTGCCACCCCGTTGCGGGCGGATGGAGATGGTGACGCAGGCGCCTATCTTGCGGCCCGCATCGCCGAGTCCGAGAATGATTTCCGCGCGGCGGCGGGGTGGTACGGCAAGGCGATCCTGTCGGATTCCGGCAATGCCCGCCTTCTGGAAGGTGCCATCCTTGCCGAACTTGGCAACGGCGATTTCGCCATCGCCGCCGAAGCCGCGCGCCAGCTCAAGGCCCTTGGCGGGCCACCCAGCCAGCTTGCCGAATTCGCCCTGCTGGCGGATGAGGCCCAGCGTGAAGACTATGCCGCCATCCTTGCCGCCGCCGAGGGCGACCGCGATCTGGGCGATCTGGTGAATTCGCTAGTGCAGGCCTGGGCGCATGTCGGCGCGGGCAAGATGTCGGAAGCCATCACCGCTTTCGACGCCGTGATCGCCACCCCGGGGCTTGAGGCGTTCGGGCTGTACCACAAGGCGCTTGCCCTTGCCTCGGTCGGTGATCTTGAGGGGGCCGACGCCATTCTGTCCGGTCGCGCCTCGGGCCCGATCTTCGTCATGCGGCGGGGGGTCTTTGCCCATGCGCAGATCCTCAGCCAGCTGGAACGCAACGCCGAGGCGATTGCCCTGCTGGACAGCTCCTTCGGCCCCGGCCCTGATCCGATCATCGACGATCTCCGCCGCCGCCTGCGGGCCGGTGAGCCGCTGCCCTTCGACACCGTGCGCACGGCCCGCGACGGGATTGCCGAGGTGTTCTTCACCGTCTCCACCGCCCTGAACGGTGACGCGGATGCCGTCTATACCCTGCTGCACCTGCGGGTGGCGGGGTATCTGCGGCCGGACCATACCGATGCGCTCCTGCTGACTGCCGACGTCCTTGACCGGCTGGGCCAACTTGAACTTGCGGTGGAAACCTACGCCTTGTTCACGCCGGACAACCCGGCCTATGTGGCGGCGGAAATCGGCCGTGCCGACGCCTTGCGGGCACAAGGCAAATCCGACGCAGCACTTGAGGCGTTGCAGGCCTTGGCGCGAAGCCACGGCACGCTGATCGGCGTGCAGTTCGCGCTGGGCGATCTGCTCCGCATGGAAGAACGCTTTGACGAAGCCGAACTTGCCTATACCGCCGCTCTCGACCTTTTGCCCGAGATTGGCGCGGATGAATGGGTGCTGTTCTTCTACCGTGGCATTTGCCACGAACAGTCGCAGGATTGGGCAGCGGCCGAGGCTGACTTCCGCCGTTCACTGGAGCTGAACCCGAACCAGCCGCAAGTGCTCAACTACCTTGGTTACGGTCTGGTGGACCGTGGCGAAAAGCTGGAAGAGGCGCTGGGTCTGATCGAAAAGGCCGTCGCGGCCGACCCCGACAAGGGCTATATCATCGACAGTCTCGCCTGGGCCTACTTCCGGCTTGGCCGGTATGAGGACGCGCTGGCACCGATGGAGCGTGCGTCGCTTCTGGAACCGGTCGATCCCATCGTCACCGATCATCTGGGTGACGTCTACTGGATGGTTGGCCGTAAACTTGAGGCGCGGTTCCAGTGGCGCCGTGCCCTGTCCTTCGACCCGACCGAAAAGGACGCCGAACGCATCCGCCGCAAGCTGGACAAGGGGCTGGACGTGGTGATGGCCGAAGAAGCGGCTGGGGCCGTGCCGGTCAAGGCCGCCGAGGTTGGCGACTGACCATGCTGGCTGATCCGGTCGCAGAAGCCGCGCCCGCGAAGATCAACCTTTGTCTGCATGTCACCGGGCGGCGGGCAGATGGTTACCATCTGCTCGACAGTCTGGTGACTTTCGCCGGGGTTGGCGACCGAGTGACCGTGACCCAAGGCCAAGGGCTGGCGCTGGACGTGACTGGCCCCGAGGCGGCCATGCTGGTGCCGGAAGCCGACAATCTGGTGTTGCGCGCCGCACGGGCCATGGGGGTGGCGGATGCGCAACTGACCTTGTGGAAGACGCTGCCTGTTGCATCGGGCATTGGCGGCGGGTCCGCAGACGCCGCTGCAACGTTGCGGGCGCTGGCGCGGTTGACCGGGCGACCTTTGCCCTCTGCCGACAAGGTTCTGGCGCTGGGGGCCGATGTGCCCGTGTGTCTTGCTCTGCAGCCTGTGCGGATGCAGGGGGTGGGTGACCTTCTGTTACCGTTGCCCCGCCTTCCGGATCTTTGGTGTGTTCTGGTCAACCCGCGCGTTCCAGTGCCGACGCCGCAGGTTTTTGCCGCGCTGACCATGCGCCAGAACCCGCCCGTGCCAGACATTCCGCGGCAGGCGCTTCAATCGGCTGCCAGCTTTGCCGCCTGGCTTGCCACCGCAACCCGCAATGACCTTGTTCCCCCGGCCCTGACCGTGGCCCCCATCCTTGCGCAGGTGCAGGCGGACCTTTCTGCCACCGACGGATGCCTTCTGGCCCGCATGTCGGGGTCAGGCGGCACCCATTTCGGGCTTTTTGCAAGCCAGGCTGTGGCCGAGGCCGCCGGGCAAAGGCTTCGCAAGGCCCGACCAGACTGGTGGACCGTTTCATCCGCCCTTCTTTCCTAGGTCGGCGACTTTCTGGCCCGCGACACTTCTGCCGTGCCTAACGGTCCTGCGGCCATCCATCAGAAATAGCTGCGCACCAGCGCGCCGGAGATCAGCGCCCATCCGTCCGCGACCACGAAGAACGCCAGCTTGAACGGCAGCGAGACAACAGCCGGCGGCACCATCATCATCCCCATCGACATCAGGATCGCCGCGACCACGAGGTCGATGATCAGGAACGGCAGGAAGATCATGAATCCGATCTCGAACGCTCGCTGGATTTCTGACAGCAGGAACGACGGCACCAAAAGCGAAAGGGGCGCTTCGCCGGGTGGTTGGGGCGCGGCGGCGCGCAGGTCCTGCAGGGTCAGGAAAGTCTCGCTGTCCACCCGCAGCGCCATGAACTCGCGGAACGGCAGGATCGCGGCTTGCAGAGCGGGGCCCACCTCCATCTGGCCCGTGGTCATGGGTTCGATTCCGGTCACCCAGGCCTGGGTAAAGACCGGATCCATCACATACCAGGTCAGGAACAGGGCCAGGCTGATGATCAGCATGTTCGGCGGGGCCTGCTGCAGCCCGATCGCCCGCCGGAGGATGGACAGGACCGTGACGATGAAGGGAAAGCAGGTGACCATCACCGCCAGCCCCGGCACGATGCTGAGGAGCGTGATCAGCAACAGTAGCTGCACCGACCGCAGCGAAAGCGAGTTTCCGTCGCCCAGGTTCAGCGACAGGTCCTGCGCCAGCGCCGGGCTGGCCAGCAGGATGAGGATCAGCGCAATGGGCAGACTTCGCCTCACAGCCCACCGCGCAGGTTGGCGACTTCGGTCAGGCGGACAGCCAGCTGGCCCGCGTTTTCACCCTCAAGCTCGGTCAGTTCGCCTCGGGCGATCAGGCGATCTCCGACATAAAGTTCCACCGGATCATCGACCCGGCGGTCGAGTTGCAGCACGGCGTCCTTGGACAATCGCAACAAGTCCCGCACGAGGGGACGGGCGCGACCGACGGAAATGGTCACCTCGATCGGGACCTGCGAAAAGGGGTTGCTGTCGGGCATGTCATCCATGGGACGTCTCCTTGTTGGTCAGGTTGAAAAAGGCCCTGACGGCCGCGGTGATATCGGCAGTGACCTGCGTCAGGTCGACCTTGGTTTCGGTGGGACCAAAGCGGATGTAGACCTGCCCCTCGCCCAGTGAGGGTTCCTCCTCGACCACGACGGGCAGGCCGGTGGCCTGAGCGACCAGTCCTTCGACCCGGTCCCGCACAGCGGGGTTGAGGACGAGGATCAGCGGCGCATCCGCCATGCGATCAGCCATGGGCATCAGCGCCTCAAGCACTGTGGGGGCCAGCGCTTCGCGCGCAATTTCCGGCAGAAGGTGGTTGGTCATCTCCAGGATCAGGGGGCGGATCGCCTCCAGCACATGGCTGCGGGCGTCCTGAAAGGTGAAGGCGAGGCTTTGCAGATTTCGCGCCAGATCGGCCCGGATCCGGCCCTGATCATCCTGCTGGGCCGACGCCGCATCTTCCCACCCGGCAGAGCAGCCCTGTTCGAACGAAGCGATCTTTGCTTCTTCCAGAACGCTGGTCTCGACAAGGGGTTGGGGCGTTCCGTCGTCAGCAAGGCTGCTGTCGAAAACTTCAAGCCGCAGACCGGGCATCAGGTCCGCTCCTCTTCCCGTTCCATCCAGCCGCGCAAGATTTCGATCGATTCGGTCTGGCGCAGTTCGATCATTCGGCGAAGTCGGGTGGCGGGATCTTCGGTGCCACTTGAAACATCGCGGGCCGGGTCGGGATAGTCCGGGATGGCAAAGCCGGTCTCAACCTCGCCATCAAGGGCCATGCCGGAAAATCCCCCCGCGGCAGGCAGGGCAAGCGTTGGGCCGGGGGCTGCGAGGGCAGGTCGGGCGGCAGCCGAGGTCAGGATGGGTCGGATCACGAACAGGCCAAGCACCAGCGCGACAAGGGCAAGCACGGTGGTCTGTACCATGGAAAGCACATCAAGCGGCCCGAGGGCCGACAGGATACCCGCCTCGGCAATCGACCCTTCAGGAAGGGGGGCGTCCAGAAACTCAAGCGATTTCAACGTCAGGACATCGCCCCGCGCCTCATCCAGACCCACGGCCGAGGCGACCAGTTCACGCAGGGTCGCCAGTTCTTCCTCGGCCCGGGGGGTCCAGGTTCGGGTACCGTCGGCGGCAATGGTTGCCACCCCGTCAACCATGACGGCAACGGTCAGCCTCCGCGTTGCGCCGGGGCTGCGCAACACCTCGCGCTGGGTTTCCGAGACTTCGTAATTCACCCGCTCCCGGGTTTCGGAGGATTGGCTTTGCCCTTGGGCACCCGGCGCCGCGTCACCGTCCGGCAGGTTTGAGGCCACTGTCACATCGCCCGCGGGTTCGGTGCTGGAGTCGGACCGTTCTTCGGTTTCGGACGAGATGGCGACGCGGCCTTGCGGATCAAAAGTGCGTTCAGTGATCGATTCGCGTTCCGACACCAGATCAACCGCCACTTCGACGACGGATCGACCGGGCCCCATGCGCGCCGCTAGCAGCCGTTCGACGTTGGACTTGATCGCAGCGGCGCGATCAGCCGCATCGCCGCTATCAAAATCCGCTGTATCCTGCCCGCCGACCAATCCCGACACGGTGTCGATGATCTGCACCGCCTCTGGCGTCATGCCGGCCACTGCACTGGCCACCAGATGCCGGATCGCGCGGGCCTGTGCTTCGGACAAGTTGCCGGAAACCGTGGTCACCGTGACCGAGGCCGTGGCCTGGGTTTCCGGCTGGAACGCCCGGGCCGGAGCGCTGGCGATATGCACGCGTGCGGCGCGGATTTCGGGCAGGCCAAGCAGGGTGCGGGCAAGCTCCCCCTCCTTGGCGCGGAGATAGGCCGCGTCAAACATCTGCGACGTGGTGCCGAAGCCGGACAAGTTGTCGAGCAGCTCATACCCGCCGCCGCCAGCCGCGGGCAGCCCTTCCGACGCAAGTGCCATGCGCAGACTGTCGCGCTGGGCGGCGTCGACAAAGATCGAATCGCCCGTCACCCGGTGGGCTACGCCGCGCTGGTCAAGCGCGGCCACAACCTCACCCGCCGCGGCGGGTTCAAGCCCGGCGTAAAGCAGGACCATGTCAGGCTGGCTGGCCATGCGGCCAAGCGCCAGAACCGCAAGGAACATCGCAATCGTGGCGCCGACGATGACCAGACGGCGGCGCAAGTCGAGAGAGGACCAGATGGCAATCACGTTCTGCAAGGCGATTCTCCACTTTCGGCGTTTCTGCCGATGGACCACGAATGACCGGTCCCGCTTAACAATCGGTTAGTGACCTTGGGCCTATGGTTGGCCCTGTGCAGAAGCAGGGGGTGAACCGTGGCCGGCCTTGGCGACGTCGTGGATGGGACTACGAAAAAGCGGTCGAAGCTGCCGTTGATCGGGGGCGTCGTGATGGCGTTGGTGCTGGGCGGTGGCGGGTTCTATGCCGCCTGGTCGGGCCTGATCCTTGGGCCCTCGGATCACGCTGCGCAGGGTGTCGCGCCGGGGCCACTGACCGGCATCGCCTTTGTGCCATTGGAAACGATGGTGGTGTCGCTTGGGGCGGATTCGAACAGCAGACACCTGCGCTTCACTGCACAGGTCGAAGTGGCGGACAGTGCGGCCGCTGATGTGAAGCTGTTGATGCCGCGCATCCTGGATGTGCTGAACAGCTATCTGCGCGCGGTCGATACGGCCGCCATCGAAGACCCGGGTGCCATGGCAAAGCTGCGGGCGCAGATGTTGCGGCGCATTCAGATCGTCACTGGCGAAGGTCGGGTGCGCGATCTGCTGATCACTGAATTCGTATTGAACTGAGGGGGGGTCATGGACCTGATCGCCGACATTCTTCTTGTGGCCGGATCCTTCGGGGCGGCCGTCTATTGTGCGGTGCTTGGCACGCGGCTGAAGCGCTTTACCACGCTGGAAACCGGCATGGGGGGCGCAATTGCTGTCCTGTCCGCGCAGGTCGATGAAATGACCACCGCGCTGGAAAACGCGCGGGGGGCGGCGAACAGCTCGGCTGAAAGTCTTGAAGCGCTGACTGCGCGGGGTGAGGCTGTGGCAAAGCGGCTTGAACTGCTGGTCGCCGCGCTGCACGACCTGCCTGAACCCGAAGCGAAGCCGGGCGTTCCTGCCCCAGAAGACCTGCCCGAGGCGGAGCGTCGCTTGCGCTTTGTCCGCCGGCGGGCAGCGCGCGATGCACTGGAAGCCGCGGAATGAGCGGGCGCCGTCGCGCAGGGCGCGGGGCGCTTTTCATTGTCGCCATGCTGTTCGCCATATCGGGGGCCCTGCGCCTTGGGTCCGGGGTCGGTGAAGCCCTTGCCCGCGCCGATGACCCGCCCGAAACTGCGCTCGGGTCTGCGGATGCGGCCAATGACCAGGGCCAGTGCGAAACCCCATCTGCCCTGGCCGAGGCGCTGGCGCTGCGCGAAGGCCGGGTCGCCGTGCAAGAGGCCGCGCTGCAAGACCGTCTCGCCGCCCTGGCCCTGGCCGATGCCGCCATCACCGACCGGATGGAAAAGCTGAAGGCCATGGAGGACGAGTTGAAGGCGACACTTGCCCTCGCCGATGGTGCGGCCGAAGCGGACATTGAAAGACTTACAGCGGTCTATCAGGCGATGAAGCCCAAGGATGCCGCCGCCCTGTTTGAGGCGATGGCGCCTGAGTTTGCTGCAGGCTTTCTGGGCCGGATGTCAGCGGAATCGGCAGCAGCGATCCTGTCGGGGATGTCGTCCGAGGCGGCCTATGGCGTCAGCGTGATCGTGGCCGGACGCAATTCGCGGGCTCCGACGGAATAGGGTGACGGTCAGAATGTCTTAACCCGCAGCGCAGATACTTGGCTGGTGGGAACGAACGCAGGATCTGAAATGCTGGGCATCGTCGGCATAGCCGTCATTCTTGTCATGGTCTTCGGCGGCTACATGCTGGCCGGGGGCAAGATGGGCATCATCCTCGCCGCGCTTCCGTTCGAGATGATCATGATCGGTGGTGCAGCCATCGGTGCATTTCTGATTTCCAACGACATGTCGTCGGTGAAGCAAACGGTCCGCGACATCGGCAAGGTCTTCAAGGGCCCCCGGTGGAAACTTGACGACTACCGCGATCTGCTCTGCCTGCTGTTCGAACTGATCCGTCTGGCGCGCGCCAATCCCGTCGCGCTGGAAGAACATATCGAATCGCCCGACAGTTCCTCAATCTTCGCCAAATACCCAAGAATTCGTCAGGACCATGAAGCGATGGATCTGATCTGCGACACGATGCGCGCTGCTTCGATGAATTATGACGATCCGCATCAGGTGGAAGAAGTGCTCGACAAGCGGATGGATGCGACCCTGCACCACGCAATGCACTCCAGCCACGCCCTGCAGACGGTTGCAGATGCTCTTCCGGCCCTTGGAATTGTCGCCGCAGTTCTGGGGGTGATCAAGACCATGGGGTCGATCGACCAGCCGCCTGAGGTGCTGGGCAAGATGATCGGCGGGGCGCTCGTGGGGACGTTCCTTGGGGTGTTTCTGGCCTATGGGCTGATGGGCCCCTTCGCGACGCGGGTCAAAACAGTGGTGGAGGAAGACATCCATTTCTACCAGCTGATCCGCGAAGTCTTGATCGCCAACCTGCACCGCCACCCCGCCAACATCTGCATCGAAGTTGGTCGCCAGAACACCCCGCATCATTTGCGCCCGGCCTTCAGCGATCTTGAGACGGCGATGCGGGATCTGAAGCAGGATGCCGCATGATCCGCCTTGCTGCCTTGCTTCTGGCCCTCGCATCGCCCACCCTGGCTGACACGGCCCGGGTCGTTTCGGGGGAACATGCGGATTTCACCCGGCTTGTGGTGGAACTGCCGCAGGATGCGGTCTGGACGGTCGGTCGCATCCCGTTGGGCTATGCCTTCGCGACGGACTCTGCCGCGCAGCCCGGCTATGATCTGTCGAGGGTGTGGAACCGCATTCCGCGCACCCGTTTGCGGGCGCTGCGTGCCAACCCTGAAACCGGCGCGCTTGAGCTGACGCTGGCCTGCCCTTGCCATGTGTTCCCGTTTGAATACCGCCCCGGCATGATCGTGCTGGACATCAAGGACGGCCCGCCGCCTCTAGGCTCCAGTTTCGAAGCGCCCTTCACGGGCTTGTCATCCCGCGCCGCCCCTGAACCAAAAATCCCGACGGACCCGCCACTGGTTTACGACTGGCTTGACCGTCCCGACAGGCCCGGGCCTTCCTCTGTGCCAGAGGAAATCCCGTTGCCCCTTGCGACAGGAACCCGCTCTTTGGGGCCGCTGCGCGACGAGCTTCTGGAACAGATCAGCCGGGGTGCCTCACAAGGCGTGGTCGACATGGTCCTTCCGGGGCGGGCGCCGGACGTTCCGGCCAACGACGTCAAGGACTTGCCCTGGTCGCACATCCGGATCGGGGAAATGCCCGGCGTTGTCATCGGTAGCACGGGGTTGGCCGGCGGGGTGTCCGCCGATGGCACGGCCTGCCTTGCGGACGCCGTCGTCGACCTGCCGTCTTGGGGGGGTGACCGGCCCGCGCTCGACCTTCTGTCTGAGGCGCGGTTGAACCTGTTTGGCGAATTCGACCGGGTTGATCCGGACGCCGTGATGCAGTCGATCCGTCTGCATCTCTACCTTGGCTTCGGCGTTGAGGCGTTGCAGATTGCCGAGCTTCTTGTGGGCAGTGAAGCGCCTGAAGATCTTCGGGTCTATCAGTCCATGGCGCGGCTGATGGATGGCCAGAGTGACCCTGAAACGCCGTTTGGCGGCATGCTGGGCTGCGAGGGGGCTGTTGCGCTCTGGGCCGCGCTGGCGCGGGACCGGCTGCCACCCGGACCCGAGGTCAATGTGGATGCAATCGTGCGCAGCTTTGTGGGCCTGCCGCCGCACTTGCGCCAGAACCTTGGGCCGGACCTGTCAGAGAAGCTACTGCTGCGTGGTGATGCGGATGCGGCACGGATCATTCGCGATGCAATCCAGCGATCCCCCGACAGTTCCGAGGCAGAGGTCGCCCTGTTGGATGCCAAGGCCGATCTGCAGGCAGACCGCAACGATGCGGCACGGGATCATGCCGAAAGGTCAATTGAAACCGGTGCGAATACGGTTGAGGGCCTGCTTGCGCTGGTCGAAGGCCACTTCCGCGACGCAGAGCCCCTTTCGCCAGATGTCGCGGCTGCCCTGCTCGCCTTTCAGCGCGAAGCTGCGACCGAGGACGAGGCGAAGGCGGTACAGCGTGCCCAAATCCTTGCGCTGGCTCTTTCTGACCAAACATCTGCGGCCTTCACGCGGGCCGAGGATTTCAAGTCGGTGCTGCCCGATCTTTGGCAGGTTGCCCAACAACGCGCGAATGATGATGACTTCTTGCGTCAGGCGGTGCTGACCCCGGATGAAGACCCTCCGCCAGTCAAGCCTGAGGTTGCCCTGGCCATCGCCACCCGGCTGGTCGATCTGGGCTTTGCCGACCCCGCGCTTGCATGGCTGGGTCCGGTTACGGCAAGTGATCCTGATCAGCGCAGGCGCGTGGCGGCGCAGGCGGAAATGCTGCGGGGCGATGCCCGGGTGGCGTTGGCCCTGCTTGGCACCCTCTCTGACCCCGTGGATGCGGGCCTGCGGGCAAAGGCTCTGGTCCAGCTTGGCAGGCTTCAATCGGCGCGTGAGGCCTATGAGGCTGCCGGCCTGCCGGAGGAAGCTGCGCGACTGATCCCCTGGCTGGCGGACTGGCCACAGGTGCAGAATGCTGGAGCAGCCCCCTGGTCTGTCGCGGCTGCAGTCGCGACTGGCCCCAGCCCGGTCGAGGCTGGCCCGCTTGCGCGCGGAACTGCCTTGGTTGAGGAAAGTGCGACCGCGCGTGCGGCGCTTGAGGCGCTTTTGTCCAGCGTGGAAGGCCCGTCTCCCTGAGCTTGCTAACCGCTTGGAAAGATTCGGCACTTAGTCTGTGGGCACCCTTGGGCAGAACGCCTTGGGGGGAGGATGCGATGCCCCAGCCCTGCGCCAGAATTGCTGCATTGACCCTGTTGATCCTTGCTTCCGGCCCGACGGTCGAAAGCCGGGCCAGCCTGGATGCCTCCAGCCTGTGTCTTGACGCCGCCGCGCGTGCGGCCAGACAGACGGATGTCCCGCAGGACGTGCTGCTGGCCATCACAATGGTGGAAACCGGCCGCGGGTCCCGCCCTTGGCCATGGACGGTGAACCTTGGCGGCCAGGGGCACTGGCTGGACAGTGCGGATGCAGCAGAAGCCCTTGTTTCCAAGGCATTGGGGGAAGGGGTCACCAACATCGACCTTGGCTGCTTCCAACTGAATTACCGATGGCACGGTGACGCGTTCGGTTCGGTGGCAGAGATGCTGACCCCGGATGCAAATGCGCTCTATGCCGCCGGTTTCCTGGCGCAACACCACGCCGAGACCGGGGAATGGGCCAGTGCCGCTGCTGCCTATCATTCGGCCACCCCCGAACATGCAGAACGCTATCGGGCCCGGTTTCAATCTGCCTGGTCTGCGGTAAAGGGGAACGCGCGCGCGCCTGACCTTGCCACGGCGATGACAGACCGGCTGAACCGCTTTCCCCTCTTGCTGGCGGGACAGTCAGGCAAAGGTGGTTCACTTGTCCCAGACACCGTCGCGGGACAACGCCTGATCGGGGACTGGTAGGATGATTGCCGGCCTTTCAATTGGTGCCATCTTCCGGCCCACCATCCTGTTGGCCCTTGGGCTGATGGCCGTCATCGTCATGATGGTCCTGCCGATTCCGGCATGGCTTCTGGACATCGGCCTTGCCCTGTCCTTCGCGCTGGCCATCCTGATGCTGACAGTCACGCTGTTCATTGACCGCCCGCTGGACTTTTCCGCCTTCCCGACAATCCTGCTGGCCTCGCTCCTGCTTCGCCTGTCGCTGAACGTGTCTTCGACCAAGCTGATCATCGGCCAGGGCCATACCGGAACCGATGCCGCAGGCCATGTGATTGAAGGATTTTCCGAATTCATCATGGGCGGCAACATCGTCCTTGGTCTGGTGATCTTTGTCGTTCTTCTGATCGTGAACTTCATCGTGATCACCAAAGGTGCTGGCCGCATGGCCGAAGTCGGGGCCCGTTTCGCGCTGGATGGCATGCCCGGGCGCCAGCTGGCGATTGATGCCGACATGTCGGCCGGTGCGATTGACCATTCGGAAGCAAAACGCCGACGTGAGCTCGAACTGGCTGAGACCAATTTCTTCGGATCGCTGGACGGCGCATCGAAATTCGTCAAGGGCGATGCGATCGCGGGCCTTCTGATCACCCTCTTGAACATCGTCGTCGGCCTGCTTGTTGGCATTTTCATGCATGATCTTGATATGGGAACGGCGTTTCGCACCTACACGATCCTGACTGTGGGCGATGGGCTGGTCAGCCAGATCCCGGCGGTCATCATCTCGGTCGCGGCGGCGCTTTTGCTTGCCAAGGGCAGTGAAAAGGGGGCGGCCGATGTGTCGTTCTTCGCCCAGCTAGGGCGTTATCCGGGCGCGCTTGGCACTGTTGCCGGATTGATGGCATTGCTTGCGATCGTGCCGGGGATGCCTTTTCTGCCGTTCATGCTCGCCGCAATCGGGCTTGGCGGGCTGGCGATCTACCAGCTGCGCAAAGGGGCGCTGCAACAGACCGCGCCCCCTCAGGTTCTGGAGCCTGCCCGGGTGAAGTCCATCGGGGATATCCTTGATTTTGATGACATTCACATCGAATTCGCGCCGAACCTTGTGGCCATGGTGCTGGATCCTGTGATCGGGCTTGATGGCCGAATCGCGAACATGCGCAACCATGTGGCCACGGCTTTCGGCTTTATCCTCCCTGAAATCCGCTTGACGGATGAGGCGGGCCTGTCGGCGGGCCGCTACCGGATCCGTCTGCAGGGGGTGGAACGGGTGTCGGACCAGCTGTTCCCGGATCGGGTGCTTGTCCTCCTCAGTGAAGGCGTCCTTGCCCCGGATGGTCTTGACGTTCGTGAGCCTGTCTATGGCGCCCCCGCCCGCTGGATCCGCCCGGACCAGCAAGAGGATGCGGCCCTGTCCGGTCTGACTGTCGTCTCTCCGACCGAGGTTCTGGCCACCCATCTGCTTGAGGTGCTGAAGGCAAACCTGTCCCGGCTGCTGACCCTGCGCGGCCTGCGGCGGCTGCTGGATGAGTTTGTCAAACTGTCTGATCCCACCCGCTCTGAAGCCAATCGACGCCTTCTGGACGAACTGTTGCCGGAAAAGGTTCCGCTGGACCTTCTTCATGCCGTGTTGCGGCTTCTCCTTGATGAACGGGTTTCGATCCGGAACCTGCCGCTGATCCTTGAGGCCGTGGCCGAAGCCCGGCAGCTTGGCTCGCCAGAAGCGATTTGTGAGCATGTGCGCCAGCGCCTTGGGTTCCAGATCGTGGCCGAACTGAAACGGCAGGATGGGACGGTGCCGCTGCTGCAACTGGCACCGGACTGGGAAAAGGCCTTCACAACCTACCAGATCGACGGCGACCGCGGCTTGCGCGACATTGCCCTGCCGCCCGAGCTTTTCGCGCGTCTTGCCAATGGCTTGACCGAGCGTGTCAACCACGCGGCCGAGACTGGCGTCTATCCTGCCCTGGTGACTTCGGTTGCGCGGCGGCGGTTCTTGCGCACGGTGGTTCAGGCAAAGGGCCTGCAGATCCCGGTCCTGTCCTATGAAGAGATCGGCACTGACGCCCGCCCCGCCCTTCTGGGTCAGGTGCCGGCATGAACGGGATCCTGACCGATCTAGCCACGCTTCTTGACATGGCAGAGGGGGCCATGTGGGCTGCGGCGCTTGTCTTTGTCCGGGCCGGTGCGGTTGTTTCGCTCATGCCGGGATTTGGCGAGATGGTAGTTCCGCAGCGCGTCAAGCTGGGGCTTGTCCTTTGTTTCACGGCGGTCGTCGCACCGATCCTGACCCCGGAGATTGAGGCCTTTGGTCCCGACCCTGGCCTAGCTACCCTGATTGGCGAGGCAGTTGCAGGTCTGATCCTTGGCATCGGGATGCGTCTGTTTCTGCTGGCCCTGCAAACGGCGGCGGCCATCATTGCTCAGGCGACAACCCTGTCGCAACTGTTCGCCGGGGCCGCGCCAGAGCCGCAACCCGCCATTGGCAACCTGTTCCTAATCGCCGGAATCGCGCTCGCCATGGGGGCGGGACTGCATGTCAGGGCGGCGGAGCTTCTTATCCTGTCCTATGACATTCTGCCGGCGGGCGGCTATCCGGACCCGCGCGCCGTGGCTGATTGGGGGGTGGGTCTTGCCAGCCAGACCTTCAGCCTTGCCTTCACCCTTGCCGCGCCCTTCGTCATTGCCTCGATGATCTACAACCTTGCCTTGGGTGCGATCAACCGCGCCATGCCGCAACTGATGGTCGCGATGGTTGGGGCCCCGGCGCTGACGTTGGGGGGGCTGGCACTGCTTGCTGTGGCGACCCCGCTTTTGCTGGCCGTCTGGCTGCATGCGTTTGATGCCTTTCTGGCGGCCCCCTTCTCGGGCGCGCCATGAGCGGCGAAGACGACGAAAACACCGACAAGGAACATGATGCCTCGCCGCAAAAGCTTGCCGAGGCGCGCAAGAAGGGTGACATCCCGCGATCTCCGGACCTGCTGATGGCCGCCTCGATCGCCGGGTTTCTGCTGGCCCTGATTGCGATGGGCGGCAGGGCCGTTCAGGAGGCGGGAACCTCTGGCATGGTCTTGCTGGATCAGGCCGACCGGCTATCCCGACTGATGACAACGGGGGCTTCCGGCCCGCTTGGGGGGATCCTGATCGGCTTTGCCGGACCGCCGCTGGCGCTCATGCTGTTTCCGCCCGTGGTGGTTCTGGTCGTCGTGGTTGCCATGCGCGGTTTTCTGGTGACGCCGGCGAATCTGACCCCGAAACTTTCGCGCATCTCGCCCATTGCAACGGCCAAGCACAAGTTCGGCGCGGAGGGCCTGGTGGAGTTTGCCAAGAGCACCGCAAAGCTGGGGATCGTCTCCGCCATCCTGTACCTTTTCCTGGTGTTGCGGCTGGAAGACATTCTGGCCACCATCTATCTGTCGCCGGCTTTGTCGACGATGGTCCTGTCACAGCTGACGCTGGAGTTTCTGTTCATCCTGTTGCTCGTCGCCGTGGCGCTTGGCGGGGTGGATTACCTTTGGCAAATCCATTTGCACCGCCAGCGCAACCGAATGTCGCGCAAGGAACTGATGGATGAGTTCAAGGAAAGTGAAGGCGATCCCTATCTGAAATCGGCCCGGCGTCGGAAGGCGCAGGATGTGGCAACGAACCGGATGCTGTCGGATGTGGCAACCGCCGATGTGGTGGTGGTGAACCCGACGCATTTTGCCGTCGCCCTGCGCTGGGATCGGGTCAAGGGCGGGGCTCCGGTCTGTGTGGCAAAGGGGGTCGATGAGATTGCCGCCGTCATCCGGTTGCGAGCGGCAGAACATGGCATCCCCCTCCACAGCGATCCGCCGACGGCCCGGGCCTTGCATGCAACCGTTGCGCTTGGACAAGAGATCCGCGCCGAACATTACCGCGCCGTCGCAGCGGCCATCAGATTTGCCGATGCCATGCGCAAGAAAGCGCGCAAGCGATGACACGGCAGACGGAGACTGCGAAGGCCATCGTCCTGGCTGATCTGCTGCTCACGCATCACCTTGGCCAGATGCGGCAGGCCGCCGAACGGCTTGACCGCAGTCGGGCACAGATGGCGGCTATCGACAAGGCTGCCAACCCTGCCGGCCTGCCCGAGGTGCTGGCCGCGCGGGTGGATTGCGACTACCGGCGATGGGCCGATGCCCGCAAGTCCGAGCTGAACCTCGTCCTTGCCCGACAGACGGCGGAGGTCCTTGCCGCACGGGCAGAGGCAGAGGCGGCGTTTGGTCGGGTGCAGGCTTTGCGCGGAATTGCCGCCCGCCTGCATGGCAAGCGCTGATCGGTGTCAGCTGTCCTGCCGGGCGATGTCAATGATCAGCACGTCCTTCACGACTGTGCCAAGGACCATGTTGGCCGCTTCCTTCAGGCTGTTGCGCAGCACGATCAGGTTCGACCCATCGGTGAATGAGCCGCTGAAGCCGCCAACGTTTGCGTGGTCGAACAGAACCTGCAGGAACATGTCACGAAGTTTGGGCTCGCGCGCGAAGACCGCATCGGACCCGCCTTCCTCAATCTCAAGTGACAGGGACAGCACGACCATTGCCGCAACCCGGCCCTGATCAACGACAGGAACCACGAACTGGTTGCTCAGCTTGACAAACTCGGGCACCGCGCCCGCATCTTCCGCGTCTTCCGGGGTTGCTCCCGCATCGTCTGCCTGGGCAGCCGTATCGGTTGCGTCATGGTCAGGCCGCAGCCAAAGACCTGCAGCGATGCCAGCGCCAAGACCTGCAACCGCCAGCACAACGGGGATAAGTTTGCGCATCATGATCAGAACGGCAGCACGATGTCTGCGGCCTGCTGGCCGTAGGTGGGTTGCTGCATGTCGGTGATCTGCCCGCGACCCCCATAGGCAATGCGGGCGCCTGCGATCTTGTCATAGGTGATCTCGTTCTGGCGTGAGATGTCGATGGGCCGGACAAAGCCGGTCACCACCAGTTCGCGCATCTCGAAGTTCACCCGCACTTCCTGCTGGCCTTCCACCCGAAGCACGCCGTTCGGCAGTTCTTCGACCACGGTTGCCGCAATCCGCAAGGTCAGCTCTTCGTTCCGGGCCACGTTGCCCGATCCCCTGAAGGTGGATGATGAGTCCATCTCGAACGCTTCGGCCATGCTGGCGCCTTCGGGCAGTTTTTCGTCGATCCGTTGCGGAATGCCCAGAAACTCCTGCAAGCCCGAACTTTGCCTGCCATTCCGGCTTCGACCGGTGGAATTCGAAATCTCGGCACTGTCGTCAATTTCGATGACCACGGTCAGAATGTCGCCACGACGCGCAGCCCGGCGGTCACCAAAGAGCGAGTCCGTCCCAGCGGTCCACAAGGATGACGCATCCGACGGGGCGGCTGCGGGTATATCGTCCGGAAGCACTGCGGAATACATGGCGTAGTGCTGCGAGCTACCTTCAAGGGGCGAAAACTCCGGGGCACGGCCAACCTCGGCAAGTTTGCCGCAGCCCGATACCACCACAAGCGCAAGCGCGGATCGCATCAGCATGTCATTCACCCCATCCTACATAAACCACACCGTCCGGGCCGATCCGGCCGCTGACCGTGGTGCGGGACGCAATGTTGATCACGCGCACAGTCTCCCCCGCTGAACCGCGGGCCAGCGCGCGCCCGTCGGTCGAAATGGCAAGCCCCCCCGCCAGATAGACGAGGGTGACAAGCTGGTTGCGCTGCACCAACGTCGGGGTGCCAAGGTTCGCCAGCAGAACCGGGCGTCCCGCATAGATGGCGACCCGCGTTTCCAGGCCCAGGGCCGTCGCCGGGTCGGACAGTGCGCCGGGCAGATTGGCGTCGACCACGGTCACATCCTCGGGCCCGATCACCGTGTTGGGGCGCAGAGTGCGTGTGGCGACAACGCTTTCCGCGAAGGACGGGGTCGCCAGCAAGGCCAGGATCAGGCAGCGCAACATCATCGCACCTGTGTGGTTGCGGCTAGCATCTGGTCCGCCGCCGTGATCACCTTGGCGTTCAACTCGTACCCGCGTTGCGCCTTGATCAGTTCGGTCACCTCACGCACCGCATCGACCGAACTGCTTTCCAGATAGCCCTGTCGCAGCGTGCCCAGCCCATCCTGTCCCGGCGCAGCGGACAGGGCCGCGCCCGAAGCGGGGCTTTCTAGAAACAGGTTTGACCCGATCGCCTCAAGACCCTTCTGGTTGGGAAAGCTGGACAGGGTCAGCTGGCCCAGCAGTTCCGGTTCAAGCCGGTCGGCGAAATCGGCCCAGACCTCACCCGAGGCGCTGATCGTCAGCCCGCGAGCGCCATTGGGGATGGTGATGCCTGGCACCACAGGATAGCCGTCAGACGTCACGATCAGCCCCTCGGCGGACCGCTTCAGCGACCCGTCACGGGTGTAGCCGGTCAGGCCCGACGGCATGGTCACTTCGATGTAGCCATCCCCGTCGATGGCAAGGTCGAGGTCCCCCCCCGTCGCGTCCAGAGACCCTTGGCCCAGAACAACGGATACGCTGGCGGGCCGCACGCCAAGGCCGATCTGGATGCCCGTTGGCAGCATGCTGCCATCTTCCGCGGTCAGGCTGCCGGGCCGCGCCATCTGCTGGTAGTGCAGATCAGCAAAGTCGGCGCGGCGCGGGTTGTAGCCGGTGGTCGACATGTTGGCGAGGTTGTTGGACACGACGTCCACCTTCATCTGCTGGGCCGCCATGCCCGTTGCCGCGATGTGAAGCGCTTTCATTGCTGTCCCCTATCGGCCAAGTGCCTGAATCACGCCGCGGACACGTTCATCCTCGGCATCAAGGAATTTCTGCCCAAGTTCATAGGCACGCTGGACCTGGATCATCCGGGTGATCTCGGACACCGGCTCCACGTTGCTGTCTTCCAGCATGCCCTGCAGGACAACGCCATTTTCGACCGGCTCCACCGCGTCGGCGCTGAAGAGGGTGCCGGACTGGTGGCGCAGCGCCATCGGGTCGGCGGGCTGCCACAACCCGATCTGCGCAATCGGCTGGCCGTTTGAGGAAAGCGTGCCGTCGCTGGCCATTGCCACTGCGCGCGCGTCTGGCGGAATGAACACCGGCGCGCCACCGGCATCCAGCAGGCGATGGCCATCGGGCGTGACCAATTCCCCCGCAGCCGAGGGGGTGAAGCTGCCAGCGCGGGTCAGCCGCTCCCCCTCAGGCGTTTCGATCAGGAAGAAACCGTCGCCCTGAATGGCGAAATCGTAGCTTCCGCCAGTCTGGCTGAGCGTCGCTTGCGCAAGGTCGACATGGCGGCCGGACGCGTGGGCCATCGACAGGGAAGGGTCGCCGCCCAGCGTTGTGACATATTCCGAAAACACCACGCCTTCGCGCCGAAACCCAGTGGTGGAGGCGTTGGCAAGGTTGTTGGCAACCACCGCCATCTCGCGCATCAGGCCCGATTGGCGGTTCAATGTGGTGTATCCGGCGGCGTCCATCTCAGCTTCCTGCGATCTGTGGGATGATCGTGCCCGCAAAGAAGGCGACGAGGGTTGACGTCATGAAGCTCATCGATGCCCAGAAGACGACCAGCATCAGCGCCGCTTTGGGCACGAAGGTCAGCGTCATTTCCTGGATCGACGTCAGCGCCTGAAAGAGGCCGACGACAACGCCCGCAACAAGGGCAACCGTCAGCAGCGGGGCCGAGATCAGGACCGAAACCCACAATCCCTGGCGCATCACGTCATAGATCATCGCCTCGGTCATGCCGCTGTTCATACGGGCATCCTCAGGATTTCCTGATAGGCCTCGACCACCCGGTCGCGGACCGCAGCCACCGTTTCCACGGCCATCTGCGAGGACGCCAGTGCCTGCACCAAGGCGTGTGGATCGGCGCCACCGGTCATGGCGGCACTGGCAGTCGCTTCGTGCTCCTGCAGCGCGTCCATGAAATTGGTGGCAAGACTGGCAAAGCCGTCTGCCGCCCCATCCCCCTGAGGTTGTGGGGCGGCCGCAGTGCGGGCATTGGCATATGCCTGACTGACGAGAGAGGTATTCACATCCATTCTAGATCTCCTCTATCGGCGCAGAAGGTCGAACAGACTTTGCGTCATCTGACGGGTCTGATCGAACATCCTGAGGTTCGCCTCATAGCTGCGCTGCGCTTCGCGCGCGTCAGCGATTTCAATCACCAGATCGACATTCGAGCCGTCATAGTGACCGGTTGCGTCGGCCAACGGGTGGCCGGGGTCGTAGATTTTCACAAGGTCGCTTTGGTCCAGCCGCACGCGGCCGGGTTCAACCAGGCCCGTCTCCATCGCCTGATCAAAGCTGATCACCTTGCGGTGGTAGCCGTGGGTATCGGCGTTGGCGATGTTTTCGGAAACATGCCGCAGCCGCATGGCCTGAGCCTCCATCCCGGAGGCGGCAAAGGAAAGCGAGGTCAGCAGATCGTTGCCCATCTATGCCCCCTACCGTGACCGGCCAAGGCTGGCGCGAAGGACGTCCGATGTGGCGCGGTAGACGGCCAGCGCCATGTCGTGGTTCTGTCGCACCTCAACCGATTTCACCATTTCGCCTTCAAGCGACACGGTGTTGCCGTTCGGCGCCTCGCGCCCCGGTGCACGCTGGACTTCGGGTTCGCGATCGGAGTGGGCAGCCGTCAGATGTCCTGGCCGCGTGGCCCGCATGGCGCCGGGTTCGGCAGCGTAGACCGTGGCAAAGGCCGCCAGATCCTGCGCCTTGTAGCCGGGCGTGTCGGCATGGGCGACGTTCTGCGCAATAACGCCCATCCGCGCCCCGGAGTGGGCAGCAAGCGCCTGCGCCATCCGGGTAAGTTCCAGTTTCTCGAACATCGGGGCTTCTCCCTCGACCAACTTCACCAAGGCTTAAGGGTGATTCCTTTAGAAACGATTGAGATCGAACAAAGGGAGAATCCCGTGGCCGGAATTTTTGATGGTCTGCTTGCCGAGATTGGCATTTCCACATCTGTCAGGCGGGTTGGCCGCATCGTGGAAACCCGGCGTGGCTTGGCCGAAGTTGCAGGTCTGGACGGTGCGGCGATCGGTGACCGTGTCCTGATCCATAGCCGCGACGGTGCGGCGGGGGGCGAGGTGCTGCGGCTGACACCCGGGCGCTGTTCGGTCCTGCCCGATGCCTCGGGGGACGGCATGGCAATCGCCGACCGGGTGGAGCTTTTGGGCAAGGCGGACATCGTCCCGGATCTCAGCTGGATCGGCAGGATCGTTGATCCGATGGGGCGGCCGCTGGACGGCCTGCCGCTGTTGCGTGGCGCGCATCCTCGGCCCTTGCGTGCCTGCGCCCCGGCGGCGGCCACCCGGCGGCGGCTGGGGGACCGGCTGTCCACCGGGGTTGCGGTGTTCGACACGCTGCTGCCCCTCGTGCGTGGCCAGCGCATCGGCCTATTTGCCGGTTCGGGCGTCGGGAAATCCTCGCTGCTCGCCCGGTTTGCCCGGGGGATTGCGGCGGATGTTGTGGTCATCGGCCTGGTTGGCGAACGCGGGCGCGAGCTGCGCGAATTCACCGAACGCGTGCTTGGTCCTGCGGGCATGGGGCGCAGCGTGGTGGTTGCTGCGACCTCGGACCAATCTGCCCTGATGCGCCGGATGTGCGCCCTGACGGCAATGGCGGTGGCCGAGCACTTTCGTGACATGGGGCTGCATGTCCTGCTGCTGGTCGATTCGGTCACCCGCTACGCCGATGCGCATCGCGAGGTGGCGCTTGCGGGCGGGGAAGAGGCATCCTTGCGCGGCTATCCGCCCTCGCTGTCTCAGGCGATCATGGGATTGGCTGAACGGGCTGGTCCTGGGCCTGAAGGGTCTGGCGACATTACGGCGGTGTTTTCCGTGCTGGTTGCCGGGTCCGACATGGAAGAGCCGGTGGCCGATATTCTGCGCGGGGTTCTGGATGGGCACGTCGTTCTGGACCGCCGCATTGCCGAACGCGGCCGGTTTCCGGCGATCGACTTGCTGCGATCCGTCTCTCGATCCCTTCCCGATGCCGCGAGCGGGGATGAGAATGCAGTGATCCAGGATGCGCGGGCCCTTCTGGGGGCCTATGACCGGGCAGAATTGATGATCCAGGCCGGCCTTTACACGGCGGGGTCAGACCCCATGATCGACAGGGCGATCCGCCTTTGGCCGGGGCTGGACATGTTCCTGGCAGAACCCTCGCCTGCCACCGGGGTCGAAGGCAGTTTTGAACGGCTGCGGGCCTGTCTGGGGTAGGGTTGGGTCTTGATGTGCCGGCATGGGGCATCAAGATAATATAAATTAAAACAATGGTTGGGAGTTCCTGTGTTCGCTTTGGTATGCGTTCTTCAACGCCTTTTCGGCGCGGTTCATCCCGAAGCCAGGTCGTTGAAGAAAATCCTTCACGTCGAAGATCACACTGGGCAAGCCTAGCGCCGCAGAAGTGCAAGGGCGATGGCTTGGCTGGAACTGCCGGAGCTTTGCGCCTGAATATCCGCCTGAAGCATGAACCGTCGCATCAGGCTGTCCAGTTTCTTCGGATCGGCGAACTGGCTGATGTCCGCCGAGCCAAAGGCAGATTGCGCGCGGCCTTGCAGGACAGTGACTTGCTGATCAAGGTCAATCGACGCAAAGCTTTTCGGCAGGCCAAGCGCGGTCTGCACCACCTCACGCAGGGGGGCGTTTCCCAGAACCGAATACCATTTCGCCTTGTCGCTGATCGGTCTTGCGGCCAGCGCGGGAAGTTCGCGTTCCGCATTCAGGGCCAGGCGAAAGGAGTTGTTCTGCGCGCCGACTGCCGTTTCGAAACTTCTGGCGCGGAACTGGGCAAGGATCTCTGCAGGAAAGGTCGAAAGTTTGGTACGGGGGACCGAGAAATCGCCAAAACCGAAGGCGGCCGACAGCTTTTGGTACTGCTTGTCCGCCAGTTTGTTGGCAAGGCTGCCGTCCTTGATCGTTCCACCCTCCAGCACTTTCTGGATGAAGGCCTTGCTGTTGACGTCACCCTCAAGCCCGAAGGCCGTCAAGGCGATGCGCAGAAGCCGCTTGTCCGATACGAGTTGTTCGGCTGCATCAACCTTGCCGATCCGGTCGCGAAAATAGGCCTCGTCCCGTTGTTGCACGAGTGTCGCCTGCTGCAAGGCCTGCTGGCGATCAATCGTCCGCTTCAGAAACCCCCAGCCGGCAAGGCCGCCAAGGGGCAGGACTGGCTGAAAGCTCATGCGCGTCCGGCCGCAAAAAGCCGCTCCTCCCGGGGCAGCAAGCTGCGCAGTGCCTTCAGCGCCTGGTAATGCTGATTGTGCAGCACCGCCTTGCTTGCAACGGAAAGCTGGGTCCGGCTGTCAGCATCCGTCAGCACCTGGCTGAGCTGTTCGATCCCGCGCAGAAGCTGGGGGCGCGCATCGCCCGCATCGCAATCCCCAGTCAGTACAAGCTGGGCGATATAGCATACCCGGCGTACGGGGGTGTTCACCTCTTCCGGGTGGATCGCGTCGCGCAAGCGCAGGATGCTGGCATTCGGTGTCATGATGGCCAGGCGAGAGCGCCTGTCACCGTTTTCAATCACGGCCCCATTGATCAGCACCCTTTCATGCGGACCAAGCTTGAGAACCAGCCCGCTCATCCTGCGCCTCGGTCGCCGCGCAGGCCCCGCAAGATGGCTGTGTTGATCTCGGTCAAAACGTCGACGCTGGCGCCGCGGTCCAGAACGGCCCTGCTGTGGCTGGCCGTGAATTCATGAAGATAGAACAGCCGCGCCCGCAATGCCGCCGGCAGGCCGTTGCCTGACTGTGCAATGTCGGCCGCCAGAGTTGACCAAAGCTGCTGGTTGTCGATCACCGCCGCCACGAAGGCAGGAAAGTCTGTTGCGCGATTGGCAGAGGCCCGTCGCAGGCGCTGGGTCACCTGGGCAACAAGATCATACTCGACCGAACGAAGCGAGCGCGCCGGTGTTTCCCGCGAGGCATAGGCAATGGAAGATTGGTAGGTCATCATGGGTCCATATGTTCGGGGCTTGGGGGGAGCGGCGGGCCGCGAGCAAAAGCCCGCGGCCCCTCAGGGTTACCGGAACAGTGACAAAAGCCCCTGCGGCTGCTGGTTGGCGATCGACAGCGCCTGAGTGGCCAACTGCTGCTGGACCTGCAGCGCCTGCAGACGGGCCGACGTCTCCTCCATGTCGGTGTCGACCATCGCGCCGATCCCGGTTTTCAACGAGTCGGTCAGCTGGGTCACGAACTCGGACTGGATATTGATCCGATTCTGCACCGAACCGAAGGACGCGGCCGCGTTGATCGAGGTTTGCAGCATCCCCTCAATCGCCGAAAGTGCGCTTGCGGCGCCGGTACCAGTGGAGACGTCAAGGTTGGTCAGACCTGCAAGGCCGCCAGAGCCGCGCGTCGACGTGAACGAGATTGCAGCCGCCGAGTTGGTGTTGTTCGCAATGGACAGTTCGCCCGTATTGAGCGTCAGCGTGAAGTCTGTGTCCGACAAACCGTTGGCGGTCAGGGCGTTCTTCAGACCGGACACGAGAGAATCGGCAGTGTCACCCTCTTTCACCAGATAGCGGCCAGCAACCGAACCGATCGTGAGTTCGACAGCGTCGCCCGCGATCAGCCCAGCCGCAACCAACGGGTCCACGTCGGGCGAGTTGGAGGCGATGGCCGATGCCTGTGGCGCGCCGGGGCCCTGGAAGGTAAAGCCGTTGACCGTGGCCGGGGTACCATTGACCACGGAAGGCACGCCGGTCACGGCAGGGACCAGGCTGGTGCCGCCCAGCGTGCCGCCACCTGTGACTGCGAGCCTGGCCGTCGTGGAAAGGTTCTGCCCGTTCACCGCAATGCTTGACGCGGTCACGCCCGATGCGCTGCGATCCAGCGATGACAGAACGTTGACGGGCAGGGTTTCCGAACCGTTCACCAGATTCAGCCCGTTGAACTGCGCCGCGCCGACGACCGATTCGATCTGACTGCGCAGGGCCACGACATCGGTCTGCAGCTTGGCGCGGTCCACGTTTTCGGCTTGGGCGGCGACAATCTTGCCCTTCATGTCGGTCAGAAGTTTCGTCACCGATTCCGCAGCCGAGCGGGCCACGGTCAGCGTTGCATTGCCGACGGCAAGGCTATCGGAAATCCCCTTGAACCCCTGCACATCCGATTCCATCACTTTGGAGATCGCCCAGACAGCGGCATTGTCCTTGGCCGAGGCCACGCTTTTCCCGGTCGAGATGTCCGACTGGGTCTTGTTCAGGTTGGCGGAGATGCCCTTCATGGTCTGAAGGGCAACCATCGCGCTGGTATTGGTCAGGATTGACGACATCGTTCGGTCCTCGTGCGTAAGGCCGCAGCTTTCACGGCCAGTATGGCCACTGGGTGTGGCAGGATGGGCGTTCTATCCTATGCCACCGGGTGTACTGGTGGCGCCGACCCGTCATGGGACGCAGGGGACATCAAAGGCGGAAGCTTCTAAACAAATCCTAACGCCGAAGCCTGAAATGCCGCGGATTTGACGAAACTCAGAACCGTCGCGGCAGCACCACGGAGGGCAAGGCGATTGCCGCCCTTTTGCCGCGGGCGTCATAGGTGGTCAGGGTTGGCCCATTGCAAATCTCCTCCAGCCGGTCCTGAGCGGCGCGGATGCCGCGCGTGGCAGCCTGCAGAAGCTGGGCGTTGCGGGCGGCCTTCTGCTGCAACCGCCGGGCGGCAGCGGCATCCAGGCGCGGCAGGTCGCCCGCTTCAGCCTCAACCTGGGGGGCCAGATCGGCAAGGGCGGCGAAATCGCCTGCCAGAACCGCATCACGCGTCTGGTCAAGCAAAGTTTCAAGCGCTGTGGGCATGGTCTGCATCCATCAAAGTGTTGAAGATCATCTCGGCAAGCCCGATGCCGCCACCTTCCACCATCAGCCGGGCCTGTTCCTGCCGCAGGAAGCTGGCAAACTGCGCTTCGCCCGTGCCACCGCCAAAGCCACCCTGCGCATCGCCAAGGCCCGCATGCGCCAGCATTTCTGCCAGAAAGCTGGCCTCAAGCTCTTGTGCCTTGGCCAGAATGACCTGCCGTCTGTCTGCTACGGCCGGGGGCAGGCCGGTAATCGGGGGTGGGGTCATGCAGTCCTCCGCTTCAATCGAATTTTCCTGATGATCCGCGAGGCGGGTAAAGAAGAGGTAACTTCTTTCAACGATACCGGACTGGTAGGCGGCAGAAGTCGTGGGAAGATGCAAACAGTCATCGCAAACAGACCAACATTGGGGATTGCAGCCCATGGCGGCCCGGCGGCTGCGGGGCAGGAAGGGGCGGGAGTCGAAGATTTCGCAACGCATTTTCCGGGGGAAGACCGGGACGATGCAGCGTCGGATGACCATGCCATGCCGGACGGCACGCCCCTAGCGGGTTTGACGGGTGCAGGCTTATGGTCCGGATCGCCTTTGGCCACCGGACAGGGTGGCAACGGGGCGTCAGACCCATCCTTGTCGCCCACCGGACGGTCCGATGCGATGCTTGCGGCCGGTTCCGGCATGGTCGCTCTCTCTGCGGGGTCAGATGCTGGCGATCTGCCCGTTCAGCCGCTGACGGAGGAGCAGGGTTCAATGCCCAAGGCCGCAGACACGCAGTTGGCTGGCGGGCAGTTGCGCGCCCCTGCGGCTTACGTCGGTGGCGTCACTGGCTTGGACCTGTCGCAAGCGGCAAGCGCTGTGGCCGATGTCGACCACCTGGCACCACCTGCCAACGGGCCTTCACTTCAGATGTCTGGCCTCATGTCCGTGGTCGGGCAGACGCCTGGCCTTGACCCGTCAGCGGTGGCGCTCGCGGCGGTCGGCGTGCGGCTTTGGCAAGGTCCGCTCGTAATGATCGAGGACCTGTCGTCGGTGCGGGATGGTGCGCCCGTCGCGGCCATCAACACTGATGTGGAAGCGCCTGCCACTGCCTTGGCGGCGAAGGGAACCGGGGCCGTGGTGCCCCTGCTTCCGTCACCCTTGGGCCTTGCGGAGACGGCGATTCTGTCGATGTTTGCCGCGCAGGCCGAGGCTTTGGTGCCCGGTTCGGAAGGGGGCGGGGTTGGGTTTTCCCTGTCGGTCACTTCCACCACCCTTGGCGGGGCAACCGTGGGTGGGTCGGTTTCTGGCGTGCCTCAGTTGGCGGCCCAACTGGTCCACACCCTGTCCCAGCGCAGCGACGGCATGACGGAAATCGCCCTTTCCCCGGATGAGCTTGGCCATGTCCGCGTCACGCTGCAAGCCGATGCGCAAGATCCGGACCGGATGATCGTCATGCTCAACTTCGAACGGGCAGAGACGCTTGATCTTTTCCGCCGCCATGCCGACCAACTGGCAGAAGCACTGCGTGACGCGGGCTATTCCGGGGTCAACATCGGTTTTGGCCAGTCCTACGGCAACGACAGCCGTGACCGGGCGGATCAGCCGCCAGAACCGAACCTGACTGAGGCGAAGCCTTCGCTGCCAACCGCACCCCTCGGGCCCTCAGATGGCCTGCCCGCGCTGCGCCTTTCGTCGTCCGGCACCCTTGACCTTCGGATATGAGGACATTCCATGACCGTCACTGCAGCCAATCTGGTGACCAGTTCCACCGCCACTGCCGGGCAGACATCTGCACAGGGCAATACCAGCAAGATAACCTCGGACTTCGACACCTTCCTGCGGATGCTGACCGTTCAGATGCAAAACCAGGATCCGCTTAACCCAATCGATTCAGCGGATTACGCCGTGCAGCTTGCAACCTTCTCGGGCGTTGAACAGCAGGTGCGCACCAATCAGCTGCTGGCTGACATGCAGACCCGGTTCCAGCAAATGGGGATGGCAGAGATGGCGGGTTGGATCGGGCAGGAGGCGCGGTCACCTGCGCCAGTGCATCTTGACGGTGCGCCGGCCACGCTGTTGCCGAACCCCGCCGCGGGTGCCGAACGTGCCGTCCTTGTCGTACGCGACTCCCGCGGCGCACTTGTCGCCCGCGAAGAGATTCCGGTCAGCACGAACCCTTATCAATGGCTGGGTGCCGACGCAGCCGGCAACCCCCTGCCACCGGGCGTTTACGCGCTGTCGCTGGAAAGTTTGCAGGGTGAAACCGTCCTGAACACAAGCCCGGTCGAACACTACGCCCGCGTGGTCGAGGTGCGCAGCACACCGCAAGGCACATCCCTGATCCTTGAAGGCGGGGTTGAGGTGGCAAGCAGCGCGGTCACGGCTCTGCGACAGCCGCAAGACCGGACCTAGTCCTCAGAATGCCGGGCTGAATGGCAAAGGCGGGGCTGGAGGAACCCCTTGGGCGGGCGGGGAATACCCTGCCCAGCCCTGATGATTCCGAGTGTCTTGCGCAACTGGCACCTTTGGCCAGCGTTCCCTTCCGGACGCCGCCCCCCAGACAACAGCCCCCCAGACAACAGCCCCCCAAACAACAGCGCCTGCACTCGGGGCCAACCTTGCCGCCGCCGGCCCTGCCGCTAAAGAAGTTCGCCGAGGACGATACCCGCTCCAAAAGCCACCAGAATCAGCCCAACCCAGACAAGTGGATGCAATCGCCGCCGGACCGGGGGCATTGTGTTGCCCGGGTTGCCGACCTTGATCAACTGCGCCTCGACCAGCGCGGGCATCCTTGGGCCAAAGCGGGCCAGCACGCGCGCCGTCTTCACCAGATCGCGCAGAATAGCCTTCGGGCCGATGGTTTCCTTGATATAACTTTCGACAATCGGCTTCGCGACTTCCCAGATGTTGATATGCGGGTCCAAAGACCGGGCGACGCCTTCCACCACCACCATGGTACGTTGCAGAAGGATCAGTTCGGTCCGCGTTTCCATGCCGAAACGCTCGGTCACCTCGAACAGATAGGCCAGAAGCCGCGCCATGCTGATCCGGCTGGCGTCCATGCCGAAGATCGGCTCACCCACGGCGCGCAGGGCGCGGGCGAATTCGTCAATGTCGCGGTCGGGCGGGACGTATCCGGCCTCGAAATGCACTTCGGCGACGCGGCGGTAATCCTTGCGGATGAACCCCATCAGGATTTCTGCGTAGACGCGCCGGGTATATTCGTCGATCCGCCCCATGATTCCGAAGTCATAGGCGATGATGTCGCCGTTCGCCGCGATCTTCAGGTTGCCCTGATGCATGTCGGCGTGGAAATACCCGTCGCGCAGGGCGTGGTTCAGGAACAGCTGCAAGACCCGTGCGCCAAGCACCCGCCGGTCATGCCCCTGCGCATCAATCAGCGCGTTTTCGTTCAGGCCAATCCCCTCGGCCCAGCCCAGTGTCATCACGTTGCGGCTGGACAGGAACCAATGTGGCTTTGGTACCTGAAAGCCTTCGTCCTTGGCCGTATTCGCCGCAAACTCGGCCGCGGCGGAGGATTCCAGCCGAAGGTCAAGCTCGCCCATGACGACGCCTTCGAAATGGGCGATGACGTCCAACGGCCGCAGGCGGCGGGAAAACGGCGCCAGAACCTCGATCATCCGGGCGGCGAAATAGAAGGCGTCGATATCCTTGCGGAACGCGCGTTCGATGCCGGGGCGCAGGACCTTGACCGCCACCTCCTCGCCGGTTTCCACGAGCCGCGCCCGGTGCACCTGCGCGATGGAGGCGGCGGCAACAGGTTCGGAAAATTCGGAAAAGATCGCGGGAACCGGCTGCTCAAGCTCGGCCTCGATCATCGCCTTCGCGATTTCGGTGGGGAAGGGCGGCAGCTTGTCCTGCAGGTACTTCAGCTGCTGCGCGACCTCTTCGCCAACGATGTCCGGGCGGGTGGACAGGATCTGTCCGAACTTGATGTAGGCGGGCCCCAGCGCCGTCAGCGCGCGGGTCGCAGGCGGCAGCGCCGGGTCACCCTTCAGGCCAAGCCACTTGAACGGCCAGCCCAGCATCCGCGCTGCAAAGCGCAGCCGTTTCGGGGCCTTGAACGCCTCCAGCACCACGTCCATGGCGCCGGTGCGTTCCAGCGTGGCACCCGTGCGGATCAGACGGATGATGTTGTGCGGACCTCTCACAGTTTCCAGCCGGAATGCAGGGCCGCCACGCCCATCGTCAGGTTGCGGTACTTCACCTGCCCAAAGCCCGCCGCGCGGATCATTGTGGCAAACGTCTCCTGATCCGGGAACTTGCGGATCGATTCCACAAGGTACTGATAGCTGTCACGGTCCCCCGCCACGATCTGCCCCATCACCGGGATGACGTTGAAGGAATAAAGGTCATAAACCTTCTGCAGCATGTCGTTGGGGATCTGGGAGAACTCCAGCACCATAAGCCGCCCGCCGGGCCGCAGCACCCGGTAAGCCTCGGCAAGGGCCTCGTCGATCCGCGTTACGTTCCGGATCCCGAACGAGATGGTGTAGACATCGAAACTTGCGTCCGGAAACGGCAGCGCCATCGCATCGCCCACCACCCAGTCAAGGCTGGTGGCAAGCCGTTCCGCCTCGGCCCGCTTGCGCCCTTCGATCAGCATCGGCTCGGTCATGTCGCAGACCACGGCCGTAGCCCCCGGCGCGCGCTTCAGGTACCGGAACGCCACATCGCCGGTGCCGCCCGCAACATCCAGCAGGCGCTGGCCGGCCCTTGGGGCCAGCCAATCCATCATCGCATCTTTCCAGATCCGGTGGACCCCGCCGGACATTAGGTCATTCATCACGTCATATTTGCTGGCGACCCGCGAAAAGACGCCATGCACCATGCCGGCCTTGTCGGCCTCTGGCACGTCCTGATAGCCGAAATGGGTTGTCTTTTCATCACTCATCGGTCTGGCGATCCCTGGGGGCTTGCGTCCGTTTCATCAACTCTCCTTATAGTCCCCCAACCCGCGCCCGCAATGCGCCGAACTGTCCACGGTGACCCGATGCCCGAACTGCCCGAGGTTGAAACCGTCCGCCGGGGCCTTCTCCCTGTCCTCGAAGGCGCGGTCATCCTTCGGGCCGAAGTGAACCGGCCAGATCTGCGCTGGCCCCTGCCGGACAGGATGGCCGAACGGTTGACCGGGCGGCGGGTGACAGCCCTTCGCCGCCGGTCGAAATACATTCTTGCCGACCTCGACAGCGGTGAGACGCTGCTTGTCCACCTTGGCATGTCGGGCCGGATGCTGATTTCCGGCGTGATGCTGGGGCAGTTTCACCACGACCACCCCGCGCCGCAAAAGCATGACCATGTGGTCCTGCACATGGACAATGGGGCCCGCATCACCTTCAACGACGCCCGCCGGTTCGGCGCGATGGACCTGATGCCAACGGGCGGGACGCACCCGCTGCTGGCCGCCCTTGGCCCCGAACCCTTCGGCAATGATTTCAACGAACCCTACCTTGCCGCCCGTCTGGCCGGACGTCGCACGCCGATCAAATCCGCGCTTCTGGACCAGCGCATCGTGGCTGGCCTGGGCAATATCTACGTCTGCGAAACCCTGTACCGCGCGCGGATCAGCCCGCTGACCCTTGCAGGTGACCTTGCGGAAGGCGTTGTCCATGGCCTTGTCCCGATCATCCGCGAGGTGCTGGCCGAGGCGATCGAGGCAGGCGGCTCTTCCTTGCGTGATTTCCGGCAGGCCAATGGTGAGCTTGGGTATTTTTCCAAGCATTTCCAAGTCTATGACCGTGAGGGTGACCCCTGCGAAACCCCCGGCTGCAGTGGCACCGTCACCCGCACCGTGCAATCCGGCCGCTCCTCTTTCTGGTGTCCCGCCTGCCAGAGTTGACTTGCCATCCTGCCGTTTGGTGCTAGGAGTCACCCCCACTGCAACAGCGGAGACCCGGCCATGGCCTATGAGACGCTGATCGTCGAGTCCGAGGATTATGTCACCCTCATCCGGCTCAATCGCCCCGATGCCATGAACGCGCTGAATTCCACGCTGATGCGGGAACTTGCAGCCGCGGTGACTGCAGCGGACGCCAATGACAAGGTGCGCTGCATCGTCATCACCGGGTCGGAAAAGGCGTTTGCCGCCGGGGCCGACGTGCGCGAGATGGCCGAGAAATCCTTCATCGACGTCTTTTTCGATGACCTTTTCGCCGCCGAATCCGCTGCAATCGCCAAGGTCCGCAAGCCGATCATCGCGGCCGTGTCCGGCTATTGCCTTGGCGGCGGGTGTGAGCTTGCGATGCTGTGCGATTTCATCATCGCCGCCGACACCGCCAAGTTCGGCCAGCCAGAGATCAATCTGGGCATCGTCGCCGGCATGGGCGGAACCCAGCGCCTGACCCGTGCCGTGGGCAAGTCCAAATCCATGGACATGCACCTGACAGGGCGTTTCATGGACGCGGGCGAGGCGGAGCGGTGTGGCCTTGTCAGCCGTGTGGTCCCCGCAAAATCCCTTATCGAAGAGGCGATGAAGGCCGCGCAGAAGGTGGTCGAAAAGTCGGTCGTCACCACGATGGTCGTTAAGGAATGCGTGAACCGCGCGCAGGAAGGCACTTTGGCCGATGGGCTGTTGTTCGAGCGCCGCATGTTCCACGCCCTGTTCGCGACCGAGGATCAGAAAGAAGGCATGGCCGCCTTCCTGGAAAAGCGCCAGCCGCAGTTCCGCGACCGCTGACCCCTCCTCGTTCGACTGCGTCTCCTCATCGGCGAGGAGTGACGAAGTCATCGACGAGCAGGGGGCTTTCCTTTTCCGTCCTCTTGCCCTAAAGGACGCCCCACATGCGCGTGGGCCCGCTTAGGCAAGAATCAATCCCGACCTTCGGTCGGGGCCTTTGGTCTTTCGTGCAAACCGTTTGAAACCGAAAGACCCATAGGAAGCCCATGGCCAATACCGCCCAGTCCAAGAAGCGCGCCCGTCAGTCCGAAGCGCGCTATGCCGTGAACAAAGCCCGCCGTTCGCGCATCCGCACGTTCCTGCGCAAAGTCGAAGAGGCGATTGCGTCCGGCGATGCCGAAGTCGCCGCCGCTGCGCTGAAAGCTGCCCAGCCGGAACTGGCGCGTGGCGTGTCCAAGGGCGTGCTCCACAAGAACACCGTCTCGCGCAAGATCTCGCGTCTGGCGTCGCGCGTGAAGGCCGTCGTCAAGGCCTGAACCCACCTGCCTGATTCCCTGTGCCAGGCACGGGGCGTATCTGGGGCGCACCTGTCGGGGTGCGCCCTTTGGTATTTCGGCACCTGAATATCTGCGCCGTCCCAGCACTCCGTTGCCGATTTGCACGCGCCGCCGGATTCGATTTCCGGGAAACCCTGTCAAGCGAGATGTTCGGTTGCAGACCCCGCAAAGCGCTTGCTAGCGTCTGACTGCGATTCACGTCGACTTGGGGGACAAGAACGGATCGCAAGAAGGAAACCGCTGCACGAATCTGTGGCTGCTGCGCCACTATGTTCGGGTTTTCTTTTTGTGATCAGTGATTTGGCGGTGGCATTCAAGCCACTCCGTCACGCAGAGGCCAGCCTGCCGGTTTACCCGGGGCGGCATCTGCACGTCCTGTCCCTTGCCAGAACCGGATTGGTCCGCCTCGCCCATGGGGTGGACAGGTTTGGTCGGCGCGGCTCGTTCGTTGGATAGGAAGTGAAGGTTCGGCAGGTTTTCTGTCGGGTCCAGGATATTGGCAGGTCAAAGCGAATGACGAACGAAACTTGGGGTCAGGTCCGGGAAGAACTGATCAAGCGCGTGGGCAAGAACAACTATGTCACCTGGATTGAACCTCTCAAACTTTCCCTCCTGAACAACGGCGTCGCCCGTTTCGAAGTGCCAACCATCTTTTTCGGCGACTGGGTCCAGCGCAACTATGCCGATCATATCCGCAGCCAGCTTGCCAGCGCCGGTAGCCCCGTTGACCGGGTCGAGTTTGCCGTAGGCGCCCCGTCAATGGTCACCGCGCCTGCGCCGGTGAAGGCCACCGCCAAGCCGTCCCGCGCCCGGTCGGTACCGGTTGAGGATCTGCCCGGTGCCCCGCTTGATGCCCGCTTCACCTTTGACAGCTTCGTTGTCGGCAAGCCGAACGAGCTTGCCCATGCCGCCGCCCGCCGTGTGGCCGAAGGTGGCCCGGTCACTTTCAACCCGCTGTTTCTTTACGGTGGCGTCGGCCTTGGTAAAACGCACCTGATGCACGCCATCGCGCATGAGCTTCACACCCGCAGCCCCGATCTGCGCGTGCTTTACCTCTCGGCCGAGCAGTTCATGTATCGCTTCGTCCAAGCCCTGCGCGAACGTCAGGTGATGGATTTCAAGGAACTGTTCCGGTCCGTCGACGTCCTGATGGTCGATGACGTGCAATTCATCGCCGGCAAGGATTCCACGCAAGAGGAATTCTTCCACACGTTCAACGCTCTGGTGGACCAGAACAAGCAGATCGTCATTTCGGCCGACCGCGCGCCGGGTGAGATCAAGGACTTGGAAGAGCGGATCAAATCCCGCCTGCAATGCGGGCTGGTCGTCGACCTGCACCCAACCGACTACGAACTTCGCCTTGGCATCCTCCAGCAAAAGGTCGACTACTACCGCAGCCAGTATCGCGGTCTCGTGCTGGCCGATGGCGTGCTGGAATTCCTTGCCCACCGCATCACCTCCAACGTCCGTATTCTGGAAGGCGCGCTGACCCGCCTTTTCGCCTTCGCATCGCTGGTTGGCCGCGAGATCACGCTGGAACTGGCGCAGGATTGCTTGGCCGACATCCTGCGGTCCTCTGACCGCAAGCTGTCGATCGAGGAAATCCAGCGCAAGGTCGCGGAACATTACAACATCCGCCTCTCGGACATGATCGGCCCCAAGCGCCTGCGCAACATCGCCCGGCCGCGTCAGGTGGCGATGTATCTGTCCAAGCAGCTGACCCCGCGCAGCCTGCCGGAAATCGGTCGCCGCTTCGGAGGCCGCGACCACACCACCATCATGCACGGCGTCCGCAAGATCGAGGAATTGATGGCCACCGACAGCCAGCTTTCCGACGATCTGCAGCTTCTGCGCCGTCTCCTTCAGGGTTGAAGCCGGGCCGCCCTTGACGGCCCATGGAAACGCACCCACAGTCCAGTGAAACACTTGTGAACCGGCGAAAACCGGGTAAATTCGGCGTCCCTTCAAGGGGTCCGCAGGGGGAAGTCAGATGAAACTCAGCATCGAACGCGCGGTTCTGCTCAAGGCGCTGGCGCAGGCTCAATCGGTCGTCGAACGCCGCAACACGATCCCGATCCTCGCCAACGTGCTGATTGAGGCTGAGGGGGCACAAGTTTCCTTCCGTGCCACCGACCTGGATATCGAGGTTGTGGATCGCGCCCCCGCCATGGTGGAACGCGCCGGGTCCACCACGGTGTCCGCCGTCATGCTGCACGAAATCTGCCGCAAGCTGCCCGATGGCGCGCTGGTGAACCTTGCCGAAGACGCCGCCGCTGGCCGCCTGACCATCACGGCGGGCCGGTCGACCTTCAGCCTTGCCACGCTGCCGAAAGAAGACTTCCCGGTGATGGCGACCAGCGAATATTCGTCAAACTTCTCGGCCCCCGCCCCGGTCTTGCGCCGCCTGTTCGACAAAGCGAAGTTCGCCATCTCGACCGAGGAAACCCGCTACTACCTGAACGGCGTCTACATGCACGTCTCGCAGGGCGAAACCGGCAAGGTGCTGCGCTGCGTCGCCACCGACGGCCACCGCCTCGCCCGGATCGACGCGCCCTTGCCCGAAGGGGCGGACGATATGCCCGGCGTCATCGTGCCCCGCAAAACGGTGGGCGAGCTGCGGAAACTGCTGGACGATGATGACGCGACGATTGCGGTTTCGGTCTCTGAGACGAAAGTGCGCTTTGCCACCCCCGCCATCACCCTGACTTCCAAGGTCATCGACGGCACCTTCCCGGACTACACCCGCGTCATCCCTACCGGCAACACCCGGCGGCTGGAGGTGGACGCGAGCGAATTCGCCAAGGCCGTGGACCGTGTGGCCACCGTATCCTCCGAACGCTCGCGCGCGGTGAAACTGTCGCTGGATGAGGATCGTCTGATCCTGTCGGTCAACGCGCCTGACAGTGGCGCCGCCGAGGAAGAGCTTGCCGTCGCCTATGGCGATGAACGGCTTGAGATTGGCTTCAACGCCAAATACCTCTTGGAAATCGCCAGCCAGGTGGACCGTGAGAATGCCGTTTTCCTGTTCAACTCCTCGGCTGATCCGACGTTGATGCGGGAAGGCAATGACCTTTCGGCGGTGTATGTCGTCATGCCGATGCGGGTCTGACGCGGCCTTCAACTCCCCGTTCTGAAAGGGAAATCCCCGTGGGCGGTCTGGTGATCGAAACCCTCGCCCTGTCGCATTTCCGCAGCCACCGCGCCGCGCGGCTAAGCCTTGATGGCCGCCCGGTGGCGCTTGTCGGGCCCAATGGTGCAGGCAAGACCAATGTGCTGGAAGCCGTGTCGCTTCTGTCCCCGGGCCGAGGTCTGCGTCGCGCAGCGGCTGAGGATCTGGCCCGCCGACCCGAGTCGCTTGGCTGGAAGATCACCGCCGCCGTGCAGGGCCTGACCAGCGCGCATGAGCTGGAAACCTGGGCCGAACCGGGCAGCACCCGGCAAGTGCGCATTGATGGCAAGGCCGCCACACAGGCCAGCCTTGGCCGCATCCTGCGCATCCTCTGGCTGGTCCCCGCGATGGACCGCCTGTGGATCGAAGCGGCTGAGGGGCGGCGGCGGTTCCTTGACCGCATGACGCTCAGCTTCGCGCCCGAGCATGCTGAACAATCGCTCATATACGAAAAGGCGATGCGCGATCGAAACCGCCTGATCAAGGATCAGGTGACCGACCCGCACTGGTACGCGGCTTTGGAAGCGCAGATGGCTGAGGCTGGCCAGCAGATCACCCTGAACCGAACCGCCGCTCTGGCCCGCATCGCGCAGGCGATTGACCCTGCCAGCGCCTTTCCGTCGGCTGATCTTACCCTTACCGGGCCCGAAGGCGTGGCCCAGCCCGAAGATCTTGCAGCGGCCCTTGCCGAAGGCCGCCGCCGCGACATCGCGGCGGGGCGCACGCTTGTCGGCCCACACCGCGCCGATCTGCAGGCACGCTACGCCGCCAAGGACACCCCAGCCGACCAATGCTCGACCGGAGAGCAGAAGGCGCTTCTGATCAGCCTTATCCTGTCCAATGCGCGTGCCCTGAAGCAGGACCTGGGTGCCGCCCCCATCCTGCTCTTGGATGAAGTTGCCGCCCACCTTGACGCCACCCGCCGCGCTGCCCTTTATGACGAAATCTGTGCATTGGGGGCGCAGGCCGTAATGACTGGAACTGATGCAGACCTGTTTGATGCCCTTGGCGCGCGAGGGCAGCGCCTTTCGGTGTCTGATGACGGCAGTGGCTCGCGGCTGATCGGAATAAATGAATGACCGTTTCGTTATACGAACTCACCCTCTACGCTTGGGGCATGGCGGCGCTTTGGGTTGTGCCGGGCCCGGTCTGGGTAGCGTTGACTGCGCGATCATTGTCGTTCGGGTTTCGGGGTGCCTGGCCGCTGGCCATCGGCGTCGCGCTGGGGGATCTGGTCTGGCCCCTTGCTGCGATCTTTGGCCTGTCCTGGGTGCTTTCGATCTACGGCGGCTTTCTGGAAACGCTGCGCTGGGTCGCCGCCGCGACCTTCCTGCTCATGGGCCTTCTCTTGGTCCGCAAGCCCGCTGCAAGCATTGACGCTGACAGCCGCCTCACGAAGCCCGGCGCTTGGGCGGGCTTTGCCGTGGGCGTCGCCGCCGTGATCGGCAACCCGAAGGCAATCCTGTTCTACATGGGCGTGCTGCCCGGGTTCTTCGACCTGTCCCGCGTCAACGGCGCCGACATCACGGCCATCCTCCTGATCTCGGCGCTGATCCCGATGCTGGGCAACCTTGGCCTTGCATGGTTCCTTGACCGCGCCCGCCGCCTGCTTTCCAGCCCCGAGGCGATGCGCCGCCTGAACATCGCGTCGGGGATTCTGCTGATTGGTGTCGGGCTGGCCATTCCCTTCGTCTGACACCAAATCTTGTGTCCAAGGGGTGACATTGCCCCCCCAAACCGCTATAAATCGCGGACAATTATCAGGGTTTCCCACGCATGGCTGACCAGCCCAAGAACATGGCCGAATACGGCGCTGATTCCATTAAAGTTCTCAAAGGGTTAGAGGCGGTTCGCAAGCGCCCCGGCATGTATATCGGTGACACCGATGACGGCTCGGGCCTGCACCACATGGTCTACGAAGTCGTCGACAACGGAATTGATGAGGCGCTGGCCGGTCACGCCACCGCCGTCACCGTGAAAATCCACGCCGATGACTCTGTTTCCGTGCGGGACAACGGCCGTGGCATCCCCGTCGACATCCATCAGGAAGAAGGCGTTTCGGCGGCCGAGGTCATCATGACCCAGCTGCATGCGGGCGGCAAATTCAACAACACCGATGAAGGTGGGAATGCCTACAAGGTCTCGGGCGGTCTGCATGGCGTGGGTGTGTCTGTCGTCAACGCGCTGTCGGAATGGCTGGAGCTGACGGTCTGGCGCAACGACAAGGAATACCGCGCGCGCTTTGAACATGGGGAATGCGTGGTCCATGTGCATGAGGTCGGCCCCGCCCCCGGCGTGCGGGGAACCGAGGTACGCTTCCTTGCATCGGCCAAGTCCAACATTCCTGAAGGAACGTTCAGCAACCTGGACTACAGCTTCAAGACGCTGGAGCATCGCCTGCGCGAACTAGCCTTCCTGAACTCGGGCGTGCGGATCATCATCGAGGATGAACGCCACGCCGAACCCCAGCGGGTGGAGCTGTTCTACGAAGGCGGCGTGCGCGAATTCGTCAAGTATATCGACCGTTCCAAGACCGCCGTGATGCCCGAACCGATCTACATGATCGGCGAACGCAACGGCATCGGCGTCGAAGTGGCGATGTGGTGGAACGACAGCTATCACGAAACCGTACTGCCGTTCACAAACAACATCCCGCAGCGTGACGGGGGCACCCATATGGCCGGTTTCCGGGGTGCCTTGACCCGGACGATCACCAACTACGCCCAGTCCTCCGGCATCGCCAAGCGGGAAAAGATCGACTTCACCGGCGACGACGCCCGCGAGGGGCTGACTTGCGTGCTATCCGTCAAGGTGCCGGACCCGAAGTTTTCCAGCCAGACGAAAGACAAGCTGGTCTCCTCCGAGGTCCGCCCTGCCGTCGAAAACCTGGTGAACGAAAAGCTGGCCGAATGGTTTGAGGAAAACCCCGTCCACGCCCGGTCGATCGTCGGCAAGATCATCGAGGCCGCGATGGCCCGCGAAGCCGCCCGCAAGGCGCGCGAACTGACCCGCCGCAAGACCGCGCTGGACGTGGCAAGCCTGCCCGGCAAGCTGGCCGACTGTCAGGAACGCGACCCGGCGAAATCCGAACTGTTCCTGGTCGAGGGTGACTCGGCCGGCGGTTCCGCCAAGCAGGGCCGCAGCCGCGCCAATCAGGCCGTCCTGCCGCTCAAGGGCAAGATCCTGAACGTCGAACGCGCGCGTTTTGACCGGATGCTTGCCAGCCAGGAAATCGGCACGCTGATCACGGCACTCGGTACCGGTATTGGCCGGGATGAGTTTGATATCAAGAAGTTGCGCTACCACAAGGTCGTCATCATGACCGATGCCGACGTGGACGGTGCGCATATCCGGACGCTGATCCTGACTTTCTTCTTCCGCCAGATGCCGCAGCTGATCGAAGGCGGCTACCTCTACATCGCGCAGCCGCCGCTTTACAAAGTCGCCCGTGGCAAGTCCGAGGTCTACATCAAGGATCAGGCCGGGCTGGAAGATTACCTGATCGAGATGGGGATCGAAGGCACGGTGCTGCGCCTTGGCAATGGCGAGGAATTGGCCGGGGCCGACCTGCAGCGCGTCATCGAAGGTGCGCGCCAATTCCGCCGCGTGCTGGAGGCCTTCCCCACCAACTATCCGCGCGGTATTCTGGAACAGGCCGCGATTGCCGGGGCCTTTGATGCCGGCAAAGCCGATGCCGACTTGCAGGCCGTGGCCGATACGGTGGCGCGGCGCCTTAATCTGATTGCGGCCGAATATGAAACCGGTTGGTCTGGCCGCATCACACAGGATCACGGCATCCGCCTGTCCCGCATCCTGCGCGGGGTTGAGGAGTTGCGCACCCTTGACGGCGCCGTCCTCCGCTCGGGCGAGGCGCGTCGCCTGTCGGCCATTTCGCAAGACAGCCGTGACGTCTACCGCGACCCCGCACGCCTTGTGCGCAAGGATCGCGAACAGCTGGTCCACGGCCCGATTGACCTGCTCAAATCCATCCTCGCCGAGGGGGAAAAGGGCCTGACCCTGCAACGCTACAAGGGCTTGGGCGAAATGAACCCCGAACAGCTGTGGGAAACCACGCTGGACCCCGAAGCGCGCACGTTGCTGCAGGTCAAGGTTGATGATCTGGCGGAAGCCGATGACATCTTTTCCAAACTCATGGGCGATGTCGTTGAACCCCGGCGCGCCTTTATCCAGGACAACGCCCTCAGCGTTGAGAATCTGGATTTCTGAACGAACGCTCAGCTAACCGATTTCTTCAAAGAGATCGCAGCGGAACCTTCAAAGGCTCCGGTCCGGAATCTTCAAAAATTCCGGCGCCCACCCTCACAAGGGCAGATACCACAGCGCCAGAAACGGCCCCGCGCCCGAACGCATCGCATGTGCAATTCCCGGCGGGTTGTAGATGAACCCGTTCGGGCCCGGGTCGGTCCAGTCCATCGCCGCGTTCCACCATTCCCCCGGCGTCAGCGACAGATAAACCTCCTCCGGCGCGTGGTTGTGGTCGGCGTAGCGCACGCCCGGGGCCATCACCGTGACGCCGACCCACAGGTCATCCCGCGTCTCAAGCCCGCCCGGCCCAAGGATCACCGCATTGGCGTGCCCATTCCAGAACACCGCGTCCGATGGGTCCGCCGACCCCCGCCGCGCCCATGCCAGCTGTCCTTCAATCGCCGCAAAGGCCGCAGCCAGCCCCGCGCGCGGCTCTTGCACGCCCGCCAGTGCCACACCCACCCAGTCGCACACTGGCAGCCGCGCAGGTTCCCCACCCGGCCTGCCGACCGATGCGTCCCAGCGTTCGATCACCGTCTCGGCCACGCGCCCAACCCCGGCCGCCCGCAGCGAAACAGCCGAGGCCGCCAGAAACGATAGCATCAAAGGGTGTCGGGTCATTGCGCACCAATCAGGATGGTGACCCCGGATGGATTCGAACCATCGACCTGCCGCTTAGGAGGCGGCCGCTCTATCCCCTGAGCTACGGAGCCAGTCAGTGCCCGTCATGCGTCGAAACGCGCTACAAGGCAACGGGTCAAGACAATCGGGGTAAAGAAAAGGCGAGGCGGGGGAAAAGAAAAGGGGAGGCAAGTTTTGGCCCACTACCCCCCCTTGGTCCGTCGCATCCGGGTTGAGAGCTTGTTTTGGATACGCAGGATATGTTCAGCGGCAATCGCTGTTAGCGCTAGCAGTACCAGATGAATGCGGCTTGGACAAGCCCGGCCTTTGGCGCTAACAAAGGGTATCGCAAGCCCGCGCCGGAACCTCGCATTGACCAAACCCCTCCCCGACCCGCGACAGTCCCTGACACTTCGTGATGTGTCCGAAGCCTCTGGCGTCTCGGAAATGACCGTATCGCGTGTCTTGCGCAACCGGGGTGACGTCTCGGCCCCGACCCGCGAAAAGGTGCTGGAGGCTGCGCGGACCCTTGGTTACGTCCCGAACAAGATCGCGGGGGCCCTTGCCTCGCAGCGGGTGAATCTTGTCGGGGTCGTCATCCCCTCGCTTTCCAACATGGTCTTCCCCGAGGTGATGACCGGCATCTCCGCCGTTCTTGATGGAACCGGTCTGCAACCCGTCGTCGGTGTCACCAACTACCTGCCCGACCGCGAGGAATCCGTCATTTACGAAATGCTGTCCTGGCGTCCTTCCGGAATGATCATCGCCGGGCTGGAACACACCGACGCCGCCCGCGCCATGCTGGCCCGCGCTGGTATTCCCATTGTCGAGATCATGGATATCGACGGTGATCCGATCAACCATGCCGTCGGCATTTCCCACCGCCGTGCCGGGCGTCAGATGGCCGAGGCGATCCTTGCCGCGGGATACAGCCGTATCGCCTTTCTTGGCACCCAGATGCCGAACGACCACCGCGCCAAGAAACGTCTGGCCGGGTTTGAAGAAGCGCTGGCCAAGGCCGGCCTGTCGCTGGTGGACCGCGAATATTACTCCGGCGGTTCGGCCCTGTTGAAGGGGCGCGAGATGACCGACGCGGTCCTGTCCCGAACCCCCGAAGTGGATTTCCTCTACTACTCCAATGACATGATCGGTGCGGGCGGCCTTCTGCACTGCCTTGCCGCTGGCCTTGATGTTCCGGGCAAGATCGGTCTGGCCGGGTTCAATGGGGTGGAACTTCTGGAAGGCCTTCCCCGCAGGCTTGCCACGATGGACGCTTGCAGGCTGGAAATCGGTCGCCGCGCCGCCCAGCTCATCGCCGACGCGCCGACCGAGGCGCAAGTGACGGAACTTTTCCCAACGCTGCAGGCGGGGGATACGATTCGCGGGTGACGCGGCTTCCAGCATGCCGCGCCGGACCCCCGTGCCGCCTTTACGCCAGAAGCCGCGTCCCATCCTGTCCGGACGTCCTGACCTCCAGAATGGCCCCTTCCGGCTGGTCTGATGCAAAGGCCACCTCGGCGAACCCCTCGGTCCGTCCCAGCCGTGCCCCTTCGGTCAGCACCCGGTGGACCTTTCCCACCTGCGCCTGAAGATGCCGCCCCAAGGCCGCATCGCCCGCCGCCCGCAACCGCGCGGCCCTGTCCTTGATCTCGGGCCCCCGCACCGCTGGCATCCGCGCGGCCGGGGTTCCCTTGCGGGCCGAGTAGGGGAAGACATGCAGGAAGGTCAGCCCGCAGTCTTCCACCAGCTTCAGGGATTGCTGGAACATCGCCTCGGTCTCGGTCGGGAAGCCAGCGATGATGTCGGCGCCAAAGACCATGTCAGGCCGAAGGCTGCGTGCGTCTTCGCAGAACCGGATTGCATCGTCCCGCAGGTGGCGGCGCTTCATCCGTTTCAGGATCAGATCATCCCCGGCCTGAAGCGACAGGTGAAGGTGCGGCATCAGTCGCGGCTCGGTCGCAATCGCCTCCATCAGCGCGGGGTCGGCTTCGATCGAGTCGATCGAGGAAATCCGCAAGCGCGGGATTGTTGTCAGCCGAAGGATCCGGCGCACCAGATCCCCCAAGCGCGGGGTGGCAGGCAGGTCAGCCCCCCAGCTGGTAAGGTCAACCCCGGTCAGCACCACCTCGTTGAACCCCCGGTCCACAAGGCGCTGGATCTGCTCCACCACCACACCCGCCGGAACAGACCGCGAGTTGCCCCTGCCGTAGGGAATGATGCAGAAGGTGCAGCGGTGGTCGCAGCCGTTCTGCACCTGCACATAGGCGCGGTGGCGGCCAAAGCCGTCGATCAGGTGGCCAGCCGTTTCCCGCACCGACATGATGTCATCAACCTGCACCCGCTCGGTCACCCCGATAAGGTCCGGGGCTGCAAGGCCCGTCCACGTCGCGGCTTGCATCTTTTCGTGGTTGCCGACCACGCGGGCCACTTCCGGCATGGCGGCAAAGGTCTCAGGCTCGGTCTGCGCGGCGCATCCCGTCACGATGATCGCAGCACCTGGGTTTTCCCGCGACAGGCGGCGGATTTCCTGCTTGGCCTTCCGCACCGCCTCAGCCGTGACGGCGCAGGTGTTGACGATCACTGCGTCGTGCAGGCCTGCGGCGGCGGCGAGGTCTTTCATCGCTTCCGTCTCATAGGCGTTCAGACGGCAGCCAAGCGTCGCGAAAACGGGCGCGTTCATCGGTGGGCGGCCACATAGTCGGTAGACAGCACGCCGTCGAACACCCGCGCGACGGGGCCGGTCAGCCAGACGCCATCGTCACGCCAATCCACCTCCAGCTCACCGCCATCCACTTCAAGCGCGACCCTTGGGCCGATCATGCCCCGCAGATGCGCTGCCACCGCCGTAGCACAGGCCCCCGACCCGCAGGCGAGGGTGATCCCGGTCCCCCGCTCCCACACCCGCATCCGCATCCGGCAGGGCGAGATCAGGGAGGCAAATTCAACATTCGTGCGCTGGGGGAACAGGGGGTCATGTTCGATCTGCGGGCCAAGGGTGGCAAGGTCGACGGCCCCTGCATCCGGTACGAAATGCACGCAATGCGGGTTGCCCATGCCCACCGCCACCGGATCACCGGAAAGGGGCAAGTGAAGATGGTCCACCTCCTGCGACAGGGGGATGGATGCCCAGTCCAGCTGCGGATGGCCCATGTTCACCCAGACCCGGCCATCCGCTGCCCGTTCCGCCCGCAGGCCGCCCCGCGCGGTGACGAGGGATACCTTGTCCACCCCCAGCCCGCGCATGACATGATCGGCCACGCAGCGGGTGGCGTTGCCGCAGGCCCCGGCCTGAGTGCCGTCACTGTTCCAGAACACCAGCCCGAAGTCGGCCCCTTCGGCATCCGTGATCTCGGCAAGCTGGTCAAAGCCTACGCCCCGGTTCCGGTCCCCAATCGCGCGGGCCAGACCAGGCGTCATGACAGCGCCAGTCGCCGGCCCGCGCCCGCGCAGGTCGATCACCACGAAGTCATTGCCTGCACCGTGCATTTTCATGAACGGCAGGCCGGTTGGCGCTGCGTTGTCTTTCATGCCGGGCCATATACGCCCACCTGACCGCTTTTGCCAGAGCCGCACGTTTTTGCCCTTGACCCCCGGGACGGGCTTGCCTAATCACGCGCCTCGTGGGGCCGGTAGCTCAGTTGGTAGAGCAGCTGACTTTTAATCAGCGGGTCACAGGTTCGAATCCTGTCCGGCTCACCACAAAACCCCTTATTCTGCTGGTGGTTGGCGGCTAAGCCCTTCGGGGCCCGTCCGACTGTCCGACATCGTCCGAGTCGGACAAGGAAAATTGCCTGCGACCTGGCCCCCGGCCGACGACTGGTGGCTGGCCCCGAAAGGCCAGCCATTTTGTCAAACTTCGCGGATCGGCGAAGAAGCGGTGCCCTTCACAAGGTTGATTGCGCTGAGGCAATCGACCTTGTTATAGTAGCCTTCACCGCTATTTGCGATGATGCGGTTGTTCGCCGCGACCAAGCGCCAGCGCCAGTGGCGGTTCGTATCAACGTAGATGTAGTAGACCATGTCAAACTCCTATGATCGGTCGTTTTTGTTCAGCTACGACTTTCGCGGGGAGAGGTATTCCCTCGAAGTTCCCGCTGCGTCCGCAGCCGAGGCACAGATGAGATTGGCCAAAATGGCATCCGCCACGATGGACGGAGAGGTCAAACTGGCCGTTCCCGTTGCCAGGCGCCCAACGCAAAAGCTGCTGCGTTTATTGGGCGCCTGGCGTTCTCAAGGCCGATGAAGGGTTGACTGCGGTCTACACCCGTGTGAAAACACGAGGGTGATCACATCGCCCTGCAACGGCGGACCTTTAGGCCTCTGCGACTTGACCTCGCAGGGGCCTTTTCTGTTTACCTGATGTTCTCGTTCGAGTCGAGTCCGAGAGAACCCGTCGTGACAAACCAAGCACCACACCTCGTGGGTAACCCCATGCGTTTCCGCAACTTGGTGTGTGCAGGGAGGGTCGCTCACCTTGTTGATCATGGGAGGATACCAATGTCATGGACGTACTCTGTACCGCCAGATCTGCGCCGTCAGCTTGAGGGCGTTCTTGGCCAACGCAACTGCGGCGCGGCCGAGATCTGGGGCGAGGTTCGCGATTGGCTGGTCGCCAACAAGGTGCCGTTCCCGGACGGGCTTGAGGTCGAACGTGCAGATCCCGCGACAGCCCACCGCGACCAGTAAAGAGATCAAGTACGAAAAAACCCCGGCGCCGAGACGCCGGGGCTAGGCCGGGATTTCAGCGCGACCAGCGCCGACCCTCTGCCCGGGCATCCTGTATCTTGAGGACCCAGTCGAGCAGGCACCACACCAGAAGTATGCCGCCTACGACGACGCCGGCTGCGAAAGCAGCAAGGATCCATGGCCACCAAATCATGTCAGGCCCGCCAGCAGCGCGGGAGCAAGCGCGTTCATTTCGGCGATGGCCAGACGGTTGATCCGGTGCAGCTCGACCAGGCTGGGATGCAGCAGCTCAAGCAGCGCCATTTCTGACGGCTGCAGATCATCGGTCGGATCGAGATCTCTGATCACATCGGACAACAACGCGGTGACCGCCACGACCCGCGCGCTCACTGCCCTACCATCGTCGGTCGTGAGATCAGACCGCCTTTCTCGACGTGCACTTGGACGCTGTGTTTCAGCACATCCAGCGTGGCAGGCCGGTACCATTCTAATGCGGCCGGAATATCCTTGAGCATGGGATCCGCCCGATAGAGCAAGCTTTGTGCCCAACCGGCACAGCCAACGCGCAGGCAGCCGGTCATGAAAGGGGTGACGCCCTCGTCTATGTCGATCGACACAAACCCGTGCCCGCATTTCTGGCAGACGTAGATGTTCTTCTTGCCTTGGAAGCTCATTGCCGGCCAGCCTTCCGCGCCCGCTGGGCATCGGCCTTGCGGCGCGCCACTGCCTTGACGATCTTGTTGTGATCCCCGCCCCGCGCGTAGCCCCCGGTGATCTCCCGGCCGCCTGAGGCGTACTGCTTGCGGCCGACCTTGGCCGACAGGGGTTTGAACAGATCTTCGTCGAAGTCCTTCATGCGTCCCTCCTGCATGTGCTGCAGAGACGGTTGCCCCGTCCCCGTGATTTGAATTGCTGGCCGCAGCCGAGGCAACGGCAGATGGTGACGGGCTGCAGCCTGGCCTCGACCCCGCGCAGGGCGGCCGTTGCATTGCCGTGGCTGGTGTAGGGGCCAGCGACGACTTGGTCGCCGCGCTTAAGGGCGAAGGATGTGCCGCTGCCTATGATCTGGAGATCAGCCACAGCTGACCTCCATCGGCTGAACCAAGTTGACGTCTAGACCTAAGGTCCGCGCCTGGCGGATCTGGCGGGCTTCGCGGTTCCAGGCCGCGATCGCCTCATCAGGATTGCCATCAGCAGCTGAGGCGCGCGGGCCGACCCAATCGCAGGTCGCGCAGAAGATCCCGTAGTTGCTGTCGTCCAGGCTGACCTCTGGCCACTGGTCAATCCCGTGACAGCGCGGGCAGGGTTCAAGCCCTGAGAACGCGCCGGTGCTGAACAGAGCTAGGCTGAGCTCCGGGTTGTGAATGATACCACCGGGCATCAATGCAGCGCCCTCTTCTTCCCGGTCACGTACTGACCCGCCGCCTCATTCAGCTCACCGCCCAGCATGTCGATGAACCGATTGATGCAGGCGGGGCAGGAGCAGACGTTCATGTTCAACACGGCCATGCCTGTCTTGCCATCGTGCTTGCGCACATCGAAAAGAAGGATTTCGCTGACGACTTCCTTGTCGCCGTTCACCGCCAGCACGGCCGCTTTTAGGGCCTGCAATGCTTCAATTACCCGCAGATCCTCGAACACGACCTTCCGATTGGGGGGGGTGCCTCTCACGCCTCTTTCCTTTCCTCTTTGCTTTCAGGCCTTGCCACGGCCGCGACGGCGCGGGCGGCGGTGAAAAACTCGGCCGGCATGTACGTGCCCTTGATCCGGGCATTCTTCGCAGCGCTGTTGCCCAGCACGTCGCCAGTGTCATCGACCGAGGCCCCGCCCCTGCGCGAATGCGCTGAGAAGGACCGGCGCAGATCCCTGAACTGCAGGCTGGCCAAGGTAGGACAGGGATCCACACCCTCTGCCCCGGCGATCGCGGCCGCCCGGACCTCGCCCCAGCGCGACTGAAACAGATCTTCGTCATAGGGTCGGCCGAGCCGTTCCTCGATCACCAGGCGAGCGTCATCCGGCGCCGGCCGCTTCAGGATCCCCGCGACCATCGGCGCCAGCTCAGGGTGCAGCATGATCTTGCCAGAGGCGCCGGTCTTCGACCGCGACAGATCCCAGACCCAAACATCGACTGGCCCGGCCGCGCCCGGCCAGAGAACCGGCTGGGCGGCAAACTCTGCCCGCGTGGCCATGAAGCAATCGGTCTCGCGCTGGCCGGCCAAGAACGAAAGCGCCGCCAGGACGCCGATCGAGGGCAAGCCCACCCGCACCGCCGCCGCCTGCAGGGCGTCGTACTCATCCCAGCTGGCCACGCGGCTACGGCCCTTGGGAATGGTGATGCCGAGGCGATAGCAGGGGTTCGACATTTCCGGGCGCCAGCCGCGCAGCTCAGCATGGCTGAACAGGATGGACATCAGGCGGATCAGCGCAGCTGCCTGCCACTTGCCAGCATCGCGATGCAGGCTTTCGTACCAGGTGCGCGCGATCGGCTTGGTGAAGTCCGCGACCGGTTCGCTGCCCCATTTGGCAATGATCAGACGGAAGCTCTTGCCGTAGCTTTCGCGGGTCTTGGTGGCCAGCTCGCCCCACTGGACAGACTTCTTGAAATCCTCGACCACGTCCTCGATGCAAACCGGACCGCGCTTCGCCCGGGGGGCACCGCCGGAAAGGCGCGCCTGGTCAACCTGGTCATTCAGCTTGCGCGCTTCCCGTGCTGCCTTCAGGGGCGTGTCAGCCGGCAGCTCCACCGTGGTGAAGCCCAGTTTCTTGATGGCCGTCTCAGGCTCCCACCAGACGCGCCAGCTGCCATCGGCGCGCTGGCGCTGTCGCAGGCGGGGCGGCGGGTCACCGACCGGGCCTTTGGGCTTTCGGGTCATGCCGTCGCCGCCCGTTCCATGAGGTAGTCATTGGACACCACCAGCTGAGGGCGCTGGCCCGGCATGCGGCGGCGGGTGACCGCCTCGATCCATGACTGCACCAGGTCGGCCCTCCACTTGAGTGGCCGAGAGGACCAAGGGCAGGGCGCCGGGAAGCCCAGTTCCTCCAGCTCGTCCCGCTTGGCGAGGAAGCTGTTAGCCGAGGGCAGGTCAAGCAGCTGCGCGACCTGGGCGGAATTGATGAAGCTGGGGAGGTTCATTCGTCGCCATCCCGCAGATCGGGTGCACCGCCCCAATGCCGGCGCTCACGGCGCCATTCGGCGCGGATCTCTTCGCGCGACCTGATGCGCGGCGCGCGGGGTGGCATCAGCGTCAGAGCGACGCCGCCGGCCGCCAGCGCCATAAGAATGATCGGGCTCCAATCCTGCATGTTTTACCTCTCCTCAGTTTCTCATGCGGCCGCGCTGTCCCTTCGGCCGTGGGGTTGCGAGATCCGGGGGCATGGGCGAGCAGCGCCATGCGGACAGCCCCGGCCAGCGAACTATCTGCAGCGGTCAGACGGCGGGGTTTCCGGAGTGACGCAATTGCTGTTGCCGCTGCCGGCGACGATCGCCGCGACCACCACGCCAAGCAGGATCAGCGGCACAAGGTCGCGATGTGCGCGCGGGGCGACGGCCACTTCCTCTGCCTCCTCGACAATGACGGGACCACCGGCAAAGACCGGGGAAGCGGCCGTCGCCAGCAGCAGGCTGGCGGTGGCGAGGATGGAAGTCAGTTTCTTCATGGTCGTCTCCCTTGGTTGAACGTGTTGCAGTCAGACTGGCGAGGCGATTTCGATCACTGCCTCGACCGGAATGTCGTGAGTGTTGGCGCCCTGCCCGAGCTGGCGATCGAGGGCGGCTGCCATCGCAGCCACCACGCGGCCGTGCTTGCGAAACCGGCTGCGCACTTCGTCGGTCTCAGCCGAGCCGGCTAGGCTGGGCTCAGCTGCCAGCTGATAGCCCCAGGTGGCAAAGCAGGCGCAGGCCATGCGAAAGCCGCGCTGTTCGTCAGGGGTCATCCGGGCAGGAAGGAGGTGACTGGGGCCGATCATGCGACCTCCATGCAGGCATCGAGCCTGTCTGCGATCAGCCTGAGAAAGGGCGGTACCAGCTTTTCGGCGGTGCGGCTGTCAAAGCGCGCGGCGACCTGGTCCGCAAAGTCATCGGCATCGCCGGCGTCGTCGAAGATGTTGGCCAGCTCAGTGAGGATGTGGAGCGTGTCGACCGGGTCATTGCTCATTTCTCGGGCGATCTCGTCGGTCGAAATGCTGTGATAGAAGTTGAAGGCCATCAGCGTGCCTGCCCGATGACCACCACATTCGAGGCCTCGATCGGAAGGCCAGCGCGGGCCATCACGGCGCGGCGCATCTGCAGCTCACGCAGCAGCGGGCCGCAGGTAGACAGGACCCACTCGGCTTCCGCCTGGGTCACATTGCCGTGCCGGGCGTCTTCGCCCAGCTGGGCGAGTTGGTCGAGTTGGCGATCATTGATGGCATGCGGCCGTGCGTTCGGGATGAACGGGAAACCGGCGGCAAGAGATTGGTCAGGCATGGGAGGCTCCTGTGCAAAAGGCTGTGCACAGGAGTTAGGGGTTACACCCTTACACTGTCAACTATAAAAAATAGAAACGCTAATCAGCCGCTATTTTTAACTTGCCGATCGGCCCGCTCTTGGCTGTAGCTGTGCAGCCGACCAGCGATCGTCGGTGCTGGGTTGTCTCGAAAGAACTCGCCTTCTCGCCGGTGATTAAGGATGACTTTGGCCAACAAAAGCTGGAGCTCGTATGCCATGGCAGAAGCCGAGCCAAGATAGGCCCGGTCATCTAGGATCACTTGCAGAACAGCAAAGTACTTCCTCACGTCAGCTGGCTCAGCCATCGTCGGCGTCAATCCGGCATTGCGAGCCCAAGCTTTTCCTTGCAGGTCATCCAGCCAGAGCGTGAACCCACCTCGAAGATCATACCTCCGACCATTGTCCCAGGGTTCGCTAGATGGCGACGGATGAGCCTCTTCGATCGGAACGGGCCGAGACTTGCGAAAAGCCGCTAAGGCGCGGTGAGCTCTCTTGGCCATGACCCAATCAGGTACGGTGAGAATGGATACAAACTGAGCTGCGATCACGATCAATGCTGCACCTTCAGGGCCAAGGGTGTCTCGCATCGGCGACCAAATTGGGAAGAATGGCACGGCCGGCAAGAGCATTGCCGCAACCATCACCCACTCTCTTCCCGTGGAATAGCCCTCGTCAAACACGCGGCGCTCTTCGGCGTCCTGTGGAAAATCTTTTAAAGTCAGAGGCATCATACTCTCCAGCTGGCCACAACTTTGCCCCTGATCACCACGTTGATCCCGTCAACGACGTGCACCTTTCCCTCTGTAGGGTCAGTACTTGCCGAAATCAGCACTGGCGGTTCATACCTACGAAGCACTGTCGTCGCGCCTTTTGGGCTGTAGACTTGGGCAACCACAACGTCTCCAGGCTTCACTTTGTCCGCTTGATGGCTATCAACCAACAAAAAATCACCTGCCAAAAGCCCATAGAGAGCCATGACTTGGCCCTTCACTCTCCAAACATCTACTCCGGGTCGGTTCCCTCCGAGCGCCTGCGCAACAGTCGAGACCTCCCGCGCGCTTGTCGGTTCTGGTCCGGCCACCCATGGCGCCGCATCGCTCTCGGCAAACCCTGGGGTGACTGCCTGCAATGTCGGCGCGTCAGTGACGCCCGCCTTCTCCAGCACAGTGGCGAGCGGCACCTGGAGGACCTCGGAAAAAGCTTTTGCCCAGTCCAGAGACATTCGCTGGCGTCCGGTAAGTATGTGCGAGACGTTCGCGCGGGTACGACCCATCTTCCGGGCGATGTCATCGGCAGTTACGCCAACGCGCTTCTGCTGTTGTTTGAACCACTTGTCATCCATGGCGCTGTAAGTAAGGCGGCGTAACTGAAATTACTTGCTAGTTGATCTATAAAAGATAGTTGCCAAGACTATCACTCTGACGCTACATCTTGCGTCATGCCCCATGACACCACACCAAATCACGACGCACACACGCGGGCTCTGACCCCGATGCAGTGCTGTGAGCGTTTGATCGGCCCCCCCGAAGTTCTCGGCCCAGCCATCGGTTACGGCATGAAGGCCGCATATCATTGGCGACGAGAACGTGATGGCCGCCGCCCAGGCGACCTGCCGTCGGTCGAGGTAATCCGCCTGATCCTCGCCCATTCCTCCGCCAACGGCCTAGGCCTCACGGCAGACCACCTGATCTGGGGCGCCCCCGAGGAGGAGATCGACGGGATCCTTGCCGCACGGCAGGGGCAACCCGTGTCTACTTCTGCCCCGGCTTTCACCAGCCGCCGCCCCGCCCAGGCCGAGGCCGCAGCATGATGTTCCCCGCAGCCCATACTGCCTCCTCTCTTGGAGTTCGGGCTGCGTACCTGGTGGCCGGCTTCGCGCTGGCCGCCCCTTCTATCTCGCATCCGGGGATTAGGCCCCCCGGTACGGCCCCGGCGGACAGGCAAGCGTCGAGGGTCGCGAGCATGGGGGGGTCACTCCCCCCATGCCTGAACACTGGAGATCCCGGCCATGGGTGATCCGCATGTCGCCGCCCTGATGGCCGCCTTTGCCGTGGCGCTGAAGGCGCGCACGCAGCAGCTGACCGATCAGGATGTCGAGGACATGCGGGTCAAGGCCGAGGAGCTCTTGCTGAAGGACCATCCAGCCTACCCGGTCATCGTCCGGTTTTCGACCATGTACGAAATGGAGCGCCGCAATCCCGAGGCGCTGGCGCTTCTGGGCGACGAGCTGGAGCGCGGTGTGCGCCTGGCCGTGTCTCCCCCAGAGCCCAAGCTGCCCTTCAGGAGCGACATCGATGGATGACTTCGATCCGATCCCCAAAATCAGCCCGTTGTTCAAAGGCATTGTCGTGATGCTGCTGATCTGGCTGATCGCGTTCGTCGTTTTCGGGATGTGCATCGTGGCGGTGCGGGTGCTGGCATGAGCGACCCTGTCCGCCTGACCCTGCACGATCAGCTACTGATCAACCTTTGCGGCTGGCTGGCCTGCGCCCGGTTCACGGATCCCAACCATGCCCTGATCATCGACCAGGTGCGCCGCACTCTGCCGCTGGTTAATCAGGATCATGTCATGATCGGGCCGCTGGCCGAGGCCGTGCAGGCCGTGGTGAACAACATCGATGCACCGGGCAGCATGTCCCTGCTGCTGGGGCGGCTTCACCTCGATCACGCCTGCCAGGCGGTGTTCATGTCGCGCGCCGCACAGGCGGCCGCTGCGATCTGGCCCGAGGAAAACACCGACTTTTCGCAACCCGCACCGGAGCCTGCCAATGCCGCTGAATGAATTGACACTGGATCAGCTGACCAGGCTGGCCGATGACCTGAAAGCGCTGGAAACCGTCGGCCGAGATCTGGCCCCGCTTGATCCGATCTTCGACCTGACGCCTGGTCAGCCGACCCGCATCACACTGGTGAACGTCATGCCTGCCGCATTCGGGCAGCTCGCCGAAACCCCTTCCACCGAGGCCGCGCCGGACCAGACCGGCGCCGTGGCGCCCGAACCGCCCGAGCCCGTGGAAACGCCCCCGGCCGTCAAGGGACCGGCCGGGGGCGAACCCCAACCTTCCGCCTTAGTGAGCAGCACGGTTTCCGAGGCCGTGACCGAGGCGGAAGACAGCGACGGGGGGCAGCAACAGGCAGCGGCTTCGCCCCCCGTCGCCCCTGTTGCGAAGATCTCGGGCCTGGCGGCGTCCATCAAGGCAGCACCCAGCCTGCCCGCCGCTGGCAACAGCCCTACCATCAACCATGAGCGCACCTTCAGTGGCGCGGCGATCTGGACCGAAGAGGAGGATGCCCGGCTGGTCATGCTGGTCGTCATGGGCGTCACCCGTCTGGGCCTGACCAAATCGGCAGCGATCAAGGCGGCTGCAGATGAGCTGGGCCGGCCGCACCCAGGCACGCACTTCCGCAGCAACCACAAACTGAAGGCGCGCATCGATGAGGCGCTGGCCCTGGGCGATGCCTTCCTTGACGAGCCAGAAGACCTTCCCACCACTCCAGAACCGAACACCGCCGAGGGTGACACCCAGGCAGCAATTCAGGCAGAGCCCGCGAAGGCCTGGCACAAGCCGGAACACATCGCAGATCCTGTCACGGCCCACCTGATGGCACTGCCCGACAAGGGTGGCTGGACCCTCGATCGAGATCTGGAGCTGATGGAGCTGTCGATCGCCGGCTGGGCACCCAACGAGATCGCCCTGCAGCTGACCATGCAGGCCAACATGATCAAGCCGCGGTTCGACGCGCTGACCGGCCTCTACACCGATGCAAACGACAAGAAGCAGCGCCGCTTCAGCCGCGAGGCCGTGTTCGAGGCCCTGAAATCGCTGGCGGCAAAGGCCTGATCGATGAACGGCGGCCGGCAGACATACTCGATTGGGGAGATCAAGGAGCTGCTGATCGGGCGGATGGGCGAGTTTGCCTATCACTACGCCCCGCCGGCCAAGGGCAGCTATGAGGACAAGGGCAAGTACTTCACCCTCAATCCCGGCCGCCCTGATCGTTCTGTTGGATCCTTCGTGATCAACCTGACCGGCAACAAGGCAGGCAACTGGACCGACTACGCCACCGGCCAGCATGGTGACCCGTTCGACCTGATCGGCCTTCGGCTGGGCCTTCCCAACATGGTCGACCAGCTGCGCGAGGCGCGCCACTTCCTTGGCCTGGCGATCGACAGCCCGGCCGAGCAAAAGCAGCGCGAGGTGGCCCTTGCCGCTGCCAAGGCGCGCCGGGCCGAGGCCGAGGCCAACCAGCGCCGCGAGAATGACCGCAAGAGCCGGCGCGCCGAAGCCATGTGGCTGTCGGCCGAGCCTGCGATCGCCACCACCCCGGTCGACCTCTACCTGAAGGCGCGCGGCATCGATCTGGCAACGATCGGTCACCAGCCCCGCGCCCTGCGATACCAGGCCAAGTGCCATTACCATTTCGAGGACAAGTCCACGGGCGAGGTGATCGAGTTCGACGCCCCCGCCATGGTGGCGGCGATGACCAACCTGCAGGGCCGCATCGTCGCGGTGCATCGCACCTGGCTGCGCATTGATCCCGACACCGGCCGCTGGACCAAGATCAAGATCCCGCACCCCTCAGAGGAAGGGCAGTTCCTGCCGGCAAAGAAGGTCTACGCCTGGGGCGACGGCTGCGCGATCCGACTGTCATCCGGTCTTGGGCCGAAGGGTGGCAAGGGCGCGCCGCTGAACCGCTGCCCGCCCGGAACGCGCGTCTACATCGCCGAGGGCATCGAGACCGCGCTGTCAGCCAGGATCCTGCGACCCGAGGCCCGCGTCCTGGCGGCCTACAGCATTTCCAACATGGGCCACGTCGGCCTGCCGGCAGAGGTGACCGAGGTTGTCCTGATCACGGATCACGACCTGGCCGAGCAGGCGCAGGAGCAGCTGGCCGAGGCGATCCGACAGCACCAGGGCAAGGGCCGCCTGGTCCGCGTCTGGAAATCCGACCGGCCCGGCGAAGATCTGAACGACGCGCTGATGCGCGCATTGGCTGAAGAACAGAAGGAGGGCGCGGCATGAGTATCTTCCGGCACACCCACAAGGAACCCGGCATGTGGCGCGCCTGGCTGCAAAACGGCCAAGCTGTCGAAATCAGTTGGGGCAAGCGCGGGTGGGATTTCGGCGCTGGCATCCACGTTCATAGCAATGACGAGGATAAGGGGGATCGCATGTTCTTCCTGAAACTCTGGCGGCTAACGGCCGTGATCCCGCTTGGGATCATTGATCGGGAATATGTCTGCGGCGATGAACCGCAATGGTCGGCCTATGCATCAAGCGAGTTCGGGCTGATCCTGCATTGGGGTCTCCGCCGCAAGCAGTTCGACTGGCCGTGGTGGCCCCACACGCTGCGATATGAACAGCAACTTGCAGATCGGTCCTGGGTAAGCGTCTGCGACCATGACGCCGAACCCTACCAGGAAAAGTACGCCTACACCTATGTCCTGCGATCTGGCGAAGTTCAGGAACGGTACGCCACAATCTCAAAGCGCCGGCACGTCCTTTGCTGGGTTGCCTTCAAGCGCTTCGGATGGCCGACCTGGATCAAGGAAAGCATCAACGTGGAGTTCAGCGATGAGGTCGGCGAACGTACTGGCTCGTGGAAGGGCGGCACGATCGGCTGTTGCTACTCTCTCCAGCCCGGCGAGACGATGGACCAGGCCCTTCGCCGCATGGAAAGTGAGCGCAAGTTCACATGAAATTCGCCCTGGTCCTGATCTTCCTCTTTCCCGATGGCACCTCGATCGCCATGCCTTGGGCGGAAACCTATGACGAACGCACCTGCGCGATCGCCGGCGCCGGGTCGGCAGAGATCATGGCCGAAGCCAACCCCCATGTGACCGTCGGCTACAGCTGCGATCCGCTGGAGGCCCTCACGTCGTGACCGCAGACCCCGACAGCCCTGGCTTCATCCACCCGGCCGCGCCCACGGGCACGGCCGACGATTGGCTGCCTGATCCAACGCCTAAGCCCAAGCCCAGATCAAAGGGCAAGGTCACGCCCCTGCGCCCCGTCGCTGCCCTGGCGGCCGAGATCGAGGAGCCGCCAGTGGCGGCCGAGCCCGGTCCCAAGCCCAAGCGCCGCGCCGACCCGAAGGCAGATCCCCGATCGTTTGATGGTGACGGCAATCCCGGCCCCGACGCCGGCGACGATCGAGATCCGGACGACGCCCCCCCACCCCGGCGAGGCAAGCCGTTACGTCCGAAGGGCGAGATCTGGGATGGCTGCCCGGTGAAGCCGCTGGGGGTGAACGGCGCCCATTGCTACTACCTCGACGCCCTGGGCCAGCTGCGCGCGATCGGAAAGCATGAACGGCAGACCATCGCCCAGCTCTTTGCGCACCGGCTGCCCAGTCTCTTTGCCAACTTCGCCAAGGTGACGATCGACAAGGACACCGGCGCCGTGAAGCGCAAGCCTGACGACTTCGAGGCGGACAAGGCGGCTTTCGCAATGATGGCCGCCTGTGGCGAGCTGGGCCTCTTCGATCCTGAGGGCGCGATCCGGGGCGTTGGCGCATGGGTCGATGACGATGGCGGGCTGATCTATCATGCCGGCGATGTCCTGATCACGGCTGAAGGCGACCGAGATCCTGCCACGCATCATGGCAGGATCTACCCGGCCTATCCCTCGATCCCCAAGCCCGCGCTGACGATGCGCGATGGCGCCAGCCCTGGCACCAGCATTCTTGAGACGCTGTCGACATGGAACTGGGCGCGCGACATCGATGCGATGACCGCACTGGGCGTGATCGGCACTCAGATGCTGGGCGGGGCGCTGGAATGGCGGCCGACCGTCTGGATCACCGGCGGCAAGGCATCAGGCAAGTCCACCTTCCAGACCCTGATCAAGCACCTGCACGGGGGCGAGAAGGGCCTTGTACAGTCCAATGACGCCACCAAGTCCGGCCTCACCAGCCGCATCGGCCACGGATCCCTGCCAGTTGCCCTGGACGAGCTGGAGCCGGGTGACGATCGATCCTCGAAAGAGAAGGACATCATCACCCTGGCGCGTGTCGCTTCGTCGGGCGGTCAGTGGTTCCGGGGATCCAGCGACCAGAAGGGCGCCGGCGGCAACGTCTATTCGACCTTCCTCTTCTCCTCGATCCTGATCCCGGGTGAGCTGAAGCCGCAGGATCTGTCGCGCCTGATCATCCTGACCCTTAATGCCCTGCCCGAGGGTGCCGCCGCACCAGTCCTGCGCGCCGACACCTGGCGCTCCAAAGGTGCCGCCCTGAAGCGCGTGCTGATCGATCGCTGGCCCACCTGGGCACAGCGTCTGGAGCTTTGGCGCGAGGCCTTCGCGGTAGAGGGCATCAGCGGTCGAAACGGCGACAACTGGGCCACCACCCTTGCCATGGCCGACATGGCGCTGAACGCAGCCCTGCCCACGGCCGACGAGCTGACCAGCTGGTCGCGCCGGGTGGCCAAGCTGATCCGCGCCGAGGTGGCGGACATGGGATCTGATGCCGACGGCATGCTGATGCACCTGTTGACCCAGCGGATCGACATCTATCGGCGCGGCGAGCAGCATACGGTGGCGCAATGGTTGATGGCCGCTGCCCAGCTGCCCGGCGCCGTCCAGACCCTCATGGGCGATGCCTGGGCCGACCAGGACGAGTACGCCAAGGCACTGAACGCCAAGCTGGCCAACTTCGGCATGCGGGTCTACGGTAAGGGCCAGGAGGCCGAGCTGTTCCTCGCCAACGCGCCCATCCAGGGCCTTCTGGACCTGTTCGCCAAGAGCGAATGGGCCAAGACCGTCTGGAAGCAGTCAGCCGCACGCGTGGCCGGCGCCTATGCGCCGGAGACATCGATGAAGCTCTCGTGCGTTCCGACGCGCGGTTGGCGCATCCCGTTCAAATCCATGCCGGGCATGCTGTCGTTCCCGATGGACCGCGACAAGAGCACTACGCCCCCCAACCTTCCCCCAATCGAGGCATCCGACTTCGCATGACCGATGCGCGCGTCCTTCAAGGCCTTAGCCACACGCGGTTTTCGCCGCCCTTGCCCCGTACCCCTATTGGTGCCATCATTGCGCTGCGCGGGCGTGCCTGCGGCCAAGGGTTCGGGGCTGTCTATCCCGAAAGCGACACGGCAAATGTCGCAAATGGCTGCAACGGTGCAACGGATAGAGCCCTTCGACCGTTGCACCTTCCGTTGCAGCTTTTCTCCTTCAAGATCAAAGGCTTACGTAAGCTGCAACGGTGCAACGCCTCTCGCGCGCATACGTACACGCGCGCGCGCCACTCGTGTGCATGCGCCTGCGCGATCACATGCGCGACCGTTGCAGCGTTGCAGCGTTGCACCCTCTCTTTTCTCTTCCTCTATCTTCCTGAAAAGAAAGAAGAAAAGCAGGGGTTTACCAAGGTTCTGTCTGCAACGCCTGTTCGGTCAGCCGTTGCAGGTGCCGTTGCAGCTTGGGTCAAGCCCTTGAAATCGCTCGATTTGAGGGGGTTTTGACGATGCCGAAGGGTTCCCAGTTCGAAGATCTGGCCGCGCAGGCTGCCCGGAACATCGATGTGGCACGGGCGGCTGGCGAGCAGCTGACGCTGTTGCCCGACACCGGCCCCGTGGCTGTTCCGGCCGAGGGTCAGCGCCCGCCGCGCGGCAAGGGCAAGATCACCAGCCAGCTGCGCGACTGGTGCGCGGCCAAAGGCTACCGGATGCCCGAGGACCAGCTGATCCAGATCGCGGGCATGGCGTCGACCGAGGATGTGTTCCTCTTCGCCATGCAGCGGACCGAGCAGGTCTTGGCCTGGGCCGAGGCCGGGGCGCGGCAGACCGCCCAGGTGATCCGCGACGGCGCGCTGGTCGAGGTCAAGCTGGACACCAGCGCGACCATGGCGCAGCGGGTCACCCTCTTCACCACGATCTACGCGGCGGCCGTGAAGGCGGCGGACAGCCTGCTGCCCTACGGCCTGGGCAAGGTCACGCCCGACGCCTCGCCCACCACCGTGGTGCCGGTCTTCGTGGCCAGCCCGGTGCAGCAACCCGCCTCTCGCCCTGGCGATCAGGCCCGCGACGTGACCCCGCAGGACCGCCGCATCGGTCCGCCACCGATGCCCGCGCAGGTCCAACAAAATCAAGGGGTTAGCCAAGGCGCATCCGACCAGTCGGACAGCGCCAGTCGGACGGAAGGGCCAAGCACATGAAATCATTGGCACAATTCGGACGTAACCGGCTGATCAAAAATCAGCAGTCGCGCGGCCTCGCCCTGCCGATCGGCGGCGCCCTGGCGCTGGCCTCAACCCCCACCCCCCCTTGCGCCTGCCGGGCCTCGCGCCCGCGCCGCGACCCCCGGGGGGGCGTCCGCGCGCCAGTCTCTCTCCCCCCCTCTGTGACCCCATACGGACTTTCCGGCCCAACCACGCCCGGAAAAAAATCGCGAACAGTGGTCGCGCCTCAGGGGGGTAGGGGGGAGAGGCCTCTGGCTGCCCCGGAAAACCGGGCGGACCGTCTGGCCGAGGGGGTGCGGACATGAACCCCGCGACCCTGAGCCCCGAAGTCGTTCTTGCGCGTGCAGAGATGCTGGCAGGAATGTCGGCAAGTGAGGCTGTGGCAAGCCTAGACGGCGATTTCGCCGAAGGCAATATCCCTGATGACACCCGGTTTGAGTTCCCCGGCCCGGTGGCCGAGGCCTATTACTGGGATGACGCCGACGTGGTGGCCATCCAGGGGCCGGTCGGCAGCGGCAAGACGACGACGAAGATGCGCCGCAAGCTGCGCCGGGCCCGGATGATGCCTCGATCGGTGATCGACGGGGTGCGGTACTACAAGTGCCTCTTCGTCCGCGAGACCTACCGCCAGCTCTGGGCCACGGTGATCCCGTCCTACCTGGAAACTTTCCCCAAGGAGCTGGGCGCCTGGTCTGGCGGCCGTGGTGACCCGGTGCGCCACCACATCCGGTTTTCTGACGAGTACGGCGAGATCGACTTCATCGCCGAGTTCATGGCCTTTGGCGACGACATCGCCGCCAGCTTGCGCGGCCTGCAGGTGACCGACCTGGACATCAGCGAGGCGGACACAAACCCGCTGGAGACCCTGACCTTTGGCGTCGGCCGGATCAACCGCTACCCCGCCCGCCAGCACTTCGAGGGCTACGCGGCCGACCAGCGCAGCTACGGGCAGATCGACTGCGATTTCAACGCGCCTGACGAGGACAACTGGACCTTCAAGGTCTTCCACGATGACAAGGGCCGTGAGGAGATCGCCAAGCAGCTGACGGCCACCCTGCCTGAGGGTGCAAAGCCGATCCGGCTGACCTTCCACCGGCAGCCCGGCTATGGCGAGCCCGGCACGGAAAACCTGCAGAACCTCTCGCCCGGCTACTACGAGCTGCAGATCGCCCTGAACCGCCTGGCGGGCAAGTCCGACGTGACCAACCGCATGGTCTACAACAGGACGACGTACCTGCGCGCCGGCGAGCCCGTGTTCGCCAGGGAGTTCAGCCGCAGGATCCATGTGGCCGAGGCCACGATCGCCCCGGATCCCGGCCTCCCCCTCCTGATCGGCCTCGACCAGGGCTTCAAGGGTGCGGCCGTGCTGGGCCAGTTCGATACGCCCTACCACTGGACCATCCTAGCCGAGCTGCATTTCCCGAATGAGCGGCTGATGGCGGCCGAGTTCGGGCGCCGGCTGGCCGAGCTGATCCAGAAGCGGTTTTCCCACCTGCGCCTGGGGGATGGCTGGGGCGACATGGCCGGCGAACAAGGCGCATCGCACGCCACCGATGAAAACGCGACTTGGAACAAGATCGTAGGGCAGACCGTAGGCTTCCGGGTGCGCCCGCAGCGCATCGGGACCAACCGGATCCAGCCCCGACTGGAAGCGGTGCGGGCTGCACTGGAGTTCGTCCAGGGCGGCCGGCCCGGTCTGCTGATCGATCCGAGCTGCAAGTTCCTGATCCGGGGCTTTGAGGCCCGGTACGTTTGGACCGACCAGGTCGACAGCAAGGGGCAGAAGCACAACGACGCCAGCGGCGACAAGCGCAAGGTGCCGGACAAGCGCCTGACCGAAGCCAACGTGATGGACGGGCTGCAATATCTGGCCCTGTCCCAGCACAAGGCCAACGGGCTCAGCCCGATCAGTTTCCCCCGTCAGGGCCACGGGCCGGACGGGCAAGATGGCGGCCGTTGGGGCCGCCCTGCCGAGCCTGCCGGGGGGCTGTCCACCCGGTATGACCCACTCAACCCCTATGGAGATTGACCATGAACCGCATGTTGCGCTGGTTTGAATACCAGCACCTTCCCCCCAAGCTGCAGGAGATCAGCGCGCCCGTCGCCGAGCTGGCCCGGCAGATGGATGCTTGCCTGCCTGAAGGCCCGGAAAAGACCGCTGGGCTGCGCAAGCTGCTGGAGGCAAAGGACTGCTTTGTCCGCGCCGACATCGAGGGCCGCGCCCCCAAGGCGGAGGGCTGACCGATGCATGACAGCGAAGCCATCCAGATGATGAAGCGCGCCAGCCACGAGATCAAAACGCTGCGTCGCACTATCGATCAGCTGGCGCCCAAGGCGGACGCGTACGACGCGATCCGCCAGATGCAGGACCTGATGCCTCGCCGTTCGCAGGGCATGAGTGAAGACGTTGCCTACCTCCTCGATCGACGGATCAAGGAGCTCCAGGACCAACCCAAACCCACATCGGAGACTGATCAATGACGAAGGCAAAGACCACGGATCTAGAGGCCGAAGCGGCAGCAGCTGCGGAGGCGGAAGCCAAGGCCCAGGCTGAAGCCGCCGCCGCTGAGGCGGAGGCCACCGCGAAGGCGGAGGCGGAAGCAGCGGCAGCGGCGGCCGAGGCGGAAGCAAGGGCACAGGCCGAAGCGGCAGCAGCTGCAGAGGCGGAAGCCAAGGCCCAGGCGGAAGCCACCGCCGCCGCAGAGGCAGAGGTCGCCGCGAAAGTCGAGGCGGAAAAGGCGGCTGCAGCAGCGGCGGCCGAGCCGGAGCTGAATGTCGATACCCTTGCGCGGTTGGCCAAGATGATCACTGACCTGAACGTGACGGGTCACCGTCCCGGCCTGATCAGCGATCTGCAGGATCTGCATGGCCTGCAGGTTCTGAAGGACGGCGAAACCGGCCTGATCAGCCTGGTATGCGAGGGCATCAGCACCGAACCGGTCGAGGGCATGGAGACGGCGCTGACCAACTGGGCTAATGCGGCCCGTCGATACATCGCAAAGGCGGCTGCCTGATCATGATCACGATCCGCCCCTGGGAGGACTATGCCGCCATGGCCGTCTTCAACCGGCTCGACCTGCATGACCAGATCGAGGCCGAGCTGGTCAGGGGCGCATCCTGCACCGCGCTTGCGCTGTTCGCCGACTGGCGGGCCGCGCAGGCGCACGCACCGCTGTCGCTGATCATCCATTCCGGCCCGGCCGCGCGGCCCTTCGCAGTGCTGACCCTGGGCAACACCGGCCAGGCAGGAGTGGCTGAAGCCGCACTGCTGGCTGCTGACCATGTCCGCCATCGGATCGACCTTTCCCGCCTGGCGGTGGCGATCCGGCGCCGTCTGCCTGCATGGTGCGCTGAGGCCGGTGTGAACCGGATCGAGGCGCGCTGCTGGCTGCAGCACCCTACCGCCGCGCGGCTGTTGGCCGCGATCGGCTTTGTGCATGAGGCCACCCTGCCTGGTTTCGGTCGGGATGGTCGCGCGACGTTCCGCCAGTTTGCCTGGACACGCCCACCGTTTTTCGAGCCTTCGACCTTGCCGCCTGACCCCATCGCAACCCCAGAACCTCAGGAGGTTTGATCCCATGTGTGTACCGAAAGTGAAGGCACCGAAGCCCGTCCAGGTGGCCGCCTACGACAACGAAGAAGCCCTGCGCCAGGCTGACCTGGAGGCGGGCTTGCGCCGCCGCCGCCGTGGCGCCGCCGCCAACATCCTGACCGGCCCCGGTGGGATCCCGGCCAGCGCCACCATGGGGGGCGGCGCATGAACGCCCTGACCCCGAAGTCCGCCTTCGAGGAAGGCAAAACCACGGCCGAGCGTGACATGGCCCGCTGGTCGGAGCTGAAGACTGACCGCAGCCAGCATGAGCAGATGTGGTCAGACATCGCCCGCCTGTTCCGGCCCCAGCGTGGTGGCTTTGGCCTCGACGATCCATCTGGCCGCATCCTCGAAAAGCCGCTGTCCAGCGCGCCAATCCATGCCCAGAACAACTTCTCGGCAGGCCTCTATGGCACGCTCACCAACCCGGCAAACCGCTGGTGTGGTCTTGCCTCAAATGACCCTGAGGCCAACAAGAACCACGAAAACCGCGTCTGGCTGGACCGGGTGACTGACATCGTGCTGAACAGCTTTCAGCCGTCGGTTTCGACCTTCTACACCGCCGCCCAGCAGGTCTATGGCGACGTGGCCGCCTTTGGCAACGCCGCCCAGTACGACGAGATCCGCCTTGAGGAGCGCAAGATCCTCGACATCACCGTCAGCCTGTCGGAGATCGTCTACGACATCGACGCCTATGGCCGGGTCTGCGAAGTGGTCCGCAAGTTCATGCTGACGGCCGAGCAGGCCCTGGGCATGTTCGACGGCAAGGACGATCAGCCCCCTGCCAAACTGACCGAGATGGCAGAAAAGGGGGACCGCACCCGCTTTGCCTTCTACCACCGGGTCGGCAAAAACATGGCTTTCCGCAAGGGCCGCATGGGCCCGGTCGGGAAGGCCTGGTACTCCCGCTATTCGACCGAGGTGGACAGCACCTTGATCCGGGTCCGCGGCTACGACGAAATGCCGTTCTTCGCCCCCCGCTGGGATGTGGACACCGGCCACACCTACGGCACCGGCCCGGCCTTTGCGGCACTGGCCAGCGGCCGCCTGCACCATCGCATGACGGACGCCACCATCCGGGCGGCACAGCGGGCGGCCGACCCGACCATCCTTGCGCCCGATCGGGGCGACTGGCCCCTCTCTGGCCTGATCCAGCCTGGCAAAGTGGTCTACGGCGCCATGAACCTGCAGGGGCAGGAAATGCTGAAGCCGCTCGACGTGTCGGGCCGGCTGAACCTCACCCTGCAGGAGCGCCAGGCGGTGATGGAGGAGATCCGTGACGCCTTCCACTACAGCCTGATGTCGCTGGCCGGCCGCACCGGCATGACGGCCACGGAAGTCATGGCAATCACCGAAGAACGCCAGCGCCTCTGGGCCCCGCACCAGGGCCGCCTGCAGGAAGAGTACCTGGCGCCCAAGGTGGCCCGCCGCTTCGCGCTCCTCTGGAAAGCCGGGCAGATCCCGCCCCCGCCCAAGGGGCTGGCCGGCAAGGAGCTGCAGGTCGTCTACAAATCGGCAGCAGCTGCAGCCCAGCGGAGCGTGGAGGGCAACGCGGTCCTGCGGATCCTGCAGGACATCGCACCACTGGCGCAGATGAGCCCGGAGGCTGCGCAGCGGTTGGGTGACCGCCTCGATCCTGACGGTGCGCTTGAGATCCTGATTGAGGCGCGCGGTGCCCCGGCTGGGCTGATCCGGTCGCGCGAGGAAGCCGACGCGCGGACCGAAGCCCGCCAGCAGCAGCAGCAGCAGATGCAGGCCATGCAGGCGATGCAGGCCGGTACCGGCATGGTCAAGGATCTGGCGGGCGCCCAAGCGCAGCTGGCGCCGCAAGGGCAGGGGGCGGCCGCGTGAAGATCTGGACGCCCGTCACCCTCCTCCAGGCCGTGTTTCCAAGGTCTGCCAGGCGCGAGGTGGCAGCCAAGGCCAAGCGCTGGACGGCCGCCGCAGCCAAGGATCCGCGCCTTGCGACAGATCTGATCACCCTGGGCGGCGTCCTGACCGGACAGCCGGCCATGGTGCAGGACGGTTGGCCCACTCCCGCCCTGCCTGACCCTGCCCGCCTGGCCTATGAGGCCGGGCGCCGCGACACGGCCCTTCAGCTCCTGGCGCTGATGAGCCTGACCCCGACCGAACTCAACGCCCTTGTGAAGGAAGATGCCTATGAACCGTATTCCGATGACTGATTTCGCGCGCGATCGCCGCACGTTTGCCCCTGCCGATGATCCGTCCCCGGCGCCGGCTCCTGCACCCGCGCCGGCGCCGGCCCCGGCGCCTTCACCCGACCCAGCACCGGCGCCCGCCCCGGCGGCGGGAGCCAAATGGTTTGAGACGGACAGCTTCAGCACCGAAGAAAAGCAATGGCTGGCTGCGCGCGGGTTGACCGAGGATGATCCGCTTGCGGCCATCCCCAAGATGGTGAAAGGCCACCGGGCTGCAGAGCAGCGCATCGGCAAGGGCCTCGACACGATCCTCGACAAACCGGCCAAAGACCAACCTTACGCAGAGTGGGTAGCCGCGAACCGCGAAGCCCTGGGCCTGCCAAAGGATGAGGCGGCCTACCAGATCGCCCCACCAGAGGCCTGGCCGAAGGATGCGCCCTGGGACACTGCCCGGGAAGCCAAGGCCCGTGCGATCGCGGTCAAGTACGGCGTGCCCAATGAGGCCCTGCAGGAGCTGGTGGCGCTGCAGGCTGAAGGCGCGATGGAAAGCTACTCCACGGCGGCCGCAATGGGAGAAGAGGCCAAGCGGCAGCTGATGTCCGATCTGGAGAAGGATTTCGGGACCCAGACCCCTGCCGTCATCCAGCGCGCCAAGCAGGGTGCACAGGCCGTGGCGGAGAAGGCGGGCCTCGATATGTCGGCCCTGGCAAACCTTTCCGATGTGCTGACCGACAAGCTGGGAGACGCCAACACCATCCGGTTCATGAATGCGATCGGGGAGATGCTGGGAGACGATGCGGCACTTGGCCTAGGCAAAGGGGGCGGCCTCACGACGACGCCGGCTGATGCGCGCGCCGAGCTGGCAAAACTGCGCGCACCGGGCGGTGAGTACTATGAGGCCACCAGCAAGGGTGACCGGGCAGCGATGGAGAGGCTGAAGCCGAAAATCGACAACCTCACCAAGATCGCCGCCAAGGGCTGATCCGCTCCACCTCCGTGTCAAGAAAAAAATGTGCCCGCCCTTTCCCAAGGGGCGGGCACATCTCGTATCCCGGCCATCTTGACCGACTAGGGAAAGTGTGTCTTTTCTGATGGTCGACGGGCACCCCGAGACATCGGGTCCAGATGACAGCCGGAAAGCACGGCCACCCAGAGGGGTGATGCGCCCAGTGGCGCTGGCCCTCAGGACGGGTCCGCATCGATCGGGCACCCCTTCCGAAAGCTCACACATCAACGTCAGTTTTCGAAAGGAGAGGGCTCATGTCCCTTGTCGAACAGCACCACAAATTGACCTATCGCGACAACGTCATCATGGTCGCGCAGCAAAAGAAAAACCCTCTGATGGGCGCCGTGACCGAGAGCATGGTCAAAGGCGAGGCCGTCCGGGCCGCCGACCTGCTGAACGCGGTCGAGTACGTCTACGGCGAAGGCCGCAGCCGCCGCAACGTCGAGAACCCGATCGGCGGCACCGCCCGCTGGCTGGTCCGCCCCGACTGCATCGAGAGCGGCCAGTACATCGACATCGAAGACAAGCTCGACATGGCTGTCGATCCGACCTCGAATTTCGTGAAGGGCCACACCATGGCTGTCACACGCGGTTGGGCCGACCGGATCCTCGGGGTCCGCAAACAGGGCTCTGCCTTTGTTGTGACCGATGGCGGCATCATGGGCTATGCCCGCGAAGGAAAGACGCCCGGCGCCGGCACCGCGTTGCCTGGCGCCCAGTCCATCCCGGTCAACGCTTCCGGCCTCACCGTCGCCAAGCTGCGCGCCGCCCAGCTGAAGCTGAACGAGGCAGAGTTTGGTCTGGAGGATGACGGCGACGTCCTCTACTGCATGATCGGCCCGAAGCAGAAGGATGACCTTCTGGCGATCGCCGAGGCATCGGCCACCCCCCTGAACGCCTTCCAGATCCAGCAGCTGGTCGACGGCAAGCCGACGATGCTGATGGGCATGAACTGGATCTACTCCAACCGTCTGCCCAAAGTCGGCAACACCAGGTACTGCCCGGTGTGGTCGAAGAACAACATCGCGGTTGGCGTCTGGGAACCCCTGCAGGGGGATCTCTGGAACGACACTGGGGCCAAAAACCTGCCGGTCTGCCGCGTCTGGGCTCGCCTCGACGCTGTCCGAGCGCAGGACAAAGGCGTCGTCATCATCGAGTGTAACGAGCCGTAAGGCCCGGCATCCGCTGACGGGTAGGGCTAGCCCCTGCCCGTTTTCCCCATTCCAGGCAAAGGATCTTCACCATGCCCGTCGTCAATCTCAAATCCACCGTCTTCAAGGCCGACAGCGATCCGCTGGGCGCCGAACCGAAACCCGAGCTGGCCCGTGGCCGTCCGATCGTCATCACGGGCAGCATGGCCAACGGCGCGACCGACAGCGCCGCCTCGAAGTATCTGCTGGGTGAGCTGCCGTCTGACTGCATTCTCGACACGCGCACGTTCTTCAAGGTCGATCTCTGGGGCTTTGCCGACATCCGCATCGGCACCTTCACGGACCCGGCCGCCCTGGTCACCCAGACCAAGGCCACCGAAGCCATCGCCACCCCGGTCGATGTTGGCGACGCCAAGCACGGCATGCCCCTCTGGCAGGCCTGCGGCCTTGCGGCTGATCCGGGTGGCAACATCGGGATCTATGCCCATGCCGCCGCCGGCGCGACCGGTGCGGGCAGCATGAAGTTCGAGATCCACTACCGCTACCGCTGAGGGGTTATCGGCCCCAACCAACTATTGACCGGGGCCCACCGAGGCCCCGGTCTTCGCCAAACCAAAGGCTCCGCACATGCCATCGATCGCCGCGACCTCGACCATTGTTGCCCAGGCCTGGCGGTTCATGGAGCTTTCCCCGATCAGCAGCTTTGGCGACGACACCGAACAGGCGCAATCGGCGGCCGAGCAGTACCCGATCGCCCTGCGCGAGTGCCTTGCCCGGGCCGACTGGAGTTTCGCCAGCACCCTGGCCAATCTGCCGGCGGCGACCCGCCCCCAGACCGTCGCAGATGACCCGGAACTGCCCTACTTCTTTCAGGCCCCGGGCAACCTGGTGCGCCTGATCGAGGTTGGCACTGCCACCACCCGCTGGCGCCTCGATCGTGATGGCCTCAGGGCCAGCGATCCGGCACCACTGCGGATCCGTTACACCGAAGAAATCACCAATGAGGCGATCCTGCCGGCCACGTTCCAGACGGCCGTCGCCTACCGCCTGGCCATGCTTCTGGGACCGCGCTGGCTGGGCACCGTGTCTAAGCTGCAGGGCCTCGATCGCGCCTTCGAGCTGCAGATCGGCCGCGCCAAGAAGGAAGACGCCCGGAGCGCCAGCGCTGAACGCTACGACGACATCGCCGATGCCGGCGACTGGTCGCAACACGCCACCTGGTAGGAGCGCTGCATGGCCGTCCAGTTCTCTGTCGCAGTCCGCAACGCCCGCCTCGATGCGATCGAGGCCGCGATCGGCGCCTCCCCGACGCTGGAGCTGCGCACTGGGGCCCCACCAGCAAATTGCGCGGCGGCCGACACCGGCACCGTGCTGGCCACCATCGCCCTGCCGGCAGATTGGATGGATCCTGCAGCTGGTGGCGCCAAGGCTCTTGCGGGCACCTGGCAGGACCTGACGGCCGACGCCAGCGGGTCCTTTGGCCATTTTCGGATCAAGCAGGGTGGCGCCTGTGGATTTCAGGGCACCTGCGGTACTGGCGGCGCGGATCTGGTCATGGACAGCGCTAGCGTCACGGCTGGCCAGCAGGTTTCGATCGTGAGCTTCAACCTTACTGAAGGCGGGGCCTGATTGATGGCAGACATCGACCTTGGTCCACTTGTCCCACGGCCCCGCGATCCAGCGGATGTCTTCGTTGTGGTCAACAACACCGTGTCGCCGACCGAGACCATGGCGCTGGTGACGATCCCCGAAAACAACCCGCGCCGGTACTACATCTTCGAGGATTACAATTCCGGGGTAAGCCCGGGCCTCGCGCAGGTCGCGTCAGGGACCGGCGCGGGGACCAACGTAGACGGAAGCATGCCTGACGCTGAGGGCTTTGGTTGGTTGCGCAACAACTTGGGAACGACCGCGACGGGGCGCGTCGGGCAGTGGGTTGGCGCGTCCATGAGGCTCGGAAACGGCTATGCCCGGCACAGGAGCCGCCACCGCTTTCTGGTTCTGTCCGATGGGGTCACGGCCGCCTACACGTTCAGGACCGGCTTCCTTGACAGCATGACGGCAGAGAGCACGGACGGTGCGTTCTTCCGCTACACCCACTCGGTCAACGGCGGCAGGTTTCAGGCGGTGTGCCGGTCCAATGGTAGCGAGACCGGCAGTGTCGTCGACACCGGGGTCACGGCCGCGATCGATACGTCGTACATTTTCGAGGTGATCGTCAATGCCGCCGGGACGGAGGCGTTGTTCTACATCGACGGGACGCTGGTTGCGACAATCACGACCAACATTCCGACCGGTTCGGGGCGGGAGACGTCGGCGGGATATCTGGTCATCCGGTCAGTCGGAACCGGTGCGACCACCCCCTTCTGGACCGATTACCAGCTCCTCGAATACTACAGGCCGGACCGGTAATGGGCATCCTCGTTCTCAATGGCGACCGCATCGTCCTGAACGGTGACACCGTAAGCCTTGGCGGACCTGACATCGCCGGCACCGCCAACCTGTCCTTGGCACCGCCCGCTCTGTCGGCCGCTGGGGCGGTAGCCCAGCTTCCCATCCATGGCGCGGCCACGCTCGACCTGGCCGCCCCGGAGCTGGCCGGGGGCGGCCAGATCCTGTCGCGGGGCGCTGGCTTCGCCATTCTGCAGGGCATCGTGCTGCAGGGCGCCGGCGCGGTCATCATTCCGGCCGATCCACCCATCGACTGGGATCCGCCGCTGGTCCTTGAAGCGTCTGCCCTCATCGGCCAGGCGCTTCGGTTCATGCGGCTGCACCCGATTGCCCGCTTTGCCCCGGATACCGAACTTCGCCCCGCCCTGCAGCAAGCCTTCGACAGCGCGATGGATGATTGCCTGGCGGCCTGCGACTGGAGCTTTGCGTCGACCCTCGCCCGCCTGCCTGGCGCCGCGCTGCCACAAGGCGTGACCGCAGACGATGCTTTGCCCACGACCTGCCAGCTGCCAGGCGACCTGGTGCGCATTCAATCGGTCCTGCCTGTCGGTGCCCGCTGGAGGATCGACGGGGCCCGCCTGCGCAGTGAAGCGGCTGCCCCGATCACCATCCGCTACACGGCCCGAGTAAGCCGCGAGGAAGTTCTGCCGGCCAGCTTCAAGACGGCCGTGGCCCTTCACATCGCAGCCCGGCTGGCCGCCCGCTGGGCAGGGTCGGGCGCCGAGCCTGAAAGCCTCCTGGCCGACGCAGTCCGCACCCTGCGCCGTGCCATGCGAGAGGACGGCCGCACCGCTGCGGCCGAGCGGATCCTTGACGCGCCGGACCTTGGCTATGGCGGCGACGCCGACTGGGCACATGAGGCCATGGCATGACGCGCACCAGCCCCCCGCAGGTCAGCTTTGCATCGGGTGAGATCGATCCGCTCCTCCACCGCCGGTTTGACTACCAGAGGTTTCAGAGTGGTCTGGCAATCTGCCGGGGTTACCTCCCGCTAGCCCAGGGTGGCTTCACCCGGGCGCCGGGCACCCTCTACAAGGGCAACACCCCAGCCAATGCCGAAGGCGCCCTCCTGCCCTTCACCTTCGCGGTGAACGATGCAGTGGTGCTGGAATTCACCAATCTGCAGATGCGCGTCTGGCGCTATGGCCAGCTGGTGATGTCCGGCCCAGACCCTTACGTCCTCACCACGCCCTACCCGCTGGCGTCCCTTCAGAAGCTGCAATGGGTGCAGTCGGCCGATGTGATTTACCTGGCTGACGGCATGCGGCCCATCCAGAAGCTTTCCCGCCTGGCGCTGAACAACTGGACCATCTCGGACTTCAAGCCCAACACCGGCCCGTTCCGGGTCCAGAACCTCACGAAAACCCTGACCGTGCAGGCCAGCGCTGCCACCGGCAGCGTGACCCTGACCGCCAGCTCTGCCCTTTTCGCGGCCAATCACATCGGCAGCCTGATCGAGCTGAAGCCGACCGACAACACTGCGGTGCCACTCTGGACTAGCGGCGAAGAGACGATGTCGGTGGGGAACCTGCGCCGCTATGGGCGCAACGTCTATCAGCTGACCGTCACCGGCGGCCGCATCGGGTCCAACCCGCCCATCCACGAAGAAGGTGAAGAGGCGACGGATAACAGCACCAAATGGCTGTTCCTGAGCAACGACATCGGGGTCGCGCGGATCACCGCCGTCGCCAGCGGTACCAGCGCCACCGCTACCGTCCTGCAGCGCCTGCCCAAGGCCGTTGTCGACAGCCCGACCTATCGCTGGTCAGAGGGTGCCTGGTCGGACCGCTATGGCTACCCGGCCACCCTGGAGATCTATGACCAGCGCCTCGCGGCGGCGGCCACCGCATCCGAGCCGCGCACCGTCTGGTTCTCGACGGCCGGCGACTTTTCGGACTTCGCACCAAGCGTCGAGGCAGACGGCGCCTTCGCCTACACCATCGCCGGCGACAACACGGTCAACCGGATCTTGAACCTGGCGCGCGGTACCACCGGCCTGCACATCCTCGCCCTGGGCGAGGAGTACAGCACGCGGTCTGACAGCCGCGCCCAGGTCATCGGTCCGACCACGGCCGTGTTCACGACCAACTCGAAGAAGGGGTCGCACACGGCCCGGCCGATCGCACCGGACGGAAGCCCCATCTTCATCAGCAGGGACCGCCGCCGCCTCATCATGATGAACTACAGCATCGAGGCGGAAGGCGCCCGGCCGGTCATCCTCAGTCGCGCCAGCCAGCATCTGGGAGCTGATCCCTTCGAGCAAATCGTGTGGCAGTCCTCACCCGAGCCGATGGGCTGGTTGCGCCGTGCTTCCGGAGATCTGGCAACCATGGTCTTTGACGCGGCCGAGGAAGTGCTGGGTTGGGCCACCGTGCCGATTGCCGGCGGCTTCTGCGAGGCCATGGCCGTCACCCCGAACGCTGATGGTACCGCCGACGAGGTGATGATGATCGTGCGCCGCACCATCAATGGCGAGACCGTGCGCTTCATCGAGATCATGACCCCGATCTTCGGTCTGCTGGATGGATCCCAGAACATCAGCGATGCCTGCCATTTCTTCGCCTCATCCGAGCTGACGGCCGAGCCCGCCGCCCGCGTCTTCTCTGTCCCGCACCTCATTGACCAGACCGTTTACGCCTGGACCGACAATGGCGAGTTTGGCCCCCTGCAGGTGACTGCCGAGGGCGAGGTCACGTTGCCGGCAGATGTCGGCCACGCCTTTATCGGCCTCTTTGATGACACCCACTTTGCCGAGACGCTGGACATCCAGGCGGCAGCGGCCGACGGCAACACCATGGGCCGCGCCAAGCGCCTTCACTCGAAATTCGGGGTTGGCCTGCACAATACCGCGCAGGGCTACATCCAGGTGGTGGAGCGTGATTTTGCCCAGACGCCGCGCCTCTCCAACCGACGCTTCATGGTCGCGCGCGGTGTTGCCGCCACCCTGACGCAGACCGCCTACTCGGGCGTCACCCAGATCCCCGATCCGTCCGGCTTCGCCACTGAGTTGGCCTTGCGGTTTTCCCCCTGCAACGGCGCACCGATGACGGTGACCGCGATCGTACCCATTGTGCAGGAGGCGGGTCGCTAATGTGTATTCTGGGAGCAGGCGCCCTTCTGGGCCTTGGGGGCGCTGGTGCAGCCACCGCCGCCGGCGCGACGGCAGCTGCCACCACGACGGCAAGCACTCTTTCGACCCTCGCCACGATCGCCTCGATCGGCGGCACGGTCTTTTCGGGGGTGAACGCCTACCGGTCCGGTCGGGAGCAGGCCGCTGCCATCGAAAACCAGGCGGTGACCGAGCGCGCGCTGACGGCCACACAGGACGCGCGCCAACGGGCCAAGATGTCATCGGTCATCCGGCAGCAGACGGCCGAGCTGGCCGCGCGCGGCGTGCAGATGGACAGCCCAACCGCGGTTTACCTTGGCCAGACAGCGGCGCAGGAAATGAGCTTCGACAGCCAGGCGATCCGCAGTGATGGCGCCGCCCGCCAGGTGGAGCTTTCGACGCAGGCCAAGCTGACCCGTGCCAATGCCACCGCTGGCCTTTGGAAGGGTGTCATCGGCGGGGCGAGCGAGTTCCTGACAGCCGGTCCCGACATCTGGCCCAATCTCTTCGGGGAAAGGCAGCTGGCATGATCACTGTCCCCCAGGGTGGCATCGTCGCCGGCCGCGCCGCACAAATCGACATCTCCCAACAGCCTGACATCGCCGGCATGATCGCACAGGCAGCGGATCCGGTTGCCGAGAAGTTCGGCCAGATCAAGGCTCAGCAGCGCGCCATCCAGGTGGAAAGCACCAAGCTGGAGATCGTCAAAGAGATCGGTACGGAGCGGCAGCGCTTTGATCAGATCACCGACCCGGCCCAGATCGACGCAGAGTGGCCGCAGGTTGAGGCGGCGATCATGGACAAGTATGTCAACGCCAAGGGGCCAGACGGCAAACCGCTGCTGACCCCGGAAGAGGCGGATGCCCTTGGCCTGACGATCAAGGACCTGTCCACCCGCCACGGGCTTGCCCTGGGCGAGCGCGCGATCAACCTGACCCAATCGCAGGCCACAGCCGCCTGGACCGCAGCGCGGCTGGACATCGTGAACACCGCCGCGACGGCCGACCCGGACACCATGGAGGCCATGCTGGAGTTCGGCGAGGCCGCGATCGACCAGCGCCTTGCCGCCGGCGTCATCATGCCGGCCGACGCGGCAACAGAGAAGGCCGCCTTCCGCTACGACGTGATGAACGCCCGCGCAATCTCGGCAGTCTCCAAGGATCCCGACACGTTCCTCGTCGAGTTGGAGGCCGGCGACTTCAACGATCTGGGCGCCGAGCGTGTGGCCGCCCTGAAGGTGACTGCCCAGACCGAGATCAACCAGCGACTGGCGGCTGAAGAAAAAGCGGTTGAGGCCGCCACAAAAACCCGGACCGACGCGATCGGCAAACGCCTGGGCACCATCGCGGATCTGGCAGCCAAGGGACGGCTGGTTGAGGATGAGGACTATCTCAGCAATCCCGAGGTGCAGGCGCACCCGGAATATGCCAAGGCCAAGGCGGCGATCGAGCTGCGCAAGGCCACCCCTGGGCTGGAGCAGATGACTGTAGCCCAGCTTGACGCCTTGATCGAGGCAGAGGCCAAACGCCCGATCAAGGAGAGCTGGCAGAACGAAACCCTGACCGTCCTGCGATCGATGCGCGACAAGAAGGAAACGGCCTACGGGACCGACCCAAAAGCCGGCGCTGCAGCGTCCGGCCTTCCCGTGCCGCTCTTGCCTGAGTTCGATCCTGCCAGCCCCGAGGCCTTTGCGGCAGCCCTGTCGGAGGCCGTCAGCTTTGACGGCTACCTGCGCGAGGGTGGCTATACCAAGCGATCGGCGGTCTTCAATACCGAAGAGCGCACCGCCCTGAAGGCGATCCTCGACCCCAAGGCCGAGGCTGGCCCGAAGGTTGCCCTGGCAACTGCAATCATCAACGGGACCGGTGGCAATGTCGCCCCTGTGCTGAATGACCTTGAGGCAGACCCGGTGTTTCGCCGGGGGCTGAAGGTCCTGTCGGTCACCGGCGACACTGCACTGACCGAAGCGATCCTGCGTGGCGGCCAAAAGGTCGAGGCCAAGACCGCCGTGCTGCCCAGCCGCAAGGAACAGATCCTCGCCTTCGATGCCCTGACAGGTGGGGTATTTGACGATGCCCCGGCCGTGAAGGGGGAGATCATGGAAGCCGCCTTGGCGCTTTATGCCGACAGCGCGGCCGGCATCGATGGCGAGACCACGGGCAGCGAGGGGTTCATCATCGACGGTGAGGCCTACACCCTTTACGGCCAGTCGGTGCAGCGCCTCCTGGGTGCCCAGCCCGACCGGAACGGCAATCTGACGATCGGTGGGATGCAGGAAGTGAACGGTGCGCTGACCGTCCTGCCGCCAGGGGTTTCGGTCGAGGATGTCGAGGCCAACTTCGATCGCCTGGGCCAGCGCCTGATGGGTGGCGTCTGGGATACCAGCCGAGGGCAGGGCGAGTGGGTCTATGCCCCGGATGAGGGCGTTGACGCGCCTGGAGCTGCGATCAAGTCCGCGCCCACCATGGAAGCGCGCCTGGCCCCGTTCAAGGGCGCCAGCATCTATGGCGGTGTTCCTGACTTTGGGGCGAACCCGGCGCAGCGCATGGGGGCAGTGAGCCTGCGGCGTGTCGGCGAGACCGAAGTCTATGAGCTGGTCTACGAGCGCGGCGGTCGAATGTATGCCGTGCCCGAACAGGGCAAGGATCACGCCTACCGCTTCCGGCTGAAGGACCTGATGCGCGAGGCGGCAAAATGACCGAGCTTGCGATCGAGGACGAGCTGGCCCTGATCAAGCGTGGCGCACCGCCGGCGCCGCCGTCAGAGGATCTGCCCGCGCCGGAGGTCGGCGACCCCATGGCCCAGCTGTCGGCAACATGGCAAGAGGCCACGGCACCGGCGCCCGAAACCAAGGCGAAGACCCCGGCAGAGATCGATGCGGAGCTTGGCCTGCCCCCGGCAGAGACCGGGCTTGCCCCGCCACCCGCTGACGATGCCGGTACTTGGGACGTGCTGTCTGCAGCCTGGTCAGCCGAGACCATCAAGACCGATGCCTGGAATGATGGGGCCACCCGGCGCCGTAGTCTGGCCGAGGAAATGTGGGGCCTCTTGAGCGAAGAAGGCAGGAAGCGCGTCTGGGCCGACCGGGCCCGCCGTGGCTGGGCCAGCATGGAAGAGCTCATCACGGCCGAGGCTGGCCGGCAGGCGGCGGCCTCGCCCGACGTAGCGCGCGTCTGGGCGGGCTATCCGCTGTCGATCGACGACTTCAACCGCCAGATCGATGCCGCCCGCCTTGCCGATCTGGAGGAGGCGCAGGGCGTCCTCGATCAGCCAGGCGGCGCTATCGCCGAGTTTCTGGGCACTGCCGGCCGCGCCATCACCGATGAGACCAGTGTCATGCTGCTGCCATTCGGGCTGTCTGGCACCGCCTGGCGGACGATTGCCGGCGAAGCGGCCTTGGGCGCCCTTGGGGAAGCTGCAGTCCTGCCGAAGGAATACCGGGTGGCGCGCGAGCTGGACCTGCCTGACCCGGATCCCGTCAGCCGCATTGCCATGGGTTTCGTCGCCGGTGGTGCATTCTCGGCCGCGATCATCGGGCTTGGCCGTGGCTTCACTGCTCTGAAGGCCCGAGCTGACGCCCGCCGTGCCAGCCTTGGCGAAACCGCCCCGCCCGGGGTGGAGCGGATCGACCATGAGGCCGACATCGAGGAGGCTGAAGCCTACCTGCGCGGCGACCAGACCGTGGAGGAGCGGCTGGGGGGCTACGAGGGCGGTGCCCGGGCAGAAGCCCCATCCGATGGCACCCTCGGCAGCATCGTCGGTGGAGGCCGGCCCGCGCGTGTCGTGATGGCCAACTCTGCCGCAAAGCGCAGCCAGCCGGTCGAACCCTTGCTTGAGAGCCGTTTGGGCGAGGCCGTCGGAGCGGTGTACGGCCCGGGCTATGAGGTTCGCGTCTACAGTGGAGGTCAACCATCCGCTGAGCAGGGCGGCACCCGGGTTGGCAGCGTCCGTCACGATCACGGCAAAGCGGCCGATGTCCACATCTATGGCCCCGACGGCCAGCAGATCATGGGCGACGATCTGGCCCCGCTGGCCCAGTACTGGGCCGCGCAGCGCTATGGTGGCGTCGGCCTTGAGATGGAAGGTGGTGGCATCCACCTCGACATCTGGGAAACCCCGCCTGCCGGCGGAGGCATGGCCTGGAACTACAGCGCTGAGGGTGGCCAATACACCCCGGCCCAGCAGGCCGCGATCGAGGCTGGCATGCGAGGTGAGCTGCCACCGCTGCGCGGGACGCCCGGCAACGCCGCTCCCGGACCAAGCACTGCCCTACCCCCTGTCGGCCCGGACGCCCCGCCCGACTGGGAGCGGATCCGCAACGGGATCTTCGCCGGCGAAAGCGGCGCCGACTGGAATGCCCTGTTTGGCTACCAGAACCGCAAGGGCGGCAAGTTCAGCCACATCAAGCCCAGCGAGATGACGGTTGACCAGTGGCTGGCCTTCCAGGATCCAAACGGTCCCTACGGCCAATGGGTCGCGCGAACTCGCCCCGACCCCGAGAACGGCGTCGCGACCCCGATGGGGGCCTATCAGATCGTGGGTGACACCCTGCGGGCGGCCAAGAAGGCCCTTGGCCTGAAGGGCGACGAAGTCATGACGCCCGAGATGCAGGATTTCATCGCGCAGTGGATCTACCGCGAGCAGGGCGCCGGCGCCTGGCAAGGCTACCGGGGCCCGCGCGACAGCTACACCCCCGGCACGGTTGATGGCCCGGCGCCTCCAATGGGCGACACGTCGCGCGGCTATACCGGATCCGGTCAGGTCGCAGCCGGCGACGATATGCGCATCGATGTCGATTACGAAGTGGTCGACTACACCGATCTGATCCGCGCCTCAGGCGACCTGCAGCCCCGCGATCGGAGCCGGATCAACAGCGACGAATGGATTGCCTCGACCGCCGCCCGCCTCGACCCGGCGCTGCTGATGCCATCCCCGAACGCTGCAACTGGCACGCCGATCGTCGGCCCTGACAACATCATCGAAAGCGGCAATGGCAGGGCTGCCGTGATCGGCCGCGCCTATGAGCGCGTCCCCGATCGGGCACAGGCCTACCGGGGCGCGATCGAGGCAGCCGGCTTCACCATTCCTGCAGGGGTGGAGCGCCCAGTCCTGATCGCCCGCCGCAAGACGCCTTTGGACGATGCTGGCCGCAAGCGCCTGGTCATCGAGGCGCAGGACAGCGGGGTCGCACAGATGACCCCGACCGAGGTGGCCCGCGCCACTGCCCGCAATCTGCAGTCCCCGATCCTGTCGCGCCTCGATCCCAGCCAGCCCCTGGCATCGGATGCAAACGGCGGCTTTGTGCGCGCGGCACTTGCTACCCTGCCTCGATCGGCACGCAATGCCATGTTCGATCCGTCGGGGGCACTGAACGCCAACGGCCAGCGCCAGCTGCGCGAAGCCCTCTTCGCCCGCGCCTGGCCGGATCCCGACATTCTCGCCCGCTACACGGAAGGTGCGCTGGCCGAGCTGAAGTCCCTGATGGAGGCTCTGGAAACCGCCGCCCCCAGCTGGGCTGCGCTGCGCGCTGACATCGAGGCCGGGCTGGTCACCCCCGACATGGACATTGGCGGCCACGTCCTGGACGCCATGCGCCTGATTGCCGCCGCACGCGAGCTGTCGGCCAGAGAGGGCAAGGCAATCGCCAAGGCGGTGCAGGAGCTGCTGGACGATGTCGACCTGCTGACCGGTCCGGTAGCGCCCCTTACAGCCGCGCTGGTGCGCAAGATGTGGCGTGGCGGGCGAGCCGCCCCTGCCGACGAGGTCGCAGGTTTCCTGACCCGCTACGCTGACGAGGCGCGCAAGGCCGGCGCCGCTGGTGGCATGTTCGACACCCCCAGCCCGCGCGACGTCCTGCGAACCATCGACCCTGAGACCTTCAAGGATCTGCCCGAGGATCTGGGGCAGGCGCGCGGCTTTGCCACCCGCGAGAGCGAAGCCCCGGCCGAGGCCGTGCGCGATCTGCCAGACCAAGGCTTTGACCAGGGCGCGCAGTCGCCCGAGGCGGAAGCGGTCCATGCCGAAATCGAGGCCTCTGTCAGAGCCGCTGAGGAAGGCCCATTCGGGCCAGTGATCGAGGGCTATGAGGGCGACTGGCGTGGCGCTGCTGCCGAGCTTGAACGCCGTCAGACTGGAGAGGTGCCCGACGCCTTGAGCCATCCCGAAGTGGGAAAGATCGCTCTGGTCTGGGGCAAGGCCGGCGAGGATGACAGCACAGGCTATGGACTGGCAAAGCTGATCGCCTGGCATCCGGAAGTGCTGGACGATCTTCAGGGTCACCTCTCCCGGGCGACGATCGTGGACAGCCGTAGCCCGAACCGGGTCAACCTGCGCAGCGACACCCACAAATTCGGGGTTCGCCTGGAGTTCGACAACGTCAAGAAGACGTGGCTGCTGACGGGGTTCGAATTTGGGAAGCGGCGCCCGGAGCGGTCTTCAGCACGGCTCCGGGATATCTGGGACAGCTCGACTTCCCCGCCCCCGCCACTCGGCAAAGATAGTCCCGATCTTCCTGCGGTTCAAGATCGGCTGGATCCGGTGAACGTCGAGGCGCTGGCGATCGACCAAGCGCGCGCGGATCTGGGCGAGTTTGCCGACCTTGAGATCGACCTGCCCGACGGCACCACAGTCCGGGCGGGCGACATCCTTGATGACCTCGACGCCGACCGCACGGCCGACGAGGCGATCAACACCTGCCTTCTAAACCCGGCCGAGGCCTTCACCAAAGGAGCTGCCACATGACCAGCATGGCCGACTGCCTGCAGCGCGCGATCGACTTTGGCGCGATCGACCGCCAGCGCGGGATCTCGATCCGCGCTGAGCTGGACCAGCTGACCGCCCGCTATGAAAGCATCATGCCGGCAGCGCAGGCCAAAGCCCGTGCCGCCGCCGACCTGCGCGAGGCCAACAAGGCAAAGACCGCGCGCCGGCGCCATGTCGTGCTGAACCAGCTGCAGGCCATGAGCCGCATGCGCAACCTGATCCTGACGGCAAAGGATCCCGCCGCCGCGATCAAGAGCCTGGTCGAGTACAACCCGCTGGCCGGCACCAAGGGGGAGAGCGTCCGCTCACTGGCCGAGGCCTATGAGAGCACCATCAACGCGGCGCTGAAGGATGTCTTGGAAAAAACCGGGCAGAACGTCTTCTCCAAATCGCGCAACCAGAAGCTTTTGGAGAACCTGATCCGCGAGCTGCACAACGAGGCCACTGGCGACATCGCGGCCAAGACCCTGGCTGCCACGGTCCGCGCGCAGCAGCAGCGCCTCCGCCGCGCCTTCAACAGTTTTGGCGGTGACATCGGAGATCTTGCCGACTTCGGGGTGACCCACAGCCACGACGCCGGCCAGCTGCAGCTGAAGGGCTACGACGCCTGGTCGAAGAAGATCCACACCTTGCTGGCCTGGGACCGGATCCCGGACAACTCGACTGGCAAACCCTTCGCAGCGGCCGGGCAGCTGCCCGCCTTCGCCGATGTGCAGACCTTCCTACGGGATGTGTATGACGGGATCACGACGCGCGGCTGGGATGATCGAGAGCCCAGCATGTCGATCGGCGGCCGAGCCCTCGCAAACCAGCGCTCCGACCACCGGGTCCTGCACTTCAAGGACGGGTCATCCTGGCTGGAATACAATCGGGACTTTGGCACGTCCGACCCCTTCAGCGCGATGATGGGTGGCCTCAGCGGCCTTGCGCGCGACGTAGCTATGCTGCGCGTGTTGGGCCCCAATCCGCGCGCTGGCCTGGGCTACGCCGTCCAGGTGGCGGAGAAGCGCGCGGCCGACATGGGCGATGCCAAGCTGTCAGCCCGGGTGCGCACTGCCGGCAACGTCGGCAAGGCAATGCTTGCCCACCAGGACGGCACCGCCAACCGGGCTGTCCGCGTTGGCTGGGCCCGGTTCTTTGGCGGGGTCCGCAGCACCCTTTCCTCGATCCAGCTGGGCAGCGCCGTCGTGTCATCCGTGACCGATGCGGCAACCATCACGGCGGCCGCCAACACGATCGGACTGAGCGGGCGCAACGTCATGAGCCTTTCGGTCAAGCTGATGGCCAGCCAGGCCACCCGCGAAACCGCTGCCCGCATGGGCTACGTCGCCGAAACCCTGGCCGACAGTGGCGGCAGCATGGCGCGCTACTTTGGCAAGAGCTTCGGCACCGGCCTGCCCGAGCGTCTGTCCAGTTTCACCCTGCGCGCAACAGGGCTGAATTTCGTGACCGACACCCGGAAGATCGCCTTCCAAATGGAATTCGCCGGGCACTTGGCCGACATGGCCGATCGGGGTTTTGCCGACATCGATCTGCGCACCCGCCTGATGCTGCAGCGCCGTGGCGTCACGGCAGCCGACTGGGATCTGATGCGTGATCCATCGACCCGGTTCTACCCGCAGGGACAGGGCGGGCCGAATGGTGGCCCGTCCGCGACCGGCCCGGATTTCATGACGCCTTTCTACTGGCTGGAAACCCAGACCCGCCTGCCCCGGGTTGAGGCTGAGGGGCTGGCCATGCGCTGGCAGATGGCCATTCAGGAGCAGCTTGAGTTTGCCATCCCGACGGCCAGCCTTGAGGGCCGGGCGTTGCTGCAGGGCACGGCCGAGCCCGGCACCTTTCTGGGCGAGCTGGCGCGCAGCTCGACATCGTACAAAAGCTTCACCCTGTCCCTGATGCTTGGGCAGTTCCGTCGCTTTGCCGATGCCGACAGCTGGGGCATGAACCGCTGGACCTATGCGGCAAAACTGTCGGCCATGCTGCTGGTCCTTGGCGGCCTGGCGGTGCAGCTGAAGGAGATCGTCAAGGGCAACGATCCCCGGCCGATGGACAACGGCAAGTTCTGGATGGCCGCCCTGTTTCAGGGTGGCGGTCTGGGGATCTTCGGTGACTTCTTTTCGGCCGAGACCAGCCGCACGGGTGGCGGCCTGGCCGAAACTCTGGCCGGGCCCGTCGTCGGCCTGGGCGGCGAGCTGATCCGCCCGATCGCGTCCAACATCACCCGTGCCGTAAATGGCGAAGAGACCCTGATCGGGCGCGATGTGGCAGGCCTGATCCGGAACAACACCCCGGTTCTGACATCTGCCTGGCCGGTCCGCACCGCGTACAGCCGCCTAGTTGCAGACAACATTCAGGCCTTCCTCGATCCCGAGGCGGAGCTGCTGTTCCGGCGCCGGGTGAAGCGGATGGCCAAAGACTATGGAACCCAGCCGTTCATTCCGATGCGGGGATCCGGCCAAGAGATCCGCATGCCCGACCTTAGCAACGCCCTGGGAGGTGACCAATGACCGTTGAAGCATGGACCCCGACGACGGAATACACCGTTTCCGGCATCGGCCCCTACGCAATCAGCCACCCCTATGTTCAAGTGGCCATCGTCGCTTTCGTCGTGGTCGACGGCGAGCGGCTGGAGCTTTCCAGCACCGAGTTCAGCCTGACGCCGATCGAAAGCGAAATCACTGGCGATCTGTTCCTGTCACCCACCGCAGCCGCCACCCACGACGGCCGGCAGCTCATCATCGACCGCATGACCCCCGACGAGCAGGGCTGGCTGGGCACGCAGGGCGAGCGTGAAACTGGACTGATGCGTCAGCTCGATCGCATGGTCCAGGCCACGCAGGAAGTCAGGGCCGAAGCTGACGGGGCCGTCCGCATCCGGGGCAAGCTTGATGCCTTCGATTGGACTGAGGGTACTGTGCCGGTGCGCCAAGGCACCCGCGTTGTCAGCGGCCCCACGGCCGCGCAGATCGCAGAGGCGGAGGCCTTTGCTGCGGAAGCCCTTGCGGCCGCTGTCGCTGCCGCTGCCAGCGCCGCCGCTGCCGAGGCCAAGGAAAACTCGATGGTGCGCGACCGAGGCGCATGGGCCGCTGCAATCTTCTATTCCCCATCCGACATCTTCACCTTCGACGGCGCGTCATACATCACCCAGACGGCTCACTTTGGCGTGGATGTCGCAGACGACCTTGCGGCCAACCGGATCCGTGTCTTTGCCGCCAAGGGCGCCGCGGGTGCCGGATCCGGCGATATGCTGAAATCGGAAAACCTGTCCGGACTGCTCAACATTCCTCTCGCTCGCACCAATCTTGGACTGGGCGCGCTGGCCACCAAGGCGCAGGCCGCCTTCACCGACATCAACCCATCCGCGATCATCACGGCCGTCGAGACGCTGGCTGCAAACAAGGCTGCCGAGAATGCAGTGCCCACTGCAAAGGCCGTCGCGGACTACGTCGACTTCGTGCGGAGCGCCCTGACCCCGACGACATCAGGCAGTCAGCACACGCTGACCGGTGTCCCCGCCTGGGCCACGCGCATCGAGATCAGGTTCGACGAAGTCTCTCTCGACAGCGCGAACAGCCTTCTGGTGCAGCTCGGGACGGCGGGCGGCATTGTCTCCAGCGGCTATTCGTCCGCTTCCAGCAACCGAGGGGCAGGCGCGGGCCCGACGACAAACGGCTTTGTCATGGTGAGCGGGGCGGCCGATCGCCGGGCCACGGGATCAATGACGATCGACCTCTTCGACCCCGACAACAACATTTGGATAGCCGACCACACGATCGGGAACACCAACAGCAACACCCACGTCGGTGGCGCAGGCCGCGTCGCCCTGCCTGGCCCCGTTACCCAGCTGCGCCTGACCCGCGTCAGTTCCGGCGCTTTCAACAACGGCAGCTTCCGCGCCCGCTACTACCGCTGAAAAGGACAGAGTGAATGACCAACCCCGAAGTGCAGCCCCGGGTCAATCTGAACACATGGATTGCCGTCGCCGGCTTTGCCCTCACCATCACCGGCGGCTTCGTGGCCATCGGTCGGTTCCAGGCCGAGACCGAGGCGTCGCAGCTGCAGACGACTGAGCAGATCAACGCCCTGAAACAGCAGCAGGCGACCGACACCGCGCGCATCGATGCCCGGGCACAAAGCCTGGAGGCGGCCATCAACACCCTGAACATCCGGGACGCCCGCAATGACGAGCGGATGAACAGCATCCTCGAAACCCTTCGCCGGATCGACGCGAAGATCACCGCGCAAGACGAGCGCCAAGATGGAGCAAGGCCATGAAGTCAAACTATGCTGTCTGCCTGCCCAAAGTGCTGGTGCACGAGGGCGAATGGGCGGACCACCCCGAGGATCCCGGCGGCGCCACCATGAAGGGCATCACGATCGGGACGTTCCGCGACTACAAGGGTCGAAATGTCACGAAGGCCGAGCTGCGCGCGATCTCGGATGACGAGGTTTCCGACATCTACAAGCGCGGATACTGGGACAAGGTCGCCGGCGACAGCCTGCCGTCCGGCCTCGACTATGTGGCCTTCGACCCTGCCGTGAACTCTGGCCCATCCCGAGGCGCCAAGTGGCTGCAGAAGGCCCTGGGCGTCGCTGCTGACGGCAACATCGGCAATGCCACCCTGGCGGCCGCACGCGGGGCTGACGCGGTGTCCGTGGTCAAGCGCGCCTGTGCCACCCGCATGGGCTTCCTGAAGGGCCTGCGCACCTGGGGCACCTTCGGCAAGGGCTGGTCACGCAGGGTGGCCGATGTCGAGGCTTTCGCCGTTGTCCTGGCCGCAGGCAAGCCCGCCGCCAAGGCCGAGATCGAGCCCGCCCGCAAGGCTGCCGCCCGTGACACCGCAGCGGCACCAGCCGCGCCGGCCGCAACGGGTGGCGGTGCCATCTCGATCGAGGGCATCCCCGACTGGGGCATCGCAGCTGTCGCCATTCTGGCGCTGATCGTCGCCATCGCCCTGATCGGGCAGGCGCGCCACAACCGCAACCGAGCCGCCGCCTATGCCGCGGTCGCCGATGGAGAGTGACATGAACCAAGAGCCCATCTTCTTTGCCTGGACCAGAAGCTTCTGGTTCGGGATCTTCCCCGCGCTGCTGACGATCGTCGACAGCGTCTTCAACATGTTTGCTACGGCCGAGACCGCCGTGCCGGCAGCAGGCGTCATCGCGGCCCTTCTGAACACCGTGGCCCATCTGCCGTGGCTCGATGCCCTGCAGACCACGCCTGAGGCGGTACACCGCGCCATGACGGGCCTGGCGCCCATCTACGCCATGATCGTCGGCTACCAGCGCATGCACGCTGCCCGGCCCTACACGATCGATCCCAGGGCCATCCGATGATCGGCGCCCGGCTGAAGCTCTGGGCCGGGCTGATCCTTGCCGGCGTCGTGTTCTTCTTCACGTTCGGCAGGGTCAAGCTTCACCAGGGTCGCCTGGCCGAGCGCGCCGATCGTGCCGAAGCCACCGTCAAGGCGGTGGAACGTGGTGCCAAAGGGGCGGCGGAGGCGCAGCAGCAGCTGCAAGACGGCAAGACACCCGACGAGATCAGGAGGGAAAACGATGCGCGTTGGAACTAGCCTGCTGATCCTGTTCCTGCTGGCAGCCTGCAACCCTGAAGCCGGGTGCGTCACCTATGGACTGCAGCGCCCATCGATGCCGGATCCCCTGCCCAACGATGCAGCCGGTCGCTGGATTTCGGTGACTGACACCGCGATGACCCGCAGCTGCCGAGGTTGACAGGCATCGCGGGCCATCCGAAAGAACGCCTGAATTGTGCAGGTCGGGGATTTGCAAGCCGTTGAAAAGGCTTAGCCCCGACCTGACTTTTAATCAGCGGGTCACAGGTTCGAATCCTGTCCGGCTCACCACCACAGCAGAAAGCCCGGGCCGCAAGGTCCGGGCTTTCTGCGTTTCGGATCATGGGTCTCAGATCATCCGAATGGTTTCCTTGCCCACCGCCAGCACATAGCCGCGCCGGGCGATGGTCTTGACCAGAAGCTCAGACACCAACTGGTTGCCCAGCGTATCACGCAGCCGCTTGACGCGGGTGGCACCAGCCGCCTCGTCGCAGTCCGCCTCGTTCCGGCCAGAGATCACCGCCTCGATCTGGGCGCCGGTCAGTACCTCGTCATCCATCCGCGCTTCGGCAAGGACCGAAAGGGTCTCCAGCGCCGCCTCGGTCAGGGCGAATTCCAGATCGTTGATATAGACCGCCCGCGCCTCGCGGCTGATCATCAGGCTGGCGACCTGAATGCCTGACCGCTGGATCGCCGAGATACGGCGGTTCAGCGCGATGATGGTGACAAGGAACACCAGTGTCGCGATCAGGAGGGCGGTGGAGAAGACCAGCAGAACAAAGATCACGCTGCGATAACTGGCCAGAACTTCGGAGAACGAGGTGCCGGATTGGGCAAGGATTTCCAGCAGCTTGATCTCGGCCAAGGTATTCAGATCGTCGTTTTCCACGAAGATCCGTTCGACCTTGGCGTTGAAGGCGTTCGCATCAGGCAGGTTGAGAAACAGGAACAGCGCCGCGCCCAGCAGGATCAGGACGATGGCGGCGATACCGAAGGCAACCACGCGGTTGCCAGCCTTGAGGCTTTCAGTAACGGAGGAAATAGGCTCCGGCACTTGCTTTCCTTTCCTCAAGACCGTCGGCGCCGAATGTGGACAGAACGTTCAGCAACGTCCAGCCATCGCGTGCCAGCCTCGGCGCCAATTCGCCTTCCGCCGCACCGGGCGAACAATTGCCGTCCGATACCTGCGCCACACCGTAGTGCAGCTTGAGGGGCTCATCGCGTTTGGCCTTGTAGTCCGCATAGCATTCCGCCGCGGCAGGCCCGGCAAGGACCAGCGCAAGGGCGGTTGCGGTCAGTAGTCTTTTCATTTTTCCGCTCCGGGTAGGAGGCTGCTCGATTACCACCAAACAATGCGCGCGGGCAGTCTGATATTCAATATCACCACGCATTTTCTACCCTTGCTATCGGATAGCAACGCCCCGCCGTGCCCCTGTTATGGGCTAGCAGGGGGGCGTTATTGCTTACGGCATCGGCGGGGGGAGAGGATTGGGCATCGGGGTCAGAAACCGGGGTACGCAAGCTGTCGCATCCCTTGACCAAAGACCCAGCGTCAATAAGGAGGTCGGAATGTCCGTCGAATTCAGAAGCAAGTCGAAAAGCATCGCTTCGCGCGGGGTTGGGGAAAGCGGCACCTCGGGGCGCCGTTTCGCAACCGGGCTGACGGGGGGCGCGCTTGTGTTGGCGCTGGTTCTTGGGGCGGCGATGCCTGCCAAGGCTGACAAGAAGGATGATCTGGCCAAGGCGCTGATCGCGGCGCTGGTTGTCGGGGCCATCGTGAACGAGCTGGATGCAAAGCCGCGGGACAGGCATGAACCCGTCAAGCAAAAGCGGGTGCCTTCGGTTTGTGAGATTTCCATCGACGGGGCGCGGCAGTCGGTCAGCCTGTATTCGGAAAACTGCCTGCGGCGCGAAGGGTTCACCCAGCGGCTGCCGCGCAACTGTGGCAATGAAGCGCGCGTCTTCGGCCGGGCAGACCGGGTCTTTTCCGCCCAATGCCTGCGGAATGCGGGCTTCCGGCTTTCCGGGCGCTAAGCCCGATGCGCGTTCGGGCGGGGTGGCCCTTGAACCCCGCCCAACCCTGGGGGGTGGAAGGGTGAGCAGCTTTCACCCCCCCTTTTTCCGCAGCGCGATCCGGTATATCGCGCTGTCATGGATCAGCCCGTCCTCGATTTCCGGTATGAGACGATTGCCCTGACTGCGGGGGCTAGTCTCGTTGTGGGGGTGGATGAGGTGGGCCGTGGTCCGCTGGCAGGTCCGGTCACGGCCTGCGCGGTCCGGCTGGATCCCGACCGTATTCCAAAGGGCTTGAACGATTCCAAACTCCTTACAACCGCCCGGCGTGAGGCTTTGTTTCTGGAAATCACCGCTACTGCGATGGTCAGCGTTGCCCATGCCACTGTCGAGGAGATCGACAGCCTGAACATCCTGCGCGCCAGCCATCTGGCGATGGAGCGCGCGGTGGCGGGGTTGTCAGCCGATCATGCGCTGATTGACGGCAATCTGATCCCCCGCGGGCTGGGCTGCAAAGCGACGGCCATCGTCAAGGGCGATGGCAAATGCCTGTCGATCGCAGCCGCCTCGATCGTGGCGAAAGTGACGCGGGATCGCATCATGGTGGATTTGGCGCAACAGCACCCCGGCTACGGCTGGGAAGTGAACGCCGGATACCCGACAAAGGCACACTTGGCCGCGCTTCTAAATCTTGGTGTGACCCCTTGGCATAGACGTTCGTTCCGCCCCGTCCACAACATATTGTATCAAGAGGTTTCTGTAACCCCTTGATTCAATAAAGAATTTGACGGCGAATCATCTGTGACTCATCCTCTGCTTCAAGATCGGCACACAAACGATGCCGACGCAGAGGCAGAGAATGGCGACGAAAACGGCTCCGGTGGCGCAAGCGCTGCCGCTTAACCAGATCATGTCTGGGGACTGCATTGACCTGATGAACAGCCTGCCCGCAGGAAGTGTTGACCTGATCTTCGCAGACCCCCCGTACAACCTGCAGCTCAAAGGTGAACTGCACCGCCCGGACAATTCGCTGGTCGACGCCGTGAATGACCATTGGGACCAGTTTTCCAGCTTTGCCGCCTATGACCACTTCACCCGCCAATGGCTGGCCGCCGCCAAGCGCCTGCTGAAGCCGAACGGGGCGATCTGGGTGATCGGCAGCTATCACAACATCTTCCGGCTTGGCGCGGTGCTGCAGGACCAGGGCTTCTGGCTGTTGAACGACGTGGTCTGGCGCAAGTCGAACCCGATGCCGAACTTCAAGGGCAAGCGGCTGACCAACGCGCATGAAACGCTGATCTGGGCCAGCCGGGATGAAGCGTCGAAATACACCTTCAACTATGAGGCGCTGAAGGCCCTGAACGATGGCATCCAGATGCGGTCGGACTGGGTGCTGCCGATCTGTACCGGGCATGAGCGGCTGAAGGACGAAAACGGCGACAAGGCGCATCCGACGCAGAAGCCGGAAAGCCTGCTGCACCGGATCATCGTGGCTACCACCAACCCGGGCGATGTAGTGCTGGACCCCTTCTTCGGCACAGGCACCACCGGCGCCGTGGCCAAGATGCTGGGCCGCGATTTCATCGGGATCGAGCGGGAAGAGGCCTACCGCAAGGCTGCACAAGCCCGGATCGACCGCGTCCGCCGTTTCGACGCCTCGGCGCTGGAAATCACCGGATCAAAACGCGCTGAACCGCGTGTGCCCTTTGGTCAGGTCGTCGAGCGCGGCATGCTGCGCCCGGGGGAGGAGCTGTTCAGCCTTGGCAACCGCCACAAGGCCAAGGTCCGCGCCGATGGCACGCTGATCGGCAATGACGTCAAGGGCAGCATCCATCAGGTGGGCGCTGCACTGGAAGGCGCGCCAAGCTGTAACGGCTGGACCTACTGGCACTTCAAGCGCGACGGCAAGATGGTGCCGATCGACATCCTGCGCCAGCAGATCCGCGCCGAGATGGAGGCGGACACCCGCCCCACGCATTAAGTTTCACAGTCACGCCTGTCCCCCGGACCGCCTGGGGGACACCTGCCCCGCCGTGATGTCACGGCGGGGTTTTTTCAGTGATGGGGTCAATTGGTCTATCTGTGCTGAAACACCCAGAAGCGCATCGCCAGATAGCTGGCAGTGGGAACCACGATTGCCACCGCCACCATGGCAACAGTGAAGCCAAAGCCAAGCTTGGTCGCCACCAACCAGACAGTTGCGCTGCTGGTGGCTAGGCCAAGGCCCGACAGAAGCAGGAAGCGCGCGAACTGCGGGCCTGATTGTGCGTCAACGCCAAACGTATAACGGGCATGCCCCAAGTATGACAGCAACACAGCCGCAGCAAAGCCCGCAAGGTTGGCCACCTGACCCGGGGCCTGAAACAGTGTCTGTACCGCCAGCGCCACGGTCACATGCAGCACAGTGGCCGCACCACCAACGCCGCCGAACCGAAGAACTTGCGCCCACATCCCAGATCAGGCCTTTTCCAGCACCGCCGCCAGCGAAAGCCCGAACGGCAGCCGCAATTTGCCGACCAAGTGGCGCTCCATCCCGAAGATGGCCGTCAGCGCGCTGTTTACAGCGGCTTTCGGCAACCGGTCATCCGGCACGTCGCTGCCTGTCAGCCGCTTGATCGCCCGTGCCGAAACGGCCGCCGGAAACAGGAAAAAGTTGAAGTAGCTGCTGTAGCTGACACGCAAACCCGCCTCGGCCGCGACCTTGGCAAGGCTCGCCCGCGTATACCGGCGGAAGTGGTGGTGGCGTTCGTCATGCCGTGACCACAGGGCCGGGAAGGCCGGGACGGTGACGAGGATCTTGCCGCCCTCCTCCAGCCGCTCCGCCAGCGCGGCGAGTGATGCGGTGTCGGCCTCTACATGTTCAAGCACGTCGAAGAGGCCGATCAGGTCATAGCGGCGGCCATCGAAGGGCAGTTCCATCGGCAGGGCGCCAAACCGGATATCAAGGCCGGATTTCACCTTGGCGGCCTCCCGCGCCGGGCCGTCATACTCGAAGGCATCAACCTGGCCGAACTGGGCAAGCATCTGCAGGTTGCCGCCACTGCCACAGCCTGCCTCCAGAATGCTGGCGTGGTCCCGGCGCTTCAGATGCCGGTCGATCAGCGCCGCAATCACCTTGCGCCGCGCCACGAACCACCAGTGCTGGGATTCCAGTTCATTCATCCGGTCAAAGACAGCGCGTTCCATTTAGCGCTCCGCCTTGGCCGAAACGTGCTGCGACCGGATGACGTAAAGCGGCCGCTGGCGCACCTCGGTGTAGATCCGACCGACATATTCGCCGATGATCCCAAGGGCGAACATGTTCAGACCGCCGAACACAAGGATGAGGATCACCGTCGAGGCGTAGCCCGGAACGTCCACGCCGAAGATCAGCGTCTGCGCCACGATGAACAGTGAATAGACCAGCGACACCATGGCCATCAGCATCCCGAAATAGGTCCAGATCCGCAGCGGCAGGGTCGATGACGAAAAGATCGCGTCCAGCGCCAGTTTCCACAGTTTCCAGTACGACCAGCGCGTCTGGCCAATCTCACGGGCCGGGCGTTCGTAGGTGACTTCCTCGGTCTCGAACCCCACCCAGGAAAACAGCGACTTGTTGCAGCGCGACCGTTCGCCCATCTGGTTGATGACCTGCACCACCTCGCGGTCCATCAGGCGGAAGTCGCCCACGTCGCGGGGGATCGGCTGTTCGGACAGGGCGTTGAAGATGCGGTAGAAGGCATTGGCCGAACGTGCCTTCAGCCAGGTGTCGCCGTTGCGTCGCGACCGGCGGGCGTTGACGACCTTGGCCCCGGCGATCCAGCGACCAATCATTTCGCGCATGACCTCGGGCGGGTCCTGCAGGTCAACGTCCAGCGGAATCACCGCGTCGCCCGTGGCATGGTTCAGCCCGGCGATCAGCGCCGCCTCCTTGCCGAAGTTGCGCGACAGGTTGATCAACGAGACATCGGTCCGCTTGGCCGCTTCGGCCATGATGCGACGTTCGGTGGCATCGCGGCTGCCGTCGTTGACAAAGAGGATGTCGAAGGACACCAGCGACCGAAGGTCGTCCATCACGGGCGACACCTTGTCGAGGAATACCGAGATGCCATCTTCTTCGTTGAAGACTGGCACGATCAGTGTCACCCGCCTTGGCGGTGCCAAAGTGGATGTTTCCCTGTGGTCGGTCCCGAATGGCACGACTTCTGCTCCGGGTTTCATGGACAATCCTCCGACGCCTAGACCACCTTTACCATGACAAAGAGCGTTTCCAGCACGGCAAAAGTGTGGCGGTCTGGCGGTGATTGATGGGAATTGGGGCCGTCCCGGGGCCTGCGACGTGCAGGATGCTTGGTCAAAGGGCGTTCCGGAACGCGGTTGTGGCCCTGTCGCGGGCGCGGGTTTTGGCGGCGCGATAGTGATGCCTCGCGCCGATCTGGAAGCAGTGATCCCTAACTGCGCGCAGGGGCGGGACGCCCTCGGCTTGACGCCCCGGTTGATCCCGGCCCGGATGTTGCCTATCCCGAAAGCCGGTCCCGGCGGGAGAAGGCATGGTTTTTCGAAGGCGCAACCCGCAAGGTATTCTGGGGAAGGCCCGCGCATTGGTCTTGCCGCCCGGCGGCTGGCGTCGGGCCTTCAGCTACATGCGCCACCGCCTGACCCGGATTCCCGACGCGCCCCACCGGATCGCACGGGGCATCGCCTGTGGTATCCTTGCGTCATTTACACCGTTGTTCGGGCTGCACTTCTTTCTGGCTGTGTTTCTGGCCATGCTGATCCGGGGCAATGTCGTCGCTTCGCTGATCGGCACGGCGGTGGGCAACCCGCTGACCTTCCCGTTCATTGCGATCCTGTCGATTGACCTTGGCCACTTTCTGTTGGGGACACGGGACATCGGCGTGCCAATCACCCAGATCATGACCACCTTCGGTCAGGCCGGGGACGAGATCTTTCGCAACGTCCGGGCCATTTTCACTGACGATGTCACGAACTGGGATCGGCTTGGCCGCTTTTTCAACGGGATTTTTCTGCCCTATCTGGTGGGCGGGCTTGCAATGGGTGTTGTTGCTGCGACAAGCGGATACTGGCTAAGCTTGAAGGCAATCGGCGGCTATCAGAGGTTGCGCGCCGCCCGGCGCGAGGCACGCATGCGCAGGAAGGCCGAAGCGGAACACGAACAGACCAAGAAGGACACGATGGAATGAACGGTGCCGAAACCCTTGTGAAGACGCTGCTGGCCAGCGGCGTGCGGGTTTGTTTTGCCAACCCCGGAACGTCGGAAATGCACTTTGTCGCGGCGCTCGACCGGCACCCCGACATGCGCTGCATCCTGTGCCTGTTCGAGGGCGGCGTTTCAGGCGCGGCGGACGGGTTCTACCGGATGAGCGGCGAGGTTTCGGCGACCCTCCTCCACCTTGCACCGGGTTTTGGCAACGCGTTCGCCAACCTGCACAATGCGCGCAAGGCGCAAAGCGGGGTGGTCAACATCATGGGTGACCATGCGGACTATCACCTCCGCTTCGAGGCACCGTTGAAGGGCGATACCGTCGGGATCAGCCGGACGGTCTCGCATTGGACGCGGGTCTGCGCGGAGCCGGGGCGGGTTGCCGGCGACGCCGCCGAGGCGGTGCAGGCGGCGCGCGACAAGAACGGCCAGATCGCAACGCTGATCCTGCCGGCAAACATGGCTTGGGATGCGGCCGAAGGGTTTGCTGAGGCCCCGCCTCCGCCCCGCCTGCAGCGCCCGTCAGCCGATGAAATTGCCGCTGCCGCGCGCGCCTTGCGTCAGCCCGGGGCGGTGTTGCTGGTCGACGGGCCGGTTCTGTGGTCTGATCTTGGGCTAGTGGCCAAGCGGCTGACCAAGGCCGCCGGGGCGCGGCTGATGCAGCCGTTCTTCGTCAGCCGGTTCCGCCGGGGCGCGGGCGCGGTGATGATCGAACGCATGGCCTACCGGATTGAGGACAACCTCAACCTGTTGGCGGGCGCGCCGGCGTTGGTGCTTTGTGGCACCACCCGACCTGCTGGGTTCTTTGCCTACCCGAACCTGCCCTCGACCCCGGATGATCCTGACACCCGTCTTATCGACCTGTGCACCCGTGAGATGGACATCGAATGGACCCTTCAGGCCCTTGCCGCCGAGATCGGCGAGGCCGAGCTTGGGCCCGAGGATTTCACACCCTCAGACCTTCCCGCCCTGCCTGAAGGCCCGCTGACCCTTGCCAAGGTGGGTGAGGCGATTGCTGCCCTGATGCCGGACGATTCCATCGTGGTGGATGAAGGTATCTCTGCCTCCTACCACCTTGCCCCGGGGCTGAAGCGGGCGCGGGGCCATGATGCGCTGACGATCACCGGCGGCTCCATCGGCTTTGGCCTGCCGAATGCAGTGGGGGCGGCAGTGGCTTGCCCGGACCGCAAGGTCGTGGTGCTGGAGGGCGACGGGTCGGGGATGTACACGCTTCAATCCCTCTGGACGATGGCGCGTGAGGGGCTGGATGTGACAGTGGTGATCTTTGCCAACCGGGGCTACCAGATCCTGCGGGACGAATTGGCGGCAGTCGGGGTGACCGAGGTGGGCCGCAACGTGGTGCGGATGTTTGACGTGGTGGAACCGACACTGGACTGGGTCGCGCTTGCCAAGGGGCATGGGGTGGCGGGCGTCAGGGTGACCGATATGGCGGGGTTCAACGCCGCCTTTGCCGAGGCGATGGGGCAGCGGGGGCCAAGGCTGATCGAGGTGGTCTGCTGATCGCGCGACCGCGATTTCTTCAAAGAAATCGCGCCGGAGCCTTCAAAGGCTCCGCACCGGAATTTTCGAAAATTCCGGTGCACTCCCGCTGTTCAGGCTGCGACAGGGTTCAGGGCCTTGTTGTAGGGGTGCCAGTCGGTGATGTCAGGATAATGCAGCTTGCGCCACGCCTTGACCCGCGGGTTCATGACCCGCTTCCACAGGGGCGGGTTCATCGCCACGAAGACCATCAGCGGATAACCTAGCGGTAACTGGGGGGCTTCATCCTTCGCGTAGGTCTGCAGCAGGGGAAACCGCCGGTCGGGTTTGTAGTGGTGGTCCGAATGGCGCTGCAGGTTGATCAGCAGCCAGTTTGACGCCGTATGCGCGGCGTTCCAGCTGTGGTGCGGGCGGACGTGTTCGTATTTGCCGTTCCCAAGGTGGCGACGGGTGAGGCCGTAGTGTTCGACGTAATTCACCGCCTCAAGCTGCCAGATCGCCACCGCCGCCTGATAGACGAAAAGGCCCAAGCCCAACCCCCCGCCCAAGGCGAAGGCGACCGTGAGCATCCCGGCCTGCAAGGCGGCATAGCGCCAGAACGGGTTCGTTCTGTGCCACCATGGCAACCCGCGCCGGGCCAAAAGCGCCACCTCGGCCTTGAAGGCCGACTGCGGGCAGGACCACAGCACGCGCGGGAAAAAGCGGTGGAAGCCTTCGTTATAGCGCGCGGTCACCGGGTCGCGCGGGGTGCCGACATGCAGGTGATGCACCCGCAGATGCTCTGACCGGAAATGCGAATACAGGACCGAGGCCAGCAGCAGATCGCCCAACCAGCGTTCAAGGCGCGACTTCTGGTGCATCAGTTCGTGACTGTAGTTGATGCCGATGGTGCCCGTCAGGATGCCGATACCGAAGAACAGGACGCCAAGTTCCAGCGCGCCAAGATGGTCGGCGCGGGTGGCGTACCAGATCGTGCCGAACAGGATCAGCATCTGGATCGGGAACCACACCAGCGTCAGCAGGCGGTACCAGAACAGGCTGTCTTCCGATTGCGGATCGGCGTTGCGTTCGTTCAGCCCGGTCAGCGCGTCCAACAGGGAGTAGAACAGGATCGAGCAGCCGGGGACCAGCGCGGTATACCAGCCGCCCTGAGTGGCACCGATCACCGCCAAAGGCACCATCCCCAGCGCAAACCAGAAGGGCAGCGCGTTCAGGAAACCAAGCGTCTGGTTGGGCGGGTTGGGCATGGCGGGTCCATTGGCAAATCTGGCGGGAGTATCCTTTGGACGCGGCGGTTTCTCAACCATCCATGCTGTCGCGGGCCAGATCATAGGCCTTGCGCATGACGGTGGGCAGATCGGCGGGTCGAAAGGCGTTTGGGGTGACCCAATCGCCACGCTGCGGGGGGCTGTCGATCCGGGCGATCATGACCTGAAGGATAAGGTGAAAATGGGTGAAGGTGTGGCGCACCTCTCCCGCCGGTTGCCAGTCGGCATTGGCCGGGGCGGGGCCGCCCGCGCCATCCCACCCGTCGCCGGGAAAGCCCAGCATGCCGCCCAGAAGGCCGCGTTCCGGGCGGGTTTCCAGAAGCCACGCGCCGTTGGCGTGACCAAGCCAAAGCGTGCCGCGCCGCAGGGGCTTTTCAGCCTTGGGCGTCTTTCGCGGTAGGTCGGCCTGCATGCCTTCGGCGCGGGCAAGGCAGGCGTGGTTCCACGGGCAGATGCCGCAGGCGGGGTTCCGCGGCGTGCAGATCGTGGCGCCAAGGTCCATCACCGCTTGGGCATAGTCACCCGGGCGCTGGGCTGGGGTCAGGCCTTCGGCTAGCGCGGTCAGTTCGGGCTTGGCGGCGGGCAGGGGGGTTTCAACGCGGTAAAGGCGGGACATCACACGTTCGACATTGCCATCAACAACGGTGGCGACTTCGTCATGGGCGATGGCGGCAATGGCAGACGCGGTATAGGGGCCGATGCCGGGCAGGGTCAGCAGGCCCGCGCGGGTGGTGGGGAACTGGCCGCCGTGATCGGCCACAACCGCGCGGGCGCATTTCAGAAGGTTGCGGGCGCGGGCGTAGTAGCCAAGCCCGGCCCATTCGCCCATCACCTGCGCATCTTCGGCTGCGGCGAGGGCAGTGACAGTGGGCCAGCGGGCGGTGAAGCGGTGGAAGTAGTCCTTGACCGCCGCCACTGTGGTTTGCTGCAGCATCACCTCGGAAAGCCAGACGCGGTAGGGGTCGGGGCGGATGCCCTCCGCGCGGTCCTGCGGGGCTGTGCGCCATGGCATGACGCGGGCGTGGCGGTCGTACCACTGCAGAAGCTGGGCGCTGAGATCGGTCACTTGTGATCCTTTTGGTCAGGGCCTGAACATAGCCGGGTGCGGGGCCGGTGCCAGAGGGCAGATCACCTGCGCGTCACGCAATCTTTATGGCGGGCGCGCAACGGGCACTGGCGGGGCGGGCCGGGTGCTATAGAATGGCCGTTGAAGGACAAGGACACCATGGTGCGCAAACCGCTGCCCGATCCCAGCCCACAGCGCCGCCAACGCGGGTTTGAACCTGCGGGCGGGCTGGTGAAGGCCCCGGTCCGCGCCGTGGGCGAGACGCGGGGCTTTGCCGTGGCGCGGCTGCTGACGCATTGGGCCGAAGTGGCGGGTGAGGATCTGGCGGGAAAGACCCGGCCAGTGAAGATCGGCTATGGCAAGGGCGGGATGGGGGCGACGCTGACGCTGCTGGTCAAGGCCGCCGAGGCGCCGATGGTGCAGATGGCGTTGCCGCATCTGAAAGATCGGGTGAACGCGGTTTATGGCTATGCCGCCGTCAGCCACATCCACCTGACGCAGACCGCCGCCACCGGCTTTGCCGAAGGGCAGGCCGACTTCGCGCCCGCACCGAAGGCAAAGCCCGTGCCCGCGCCCGACCCCGCCGTTCTGGCGCGCGCGCATGATGTGGCCGAAGGGGTGGGTGACCCGACCTTGCGAGCCGCCCTTGAACAGCTGGCGCAAAACATCTTAACTCGCCCCCGATCCTGAATTGACTGCATGACAAAGGACGTTCACCGATGCTGAAACTGAACCGCCGGGCGATGATCGCCCTTGCCGCCGCGATGGCCGCCTCTCCCGTCATGGCGCAGGAGGCTGCGGCTGACCTGACGGATTACTCGCTGGGGTCGCCCGATGCGCCGGTGAAGATCGTGGAATACGCCAGCTTCACTTGCCCGCATTGCGCGACGTTCCATGCGGCGGTCTTCAAGGACCTGAAGCGGGATTACATCGACACCGGCAAGGTGCATTTCACCCTGCGTGAAGTGTATTTCGACCGTTACGGCCTGTGGGCCGCGATGGTGGCGCGCTGTGGCGGTGAGATGCGGTATTTCGGCATCCACGACATGCTGTTTGACCAGCAGGCGGAATGGGCGGCCTCGCAAGACCCGATGGTCGTGGTGCAGAACCTCAAGACGATCGGGATTGCAGCTGGTCTGGACGGGGCGGCGATCGACGCCTGCCTGAACGATCAGGCGACCGCCGAGGGGCTGATCGCGCGGTTCCAGAAAAACATGGAGGCTGACGGGGTGCAGGGCACGCCGACGATTTTCGTCAACGGCGAAAAGCATTCCAACATGACTTACGCCGACCTGAAGGCGATCATCGACGCCGAGCTGGCCGGGTAAGATGACCGCGCCGCTGGAGGGCATCCGTGTCATCGAATTGGCGCGGATTCTGGCTGGCCCCTGGGCCGGGCAGACCTTGGCCGATCTTGGCGCGGATGTGATCAAGGTCGAGGCTCCGGAAGGCGATGACACCCGCCGCTGGGGCCCGCCCTTCATTGAGGCGGGGGGTGAGAAGACCGCCGCCTATTTCCACGCAACGAACCGGGGCAAGCGGTCGATCACTTGCGATTTCCAAACGCCGGAGGGGCAAGAGGTTGTCCGCCGTCTGGTGGCGGATGCGGATGTGGTGATCGAGAACTTCAAGGTCGGTGGGCTGGCGAAATACGGGCTGGATTGGGAAAGCCTGCGGCAGGTGAACCCCCGGCTGATCTATTGTTCCATCACCGGTTTCGGGCAGGACGGGCCTTACGCCCATCGGGCGGGGTATGATTTCATCATTCAGGGCATGTCGGGGCTGATGTCGGTGACCGGCCCTGCCGATGGGCAGCCGCAGAAGGTGGGCGTGGCGGTGACGGATGTGTTCACCGGGGTCTATGCCGCCACGGCGATCCTTGCCGCGCTGGTGCAGCGCGGGCGGACGGGGAAGGGCCAGCAGATCGATATGGCGCTTCTGGATGTGGCGACATCTGTGATGGCCAATCAGGCGATGAACTACCTCGCCTCGGGCAAAGCGCCGGGGTTGATGGGCAATGCGCATCCGAACCTTGCCCCCTATGCGGTCTTTGACTGCGCGGATGGATGGTTGATTCTGGCCACCGGGAATGACGGGCAATACCAGCGGCTGTGCAAGGTGCTGGGGGTTGAGGATATGGCGACGGACCCCGCCTATCTGACCAACGCCGACCGGGTGCAGAACCGCGCCGCGATGACCGCGCGGCTGACCGAGGCGACGAAGCGCTGGGCCAAGGCCGACCTTCTGGCGGCTTGTGAGGGCGCAGGCGTGCCCGCCGGGCCGATCAACGACATGGCCGAGGTCTTTGCCGACCCGCAGGTGGTGGCACGGGGGATGCAGATCGCCCCGGAAGGCCTGCCCGGTGTGCGCAGCCCGATGCGATTTTCAGGGGCTGAGTTGAGCCATGACCGCCCTGCGCCGCGGTTGGGCCAGCATCAGGACGAGGTGCTGGGGAAGGACGGCTGACCGGCGGGCCGGAGTTTTTGAAAACTCCGGTTCGGAGCCTTTGAAGGCTCCGGCGCGGTTTCTTTGAAGACATCGCTTCAGAGACCCAGCCGGGCCAACGCGGCATCTATCGCTGTCCAGTCCTTGATCTGCAGCCGCACGACCAGCGTCAGCACGCGCATCCGCCAGTGCGGGGGCAGGCGGGCCGCGTCTTTCTCGGTCGTCACCAGTTGTGCGCCTGCTGCCATCGCCTCGGCTTCCAGCCGCTTCAGCAGGGTTTCGGACAGGGGGGCGTGGTCGGCCAAAGCCTCACCCCGGAGGAGATCGGCGCCAAGATCGCGGAGGGTGGTGAAGAAGCGGTTGGGATCAGCGATGCCGGCGAAGGCAAGAAGGCGCTGGCCTTGCCAGTCCATCCCGGTTTGCAGGGGGTGAAGCGCCCCTGTCACCAGCGGCTGGGTAATGTGCGGGCCCCAAATGTCGGTAAACTGCGCTTGCGCCGCCTCCCCACCGATAGAGATCACCAGATCAGCGCGGGCCAGACCCACTTGCACCGGTTCGCGCAAAGGGCCAGCCGGGATGCAGCGCCCGTTGCCAAAGCCGCGCGCGGCGTCGACAACAACCAGCGCCAGCGACGGCTTGATCGAAGGGTTCTGGAAGCCGTCGTCCAGCAGGATCACCCGAGCGCCTGCCGCTTCGGCGGCCTGTACACCTGCGGCGCGGTCCTTGGCCACCCAAGTGGGTGCGAAGGCCGACAGGAGGAGCGGTTCATCCCCCACGTCAGCCGCCGTATGCCGAGCCTCAATCACCTGAACCGGCCCGCCAAGGCTGCCGCCATACCCGCGACTGACAATGTGCACCGCGTGGCCGCGCGCCAGCAGGCGTTCGGCAAGGGCCAGCGTCACCGGGGTTTTCCCCGCGCCCCCGGCGACCAGATTGCCGACGCAGATCACCGGCACGCGCGCGGTATAGCCCGTTTGGCGAAGCCGCCGGGCCGTGCCTGCCGCATAAAGCCAGCCAAGGGGTGCCAGAAACCGGGCGGCCAGTGCCGGGCGGTCTGGCCGGGTGAACCAGAAGCCAGGGGCCTGCGTCATGATGCGGCGTCCATCAGGTTGCGGATCCGGACCAGCAGACGTTCGGTAACTTCGGCGCCATCGCTCGCCACGGCCCATGCCGCCTGTGCAAGGCGGGCAGCCCGGTCAGGCGCAAGTAGGTCGCCCAGGCTGTCCGTCAGATCGTTTGCCGATGCGACGGCGCGCGTCGCGCGGGCTGCGCCGAGGCGGCCGAAGATCGGGCCATAACGCCCGGTTCGAGGGCCGTGCAGGATGGCCGAGCCCAAGGCTGCAGGTTCCATCGGGTTGCGGGTAGGTCCGGTGCCCGACAGGCTGCCGCCCAGAAAGGTCAGCGGGGAAAGGCGGTACCACAGCCCGTATTCGGCGGGGTTGTCGGCAACGAACACCTCGACCGCGGCGTCAGGTTCCTCTTCGCGCATGCGGCGGGCGACGACCCAGCCTTCGTCATCCTCAAACCGTTTGGCGAGGGGTTCTGCATCGGCCGGATCGGCTGGCATCACGATCAGCAAAAGCCGGTGGGCCTGTTGCAGGATCGCCCGCTGGGCAGCGACGACAGCCGCCACTTCCGAGGCGGGGAGGCCAGCGGCAAACCAGACCGGGCGGGCGGCGAGCAGGCGCGCGAGGGCGGCACGCTCCGCCTCAAGGCAGGGAAGGGCGGCGCTTTCGTCTTCCATCCGGCCAGTGACAGCGACAGAGGACAGCGCGGCCCCCGCCTTGCGGAACGAGCGAGCCGAGACCTCGTCAACCGCGCAGATCTGCGAAAACCGGGACAGGGCCGACCGCATAAGGCCCGGATACCACGCGTTCCGGTCGCGCGGAAAATGCGGGTTGCGGCCATTGACCAGCAAAAGCGGAATACGCCGTTGGGCGGCTTCGTGTACGACGGCGGGGTGAAGTTCGCCTTCGGCAAAAACCACGATGTCCGGACGCCAATGGTCCAGAAAGGCGCGGGCCTCGACCGGGGAATCGACGGGTGGCAGTTGATGGATCACGCCATCCCGGGGGGGCACGTCCAGCGGGCAGGTCATCAGAACCGCCACGCCATCTTCTTCGATCAGCCGCCGGGCAAGGGCCAGCACCGGGCTGACCTGATCTTCGGTGGGGGCATGCAACCACACAAGCCCCCCAGCAGGTCGGACCGGGCGTGACGCCGCCGGCCCGGTTTCGCGCCGTTGGCCAAGATTATAGAGCCTGAGGCCAAGCGACGCCGACATGGGTCAGTGTCCAACTTCCTCGGTCGCGGAGCCTGACTTCTCTTCGTCCCGCAGGCGGTGAAGATGGGCGATGAAGTACCGCATATGGGCGTTGTCCACGGTGCGCTGGGCTTCGGCTTTCCAGGCGGAAAAGGCGGTTTCATAGTTCGGGAACATCCCGACAATGTGGATCTTGGAGACATCGCGGAAAACGTTGGTCTGCGGGTCAACCAGTTCGCCCCCGAAGACAAGGTGCAGGCGTTGGGTCATGAGTGTCTCCATATCGTGGTGCGGTCGTGAGCGGGCCGTTTCGGGCGTCTGGACACTACCCCCTTTGGCCGTCGGGGGAAAGCGGCCAAGCAGCGGGTGCCAAAGTTCGGGGTAAGGTTCCGGGGCTTGCACTGGTGGGGCGTTGTGGCAAGACTGCGCGCGGGGGCCAGGGTGCGGCCCGGGTTTCAGGAGGTAGTGATGGATATCAATGAATTTCTGGGCGGGAACGCAGTGTTCCTTGCCATTGCGGCATTTGTCATCATCTGCATCTTCCTTGGGGTCCGCATCGTGCCCCAAAGCGAAAAGCATGTCGTGGAACGCTTTGGCCGCCTGCGGTCGGTCCTTGGGCCGGGGATCAACTTTGTCGTGCCGTTCCTTGACCGGATCGCCCACAAGGTTTCGGTGCTGGAACGCCAGTTGCCCACCGCCAGCCAGGACGCCATCACCGCTGACAACGTGCTGGTGAAGGTGGAAACCAGCGTGTTCTACCGGGTGACCGAACCGGAAAAGACCGTTTACCGCATTCGTGACGTGGATGGCGCGATTGCCACCACCGTAGCCGGGATCGTGCGAAGCGAGATCGGCAAGCTGGAGCTGGACCAAGTGCAGTCCAACCGCGCGCAACTGATTGAACGGGTGCGCGAACAGGTGACGGCGATGGTTGATGACTGGGGGGTCGAGGTTACACGGGCCGAGATTCTGGACGTCAATCTGGACGAACAGACCCGCGCCGCCATGCTGCAGCAGCTGAACGCCGAACGTGCCCGCCGCGCTCAGGTGATGGAGGCCGAGGGCAAGAAGCGGTCGGTCGAACTTGCCGCTGACGCTGATCTTTACGCCGCGGAACAGGCTGCCAAGGCCCGCCGGGTGACGGCGGACGCCGAGGCTTATGCCACCGGGGTCATCGCCGGGGCGATCAAGGAAAACGGGCTGGAAGCGGCACAGTTTCAAGTGGCGCTGAAGCAGGTGGAGGCGTTGCAGGCCGTGGCCGTGGGTCAGGGCAAGCAGACGATCCTGATCCCCGCCAATGCGCTGGATGCCTTTGGCGATGCGTTCAAGATGCTGAAAGGACGTGGCTGAGATGATACACGGCATAGCGGCCACCTGGTGGGCCTGGGTCGTCCTTGGCTTTGCGCTGGGGGTGCTGGAGGTTCTGGCACCCGGCTATATCTTTCTGGGCTTTGCCATTGGCGCGGTGTTGACCGGTATGCTCGTCGGTCTTGGCCTGGCACCCGCCGGACTTCCGGCACTGATCTTCATCTTTGCTGTCGCCTCGGTCATCTCATGGCTGGTCCTGCGCCGGACGGTGGGGGTCCGGAAGGGTCAGGTGAAGATCTGGGACCGCGACATCAACGACGAACGCTGATGGCGCGGTAGGGTGGATTTCGTCGGGGCAAAGGCCGCGCTGTTTTGCGGCGGTTCGGTCCTGACCTGTTTGCGCGATGACCACCCCGGGCTGCCGTGGCCCGGGCTTTGGGACCTTCCGGGCGGTGGCCGCGAACAGGATGAAACCCCGGAAGCCTGCCTTCTGCGCGAGCTGGGCGAGGAGTTCGGCCTGCACCTGCCGCCCGCGCGGCTGGTCTGGCGGCGGGTGTTTCCGTCGATGCTGGACGTGACGCGCAACTCGGTCTTCTTTGGCGGCATAGTGACCAAGGCCGAAGTTTCGGCCGTTCGCTTTGGGGATGAAGGTCAGGGCTGGGACCTGATGCCCGTGGATGCGTTCCTTGGCCACCCGCAAGCCGTGCCGGAAATGCAGCGGCGGGTGGCGATTGTCTGGGCAGAGTGGCCGGGGCGGTGAGCAGGCAAATTTTTCCCGTTCATTAATGGCTTAAGCAGACGTGGCAAGACTGACAAGGTGATTGTCCCAAGCCGTATCGCCAGACCCAAGCAGGGCAAGGCCGGCGTCATCCGCCGCCCATATTGCACCAAGGCCATCCGTCAGAAGAAAGCCGCCCGCATGGGTTGCCGCGCCACAAAGGTCAGCGCGGCCGTGGGTGGCGATGTGGGTACCGTCACTGGCAAAGATCATCGCGGCGCCACCCTTGGGCGAGGTGACAAGCACCCGGTCCCCGGTTGCGGCGACCGATCCGGCATAGCCTTGCATCGTGAAGGACTCTTCCAGCGCGGGGGTGCAAAGGACGGGCGCGGTTCCGGGGCGCCATAGGCCCAGTTGTGGCACGGGCTCGGCTGTGTCGCCTTCCCACTGCATGGCGAAGGCGATTGTATCGCCCATCAGGGCAAGATGGCGGATGGAGTTCTGGGGAAGATCGGGCAGGCCTATCTGATCCAGAAGCACGCCATCAGACGACAGCAGCGACAGGTTCGGGCGCATCGTCGGGATGTTGAGCTTGGTACGGTCAACGGGATCGGTCTGGATGCCGCCATTGGCGACGGCAAGCGTGGCATCTGGCCTCAGCCGGATTTCATGCGGGCCGATCCCGTGGCTGGGCCAGTCGGTCAGGCGTGTGTAGGCGCGGGTGTCCCACAGGCCGATGCGACCCTGTGAGGTTTCAGCCACCACTTCCGAGGTCATCAGAAGCGTTCCGTCGGCGGAAAAGGCTCCGTGGCCGTTGAACTGCAGGCCTGGTGGTGGGGTCAGGCGGTGGGTGACGGCTCCGGTGGCGCAGTCGATGACCATCGCAAAGGTCCCGGGGCGGCGGGCGAAGGCGACAGCCTCGGCCCGTGTCGGGTGGGCGGCGGCGGCATGGCCGCGACCGGGGAGCGGGATCTGAAACAGGCTTGCGCCCGTGGCCGAAAGGGCATGCAGGTGAAAGCCCTGCCCCAGCTTGCCAGCGGCAAGGAAGGCGGGGCTGCCGACGTCAGCCCATGTCAGGCGGGGGGCACAGGCCGCAGCGAGGGTTGCCAGAAACGCGCGGCGCTGCATCAGTCACCGTCCTGCGCGTTGAAGCCAAGGGCGACACCCAGCGCGGGGCCGATCTCGGCCAGCGCCGTGTCGCGGGTAGTGCGGATGGACAGCTGCAAAATCTGGAGCTTTAGCCAGACCTGAGGGTCGGTGATGCCAGCGAAGGTGGGGTTGTCGAGTTCATTTGCCAGCTGAAGGGTCTGGTCAAAGGCGGACAGAGTGCGTGGGCTGTCCGGGGTCAGGTGCAGCGCCAGATCGCGCAGCGCCTGCAGCGACAGGATGACATTGCGAAGCGACCGGTCAGAGGCGCGGGCTTCGGCAAGGTCGGGGCGGGGTTTGTCGAAGGTGCCAAGCGGTCGGCCAAGGCGACGGTCGGCGATAGAGTCCAGGCCGGTGATCAGCTGGGTGAAAAGGGCCTGCGTCGCCTCTGCCTTTGTCAGGAAGCGGGGATTGTCCGGCTGACCTGCAGTGAGGAGAAGGTCACCGTAGGGGCCCCATTCGATGACCAGATCACGGGCCATGCGGGCAAGGTCTTCGGCCGTGGCGTGGATCAAGGGGCAGGGGTCGGCGGGCAGCGGGTCGGTTGGGTAAAGCAGCCGTTCGAGCCCGGAAAGTCCGCGTGCGGCGACGGATTGGTCAGCCATCGCTTCCGGGGTCAGGTTGTCAGGACTGCTGGCCAGAAGGGCGCGTTGCGCTTTCCAGCCAAGGGCTTTTGGGTCGGGCCAGAACAGGATGGCGAGGGCGCGACCCTCTTCCTCGGCCGGGCCTTGGGACAAGTGGGCCACGCCAAGCCATGCGTCATAGGCGGCATGGAAGGCGGGGCGGAGGGTGGCGGGATCACACCTGTCCAGCGCGGCAAGGCTGTCGGTGGCAGCCGCAAACGCGGCGTATCCTGGGCGGATGTGGGTCTGCACGACATCGGCAGTGTCGGCCTCAGCAGCCGTGGCCAGCAACAGGGCAAGGATCAGCGCGCGCATGTCAGAGGCTTTCCAGAAAGGCCAGAAGGGCGGCGCGGTCTTCTGGCGCAAGGTCGATGACGGCATTGCGCTGGCCCTCGGCCTCACCCCCGTGCCAGAGGATCGCCTCAAGGATCGTGCGGGCGCGGCCATCGTGAAGGAAGCCTGCGTTGGGGGAAACCTGCTGCGTCAGCCCAAGGCCCCAGAGCGGCGGGGTGCGCCATTCGCTGCCAGAGGCGAGGTGTTCGGGCAGGCCATCGGCAAGGGCTTCGCCCATGTCGTGAAGCAGAAGGTCGGTATAGGGCCAGATCAGCTGGAAACTTTGCTCGGGCTGGTCGGGCAGGCGGGCGGTGACGTGTTTCGGGGTGTGGCAGCCGACGCAATTCAGGCTGTGGAAGATTTCCTTGCCGCGCAGGGTGGCGGGATCGTCCAGCTTGCGGCGGGCGGGGACGCCAAGGTTGCGGGCGTAGTAGGTGACAAGGTCAAGGCTTTCGCGGTCAACCTCAAGCCCATCGCGGGTGCCGGGTTCCTGACCGTGCGGGGCGGTCACGCAGGCCGGCTGGGCGGCGGTGCAATCGCCCCATGGGTCGGGGTGGAGGTCCGTGGACAGCCCCATGTCGGCGAAGAAGGCTTGGGCGGACTGGTCGCGCAGGCTGGGCTGGCCCGCCTTCAGGCCAAAGCGGCCAAGCTGGTCACCAACGCGGTTGGCGCGGCCGGAAATGCCGTCGGCATCGGCGTCGTCCGGGTCTTCGCGGGCCAGGATTTCATCTGCGGGGATCGCCTCCAGCAGGCCGAGGCCGATCATTTGCGGCGCTGCGCGGGGGGAAAGCGCCGTTGCGGCGTCAAGCGGGCCGTGGCCAAGGGCGGCCACGCCGTAGCTGGGTTTGCGCAAGGTGACGACGGTGCCGTCCGACAGGGTGACCGGAACCGGCGTCCACGTTACCGTCACGCGGCCTTCGGCCGTCTGGCCGGCGGCGGCAGAGGTTTGAAGCTGGAAGCCATAGGTCGGGTCCGCGACATGGGCGGCGATGGCTTGCAGATCGGGCAGGCCAAGGCGCAGAAGGAAGGTGCCCGGAACAACGCCCTCATCGGTGGGGGCAGGCCCGCGCCCATCCTTGACGTGGCAATCCTGACAGGCGCGCGCGTTGTGCAGCGGGCCAAGGCCGTCAGAGCCTTTCGTTGACGCAGGCGCGGCGATCCAGAGTTTCTGGAACAGCGCATTGCCGAGAGAGAACGCCATCTCATCCGCGATGTTGGCCGAGGGCAGCGAGAAGGCGTCGGTGGTGGCGATCACGCGGACGGTGGCGGCGCCGGCTGGGTTCGCCTCGAACGGTTCGGGGGCGGTGAAATCGGTGGTGGGTTGCAGGATGGCTGCAACCTTGGCGCGGTCTTCGGGCGTGCGCGGTGGTGTATCGGCGACAGCAGCGCCAAGGCCGCAGATCAGGGTGCCCGCCGCGAGCCCTGTGGTCAGACGCTGGCGGCGGGTTTGCATGGGATCAGCCTTCGTTGAAGGTGCCTGCGTTCAGTTGCATGAACCGTTCAGCCCCCAGCTTTTCGTGCAGGGCGATCTGGGTTTCCAGAAAGTCGATATGACCTTCTTCGTCGGTGGCAATCTCTTCGAACAGCTTCATCGACACGATGTCACCAACCTTGTGGCAATAGTCGCGCGCTTCGCCATAAAGCGCGCGGGCTTCCTTTTCCGCGGCAAGGTCGCACTGCATGGTTTCCAGCGGGGTCTGGCCGATGCGCAGGGGATCAAGTTTCTGCAGGTTCGGGTGGCCTTCCAGAAAGATCACGCGGGCGATGAAGCGGTCAGCGTGCTGCATTTCCTCGATGCTTTCGGCGCGGCTTTTGGCGGCCATGTGTTTCAGGCCCCAGTCATCCTGCAGCCGGTAGTGCAGCCAGTACTGGCTGACGGCGGTCAGTTCGGACCGGATCGCGCGGTTGAGGTAGTCGATAACCTTGGTGTCACCCTTCATGGTGTTTCCCTGTGTCTGGTGCGGGCTGGCTTGCGCAGGTCCCGCAGGTTCATGGGTACTTCAAACGTATCGCAGTCACGCATCGTGTCGAGGAAGAGTGGCAAGCATCCGCCACAATCCGCGCGTTTCCCAAGGGCGCGGTAGATCTTGCCCGGGGTGATCACCGTGTCGATGTCAGCCGCGCGCATCCAGTCGACGGCGGCGCGAATGTCGTGGTCGGTGATGCCCTGACAGTGACAGACGATCATCGGATCACTGGAAAACGGCGTTGGGATTGTCGAGGCTGTCCGAGCCTTCGAAGCTGATTCTCGACAGGCCCAGCAAAGTGACGGCGCGGTCGATCGAGGCGGTCTGGGCCACAAGGGCCGCAACGCCGCCAAGGATGAGCGATTCCCCTTCCGCATTGCTGGGGGCGAGCATCTGGTCATAGGCCAGCCCGCCTTCTGCCGCCGCCTTGATTTCGCCAAGCGCCGTGACCGAGGCGTCAAGATCCGCCTTCAGCTGGATATCCATGCCAGGGTCGGCGGCAGCGACGAGATCGGACAGCGACGGGCCTTCGACCACGCTGCCATCAACCCGGGTATAGCTGCCAAGGTAGACGTTCCGGATGCCGATGCCGTCGTAGAAATGGCTGTTGTGGGTGTTGTCGGAAAAGCAGTCATGCTCTTCCTCGGGGTCGTTGAGAAGGATGCCAAGTTTCATCCGCTCTCCGGCGAGTTCGCCATAAGACAGGCTGCCCATTCCCGTCAGCGCAGCCATCAGCCCGGCGGTCGGATCGTCGGTGACAGCGGCGCGGGCGGGGCCGGTTTCGGACCAGTTGGCGGTCATTTCCTCAAGATCCGAGACCAGAAGATCGGCGGCTGCCAGCAGATAGGCGGCGCGGCGGTCGCAGTTGCCGCCTGTGCAGGCGTCGGTTTGCAGGAAGTCCGTGTAGGGGCGGCTGCCAGCGCCGGGATCGGTGCCGTTCAGGTCTTGGCCCCAGAGGAGGAATTCGATGGCGTGGTAGCCAGAGGCGACGTTCGCCTCAATCCCGTCAGCCTCGTGAAGGGTGGTGGCGATCAAGGCAGGTGTGATCGTGGTGGCGTCGATGTTGCTGCCCGAGAGGGTGAATTTTGGCGTGGCGATGACATTGAGAAGGGCCAGGGCGTTCTCACCCCCGGTGGTGGAGGCATCGACATAGTCGATCAGGCCTTCGTCCAGCGGCCAGGCGTTCACCCGGCCTTCCCAGTCATCGACGATGGGGTTGCCAAAGCGGAACACCTCGGACTGCTGATAGGGCACGCGGGCGGCAAGCCAGGCGGTCTTTGCGGCGGCAAGGGTTTCGTCGGACGGGGTGGCGATCAGGGCGGCGATGGCCGATTGCAGGGTTTGCGCGGTGGTCAGGCTGTCCTGATAGGTGGCAAGCGCGATGTCGGCGTAGGTCTGCGTCACTGCCTCGGGCGTTGCGGCAAATATCGGGGTCGCAAGAGCGGTGGTGAAAAGCAGGAGGGGGGCAAAGCGCATGGGCAGACCTTTCGGCATTGGGTGCTGAATGTCTGACTAAAACACTTTGTCTTGTAAAGCCGATTCTTTTACTTGGGAATTTTGTCGCAATGGCGCGGTGTCAGCCGGAAAGCTCGGCAATAACGGCGCGGGCGGCGGCTGCGGGGTCTTTCGCCTGCCAGATCGGGCGGCCGACTACGATGTGGTCTGCCCCATCGGACACGGCCTGATGTGGGCTGGCGATGCGCTTCTGATCCCCCGATGCGGACCCCGCAGGGCGGACACCGGGTGTGACGATCAGCCGACCCTGCGCCTGCGGCAAAGCGCGGATCATCGCCGCCTCTTGCGGGCTGGCGATCACGCCATCGGCCCCGGCCTCAAACGCCCTTGCGGCGCGTTCAAGGGTGATGTCGTGAATGTCGCCGGGCTTGATCAGGTTGGCGTCAAGGTCCGCGCGGTCAAGAGATGTCAGGACAGTGACGGCCATGATCTTGAGGCCAGTACCACGCTTGCCTTCCGCCGCGGCGCGCACGACCTGTGGGTCGCCGTGAACAGTCAGGAAATCAAGGTCATATTGCGACAGGCCGCGGACGGCTGCCTCGATCGTGGCGCCGATGTCGAAAAGCTTGAGGTCAAGGAAGATGCGCTTGCCCTGTTCGTGCTTCAGTTCATTTGCCAAGGCAAGGCCGCCCCCGGTCAGCATGCCAAGGCCGATCTTGTAAAAGCTGGCGGCGTCGCCGATCCGGGCAACAAGGTCGAGGCCCTGCACCACATTCGGGACATCAAGCGCCACGATCAGGCGGTCATCTGCGGGCATCGAGGCCTCCATCTGGCAGGGTTCGGGCGGTTTGACGGGACGGGGAAGGGCTGTCAAGACTGGCGGACAAAAGGGGGCGGCAATGATCCTGGCGTTTGACATCGGCGGCAGCCGAATCCGGGCTGCGGCCTGGGACGGCACAGGGCTGGAGCCGCTGGGCGAAGTGGCAACGCCGGTGGGTGATCGCGAGGCTTTTGTCTCGGTACTGCAACGGTTTGCCAGCGGACGGACGGCTTCGGGGATTGCCATTTCCATCGCCGGGGTCGTGGACCCGCAGACCGGGATCGGAAAGGTCGCGAATATCCCTGCCATCGACGGGCTGGCGCTTGGGCCGGCGCTGGAAGCCGCGACCGGGCTTGCCGTGCTGGTGCGCAACGACGCGGATTGCTTTGCGCTGGCCGAGGCGCAGGTCGGGGCCGGGCAGGGGCATGGCACGGTCTTCGGGGTGATCCTTGGTACCGGTGTGGGCGGTGGGTTGGTGATCGACGGGCGCGTGATCACGGGCGCGGGGGGCTTTGCTGGGGAATGGGGCCACGGACCGGTGATCCGGGGCGCGTTCGCCTTTCCCTGCGGCTGTGGGCAGGTGGGCTGCATCGACACGGTCGGCGGCGCGCGGGGCGTGGAGAGGTTGCATCTGGCGCTAAGCGGAGAGGCGGTCGGGTCGGAGACGATTGTGGCGCAGTGGCAGGCGGGGGACGTTGCTGCGGCAAGGACGATGGCCCTGTGGTGCGATCTGGTGTCCGGACCGCTGGCGATGGTGCTGAATGTGGTGGGTGCCGGGATCGTGCCGGTGGGTGGCGGGCTTTCCCGCGCGCCGGGGGTGGTAGAGCTGCTCGACGCCGCCGTGCGCGCACGGGTGTTGCGGGCGACGGCCGCGCCCTTGCTGGTGCGGGCGATCTGTGGGGCCGACGCGGGGCTTCTGGGCGCTGCCTTGGCTGGGCAGGCCAAGTGGGGGTAAGGGGGCTTGGCCCCCACGCGGTCGCTGGGGCATGGTGACCTGCGCAGGCAGAGGGCAGAGGACGGGTGGCAGCAATGGACTTCAACGTGACCTATGACCGGCCAGACGAGGGCCAGGGGTCGGGCCCCCTGACTGTGGGCTGGTTTCTGGCGCAGGACAAAGGGGCGGTGTTGTTCGACCCGCCCGAGCGGGTGGCGATCCGCCCGCCAAACCGTGGCCATGCCAAGAGCGCCAGCCGCTGCCCGGCCGTTGTCCAGTTGGAAAGCCGGTATTTCATGGTGAAGTGCCCGTTCGACCTGCACATCGGGTTTCAGCGCGACGACAAGGGCAAAGCCGTGCTGGTGAACCGGGCCGGGGCTGCTTCTCCGATCCGGACATCCAAGCTGAACGAGGTGCTGACACTGGTGAATGAGGCCGAGTGGCGGTTTCCGGACCGCCCGACGGTGCAACTGCACCTGCCGTACTGCTTTATCGCAGACGAAATGGTCTACCTGTCGCAACTTTCGGCCTTTGCGCATTATCGGGCCGACCCCTTGCCGGGCACGATCTTTGGCGGGCGGTTTCCGATTTCGATCTGGCCAAGGCCCTTGATGTGGGCGTTCGAATGGCATGAACCGCAGAAGGATCTGATCCTGAAGCGGGGTGAGCCCCTGTTCTATGTGCAGTTCGAGGGGATGGACCCGGCGCGCCCGGTGCAGCTGGTGGAGGCCGAGCGGACGGCGGAACTGGAGGCCTATCTGGAGAAGCTGACCGGGGTGGTGAATTACGTCAACCAGACCTTCAGCCTGTTCAAGGCTGCCGAGGCATTGCGGCCGAAGCGGCTTTTGGTACCCAAGGTGTGACGCCTATGGCCAGCCCCGGGGGGTTTCACACCCCCCGGACCCCCCGTGGAGTATTTGGCAAAGAGCAATCACAATTTTATTCAAATTGAAGGGGTTGCAGGGTGAGAAGTGTTATCGAGACCTATGAGCCGGCCACCGGTCAGGTGCGGGAGGTGCTGGCAGTCGCGGGGCGGATCGAGGCGCCGAACTGGGCACCCTCGGGCGATTGGCTGTTGGTGAATGGCGAGGGGCGGCTGTTCCGGGTGCCTTTGGCACGGCCGGAACTTCTGGCGTTGGAGACTGGCGCCGCTGATCGGTGCAACAATGACCATGGGATCAGCCCGGATGGGTCGGTCATCGTGTTGTCCTCGCATCATGAGGGGGCGGGATCGCAGATCTACGTGATGCCAGCTGGGGGCGGCGCGTTGTGCAAGGTCTCACCTGCGGCGCCAAGCTGGTGGCACGGCTGGTCGCCGGATGGGGCGCGGCTGGCCTATGTTGCGGCGAGGGGTGGGAGCCGGGTGGTTGACGTCTACACCATCGGGGTTGAGGGCGGCGAGGAGCAGCGATTGACCCAAGGCGAGGGGCATTGCGACGGGCCGGACTTCAGCGCCGATGGGACGCGGATCTACTACAACTGCGACCGGGGTGGGCATGCGCAGATCTGGGCGATGGCGGCGGATGGCACCGGGCAGCGGCAACTGTTCGAGGATGACAGCGTGAACTGGTTTCCGCACCCGTCGCCTGATGGCCGGCAGCTGGTGTATCTGGCCTATCCGCCCGGAACGCCGGGGCATCCGGCAGACCTGCCCGTGGCGCTGGTCTTGTGCGACCCGGATGGGGGCAACCGGCGCCGGGTTCGGCAGTTCACCGGCGGGCAAGGCACGATCAACGTGCCAAGCTGGTCGCCAGACAGCCGGGCCTTTGCCTATGTGCGTTACGAGCCGTAGGCAGGTTTCAGGGTGGAAAACCGGCCGGGCTTGGCCAGGCCCTCTGAAGGATCAGCCAGCCCGGCTGCCTGCAGGATAGGCTGCAGATGGCGTGGGTCGCCCCAGACCGAGATATAGACTTCGGGCGGGAAGCCATTCGCCAGGTGTTCGGGCACAAGGTCGATGATCCTGACCCGCAAGGCATCGCCATGCGCCAGTGAGGGGGCGACGATCTCTTCGGCCATCGGGCCAAGGTGGCCGACAAGACCGGCCTTCTGCCGGGGGATCAGCCCGAAGATCGGCTGGCGCAGGCGCGCGAAGACGCCGATGCGCCCGTCGCCCAGCCGGTCCAGCCAGGCTTCATCACCAATGGCAAGGCCGGTGCGGGCGACATGGACCATCAGGCCTTCGACCGGGGCCTTGTGGATCAGGGGAAGTTTTGCATCGGTCATCGGGGGCCTTTCGGTGGCGAGGCTGCAGGATGGCGGTCTTGATCGGCGGATGACAAGCCGCTCGGCCGTTCCGCCGGTTGCTTGCGCCCGATCCCGCCGAGAGGGGGGCGTGCCGTCGGCGAAGATCGGCCAATCGGGGTTGACGGGGTTCGGACCGATTTTGCACGGCACAGGGATTGCAAAACGGCTGTTCCGCGCCCAGATCACCCTCAAGGCCCTATGCGATGTGCTGGATTTCCGGGCATCGCGGTCGGGGTGCTTCATCAGAGGAGAAGACCGATGAATTTGGAGAAATTCACGGAACGGTCGCGCGGGTTCCTTCAGGCCGCGCAGACAATCGCGATGCGGGAGAGTCACCAGAGGGTGCTGCCCGACCATCTTCTGAAGGCGCTTATGGATGATGACCAGGGGCTTGCGTCGAACCTGATCCGCAAGGCGGGCGGTTCGCCCGAGCAGGTGGATGCGGCGATCAATGCCTCATTGGCCAAGCTGCCGAAGGTTTCGGGCGGCGATGGCCAGACCTACATCGACCCAAGTCTGGTCAAGGTGCTGGACGAAGCCGAGTCGGTGGCCAAGAAAGCTGGCGACAGTTTCGTGCCGGTGGAACGTCTGCTGACCGCTCTGGCGCTGGTCAACACCCGGGCCAAGGATGCGCTGACGGCAGGGGCGGTGACGGCCCAGGGGCTGAACGCGGCGATCAATGAGGTTCGCAAGGGGCGGACGGCGGACAGTGCTTCCAGCGAAGACACGATGGAAGCGCTGAAGAAATACGCCCGCGACCTGACCGAAGCGGCGCGGGACGGCAAGATTGACCCGATCATCGGGCGGGATGAAGAAATTCGCCGCGCGATGCAGGTGCTGTCGCGGCGGACGAAGAACAATCCGGTGCTGATTGGTGAACCCGGCGTGGGCAAGACCGCGATTGCCGAGGGCCTGGCCCTGCGGATCGTGAACGGCGACGTGCCGGAAAGCCTTCGCAACAAGCGGTTGATGGCGCTGGACATGGGTGCATTGATCGCCGGTGCCAAATATCGGGGTGAGTTCGAGGAACGGCTGAAGGCCATCCTGAAAGAGATCGAGTCGGCGGCGGGGGAAGTGATCCTGTTCATCGACGAGATGCACACGCTGGTTGGCGCGGGCAAATCGGAAGGCGCGATGGACGCGGCGAACCTGATCAAGCCGGCGCTGGCGCGGGGTGAGCTGCATTGCATTGGTGCCACCACGCTGGATGAATATCGCAAGCATGTGGAAAAGGACGCGGCCCTGGCGCGGCGGTTCCAGCCGGTGTTTGTTAGCGAGCCGACGGTTGAGGATACGATCAGCATCCTGCGCGGGATCAAGGAAAAGTATGAACTGCACCATGGGGTGCGGATCGCGGATGCCGCACTCGTGGCGGCGGCGACGCTGTCGCACCGCTATATCACCGACCGTTTCCTGCCGGACAAGGCGATTGACCTTGTGGATGAGGCTGCAAGCCGGTTGCGGATGGAAGTGGACAGCAAGCCTGAGGAGTTGGACGCGCTGGACCGGCAGATCCTGCAGTTCCAGATCGAATCCGAGGCGCTGAAGAAGGAAGACGACGCAGCATCCAAGGACCGGCTAGAGAAGCTGGAAAAGGAACTGGCCGATCTACAGCAGAAGTCGTCAGAGCTGACGGCCAAGTGGCAGGCGGAGCGGGACAGTCTGGATGCGGCGCGCGGGCTGAAGGAACAGCTTGACGCGGCAAGGGCCGAACTGGAGGGCGCCAAGCGCGAGGGCAACTTCGCCAAGGCGGGTGAACTACAGTACGGCCGCATCCCGGAACTGGAGAAGAAGCTGGCCGATGCCGAAGGCCGTGAGGGCGAGGCTCTGGTGGCCGAAGCCGTGCGGCCCGAGCAGATTGCCGAGGTTGTGGAACGCTGGACCGGCATCCCGACGACCAAGATGCTGGAGGGCGAGAAGGAAAAGCTGCTCAAGATGGAAGAGGAGCTTGGCCGCCGGGTCATCGGCCAACGGGCTGCGGTCGAGGCGGTGTCGCGGGCAGTGCGGCGGTCGCGCGCCGGGTTGTCGGATGAAAACCGGCCGCTGGGCAGCTTCCTGTTCCTTGGGCCGACCGGGGTGGGCAAGACCGAGCTGACCAAGACGCTGGCGGAATACCTGTTTGACGATGACTCTGCGATGGTGCGGATCGACATGAGCGAGTTCATGGAGAAACACTCCGTCAGCCGCCTGATCGGCGCGCCGCCCGGCTATGTGGGCTATGATGAGGGCGGGGTGCTGACCGAGGCTGTGCGGCGGCGACCCTATCAGGTGGTACTGTTCGACGAGGTGGAAAAGGCGCATCCGGATGTCTTCAACGTGCTGTTGCAGGTTCTGGACGATGGCCGCCTGACCGATGGGCAAGGCCGGATGGTCGACTTCAAGCAGACGCTGATCATCCTGACCTCGAACCTCGGGGCGCGGGCGCTGAGCGAGTTGCCGGAAGGGGCCGATGCTTCCCGTGCCAAGGCCGAAGTGATGGAGGCGGTGCGCCAGCACTTCCGGCCCGAATTCCTGAACCGGCTGGATGAGCAGATCATCTTCGATCGGCTGAACCGGGGCGACATGAGCGGGATCGTCGAGATCCAGCTGAGGCGGCTTGAGGCACGGCTTGCGGCGCGGAAGATCGCGTTGGACCTGAGCGCGGAGGCCAAGCAATGGCTGGCCGATGAAGGCTATGATCCGGTGTTCGGGGCGCGGCCGCTGAAGCGGGTGATCCAGCGCCAGTTGCAGGACCCCTTGGCGGAAATGCTGCTGGCGGGCGATGTGCTGGACGGCACGACGATCAAGGTGACGGCAGGGCCCGAGGGCCTGATCATCGGGGATCGCGTGGTGGCCAGCCGCCGCGAACGGCCAAGCGAGGCCGTGGTTCACTAAGTGCAGCGGGGGTGGGCAGCGATGCCCACCCTTTTTCTTAAGTTCGCAGGGCAGGAAGGCCAATTCCTGTAGCTTCGAACCCCCCATCCACGGCGATGGTCTGTCCCGTCACATAGGACGCGCGCGGCGAGCAGAGGAAATGGATCACCTCGGCAATCTCATCCTCGGACCCGTAGCGGTTCAGCGGGATGGCGTCGTGATAGGCGGCGATGATCTCGGGCGAGTGGACGGCCATGGCCAGCTTGGTACGCACCGGCCCGGGGGCCACGCAATTGGCGCGGATGCCATGTTCGCCAAGTTCCACCGCTTGTTGCAGGGTCAGTTGAATGACCGCCGCCTTTGACGTGCCATAGGCAACCCGCAGGGTGGACGCACGCAGGCCGGAGATCGAAGCGATGTTGACGATGGCACCTTTTGACGCTTTCAGCGCGGGCGTGGCGGCCTGAGTCACCAGAAAGACGCCGTCAAGGTTCGTCTCCATCACTCGGCGCCAGCGGTCAAAGCCGGTGTCTTCCACCGGGCCGAAATCGGCGACACCGGCATTGTTGACCAGCGCGTCGATGCGGCCGGACCGGGCAAGGGTTTCGTCGATCAGGCGGGTAACCTGATCGGGGATCGAAACATCCGCCAGCACCGGGAACGCGCCCGTCAGCCCATCCGCTGCTGCCATGAGGGCGGGTTCGTCGCGGTCGATCATCGCCACGGCCCACCCATCCGCAAGGAAGCGGCGGGTTGTCGCAAGTCCGATGCCGCGTGCGGCCCCGGTTACGAGTGCGGTTTTCTGAAACATTCATCACCTCCGATCGGGGCGGAGGGTGACGCGCTGCCCGGCGATGCGCAACGGGAAAGCGGCAAGGAATGGGGCGGCAGGCTGTGCCGCCCCGGTCAGGATCACTTCGGCAAAAGCACGCGGTCGATCACATGGATCACGCCGTTCGAGGCGATGATGTCCGCGGTCGTGACGCGCGACCGGTTCACCTTCACGCCGTTGCGGCCGTCGATATGAACGGTCTGGCCCTGCACGGTGGCGACATCCATACGCTGGCCGGCAAGCTGGTCCGATGTCACGGCACCCGGCACGACGTGATAGGTCAGGATCTTGATCAGCTGATCCTTGTTCTCGGGCTTCAGCAGGTTTTCGACGGTGCCAGCAGGCAGCGCTTCAAACGCGGCGTTGGTTGGGGCGAAGACGGTGAAGGGACCGTCGCCTTTCAGCGTGTCCACAAGGCCTGCCGCCGATACTGCGGCGACAAGGGTGGAGAATTGGTCATCCGACGCGGCGATATCAACGATGTCCGGCTCGGACGACATGGGAACACAGGCAGAGATCAGCGCAGCGACGGACAAGCCGCCGACGGCGCGAAAAAGCGCACGACGATGCATGGATTTCGATCCTTGATGTGATGGGGGGTGTGAAGGCCCAAAAGAACCGGGGGCCCGGAAAAAGTTGGGGGGCGCCAGCGGCACCCCCCATTGTCGTTCTTAGCTTTCCGGCGGCAGGATCACGCTGTCGATGACGTGGATCACGCCGTTCGAGGCAGCAACGTCCGGAGCCGAGATGACGGCGCCGTTCACTTTCGGGCCACCTTCCAGGGTGATGGTGACTTCAGCGCCATTGACGGTCGCGGCGGTCATGCCTTCGGTCAGGTCGGTCGACATCACGGCGCCCGGGACGACGTGATAGGTCAGGATCGCGACGAGCTGGTCCTTGTTTTCCGGCAGCAGCAGGGTTTCGACGGTGCCTTCTGGCAGCGCGGCGAAAGCGGCGTCGGTCGGCGCGAAGACGGTGAACGGGCCAGCGCCCTTCAGCGTTTCAACCAGGCCGGCGGCTTCCAGAGCGGCAGCGAGCGTGGTGAACGAGCCGGCGGCGACGGCGGTGTCAACGATGTCCTTCGAATGGCCATCAGCAAAGGCGGGCATTGCAAAGGCGGTGGCGGCGGTCATCGCAAGAAAGGTTCTGCGGATCATTTGGTGTCACTCCCGTTTGATCGGTGTGCCGTGATTGGCAGGGTTTATATGGGCGGGGCGCGACAATAGATCAGTCCGACTTTCGCGTGAGCGGCGCTTGACGGACAGTTGGTGAGCGCTAAGCCACGCCCGTCCTCACAGGCAAATCAATCGACTGTGAGGAGAGTTCATCCGACGTGAACGCAAGGGCGGATGTTTCATCGCCTTGTCGCAGTCGTGAGTCGGTTTGTTTTGCCTTTCAGCCAGAGAAGCGCAACTTTGGTGGAAACGAAACAGGAGCCTTACATGTCCCGCCGATTGACCTGGTCTGACGTGACACCCAAGCCACTGTGGTTGAACCGGCGGCAACTGTTCACGGGCGCTGCAGCGCTTGCAGCGACCCCGGCGCTTGCCCGAATCGAAGCGGCCCCCAGCCAGTTTTCAACCGATGCCACACCGAACACCTATGAAGAGATCACCAGCTACAACAATTTCTACGAATTCGGAACCGGCAAGGAAGACCCCGCCCGCTATGCAGGCGGCCTGACGATTGATCCATGGTCGGTGGTGATCGACGGTCTGGTCGACAAGCCCGGCACCTATGATCTGGCGGACCTTGTGAAGGATCAGGCGCTGGAAGAGCGGATCTATCGTTTCCGCTGCGTCGAAGCGTGGAGCATGGTCATCCCCTGGATCGGGTTTGAGCTGTCCGGGATCCTGAACCGGGTTGGCGTCCAGTCCGGCGCGAAGTTCGTGGCGTTCGAGACTTTGGTGCGCCCGGAAGAGATGCCGGGCCAGCAAAGCCGCTTTATCGAATGGCCCTACCGCGAAGGTCTGCGGCTGGACGAAGCCATGCACCCCCTGACACTCATGGCGACCGGTCTGTACGGAGAGCCGATGCCAAACCAGAACGGCGCGCCGATCCGGCTGGTCGTGCCGTGGAAGTATGGGTTCAAGTCGATCAAGTCGATCGTGCGAATCTCGCTGGTGGCCGATATGCCGCCGACGACGTGGAACATGCTGCAGCCGTCGGAATACGGCTTCTATGCCAATGTGAACCCGACCGTGGACCACCCCCGCTGGAGCCAGGCATCTGAACGCCTTGTCGGCTCGGGTCTGTTCGCAGGTCGCCAGGATACGTTGATGTTCAACGGCTATGAGGCCGAGGTGGCCGGTCTCTATGCCGGGCAGGATCTGGCGGTGGACTACTGATGGATCGGCTGAACGGCTATGCGCGCCGGGTGCCGACGTGGGTTGTCTACGGCCTTGGGCTTGTGCCGCTGGCGCTGCTGGTCTGGGGCGCGGTGCAGAACAGTCTTGGCGTTGATCCGGTCAAGGCGATCGAACACCGGCTGGGCGAGCTTGGGTTACAGTTCCTGCTGGCCTCGCTTGCGGTCACGCCGCTGCGGCGGGTGGGCCTGAACCTTCTGCGCTTTCGTCGGGCGCTGGGCCTTCTGGCCTTTGCTTACGTCAGCCTGCACCTTGTGGCGTGGGTCTGGCTCGACATGGGATTGCGCTGGTCCGAAGTGGTGGCTGACCTGTGGAAGCGGCCCTACATCATCTTGGGCATGGTGGGCTTTCTGGCCCTCGTCCCTCTGGCGCTGACTTCGACCAATGCGGCGATCCGGCGGCTTGGACCCAAGTCCTGGGGGCGTCTGCACCGGCTGGCCTATGTGGCGATTCTGGCCGGCGTTGTTCATCTGGTGCTGCTGTCAAAGGTCTGGACGGGTGAAGTTCTGGTCTATGCCGGGCTTGCCGTGGCGCTTCTGGGCGTGCGGCTGTTGCCGCGGCGGGCAGCACAAGGCCGCGTCCCGGCCTGAGTCTGCGATTGACCTAGCGTCAGGGGCGATCTTGGCGCAACAAACTTGCGCCATCCTGCCCCGTCTTGTGGGCAAACTTGCGCCAACCCCAAGATTTTGCGGTGTTTTCAGGTTTCTACGAAAATTTTCGCCTGATCGCATTTTTCCCTCTTGCGGGTTCCGGCGTGGCTCCGTAAATACCGCCTCACCGAAACGGAAACGCGACGGTGACGGGACGGAACGGCGGCGAAAGCCAAGGGAAACCCCGGAAAATCTGAAGACAAGGCGCGAAGGGATACGCCAAGGAATTGGCGGATCGCACGTTTTTTGTCTGCAGATAGCTCTTTGAAACTGTAGTTTAATGAAGGGATATGCGGGCGGTTTGGGCGCATCGGCGTCAGATCGCAGCATATCGGCCTACTAGGGGGTGACCCCGATGATGTAGGTGTCAGCTTCACTGTCTTGGC